>Ga0316204_10000267_pt1 | contig 213854 bp, 179 predicted proteins | sample 6monrhotite_MG_2_FD_205661 | JGI IMG/M metagenome (GOLD analysis project Ga0316204, IMG submission 205661) | Microbial mat bacterial communities from mineral coupon in-situ incubated in ocean water Damariscotta River, Maine, United States -... | ecosystem: Environmental > Aquatic > Marine >... | reverse complement strand
TGAGCTTTTTTGCCGGTGGTCGCCGCGAGATGGATTGGCACCTCTATACTTGGGGGAAAGAGGTGGAAGTTTTGGAGCCGAAGAACTGGGAAGGATTTTTGTCTCAAGTCCTAAAGAAATGACACCACAAGCAGTTGCTTACTTCAAACTATATATTTTTAACCAAAGCCTTGGAGAGATTCATGCCGATATTAAAACAAATGATTTCCGATGCTAAAAATATGGTTGTTCTTAGCGGTGCAGGGCTTTCCACAGAATCCGGCATTCCTGATTTCAGATCGCCTGGGGGCATATGGGAAACCTTCAAAATTGTCAGGTTCCATTCGTTTATGGCGTTCGAGAAAGATCGCATGGAAGATTGGCGGTGGCAATTTTATATGGAAGACCAGTTAGAAAATATCGAGCCAAATATAGGGCACAGGGTGATTACGGATTGGGTAAAAACCGGCAAATGCAGCAAAGTAATTACCCAGAATATTGATGGTCTTCACCAAAAGGCTGGGGTTATAAAAGATGCAATTATTGAAATTCATGGCTCAGCCCGTCACGCCAATTGTACCGGATGCGGATTGCGCCACGAGATGGATGAATGCAAAAAAAGCGGCCTGTCAAATTCGACAAACCGCCTTTTTATATTTACATTTTGTGGACTATCTAAAAGGACATTGTCCTTGTTAACGGAAAGCCCGACTTTTCCAGAGTGCTAAAATGCAATTAACGTTTAGCTCAATTGTCTGCTAAGTTCAACTTTAATGTTGTTAATGATAACTTGGGGAAGTTTTATGGTTTGGCGTTTGGGAATTGATTTAGGCACAAATTCATTGGGTTGGGCGGCGCTGGAACTCGAGAAAGACTGCGAGGCATGGAAACCCGTTGGCCTGATGGACAGCGGCTCACGCATTTTTTCCGACGGGCGCAATCCCAAGGACAAACAATCCAACGCCGCCAAACGGCGTGAACCGCGCAGCGCAAGAAAGAATCGCGACCGATCAAAACGCCGTAGCGCCCGCCTTATGCGTCAATTGGTTGAGTTTGGCTTGATGCCTGCTGATATGAGTGAGCGCAAAAAACTTGAGGGTGGCAAAAATATACCGCTTTGCGATAGCGACCCGTGGATTTTACGGGCTCGGGCGCTTAATGAAAAAATCAGCCCCCATCAGCTGGGCCGGGCGATCTTTCACCTGCATCAGCGCCGTGGGTTCAAATCCAACCGCAAAACCGACAGCAAGGATAGCGAAAGTGGCAAAGTCTATGATGCCATCAAACGCACAAAAGAGGCGCTTGAGAAAAAAGGCGCGCGCACCCTTGGCGAGCTGTTTGGCCGCCCGCGCCTTGAAGCGGCAAAGCACAATGAAACCGCTCCAAAAGGCAAACGCGGTCCCCAGCCACTGGCCCGGGTCAGAAAGTCCGGCGAAGGGGCAAAATGGCAATATGAGTACTACCCGACCCGCGCGCTGATTATTGATGAGTTCGACCAGATTTGGCAACAACAGAATCAATATCACACCGACATTCTGACCAAAGAGGCTCATGATCACCTGCGCGACACCATTGAATGGCAGAACGATCTCAAGCCGCAACCGGTGGGCAAATGTACGCTGATCCCTGAAGAAGAAAGAGCGCCAAAGGCCTTGCCCTCTTCCCAGCGGACGCGGATATTTCAGGAGGTGAATGCCCTCCGATACGGCCCTGCCGGTCAGGCGCAAGGCCCCCTGACTTTGGAACAGCGCAACCTCATCGTTGACAGATTGTTAAATCCGACAAAATTTCAACATCCTTCAACAAAAACCGGCAAACTCATTTTCAACAAGATGCGATCGATACTAGACCTGTCTGACTATGACAAATTCAATACCGAGTCTAAAAAGCGCGATCATCTAATGGGGGATGAAACCGCTGCCAGACTTATACAAAAAGATCGTTGGGGACCAGATTGGTTTGACCTTGATCTGGCAACACAGGACGAAATTGTTGATCGTTTGATCAACGAAGAAGAGGAAGATAAGCTGGTTGTCTGGCTCTGCACAACTCATGGCCTTGAACGCAATCAGGCTTTGCGTGTCGCCGATTGTCCGCTTGTGGCCGGGCATGGCAATTTAAGCAAAATGGCACTAGACAGGATTTTGCCGCATCTGGAAGCGGGGTTGATCTATTCTGACGCGGCCACGATTGAATTTGGCGACCACCGTCCAATGGGTACGGGCGAAATTCATGATAAGAAACTCCCCTATTATGGGGAAATTCTGGAGCGCTCGGTGGCTTTTGGCACCGGCGACCCCAAGCATTCAGACGAAAAACGCTATGGCAAAATTGCCAACCCCACCGTGCATGTAGCACTCAACCAAGTGCAAAAAGTAGTCAATGACCTCATGAAACGTTTTGGTGCACCCGAGCAGATCGTTCTTGAGCTGGCTCGTGATCTGCCCTTGTCGGCTGAGGGCAAAAAGGAACTTGAAAAAACCCAGCGCGATAATCAGGACGCCAATGACAAACGCCGCAAACAACTGGCTGAGGAATTTGGTCAACCCGACAATTATGATAATCGCATGCGTTTGCGTCTTTATGAAGAACTGGAAGCCCTTGGCAAGCGTTGCGTTTATACTGGCGAGCAAATCGGGGGGCACAATTTGTTTTCCTCTGAAGTGGAAATTGAACACATTCTTCCCTTCTCGCGCACGTTTGATGATGGTTTTTCCAACAAAACCCTGTCAATGCGCCGGGCCAACCGCAACAAGGGCAACAAAACGCCGTTTGAAGCTTTTGGCGATTCGATGAATGGATATGACTGGGAGCAGATTTCCTTGCGCGCCGCCGAATTGTCGCCGGCAAAACGCTGGCGGTTTGCGCCCGATGCCATGGAACGCTTTGAAAATTTTGAAGGCGGGTTTCTTGCCCGTCAGCTCACCGATACGCAATATATCTCGCGCCTGGCCAAGGGCTATCTCGAGGCGATTTATGGCGGTCAGGGTCATGCAGGGGCAAAAAACCATGTTTGGGTCATCAACGGCCGACTGACCGCCGATTTGCGCCATATCTGGGGGCTGAATTCTGTTTTGCGTGGTCACAATGAGCCTGAATCCGAAGCGCAAAAGAAAAACCGCAATGACCATCGTCACCATGCTATTGACGCCATTGTCATCGCCTGTACGGATCGAGGAATACTCAAACGCGCATCTGATCAGGCCAAGAAGAATGATGCAGATTGGCGAAATGAAATTGTTGCAAAGGATAGTTTGATGGGCGGGACGCCTCCACCATGGGGTAAGGAGGGCAGCCAGTTTCGCGCTGATGTGGAAAATTCGGTCCGCAATATTATTGTCAGCCACAAGCCCGACCATGGTATTCAGGGTGCAATTTTTCAGGATAGTGCAATGTCAATGATCGCTGAAAATGAGGAGGAAAAGACCAAAGGTCAGGCACCATTGATGCGCAAATATGTACCGATTGATTCTATTGTTCGGAAAAACTTGGACCCCAGCAACAAAAAAAGCTGGACTATTGTCGACCCGAACATCCGTTTGGCATTATCCACTTTGGCTGAAGGTAAATCCGACAATGAGTTGAGTTCGGTAATTCACGACTGGTCAAGTCGCCAGACCCCAAATATTGGGCGTTTACGCCTCTACAAGCGTGAAAATGCCCTTCCCGTCACTGTGCAAACTGGGGATGAAACCCCATTCAAGTATTACAATTCCGGGGGAAATTATTGCTACGACATCTGGACGAACGAAAAAGGCAAATGGACCGGCGAAGTCATTTCTACCTTCGACGCCTATCAGCTCGATCGGAAGCATGCCAAGGGCGGAAAAAAGTGGTGGCAGAGCTCCGTTGGGCGGTCAGGCCAGAAACTCGTTATGCGCCTGCGCAAGAATGATCTTTTGCAGATCGAGCATGATGGGCGGATTTTGCTTGTCTCAGTTTATAAGTTCACTGAAGGTACAATCAACATGGCTGTGCACTTTGAGGCAGATGTGTCTGCACGCGTGGCAGATAAATCCCTGCCAGCAATTGCAAAATCTCCCGGATCCCTGCAAATATCGAATGCAAAACGCGTAACCGTTTCTCCGTCCGGCGTGGTTAAAATTTACCAATAACGCCAATAATATTGGCCTGAGACACCAAAATAGAAGATGTTTGCTTGGTAATTCTGGAAAACTCCGGAGCTTCATATGCAAAACCGAGTTGTAGAAATAACTTCTGACAGAGCCTATCTCAGCCTGTCCCGCGGCTTTTTAAGCGTCAAAATTTATGACAAACCCGCTGGCCAAGTTGCTATCGAGGATATGTCCGCCTTGATCATTCGAGGCTATGGTGCCTCTCTGTCAGTAAACATCTGCACCCGATTGGCCGAGGCAAACGTACCCATCGTCATTTGCGGCGCCAACCAGTCTCCAGCTTCAGTTATTTGGCCGATTTCAGGCCACTTCGCCCAAGGATTGCACATGCAGGCCCATGCATGTGCCAACAAACCTTTGTTAAAACGCCTTTGGGCGCAGTTGATTAAAGAAAAGGTTGAAGCACAGGCGGCGGTTTTGATAGCTCGTGGTCTGGATAATTCTGACCTGATGGCCATGGCTGCGCGCGTTAAATCCGGCGACATCGACAATATTGAAGCCCAGGCCGCCCGCCGTTACTGGCCCCGCCTTATGGGAAAAGATTTCAAACGTGGCACCGGTGAGGGCGGAATAAACGCCGCGCTTAACTATGGTTATACGGTTTTGCGTGCTGCTACGGCCCGCTCAATTCTGGCCGCCGGATTGCACCCATCCCTGTCGCTCCATCACCAGAGCCGGGGCGATGCTCTTCGACTTGCCGACGATTTGATGGAACCCTTTCGGCCTTGGGTGGACCATAGTGTGAGCAAAATTGTAGCTGACCACGAAGGCAAAGGTGACTTCGAACTCGACCCCGCGCACAAAGCCACACTGGTTTCCGTTTTGAATCTTGATCTTCAGGGACCATTGGGTGCCAGCCCCATGCAGGTGTGTATGGATCGCATGGCCCAAACTTTGGCGCAGGTTTTTCTTGGCGAACGTAAAACCATGGAATTGGCGTCGTCACCAGTCCCGCTTGTACTCAGTTCGTCGGGATAAATATGTCAAAAAAGGAATTTACACAACTTTCCGGGTATCAGTTCATGTGGGTTATGGTTTTATTTGATTTGCCAACGACATCAAAAAAAGAGCGTCATGCCTATACTAGGTTTCGTAGTTTCCTACTCGATAACGGGTTTGAAATGGCCCAATATTCCGTTTATGTGCGTCACACCAACGGCAAGGATGCCATTCAGGCGATTATTCGCAAGGTCGAGGCTGCAATGCCGCCTGAAGGCAAGGTTGATATTTTACAGTTTACCGACAAGCAATATGAGAATATTGTATGTCTAAGAGGCGCACGACGAAGTGATTCGCCTAAAAACCCCGAACAATTGGTGATGTTTTGATGAAAAACCAGATAATTTTAATGGGATTTGCACCAAAATTATCTAGCTATTTCAATCATTTATCTAGCGATCAGTTATAGCACTCTGGAAAAGCCGAGCCAACCGCAACAAGGTTGACTGACCAGGAAGTAACAATTCAGTTATAGCACTCTGGAAAAGCCGAGCCAACCGCAACATGCTGCTGCTTATGCTGCTGATGCTGCTGGTTATAGCACTCTGGAAAAGCCGAGCCAACCGCAACCTCAATACCCGGAACACCAGCCTTGCATAGGTTATAGCACTCTGGAAAAGCCGAGCCAACCGCAACTGGATTGAAGTTGGCCCTGAAACGACCACGTTATAGCACTCTGGAAAAGCCGAGCCAACCGCAACCCAAGTAGTCCAACCTTTTTAGATGGTTTCGTTATAGCACTCTGGAAAAGCCGAGCCAACCGCAACGACGCACGGAGCATATAGCAGATAACGCGCGTTATAGCACTCTGGAAAAGCCGAGCCAACCGCAACTGGCAGCAGGTTAAGGCCGCAAAGGCGCTTGTTATAGCACTCTGGAAAAGCCGAGCCAACCGCAACTGTAGAGCTAAAAGGCCCAACAACTCTGTTGTTATATAGACCTCTCATCGGATGGCAGGTTCAAATATTATTCCGGTGTGGTTCATATTTCAGAATTGTTTGATCCTGTTGTTTCAGAATAATTGCAACACAGCCGTTTATAAATTTTCTGATATACTTATTATGATAATTTCACTAACCATTCATAAGCGTTCTGCACCGCAATAAACGTTGGCGCCTCCCTACACCATCAGGATTGGTTTTGACCTGCGCCCCAAGTTCCCTCCTCATTTTTTGTAGAGTCCTTGATTTCGATTTGATGGCCTTAGGCGGCCAATTTGCCCATTGAGATTTTCTTTGTTTGTTGTGAAAACTCATTGGGCGTTAGATATCCGATAGATGAATGTAGTCTTTGAGTTGTGGTCGTGCGATAATCCCCATTAAAAATGGAGGGGTACCCTAGTTCTCCCTCATTAGTACGGGGTAAAATGTCATCAAGAGTACAAGCGAATTTTAAATTCAATGTTTGGTGCTGTAGGAATTTCCTGTTGTAATTTACAACATTTTTTATATCCGAGGTATCGGTAATTTTTTGAACATTAACTTCTAAGATTAAGCTCGAATTTCTTGCAAAAAGTTGCCACTGAAGATCAGTGTTTATATTATCCCACGATGGTTTTGTTCCAGGGTGCAACAAAACAATTACATGAGGATGAGGGTTTTCAGACAAGCGATTTTCATTCATTAAGCTTGGATATTTGCTACCAGAGACATCTAAAAATACCCAACAAAATGGCTGTTGATATTTCTTCCTTACATAATTACCAGATATTATATTTTTGCAACAATATTGATGAAATTCATCGAATTTCTCATTAAATGCATGAATATAATTGCCGGTTAAGTAATTTGAGGAACATTTATAAAATTTATATGAAATCGTTACAAGATAAACATGATCTATTAAGTTGCATTTAGAACTTTGGCCTAAATATTTTAGATCAGTTTCAAACTTTGATTTTATAGTGCCAAACACAAAGTCTTCATATATATTATTAAATTTTAGTGTTGGGGATTTTAATTTCATATTTGTTTTTAAGAATTTTGGTAATAATTATTCAAAAGCATTTGCACAATTGCTCAACGATCAATGCCTTTTCTTGAAAAGAAGGATAAAAACCAGTGCTTATCAGTTTAATTATGAACTTCTAAAGGTAAATCCATGGGTTTATATGGATAGATCCTCAGGTCTTCTTCAACACGCATATCAGTAACATTGAATTTTAGGAATTTGGGTGAATAGGTAACAACATTTTTTAGGTCTGATGGATTAATATTCTGAATATCAAAACCATCAGAATCAATCATGTTCTTTAGATCAGTTTTCAATTTATATCCTTTGATAAATTTTTCAAAAGCTTCTTGATTATCAGAGGGTATTTTCCATACAGAATGGATATGTTTATTTTCAATTTCTACAGGGGATTTACCAAAACGAGTTCCCTCAACATCAATACAAGCAATAACTGTTGGTAAGTTAATTTGATTGTAGTGGCGTTGATAATTTCTTCCAATAAATTTTCTACAAACTCGATTATATAATAGATTAAATCCATCAAATTCGAATTCACTTTCAGGGCAACCTTCGGTTGATCTCCTTTGTCTATTTACTGAGTTTTTTTTAAAAGTAATTGTTATGAAATAATAACTTGATGGTTTTTGATTCCGTTTAAGTTCATTATAAAGCCAGATTGCATAGATATCATATTTGGATTTATTTTTAGAATTAATCTTATTCATATTCATATTTTTTTAGATTCTCCATAGATATTAATCCCTAGCCGGAATTGGCTCGAGTTATAATTTGATGAACGGCTTTGAAAAAATTCCTGAAGATTACCGTCGAGGTAAATTTCAGAGCTTAAATTGTTGCGCTAAGTTATTTATCCGAATCACCCAGCACTAACGTTGCCTGAGCTAACTTGGCCATGCGGAGCAATGGGTAAACTTAATGCATCCCCATTCAGCGCACCTTTACTTAAGCGCGCGGTGGGGGCTTTGCGGGCGATTACAATCTCTATAATATGGATTAAGCCGATTTTTCTTACATAGGCAGTCGCTGGGGGTTTTTCAGATGTCTGAAACTTAGACTGTACATTAAGGATCATAAGCAAAAGCATGTTTTGCAAATATCCGCTCAAGCACAAAGCAACGCAACGAACAGCTTGGGTGAGGAAATTATATCTCACTGTATGTGATGGTATCCTTGGTATTTTTATCCAGCCATGCATTGACAGCATTCATTCTATAGCGAACAGAACTGCCAATTTTAACGTAAGGGATACCTTCATTACGGCATCTATCTTTTTGTAACTTTTTCTTCGATATACCTAGATATTCTGCGATTTGAATTTCGTTATATAAATATTCCATATTCATTTTATTCGATTGTCTCCAATACTTACTAAATTAAAATTACTAGTTAGATTTATTAATCATGCCCGTTTAAGTGCTTTTGCAAAGTTTTAAGAAGCCACGACGAACAAACAAATTCTAACATAGATATTTATAGTAAAAGGTAGGGGGTTCTCGAATAAAAGTGAAAATAATTCGGAAAAATGCAACTATTTTTCAGTTTTTCATAAATATTTTGTTTCGTTGGGATTGAGAATTACGAAATCCCTGCACCTACTATATTGAGAGTAAGTTGCGATGAGATATTTTGGCCATTATAGCTAGACGGAATACCCTTACCCCCAAGAACATATGCTTCTCAGCATCAAGACATAGCAATTAGGCTTAAATCTATTCCAAGTTTTGATAAGCAATTATTGATTTAATTTTCGCCGGTAACGGATGAAATTACCGGCTTGGTGTTGCCCTGCTGTTGCCCATAGAGCTCAACGATTGTGGTGCTTGCTGTAACCCATTGAAATCATTGGTGCACCCGACAGGATTCGAACCTGTGACCTCTGCCTTCGGAGGGCAGCGCTCTATCCAGCTGAGCTACGGGTGCCAAATACATGCTGTGTCTATTATAAAACACAAAACAAAGCCGGCATTTTGGCGGAACCTAAACGAGATTGCAGCATCGTGCAATCTAGTCACTACTATTTTTTACAACAGAAAAATGTACCCCAGTACCAACAGGTTGCTTTTAGTTCCCTATCAATTATCACCCATCTTCAGGGCTTTAATAAATGCCTCTTGGGGAATTTCTACCTTGCCAAACTGGCGCATGCGCTTTTTACCGGCCTTTTGCTTGTCCAAAAGTTTGCGCTTGCGGGTAGCATCGCCACCATAACATTTTGCCGTTACGTCTTTCCTTAAAGCCGAAATGGTTTCGCGGGCCACTACCCGCCCTCCGATTGCGGCTTGAATTGGAATCTTGAACAAATGGTTGGGGATTAGTTCTTTGAGCTTTTCGCACATGACACGACCACGACCTTCTGCTGCATTTTTGTGCACCAGCATCGCCAAAGCATCCACGGGTTCCGAATTTACCAAAACACTGAGTTTAACCAGATCACCCTGCCGATATTCATCCAGCGTATAATCAAAACTGGCATAGCCTTTGGACATGGATTTCAGGCGGTCATAAAAATCAAATACCACCTCGTTGAGGGGCAATTGATATTCTACCATAGCACGATTACCCACATAGGTAAGGTTGGTTTGAATGCCGCGCCGATCCTGACATATCTTTAAAATCGGCCCCAGATATTCATCGGGAGTGAGAATTGTGGCCTTGATCCACGGCTCTCTAATATGATCGATTTTTACCACATCGGGCAAATCTGCCGGATTGTGCAGCGCAATGGTTGAGCCATCATTCATGGCAACTTCATAGACAACCGAGGGAGCAGTGGCGATCAGTTCCAGATTAAATTCGCGGCTCAGGCGCTCCTGAATGATTTCCAGATGCAAAAGCCCCAAAAATCCGCAGCGAAAGCCAAAGCCAAGCGCCGCCGAGGTTTCCATTTCATAGGAAAAGCTGGCATCATTGAGCCGAAGCTTGCCCATCGCAGCGCGCAAGTCTTCAAAATCATTGGCATCAACAGGAAATAACCCGCAAAAAACTACCGGCTGGGCAGGTTTGAAGCCACCGAGCGCTGTTTTAGTCGGGCGTTTATCATCGGTTATGGTATCGCCCACATTGGTATCGGCAACCTCTTTTATCGAAGCCGTCAAAAAACCGATTTCACCGGGGCCAAGCTCACCGGTTTGCACCAGTTTTGGCGTAAACACCCCGACCCTATCCAGATCATAGGTGGCACCGGTTGCCATCATGCGAATTTTTTGGCCTTTTTTTATCACCCCATCGATTACCCGCACCAGCACCACAACCCCGAGATAGGCATCATACCAGCTATCAACCAGCATGGCTTTTAGCGGCTCATCAATATCGCCCTTTGGGGCCGGCAGGCGAGTAACAATGGCCTCTAGCACATCCTTGATGCCAATGCCGGTTTTGGCTGAAATTTCCACCGCGTCCGATGCATCAAGCCCAATAACATCCTCGATCTGGGTTTTAACCCGCTCGGGCTCGGCTGCGGGCAAATCAATCTTGTTCAACACCGGAACAATCTCGTGGTCGACTTCCATGGCCTGATAAACATTGGCCAGAGTTTGCGCCTCCACCCCTTGTGCGGCATCAACCACCAAAAGCGAGCCCTCGCAAGCGGCCAAAGAACGGTTTACCTCATAGGCAAAATCCACATGTCCCGGCGTATCTATGAGATTTAGCACATAGGTCTGACCATCATTAGCATCATAAGAAAGGCGCACAGTTTGGGCTTTAATGGTTATACCGCGCTCTTTTTCGATATCCATAGAATCAAGCACCTGAGCGCTCATTTCACGCTCGCTCAACCCCCCCGTCTGCTGAATCAAACGATCGGCCAAAGTGGATTTTCCATGGTCAATATGGGCGACGATGGAAAAATTGCGAATATTTTTAAGTTCTGTTGTCATATCGGTGCGCATGTAGCAGGTTTACTCAAAAGCTTAAAGAGAAATTGCATGTTCCTGATGGGGTAAATTCAATAAATCGGGAAAACTCAATAAATAATTGCCGGGGGGCAGCACCCAAGCAAATTTGTTAAAAAAAACAGTGGCCACACAATCAGAGAAGACAAACAAATGAACGCTCGCAAAAGAAATCACTGGATGATTATAATCATAGTTTTAATTATTGGAATTATCTATTTTACCCAAAACGCAGATCTGGCAGCTTTTATTAATGATCAGGCGCGCTAAACTATTGGTAGAGATCAAATCTTGCTGTAGAGTTTTTCATGGTCGAAGACCATAAATACTAATGAAATAGTCGAAGACCATAAATACTAATAAATATAAAATATACCCAACAGAAGAACACCCCTAGAAAAAGGCCGAACAAAATGCTCAATCGCTTTCTTGAACCAAACAAGCGCGATTTTTCTTCTCTGAACGGGGCGGAAATCCTTTCGCTGGCGATTGGCGCCGAGGAAGAGGACGGGCGGATTTATGCCGCCTATGCCGATAAAATTCGCGAAACCTATCCCGCTTCGGCCAAAATTTTTGATGGCATGGCTAAAGAAGAAGACGAGCATCGTCGCCGCTTGCTAGAACTTTACAAGCGCCAGTATGGCGACAAGCTGGTGCCGATCCGGCGCGAGCATGTACGTGGATTTTTAAGCCGCAAGCCAGTCTGGCTAATGCAGGAACTTGCCATCGAAACCATTCGCCAGCAAGTGTGGGAAATGGAGCAGAGCGCCTATCGATTCTATAGCGAAGCCGCCAAACAAACCCATGATGTGGATTTGCGAAAACTGCTAGGCGATCTGGCTATGGAAGAGCGCAAGCATGGAGAGCAGGCTGAGCATCTTGAAAAAGAATTTTTGGGTGAAGATGAACAGGACAGTGAAAAACAGGCTGCCCATCGCCAGTTTGTCTTGACCTATGTGCAGCCCGGTCTGGCCGGTTTGATGGATGGATCGGTTTCAACCCTTGCGCCGGTATTTGCCGCAGCTTTTGCTACTGGCGATACATGGACTACTTTTCTGGTTGGGCTGGCCGCAGCGGTCGGAGCCGGTATTTCCATGGGCTTTACCGAGGCGGCATCTGATGATGGAAAGCTGACAGGGCGAGGCTCACCAATAAAACGCGGGTTTGCGGCAGGAATAATGACGACGCTTGGTGGGCTGGGCCATGCGCTTCCCTATTTGATTGCCGATTTTTATACGGCCACCGTGATTGCCATTATATTGGTTTTGATAGAATTATGGGCCATTGCTTTTATCCAAAGCAAATATATGTCTACGCCATTCTGGAGAGCTGTTTTGCAGGTGGTGATTGGTGGCTCTTTGGTTTTTGCAGCGGGGATCTTAATCGGAAGTGCCTAAAAATAATTTCATAAATTTGCCGGTGCCGGACTTACCCAGCCCCCGCTATGTGGGGCGCGGGTATTTTTCAATTGCCTATTATGTTTTTGAGCCTGCTTCTGGTTTTGGGGACGGGGATGAACCTGTTGGAGATGCTGACGTCGAGGAATTCGACCCGGTGCTGGAGCCTGATTATTTTTTGGAATCTGGTTATCCAGAACCTTCAGCTAATAAAAAACCATCGGCCCCGCAACAAAAAACCATTGTGCTTTGTCACGGTCTGGCAGCGGGCGGCTTGCAATTTGCCAATGATGCAAGGTTTTTTGCCAAGCAGGGTTTTCGGGTAATCGTGCCGGATTTGCGCGCCCACGGCCAATCCAAAATCCCAGAGCTGCAAGAGCTTTCCATAGATGATTTCACCATTGAAACCCTGGCCAATGATTTGCTGGCAATTCTTGACAAGGAGGGGGTGGAACAAACCCATTGGGTGGGCAACTCCCTTGGTGGCATTTTAGCCCTTTATATATTGGGTTCGGATCCGGGAAGAATTGTCGATCTGGTAACCTTTGGGGCCAGCTTTACCTTGCAATTGCCTTCGTTTCTTATCCCGGCGGTTAAATTTGCCAGCAAATTCATGCGCCGCAAGCATCAAGACGAATATATAGCCAGAATAACCACAAAAAACCCCGATGCCAGAGCAATAATCTACCAAATGCTAAAAACTGCCGATAGGAAAAGCGTCTATCTGATTGCCCAAAACCTGACCAATTATGATTTGTCATATAACGCGTTTGAATCTGAAAGCGCTATTTTGATGTTACGCCCGCAGGGGGACATAATGATAAATCAGGCCCAAAAAGAATCCTTGGAAATAATGGAGCAAAAATCCAACTTCTTTGTCAAAGATATTGCCAATGCCGGCCATTGCGCAAATCTGGAACAACCAAGAATTGTACGTGAGGCAATTTTAGACTTTGTTGGTGGCGGCTGGATTTTTGCCGACTAAAATTTGGCCTTAGCTGCGATTGCATGGATTTGAATGACTACCCCGGCTTGCCATAGTACGCTTAAATTCATTTTTTAGCTCTCCAGAGAATTCTCTGTTTATCAGTTAGGTTTTTATCAGTTAGGGTATTATTGGCCACGCCATTATTGGCCACGCTATTATTGGCCACGCTATTATTAGCTGTTGCCCAATTTTTCCTATTGGCTAAAATTGTTTTTCAAAAGTTCAAATTCGTCAAAGGGCATATTAATTCGTGAAACAACATGCCTTGCAGTTTGCGCTTCGGGAAACGCGCTCCACATTTTGCTCAAAACGCACATGGATGGTTTTGGCGGTAATTTCTATGGTTTTGGGGATTTTTGGCCCGTTTGGAACCTTTGAATTATTTTCTTTTGGCCCGCGTTTGATTTACTGGGCGCTGGTATCCATTCTTACTTTTGGGACAGGAGCATTTTTTGGCTCGTGGTACTCTGGCGCCTTGCAAGCAGAAAATTCGAGGCCAAAAAACTTGCAATCAAAAACACTACAACCAAGAAACTGGCCACTGATTGTGCGCATTACAATCATTGGCATCAGCGCCGGCATTCCGGTTGTGCTGGTTGTCTGGCTGATAAATTTTGTGGTCTTTGGCATTGATAATATGACTATGCCTGCCATGCTGACACTGGGGTTTTATTCCATTGTCATCGCCATGGGAATTGTAGTGCTATTCATTATGTTCGAAGGCAAAAACATTGATGGCGCCCCCCCCTATCCTGCTCCGGATACCGGCTCATCTAAGAGGAAAACTGCTGTCCCTCTCTGTGCAGGATCATTATGTAGAGATCGTAACCAGCAGGGGCAAGCATCTGGCTTTGATGCAACTTGGCGATGCCATTAAAGAAACTTCCGGTATTGAAGGCATGCAAATCCACCGCTCGCACTGGGTAGCAATATCGGGAATAAAGTCGGTTAGAAAAGCCAATGGCAAGGCAATCGTGCGAACCCTTTCCGGCAAAGAATTGCCAGTGAGCAGGACCTACCTGCCTGCGTTGGTCGATGCTGGCCTATTGCTCTAAGGGGCTTGTTAGTCCCAAGGGCTTGTTATTCCCAAGGGAATCTTAATCTGAAGGGGGTTGCAAATTTTCAAAATTTCGCGCCCTATCCGCCTGCCGTTTGAGCTTTTTTGCCTTGTTGCGAGCACGCGCGGCATTAACAGCATCATCACCTAGATGAGCAATGCCCCTTTGCTCGGCAAGATCCATCTGTTTTTGCCTCTCGGCTGCCGCTGCCCGGGTTTTTGCAAATTGGGGGCCAGAACAATTAGAACATTGCACCCCTTCGATATAGTCGCTGTGGTTACGCTCATCAGGGGTTAAAGGATAGCGACAGGCGCGGCACAAAACTGCTTTCCCCTCAACCAACCCGTGGCCAATGGATACCCTTTCATCAAAAACAAAACACTCGCCGTTCCAAGAGGATTGATCAGCGGGAATTGCCTCCAGATATTTCAAAATACCACCGTGAAGGTGATAAACTTCCTCAAACCCCTGGGCCAGCATATAGGCCGAAGCCTTTTCGCAGCGGATGCCGCCGGTGCAAAACATGGCTATTTTTTTATCCCTAGCCGGATCCAGATTTTTGGCCACATAATCCTTGAATTCGGTAAAAATCTTGGTTTTTGGATCAAGCGCCCCCTCAAAACTACCAATGGCAAATTCATAATCATTGCGGGTATCAAGCACCACCATATCATCGCGCGCTATTAGCTCATTCCAATCCTTGGGCTGTACATAGGTGCCGACAATTTTGTTGGGGTTGGCTTCTGGCGCCCTCAGGGTAACGATTTCTTGTTTTTTGCGGATTTTCAAACGCAAAAACGGCATTTCGCTTGCATAGGAAAACTTGGCCTGCGCCCCCTTGAGGCGACCACCAAACAGATTGGCATATTCAAGCCAATGGGCCAGATTATCAATTGCCTGTTTGCTGCCAGCAACAGTTCCGTTGATACCCTCTGGCGCTAGAATAAGCGTACCGCGTATCTTTTCGCGCTCGCAAAATTCTTGTATTTGCTCGGCCAATTGTTCAAAATCCGCCAAATCGGCAAATTTATATATAGCAAGAACTTTATAATCGTCAGGAACTTTATAATCGTCAGGAACTTTATTTATAACAGGGGCTTTGACGGGGTGTTTTTGCTGGGTCATAATAATTCTTGAACTTACATAATTGCTGATAAAAAATTTCTATCACTGAAGGCAAAGTTTTTCCAGAACACTTTTTCCCATTTCCTCTATTTCATCCCTATTCTCTAAATAGAGTAAAAAACACAAGAACAATAAAGGCAAGCAAGCCCATGACCTATCAAGCAGCAAATAATCGCTATGAAACCATGCCCTTTCGTCAATGTGGAAAATGGGGTTTGAAACTGCCAGTAATTTCCCTTGGCCTTTGGCAAAATTTTGGCGAAAGCCGCGATTATACCAGTGCCTTTGAAATTTTATCCCATGCCTTTGATGCCGGAATAACCCATTTTGATCTGGCCAACAATTATGGCCCCCCTCCCGGATCATCGGAAGAATTATTCGGGCAGGTTCTTGGTCGCGAATTTGCCCCCTATCGCGACGAGATGATAATTTCCTCCAAGGCGGGCTATAATATGTGGCCCGGTCCCTATGGGGAATTTGGCTCGCGAAAATATCTGATGGCCAGTTGCGATCAAAGCCTTAAACGTCTTGGGCTGGATTATGTGGATATTTTTTATTCCCACCGCTTTGATCCAAAAACACCGTTGGAAGAAACCATGGGCGCTCTGGCCGATATCGTGCAATCAGGCAAAGCGCTTTATGCGGGGATTTCCAGCTATCCCGAGGATAAAACCAGAGAAGCCAACGCCATTTTGAATGCCATGGGTGTGCCATGCACTATCCACCAACCCTCTTATTCTATGGTAAATCGCTGGATTGAAGAAGATAAAACCATTGATGCCTGCGCTGAACTTGGCATGGGAATTATTGCTTTTTCACCCCTTACCCAAGGAGTATTGGCCGGAAAATATTCCAAAGGCATTGCTGCTGGCACAAGAGCGCACAGTGAGGGTTCCTCGGTTTTGCCAAGCCATATCAGCCCGCAACTGATAGAGGCTGTCGAACAATTACGCCCGATTGCCAAGGCCAGAAACCAGTCATTGGTGCAATTGGCCCTGTCATGGGTGTTGCGTCGATCCGAAGTTACTTCCGCGCTTATCGGGGTACGCAATCTGGAGCAGTTAAAAGATAATATTGGCGTATTGAACAACCTTGGGCTTGATGAGAGCGAAATAGTGGCGATTGAAAAAATCACCAAACCGGTATTAATGGATATGCACCCAAAACCCAGCGGCTGGCTACGCTAAACAAGGAATTTTACCTTTAGCGATGGCGACTGATACTAGCGTCGTGCAGCAATATCGAGGGGTCGCACTTATTGTGCTGCAAGTATTTAATTAACCATATGGAGGCAGGATTTGGCCAACGGGTAAAATATTTCATTGTTTCCAGCTAGCCTGGGGTTGTTTGGGGAAAATATCATGCCCGCACAAAAAGATCTGACCGCAAAAGAACGGTTTTTTAAGGACAGCGAAATCATTGTTTCGAAAACCGACCTGAAAGGGCACATTACCTATGCAAATGATGTCTTTGTTACAATTTCAGGCTTTTTGGAAGAAGAACTGATTGGTCAGCCCCATTCAATAATTCGCCACCCGCAAATGCCGCGCTGTGTTTTCAAGCTACTATGGGACACTCTGGCACTGGGAGACGAAATATTTGCCTATGTAATCAACCGTTGCAAAAACGGTGATCACTATTGGGTTTATGCAAATGTAACCGCAAGCAGGGGAAATGACGGCTCGATTATTTCCTATCATTCCAACCGCACAGCACCCGATATGAGCGTAATCAATTCCGCAATAATACCGCTATATAAAGAACTTTTAGCTGAAGAAAACCGCCATTCCAATGCCAAGGCAGGCATGAATGAGGCATTTGAAATGCTGGTGGGTTTGCTGAATGAAAAAAACATGGAATATGACGAGTTTTTGTTTTCTTTGGCCAGTTAAGAACAATCAATCAGCCACTAAAACAACCTGCCCCCCACCACCGCTCCAAAGGGCCGAGTTAGGGCACTTGCAGGTTTAGGAACATTCTAGGCCCCTATTTTGTCGCGCTGCCAAAACAGAAAACCGCAAGAGCACTTTTCTTGGCAACGCCTAAAACCTCTATATTTTGTCGCGCTGCCAAAACAGAAAACCGCAAGAGCACTTTTCTTGGCAACGCCTAAAACCTCTATATTTTGTCGCGCTGCCAAAACAGAAAACCGCAAGAGCACTTTTCTTGGCAACGCTCTAATAGTGTGAAACCCTAAATCGCCCCTAGTATCTTAGTACGTTTGCCGACTATTCTTAAGGTAGAAATTTTACTTCTGCTCTGGATCGGACTTTTCATGCATTTGCTGCTGGTTGATGGATCAACTTTTATTTTTCGTGCCTATCACGCCCTGCCCCCCCTAACGCGCAAATCCGATGGTTTACCCATCGGTGCGGTTTCGGGCTTTTGCAATATGCTGTTCAAGCTGATTAATGAATTGAAAGGGGAAGATGTTCCAACCCATATTGCCGTGATTTTCGATCATTCCGGCAAGACTTTCAGAAATGATTTTTTCCCCCAATATAAAGCCCATCGCCCTCCCGCACCCGAAGATTTGGTACCCCAATTCCCCCTTACCCGTGCGGCAACCCGTGCTTTTTCTATCATGAGTATCGAGCAGGAAGGCTTTGAGGCGGACGATATTATTGCCACCTATGCAATAAAAGCCAAAAAAGCTGGCGGACGCGCAACAATTGTTTCAACTGATAAAGATCTGATGCAACTGGTTTGTGACGACGGGGCAATCCGTATGTTTGACAGTATGAAAAACCGCTGGATTGGCCCTGATGAAGTATTGGAGAAATTCGGGGTTGGTCCCGATAAGGTTATCGAAGTGCAATCCCTAGCCGGAGACAGTGTAGATAATATCCCCGGGGTGCCGGGAATCGGCATTAAAACCGCCGCTTTATTGATCAATCAATATGGTGATTTGGAAAACCTGCTGAAAAATGCAGCAAAAATTAAACAAAACAAGCGGCGTGAAAACCTGATAGAATTTGCCGAGCAGGCGCGAATTTCCCACCATCTTGTCACCCTGAAAACTGACGTGCCGTTGGCCCATGAAATAAACGAGCTGGAAAGGCGCCCCCTTATCCCGTCCACCCTGTTGCCATTTCTAAAAGCAATGGAGCTGGGCAGTTTTAGCCGCCGCATGGCCACGCATCTGGACACGGATATTAAATTGTTCGATTCTGATCCTGAATTTGCTACCAAGGCAAACGCAACAACAGGAAATGACGAGCAAACACTTGCCGGTTCAAAAAATGATAAAGAAATTGCTACCCCGCAAAACCATGCAAAAAATGCGCTCGCTAGCATCAAACAAATCCCTGTAGATCATGAAAAATACGAAATTGTTAGAGATGAAAAATCCCTTGAAAAATGGGTAAACGCAATTGTTGAAAATGGCTATTTTGCCATCGATAGCGAAACCACCGGCCTTGATAACCAGCAGGCGGGATTGGTGGGTATTTGTCTGGCTGTTGCGCCTAACAAGGCCTGTTATATTCCACTTGCCCACACCGATGGCAATGACGATATGTTTGGCGGTGGTACGGCAAAAGACCAAATGGATATGAAAAAAGCTTTGGATATTCTTGGGCCCGTGATGGAAGATCGCTCAATCTTGAAAATCCTGCAAAATGCAAAATATGATATGGGGATTTTTGCCCGCTACGGCATAAACCTAGCTTCCATTGATGATACTATGTTGCTTTCCTATGCGATTGATGGCGCAAGGGGAAACTCTATGGACGCCCTGTCCAAACAATGGCTGGATCATACGCCAATAAAATTCACAGATTTGGCGGGAACCGGCAAAAAACAAAAAACCTTTGACCAGCTGGATATTGAAGATGCAGCAAAATATGCGGCCGAAGATGCGGATATCACCCTAAGGTTGTGGCTGGTACTAAAAGCACGGCTGGTGGCCAAAAAGACCGTTAATGTCTATGAAAGTCTCGAGCGCCCATTAGTGCCGGTGTTAGCGCGCATGGAAAGGCGCGGAATTATGGTTGATAGACAAATTCTGGCGCGCCTTTCCGGCGATTTCGCCCAAAGAGCGGCAAGTCTGGAAGCACAGGCCCACAAAATTGCCAACAGCAAATTCAATCTTGGCTCTCCAAAACAATTGGGCGAGATATTATTTGAACAAATGCAATTGCCAGGCGGCAAAAAAACCAAAACCGGAGCATGGGCCACTGGGGCCGGAGTTCTGGAGGGAATAGTCAGCAAGGGGCTTCAAAGCAAAGGCGTTTCGGGAAAAGGCGTTTCGGGAAAAGTCCTTCCGGACAAGGGGGGGGATGAAATTAAGGATGATGAAAACAATACAGAAAACAACGCCGAAAACAACGCCGAAAACGATAGCGCAAACCATGGTATCGAACTGGCAAAGATAATTTTGCAATGGCGTGGCCTGAGCAAGCTCAAATCGACCTATTCCGATGCGCTTCCCACCTATATCAACCCTGAAACGGGTAGGGTGCATACTTCTTACCATCAGGCTTCTGTTCTAACCGGACGCTTGGCTTCTTCGGATCCTAATTTGCAAAACATTCCCATTCGCACTGAAGATGGCAGAAAAATCCGCACCGCCTTTGTGGCAAAGGAGGGGAACAAGCTGGTTTCAGCAGATTATAGCCAGATTGAATTGCGTATTCTGGCCCATATTGCCGATATTGGCGCCCTGAAACAGGCCTTTGGGCAGGGGCTGGATATCCATGCAATGACAGCATCGGAAATTTTTGGCGTGCCGATAAAAGGCATGGACCCGATGGTGCGCCGTAAAGCCAAGGCGATTAATTTTGGCATAATATATGGCATTTCAGCCTTTGGACTGGCCAATCAGCTGGCAATTTCGCGCACCGAGGCCAGCGATTATATCAAATCCTATTTCGAAAAATTTCCCGGCATAAAGGATTATATGGAAGGACAAAAATCGCTGGTCAAGGAACAGGGATTTGTTGAAACTATTTTTGGGCGAAAAATAGATTTTTCCAATGCGAACAGCAAAAATCCGGCCGAAAAAGCCTTTGTTGAACGCTCAGCCATCAACGCCCCCATTCAAGGTTCGGCAGCCGATATAATCCGGCGCGCCATGATACATATGGAGCCGGCATTAAAAGAGAAAAATATTGGGGCAGACATGTTATTGCAGGTTCATGATGAGTTGATTTTTGAAGTTCCAGATAGTGAAGTTGATAAAGCTATTGCGACAATTTCCCGGGTAATGGTAAAGGCTCCCGAGCCGGCAATCATGCTTAGTGTTCCTTTGCAGATTGATGCCAAGGCAGCCAATAATTGGGATGAAGCCCATTAGGGACATGGCCTGAAATTTGGCCCCATAAAACAACCACTGGCCCCAAAATTGATATATGGGGTCGCTGGCCAACGACCAAGGAACTTTAAAGAATGCCATTTGATCCAGAAGAAATTCACGCTGTTATTTTTGATATGGACGGGGTGCTTATCGATAGCGAGATCCTGTCCAAAAACACATCCATCGAGGTTGCAAAGAGTCTGGGGTTCGAGCTGGGTGCTGATTTGCTCAATTCAATCATTGGCAGAACCGGGCCGGCGGTGGAGCAATTGATTAGGGATGGATTGGGCGAAACTTTCCCCTATGAAGAGTTTGATGATCTTTGGCGCCAAAAAATGACAACTTCATTAATGGCCAATGTACCGGTAAAACAAGGGGTGAGAGAACTTCTTGGGGTGCTGGAAGAGTTGGAAATACCGAAAGGCGTTGCCACTTCTTCAACTGCCCTTGCGGCCAATCATCACTTGAGCCGGGCAGATCTGATTGTGCATTTTTCTACCATCGTTAGTGGCGATGAGGTGGATAATGGTAAACCGCATCCAGAACCGTTTTTATTGGCGGCACAGCGCTTGGAAGTGGAACCTGAATATTGTCTGGCAATCGAGGATTCTTATAACGGGGTGCGTGCAGCCCATGGAGCTGGCATGCAAACTATCATGGTGCCTGACCTTTTGGTACCAACTGACGAGATGGAAGCTCTCACCATTGCCATAATGAAAAATCTGCATCAGGTGCGCGAACCTTTCGAGCGCTCTTGATAACTGTCGCCTTTGGGGGGCGCTTCAAGTTTGGGGGCTCTAACTCAGGCCAATAATTTTGCTCTGGCGCCAAATTTGCTACGGGTCATAAAATGAATTGCGGCCACCACAAAACAATATATTGCATAGACAAAAGCCTGCCGATCAAGATTGAAATCCATATCTATAAGTATGCCTGACAATCCAGGCCCGGCAGCTGATGCAAAAACAATTGCCGCCACCGCCAGAGCTCGCAACTTTCCCAGATTTGCGGTGCCATAAATTTCCACCCAAAGCGCGGCGGCAATTGGCCCCATCATGCCCACTGACAGGCCAAAGGTAACAAAAAATACCGAAATCACCCAAACCGAATTACTAACGCTCAAATATAGCATTCCAATACCAAGGGGAACCAGAGCATAGGGTAAAATTCTCCATGCCCCGATCCGGTCAATTATTGCGCCAGCTCCGATTGCGCCAGCAATTATGCCAAACGCATGAACAGGAAAAAGAGCGGTAAAAACTTCTATATTCCAGCCCTTGGATTCAATCAAATAGGCCTGATGGAAAATAAACATGGTGCCAATGGCCCCCGGCGCCACAATCGCGGGAATAGAAATATAAAACAACCAATCGCGCAAAACCATGCGCCTTGTCCAACTACGCCCCGTTGGGGGAAGAGAAACGGTTTCGCGACTTATGTTTTTTTTCCTGTTGTTCTCCTTGATACTCTCTTTGGGAGTAGCCAGCAAAATGGCAATCATTGGGATAAAAACTATCAGCAATAAAATACCTACCCCCACCCATACTTGGCGCCAGCCAAAGGCCAGAATTGATATGGTCAGTAAATAGGGCAACACGGCCTCGCCCGTTGGCATGCCCATTTCAGCCATAGAAAGCGCTCTGCCCCTGAACCGGCTAAACCAGCGGGAAATGGTGGTTATTGCGATATTGGGGATCATGCCCTGCCCAAAAAACCTCAAACCAAACAGGGCAATGGCCAATATTATAATATTATTTGCGGCGCTCATGGCAAAAGCAAAAAGGGCCAAAGCTGCAATGCACAATATGGCCAATACACGGGGAGCAATTTTATCAATCAGCCCTGCAGCCCAAATCAACAAAAGCGAGCTGAGCAATGTTACTGCCATATAAATTAGAGAAAATTGCGAATGGGAAAGGGAAAAAGCTTCCCTGACCGGAGTGTTGAACTGGGCAATAAACAGGGTTTGTCCCGGCATGGAGGATATAGTCAAAAAATAACCGGCCCCGATCCAGCCATATTGGCGGGCGGATAATTCGCTCAATTTTGCAGGTGATATTTTTGCAGACAACATTTTGAAGGACAACTTTTTACATCAACATTTTTGCCAAAAAACTCTTGCGAACAAAGTCTTGCCAACAAACTCTTGCAGACAAAACTTTTACAAATACCGATAAATTAAAGACTCTCCTAAATACGCCAATCCATAAAGACAGTCACTAAGAAACCCATGAAATCCCCAAAAAACATGGTCAATTCCCATGGTTAACCAAACGTAAATTTTATGTTTCCCAAACGCTCGCAATCGTTTATGTTGCGCGCAAAGAGCGCCTTTTTTGCTCTCCATTTTTTTTGGGGACCGGGGAGGTGTTTGGGTGATTGTATGGGGAATTTTTACAAGAATGTTGAATAGCATTGCAAAAACTGCGGTTAAGGCAATTGGCGCAGGCTTTAAAACAACTTTGGCAACGGCTTTGTCTATGACAATGTTTCTTTCCCCTGCTGCTTTGGGTCAGGAAAATTTTGGCGCCCCGACTTTTTCTTCGAATGAGCTTTTTGCCATGCCAGCACCCGAATTTTCAGGTATTCCCACCCTGACAAATACGATGTTATCCGCCTATGTGGCCAACAAACAGGTTGCTCGCCTTCAAAACCCGGCTCTGCAACAGGCAAATGCCTTGGCAGCAGGAGTTTTGCAAGGTGGGCCAAGCGACCACCAAATCAGCCAGAGCCTGCTGCTCTCCTATGTAGCCACTGATTATATTTCCACATCCAGCCGTCTTGCCAATGCCAGCGCCTCCAGAACTTGTCTTGCCAAGGCTATTTATCATGAAGCACGGGGCGAGCCAGAAGCCGGGCAATGGGCTGTGGCTACGGTAATTCTTAACCGGGTCAACAGTTCACGATACCCTTCTTCGGTTTGTGATGTGGTTTATCAAAACGCTTCCCTTCGTAATCGCTGCCAGTTTTCTTTTGCCTGTGACGGGCTTTCGGACGAGGGTGGTATTGGAAACCGCATTGTTAGAGAAAGCTGGGTCAAGGCCAATATTATTGCCAGCGCTGCATTCGAGCGTTTTACAATCGGTGAACCACAGGGTAACCTTCCCCCTTCAGTATTATATTATCATAGTCTTTCTGTTAGTCCCGACTGGGCGAGCCGAATGAAAAGTGTTGCGCAAATCGGCCAACACATATTTTATTCTTTGCGATAATATTGATAGCGATAACAAGCCGGCCATTGAATTAGCTAGATTGCGCCCTAAATTGATTGCTGATGGCCATATTTTGTGCGCAATTATAACCACCTAAAGGCAGAGAATCTGCAAGGCAAGTAATTTGCAAGGCAGGTAATCTGCAAGGCAGGTAATCTGCTCGCACCGGTTAGTAGTGCTTCGTATCAAAAAAAAGGAAGATCAATGCCAAAGATCGCGCTGGTCGATGACGATAGAAATATTTTAACCTCGGTTTCCATTGCTTTAGAAGCAGAAGGGTATGCGGTTGCTACCTATACTGATGGAGCCTCTGGCCTTGAGGGATTAACCTCTGATCAGCCGGATCTGGCAATTCTGGATATTAAAATGCCGCGCATGGACGGTATGGAATTATTGCGTCGCCTGCGGCAAAAAACGGATCTGCCAGTGATTTTTCTGACCTCCAAAGACGAGGAGATTGATGAACTTTTTGGCCTCAAAATGGGCGCCGATGATTTTATCAAAAAGCCTTTCTCCCAGCGTTTGCTGGTTGAGCGGGTCAAATCTATCCTGCGCCGCTCGCAAGCGCGAGAGAACGCTGCCACTTCCAACTCATCGCAAAAGCTGACAAATTCGAAGTCGATAATTGATCGTGGCGCGCTGGTTATGGATGACGAACGCCATACCTGCACATGGATGGGCAAGCATGTGGTATTGACGGTGACAGAATTTTTGATCCTGCAAGCTCTGGCAATGCGCCCGGGCGTGGTCAAAAGCCGCAATGCCCTGATGGATGCTGCCTATGATGACCAAGTATATGTGGATGATCGCACCATTGACAGCCACGTCAAACGCTTGCGCAAAAAATTCAAGATAGCGGACAAAGACTTTGATATGATCGAAACCCTCTATGGTGTGGGCTATCGCTTCAAGGAGCAATAGGGGTGATTTATTCGTCGCCAATAAATAATATTTATAAGAGCTGGAAATAACAAGCTGGTTATCAGAGCAAGTATGCAAGCTGGCTATCAGAACAAGTATGATTGACAAGCAAGGCTTGGATAGTGACAGATTGTCCTATACGATTGGCAATCCCAATATAAAAGAGCAAACCATGGCACCTGAACCCCGCGACGATTTGCACAACGGGGACACGGAAAGGGCAGTCAGAAAAGGCGTAATGTACCGCATAAGGCGCTTTTTCCAGACCAGTATATTTTCCTCCCTCACCCGCAGGATTATCGTGCTTAATCTGGCCGCTTTGGCAACATTGGTCGCCGGGATTTTATATCTGAACCAGTTACGGGACGGACTGATAGGCGCCCGCGTACAAAGCCTTAGGGTGCAGGGGGAAATAATTTCTGCGGCAATTGCCGCCTCCGCTACGGTCGATAGTGATGTGATTTCGGTAAGTCCCGACAGATTGCTGCAATTACAGCCGAATGCAAATATTTCTCCGTTGAGTTTTTTTGATCCAACACTCGAATTCCCGATAAATCCTGAACGGATTGCCCCCCTATTACGAAACCTTATTACCCCAACCCGCACCAGAGCCCGTATTTATGACAAGAACGGGTTTTTGCTTTTGGATTCAGATTCCATATATCTGGCAGGAGAAGTAATCCGCCCGCCTCCAGCCCAAAAAACATCGCCACTAATTATTGTTCAAATGTGGGAACGACTATTGACCTGGGTTCCCGGCGACGAATTTCCCCCTTATGTGGAATATTCCGCAAGCGAGGGCAAACGATATCCCGAAGTCGGGGCGGCATTAAACGGAGCACCAACCGATATTGTCAGGGTTGATGCTGATGGAAACTTGCTGATTTCTGTGGCAATTCCCGTGCAGCGCCAGCGGGCGATTGTTGGAGCATTACTACTTTCAACCGACCCCGGAGAAATTGATGCTATAATTGCTGCGGAACGGCTCGGCGTTTTGCGCCTGGCATTGGGGGCAATTATTGTAAGTACAATTTTGTCCGTCTTTTTGGCCGGAACTATCGCTGAACCCATGAGAAGGCTTTCTTCTGCTGCCGAAAGGGTACAAAAATCCATGAGCGCCCGCGACCAGATCCCAGATTATACTGATCGCCCTGATGAAATAGGTGATCTTTCCCGCTCTTTTCGGGCCATGACCAGCGCCCTGTTTGAACGCATTGAGGCAATTGAAAAATTTGCCGCCGATGTCTCCCACGAGCTAAAGAACCCGCTTACTTCCCTAAGAAGCGCTGTCGAAACCCTGCCGCTGGTTAAAAACCAGCAAGATCGAGACAAGCTGGTTGCCATCATCTTGCATGATGTACAAAGGCTGGACCGTTTAATATCCGATATCTCGAATGCCTCCCGTCTCGATGCGGAGCTGGCTCGCGATATTGCCCAAAAAGTTGACTTGGGGAAAGTAATTTCAACGATGGTTTCCGTGAACGAAGAAACAGCCGAAAAGCACGGTGTTACTATTAGTTACGAAACGAAGGGCGAAGAGACAATTTTTGTCAATGGTCAGGATTCGCGGCTGGCTCAGGTGGCTTCGAACCTTATTGATAATGCCATTTCATTTTCACCCAAGGGTACAATAGTAAGGGTAGAGCTGGAAAAAACAGATGAAAATGCAATTTTGAGTGTTATTGATCAGGGGAGCGGCATAAAGGGCAGCCCGGAAGATATTTTTCGTCGATTTTATACGGATCGGCCGGAAAGCGAGAGTTTTGGCAACCATTCCGGGCTTGGTCTTTCAATCTCACGCCAGATAGTTGAAGCCCATGGTGGCACCATAAATGCGCTGAACAACAACCCCTTGGATGCAGGAAAAAATTTGGATGCTGAAAAAGATGCAGGAAAAAGCACCGGCGCGAGCTTTGTTGTCACGCTTCCCCTTGCTGCCAACTAATTACCATTATTAAGGCAATCTAAAAAATGCTAAAAACCCCAAAAGACCTTTCAAAAAAAAATATCCACGCCAACGGACTGATCTTTGACGATATAGGAATAATAATCCGTGGCCCTTCCGGATCGGGAAAATCCCTGTTGAGCTTAAGCCTTTTGGAATTCGGCTCCATGAAAGGCAATAGGGCTATTCTGGTTAGCGACGACCGATTGGACATATTCGTACAAAACAACCAGCTAATCATGAGTGTACCTGAGCAAATTAGTGGGAAAATTGAATTGGCAGGGCGTGGAATTATCGAGTGCGCCTATAAAAAATCTACAATGGTACATATTTTGATCGATCTGGTAGAAAAATTTGAGCGCATGCCCGAAAAAAATTCCTTCAATACCAATTTACTCGGAGTAGAATTGGTCCGCTGCCCGGTTGCAAACCAGTCTATCATCGGGCTAGAGCACCAAAGACTGCTGGTTTTACATGCCATAAGAGAAATAAAAAACAAAAGGTCGCGCTAAACAGTTTTTACTTGCCAGCAAACATTTGCCCAGCCAAACTTTGCAAAATATATCAGACAATAGTGCAAACAAAACCAAATCGCGGAGACAAGAAGATGATAGGAATGGTTTTGGTTACCCATGGTAGACTAGCCGTAGAGTTTCGTTCTGCCCTTGAGCATGTGGTTGGCCCTCAGGACCAATGTACTGTGGTTTGCATTGGGCCGGATGATGATATGGAAGAAAGGCGCAATGACATTTTATCTGCGGTAGAAACGGCGGATGATGGCGGAGGCGTTGTGGTATTAACCGATATGTTTGGCGGCACCCCGTCAAATCTGGCGATATCAATTATGCAAGACCGCGATATTGAAGTTGTTGCGGGGGTTAACCTTCCAATGTTGGTTAAACTGGCAAGAATCCGTAGCGAAAAAAATCTGAAGGCCTGTGCGCGCGAGGCGCAGGACGCGGGAAGAAAATATATTAATATTGCCAATGATGTTTTAGGCTAACCTTGGTTCCTGCCTCAGGGGGCCGGGAAGAATAAATATAATTACAAATTGAATATCAGCCTGTTCTGAACCCTTAAATTACTTGGATGCCATGCCCGATCACAATAGCAAAGGCCATTCGCTCACGCAAATGATGTACATATGCAATAGCCGGGGCTTGCATGCCCGTGCATCGGCGAGATTTGTGCGAACTGCTGAAATGTTCAAGGCTAATATTGAAGTCACACGAGACGGGGTTACGGTTGGTGGAACCTCTATAATGGGTTTGATGATGCTTGCTGCCGGACCCGGAACAAAAATTTTGGTCAAGGCTAGCGGTATCGAGGCACGGCAGGCGATGGACGCACTGGCGCAATTGATTGATTGCGGATTTGATGAAGATAATGAGGGCGAGAAAAAAGGCGTGGCTTTTTAGCAATAAGAGAGTCTTTTTAGCAATAATAGCTGGATCTTAGCAGCAAGAGCTAAATCAAAAACCGGTTTGGGACATGTTTTGCAAAAAGATTGTTTTTTTTTCAAAAGCGCTTGTTGTTTACCCGTATTATACATATAAACTTTTCTTTATATGATTTATGATACGCCTGTCCCGATATAAAGGGACGGGGATCAAATCGCATTGCCTTTCCACCTTGTAAAAACATTTAGACCTGCTGGAGTTTTGCATAATGAACGCAAACAAAAATGACTATGCCGTAAAAGATATTTCACTTGCTGATTTCGGGCGCAAGGAAATAGCAATGGCAGAAATTGAAATGCCCGGCCTGATGGCTATTCGCGAAGAATTTCGCGCTTACCAACCTCTCAAGGGTGCTAGAATTGCCGGCTCTTTGCATATGACCATTCAAACCGCGGTGCTAATGGAAACTCTGGTTGCCCTTGGCGCCGAGATACGCTGGGCATCGTGCAATATTTATTCAACCCAAGACCATGCAGCGGCAGCAATGGCGGCAGCGGGAATTCCAATTTTTGCCCACAAGGGTGAAACTCTTGAAGAATATTGGGATTTTGCTGACCAAATTTTGGATTGGGGCAATGGGCAAACTGCAAACCTGATACTCGATGATGGCGGTGATGCTACGATGCTGGTTCTAAATGGTGCCAAAGCAGAAACCGATCCAAGTGTGATTGCTCATCCCAAAAGTGAAGAAGAAGAATATTTTGCTGCACAGGTAAAAAAACGTCTGGCGGCAAATCCGGGCTTTTATTCAAAAGTACGTGCCAATATTCTTGGGGTATCCGAAGAAACAACTACTGGCGTTATGCGGCTTTATCAATTGCATGAAAAAGGCGACCTGCCTTTCCCCGCAATCAACGTCAATGACAGTGTTACCAAATCCAAATTCGACAATAAATATGGTTGTCGCGAAAGCCTTGTAGATGCCATCAGGCGCGGCACCGACGTTATGATGGCGGGAAAAGTTGCCATTATCTGTGGTTATGGGGATGTGGGCAAAGGCTCGGCCCAGTCGCTTTCAGGCGCTGGCGCACGAGTTCTGGTAACAGAAATTGATCCGATTTGTGCCCTGCAGGCGGCCATGGACGGTTTTGAGGTTGTTACTTTGGAAGATGCGGCCCATCGGGCTGATCTGGTGGTTACCTGCACCGGCAACAAAGACATTGTTACCATCGATACCATGAAAAAACTAAAGGACATGGCGATCGTTTGTAATATCGGCCATTTCGACAATGAAATTCAGGTTGCTGAATTGCAGAACTTCAAATGGACCAATGTCAAGGATCAGGTAGATATTGTTGAGTTTTCGCCCAATAACCGCATCATTCTTTTGTCCAAGGGCCGACTGGTAAATCTTGGCAATGCTACCGGTCATCCCTCTTTTGTAATGAGTGCATCCTTTGCCAACCAGACTTTGGCGCAAATCGAACTGTGGACAAAATCAAAGGAATATGAACCGGGCGTGCACGTGCTACCCAAGCATCTGGATGAAAAAGTTGCAAAACTACATTTGGAAAAACTCGGGGTAAAATTAACTACCCTTTCGCCTGAGCAAGCTGATTATATCGGTGTTAGTGCCAAGGGACCATTCAAGCCAGAACATTATCGTTATTAAAAACAGGGCGAACCTATGAAGTGGCGTTCATAAAAGTTCGCAATAACAGCTAAAAAAAATATTTTTGCCCGATCCGCAAATCACTTGGCGGTTCGGGCGAATTTGCATTTAGCTATCAAATCAACCCAAAAAAAAATAAAAGTTTACTATTTATTGATATTTTGTCCTTCAACGCTCGTGCTCGGAACGCTATTGTCAAGTGATTCGGGGTGGAGAAAGGGGCAAAAAGACTTCTCCAATCTACGCCTCAAATTGACACAAACCTATTCGAGGCCACCTGATGCACAAAAGACGGCAATGCATATCAGAGTTTTCAGCCGCTCCCTTATTCTTCGCCTTTTCAAGCATGGCTTTGGCAACTAGCTTTGCAACCCCCTCATTGAGCCAAGCTCAAACCGGTGCAGTAGTTTATACTGATATGGTCATATTTAGTGTGCCATTAATCATTGGCGCCGGAGCAATGCTATTTGCTGCACTTATGGTTATCTGGCTACTAAAGCTCAAAAACATCAGTGAGCAATCCCAAAAAACCGGCCGCAACCAGATTGCGGCTATGCGAGTAAGGCTTGATGAATATGAGGCGGCATTTTCTTGCCTGCCAGAGGTAAGCATATTGTGGATGCAATCGAGTAAACCACAAATGTTTGGCAAAACAGAGTTTTTTGGCCAAAGCAATATGAGCCTCAAACAATTGTTGGAATTCGAACGCTGGCTTGAACCAAAGGACGCCACCAAAATAAACATAGGCATACGCCATTTGCACCTTAGTGGTCAGGGCTTTGATATAAGCCTCAAAACAAACACCGGCCAGATTTTGCACGCCATTGGCGAAACCAAAGGTGGTACGGCCATCGTACAATTGCGCGCAGCTGTTGCAATTCCCTCGTCACAACCACTGACCAGCTCCATTAATTCGCAACAAATTTCTTTGCCAGCAGACATCTCACAACCGGACTTATATGGTATCTGCCACACCCTGGATATGATTGAAGACCCGGCATGGATACGCGATCACAAGGGTGACCTTTCTTATGCAAACATTGCCTATCTCGACCTTTGCGACGAGCAAAATATTTTAGCAAACGGGCAGAAATATCCCGAACTTTTTTCGCCATCCCAAATTGTTCAGCAGCAAGATAGCAAAAATATTTCCAAACAAGATATTTCCAAACAAGATTTAATCATTGCTGACCCTTTGCCCGAGACTACCGGCGGTATGGAATTGCGAATTAGCAAATTTAAAAACAACAGTGTAGGCGTCCTGAGGAGAAAGCACTCAAGTGTCAGTTACGATGATACGGGCAATGAAGCCAGTCTTTCCAGTATCAATGATTTGCTCAATGCCATGACAATACCCATGGTATCTTTTGATAGTCATGGACGCCTAAAACAATTTAACGCCGCTTATCGCGAACTGTTTTCTTTTAACGATAAATGGCTTGTCAAAGGCATGAACGAGCGCGAAATCATTGATCACTTGCGCCGCGAGGGCCAATTACCAACTGAAGCCGATTATAATAAATGGCGCGCCAACCACCTAAAATCATACTTGCTAAAAACTTCTCGCCAAGACGTCTGGCATTTGAGCAGCGGACGCACACTTGAGGTCATAGCTACTCCCAATCTGGAAAATGGCGGCGTAATTTACGTTTTCAAAGACATTACCGAGCACTTGAAATTGCAAAGTGCCAATAATGCAATTCTTGTTGTACAATCAGAAACCCTGAACGCCTTGAATGAAGGTGTTGCGGTTTTTGGAACCGACGGGCGCTTGCGTTTGCACAATTCGCGCCTTTCAAGCATATGGAAACTGCCAACAAATGAATTAGGCCAAACACCGCATATTGATCAGATCGCCTTAAGTTGCGGCAAATCAATCCCCGAAGATGGTGAAGAAATCTGGCAGCGTTTGAAACTGAACGTCATTGACCTTGATCCAAAACGTAAAGATGAAAGCGGTCGTCTCAGGCTCAAAGATGGAAGGCTGGTTGATTATGCAATCGTGCGCCTTCCCGATGCCCAAACCTTGCTAACATTTTCTGACGTGACCAAAAGTGCCAATTATGAAACAATATTGAAGGAACGTAACGAGGCCCTTGAAACTGCTGATCTACTAAAAGATGCCTTTGTGCAAAACGTATCCCACGAATTGAGGGGCCCCCTAACCTCCATTATAGGTTTTGCCGATCTTTTGGCTTCCGATGGTTTTGGCCCGCTTAGCGAACAGCAGCGTAAATATACCGATTATATCCGCTCTTCCAGCGCTACCCTTGGCACCCTGATTGACAATATTCTTGATCTGACAAATGTTGATGCGGGAATTGCCCGACTAGACCTACAAGAGCTTGATATTGCTTCTCTAGTCGAAAAAGCCAGAACCGGATTTAGCGCGACCCTTATTGGAACAGATAGTGCCCACCCTCTAAATTTGAAGGTTTCTTTACCCGATCCCTCACCAAGATTCATTGCTGATGGCAAAAGAATTGTGCAAATTCTCTATAATTTACTCTCCAATGCTTCTAAATTTTCCGACCCTGGCTCACAAATCGAATTGATTGTAGAAGAGAATTCCGACTGGATACGCTTTAATATAATTGATCAGGGGATTGGTATTCCTCAAGAGTTAAAAGACGCTCTGCAAAAAACCGACAATGGACAAGCGCTAAAAGAGCTACAGCGCAGTTCAGGAATTGGCCTTTCGATCGTCAAGGCATTTGTTGAAATGCATGGGGGAAATCTTAGCATGCAGAACAATATCCCAACCGGAAACAGGGTAATAGTGAATATGCCTGCCGACGCATCCAAATTGATTGATGTGCAAATAAGCTCATGAGTGGCTCCCAAACCATTGAAATTTTTGCCCATGACGAATTTGATATTTTGCAAATTGGTAGAGTACTGGCAAAAAACATAAAACCGGGCTGCCTTATATTGCTGGAGGGCACCCTTGGAGCCGGTAAAAGCTCGATGGTGCGGGCGATCATTCGCCAAATGCTTGGCCAAAATGAGCTTGAAGTTCCCTCCCCCACATTTTTGCTGGTTTTACCTTATGAAAACGACAGGCTTTCAATTTTGCATGCTGATCTATATCGATTGGAACATGAAGATGAAATTGAGGAACTGGGCCTGTTTGATGACAAAGATGCAATAATATTCGTTGAATGGCCGGAACGCGCACCTTGGTTGAAAGAAAATGCCGATTTGATAATTTCTCTAAAATTTTCCCCGGAGCATGAGGGGCGAATATTAGAAATTAATTCTCCAGACAACCCGCAACTGTTAGAGGGACTTTCAGATTTGATCTCTGACCGCCCGGACCTATAAACTATTATTCCCCACCAAATTGTGTAAGCATTTGCCTATTGTAAAAATAGGTATTTCCCATGAAGCCCAATATATTTTCAATTTCTCCAAATGCCTGTTTTCTAAACACGCTGGTTGAGGGAGTTATCAAAGGTCCCCTGCTTGGTGATTGGAAAAAAACCGGCCCCTTCTGGCTGGCTGACGTAACAATAATCTTGCCTACCAGACGTTCAAGGCTTGCCCTTTCCAGTGCTTTTGCCAATGCTATGGGGGGGCGGGCTCTGCTGCCTGACATTCGAACGCTTGGTATTGATAATGATGAGGAAAATGCTTTTTTTCCAAACGGGTTTGAAGAGGAAGAGCTTCCGACAATAGCTGAATTCGATCGACGGTTTTTGCTTTGCACTCTGGTGGAAAAGTTTTTGCAGGCCCAAGCCATCAATACAGAAAACAAACAGGCTAGCGACAATTTTGACAAAATAGTTATCGATAAAATTGACGGTTCAAAAATACTTGGACTAGCAGATTCCCTTGCACAATTAATTGATGAAATAATTATCGAAAATATCAGCCCAGATGCTATTCGCTCTGTTCCCGATCTTGGGTTGGAAAATAAGAAACAACTAGAATTATCAAAGAATTTCGAACAAAATTTACAGTTCCTTGAAATTGCCCTCTCCCAATGGCCAAAAATTTTAACCGAACTTGGGAAAATGGATGCCAGTGCAAAAAAGATATCCCAAGTAGCAAAACAGGCGAAAAATCTTGAGCAATTATTTGGTGATCGACCGGTAATTGCCGCTGGTTCAACCGGATCGGTTTTAGCAACTGCCAATCTTTTGCGCTCCATAACAAAACTCAAACGTGGCTGTCTGGTTCTTCCCGGCCTTGATAGTAATATGGATATTACAACTCAAGAAAAGCTTATCGATCCTGACAATTCTGCCCACGGACACCCACAATATGGCATGAACCAATTGTTGCGCCGACTTGGGGTATCCCCTTCGATGGTTTTAGAACTTGACCCTGATGGCGATAATAGCACAAAAACAAGGCTGGTGCGCGGATCACTGACACTGGCTAAAGACACAGCAAAATGGGTGGAATGGCAAAAAAGTTTTTCCGGTGACGAAATTTCTAAGGTCAATGAAAATATCGCCCTTATCGATGCCAAAACCGAACAAGAGCAGGCCTTGGCAATTGCCATTGCCTCCAGAAATGCTCTGGCCAACAATCAAAGCGTTGGTATCATTACCCCCGATAGAAACTTTGCCCGTCGCATTACCCAAGAATTGCAACGCTTTGATATCGAGGTTGATGACAGTGCGGGAACACCGCTTTTTCACTCAACTGCCGGACGGGTATTGCGCCAGATTTTAAGCGTTGCCCAAAGCAATTTTGCCCCTGTTGATCTGATGGCCCTGCTAAAAAACGCCAATTGTTTTTTAGGAGACGAAAGGGCAAAAATTGTTGCAACAGCTGATTTGCTTGAATTTTCGCTTCTAAGGGGCCAGCGCTCAATGGCCGGAATAGGCGGCTTGCAAAATATTTTGCAGCAAAGCCTAGCGGGAGATTTGCCCTATGCGTCCCATATTCCAAACCAAAAAGAAGGGGAGCAAATATTAGCTTTGCTAAAAAATATCGAGCAAATATTCTTGCCTCTAACCGAGTTACTACAATCGCCTAAAATAAATTCTACCGTCTTGATAAAAACTCTGGTTGCAACTCTTAAAGGTGTGATTGAAACTCCTACGCACTCTCTACCCCAAAAAATATACGGCTTTAAAGAAATGCAGCTATGGGCGCAAAAAATAGAACAAAGCAGCATTACCAGCCCCGCCATTGCCCCCGCTTTTGCCACCACCATCTTGCAAGCACTAATGGGCAATGTCAGCGTGCGCAAAACCGGCCCGGCTCAAAATACCGAACCCGGCCTAGCCTCAATTTCTATTTGGGGGCGCCTTGAGGCGCGGTTACAATCTGCTGACCTGATGATAATTTGTACCCTGAATGAGGGAATATGGCCCCAAATTGCAGACCCCGGCCCTTGGTTATCGCGCTCTATGCGACTACATGCCGGACTGGAGCCACCAGAGAAAATGCATGGTTTGGCCGCCCATGATTTTGAAATGGCGATGGGGAACCCCAATATAATTCTGGCTTTTGCCAACAGGATTGGAAACAATCCTGCTTTGCCATCAAGGTTGCTGGAAAGATTTTTGGGTTTTATGGGCAACGAGGCTGCCGATAAAATGCGTGCCAATGGTAATAAGTGGCTGCAAATTGCCCATAATATGGATAGAATCGACGCCCCGAAACCCGCAACCCGGCCTGCGCCGTGCCCACCGGCAAAGTTGCGGCCAAAAAGTATTTCAATAACCGAAGTGGAGACCCTGATCCGCTCCCCATATGACCTTTATGCAAAATATATTTTAGGTCTGAAATATATTGATCCATTGGGTGAAGAATTGGGTAATCGGGAGCGGGGCAATTTAATTCATGAGGTTTTTGCTACCTTTGTCGAGAAAAACTATGACGTGAATGATGATATGGCCCCCAAGATTTTGGAAGATATTGCCAAGGAGGTGTTTTCTGTACTTGATGATCAACCAGACCAGCGCGATATCTGGTTAAAGCGTTTTCAACATGCCTCACAAGGTTTTTTAGAATTTGAGCGTTCCCGCGATGCTGATATAAAATTCCGATTTGCCGAAACAAAGCTTTCCTGGGCAACACCTGTCGAGGCTATAGAACTTAAAATCCACGGCAAGGCGGACCGGATTGATGTCAGGCATGATGGAAAACTGGAAATTCTGGATTTCAAAACCGGATCCATTCCCTCAAAAACCGATATGAAAAATTTTATGGCCCCACAATTATTGGTGGAGGCGGCAATTGCTAAAACATCTGGTTTTGATGGCCATGTCCCTGCAACTTCCAGCGCCATAAATTATATAAAAATTTCTTCCGGCCCCCAATCTTTTACCCTTGAGCCATTTGAAACAAACGCTGGCGAGGATATAAATGTTGCCGCTGAAAAAATGCTCAATATGGTGCAAGCTCGCGCCGAGGCGTTTTTATGCTCTGATACATCAATAATGTCCCCCCACATTATGCCTATAACCAATCAGCGTTTTTCACCTCGCTATGATCACTTGTCGCGGGCCGGGGAATGGATGCAGCTTGATGAAAACCTAAATGACAAAGGGGGAGAAGAAAAATGAATAACGCCCCAGAAGTTTTTGCTAGCGCCGATATTGCCAAAAACCAGATGCACGCTGGCGATCCTGCCAATTCGGTTTGGGTCTCGGCCAATGCGGGATCAGGCAAGACCCACATCCTGACAAAAAGAGTTTTGCGCCTGTTATTAAGCGGCGTTGCGCCACAAAATATTTTATGCCTGACCTATACCAAAGCCGCAGCGGCAGAAATGAAAAGCCGGATCGGGGCAAGTTTGGGAAAATGGGCGCTATTGCCAGAAGCCCAACTAAGCCAAGAGCTCACAAAAATTTCCAACAAAAACCCATCGCACAAACTGATAAAAACAGCCCGAACCCTGTTTGCGCTAGCCCTTGAAACCCCTGGCGGGCTGAAAATCAATACTATTCACGGATTTTGCGAGGCGGCATTACACAGATTTCCGCTAGAGGCGGGAGTGCCGGTAAATTTTAGCGTAATCGAGGATGACGAGCGCAAAAAGCTGATCGAAAGAGCCATCAAAAGGGTGCTGGCGCAAGGACTTGCGAGAGAAGGACTTTCGAGAGAAGGACTTGCGAGAGAAGGGATTGCGGACAGGGAAAAAATAGCCAACTCGGTTGCGGATATCTTTGCCCATATGGGGGATGATGGCATAGACAAGGCGATAAAATCTGCTTTGGGCCAAGTGAAAAATTTACGCCATGTATTAGCCGATATTGAATTGGCCAAAGATAATCTGGCTAAATTTTTAGAGATAAAAACTATCCGGACCACAAAAGAAATCGAAGCGGAAATTGTTAAAAATACCCTGTTTGAGAAGCAAAGTTTTGAGCAGGCAATTAATAATTTGCAAGGGGATTCTACAAAAAAAAGATCCAAATTCCCCGCTGACTTTTTAGTAGAAACCAGTTTTGAAAATCTTGAGGCATCTGTTTTGCTTCTTGCCTTTTTGACTAAGGAAGGCAAGCCAAGGGCGAAACTTATGCTGGCAATGGAAGCCAAAAAATATCCGCAATTACTGGAGCTTTTTCAAGCGGAGCAGGATCGTATTTTGCACCTTGCTATTGAAATAAAAAACACCCTTTTGCTAACACGCTCCAACGCTTTGCTTGATGTTCTAAACGCCATTCAACAAACCTATGAGGGGGCAAAGCGCGCCAATGAAAAACTGGATTTTGATGATCTGGTAACCAGTTTTGAAAATTTGCTGGCCCGCACCAGCTCTTCGGAATGGGTGCGCTATAAAATGGATGCGGGCATGACCCATATTCTGGTGGATGAAAGTCAGGATACCAATCCCGATCAATGGCGGGTTGTCAAACTGCTGGTCAAAGAGTTTTTTGTCGGGGAAAGTTCAGCGCAAAACAACCGCACTATTTTTGGCGTCGGTGACGAAAAACAATCTATTTTTGGCTTTCAGGGAGCAAAGCCCGAATTATTCGCAGCAACCGGCAATGAATTGAAACTTGCAGCACGACAGGCCAAAAAACCATTTGAAAAAATTCCATTTATTGCCAGCTTTCGCACCTTGCCCAAGATACTTGATGCTGTTGATAAATTATGTGCACGGCCAGATATTGCCAGGGCATTGCTGGCAATCGAGACAAAAGTTTTTCACGAAAGTGCCCGCACGGACAAGGGGGGGGAAATAGTTTTTTGGCCTCTGCCAGATAACGAAAAAGCACCAAAAAGCGATGAAATATGGCTGGACGAGCCAATTATTGCGATAAAAACCAAGGAACGCCAAACAGCCCAAACCATCGTTGGCCAGATAAAATATTGGCTTGATAGTTCCCGTCCCCTTGGTGGGCGTGCCAGAGCGGTTGCTCCTCAGGATATATTGATCCTTGTGCAAAAACGCGGTGCATTATTCAACGAAATAATCAGGGCCCTTAAAAGCAACAATATACCCACCCCCGGTGCCGATAGGCTTTTGGTAAATTCGCATATAGCTGTGCAGGATTTACGGGCGCTGGCCGAGGTTTTGCTCAACCCCAATGATGATCTTACCCTTGCAGCCCTGTTGCGCTCGCCTTTATTTGATATCTCAGAACAAGAGCTGGAGTTGATTTGTATTGGCCGCAAGAAAAATATTTCTGTCTGGCAAACCCTTGGAGCATTGGCAAAAACCAATACAAAAACCAATAAATGGGCAAAAACAGCCTATGATGATATTTTCAATATGCGTTCGTCGCTGGATTTTGAGCGCCCCTATGAATTTTTTGCCCAAGTGCTGTTTGCCAGACAGGGTTTGAAAAAATTCCATAGTCGGATGGGAGAGGAAATTGACGATGTTATAAATGCCTTTCTTGATCTGGCTCTTGAACACGAGCAAAGCTCCCAGCCTTCTTTGCAGGGGTTTTTGGCTATGCTCAGGCAACAGGAAATAGAAATTAAACGCGAACTTGGCGACACCATAGTCGGGGTGCGGGTGATGAGCGTGCACGGGGCCAAAGGGCTTGAGGCTCCCATTGTTATTCTGGCTGATGCCACGTCGAAACCGGTTTTGAAAGAAAGTGTGTTTTTTGGAGGCGAAGATAAACCCATGCTGGCCCATGGAACAAAAATGGATTTTAGTGACACGGTTGAAGAGGCATTTAGGGAGCCAAAACTTCAAAGCGAAAAAAATGAATATTGGCGCAAATTATATGTGGCCATGACCAGAGCCGAGGATGAGCTTTATATCACCGGTTACACACCAATAAGCAAAGATGACAAGAAGAATCCCGGCCAACAACAAACCTGGTACGGGGCCGTGCTTGATGCTCTTGAAGGCGACACAAGAGAAGTGGATATGGCCAATCACAATGACAAAGCCATATGCTATCCTAAAAACCCCGTTGCTGCCCTGCCGATTGCAAACCAACTAACTATGAAGGCAAAAAAAATTGATTTAGCCGTTCCGGGCAAATTATCCCCCATTAAACAGCCCGAAATAATTCGCCCGTCCAGCACCGATGAAGATTTTAGTGCGAAAGAATTTTCAGCTCAGAAGAGTTTAGAAAATTTATCGAGTGACGATGAAATTGACCTATACGCAACCGGCGTGGAAAATATCCGCGAGGCCTTTGACGCGCAAGCGGGTGAAGAAGCGCGCTTAAAAGGATTGGCATTGCACGCTTTGCTACAATATCTGGCCCCGATAGAAGAACACTCAAGAGCTAAAACCGGCAAACTGGCCCTTGAAAAAATCCTGCCAAAATTACCAGAAGCCCACGACAATTTATTGGCTAAAGCCGTAAAAATCCTTGGTGGTCCTAATGCAGGGCTATTATTTGGTAAAAACTCAAGAGCTGAATTGCCAATTTTTGTTAGTGCTACCAAAGTCAAAAAACCCGTTCGGATTATTGGGCGAATTGATAGAACAATTGTTGAGAGTGATCGGGTTCTGCTGGTGGATTTTAAATCCAGTGTAAAAGTCCCTGAAAGTTTGCAAAATGTCAAAAGGCAATATCTGGTGCAGATGGGCCTATATTTGCGGTGCGGGGAAAAGCTTTTTCCAAACTATAAAGTATCAACCGCAATCTATTGGACGCAAAACCAGAGCCTGATGCCGTTGGAAAATTCAGCCCTGCTAAAAGCAACAGACAAATTCAATATTATATGATGCCCTTGAAACCTTGCCCGACTCTTTCTAACTATGCCTATAACAGTTTTTGCTAATGAAAGTTTTTAACCATGACCGTTAAAGTAACAGATGCCAGTTTTGATAAAGAAGTATTGAAGTCCGATGTTCCCGTTCTCGTGGATTTTTGGGCTGAATGGTGCGGCCCCTGCAAGGCTATTGGCCCGATGCTTGAGGAATTGTCCACCGACCTTGCAGGCAAAATAAAAATTACCAAGCTCAATGTTGATGAAAATCAGAATACCATGGTAAAGTTTGGCGTGCGCTCTATTCCAACCATGATCATGTTTAAAAACGGGGAAGCGGTTGATATTAAAGTTGGTGCGGGAACTCCCAAGGCCGACATGGCTAAATGGCTGCTGACCCACGCATAAAAATAGTTTTTTTAAACTATTGGTGTTTTGTTTTTAAATAAAACATCACCGGCAAGATGTAACGACCCGCAGATAATAATGCGGGCGTTTTCTGTTTTTGCCCCCTCTATGATTGCTGCTTCAATATTTTCTTTGGCAACTCCAGCAAAACCCTGTCCTTTGGCAATTTCTGCCAAATCAGTTGCGCTCCAGCTTGCCCGCGCCCCTGCAAGGTCAATAGCTATTGTTTTTGGGGTCAGGCCTTTGAAATACTTTAAAAAAGCACCCATATCCTTATTGGAATAAGCACCAAGAATCAAAACCAATGGCCGCTTGCTGCCAGTTTTTTCCATATTCTCAAGCGCTGTAGCCAGCACTTCACCTGCTGCTTCATTATGCCCGCCATCCAGCCATAATTGCTGCGAAGGCTTGATCAAATCCACCAGATCACCTTTTTTTAGATGCATCAGCCTTGCGGGCCAACTGACATTTTTTAACCCCGTTTCAATAGATTTTTCATCCACCGGCAAATCAAAATGCCTAAGGGCAGCGATTGCTAATGCTGCATTGTCATTTTGGAATGCTCCCGCCAGATTTGAGGGTGGAAGATCAAGCAGCCCGGATTGGTCCTGATATATAAAGCGCCCATATTGCTCATATCCATCAAAATCCTGCCCGGCATATTTTGCATCGATACCAAGATCATCGGCTGCCCTTTCAATGGCAGAGGCAGCTTCTTTGGTCTGGCGGCCAATTACTGCTTTGGAACCGGCTTTTAAAACACCTGCCTTTTCATGGGCTATTGCAGATAGGTCATTACCTAAAAATTCCATATGATCTTTTGAAACCGGCGTAATTATTGAACCCAAAGGTGACGCAATGACATTGGTTGCATCAAACCGCCCCCCCAAACCAACTTCTAGCAAAAGATAATCAGCCTTGATTTGAGAAAACAACAAAAAGGCAGCAGCAGTGGTTATTTCAAAATAGGTTATTGGCAGACCGGAATTTTTTTCTTCGCAAACTTCAAGCGCCCCATTAAGCATCTCATTAGAAACCAGTTCACCCGCCAGCCTGATACGCTCGTTAAAACTCACCAAATGGGGCGATGTATAGACGTGAACTTTTTTACCGCTAGCTTCCAAAAAAGCTCTCAGGTGGGCAATGGTTGACCCCTTGCCATTTGTGCCCGCCACATGAATCACCGGCGGCACCCTGTTCTGGGGGCTGCCAAGCGCACCTAGCAAACGCTCGACACGATCAAGCTTTAAATCTATCAGCTTGTTTGGATGCAAATCCAAAAGCCGTTTGAGAATTATATCAACGCGGCTCACTCGGCGTGGGCTGCCTCTGGTTGCTCTGGCGTCATCAAACCGGCATCATCCTCATCAATAGTGGGTGGTTTTGCTTTGGTTGCAGAAGTTTGCAAGGCTGGAGCTTTGGTGAACACACCCACCAGCGAGGCAATTGTCTCACGCAGATTATGACGATGCACAACCAAATCTACCATGCCCTTATCATGCAAATATTCAGCGCGCTGGAAGCCATCGGGAAGTTTCTCGCGAATTGTCTGCTCGATCACCCGTGCGCCGGCAAAGCCAATTTCGGCCCCCGGCTCTGCAATATGTACATCCCCCAACATGGCATAAGATGCAGTGACCCCGCCCGTTGTAGGGTTGGTCAAAACCACAATATATGGCAAACCCGCTTCATTGAGCATTTGCACTCCAATTATTGTGCGCGGCATTTGCATCAGGGATAAAACCCCCTCTTGCATGCGGGCACCCCCAGAGGCGGTAAACATGATAAATGGCAATTTATTTTCTACCGCATGCACCATCGACGTCACTATGGCCTCACCGGCAGCTGTGCCCAGAGAGCCACCACGAAAATCAAAATCATGGGAACAGGCAACCATTTTTTGCCCCAACACATGCCCGGATGCGGCAAGAATTGAATCATTCAAACCGGTTTTATTGCGATCATCACGCAACTGATCCGAATAACGTTTGGAAGATTTGAATTTCAACGGGTCATGAACCGTCTCGGGAACACCAAGCTCTTCATAAGTTCCACCATCAAAAAAACTGGCCATCCGATCGCGGGCCTTTATGCGCATATGATGGCCAGAGCCGGGCACAACCCATTGGTTGGCCTCAAGATCCTTATAAAATACCATTTCCCCGGACAGGGGGCATTTAACCCAAAGATTATCCGGACTTTCCTTTTTATTCAGGAAAGAGCGTATTTTTGGCCTGACGATATTATTGATCCAGTTCATAAAAGCTCTCTTTTTTACAGCTCTACCGGAAGTTTATTAGCTTCCGTCTAGATATATATAGGTATTTTTTTCAACTTATCAGCACATGCGACAGATCGCAAAGTCATTTATGGCGCTGTCATTTATGGCGCTACAAATTATAACACTCAAATTCAAGTTCTGGCCTTGTGCACACCTTTGGCCAGCGAATTTACCAAATCATGCACGGCACTGGCAGTGTTTTGGCTAGCTTTTCCATCTATCAAACTATCAGCCACCGCATTTACCAGTGCTGTTCCCACAACCACACCATCGGCATGGCGGCCAATCAATTGTGCATCTGTTGCGGTTTTAATGCCAAAACCAACCGCTACCGGAAGATCCGTGTGGGATTTAATCCTTTTTACGGCCTCCCCGACAGCTCCATGATTGGAAAGTTTTGCTCCTGTAACTCCAGTCATCGAAACATAATAAACAAAACCGGAGGTATTGACCAATACCTGACTTAAGCGATTATCGTCGGTTGTCGGGGTGGTCAGGCGGATAAAATTCAACCCTTTTTCCAAAGCCGGAATACATAATTCCTCGTCTTCCTCCAAAGGAAGATCAACAATTATCAAACCATCGACACCCGCTTCTTTGGCATCAGATAAAAAAACCTCAACCCCGTATATGTAAATCGGGTTATAATAGCCCATAAGAATTATCGGGGTGGTTGCATCATTGGCACGAAATTTTTTTACCATGCCAAGGGTTTTATGCAAATTATGGCCATCATCCAGTGCGCGCTGACCCCCGTGCTGAATTGCCAACCCATCCGCCATCGGATCGGAAAATGGCATGCCGAGTTCAATAAGATCAGCACCGGCTACAGGCAAGCCATCAAGAATTTTTTGCCCCGTTTCAAGATCAGGATCACCAGCACAAATAAATGTAACCAGAGCCGGTCGCCCTTCACTCTCACATTGGGCAAACTTTTCGGCAATGCGACCCTGAGTTTGCTTCTCCATTATAATTGCTCCCCCAAATGCGCGCCCACCGTATCGACATCCTTGTCTCCACGTCCTGAAAGACACAATACTATCGTCTGGTTTTTATCCATTGTTGGTGCCAGTTTCATTACCTGCGCCAAGCCATGGGCGCTTTCAAGCGCTGGTAAGATCCCCTCCAGCCGAGCGCAAAGTTGAAATGCCTCAAGAGCTTCATCATCGGTTATGGGCACATAATTCACCCGCCCCACATCTTTTAGATATGAGTGTTCAGGCCCAACACCGGGATAATCAAGACCCGCAGAAATCGAGTGCCCCTCAAGAATTTGCCCGTTTTTATCCTGAAGCAAATAAGTGCGGTTACCATGTAAAACTCCGGGAACTCCACCAGTCATCGAAGCGGCGTGGCCATTTTCCCTATCAATGCCATACCCCCCAGCTTCGGCCCCATACATTTTCACCTCTGCATCGTCTAAAAACTCGTGGAATAGGCCAATGGCGTTTGATCCACCACCAATGCAGGCCACGAGCGCATCGGGCAAAGTGCCCTCTACCTTGTCAAACTGCTCCCGTAATTCGGTGCCGATTATGGACTGAAAATCACGAACCATCTCCGGATAAGGGTGGGGCCCTGCCGCCGTGCCAATCAAATAATAGGTGTCATCAACATTTGCCACCCAGTCACGCAGGGCTTCATTCATGGCGTCCTTTAATGTGCCGGCCCCAGCGGTTACCGGAACGATCTCGGCACCCAAAAGCTTCATTCTAAAGACGTTGGGCGCCTGCCGCTCCACATCGGTAGCACCCATATAAATCACACATGGCAGCCCAAAACGCGCACAAACAGTGGCCGTGGCAACCCCGTGCTGGCCTGCGCCGGTTTCAGCAATGATGCGGGTTTTGCCCATACGTTTGGCAAGCAGAATTTGCCCCAGACAATTGTTCAATTTGTGGGAACCGGTATGGTTTAACTCTTCGCGTTTGAAATAAACCTTGGCCCCTCCCAAATGCTCGGTAAAGCGATCGGCAAAATAAAGCGGCGAAGGGCGGCCTGTATAATGCTCGTTCAGCTCGCCCAACTGCTTAATATATTCAGGGTCGGATTTTGCTTCGCGATAGGCTTTTTCCAGCTCCACAATAAGGGGCATCAAGGTCTCGGCAACAAAGCGGCCACCATACATGCCAAATCGGCCCTCTTTGGTGGGGCCAGAACGCAGGGAATTAGGTTGTTGGTCACTCATTTTTTTATGCCCGTAAAGCTGGTTTTTACTATTGATTTTATCTCTACATTATCTATTGCGCTAATGCATGATTTTTATCCGCCAGCCTGACATTGGTGATAAATTTTGTAATTAATCTAGCATCTTTTTGCCCCGGAGAACTTTCCACCCCCGACGAGACATCAACGCCCAACGGGCGCAATTGTTCTATTGCTCCATAAACATTATCGCAATTTAGGCCACCGGAAAGAAAATAATCCTGCTCAGGGTTGATCTTGTCCAGCAGGTTCCAATCAAATGTTTCGCCCAAGCCTCCGGGGCGAGTTGCATCCTTTGGCGGTTTTGCATCCAACAAAATATGAGCGTGGCTGGAAGCAAAAAGATCTATTGTCCCCAAATCTTTTGGCCCACCAACGGGTAGTGCTTTAAGAATTTTTTGCCCCAATTCTTTATTGATACGGTTAATAAATTGCGGGGTTTCATTGCCGTGTAATTGAATAAAATCCGGCTTTAGAGCAGAAAATTCTTTAACCCTCTCAAAATCGGGATTAACCAGTAAAACCACAGAACTGATATTTTGGGGGGTTAGTTCGATCAATTTTGCAATTTGCTCGATTTCCACATGTCTTGGACTTTTGGAAAAATTAACAAAGCCAACAAGATTGGCCCCGGCTTCAATAGTAAATTCAAGCGTAGCGGCAGCTTTAATACCGCAAATTTTAATCTGGGTTGAACGCGACATCAATAAAAATTTTCCTACAATATCGCCGGATGCTGGTTTAATTGCGAATTTTGATCGCTTGATTGTTTTTCAAGCTCTTGCTGGTTTTGTAATTTTTTTGCTTCGCTACGCCAGTGGCGTTTTTGTTTGCGTTGCTTACCTTGGGAAAACCAAGTGGCAAGGCCGCCGAGAACAACACCAATGATCAGCATAAAATAAACCACCAGAAACAGCGGCGCCTCAATAGGGCGAATAAGTGCGGGATCGCTCATGAACGGATCGAACTGTACTGAAACAATTTGCCTGTTTGCCAAGGCAAAAACTATCAACAAAATACAAAACGGCACCAGAAGCAGCCAGGCTACAAGCTTTTTTGTTAGTAAGTTCTTTTTCATTATGCACAGCCCTTTCTCTTACCGCTGGTTATTATGGTTTTAGCGGATATGGCAATTCAAAACGGCATATGAAAGGGTTAGTTTTTAAATCAAACCCTATTTATTCAATCGTTCGCGGATTTCTTTGCCGGCCTTGAACTGGGGAGCATATTTTTCTCCCACGGCAACCTGCTCTCCGGTTCGCGGATTGCGCCCAACGCGAGCCGGGCGGTTTTTCACCGAAAATGCGCCAAAGCCACGCAATTCAACTCGGTCACCCCTAGCAAGGGCATCACTGATTTCACCCAGTACCGAGCCGATTATATTTTCGACATCTTTTTGAAACAGATGTGGATTTTCATCCACCAGTTTTTGAACCAATTCAGACTTAATCAACGCGGCCTCCCCAAAAAAACCTAACGATTACAAAAAAATGCGAAGAATTGCGGGCAATTCCCCATTAAACCTAAAGGTGCCAAAGTGAGACCAGTCCGTCAAGTGCCTGCTCGCTTGGCAACACCCTCTTTATCCCTAGCACAGCACTACCCTGCTCACCTAATAGTCGCATAAAACGCTCGTCAAAAGTTTCTGCGCGCGGATAAGCCTGCCAAACCACAAGGTCTTTTTCCACATCACGGCTTTCCAACCATTCTATCGCCTCGGCCTGTCCACCTATTGCATCGATCAAACCACCATTCATCGCTACCCGGCCATTTATAATCCTGCCATCGGACAGCGCCATTGTTGCCGTGCGGGTCAGGCCGCGCCTCTGGGCAACAATATCAACGAACCAGTTAAAACTATCATCGACCAGTGCCTGCAAACTAGCCCTGACCTCACCCGACATCGGCTCATCCAAATCCGGCTCGGCTTTTAGGGGACCAGAGGCCACCTTTTCAAAATTAATGCCAATGGTTTCAAGCAATCCCGAAGCATCCACGCGCTGAAACAAAACCCCGATAGAGCCGACTATGGACAGGCGGCGGGCAAAAATTCTATCAGCAGCAATAGCGCTCATATAGGCGGCGGAAGCGCCAACCTCGTTAATAACCGCCACAACCGGTTTTTGCTCTCGCAAGCGGCTTATCGCCTCATATAATTCCTCGCCACCTGCCGTAGTGCCGCCAGGGCTATTGATGCGAATGATTACCCCTTTAACCCGCTTTTCTTCCCCCAGATCTTTTAGTACCAAAAGACGCGAAGGATCGGTAACAATCACGCCCTCGACTACGACCAGGGCGATATAGTCTTTTTCAGGAGTAAAAAATTCGGCGTTCAGGCGAGCCGATAAAGCCAGAACAGCCCCGATAATTGCAAGAACGGCAAATAGTCTCCAGCGCCCCCTTGAACGGCGCAACCCGCGCAACATCGGATTGGTATTCGTGGGATGGCTGCTATTTGCTGATTGTTCTTGAGGTTGATCTTGCATGGGGCTGATTGCGATCTGGTTGATAATAAAGCGCAGATATAGGGAATATCTGTAATCAGGTCTACAATTTAAGCTGGCATTGCATTTTTTTTCTGATCAGAATTATCTGACGAAAATTAGTACCTATCTCAAACCATAAAAAAACCCGCGACAGGAAAACCGTGCCGCGGGTATATTTTTTTAATCTCGGACTAAAAAAGACTAGTCGTTTTTGTCTTTTAGAGCAGCCCCGAGAATATCGCCAAGGGATGCACCAGAATCCGAAGATCCATATTGTGCAACCGCTTCTTTTTCTTCGGCGATTTCCAAGGCTTTGATCGAAAGACCAACCTTGTGGGTTTTGCGATCAAACTGGGTCACTCTGGCGTCAACCTTGTCGCCAACCGCAAAGCGCTCTGAACGCTGCTCGGAGCGATCACGGCTAAGATCAGAACGACGGATAAACGAAGTCATTTCGGTATCACCAATGGTAACCTCAATGCCACCATCATTAACCTTGCAAACAACACAAGTAACCACAGCACCGCGACGCAATGCTCCAGCGTCACCGGCTTCGGCCATTTCTTCTGAAACCAACTGCTTGATACCAAGGGAAATACGCTCTTTTTCGATATCCACATCCAAAACGATAGCTTTGACGATATCGCCACGCTCATATTTGCTCAATGCTTCTTCGCCAGGACGTTGCCAATCAAGATCTGAAAGGTGAACCATGCCATCAACATCGCCATCAAGGCCAATAAACAGACCAAATTCGGTTTTGTTTTTGACTTCACCTTCAACGATGGAACCGACAGCGTGGCTTTCAGTAAAGCTATCCCAGGGATTGTCTTTGCACTGTTTAAGGCCCAAAGAAATCCGACGCTTTTCAGGATCAACCTCAAGCACCATAGCTTCGACTTCTTGAGAAGTAGAAACAATTTTACCCGGATGGATATTTTTCTTGGTCCAGCTCATTTCTGAAACGTGGATCAAACCTTCAATGCCTGGTTCCAGCTCAACAAACGCACCATAATCGGTAATGTTGGTAACCCGTCCGGTGAATTTGGCACCAGTTGGATATTTGGAGCCAATGCCGTCCCATGGATCGGGTTGCAGCTGCTTCATGCCAAGGGAAATGCGATGGCTTTCCAGATTGATACGAACGATCTGCACAGTAATTGTTTCGCCGATTGTCAGCGCATCGGATGGGTGATTTACCCGGCGCCAAGCAATGTCGGTGACGTGCAACAGGCCGTCGATGCCACCAAGATCAACGAATGCACCATAGTCAGTGATGTTTTTAACTACACCCTCAACTGCTTGACCTTCGGCCAGACGGGCAACAATTTCAGAACGTTGCTCAGCACGGCTTTCTTCTAGAATGGCACGGCGGGAAACAACAATATTACCCCGGCGCTTGTCCATTTTCAAAATCTGGAATGGCTGCGGCACATTCATTAAAGGCGCGATGTCGCGAATTGGGCGAATATCAACCTGGGAACGGGGCAAAAATGCCACGGCACCCTGCAAATCAACAGTAAAGCCACCTTTGACCTGATTGAAAATTACACCTTCAACCTTTTCCTCAGCTTCGAACTGTTTTTCAAGGAGGATCCAGCTTTCTTCACGGCGAGCTTTCTCGCGGCTAAGAACGGCCTCACCCATGGCGTTTTCAACGCGATCGACATAAACTTCGACCACTGAACCGGGAACCAGCGAGCCATCCTTAGCGGCGGCGCCAAATTCTTTGAGCGGAATGCGCCCTTCTGTCTTTAGTCCTACATCAATAATAGCAATATCTTTTTCGATTGCTACTACAGTGCCTTTTACCACGGCCCCTTCGATGGGCTCGTGATCAATGAATGAATCCATCAACAAGGCTTCAAAATCTTCGGCTGTCACAGTTTGCTGTGCCATATAAACTCCATAAAGTCGCACGCCATACGGTTAGATTAAAAGAAAGCATTTTTGCAAGATTTTGCGTTTTAAAATGATGTTGGCAATTTTTTAGCCCAACTTCATATCGGCGCATCTAAAACGCGCAAAAAATCCGAAAAAAACGGACCACAAAAATACGATTGATGATTTGTGCTCAATTGTCGCGCATCGATACCAATCAAATGGCAAAATTACTAAACAAAACCAATACCAACAGGGGGTGAATTTGAACCGGTATATAAGTTCAGTCCCGTGGCACTGTCTTTTCAACAATTGCAATCGCGGCCTTAAGCGAGCCCTCTATATCCAATTCACTGGTATCTAGCAAGTGGGCATCTTTGGCGGGAAAAAATGCTCCGGCAGGATTTGACCTGTCATTTTCATCACGAGTGATGATTTGGCGCATGATTTTTTCTTCGGAAATCTTTTTTCCCAATTCTCGCAATTGTTCAGCACGCCGTTTTGCCCGCACTTTGGCGCTGGCTTGCACAAAAATTTTTACATCGGCCTCGGGGCAGATTCTGGTTCCAATATCGCGCCCGTCAAGCACAGCTCCCCCCTTTTGGAGGGCAAAATCCCTTTGCACATTAAAAAGTACGGCTCTAACTTTAGGGAATCTGGCAATTTTTGATGCCGCCATAGCAATTTCAGGCGCTTCCAAAATTTTTGAATCAAGATTTGTCGGGTCAATATCAATGGCGGCTGATTCTGCCAGCTTTTCCAGATCAGCATCTTGCAATTCAGCATCTTGCAATTCAGTATCTTGCAATTCAGTATCTTGCAATTCAGTATATTGCAATTGGGACAAAAGACTATTGCCAACGGCCCTATATAGAAGTCCGGTATCAAGAAAAGGCAATTGATAATGTTTTGCCAGCGCTTTTGATATAGTGCCCTTTCCCGAAGCTGCGGGGCCATCGATAGCTATTATCATTGCGACAAGTCCTTTGGGTCACCACCCTAGCTTTACTGGTGAAATCAATCAATATTGAACGAATATATCTTTAGGTGGCTAATGGTCAAATGCAATTTAGTATTTGACAGGGGGCATCAGGTTGCGTAACCGAACATTTCAGCTTTTTCTTCGGGTAGAAACCTTTTTTACCCGCAACACATAGAGGATTTTCAAGTGGCCAGTGATGAACGCGGAACCAAACGCCAGTGTTTACATTGTGGAATGAAATATTACGACCTGAATCGAGATCCGATTCTGTGTCCGGGATGCAAAGAGCCACTCGAACAGCCAGCAGAAACTGCTCCTGCTTCTTCAGCAAAAGATACAGCTGATAGTGAAGAAAAAGCAGATAGCAAAGGTACAACAGATAGCGTTGAAATTGATCCGGCTGCAAAAGCTGCCGGTATTGAAACAGTTTCATTCGAAGATGTTGAAAGCGATAAAGACGAAGACGAAAACGGTGAAGAAATTCCTGACGTTGAAGGCATAGAGGATATTGGCGGCGAAGTTGATAATGCTTTTGTGGAAAGTGATGATGACGACGATGATGCCAAGATTGATTTTGGTGTCAACACTACAAAACCTGATGAATCCTAGGATACAACTTATATAATTACTCCTCTTTAGGGGTTGTGTTTTAGGCGCTCCTTAGCTTAGGTTGCGCGCCGTGTGAGTGGTTGGTTTCCAAAAGCCATTCAACAGTAAGTATTGGGGCCATAGCTCAGTTGGGAGAGCGCTTGCATGGCATGCAAGAGGTCGTCGGTTCGATTCCGTCTGGCTCCACCATTTCTTTGATCTCGCGGTAGTTCGCTTTGCTCACGCCTGCGATGGTGCGGCCCCCTTCTTTTATTCGCACCGCCGTTGGTCGCTTCGCTCCCGTCCCCGGCACCCTTCTTTTATTCGCACCGCCGTTGGTCGCTTCGCTCCCGTCCCCGGCACCCTTCTTTTATTCGCACCGCCGTTGGTCGCTTCGCTCCCGTCCCCGGCACCCCCGCCATGGGTGGTATCCATGCAAAGAATTGGAAAATAACTTAGGCGAAGCCTAAGCGAAAAAAGAGCGAGCCGCCGAAAGGATGGCTATTTGGTTCAGTGAGACTGTTTTCATTTCAGGCTAAGTCGAATAACGCATTCCGCAAGATGTGTGGTGTATTACAACACCTCTTGGCAAGGGATACGCTGCGCTCTACCGTTGCATCCCTTTGGCCATCGATAAAGCGCCTCGCAATTTCATGTTTGCTGAATTGCATCTGCAAGTAATCAAATATGCCGATGATTTGAAGGATGTTTCTGGGAAAGACTTTTGCGCTGAACTCGATCTTGGAAAGTCCTGGGGAACTGAGTTCAATAAGATGGAAAAGATTGCTTCACGATTAAAAGAGGCTGGTTTGGTCCAGTACACAAAACGTGGTTTCTACATCGCAACTGATGAAGGCCGAAAAGTCTTAGCCAAGAAACCAGAACGAATAGACAATAAATTTCTCAAAAAATACGATGCCTTTCAAGAATTTCAAAACCGAAAAGGTAAGACTAATGGTTCCGCTAGTGATACCGAAATACCAGTTAACGATTCTAATGCAACGCCAGATGAAATACTTCGAGCGGCACACAGTCAAATAAACGCTTCTCTTGCAGGCGATTTGCTGGACAAAGTGCGGCAATCCTCCCCGCAATTTTTCGAAGAACTTATAATAGGGCTTCTCCTCGCAATGGGGTATGGCGGAACATCCGAAGATGCTGCTCGTGCGCTGGGGCAATCTGGCGACAACGGAGTTGATGGAGTTGTTGATCAAGACCCTCTGGGGGTCGATCAGATTTACGTCCAAGCGAAGCGCTACGCTGAAGGCAATACAGTCGGAGCAGGAGATATTCGTGATTTTTTTGGTGCCTTGAACCTTAAGAAGGCACAAAAAGGGATTTTCTTCACGACATCATCTTTTAGTCATTCCGCCATTCAAACGGCCAAAGGTTTAGGCATGCGAATCGTCTTGATTGATGCTCAGAAACTCGCGAAACTCATGATCAAATATCGTGTCGGGTGTCGTGATGAAGAAACTTTGTATCTAAAGAAAATGGATGACGAATTTTTTGAGCAGTAAGATTTAGCAACGTAGAGTCAGACAGCAAAGATTGAAACGGAAGTAAAATATTTGTTGGCAACCGGTGGTAAATGGCTGAAAAAGTGTTCGAGGTTCCTCAGCTACAGCCCACCATTCCTTTGATCTCGCGGCAGTTCGCTTTGCTCTAGCCTTCGATGGCATGGCCAAATTGTTGGCTAGCGCTACTCGTACACTTGATCGCCAACGGCCAATATTTGAACTTCTCCCCTTACAACCAGCGCTACGCAACCAGTGATTTTATTATTGGCAACAATCAAATACTTTTGCGCCTTGCAAGAAAAAAATTTCGTTGTTACTTGCTAATCGATCCGCTAACAACTAGTCCAAAATATCCATACTATAATTGATAAAATTCAATCTACGAAAACGTTATTGGTAAATTTATAACTTAGTAGCTATTTTTGATATCAAATGCTTGCGTCACACTTAAAACCCGACGTCATCGTTACGCAAAAAAGGAGCTTACCATGTTAAACCGTCGTCACTTTGTAAATACCAGTCTGGCAGCAGGCGCACTAGGACTAATTCCAACGACGGGAGCTCTGGCTACAGCAGGTACGGCTGCAAAAGACGCACTAATTCCTGATTATGACCTTCCGGCAAGCCGCATGCCAAGGATTGTTACTATCAATGCAGGCTACGCACCTTGGGAAGTACATGTGGATCCAAACAAGTTTTATATGTATTGGACCCTGCCAAACAATAAGGCCATGCGTTATACTACCGGTGTTGGACGGGGTAACCTTTATCATCCCGGAGTGTTTTATATCGGTGCAAAAAAAGAATGGCCTACATGGACACCAACCCCTGATATGATTTCTCGCCAGCCAGAGCTGTATATCCCCTATAAAGATGGCATGCCAGGTGGAATTGCCAATCCTTTGGGGGCGCGGGCCATGTATCTTTATACCGAGGCAAAAGGTGATTCTTATCTGCGCCTACACGGTACCAATGATCCACGAACAATCGGTGGCGCTGTATCCAATGGTTGTGCCCGTCTGGTCAACGACCAGATTATTGACCTTTATAACAGGACCAAAATAGGCACACGGGTAGTTTTGAATCCTAAAAACAACGGCGTGCAACCCCATTCATAATATTCAGATATCTGCATAATATTCAAATATCTGCATAATATTCAAATATCTGCATAATATCAGTCTCTGGCGGCACTAAATTCGCCAGAACCTGATATTATTTTACTTAAAACGGGAAACTCGACCTGGATTATATCCGAGTTTGGTTTTCCGTTTTTTCATCTATTATGGTATTTTGTCAAAGATCTAGATCAGCCTGTTTATTAGCACTCGCATGTATCCAATATCTGGATTATTGGTCTGTTGGCAGTTGCACTTCCATCCTTAGACCGCTATTTTTGCGATTTTCCAACACAATGTCCCCTCCATGGGCACGAATTGTTGATCTTGCTACCGTCAAGCCAAGGCCTGTTCCTCCAGTTTCGCGGTTGCGTGAAGTTTCGACCCTGAAAAACGGCTCAAAAACTTCCTCATGCAAATGCTGGGGAATGCCTGGCCCCTCGTCATCAATGCGAACAATAATCAAATTGGGTTCAGCAATAAGTGACACATGGGCAATTTTTCCATATTTTGCTGCATTTTCTATCAGGTTCCCCAATGCCCTGCGCATGGCAGCGGGGCGACAATCATAGGGTAACAATCTATCACTCCTGATGAATTCCACATCATAGTTACTATCATTAATGTCGTCGCAGACTCTTTGCAACAAAACTCCAAAATCGACCTTGATCATTGGCTCCCGGATTGCCTCGTCACGGGCGAACGAGAGGGTATCTGAAACCATTTTTTCCATGTCGCCCAGATCAGAAAGCATTTTATTTTGCTGCTCTTCATCATCAACAAATTCAGCCCGCAATCGCATTCGCGAGATGGGGGTACCAAGATCATGGGAAATGGCGGCAATCATTTGAGTTCGATCTTCCACAAAACGCTTAATCCGCCGGTGCATCTCGTTAAATGCTTTGGAAGCCTGACGAATTTCTTCCGGACCTTCTTCGGGAATACCCTCAGAATTAATATCGACGCCAAGTCGCTTAGAAGCGCTGGCAAACCGGGCCAGGGGTCTTATCAACTGATGAACCACTATCGCCGAAAACAAAACTATGGCAATCAGCATCACCGCCATGGAAAGAACATATCTCAGGGTCCAAAGGGATTCCGGCTCTTTTAGAGGTACAATAAAATTGAGCCAGCTTTGATCAGGTAAACTCATGGAGACCATGACCAAGGCGATATTTTCCGCTTCAGCGCCGCTTTCCACGGCCGAGGACTGCACTCCCATGTCACCTATTCGCACTATTCTGGTTTCATCCAAATCCAGATGATCGCCAAGGGCTGCTTCCACCTCCCTGGTCCGCTGATTGGGTTTTTCATCAGCTCTGACATTGCTTTTTGGGGTCCAGGTGACAAGAAATATTTCGTCTGAAATGCCCTCAATCATGGCAGGTCTGTTTTCAGGTGACGAAGAGCGCAAAATTCTGTCAATCACAGCAATCCTGTCTCCTATATGGCGTCCATCTATAGATACCAAAGTGCTGGAGCGATCTGAAACATATAGGGCAATTGAAATGGTGTGGGAAAGCGCCAGTCCTATAATCAAAACCAGAAGCGTTCTGGCAAACAGGGTGTTAGGTAGCAATTTCTTCATAATGGCTCAATTTTTCTGGTTGCAGCCACACTCAGCATATATCCGGCCCCGCGCACGGTTTTAATCAATTCGGGGCCGCTGCGTCCGGTTTCGATTTTACGCCTCAGTCGACTTATCTGCATATCAATGGAGCGATCAAAGGGTGCTTCGGCACGTCCTGATGTGAAATCAAGCAGTTGATCACGGGTCAGTAGTTGTTGAGAATGTTCAGCAAGGGCCAGTAAAAGGTCAAATTCCCCCGAACTCAGATCTATCAGCAGCTCGTCTTCAGATATTAGCTGCCGACGACCGATATCAAGCCTAAAACTCCCAAAATGCAAAATGTCGGATCTGGAATTGCCATTGGCTGCCGGCAGGCCTTTTGTGCGACGCAACACCGCCTTCATCCTTGCCATTAGTTCGCGTGGATTAAATGGCTTGGTCAAATAGTCATCAGCCCCCATTTCCAGGCCAACAATGCGATCGGTTTCTTCATTCATCATGGTAAGCATTATGATGGCAACCGACGATTTTGCCCTCAGGCCCCGACACAGCGAAAGCCCGTCTTCTCCGGGCATCATTATATCAAGAACTACTAAATCAATTGACCATTGCGAGAGGATTTGCGCCATTTCCCGACCATTGGCAGCAACTGAAACCCTATAGCCATATTTCGTTAGAAACCGGGACAAGAGATCGCGTATTTCACGATCATCATCAACCACAAGAATGTGGGCAATAGGGGCTGTTTCTTCAATAATCATCCTGAAATTCTGCTCCTTGACCGTATTAAATTCGTATAGCACCCTTGACAACAGGCCTCACGACCCCCCTGATAATCACGTAAACCACAGCAAATCCGCAATTGTGGAGTATTTGTAACGCCTTGTAACCAGAGCGACAAGGGTGACAAACAGTTACAAAACCCCGAATTCGCTGTGATCATAGCGTTACAGACTTTTAGTATATGTAAAGCCGACTTAAACACCAAACTCGGTCCATGGCTTGAAAAATCAGGGCGATGTTGCGGGTAGGAAAAGGAGGATGATACAATGAGCAGGATAGCGTCCATTACTGACAAACCAGTACAACCAGAGCAGATTTCGCCGGCGCAGACAAACAGACAAATTCGCATCGTACCACTTGGAATGGCCCTTGGTCTGTTCCTTTCACTAACATTTATTCTTTGTGTTCTGTTTGACCTATGGTTTCCCGATTTTGCCATGTACCCGGCATGGTCCATACTATTACCCGGATTTGTATGGATCAGCTGGAGTAGCTTTTTCATAGGGCTGGTGGAGAGTTTTGCCTATGGCTGGTACGTTGTGTTGCTGTTTGTTCCCCTTTACAATTTTTTTAGCCGACGTAGCAGGGCCGCCAATTGAGCCTTAAGAGAATTGCAAACGCTTGCAAATTCGCATCAGAAAGAACACCCCAGAGTAGAGGAAATAAAATGTTGTTGTACAAGCTTTTAGAAACGACAATCCGTTTTGGCACCCTGAAAGTTATAGATGATAAGGGAAATCAAAGGACCTTTACGGGCGAAAATGGCGCCAGAAACGGGCCAACCGTCGCCGTTCGCCTGCATGATAAAAAGTTACTCTCTAAACTATATCTAAATCCCGACCTTGTTGTTGGCGAGGCATATATGGACGGCACCTTGACCATTGAAGAGGGCAGTCTGCGCGAGTTTTTGCAGATATTGGCCGCCAATCTGCAATATGCTGAAACCGACCCGCTTTTTATATTGCGCTCAAAACTGGACCGATTGTTGCGGGGCTGGCATCAGAAAAATCCGATAAAAACCTCCAAAAAAAACGTGCATCACCACTATGACCTCCCCGACAAGCTCTATGATCTGTTCCTTGATAAACACAAGCAATATTCATGCGCCTATTTCCACGAAGAAGGCGATGATCTGGAAACTGCCCAAGAGGCAAAACAACGCCATCTGGCGGCAAAACTACTGTTGAAACCTGGTCAAAACATCCTTGATATTGGTTCTGGCTGGGGCGGGTTGGCGCTGTATCTGGCCCAGGAAGGAGGCGGTAATGTTACCGGACTTACCCTTTCCAAGGAGCAATTAAAACTTGCCCGTCAGAGCGCTTCTGCTTCCGGGCTGGACCGGGTGGCAAAATTTCACCTGCGCGATTATCGCCAACAGACCGGGAGTTTTGATCGCATTATTTCGGTTGGAATGTTCGAACATGTGGGGGTCAATCAATATCAGCAATATTTTGCTACCATCAAACGCCTGCTCAAAGATGACGGCATCTTTGTTCTACACTCAATTGGTCGCTCTAACCCCCCGGCCAGTACCGGCCCGTTTGTGCGGAAATATATTTTTCCCGGTGGCTATTCCCCTGCCCTTTCCGAAACAGTTGCCCAGATTGAAAAAGCCGGATTGTGGATAAACGATGTGGAAATTCTGCGCCTTCATTATGCGGACACCCTTAAAGCCTGGAGTGAAAGATTTGAGGCCCGGCGCGACGAGGTAGTGGAGTTGATGGACGAACGTTTCTGTCGCATGTGGGAATATTACCTGACCTCAAGCGAGGCAGCTTTTCGCTATGGCGATCATATGGTGTTCCAGATCCAGATCACCAAGCAGCGCGATGCCGCCCCCCTTACCCGCGATTACATAGTCGATTGGGAGAGCTCCCATCCATTGGGCAACTTCTCCCTTTCCTCCATCAACGCCGCCTGAACCAATAAACCTAAACCTCCCAAAAAAGCTATCGGAGATAGTATCGTGAATAAAGCAATTAAAAACGGGTCAGCCCAAAAAATCAATAATGCCCCCCCCGAACCCGGCGTTGAAATCCGTGATCCGGTTTGTGGCATGAATGTTGACCCGACTGCGGGAAAACCAACGCAAACCCATGACGGGCATCAATATCATTTTTGTTCTGATAAGTGCTCCGATAAGTTCAGCGCTTCCCCAAAAGAATATATAGAGGCAAAGGATCCGGTTTGCGGCATGAATGTTGATCGGGCCAGCGCAAAACATATGGTTCGCCATGATGGCAATCAAGTATATTTTTGCTCTAGCAACTGCCAAACAAAGTTTGAAGCCGACCCGCAAAAATATGATTCAGGGCCACCAAAAAGCGAGCCGGTTCCAGAGGGCACAATCTTTACCTGCCCCATGCACCCAGAAATTGAACAGGTGGGGCCGGGTGAATGCCCATTGTGCGGCATGGCACTTGAGCCAAAAGGGGTACCAACCGGAGATGAAGGGCCAAACCCAGAACTGGTTGATTTTAAAAAACGCTTCTGGATTGGAACCGCCCTTACCATTCCCCTTCTGATATTGAGTATGGGGCCATATATTGGATTTATGTATTTTCGCGAACTTTTAGGTGAGCAGGCTTCCCTGTGGATTGAACTTATTCTTGGCACTCCGGTAATTCTGTGGTCGGGCTGGCCGTTTCTTGTTCGCGGTGTGAAATCCGTGCGCACCATGAATCTGAACATGTTTACCCTCATCGGCATGGGGATCAGCGCCGCCTGGGGCTTTAGCGTCGTGGCCGTGCTTTTCCCACAAATTTTCCCCGATGGTTTCAGGAATGCCGATGGCAGTGTCGGGGTATATTTCGAAGCTGGCGCGGTAATTGTAGTTTTGGTTCTGTTGGGCCAGATCATGGAATTGCAGGCGCGAGAAAGAACCGGATCGGCGATTAAGGCATTGCTTGATCTAGCGGCAAAAACCGCCAGAGTAATCCGGCCTGACGGATCTGAAGTTGAAATTGCATTAGAAGAAGTTGTGGTTGGTGACAGGGTTCGGGTGCGCCCCGGCGACAAGGTTGCAGTGGATGGAGTGGTTATCGAGGGGCGATCTTCAATCGATGAATCAATGATTTCTGGCGAATCCATTCCAGTAGAAAAAGTAAGCGGCGACAAAGTAACTGGCGCAACCATAAATGGCACCGGCTCTTTGATAATAGAGGCAACCCGCGTCGGGGCCGATACCATGCTTTCCCAAATTGTTGAGATGGTGGCCAATGCCCAGCGCTCCCGCGCACCAATTCAAAAATTTGCCGATGTGGTAGCGGGCAAATTTGTTCCCGTTGTTGTCTTGATCGCAATAATCGCCTTTATTTCCTGGGCCGTCTGGGGCCCGGCTCCCGCCTATGCCTATGCTTTGGTATCTGCGGTTGCTGTACTAATTATCGCCTGTCCTTGCGCTCTTGGTCTGGCCACTCCCATGTCGATTATGACCGCAACCGGACGTGGCGCTCAGGTTGGCGTTTTGATCAAGAATGCTGAAGCGCTGGAACGTTTTGCCAAGGTCGACACATTGATTGTTGATAAAACCGGCACCCTGACTATGGGCAAACCCAAACTGGTTGCTGTTCTGCCAAATGGGCAGCATTCAGAAGATGAGATACTTAAACTGGCCGCAACCCTTGAGAGGGGCTCTGAGCACCCGCTGGCCGAAGCAATCGTGACTGGCGCTGAAGAAAGAGGCGTGAAATTCTCCAAAACCCAAGACTTCGAAGCTGTAACCGGCATGGGAGTTAAAGGCGTGGTTGACGGCAAAGTTGTGGCGCTTGGCAATGCCAGAATGGTTGAGGAAATGGGCCTTGATGGAGGAGAACTTGTCTCAATAGCCAACGATCGCAGGGATGAGGGTGAAACCGTTATGTTCGTCATGCTGGAGGGCAAAGTTGCCGGTCTGGTTGCAGTTGCCGATCCGGTTAAAGAAACCACTCCTGCTGCCCTTAAAGCCCTGCACAAAGAAGGCTTTAGGATCATCATGGCCACAGGGGATAATGAGCGTACGGCAAAGGCAGTTGCTGCCAAACTTGGCATTGATGAAATTCGTGCCGATGTTATGCCCGAGGATAAAGCCCGCATTATCAAAGAGTTGCAGGACCAGGGGCATAAAGTGGCCATGGCTGGAGACGGGGTTAACGACGCTCCAGCTTTAGCTCAGGCCGATGTGGGCATTGCCATGGGAACCGGGGCTGATGTAGCAATCGAGAGCGCCGGGTTCACCCTGATCAAGGGCAATCTGGATGGGATCGTGCGAGCACGGCGCCTGTCGCGGGCCACTATGAGAAACATCAAGCAGAACCTGTTTTTTGCTCTGGCATATAACGCCTCCGGTGTGCCCATTGCCGCTGGAATTCTGTTTCCCTTCACCGGCCTCCTTATCTCGCCAATTTTTGCCGCCGCAGCCATGAGCTTTTCCTCGGTTTCGGTGATTTCCAATGCCCTCAGGTTGCGCTCGGCCAAAATTTAGAGAGCAGCTTAAGGCTAACTACCCGGGGTCCGGCCTCCTATCCACCTTAAACCAGACCCCGGAACTCGAGCAGGTTTTGACTATACGTCAAAAAATTACGATGGACTAAACCATAGAAAGGATTTTTCAAATGCGCAGAACCTATCTGGCAGTCTCGGTCGCTATATTTGCCTCACTTCTGGTGGCAGCCTGGGTAACAAATGATACCGGCGTTAAAGTCAATGACCCGGAGAATAATATTTTCATCCCCGAAGAACTCACCACCACATTACAGGTAAAAGCTTCCTATGACGAAGAAAATATCTATTTTCGTTACCGTTGGCCGGTGGATCGTCCGTCAATTTTCCATGATGTCCTGGTTTATCGGGACGGGGTTTGGGAACGTGAAAAAGGTGAAGAAATAGGCCCCTCGGAAAACTTTTTGAACGAAGACCGGGTGGCAATGATGATTGATGATGGCTCTGTGCCTCTATTTTCAAGATATGGGGGCTACATCACCATTGGAGACAGGCTTTCCACCTTTACCGGCGCTCCTGAGGGGGGCGAAGAAAGAACAAAATATCTGCCTGAAACCAGAAGCGACCCGAACAATTTTGATACTGTCGTACCGCAAAGTGAATTAGACACTTTAAGGGAGGCCGGTTACTTCATCGACCTTTGGCAATGGCGCTCAAGCCGCTCCAACCCCATAGGCCTTGGCGATGATGGCCTGGTTGCTGAAGAGCGCAGCGGCGATCAAGGAACGGGACCATATTACACCAATTGGGATAATGAACTAGATCAGCCTCGCTTTATGTTTGATCCACAGGTAACGGGCCAAAACTCCTTGAACTTTGATGATGTCGTTGCCGGAAATTATAATTTCGACGATGTTTATTATCTTAGCGATCAAACTGCGATTGCCTTTGATCCAAACTTTGAGTGGAAAAACGGCGATACTATTCCGCGTCGGATGTTGCGGGATACGCAGGGCTCGCGAGCCGATGTGGTACAGCCCACCGCCTCTCGTTGGGAGGATGGATATTGGGATGTAACCCTTCAGCGCAAACTGGACACCGGGAATGTTCTGGATGATAAAATTTTCCGGGACAAAGGTTCCTATGATTTAGCCTTTTCCGTGTTTAAAAATGCCTCGACAATGCGCTGGCATTATGTCTCGCTGCCCATGTCGCTGGGGCTGGAAACCGATGCGCAACTGGTAGCCCAAAAATTCACTGGCGAAAATCCGGGATGGGAGCAGGACTGGACAGAGGTAAAAATGTTTTATCCTGGACAGATCAGTTGGGGCCGTCTAACCGATCCCAATTTACATCCGGGAGCAGAAGGCATTGCCCAAGGTGTTCCGGTCGCCTATCGCCACAGCGAAGAACAATTGGCTCTTTATGGGGTCGAAGTCGAGTTTGCCGATGCGATCTATAATCAGTGGCTTTGGACATTGTTTTTAAGTCTGCTGCTAATTGTCGCCATGGGCATCAATATCAACCTGTTAATGATCAGAAGGGAGCACTGATTATGGCTGTTTATCATGTTCTAGTTGTGCACTTTCCAATAGCTTTGTGGCTGACCGCATATCTATTTATCGCCTTGCGAACTTTTTCTGACGCTGAGATTTTCGTCCGGCTGCAAAAATCAATCTGGCCGCTTATCCTGCTTGGATCCCTGGCCGGGGCCGTTGCCTATATTCTTGGCTTGCAGATCTATCCCTGGTCGGCCATTACCCAGTCCCCCTTGGGCAGAAACCACATTATGCTCGCCACATGGACCCTGTCCTATTGGACAGTGATGGGAATTCTGGGCTTCAGGCTACGCCGCCATCTGTTTGATGGTGCGCAAAAATGGATAACCTTTACCGTTGGCTCAATCGGGGCGCTGGTTGTGGTGATTACCGGCACCCTTGGCGGATCGCTAACCGGCACTCCTTCGCTGGTAACCAAGAGCCTGAGCTATGTGGGATGGAATGTTTACACCACATTCTACGTGCCCACATGGATGCTGGTGGTGTTTGCCCTTGGCGCAATCCTTCTAGTGGCATTGGGATATATCGGTCGCAAATATCCAGACTAGACCATTTACTGTTTTAAAAAAACAAAACAGGAAACTCTTAGAATAAAACCTATCAGGTGCGACCAGTTTTTTTAAACAAATCGCACCTGATTTATAAAAAAGGAGAAATATCATGCCTGACATATTAAACGACCGATCAATCTCCAACAATGAAATGAATACTCCCGGCATGAAGCGTCGGGATTTTTTATATATAGCTACCGGATCCCTGGGTGTGGTCGCCGCCTCAGGCTCTGTGTGGCCCCTGATTGATGCAATGAACCCCGGTGCGGATATAAGGTCATTGGCAAAAGTGGAAGTTGATCTGGCCAGTATCTCCGTTGGCGCACGAATAACTGTGCAATGGGCACAAAAGCCAATTTTTATTGACCATCGAAGCGAGCAGCAAATTGCCAACGCCATGACCGATGACAACAATATGAACCTGATTGATCCAGCTTTAGATTCCGAGCGGGCCCAGCGGGCCGAATGGCTGGTACAGATCGGTATCTGTACTCATCTGGGATGCGTACCAAAAGGGCAGTCACCCGGCGATTTACGCGGCAAATGGAACGGATGGTTTTGCGTATGTCACGGTTCGGTATATGACGCAGCGGGGCGAGTACGCAAAGGGCCAGCCCCTCGCAACCTCGACTTGCCCCCCTATAGTTTTATCAGCGATACGCTGTTGCGAATCGGATGAAGAACAAAGAGAAAAAACTGATAAAAAAAGGGCGATCCAACAAGACCGCCCTTTGATATTTCAAGAGAAAAAAGACTATTCGCGGAATATTTCTTTCCAGTTGCCATCCTCGATTACCGAGACAACAACCTGATCGGCACCGCTATGGTCTTCAGCTGAATAGTTCATCTGGCCATCAAGAATTTCATCATAATAATCCAGACTTTCCATACCTGCCTTAAAGGTCGCTGGAGTTAGGTCGGGCCCGGCAGCTTTTAGAGCACGAACCAGAACTTCTGCACCCGATCGGCCAAGCAAAGCACCAGAGCTTGGCAATTGCTCACCAGAGGCTGCCAGATATTTCTGCACCCATTCGGCAACTACCGGATTATCCATGCGAGGAAGAATATCGGACCATGGAGCGGCGGCATAAAGGCCTTCGGTCACACCACCTGGAACCTTTGCAATAACCGAGTGAAAACCGGCAGCCGTAGTGATGAAGCTAACATCGGTCCAGCCCATACGAGCGGCAGTGGCATAGGCAGTGATGATCTGACGCACGCCAAGTGCCACAGCAACCACATCACAACCGGCATCTTTTAGACGAGTCAACGAACCGACAAAATCAGCATCATCGGGTTTGTGGGTAGTTTCTGCTGCATAGGTCAGGCCCATTTCAGAGGCCACATCTTTGGCAGCTCTTTGCAACTCGGTTCCAAAATCGGTGGGAATAAACATGGAGCAGATTTCCTCGGCACCTTTTTCCTCTGCAAGGTAGGAAATCCCCACTTGCATCTGATCGTAATAAGGTGCACCGGGAGAGTAGCGATAATCAATGGGTTCCTCCAGCAATTGGCTGGACAAAGTAAGGGGGAACACATTGGCGATCTGCTTTGATTGAAGCAACGGGAAAGACGCTATATTCATTGGCGTGCCCAACTGCAAGAACATGGCAAAGATTTTGTCGCGATTAACCAGTTTGTTTATGGCCGAAGTAGCCTTTGGTAATTGGTAGCCATGATCTTCGACAATAAATTTAATTTGGCGACCATAAATGCCACCATCGGCGTTCACTTCATCAAAATATAGCTGGGCAGCCTGCACTGCCGGGGCACCAAAGGCGGCAAAAATGCCGGAAAGATCATTGCTGGAACCGATAACGATTTCCGTATCGGTTACCCCTTGAGTCTGGGCAAAACCGGGGCCGGTGGCCAACGCGGCCCCAAGGGCCAGAGTGGTTGCTAGTTTGGTTAGACGTTTCATATTCTTCCTCCTGTTAATTTTTATACATTTGCTCAATTAGTGAATTATAGCGTTTTTCTACAAAACCGCGTTTGAGCTTCATAGTTGCGGTAAGTTCGTCATCCTCAGCAGTTAGAATTATATCTATAAGCCGAAAATCCTTGACTTGCTCGACCCGGGCAAAATTCTGGTTTGCTTCTTTTATTATCGATCCGATTAGTTCCTGCACCTTTTCTGCCGCACACAAGGAAGCAAAATCAGAGAATGGCACCTTATGATCCTGAGCATATTTTTCAACATTTTCCTTGTCGATCATTACCAGACAAGTCAGGTATTTACGCTTGTCACCAATGACAACAACATCTGAAATATGAGCGTCGGATTTCAGTTTGTTTTCAATTTGGGATGGAGTAATATTTTTTCCTCCGGCAGTAATAATAATATCCTTGAGACGGCCGGTGATGTAAAGAAAACCCTCACTATCCAGCATGCCAAGATCACCGGTTCTTAAAAATCCGTCAGCGGTCATGGTTTCAGCAGTTTTGACTTCTGATTGCCAATAGCCGGCAAAAACATTGCCGCCGCCAAACAATATTTCCCCATCATTCGATATTTTTATCGTCACGCCGGGAATGGGGGGGCCAACCGTGCCATTGTTGTTTTTTTCCAACGTATTAACTGAAGTAACACCTGAGCCTTCGGTCTGCCCATACCCCTCAAGTACATTTACCCCGATAGCCCGATACCATTTCAATAGATCAGGAGAAATAGGAGCTGCGCCCGAAATTGCGCGTCTAATACGAGCTAACCCCAGCATGCGCCTTAGATTTTTGAGGACAAAAAAGTCCCAGAACCTATAGCGCAACTGGATAAAAAACGGCACATCTTTGTTTGCTATCGTATAATCTGCTCTGGCCTGACCGGCAGTCATGGCTTGTGAAAAAGCAAACTTTCCAAGAGCGGTGCCATCCTGAGACATTAAAATGACTCTTGAATAAATTTTTTCCCATACCCGTGGTACGGCCGAAAAAGTATGGGGAGATACTTCTTGCAAATTCTCAAAAATAGTTTCTGTGCTCTCGGCAAAATTCACAATTGTTTTGCTGGCAATTGGTGAAAAAATCGATGTATTTCTTTCAAACACATGACATAGGGGCAAAAAACACAATTGCTCGTCATTTTGCAGGCTTGGTATAGCTTGCAGGGTGGAAGCAACTGTAAAAATAATATTCTTCTGCAAAATCATCGCCCCTTTTGGAGCGCCGGTGGTGCCGGAAGTATAAATTAGCAGACCTATATCTTCTGGAGTAGAGCGGGCAATTTCATTTTCAAACCTGTCCGGCTGAGTTTGATGAAACTTTTCTCCCAGATCATATAATTCATCCAAAAACATGGTTTTTTCATCGACAAAATCATGCAGCCCGCCCCGCTCAAGGATAATTACTTTTTCCAGATTTGGCACCTGATCCTTGATCTCGAGATATTTGTCGAGCATTTCATCATTTTCGACGAACAAAAATTTACTTTTGCTATTGTTTAGAAGATAGGCCAGTTGCGATGGAGCATCAGTGGTATAAATCCCTGAACTTATGGCCCCCACGCACTGGATTCCCAAATCCATATAGGCCCATTCTTTGTTGTCCTCGGAAAGGATTGAAACCACTTCCCTGTGTTTCACCCCTAAAGAAACCAACCCCAAACCAATGGAGCGGGCGGAACGAAAATAATCATTCCATGAATGGGAGCGCCAGATACCCAAAACTTTTTCCCTATGGGAGGTGGCTTTGCCAAGCTCTTTGCAACGTTTTGAAAATAGCTTTGGCAAGCTATCACAGCCATCAATATAAAACGGGCCAGTGTGCATATCAGAATTATACGCCACCCCGTCAAACATGGTTTGAGCGGGCAAGTCTGCGCCGTTGTTTTGGCCTGTTTGATTTACCGATGGTAAGTTTTCGCTCATTATTATACTTTTATTATCTCCAGGTTTTTCTTTGTTTCCAGCGCCTTGTGCCCCGTTCGCTCTCTTCGCGGACCCCAAGATAAAACGCCTGAATATCTTTTGAATTTTCTAAAGCCCGCGCATCATCGGCCATAACAATGCCGCCAAGTTCAAGCACATAGCCATAATCGGCAACCCCGAGCGCCACCTTGGCATTTTGCTCAACCAATAGCATGGTGACATTTTGCTCTTTGTTCAGGCGCCTTAATATGGTGAAAATCTCTTCCACCAGCAAGGGCGAAAGGCCAAGACTTGGCTCATCCAAAAGCATAACTTTTGGAGAAGCCATCAACCCGCGCCCGATTGCCAACATTTGTTGCTGGCCGCCAGAAAGGGTGCCGGCTGGCTGTTTTGCGCGCTCTGCAAGAATGGGAAAATAGGAATAAACCATCTCCAGATCAGCAGCTATTTGCTTTTTGTTGGAGCGGGTATAGGCACCAATGGCAATGTTTTCATAAACCGAGAGCATGGGAAAAATTTCACGCCCCTCTGGCACATGTACCATTTTTTTCCTGACAATAGCATCCGGCTCCAAGTGGTGAATAGCCTCACCATTAAGCAAAATGGTGCCCTTGGCCGCACTCATCACCCCGGAGACAGTTTTAAGCAAAGTAGTTTTTCCAGCGCCATTGGCCCCAAGAATTGTAACTATCTGCCCCTTTCTAACCTCTAGCGAGGCACCACGAATCGCCATTATGGGGCCATAATAGCTTTCAAGGTTATCTATTTGCAAAACCGGGTCAGTGCTCATTCCTGATCTTCCCCCGCGCCTTTTTGTATCTCGTTTTCAAGAGCGCCAGTACCTAGATAGGCCTTGATTACTTCGGGGTGGGACTGCACCTCTTGCGGGGTGCCAATGGCCAGCTCTTTGCCATCGGCCAAGGCCAAAACCCTGTCGGAAACTGCCGAAACCAGATTCATATCATGTTCAACCATTATGACAGTAATGCCCATATGTCTTTTTATGTCTTCGATCCAAAAGATCATATCCTGGGTTTCTTCAAGGGAAAGGCCGGAGGCTGGCTCATCCAGCAATAGCAATTTTGGTTTGGAGGCCAAAGCCCGTGCCAACTCCACCACCTTGCGAATTCCATAGGGCAGCCCTGCTATATATTTATCGCGGTAGGGTTGCAGATCCAAAAACTCGATAATTTCTTCAACAATACGTCTATGGGCCTTTTCTTGTTCCCGCACTTTTGGGGTGAAGAAAACCTGCGCAAATCCGCTAACCCCCGTATGGCGATGCCGCCCGACCAAAAGATTTTGCAAAACCGTAGATTGTTCGAACAATTCAATATTTTGAAAAGTTCTGGCAATTCCCAATGAAGGAACCTGATCCGATCGCATCTTCAAAATAGACTTGCCGTCAAATTTTATGTCACCCTCAGCCGGATTATAAAAACGCGATATAAGGTTGAACAGGGTGGATTTTCCGGCCCCGTTTGGTCCCACAAGCGCAAATACCTCGCCCTCGCCCACATGGAATGACACATTGTCGACAGCCACCAGCCCACCAAAGCGCAATGTTACATTTTCAAGGGTCAACAGGCTCATTTCATACGCTCGGTTTTTAGATAGCTTTTCTGACGCTTGAACATACCCTTGCGATAAAAGGGGAAAAGCTCAAAATAGGTGCGGATTTTTATCCAGCGCCCATAAATCCCCGTCGGCTCAAACAGAATAAAACCAATTAGTATAAGGGCAAAAACCCCGCTCTCTATACCCGGAATTGTCAGCGCCGAAACACCAAACGCGTTGGATATGGCGTCCCTGGACAAAGCTATGCCCTGGGGCAAAAACCCGATTACAAGCGCCCCGAAAAAAGCCCCGTGAATGGAGCCAAGGCCACCAATAACTATCATTAGCAATAGTTGGATGGAAAGCACCAGATTAAAGGTTTCATTGTTGAACGCACCGGCAAACAAGCCAAGCAAGGCCCCGGCAAGGCCAACGATGGCACAGGAAATGCCAAAGGATATCGCTTTGGTTTTGGTAATATTTATGCCCATGGCCTGGGCGGAAATTTCAGAATCCCGGACAGCAACAAAAGCCCTTCCCAACGGAGCACGCAAAATATTGCGATAGGCTCCAAGCACCAGCAATGTCACCACAAGAGTTAAAAAATAAAACAATATTGGCGTTCCATAACGATTTATATCAACGCCAAAAATATCGAATTGCGGAGCAACAAGACCACTGACACCGCCCGTCCAGGGGGCAGCAATAATAATAAAATCCTCGCTAAGAACCGAAATGGCCAATGTGGCAATAGCCAGATAAATACCGTGTAATCGCAAAACCGGCAAAGCAATGATTACTCCAGCGATACCTGAAATCAGGCCCGCCAACGGAAAAGCAATAATAAACGGCACCCCGCGCTGCAACATTATCACTGTTGCATAACAGCCAAGGGCCATAAAAGCGGCATGACCAAGACTTGCCTGTCCTGTATGGCCCGCAAGTACCATCAGCCCCATGCCGGCAATGGCCCAAATCAAAATATTTGTTGCCTCACCCAGCAAAAAACCATCAATCAGCCACGGCAAAGCAACGACAAAAACCAGCAGCGCCAGATACCAAAACATCTGGGCTCGATGCTTGAACAGCTTCAAGTCATCATTATAGGAGCGCTTGAAAACGAAACGCATAAATTCTCCCCGTTACACTTTTTTATTTTGCATTTGCGAAAACAGCCCGGCGGGCCTGAATATCAGCACCAACAGCATCACAGCATAGGGCGCAATCTGAGAATATCCCGAAGGAAGAGCATAGGCTGCAAACGGCTCTATCAAACCAATTATAAGGCCACCTATCAAGGCACCGGGAAGAGAGCCAAAACCACCGATTACCGCTGCGGCAAATGCCTTGATGCCCAACAGTCCAGTCGAGGGATCAATAGCCCCCTTGGATGCAAAAAGCACACCGGCCACCGCCGCAACAACACCGGCTAAAGCCCATACCAGACTTTGAATGCGCTTTACCGGAATTCCCACATAATAGGCTGCCAATTGATTTTGGGATGCAGCCTGCATGGCTTTGCCCAATTTGGCCTGCCGGAAAAACAAAAACAGCGCAAATGTTAGCAACAAGGTAACTATGATTACCGCCACTTCTTCAAACCCTAAAACCAGCTCCCCTAACCTTAATTCTTGTCCGGCAAACGGGGTTTCAAGCAATTTTGGATCATGCTTCCAGATTGCCCCGACCAGAAACCTTAAGATAAATCCGATAGCAATAGTTAGAATAACCACGGCAATCTGGGGCTGGCCAAACAAGCGCCTGATAACCAAAAGGTCGAGCAAATAGCCAAAAACACCCATAATCACAATGGCAATGGGCACTGCAATCCAAAAATCAATTCCCATATATTCGGAATTGGTTAGCCAGACGGTTATAAAAGCACCCAGCATCATGAAATCACCCTGGGCAAAATTCACAGCTTCGGTTGCCTTGTAAATCAAGACAAACCCAAGCGCGATCAAGCCATAGACACTGCCATTGGCCAGCCCGGAAATAACTAGTTGCGCTAGGTCCAAATCAAACGCCTCCCCTAAAATAGCGTTCCCAGTTAATCTGGAATTCGCCGATATTTTTTTCCAAACAAGAAAACATATCGCAAGCCCAAGGCCAAGGGCAAAAACAAAATTTTGGGGAGAATACAACGATTTAGAACAATAAGTGCACAAAATTTGCTATAATTGTGGAATATATACAAGACAACCCGCAAAAGAATTCAAGGATGAATCATGATTGATGCTAATGAAATTATCAAATTCTGGTTTGTGGAACATGACAAGGAGGACTGGTACGGCTCCACCAATAAGTTCGACGAGCTGGTGCATGGGAAGTTTTTTGAGTTGCACAAGCAAATTGCCGCTGGTGAAAAAAGTACATGGCGTAAAAGTGCTGAAGGCCGGTTAGCCGAAATCATCGTTCTGGATCAGTTTTCACGGCAGTTTTTTCGCGGTAAAGCACAGGCTTTTGCCTATGATAATATGGCCTTGGTACTAGCGCAGGAGCTGGTGGCCTCGGGGGGAGACAAAACCCTGACACTCGAGCAACGCGGCTTTGCCTACATGCCCTATATGCATTCGGAATCCTTAAAAATTCACGACGAAGCAGTCAGGCTGTTTGGCTCCCTCAACAATAAAGATACCCTTGCCTTTGAAATTTCTCATCGCGATATCATTGCAAAATTTGGCCGCTATCCAAAGCGCAACGAAGCCCTTGGCCGTGTTTCCACCAAGGAAGAAGGTGAGTATATTTCCTCAAGGGATGGAAGTTTCTTTTAGGCTATTTTCTACTTAAACAGCAGACCTGTCCGAAACAGAAAAACCACTGTTTAATATCAAAGATCACTCTTGTTGATATCAAAGATCACTCTTGGGGAGAAAGCTGAGCCAAAAATTTTGTGGCCGGCATTGTTATGGCCTCATTAATATTCTTGCTAATAAGTTTTTCATCCTTTTTGGGATAATCCATTTTATGCAAAACAGAAGCGATGGCATTTAATCTGGCCCGCCGCTTATCATTGGCCCTGATAACAGTCCAGGGGGCAAAATCGGTATGACTTCGTATCAACATCTGGTTGCGTGCAGAGGTGTATTCCTGCCATTTTCCCAATGCCCGAAGATCAACGGGCGATAATTTCCATTGTTTTAGTGGATCGTGTCGGCGGTCATGAAAGCGTTTTATTTGCATGGGCCGCGAAATGTTGAGCCAGAATTTGAACAGGTGAATATTGTCGCGAACCAGCAATTTTTCAAAATCTGGCACATCATCAAAAAACTTCTCTGTTTGCTCAGGAGTGCAAAACCCCATAACCGGCTCGACCACCGCCCGATTATACCAGGAACGATCGAACAATATGGTTTCGCCCCCAGCAGGCAAATGGCAGGTATAGCGCTGAAAATACCATTGCACCTGCTCCCGATCAGACGGGGCAGGCAAAGCCACAACCTTGGTATGTCTGGGATTGAGATTCTCGCGATATCTCTTTACGGCACCGCCCTTGCCGGCAGAATCTCGCCCCTCGAAAACCGCGACAATGCGCTCGCCACTTTCGCGCAAATAGCCCTGCAACTTGACTAGCTCAATCTGCAAGGCCAGCAATGTATCTTCATATTTGGAGTATTTAAGCTTTTTTTCATATGGATAATTGCCGGATGTCAAAGCACTCTTGAGAATAAGATCCGGAAGCTCTTTAGCTTCCAGATCAAAATTCTCAATTGCTTCATCCAGCTTCATTATACCCATTTTTTGACACCAACCCTTATGATAAAATCAATTCATATGAATTCAGATAAGTAATTTCCCAGATTTTACACTTGGAAGCCTGTGCCTGAAAGTCAAAAAATCAATTTTGTTTCTTTTTGCGATCAAGGGTATGATAGGCGCGCTTGGCGTGAAATTTACAATAGGGCGCGCTGTCGTCGGAATCATGTCCGCAAAAATGGAAATCTTCCAGCAAGGGGTCTCCGATTGGCCATTTACAAGTTTTTTCTGTCAGCCCCAATAATCCAATACGCTCTGCGGGCGGAATAAACAATTCCGGCTCCAACCGTGCTGCCAAACGCACATTTTCCTGTTCTGAAATTACCGGACTAAGGGCATTGGCGCCGGACACGGGAGTAGAGATGGTGCGCCTCTTATTACCGCCTCCCCCATTGCCCCCGCGCGCCCCTGTTTGCCGATTTGCCCGGCTGGCGGTGCGCGCCCTTTGGCTTGAGGTAGCTGGCTTGGCACGACCGGACAATTTCAACCGGTGTACTTTGCCAATAACCGCATTGCGGGTTACCCCTTCGCCTAGCTCAACCGCAATTTGTGATGCGCTCAAGCCCTCCATCCATAATTTTTTAAGTATGCTAACGCGCTCGTCTGTCCAGCCCATTTATAGAATCCTATGCCGCGCTGCAAATTAACTTTTGCAGCTTAATTATCTACAGGTCGTATGTTTTGATGGACGTATGCACGAGATATCGTGCCCCCAATGAAGATCATATTAACCAATTCAATGAATCTGTGACAAGACAAATCGCAGGATTTCCCCGAGAAAATTTTAAAAGATATTTTAGCTACTATGTTTTCAAGTCGGCAAATTTTAACTTTTGAGATTATTGCGAGTCATGCCAAGCACTTACTGGCTCCTGCGTTGACAAAATCCTTAATTGTAGACTAAATTCGTTTTATTGACGTGCCCCTGCAACGGGAGCGCGTTTTTTGTTTTTGGCGTTTTTTATGGCTCTTGCGCCAGAAAAATTATGCTAAAAACCAATTGTCATAAATATAGAGCACTAAAAAGCTAGCTCCTTAACGGATAAAAAAACGGTATAAGCCATGTCGCACACAAAAATTACCCCCCCCGAAAAATCAGCCCTCTTTGGCACCTATGCCCGGGCTGAATTGGCGTTTGAGCGCGGTGAAGGTGTGCGACTTTTTTCATCCAACGGAGATAAATATCTGGATTTCAGCTCCGGTATTGGTGCCAATGCTTTGGGTTATGGCGACCCTGATGTGCAAAATGTCCTGATAGAACAGGGGCAAAAACTCTGGCACGTATCCAATGCCTATTCGATACCTCAAGCTGAAGAACTGGCCCAAAAAATTGTGGACGCTACTTTTGCCGATTCCGTGTTTTTTACCAATTCTGGAACGGAAGCTGTTGAATGCGCCATCAAAACCGCGCGCCATTATTTCTTTGATCTTGGCCAGCCAGAAAAAATTGAAATCATTGCCTTTACCGGCTCTTTTCACGGGCGCACCCTTGGTGCAATTGCGGCAGGGGGCAACCCGGCCTATGTGGAGGGTTTTGGCCCTTGCCTTGAAGGGTTCAAACATTTGGCACCCGGCAATCTTGATGCTGTCGCCAATGCAATAACAGATGCCACCTGCGCTATTTTGATCGAACCGGTGCAGGGCGAGGGCGGGGTAATTGCCATGGACAAAAGCTTCATGGCCGGTTTGCGCGAACTGTGTGACCAGCATGGATTGTTGCTGATACTTGATGAGGTACAATGCGGATATGGCAGAACGGGAAAGTTTTTTGCCCATGAATGGTCAAATATCGAGCCTGATATCATGGCCGTAGCCAAGGGTATTGGCGCTGGATTTCCGCTTGGGGCCTGTTTGGCAACATCAAAAGTGGCAAAATCAATGGTTCCGGGAACCCATGGCTCTACCTATGGAGGCAACCCCTTGGCCTGCGCTGTGGGGATTGCGGTTATAAAGCGCATATTGGAGCCTGGATTTTTGCAGCATGTGAAAAAAATGTCGCTGCTACTAAATCGTCATATGCAGCAATTGATGCAAAAATACCCTGAATTAGTTTTAGATGTTCGGGGCAAGGGGTTAATGGTTGGTATGAAAATTACCCCACCAGTAAAAGATTTTGTTGCCCGACTGCGAGATCATAAATTGCTTTGTGTAGCAGCTGGAGACAATGTGTTGCGCCTGTTGCCGCCCCTGATCATAAATGAAAGTGATATCGAGGAAGCATTCGAAAAAATCTCTGCTGCTCTGGCTGAAATAAAACCCGCTTAAACAACTATACGTAAACGGATATATATGGCAATTCCGGTCAATATAAAACAAAATCCGGTTTAAAAGACTATTTTTAAGGACCATTATTATGGTGATGCAAAATTCAAATACCAATCAAGGACAAACAAGTCCCGTACGCCATTTTCTTGATCTCAAGGGCCTTTCGAAACAAACATTGCGAAAAATTCTTTCGCTTTCTCTTGAGTTGAAAAAACGTCTGGCGGCTGGTGAGCGTCCTGAAATCCTCAAAAATAAAATGCTGGCCATGGTATTTGAGCGCGAAAGCACCCGCACGCGGGTTTCTTTTGATGTGGGTATGCGCCAGCTTGGCGGCCAGACTTTGATGCTTACCGGGCGCGAAATGCAACTTTCGCGTGAAGAAACCATTGCAGATACTGCAAGGGTTTTATCGCGCTATGTGGATGCGATAATTATCCGCATCCTCTCCCATGATGATTTGCTGGAACTGGCAGGCGCGGCATCTGTTCCGGTGATCAACGGACTGACCCACCTGTCCCACCCCTGTCAGGTAATGGCTGATATTTTAACCTATGAAGAGCATCGCTCAAGCATAGAAAATGCCACTGTCACATGGGTTGGTGATGCCAATAATGTTTTGGCCTCATGGATTCATGCAACAGCAATTTTTGGCAACAAACTAAATATCGCCTGCCCAAAAGAATATAGCCCCAATCAGGCTATGCTGGCCGATATCGCAGCCGCCGGGGATAAAATCACCCTTGGCAATGATCCAAAAGCTGCCAGCCAAGGCTCTGATTTGATTATTGCCGACACCTGGGTTTCCATGGGCGATAAGGATGCAGGCGAGCGCCGCCGCATTCTATCCCCCTATCGGGTTGATCAAGACCTTATGGATTTGGCCAATGAGGATGCCCTGTTCATGCATTGCCTGCCCGCCCATAGGGGTGACGAGGTAACAGCTGAAGTTATGGATGGAGCGCAATCGGTAGTTTTTGACGAAGCAGAAAATCGTCTGCACGTACAAAAAGCAATTTTGGCCTGGGTATTTGGCATCGAGGAACTATCGTGAATAAAGATAATAATGATGGCCTGACCCCATTGAGCGAATATGGCCTTGACCGCCCCCAGAGCGGCGATGATGTTTATGTGCCATTTACCCTTGACGATCTGGATTGCCGAGGGCGCTCTGTCCGTTTGGCTAATGCTTTGCACCAAATAATTACGGCACACAATTATCCGGCCCCCGTGGCTCGGGTGCTGGGGGAGGCAATTGTTTTAACCGCCCTTATGGGGTCGTCCTTAAAATTCTCGGGCAGGTTTATTTTGCAGGCCCAAACAGATGGTCCGGTAAATTTGATCGTTGTTGATCTTGATGCGCCGGACGGGCTGCGCGCCTATGCCCGTTATGACGATGAGGCAATTGCAGCCCTTGATGCACAACAAAAGTCAAACACTTCCCAACTACTGGGCAAAGGTCATCTGGCAATGACAGTGGATCAGGGGGCTCATACCGAACGCTATCAGGGCATTGTTGAAATAGATGGCAGTGGCTTTGAAAATGCTGCCCACCAATATTTTATCCAGTCAGAGCAGATCCCGACCAAAGTCAGGCTGGCTGTCGGTGAAATAGCAGTTCAGGGCAAGGCCGGTTCGCAATGGCGAGCCGGAGGCATGATGGTGCAACATTTGCCAAAATCCCGCGAAGAACCTGAACAAGTTAGCGATGAAATTGTTGACCTTCCCGGAGGCGATAATCCAGACAAAGCTGCTTCTGGATCAGGGGAGCCTGATAATTGGCTTCAGGCACAATCTTTATTTGCAACCATCAGTGATGACGAACTGCTTGACCCCCAAATTTCAATTGAAAGACTATTGTTTCGCCTGTTTCACGAAAAAGGCGTAATGGTCTTTGAGCCCGAACCACTGGTTGCGCGCTGCACATGTTCAGCCGAGCGCACGGAGGCCATGTTGCAAGCAAATTTCTCTGATAAAGAGCGGCAAGAAATGGCACGGAACGGGGAAATTGAAATCTCCTGTGAGTTTTGCGCAACCGCCTATCATTTCAACCCCAACCAGTTTGTGATCGAAGAATAGGGGATGCTATTTTGTCGCCTGTTTGATTTTATTTGAGAAACTGAAATCAGTCTAGCTCTGCCAAAAGCGGGGGGTGAACAGCACTAGAACAATCAAAATTTCCAACCGCCCGACCAGCATGCCAATAATCAACAACCATTTGGAAATATCTGCCAATGGGGCAAAAGTTCCGCTGGGCCCGATTATACCGCCAAGCCCCGGGCCAACATTGGAAATGGCTGTCGCCGCACCACTAAGGGCGCTAACGCTATCCATGCCTGTGGCGCTGAGCAAAACCGCCAAAACAAAAAAGCTTAAAATATAAAGAAAAACAAAACTTTGCACCGAGGTTGATACATTTTCAGGCAGGGGGGCGCCATTATAGCGCTTGATATAGACTCTTGAGGGGGTAAGAATCTTGCGCACATGCTGAAAAAGATCTCGGGCCAGCACCTGAAAGCGAAAAATTTTAATGCCGCACGAGGTCGATCCGGTACAGCCGCCAACAAATGTCAAAACAAAAAATATTGTGGTAGCAAGGGGCCCCCATGCGCCATAATCAACCGTTGCATATCCAGTGCCGGTAATTACCGAGGTAACCGAGAACAGGGCATGGCGGAAGGCTTCTTCCCCTTCAAATACTTTTATATTGATCTGCACCAGCATGATAATAAAGGTGACACCAAATAACAGCATAAGGAAGGTTCGTACCTGGGAATCTCCCAACAGGCGCTTCCACTGGCCATATTGAACCGCCCCCAGATAAAGGGCAAAGGGCAACGCCCCCAAAATCATAAAAACGATACTGGTATAGTCAATGGCTATTGAATTAAACGATTCTATGGAGCCGTCTCTCGTCGAAAACCCGCCCGTTGCCACCGTGGTCATAGCGTGCACTATGGCCTCGAAAAAATTCATGCCAAAAAACCAGTATATGGCAGCATTTGCCAATGTCAGACAGACATAAATTATAGTCATGCCACCAGCTATCTGGGTTGCTCTGGGCAGTATCTTGTCGGGGGTCTCGAACGCTTCGGCCTTGAACATTTGCATGCCACCAACTTGCAACATTGGCAAAACCGCAATGGCCATAACCACGATCCCCAAACCGCCAAACCATTGCAAAAGTCCGCGCCACAATAAAATGCCCTCTGAAACCTCATCAAGTCCAACCATGATAGTGGCGCCGGTGGTAGTTATTCCCGACATGGATTCAAACATGGAATCAGTAAAACTAAGGCCAAGATTAGACCAATAAAAGGGCAATGAGCCAAAAAATGTCAGCACTATCCAGATCATGGCGGTGAGCAAAAATGCCTGCCGCAAGGTCAGCGTTTCGATACGCCCCGAAGTTGAGGCCCATAAACCAGCCCCTGTCAGGGTGGTGACCAAAGAGGCGCCAAGAAAAACCCGCCAGTCATCATTGCCAGCAATGGCATCGGCAAAAGCTGGCAACAACATGGCCAGACCAAGACTGGCGACCAAGGCACCTATAATGGTCAATAAGGTTCTGACTTCCATAAAATCTCGTTAAACTTGGATCCGTTAGAAAATGCCCTGCAATCAGTATCAGCTTCCCCCCCGCTTTCAACCCTAAAGGGTGACACTTGGGGTCAGGACCTGTTGAAACATCACAATTAGGGTCAAGACCCATAGGGTCAGGGCCCTTAGGGTCAGGACCCGGCTTGTCACCAATGCCTGTAAATTGATGGGACTTTTCACAAAACACGCCCTAATATTACAAACAAAACACTCCAAAAAATGAATGGTACATCATGCTTGATGGCTTTATGAGAAAAATAATCGACCCGCCCCTCAACAGGGCTGGCAAAAAACTGGCGCAAATAGGTGCCAGCGCCAACGGAGTTACCGCTGCCGGATTGGTTCTTGGCCTGTTGGCAGCTTTGTTTATCTCCTTGGGAAATTTCTGGGCCGGACTATTGTTTATTATCCTGTCGCGAATTGCCGACGGGCTGGATGGAGCTGTAGCCCGCGCCACTCAAAAAACTGATTTTGGCGGCTATTTCGATATTGTGGCAGACTTTTTGTTCTATGGAGCGATTGTTTTGGCTTTTGCCATAGCCGACCAACAGGCCAATGGTTTGGCCGCTTCGGTTTTGCTGTTATCCTTTTATTTCAACGGTGCGACATTTCTGGGCTATGCTATTCTAGCCGCCAAAAACAAGCTGTCCTCATCCTCGAGGGGCGAAAAAAACCTCTATTATACCGATGGCCTGCTTGAGGGCACTGAAACTATTGCGTTTTTTGTGGTGATTAGCATCTGGCCAAGTCTGTTTGCCCTTCTGGCCTATATTTTTGCCAGTGCAACATTTTATACGGCAATCATGCGCATATGGCGGGCAAAGAAAAACTTTGGCACCGAGAATGTCTCCTGATTGCCAGCACGACCTAACAATCTTTGCGCTTAAACTTGATCAAGCCCATAGGCCAGATCGGCAATCAGATCATTGGCATATTCAAGGCCGACAGAAAGTCGCAAAAGATTTTCACCAATCCCCAATTGAGCCCGAACATCATCGTCCAACCGCTGATGGGTAGTTGTGGCGGGGTGGGAAATTATTGATTTTGCATCCCCAAGATTGTTGGAGATTAAAATCACGCCCAAGCTATCAGCACAATCAAACGCCTGCTGTTTGCCGCCCGCAACCTCAAAAGCAATCAGGTTGGAACCGGCGCCCATCTGGCTAGAGGCCAAATCAAACTGGGGATGGTTTTTATCACCGGGATATAAAACCCGGAAAATTTTTGCATGTTCGCCAAGAAAGGTGGCAATTTTTTCGGCCGAACGGGTCATTTCACGTACCCGCAATTCCAGAGTTTCCAGCCCCTTTAGCATAACCCATGCATTAAACGGACTTATGGATGGCCCTGTCTGGCGAATAATGGTGTGGACATCTCCCTCGACAATTTCCTTTGATCCAAGGATCAATCCCCCCAGCGCCCTGCCCTGACCATCGATATGTTTGGTCGCCGAATAAACCACCAGATCAGCCCCCAATTCCAGCGGTTTTTGCCAAATCGGGGTGGCAAAAACATTATCAACCACCAAAATGGCACCATGGGCATGGGCAATATCTGCCACCGCTTTTATATCGACAATCTCAAGAGTTGGATTGGTCGGGGTTTCCAGAAAAACCGCCTTGGTATTTTTTTGCATTGCTGCGGCAAAGTTTTCTGGATCACGCCCATCAACCAAGGTGCTTGAAACCCCCCAGCGGGGCAAAAAATCCTCAATCACAAAACGGCAACCGCCAAACAAAGCCCTTGAAGCCACCACATGATCCCCGGCCTTTACCTGGGCCATCATGGCGGTAGTTACCGCTGCCATACCGGTAGCTGTAGCCCGCGCGGCCTCTGCTCCCTCGAGCAATGCCATTCTGTCCTGCAACATTTCGACCGTAGGATTGGAAAATCTGGAATAGATATGACCTTCGCTTTCGCCTTTAAAGCGGCTTTCGGCAGCTTTTGAAGAAGGATAGGTAAAACCGGAATTCATAAAAATCGCTTCTGAGGTTTCCCCGAACTGGCTTCTTTGCGTGCCACCATGCACCATGGCGGTTTGTGCCGAGAGATTTTTACGATCAACAAGCGGATTTTTATGGTTGGTCATCTGCCAATACTCCAAAATAAAAAACCGACCATATGGCCGGTTATTAAGGTTAAACCTTTGGTCCTGTAGCAATTATGTTTATAGTGGTATGCAAACATAGAGGCCAAATCACCATTTGGGCCTGATCTAAAACTTTTTTGCGCTTGGCGTCAATGATGACGGTTGCAATGTATCGATATTGGTAAAAGAGGGGGCCAAATAAAATGCCGTCATGGCCAGAGGGAATATTTTCAGCGCAACTGATCGAGCAATTGCTTGAAAATGCCGCTATAATTGCTGCTCTACCCCTTGATGATGACCAGATTCAGCCTGCCTCCCTTGATATGCGGTTGGGAAAAAAGGCATTTCGGGTTCGTTCCAGCTTTTTGCCCGGGCCGGATAAAAAAGTATCGCAGCGTATTGATGAATTAATGCTGCACGAAATAGACATCACTAAAGGTGCTGTACTGGAGCGAGGCTGCGTTTACCTGGTGCCATTGCTGGAGAGCATGGATTTACCAAATGATGTCAGCGCTTCAGCCAATCCCAAAAGCTCCACCGGACGTCTGGATATTTTCACCCGGGTAATAGCTGATTATGCGCGCTCGTTCGATCAGGTAAAGGCCGGCTATAATGGCCCCCTTTATCTGGAAATTTCTCCGCGCACCTTTCCAATTCTTGTCAGAACCGGCTCAAGACTAACCCAAATCAGATTTCGCAAGGGCGACACAAAATTATCAATTGCCCAACATCAACAATTGCACAAAGAACAGACTCTGGTTTTTGACCCCAATGTCGACGTTGAAAACGGGGTTTCCCTTTCCATCGACCTTATGGGCAAAGGCCGCGATGGGTTGATTGGTTTTCGCTCAAAACACCATACGGCTGTTGTTGATGTGGACAAAAAAAACGCCCTTGAAGTGCTGGATTTTTGGGAGCCGCTAATAAATCGTGGCCGCCATAATTTAATACTGGACCCGGATGAATTTTATATTCTTGTCAGTCGTGAAAGCGTGCATGTCCCCCCTGACTTTGCGGCCGAGATGATGCCGTTTGACCATACGGTGGGGGAGTTTCGTGTGCATTATGCGGGGTTTTTTGATCCCGGCTTTGGCCATGATGGAGCCGGGGGGGCAGGTTCCAGAGCTGTGCTTGAGGTCAGGAGCCATGAAGTACCGTTTTTGCTCGATCACGGCCAGACCATTGGCCGTCTGATTTATGAGCGCATGGCAGCACGGCCAAAAATGCTTTATGGGACAGATCTGGGATCAAATTATCAGGCCCAGAGCCTGAAATTATCCAAGCACTTCCGCCCCCTATAAACAAAGTATTGTTTTTGAAGTGCAACCAGATACCTCGGCATAAGAATAAAAACTTAATGGGCTTTTCTGATCCGGCGCACTATCCACCAGACAAAGAAAAATACTACCGGCGTTACTAGTGCGGCAAATATTGCTTTGTCGACACCCAGCCCCAGCGCCTTGACCAGCGGCACCCCGAGATAGCTGACCAGATTAACTCCATAATAGCTGATTGCCACCACCGACAGGCCTTCGACAGTTCTTTGCAGGCGCAATTGCAAATCTGCGCGTTTGTCCATGCTTTCAAGCAAATCCTGATTTTGCGCACTGCGCGCCACCTCGACTCTGGTACGCAATAATTGCGCCGCCCGCATTACCCGCGCTGCCATTTGTTCCAATTGTTCCTGACAGGACTCAACTGTTCGCATCGCAGGATCATAGCGGCGCATCATGAATTCAAAAAATGTCTGGCGCCCGGAAAAACGTTCTTCGCGCAAGGCTGAAATCCGTTGGGAAACAATGGCAGAATAAGCTCGAGCGGCACCAAAACGAAAACTGCTCTTGGCCATCAAATCTTCCAGCTCGGCAGATACTGCAAGCAACTGGCTTAACCGTGCTTCTTCACCCCCTGAGGATCCAGCCATTTCGCCCACCAGTTCTGATACCCTGACGTCGATCTCGCCCATTTGCTTGAAAAGCTTGCGGGCCAAAGGCAAGGCAATCATCGACATGGACTTGTAGGTTTCGATCTCTGTAAGGCGCTGCATGATACGCCCCACCCGGCGTGCGCCGGTTTTGGGATCAACAAATAAAGCAAAACGCAAATGCCCGGCTGTATCAATGCGAAAATCGCCGGCAATCATTGCGCTCTTATCAAGCGTATATGATACCGCTATGCTTTCAGCGACAAAACAATCCTGCAATTGCTCTTGCACAAGCTCTTGCGTTTTTGGCATTTCAATAATTCTAATCAAGGCCGATGATACCCGAACTCCAGGGGCCTCTTGTAACCAGTCGGCAGGAAATTGATCAAATATTACCGGATCAAAAGGTCGCTGGGCTACACCATGAGTGAACAAAGTATAGGTGACAAATTCCGTGTGCAATTCCCATTTCAAACGATGGGAACCAAGGTCACCATAATAATGGGTGGCATCTAGGGGCGGATGGGATGCCCCAAAACGATCAAGCAGAGCAATAAGGTGCGCCCTGTCGGCCTCCCGATCACGATTTATGGCATCTTTAGGGCGCTTGATAGCTAGAAAAGCAGCATTGCAGGGCACATTTACTATCGGGAACGGGCGCGCATGCAATTCGTTCGCCATTGGATAGCGTAAGGGATGATCGGTAATTTCGCCCATGACATCCTGCCTTTCGTCGTAAATTATCGTCGCCGGGTTTTTTAAACCATATCGCGGTTTTTTGAGATTGTATATTAGCCCTGCGTCGGGTTTGTTTTTATTTATCAGCGCTATAAAATCTGAAAAGTTTATTGCGGTGATTTGTTCAATTCATCGCTTCGTTGCTGAATTTCTTGGGGCCAGGTGGATTTGATATAGGATAAAACCGCAATAATTTCATTATCGCTTAATATGCCATCGAACTGGGGCATGCGGGTTTTAAAATTTTCTCCGGCAAAAGATCCGGCACCAAATTTTGTCAACTCAATCAATAATTCATCGCGGTGATGCCAAGTATGTCCGCTCTCGTCATGGGGTGGAGCGGGCAAAAAACCCTCCTCGTCTGGCGAGCGCCAATTATCCTGCCCCTGCAAGTCAACCCCGTGACATGCGGCACATGACTGAACATAAATCAACTCACCTGCCGCCACCAATTCCAAATTACCCGGTTTTAACAACCCCGTAGTCGAAGGCTGGTATTTTGGTGGTTGCAAAAGAAAAAACGCCACCAGCGCTCCAAGAGCAACAGCAACAAGGCTAGAAAAAATCAGGGATTTAGTCATAAAATTCTCTCGTAAAAAATTGTTGGGGTCAAAATTTGGTATCTCAAAATTTGGTATCAAGGGGCAGGGTCAGAGCCATGGTGAATTGTTTGTAATGCTTAAAGTCGTCCCTATTCTATCCCGTTTTCGCGTTGAATAGCACGAACATATTCTATGATCAGGCTAACATCTTCACTATCAACCCCTTCAACAGCAGGCATGGAGCCGAAAGGCCAATGATGGGCGCGCACACCATTTTGCACCGCCACATAAAATGCTCCATCACTATGGAATTTAGGACGATACATTATATTGACAAAGGAGGGGGCAATTCCTTGTTTTCCGGCAACATTAACCCCGTGGCAGGCCGCACAACTAGCAACATAAAGTGCTTCACCAGACTTTTGAATCGCGTTTAATCGGGGAATATCAACCTGTTCTATGGGTGCTCCTTCCCCCGGTTGTGCGGGGGGAGGTTGCAACAAATAGGAGATGGTTCCACCGGCTGCAATTAGTGCTGCAATGATTGCCAATGCCCGATAATTCATTTCTTTTACTTTGCCTTCCCTCTTCTTGGTGCGCTATTTTGACTTGTAGGACAATAGGCGCAGGGCATTCCCCACCACCAGCAAGGTAGACCCTTCATGGATGATAACGGCAACGCCAATACTGGCCCAGCCAATTATTGCCGAGGGAATGAGTATAGCAACAATACCAAGGCTTAACCACAGATTTTGCCTAATAATTGATTTCGCAGAACGGCTAAGGCCAATGGCAAAGGGCAGGTTTTCCAATCTATCGGCCATCAGGGCAATATCAGCGGTTTCCAGTGCCACATCAGATCCGGCGGCTCCCATAGCAATGCCCACGGTACTTTTTGCCATCGCCGGAGCATCATTTACCCCATCGCCAACCATGGCAACTTTGCCCTCTTCTTCCTTTAGCTTTTCAATGGCATCGACCTTGTCCTGGGGCAACAATCCACCCATGGGATCGGTAATGCCAATAGTTGAGGCGACCGCATTGGCCACCCGCTGATTATCACCGGTGAGCATGATCATGCGGCGTATGCCAATTTCCTTTAATTTCGAAAGGGTATTTTTAGCCTCTTTGCGGGCAACATCCATAACCGAAATAATACCCAGATATTGATCCCCCTCATGAACTATCATTGCCGTATGCCCATCGGATTCAAGGGCGCTCATTTGCGTGTTGATTTCTTTGGGAACAGGCTGGCCGGTGACTTCTTCAAACAGGCGCCGATTGCCAATATGAACGGTTTTCCCATTATAGGAAGCCCTTATTCCCCGTGCTATCAAAGCCTCAATATCTTTGGCTCCCGCAACAAAGTCGGTTTTTAAAAATTCGCGTCCACCTTTTACAATTGCCGAAGCCAGGGGGTGATCGCTCAATTGTTCAACCGCTACTGTTGTCCTGATCAATTGTTCTTTTTTAGTTTTTCCAAAGGGAATAATATTGGTGAGTTTGGGGCGCCCTTCAGTCAAGGTTCCGGTTTTATCAAAAGCCACCGCGCTCAAAGAACCAAGGTCTTCCAATGGCCTTCCCCCTTTTATCAAAACCCCCTGCTTTGCGCCTCTGGCAACACCTGCCAGCACGGCGCTGGGGGTGGAAATTGCCAAAGCACAGGGGGAAGCGGCCACCAGAACCACCATGGCCCGATAAAATGTCTCGGCAAATGTCTCGGCAGTAACAAGATAGGAAAACATCAGTACCACGACCAGAAGCAGCACAAAGGGAACAAAATATTTTTCAAACTTGTCGGTTAGTTGCTGGGTTGGCGATTTTTGGGATTCGGCTTCTTTTACCAGTTCAACCAAGCGGGCCAGCGTGCTGTCCTTGGCAATTTTCAATACTTTTATTTCCAACACGTTTGCCCCGTTTATGGTGCCGGCAAAGGCGCGGTTTTCATCCGGTAAATTGCTTAATTCAAAATTATCATCAACATTAACAACCGGTTGTTTATCCACCGGCATGCTTTCTCCGGTTATGGAGGCCTGATTTATAAAACCGCTGCCGGCAACAATCACCCCGTCAGCAGCAATTTTAGAATTGGGCCTAATGATAATAATATCACCGACAACAAGCTCGTCAATATCGACCTCTATCTGGCGCTCACCACGCTTTACCAAAGCTGTAGAAGGGGCCAGTTCCGACAAGGCCTCGATGGATTTTTTGGCCTTGTTCATGGCGTAATTCTCTAAAGCGTGGCCAAGGCTGAATAAAAACAACAACAATGCCCCCTCTTCCCATTTCCCAAGGGAAGCGGCCCCGACAGCGGCAACCAGCATTAAAAAATCAATTTTAAAATTGCCCTTAAGGGTGCTTTGCACCGCTTCGATCAGGGTAAAATAACCACCAAGGAGAAAGGCCACGACAAACAAACAAACGGGAGCAGATCGCCAATTGTGGAAAAAAACGAGAGAACCAGCCCACTGAACCAGAATACGCCGCTGCCAATAGCAAAAAACAATTCAGTATTTGGACCAAGAAATCTGTCATGGTCATGGTCATTATGTTTTTTGCTCGAACTCGCCATTAGGTTAAAACCCGCCCTTTTTATTGCCACATCTATGAGTTGTTTTATTGCAGATTAGGGCAAAAAATGATTTTTACAAGCAGGCACATAAATAGGTACTCCCCTATAAATAGGGGGGGAGTATTTTTAAAACACAATTTCACAAGAGCCGTCGCGTTTGCCTAAAAACAACCTGCTCCCGCCTTTTGCAAGGCGGGTTTTAGGGTCAATACCTAGGGTCAGGACCTATTAAATTCGCTTCATTCTGTTTAAAAAAGGTGTTTAGATAAGGCGAAACGGTGCGAGATAATGTAAGTACCTTTTTGAGCACCGATTTGCTTTAGATGAATATCCTGTTTTAAACCCGAAAGGGCGCTCATGGATTTTGCTTCTGAATGCGTTCCAAACACTTGAATAGTATATACTATCCTTCATGTTTGCGCCTATTCATAAAACAAAATCCAGTGGCGCAGAATAAATGAATTTAATAGGTCCTGACCCTAAGTAATCAGGCGTCGGGGTGCTTGAATACCAAAGTAGCATTGGTGCCGCCAAAGCCAAAAGAATTGGAGAGAACAATACCAAGATCAACATCATCAATACGGTTGCGTATTATGGGCATGTCGGCAAATTCAGGATCAATCTCAAAGATATTGGCGCTTTTACAGATAAAGCGCTCGCGCATCATCAAAAGCGAGAATATGCACTCCCAGACCCCGGTAGCACCAAGGGAATGGCCGGTCAGGGATTTGGTTGCCGACATGGGGGGACATTTATCCTCATTGCCAAAAACCTCGCGAATAGCCTCAATTTCCTTACTGTCGCCAACCGGAGTCGAAGTGGCATGTGGATTGATATAATCCACTGGCAAATCAACATTTTCCAACGCCATGCGCATACACCTTATGGCACCTTCGCCAGATGGAGCCACCATATCAGCGCCATCAGATGTGGCACCATAGCCAACTATTTCAGCTATAATATTAGCACCGCGAGCCTTGGCATATTCCATTTCTTCCAGTACCAGCACCCCGGCACCACCAGCGATAACAAAACCATCACGGTTTTTGTCATAGGCGCGGGAAGCTACTTCCGGCGTATCATTATATTTTGAACTCATGGCCCCCATGGCATCAAAAATGTTGGACATGGTCCAGTGCAGATTTTCATGCCCCCCGGCAAAAACAATATCCTGCTTGCCCATCTGAATTTGCTCATAGGCATTGCCAATGCAATGTTTAGAGGTGGCGCAAGCTGACGTAATTGAATAATTCACCCCATGAATTCCAAGCGGAGTAGCAAGGGTTGCACTGGCAGTTGAACTCATAGCCTTGGGAACAACGGTTGGGCCTATTCTTTTGGGACCGCGCTCAACAGTAATTTGCGCTGCCTGAACAACTTCGGCAGTCGAGGGACCACCTGATCCCATAACAATGCCGCAACGCGGATTGGAACGATATTCCTTTTCACTCAAACCGGAATTTTCAATAGCCTCTTGAATGGCAATGTAATTCCAGGCCGCGCCCTTGCTCATAAACCTTGTCGTACGGCGATCAAGAACCTTAAAAGGATCAAGATCCGGCTCGCCCTGAACCTGACAACGAAAACCATATTTGGCATAATCCTCGGCTCGACTAATGCCTGACTTTGCCAATTTTAGACTTTCAAGAACTGAAGGGATATCATTTCCAATTGAAGAAACAATGCCCATTCCTGTGACAACGACTCGTTTCATTTAAGCCTCTCAAAATTTAGCGCATCTTAAGCGCTTTGCCATCCCCACCCGTTCAGGCGAGCACAATAAACCAATATTTAACTGCGGGCTATTCATTGGGGAACAGACCAACCCGCAAACTCTTTGCTACATATATGATCTCGCCATCGGCTTTAACAGTGCCAGTTGCGGTTCCGTAGGGCACGGGTGAGCGACGATGGCCTTTTATGTCGATCTGAAACTCAAGCAATTTTTTATCAGTGGTGGCCTGGCCACTAAATCTAATCTCCCCACCCAGGGCGCGGCCCCTGCCCGGATCACCAGACCAGCATAGAAAAAAACCAACCATCTGCCAAAGAGCATCAAGCCCAAGACAGCCCGGCATCACCGGATCGTTCTTAAAATGGCACTTATAAAACCAAAGGTCAGGGTTCAAATCCAATTCGGCTTTAATCTGTCCCTTGCCAAATTCTCCACCTTCACCTGAAATATGAGTTATGCGATCAAACATTAACATGGGAGGCATTGGCAGTTTAGCAAACTCTTCCCCAAACAGCTCACCACGGCCACTGGCCAGCAATTCTTCGTAAGTATAAGCGTTTTTGCGATCGCTAATAGTTTTTTCGGCCAATTTGTTAAATCCTTTAATTTCATTGCCAATGGCAAAAACTCCATACCAAAGGTATAGAGTCGACTCCAAGGGTAAAAACTTAATAGCAAGGGTAAAGACTTGCATGAAGAGGGTCAACAAGCTTGGGGCGTATTTACCAACATAAGAGCCAATTAGAAAACTTACCCAAGGTAACAACCAAATAATATTAGCTATTGCATTAAACTTTTTGACAGCAGGCTTGTTTGCCCCCTTTGACGTCCCTATAAAGAGTTAGTCCAAGTAAAGGCATCCTGCAAAGGAAAGCCTTTTTTGCTAGCAAGCACCAAACAAATAAAGAAGCAGCGAAACTTTTTTTATGAAACAGAGCGCCGTTAGAAAAAGCCCGAAAAAAACTTCTAAACATCCATGTTTAATGGCGGTATTGCGTATGGCTGGCCTGCGCCCGACCAAACAAAGAATTGCTTTGGCCAAACTGTTGTTTTCCGGTCCCCATCGCCACACAAGTGCCGAACAATTGCATATGGAAGCTGAAAGCGCAGGAGTAAGCGTTTCCCTTGCTACAATTTATAATGCCCTGCATCAGTTTCGAGGGGCCGGTCTTTTACGCGAAATAAGCGTTGATGCCACAAGAACCTATTTTGATACCGATACTTCCAACCACCATCACTTTTTTGTTGAAGGGGAAGAGCGGGTCATAGATATTGATTCAAATATCATGGATGTTGTTGGCCTGCCATCGCCCCCAAGCGGCATGGAAGTATCGCATGTGGATATTGTTATTCGCCTGAGGCGCAAAAATAAAGCCATGTTAAAATCCAGAGCCTGATTGTATTCTGACCCTATAATATACCAGTGCAGATTACTCAGGTCACCATTCAGGTCTTGTCGCCACCCATAAAACTTCTTCAAACGCTTTCTTGCAACGTTTTCTTGCAAATGATTTTCATTTGCATTATGTAAAATCACACTTTACCCATTTACCCATCCCTTTAAATAACAACAAGCACAGTAGCCAAATGAGTTCTAAAGAATTATATGACGTTGACGCTAAAACCACTGGAAAGCTCAAGGGTTTTCGCGTTAGCAACGATACTCCTTCATTGGTGGAATCTTTCCGCTCGGTTCCGGTCCCCCTAAAGGCCAAATTCGGGCGCCGTTTTTTGGCATTTTTAGGGCCAGGATTTCTAGTTTCTATTGGCTATATGGACCCGGGAAACTGGGCGACTTCCATCGCTGGCGGCTCTGAATTCGGCTACACTCTTTTGGCTGCTGTGCTTATGTCATCCCTCATGGCTATTTTGCTACAGTCCCTTTGTGCCCGCTTTGCCATTGCCACCGGGCGCGATTTAGCACAAGCTTGTCGCGACGAATATTCCAGACCCGTATCATTCATTCTTTGGATATTGGCAGAGTTGGCCATAATTGCCACCGATCTTGCGGAGGTAATTGGCACCGCTATTGGTTTGCAATTATTATTTGGCTTACCGCTTATATGGGGTGTAGCAGTTACCGCGCTGGACGTATTTTTGATCCTTTGGCTGCAATCCAAGGGCTTTCGCTATCTTGAAGCCTTTGTCGCCGCGCTGATATTGATCATTGCCACAAGTTTCGTCGCCCAATTAATGTTGGCCCAACCATCCATTGCAGAAATTGCCTCAGGCTTTTTGCCAAAGATAGAAATCGTTACCGACCAGAGGATGCTATATCTGGCCCTTGGGATTTTGGGGGCAACGGTAATGCCCCACAATCTCTATTTGCACACGGGCATTGTACAAACCAGAGCCTACAAGCGCGATGAGCAAGGCAAAAAAGACGCCATCAAAATGGCTTCCCTTGATTCAACTCTGGCCCTTGGTCTGGCTTTGCTTGTAAATGCCTCAATTCTTATTCTGGCTGCTGCGGCATTTTATGGCAATGGCACAGGAGTAATCGACGACCTTAGCGAGGCCCATGCCTTGCTGGCCCCACTGCTTGGTGCTGCCATTGCCCCAATTCTGTTTGCTGTCGCTCTTTTGGCCTCTGGTTTAGCATCAACCGTTACCGCAACCCTGGCCGGACAGATCGTTATGGAGGGGTTTTTACGCATAAAACTGCCCCTATACGCCAGGCGTCTGTTGACCCGTGGCACAGCGATCCTCCCTGCCGTTATCATGATCATTGTGTTTGGAGAACAAGGGGCAACCAAATTGTTGGTGCTTAGTCAGGTTGTGTTATCTTTGCAGCTTCCATTTGCTATTGTGCCGCTGATCATGTTTTCCATGGATCGTAAGAAAATGGGTAATTTCCGCGCCCCCGCATGGATGATATTTCTGGCCATTCTAATTGCACTGATTGTAATAGCCCTGAATACAAAATTGCTGATCGATTTTATGAACGGCAATTTTTAAAAAAATCATCCAAATTTTTCTTTTAGCACCATAAAAACAGCCCTAATCCCCTGATCTGTCCCCCCTTGCGAGCGACCGGGGCGAGCCTTTGGTGCCCAACCAAAAATATCCAGATGTACCCAATCATCAACATCTTTTACGAAGCGCTGCAAAAACAGGGCAGCGGTTATGGAACCGGCAAAACCGCCAGAACTAATATGATTCACATCGGCAATTGCAGAGCCAAGATTGGCATCATAGGGCTGCCAGAGCGGCATGTGCCACAAGGGATCTCCCCATATCTGGCCAAAACCCATCAAATCCCGGGCCAGTTTTTGGTTTTTGGTATAAAGAGCTGGCAGATCAGGACCAAGGGCAACCCGCGCTGCCCCTGTCAAGGTTGCCATATCTATCAGCATTTGCGGCTTTTCTTCACTAGCAAGACTTAAAGCGTCGGCCAAAACAAGTCGGCCTTCGGCATCGGTATTGCCAATTTCAACATTAATGCCCGCTCTTGAAGGTAAAACATCACCGGGGCGAAAAGCATTGGCAGAAATTGAATTTTCAACAATTGGAAGCAGTACCCTAAGGCGCAATTTTAGTTTTGCGCCAATTATGGCGTGGGCAAGTCCCAAAATATTGGCGGCCCCTCCCATATCTTTTTTCATCAACAACATTCCCGCCGCAGGCTTGATGCTCAAGCCACCAGTGTCAAACGTCACCCCTTTGCCAACCAGAGTGACCTTGGGGGCATTTTTTGGCCCCCAGCTCAAATCCAATAATCTGGGCGCCTGCTCGCTGGCTCGTCCCACCGCATGGATCATTGGAAAATTCTGCTTTAACAATTCATCACCAACTATCGACTTGCAGGTCATTTTCCTCTCTTTGGCAAACTTGAGAACATAATTCTCAAATTCATCCGGGCCCAGATCATTGGCAGGGATATTGATTAGATCGCGAGCAATAAAAGCCGCCTTAGAAAATAATTCTGCCTTCTCCCAACCAGTCTTGGACCCCGTAATCTCAACCGCCCCTCTTGAGGATTTGTAATTTTCAAACCGGTAGGTTCCCAGCAAAAAAGCAAGATTGGCCAATTCACTTTTAGCCTCTTCCCCAAGTAGATGATATTTTCCCGCTGGCAATTTTGCTGACGCTTCTCCTAGCAACAGTGCCGGACGTGAACTCTTTTCTCCCAATCCAAAAACATAGCCACCAATATCCCCAGCAACATCGGGAAAAGCTAAAAGGCGCCCGCTTTGCCCCTCAAAGCCGTTTTGGGTCAGCCAATTCTGTTGCGCGCTCGAGATATCAGACTTGGAAAGGTCACCGGGGCTTAGGCAGGCAATTGGAATGGAATCTCGAAAACCGGTTTCAGAATTGGAAGGGAGCACGGCAATTTCCTTGTTTTTTTAAAAGGCTTGTATCATCTATTAATAGTTCAATTTTCTGCCATGGCAACAAGCGCGTTATGGCGGCAATTTAACAAAATATTAGGGTTAATGAATTATTGAAATTGGTCAATGAAAAGCCAAATTGCATATCAAAAACCTTCTTTTTTAAACATTTCTGAAAAATCCTTTTCAGTAATGGGATCAATTGCGCGCGCCGCCCTTATGGTTTCGCTGGCCTCGATCGTGCTTTCTGCCTGTGCTATAAATCAATCAACCCCACAATCGCCAGATTATTCTAACCTTTCACAAGTGGATGCCCAATCCTCTTTAGCGCAATTGGCGGCAAGATTTGAAGCCAATAGAGGCGACAAGTTTGCTGCAATAAATTTTGCCGCAGCCCTAAGAGGAGCCAACCAGCCCAAGCAGGCAATTGCTGTTTTGGAAGTTACTCTTGAAAACTATAACAATGATCCTGATGTTGATGTTGCCTATGCCAAGGCACTGGCTGCCGATGGGCGATTTGAGCAGGCATTAAATGTCATCAACAACACTATCCGACCTGAAAATCCCGACTGGAATGCGCTATCGGTAAAGGGTGCCATTCTTGACCAGATGGGGCAGAATGAGCAGGCAAGGGCCCTTTACAACCAAGCAATGGTGCTGGCCCCCAACGAGGCCTCTCTAGAGGCAAATCTGGGCCTGTCATTTGCCATGACAGGCGATTTACAACGGGCAGAGATCCACTTGAAACGCGCCTTGACAAAATCAGGTGCCAATAGTCGCATCCGGCAAAATCTGGCTCTGGTAATTGGCTTGCAGGGAAGATTTGACGAAGCCCGAGTTATTTACCAGGCAGAGCTTTCTCCCGATGAGGTTGAAACCAATATGGCATATATCCGCACCCTGCTGACCCAGCAGAACCGCTGGGAAGCCATAGAAAACGCTGGTTAAACACCCTTTATAATAACTCTTTATAATAACTTTTGGGCAAGATAATAACTTTCGGGCAAGACATAATAGCTCGTGGGCACCCTCTTGTTTTGCTTAATACTTTACACTGATAGAGAATTTTCACGTCTCACGCCGGCGGGCTTGTTATGTCTCACGCCGGCGGGCTTGTTATGCCTCGCGCCGGCAGGCTTGTTGTGCCTCGCGCCGGCAGGCTTGTTGTGCCTCGCGCCAGCAGGCTTGTTGTGCCTCGCGCCGGCAGGCTTGTACTCAGGAACGTTTCAGCAGCGTTATTGCAAGGGTTTTTTAACGGCGAAGCAATCCAGATAATTGCTAAACTATTCCAAAAACCCTAAAAACCGATTCCGCCATTTTCCATAACTTTGATGATTGCCGGTGAGATAATAACAATAAATAACACCGGCAAAAAGAACACAATCAGCGGTACAGTCATTTTTGGTGGCAGAGAAGCGGCCTTTTTCTCTGCTGCCATCATGCGCTCTTCGCGCCCCTCTTCGGCCATCACCCGAAGGGCCTGACCAACCGAGGTACCATATTTATCAGCCTGAATAAGGGCGGTAGCAACCGAGCGAACACTATCCAGATCGGTTCTATTTGCCAGATTTTCATATGCCTTTGCCCTGCTTTCAAGAAATGAAAGCTCGGCCTTGGTCAAACTCAATTCTTCTGCAAGTTCCGGGCTTTGTTCGCCCATTTCTATCGCTACCCTTTGTATTGCATGCTCGATTGACATGCCGGATTCAACGCAAAGCAACATCAAATCAAGGGTATCGGGCCAAGCTTTTTTTATCGATTGCTTGCGTTTCATAATTTTGTTCTTAAGCAAAATTGCCGGTAAATATGATCCCGCAAGCCCCAAAGTAAGCGCATAAAGAAAAATCATGTACATGGGCCTATCGGTCATAACAACAAAGCCCAGATATATAAAACTGCCGATAAACAAAACTATCGGTGTGGCAAAACGCATAAACAGATATGTGGTCAAATCCGAGGAGGAGCGAAGCCCTGCCTGAGCAAGCTTCATCTTGGTTTTATCATCCAAAAACGCCTTGCGAAGCGACAAGGATTCCACGGTATTCTTGACCATGGATTTACTTTGCGCACCACGAAGAGATATTGTTTCGTTTTGCTTGGATGCTTGGCCCCGCAAACGGGACATTTCTTCAGCCCGCATTTTTTCGCGCTCAACGGCGACCCTTTTAATTCGGGTTTTAAGTTCGTTACGATCAAAAAACTGGCTGCCAAAAGTAAAGACCACAGCTGCCGCTGAAACCGCTGCAAAAACTGCTATCAGAAACGATGGGTCGGTAATAGTATCAATAAAATTCATCACCAGCTCCTAATAATCAAACTGGATCATGCGGTTCATGATGAAAATACCTATGGACATCATGATAGCTGCCACACCAAGCATAATATTACCCATGCTCGATGATATTAAAGGAAGCAAATAATCGGGGGTAACAAAACTTACCAAAGCTGCAACAATAAATGGCAACGAGCCAATAATCATCGCCGAGGCTTTGGCTTCAGAGGACATGGCCTTGACCTTAGCCTGCATTTTTTTACGATCTCGCAACACTCGTGCCAGATTGCTCAAGGCTTCAGAAAGATTGCCGCCCGATTGCTGCTGAACACTTATTACCACAACAAAAAAATTGACCTCGGAAAGCGGAACTCGCTCATAAATCATTGCCACGGCCTCATCGGTGGCCTTGCCCATGGATTGGGCATCGATCACCTGGGAAAATTCGGAGCGCACCGGCTCCTTTGCTTCCTTGGCAACTATTCGCAAAGAATCATTGAGAGGCAAACCGGTTTTTACCCCACGAACAATCGCTTCAACAGCATTGGGTAATTCCAGCAAAAACGCCTTTTGAAAACGTTTTTTGCGCTGCCCCATATACCAGCGCGGCAACAAATAACCGCCCCCCAAAGCAAAAGAAGCCGAAAATAAAAGTGAAACACCAAGGAGGAAACAAAGTACAAATACGACAGCTCCCAAAATAACAGAATTGCGTATAAAGCCCCCTTTAGAAATTTTCATTCCTGCTTGATATAATTTCATTTGCAATGGAATGCGTTTTTTCTTGTCTTTTGCACTTCTGGCCTGCTCGGCAATAGCCTGTTGAACAGTACGGCGGCGATCTTCTTTGTTGCGCGAATTATTATCACCGACAACTTTAGTCAAAGCAGATGTGCTCATGGCCTTGATACGTTTGTCCGCACGCCCGGTGCCTGCCATAGAGGGCACAAACACTACACCAAGCGCAGCAATACAAACAAAAATCAATATACCAAGCACAATCGGTGACATTAATATTTCTCCTTGGGTTATAAACCCCTAAAATGGCAAACTAGGCCGCTTGATCACTTTCAGAATTCGCGGCCTCGAGCGCTTCAACCAGAGCTGATTCCTCATTAAAATACTTTGCTCTTTCAGTAATTTTTGGTTTGGTAATACCGGTGGAACGATGGCGACCAATAATATTGGAATTTTCATCCTCACCCAAAATATCATAAAGGAAAATATCCTGCGTTACGATAACGTCACCTTCCATGCCAAGAACCTCGCTAACATGGGTAATACGACGCGAGCCATCACGAAGTCTTGCTGCCTGTACCACCACATCAATCGAGGAAACAATCATCTCGCGAATGGTACGCGAGGGTAGCGAATAACCACCCATGGTAATCATTGATTCAAGTCTTGAAAGCGCCTCGCGGGGAGAGTTGGCGTGAAGGGTGCCCATGGAACCATCATGGCCGGTATTCATCGCCTGCAAAAGATCAAAGGCTTCAGGCCCACGCACCTCACCAACGATAATTCTTTCCGGTCGCATACGCAGACAGTTTTTAATCAAATCGCGCATGGTGATTTCCCCTTCCCCTTCCAGATTGGGGGGACGGGTTTCAAGACGCACCACATGGGGCTGTTGCAGCTGTAGTTCAGCACTATCTTCGCAAGTGATAATGCGCTCATCACGCTCGATAAAAGCTGTCAGGCAGTTTAACAGGGTAGTTTTACCAGAACCCGTACCACCGGAAATCAGGATATTTCCACGCACACGACCAATAATTCGTAACAGTTCAGATCCAGCTTGCGAAACCGAGCCGAATTTTACCAATTGCGCAAGGGTAAGTTTGTCTTTTTTAAATTTACGAATGGTCAGGGCGGGGCCATCAATAGCCAAAGGGGGGGCAATAACATTTACCCTTGAGCCATCAGGAAGTCTCGCATCACAAATGGGGGAGGATTCATCAACCCTGCGGCCAACCTGGGAAACAATTCGCTGACACACATTCATCAAGTGCGAATTGTCACGAAAGCGCACATTGGTATTTTTTACCCGGCCACTAACTTCAATATAACAACTCTGGGAACCATTGACCATTATATCAGAAATATCATCACGGGCCAGCAATGGCTCCAAAGGTCCATAACCCAATACATCATTACAGATATCATCAAGCAGCTCTTCCTGCTCGGATATGGACATAATTATGGATTTAAGGGCAATGATTTCTGAAACAATATCGCGAATTTCTTCGCGAGCAGCTTCCATTTCCATGGTCGCCAGCTGACTGAGGTCAATAGAATCAATCAACGCGTTGAATACCGCCGATTTGGTCACATAATATTCTTCGTCACGAACGCCAACGCTTTCATCGCTAGTGTCATGGAAATCTTCCACTTCCCTAGGCGAGTTTTTAGCACCAGAGGGCACACCTACTCCACCGGCAATTTCCTGACTTGCCTTTGAGACAGCACTCTTATCCTTCAAAGCCTCAGATGGCTTTAGCTTTGTTGCGGCATGGGTGGGGTTTTGGGTATTACCACCGAAACTTTTTCGTTTTCCAAACATTGAGCAACCTTGTTAGTAGCCGAGAAATAAAGACCTAGGCTCTTTTTAATTTCTTGAATAATCCGGAAATGTCCAGACCACCCAGTTTACTTGTTGTTTCCTGAATTTGACGGCCCGTGATTCTGGCAGAAATATTTCTAAAGGCATCGTTTATTCTTGATCCAGCGGCAACTTCGGCAATCATCTGGCCATTATTTGCAGCGGTGCCAAAAGTTGCGGCATCAAAGGAAATTTGTTCGATAAGTTCGCAATCAACAGCGCTAGCAAATTCTGCCTGTGGAATCTCCGGCCTTTTTGGCAAACCTACCTTGTTTAAAACCAGCATTGGTTTGTTTTCTCCAGTTCGCAGTGCGCTAATGGTATCAACCAGGGTTTTGGTATTTCTAAGGTTTGCCAGATCCGGTTCTGCAACGATGATTATTTCGTCCAGCGCCGTTAAGGTATGACGAACCCATCCACTCCACAAATGTGGAATATCAAGCACAACAAGGGGAATATTGCTTTGAACCAATTCTATAACCTGCTCAAAATCCCCCTCACCCAGATCAAAACCAGTGTCCAGAGTTACCGGAGCCGTCAAGAGGTTTATATTGTTGGCCGCTTTGGAAATCAGGCGATCGAGCATTACCACATCCAGATTTTCCCCAGCAGAAACAGCGTCGACAATACCGTTTGGCGGATCCAGATTAAAGTTTAGACCCGCTGTACCAAATGGCAGGTCCATGTCCATAATCAACACTTCCTGTCGAGTGGATTGTGCTGCCATCCAGGCAGAATTGTGGGCAATGCTAGAAGAGCCAGAGCCGCCCTTTGCCGATATAAAGCCAACAGTTCTCCCGATCGGGGGGGCATCTTCTGCTACAAACAGTTCGGCAATAGATGACACCAACACATCAGAGCTGATGGGAAAAACCAAATATTCAGCCACACCGGATTTTATAAGATTACGATATAGCTGCACATCATTTACATGCCCCAAAACTATCACATGGGTGCCCGGGTCACAAAAGTCAGATAATTCTTCAAGAGCAACCGGAATTTGCTCCGGAGATAGGCTGGTTTCCAGCAATATCAGATTAGGGGTAGGGTTGGAGCGATAGGTTTCGATAGCCCCTTGAATTGATCCATTGTGGGTCGTCAGTGCTACTTTTGACATCCGCCTGTCATCAAGGACAGATTCTATAAGCTGGGCGGTTTGCGAATTTTCACAAAAGGCCTGCACAGTAACTCTTGGAATCAACCGTGTTCCTGCCGTAGTTTCAGTTGCTTTTTTGGCTTGCTTTTGGTTGTTATCGCCTAGGTTACTCATTACTCAAATCCTCATCACGCCAAACTTATGGCTGCTTATTTTTGCGCCCATTAATCAAGAACAAAGCCAACGGAACCGTTAAGCTCACCGTTTGTACCCTGACCCACACCATATAGTCTTTGCATATTGCCTAAAAAGATTGCTTCCGCGTCACCAGAAAAGTTCAAATTGTCTGTAGGTAGACGCGGCGGTGCTCCTGGAGAGACCAAAACCGGGGTAACCATGATCAATAATTCGGTTTGAGAGCGCACAAAATCACGAGATCTGAACAAAGCACCAATAATTGGAATATTACCAATTCCTGGTAGAGAATTAAATTGCTGGCGGACCTTGTCCTCTATCAATCCGGCTATGACCAGTGTTTCGCCAGAACTCATTTGCACCGAAGTGGAGGCCTGCCGCTGCCTGGTAGCGGGAATAGTTATACCACCGGCATTAAATCCCCCTTCAGTTGTTGGTTCAGATACTGAAGTTTCCACATCCAAAGAAATAATACCATTGGAGCGCACAACCGGGCTAAAATTCAAATTCACCCCGAATTCTTTGAACTCGAAAATAATCTGACCATTATCAAAACCGACCGGAACCGGATATTCTCCACCGGCAAGAAATGTCGCCTCGCCACCGGAAATTGCGGTCAATGTGGGAGAAGCCAAAGTGCGAAGCGCACCTCGTCTCTCAAGCGCGCTCAAAGTAGCCTGAATTGCCAGCCCGCCTCCAGAAAATCCGGCGGTGAAAGTATTTGGTGCCGCAACATTGGATGCGCCGCCAATCGGGGGAACAGAAAGAAGACCGGTGGTTAAATTACCAACCGAAAGTGAGCCAGAAAGGTTTATGCCCAATTGGCGAACAGTTTCGCGCTGAACCTCGGCAACAACAACTTTTAGCATAACCTGTTGGGCACCAGATACAGAAATCACGTTGGCAACATTATTTTCACCACCGGCAAATTGTATGGCAATGGCCATAGCTTTTTCGATATCATCGGATGATCTTGCAGTACCGGAAAGCACAATACGCTCACCAAAAGAATCCACATTAATCCGTGATCCGGGAACAATATTTCGCAACGCACTAATCAGGGTGGAAACATCGTTTACTATCGAAATTTCGACAACTGCAATCTGGCGACCATAGGCATCAAGAAAAAATACATTGGTTTCACCAGCGCCAACACCCTGAATGATGCTGGAGCGCTTGTTGCGCATAATAGCGCCGGCAACGCTAGGCTGGGAGACTATTACTTCGCTGACATCGCTGGGCAGTTGCACTATCATGGATTTATTCAATCCCAATTGTACATTTTGCGAACTACCGAATGAAGAAATTAGCAAATATCCGTTATTTTGCGCCAAAACACCAAAACTGCTGGCCAGCAAAACCCCCAAGGCTACAATAAGAATCCGAACAAGTCCTATATTGGCAAACCTGCCAATTCTGGCAAAAACCGGAAACGCAACTGATTTAACTGATATAATCATGTTCATCTCTCACCAATCACGAAAGTGGAACTTCTGGCGCGGCTTTTTCTTGAACCTGCCCAGATGCCCCCGGTTGATTACCATTTGAATTCTCGTTTGTTCCCGCTCCTGCCATTTGCCCGGGAACAAATATTGATACCTGCTCCTGACTAATCGTTGCCTCTACAGGTGAATTTTCTTCAGCACTAACGGCGGAAACATTTGTCTCGACACCAAAGCGGATCAGCCGAATTGGCTGGTTGGACGCCTGAAGCAGTCCGTCATTTGGCGAGGGAGCAAAATCAGACACCGAACGCAATACCAGCGTAAGTTTACCATCAGAACCTGCGCCAATTATGGTTTCAGCCTGAGCTGGAGTTAGCTCAAGAGTAGCAACGGTTTCTTTTTCAAAAACTTGGGCCTGGGGATCTTCAGGATCAGGATTGCCAGCACTTGCACCGGCTTCGCCAAGCCTTAGACCAATTGCCAACACCTTGATATTGGCCAATATGGTTTGAGTTCCACCGCCAAAATTTTCTCGCCTTGTGCGCACAATATCAACCCGATCATTGGGAACAATATAGCCGCCAGCACCTGATTCAGCGCTTACCGTTACCGAAACCGCGCGCATACCAGGGCTAATTACGGCAGATAGATATCCCTGATCCGCACGTACCAGCTTTGCTTCGCGAATTGGTTCGCCGGCAAATATTTCAAATCTGGCAACCGTGCCTTCCATCTGCTCCAGGGCATCAGGAATAACTTTTGAAGTAATATATTCATCGCGCACCGCCCCTTCTGGCCAATCCTGCCATTGCACAAGCGAGCTGGTAAGTCTTTGCCCCACCCCGATTGTGCTGGTAGCAATCAAAACCTGAAGTTTGGCTTCTTTAATAATTTCTGTTGGCTGGACGATCCGGGTCACAGGGTCTTCACCCCGCGTTGCCAGAAAAGCAGCCAACCCTCCGGTAACCACAGCAACCAATAAAAGCAAAATACGCGCCGGCTTCATTACCCAACTCCGATTGTCCAAAACAAAAATGTTTAGGTTCATTCGAGCCAAGTTTTAAATGATAAGGGTCAAGTTTTGGTTAACCGAATGTCTGCAAGGCTGGTTAACGAAGTATAAAGACTTATAAAGTCGGGGGTTTAGGGGCTGGGCCTAAACTATAAGGTTTTGAAAAATAGATGTGTCGGAATAGGCAATCAAACCAGCAACCGCCAGAGCAATACCGTAGGGAATGCCGGTTTTTTGGTCATGAAGACGCGCAATCCACTCCACCCGACCAAGTATTATAGGCAATGGATAGCGGCGCACCAGCAAAAGGCCCAAGGTAAGCGCACCGCCCAAAAGAGCCGAATAAATCAAATATGGCAACGTAATTCCAAATCCGAGCCATAATGAAGTCGCCGCTGCCAGTTTCGCATCGCCACCACCAATCCAGCCAAAAGCAAAAAAACTAAACGCGAATAACAGAACAACCGTACCGGCGGCGATATGCATCATGAATTGTTGCAGGGAAAAATCTAATACCAAAGCCAAAACAAAAAACCCTACTGTCAGCAGCAAAACCAAACGATTGGATATTTTCATCGTCAAAAGGTCAGAAGTCGCTGCAAGAGCCATAAATAGAGGAAAGAACAGCAGGGCAATGGAGTTGAACATAAAAGTACCTGTGAAAGAACCGCAGATATCTACGGAGTTAAATTTTACTTCTAATGGGATATTGCGCCCTTGGCGTTAATAAAGCGCAAAAATCCCTCGCCAGGTAAAAAGAACAGTTACACAACTAAAAAGGGGAGCCATTGGCTCCCCTTAATTATTCGGATCAGTTCTAATTTTTTTAAAATTAGATGGCTGTTGCAGAAGTATCAAGTTTACCACCAATTCCGGTAAACAAGTTGGACAGGCCGTTGCCCAAGGTTGTTGCGGCGGCAATAATTCCAACACTTATAAGTGCTGCAATCAAACCATACTCAATCGCAGTTGCACCGGACTCATCATTCATAAAACGGGTTACAATTTTCATTTTTTTAGCTCCTAGCTACACGTCAGATTTCTCTAACAGATCTATTCAACAAACTCTCTCGCTGAACTTGAATGAAACCTAGGCCCCACAAATTGAAAATTAGTTAAATTGATTGTGCCGATTGTAACAATTGCTACTCTGATTAAACTATAAATATCAAAGTCTTAACGGAATAAATAAAATTTTATCTATTCCCTGTATAGTATAATGAGACGGCTGGAAAAAAGCTTGCATTCAATTGCGCCCTAAAAGATCCTCAACAAAAAACGAAATAAATTCAATAACTTAACTAGAGGCAATTAGGTCTTTTCCCTATAAAGACACTGAAAAAAATCAAATCTTTGCCAAATATTCACCATTATCAGCAAAACTTGGCCTAGCGTCCACGCATACTTTTTTAGGAAACCCCTCATGTTCAAAGCAATTTTATGGCCAGTACAGATAATAACGAGTGGTTTTACTACTCTGGCTTTTATAATGATGTTTACCGGCAGTGTAATTGCTCAAGAAGCAATAAATGCCCGCGAAACTGTTTCGGTAAACGTAAACATGGCGCGGATTTTAAGGATTGCCTCACCGGCAGCAACGGTAATCATTGGCAATCCGGGCGTGGCCGATGTAACAATTCAAGACCCACAAACACTTGTGCTGACTGGTCGCAGCTATGGCAGTACAAACCTCATAATCCTTGATAGTATAGGTAACCCGATTGCCGATATTATTTTGAAGGTGATAACGGTAAAAGGTGATTTTATGACAGTTTATCAGGGATCAGCTCGCACCACCCTGTCATGCGCCCCCAATTGCCAACCAACAATAATGCTTGGTGATGACACCAATTTCACGGCAAATTCAATAACATCTTCTACCATGGTTTCATCTGCTGCCAATTAGACCCAAAGGGTCAAGGGCAAAATCCCATGGGCCATGGGCGAAGGCCATAAGCAATAAATGATTAACTATTACAGATAATTCAAAAAATTGTAGCTATTAGAATAACCAAAAATTAGGCCCCTATATTATAATATCATCACTTATCAAGAACCCTTTTGTTTTCTATTGCCAGCAAAAAATTTAAAAAACCTGAATTTTTGCTGCCAGAATAAAATTGCATCCGGGATCGTATTTATCAGGCAGCAGGTGCTTTTTTTAACAAGTCACCTGCCATGCCGATAGATTATAGAACTTGGTGGTTTGGTGGGCCTCATAATATGTCGATTAATGGAAAATCCGTTAGTGTTTTGAAGCTTTTTAGCCGCGCTCTAAATTTCCGCCGGTTCAAAAAAGATGAAAACGGGGTAACGGCAATAGAATTTGGCATGTTGGCGTTGCCGTTTTTTGCCATTATCGGTGCAATTCTTGAGACATCCCTGGTTTTTCTTGCCTCCCAGATTCTCGATAGTGCGGTTAATGACAGTTCTCGCCTTATACGCACAGGCCAAGCTCAGGCAGCAAATTTTACCGCTACAGAATATAAGGCTGCCATATGCGATAGCCTTTATGGGATGTTCAATTGTGAAAACTTGAGAATCAAGGTCAGCGAAGTTGCCAATTTTGGTTCGGCCACTATCTCAAATGTGGTTGATCTTGACGATGGATCATGGACCTTTGTTGAAAATTATGATGATGGAACCGGTGCCAGTGTTATTCTGGTGGAAGCCTATTACAAATGGCCAACTACGCTGGACCTTTTGAGCTTTGACCTTAGCAACCTCCCCGATGGAACCCGCCTGCTTTCTTCCGTCAGGGTTTTTCGCAATGAACCTTTTTAGGAGCATGGCTATGGTATGGACAAAACAAATCTGTCAAAAAGTTTTGCGCTTGTTTAAAACCGACGAGGCTGTGGCAGCAGTTGAGTTTGCACTTATCGTTCCGGCCATGCTGGTGCTATATATGGGATCTATTGAGGTTTCCCAGGTTATTTCCGTTGACCGTAAAATGTCAGCGGCAACTGGTGCTTTGGGAGATCTGGTAGCGCAAAGTGAAGCGCAACTTTCTACCAGTATCCTTGATGATTATTTCACCGCAGTTGGTTTGATAATGACCCCATATTCCGCCAACAACCTCAAACAATTGGTTACGCTGGTTTTCATTGATGACCAGGGAGATGCAAGTGTTGTCTGGAGCGTGGGAAATAATGGGGCAACCGCAAAAGATGTTGATTCATCCTATATAGTTCCCTCGCAAATCACAGCAGTTTCCCTTGAAACTTATTTGGTTGTTTCAGAGGCGCAGCTTCCCTATCAGCCTTGGGGTGGGTATGTGCTGCCAGGAAGTTTTAATCTCTACAAACAGTTTTTTTATATGCCCCGTTTTGGTGGCCAAATCCAGTTGATCTAGGGCCAACACCCAGATTTTGAACCTTTTGTATCTTTAGTTATTACCAATTGCGGTTTTAGCGCGTGCCATACATCCTGTCGCCTGCATCACCAAGCCCCGGAACAATATAGCCCTTTTCATTAAGATGGGAATCTATTGCAGCGGTAAAAACCGGAACATCCGGGTGGGCTTCGGTAAAGGCATTTATACCCTCGGGGGCAGCCAACAGACATAAAAAACGCAAATTATTGGCCCCGCGCCCCTTCAGGCGATCAATGGCGGCGATTGCCGAGTTTGCCGTAGCTAACATGGGATCAACCACAATAATAAACCGGTCAGCAACGTCGGATGGCGCCTTGAAGTAATATTCCACCGGTTGCAAGGTTTCATGATCGCGATAAAGGCCAATATGGGCAACCCGTGCGGCGGGAACCAGATCAAGCATGCCTTCCAATAGGCCGTTGCCAGCGCGAAGAATTGAAGCAAATACCAATTTTTTTCCCTTAATGACAGGGGCTTGCATTGCTACCATCGGGGTTTTTATTTCCTTGGTTTCAAGCGGCAAATCCCGGGTAACCTCATAGCATAACAGGTGGGCAATCTCGCGCAAAAGCCTGCGAAAACTGGCAGTAGAGGTTTGCTCGTCGCGCATAATCGAGAGCTTGTGCTGAATCAGGGGGTGATCAACGACGGTTACTGAACTCATTTTTTTGGACCTTTTTTTAAGGAACCTGCTTGCCCGAATATATACTATTTCAGTGGGGCAAAATCCGGGTCCTATTTCCTCAATCTTGTTTTAGAAAAAACTGCTGCCGTTTCTTCCCAACGGAAGTTGCAGCCATTTTGAAACACTTTGTCCTATATCTGCAAAAGAAGAGCGTAAGCCAACCGACCCGGGCATAAGATCTGGGGATAAACCAAATTTTGGCGAAAACATCAAAATCGGTATCTGTTCCCGTGTGTGATCAGTTCCCTGAGCCGTTGGGTCATTGCCATGATCAGCCGTAAGCAATAACAAATCATCAGGTTGCATGCGCGAAATCAATTCCGGAATACGTCGATCAAACTCCTCTAAAGCATTGGCATAGCCTGCCACATCCCGCCGATGGCCAAATTCGGAATCAAAATCCACAAAATTGGTCATTATCAAAGCCCCGTCAGAAGCCATTTCCATAGCCTCGAGAGTTTTGTCAAACAATTTCATATTGCCAGGGGAAGAGATTTTGTGGGTAATTCCGCGATGGGCATAAATGTCGGATATTTTACCAATACCATAGACCTGCCTGCCAGCCCCCTTGGCCCTATCGAGCAATAATTCTCCCGGAGGATCAATGGCAAAATCACGCCGGTTGGCAGTGCGGGTAAAATCATACGAATTAGTACCAACAAATGGGCGGGCAATAACCCGACCGATTTTCATTGGTTCGGTATGTTTGAAAACCAGTTTGCAAAGATCATATAGGTTTTGCAGACCAAATTTTTCCTCGTGAACAGCAATTTGTAGCACACTATCAGCAGAGGTATAAAAGATCGGCTTGCCGGTGCGAATATGCTCTTCCCCTAATTCTTCTATTATTTCAGTTCCCGAGGCATGCTTATCACCCAATATCCCGGGAAGTTCTGCTTCTGCAATAATTGCCTCGATCATATCCTGAGGGAAGGTAGGAACAATATCGGGGAAATATCCCCATTCAAATGGCACTGGCAAACCGGCAATTTCCCAATGGCCGGAAGGAGTGTCCTTGCCTATGGAAACCTGCCGTCCAACACCCCAAAGACCCGCTTGCGCTTGATCGCCAGACCCTGACATCTCGTTTTCCGCTGTCTCAGTGCCCGGCATCTCAATACCCGGCATTTCAACACCGCAGGATAATTCAAGGGCAGAGCCAAGTCCTAATTTCATAAGGTTTGGTAGTTTTAGCGGTCCGCTTCTAAGGCCGACAACATCGCATAGTCCCTCGGCGCAGTTTTGCGCGATATGCAAAACTGTATTTGCTCCCTCATCACCAAAATCCGCAGCATCTGGTGCACCACCTATGCCGACACTATCCAACACGCAAATAATTGCCCTTGGCATCTTCTCCCCCTGTTTTTACCCTCGTAGGCAGTTATCCTGCAATATTCAAGCCCCTATTTCTTCGATAATGATCGGGTTCTCCAGTAATGGCCCATTAATATTATAGGCTTCGTTCAATCTTGTTTTAGCCTCTTGCAAACTTGCTTCATCGCGGGCATGAATGCAGGCAACGGGGTGAGAACTATTAACATCTGCACCGATCATAGCCAGATTATCAAAGCCAACCCTGAGATCAATTTTTTGCGTCGGCAAAGTACGCCCCCCTCCCAAGGCCACAACCGCCATGCCAAGTTTTGTGGTATCTATGGAGCTTACCTTGCCCGATTGTTCAAGAAAAACATCGCGACTAATTGGCGCCGTTTCTAGATAATTATCCATTTTCTCAACAAAATTATCCGGACCGCCCAAGGCGCTGACCATTTTTGCAAATCTCTCAAGGGCATGCCCTGATTGCAAAACCGCACTGGCTGCTTTTCTACCCGACGCAATATCACTTACCTTTTTAGCCAGCAGCAGCGTTTGGGCCGCAAGCTCTATCGTTACTATTTCAAGGCGTTTATCCCTGGCCTTTCCGGTCAAAAAATCAACGGCATTGCGCATTTCAAGTGCGTTACCGGCCGCAGAAGCAAGGGGCTGGTTCATATCGGTAATAATTGCCGCAGTTTTCATCCCCGCACCATTGGCAACCTTTACCAATGATTTTGCTAATCCGCGCGCATCGTCCAGAGTTTTCATAAAAGCACCAGAACCGCTCTTAACATCCAAAATCAGCACATCCAGACCAGCAGCAAGTTTTTTGGACAATATGGAGGCGGTAATCAGGGAAATATTTTCAACTGTCGCCGTTACATCGCGAAGGGCATAGAGCGCTCGATCGGCAGGGGCAAGATTATCGGTCTGCCCGATTATAGCACAGCCGACATTGGCAACCGTGCTGCTGAAAAGCTCGTTATCAGGAACAGTGCAATAGCCTGGAATGGCATCAAACTTGTCCAGGGTTCCACCGGTATGGCCAAGGCCACGACCCGAAATCATCGGCACATAAACATCACAGGCTGCCAATATGGGGGCCAGCATCAAGGAAACATTATCGCCAACGCCGCCCGTTGAGTGTTTATCAACCACTGGCCCGGAAAGATTTGACCAATCAAGCACATCGCCACTATCGCGCATGGCCATGGTCAAATCTATGCGCTCCTCAATATCCATCTGCTGAAAATATATAGCCATGGCAAAGGCGGCCGCTTGGGCATCAGAAACTTCCCCCTTGGTAAAGCCATCAATAAAACGGCGAATTTCTTCGCCGGAAAGTTTGTTGCCGTCACGTTTCTTTGCAATCACCTGCTGGGGTAGAAAAACCATCTAAAAACTCCGGTTTCTTTGGTTTCTTCCATCAAAAAAAGTAAAATCAGGCACCATAGGGTATCCAGACATTTTTAATCTGCGTAGCTCTTTGCAAGAAATAATCACCGGCAAGTTTTTCCTCGTCACCCCAGATGAATTGCTTACCTCCGGTTGTCCAGACCTGTTTCAAATTTCCGGTTGAGGAATTTTCCACCATGGTAGCACCCGCAAGATCGCCAGCAAACCACAAGCCATCAACCCCGTCATGCTCGGCAAGGGTTTTGGCCAGAATGTTGGAATCACCGGTGACAATATTTATCACACCGGCGGGTACGTCCGAGGTTTCTATAACCTGATAAAAATCGGTAATGGCCAAAGGCGCGCTCTGACTTGGCACCAAAACAGCATTGTTGCCCATGGCAATGGCAGGCGCGAGCATGGAAATTGAAGCTAAAAGCGGCGAACTGTCGGGGGCGACAATGCCAATCACTCCGATCGGCTCGACCATGGCAGCGGCAATGGCGCGAATTGGCACATTATGCACCGCACCATCATATTTATCGGCCCAGCCGGCAAAATTGAACAGGCGCTGAATAGAAAGCTCCACCTCTTTTTTGGCCGCTTGCTCACTGGAGCCACTCATTTTAACAAGAAGCTCAGCAAATTCATCACAGCGATAATCAAGATTTTCCGCCAGATAGAATAAAATTTGCGCCCTGAAATGAGCCGGCTTATTAGCCCATCCTGTTGATTTTCGCGCAGCCTCGACAGCGTTACGAATATCCTTGCGATTACCCTCGGATACAGAGCCTATTTCTGCCCCGTTGGCTCCCAAAACCTGCCGGGAATAGCCGCTATCGCCTCGGGCCTGCTTGCCACCCACATAGTTTTTGGCTGTGCGGTCAATTCCTGATGAAATTTCAACTCTATTAGAGCTTTCAACCGAGCCTAGAACATATGGTTTCAGGGTTTTTTCCCAATCCCGTTTCAGGTATGAAACCATGCCCTCGGCTCCGCCCTCGCGACCAAAACCACTTTCCTTATAACCACCAAAACCGGCTGAGGCATCCATTTGATTTGCACAATTTATCCAGACGATCCCGGCTTTTATTCTTGGGGCAATATCCAGAGCAAGATTGATGTTCTCGCTCCAGATTGAGGCTGCAAGCCCATATTTGGTATTGTTGGCCAATGCCACCGCTTCATCCGGAGTGCGAAAGCTTAATGCCACCAGAACGGGGCCAAAAATTTCTTCAGATACCAAAGAATTTGCCGGAGAAACATTAGTAATCAATGTCGGCTTTAAATAACAACCATCATCTGGAATGTCCCCCTTGGCCTCATAAACCGTGCAACCTTCTTCAATACCCTGGCGCAGCATTTTATTTATTCTTTGCACCTGAATCGGCGCTACCAGTGCACCCATATCAATGGATTTATCAAGTGGATCGCCAACCCGCAGCATATCCATGCGGGCTTTTAGTTTTTCAATAAAAACCTTTTCAATGCTTTCATGAACCAACAATCTGGATCCAGCACAACAAACCTCGCCCTGATTAAACCATATGGCATCGACCAGCCCCTCGATGGCACTATCAATATCTGCATTCTCAAAAACGATGAACGGACTTTTACCACCCAGTTCCAAAGAGAGGCCCTTGCCGGTTCCGGCTGTGGTTTTGCGGATGATTTTGCCTACCTCTGTCGAGCCGGTAAAGGCGATTTTATCCACATCTGAATGCTCGACCAAGGCAGCTCCGGTTTCCCCTTCACCAGTAACGATATTGACCACACCTTTGGGTATTCCCGCCTTTATGCAAATTTGCGCAAACAGGATTGCCGTCAGGGGGGTAAATTCAGCCGGTTTAAGGACAACAGTATTACCGGCAGCCAAAGCGGGAGCTATTTTCCAAGCCAGCATTAATAGCGGAAAATTCCACGGAATAATCTGCCCACAAACTCCATAGGACGAATAGCCCTTAAAACGGTTTTCAAGCTGTTGAGCCCAGCCCGCATGGTGATAAAAATGGCGGATGGCCAAGGGGATATCGTCATCCCGGCTTTCACGTATCGGCTTGCCATTATCCATGCTCTCCAGCACAGCAAAAAGTCTGGAATGTTTTTGTAATTGTCGAGCAATGGCATAAATGTATTTTGCCCTTTCAAAGCCTTTAAGCCCCTGCCAAAGGGGCAAGGCTACTCTGGCCGCTTTTACCGATCGGTCAATATCTTGCTTGCTTCCATTGCTAACTTTTGCCAATTCCTGGCCATTTGCCGGATTTATGGTTGCGAACAGTTTTGCTGGCGTACTGAATTCACCATCAATAAAATGCCCGAACTTGCGCCCGTTATCCTCAAGCCATTTATTGGCCATATCCGCAGCTTCTGGGGCTGACCCATAATCGAGAGTTTGAAAAATTTCAGGAATATTCATTTAAGGTCTCATACATTTTTTCAGTGCCAATTTAATGGGGCGCAATGGTGATTATAAAAAATCTAAACCATGGGCTGACGATAATCCGCGGCATATCTGCCAGTAACCTGATGTTCAAGCTGGCGTTCGATATCGGTTAACAGCGAGGAGGCACCAAAGCGAAACAGGTGCGGGCTCAGCCATTTTGTCCCCAGCTCTTCTTTCATTAGTGCCATATAGGTAAGCGCGTCTTTGGCCGATGAAATTCCACCGGCAGGCTTATAGCCGATTTCAATGCCGGTTCTTTGGTTGAACTCGCGAATCATGCGCACCATGGCAAGGGAAGTGACCAGATTGGCATTGGTCTTTTCTTTTCCCGTCGAAGTTTTTATGAAATCGGCGCCAGCCAACATACAAACCAGCGAGGCTTTGGCAACATTGCTCTGGGTTGCAAGTTCGCCAGTACCTAAAATTGTTTTCATGTGGGCATCGCCACAAGCTTTGCGAAAAGCTTTGATTTGATCGTAAAGCCCCTGCCAATCTCCGGTTAGAACCTGCGATCTTTGGATAACAATATCTATTTCTTTAGCCCCGGCTTTTACCGATGCCACAATTTCATCAAGGCGAATATCCAATGGAGTTTGGCCATGGGGAAAGGCTGTCGAAACTGCGGCAACCGGAATATTGCTACCATTTAGGGCTGTAACTGCCGTGGCGACAAAATTGTGATACACACAAACAGCGCCCGGTTTTATAGGTAAATCCTGAGCGCCCAGCGCCTGCAAAATATCCCTGCGAACCGGCTGTTTTGCTTTTGAGCACAAGCGGCGTACCCGCCCATCAGTATCATCTGCATTTAATGTCGTTAGATCTATCAAGGTGATGGCTTTTAATAGCCATGCAGCCTGATATTGCTTTTTTACGGTGCGGCGGGTGCCAATGGTTGCTGCCCTGCGCTCAAGGGCCGAGCGGTTCATGGATATTTCATCAACCCAATCCATATCAAGAGCAAAGCCGGGGTTACGGGTATGTGGGATAACATTTAGCATATCAGCGGCTTCATTCGCCGAAGGTTTTGACTTCAAATCAACAGCCTTCAAATTCATATTGCTTTCACCAATGAGGGAATTATTTTAGTAAATTTTTGTGCACAAATCAGAGCAACATTCTTGGTTTGGGTATGGCTTATTTCTTCATTGGCCATTCCCGCCCCCATATTGGTTATGCCCGAACACGCCCAGACATTAAATCCCAACATTCTGGCAATTATGACCTCGGGTACTGTCGACATACCAACGGAACTTGCGCCAAGGCCAATAGCCATCTGAATTTCGGCCACGGTTTCAAATGATGGTCCCGAATACCACATATACACACCCTCATTAAGGACAAACCCCAATTTCGAGGCCAGAGCGGCAGACAATGCCCGCAGGCGGGGATCATAGGCATCAACCAAATTCAAAAACCGTTTGTCACTTACTTCGCCAATCAAGGGGTTTATACCCGCATAATTTATATGATCCCTGACCACCATCAAATCACCCGGCCTGACATTGCCATCCAGCGATCCGGCAGCATTGGTGAGCAAAATACTTGTGGCACCAAGGGCTTTTAGAGTTTCCAAAGCCGGGCGCATGGCAGCTGCATTTCCACGCTCATAATAATGTTCGCGCCCAGTAAGGATAGCTACAGACTTGCCACCCATTTTCCCAATCAACAGATCACTGCCATGGCCAGAAACCCCGGCTCCACCATTGCCATGGCCAGGAAAACCTTCCAGCTGCGAATAGGGAAAAACAGTTTTTTCTGTTAACTGGTCAGCAATGCTTGAAAGGCCAGACCCAAGCACAATCGCCACCTTGATTTCTTCATCACCAATTTGGCTGCGAATGGTTTTAATAGCGCTCATTTATCAACTTTCAAAAAACGGGGACCAAATGAATTGGGTAATAATTGCTCAATTGTGGTAAAAAGCGGCTCGCTTTTCTCCTCAATTCCCACACATATCACCGGTGTTTCATGGGACGAAAATTCCCTAAGGCGTTGCCGACACCCGCCGCAGGGCGTCACCGCCTCGTGCCCGGAACCAATGGTCAAAATCCGTTTGATTGTTGTGCAGCCACCGGAAACCATTGCGGCTATGGCCGAAGTTTCGGCACAATTGCCAAGGGGGTAGGCGGCATTTTCCACATTGCAGCCGCTATAAATCTTGTTGTCACTGCCAAGAATTGCCGCGCCAACCAAAAAACTGGAATAGGGAGCATAGGCACTGGAAAGCGCAATTTTTGCTGCCTCCAGCATCTCTTGATCTATACTATCCATTCTTGTCTCCAAATATAAGTCAGGGGCAAAGCCCCCAAGTTTACTGCCAAGTTCTTGATCAAGTTCACTAACAAGCTCTTGGCTAAATCCCTGGTCGAGCTTAATGCCCAAAGAACTATTTTCAAAGTAAATTCCAAGGTATCAAAACCGTGGTGTTTCCAAAAAGCTTAGCGTTCCTTAACGTAGGGAATACCCCCTGCCTTGGGGCCAACTGCCTTACCGATAAAGCCAGCCAAGAGTATCACTGTCAAAACATAAGGCAGCGCCTGAATAAACTGCACCGGCACCTCGCCAATAAAGGGCAATTCAACCCCCTGAAGGCGAATTTGCAACGCATCAAGAAAACCGAATAACAGCGTTGCGAACATAGCCTTTATTGGCATCCATTTGGCAAAGATCAGCGCCGCCAGAGCAATAAAGCCCTTGCCAGCCGTCATATTATTGCCAAAACCGGCAGATTGGGCTGTTGCAAGATAAGCACCGGCAATACCACACAGCACACCAGTAATAATCACTGCCTTATAGCGCATAAAATTAACATTTATCCCTGCCGTATCAACAGCTTTGGGATTTTCACCACAGGCGCGCAACCGCAAGCCAAAACGGGTGTGAAAAAGTACGTAATAGGTAAGGGGAACCGTGGCAAAAGCCAGATATACCAAAATATTGTGACCCGAGAGCAATTCTGAATATAGGCCCCCAATGATTGGAACATCGGCAAGCTCTTTGGCAAAGGGAAGTTCAATACCGTTAAAGCGGGCATCCCCTGATAATTGCGGGGTACGCCCCCCCTGACGAAACCATGTTTGACCCAAAAGTGTAGTTAGACCGGCAGCTAAAAAATTTATCGCTACCCCGGAAATAATCTGGTTGCCGCGAAAAGTAATCGAGGCAATTCCATGGATAAGCGACAAAGCGATAGAAACACCCATACCGGCCATCAAACCATAAAGTGCTGATCCGGTCAGGGCGGCAACTGTTGCGGCCCCAAAAGCTCCAGCGAGCATTTTTCCCTCAAGGCCAATATCAAAAATCCCTGCCCGCTCTGAATATAGCCCGGCAAGACAGGCAAGCAGCAAGGGAACTGTTAGTCGAACAGTTGAATCAAGCAAAAATATTGAAGAATTGAAAAATTCCATTACAGCCCCTTAATTCTCTTTTGAAACGCTGGCAGTAGCGTTTTTCTTTTGAGTACCAACAGGACTGGATGGCGAGGAGTTTGACGAGCCTTTACTAAGCTCAATCATGCCAAATATAGTTTCCAAAGGCCCACGGAACAGGCCCTCCATTGCCCCTGTGAACAAAATAACCAGAGCCTGAATAACCAAAATCATCTCGCGGGTTACCGCTGGCATCATAAAGGCCAGCTCTTGCCCCCCCTGATAAAGGGCGCCAAACAAAATGGCCGCCAAAGCAATACCTATCGGATGATTGCGCCCCATAAGCCCCACAGCAATGCCTACAAATCCATAACCAAAGACAAAATCCAGAACCAGACGATTTTGCACCCCAAGCACTTCGTTAAGAGCAATCATGCCTGCCATGGCACCGGCAATCGTCATCGAAATCATCACAATGGCAGAGTTGGAAATTCCTGCGTAATGGGCCGCGTTGGAATTCTTGCCAAGGGTGCGTATTTTATATCCAAACTCGGTACGCCACAGCAAAATATAGGTAAAAATCAGCGCAGCAATAGCTACAAACATCATAACATTTACCGGTGCATAACCAAAATAGTCCCAGAACTCACGCAATTGAGGCATTTTACCAGCATTAACAACAGAAGCACTCTCCGGAGCCATATTAGAGGGCTCTTTAAGTACGTTATTGAGCAGGTAGACCATTATTGCAGCAGCAATGAAATTGAACATAATGGTTGTAATAACCACGTGGGAGCCCCGTTTTGCGGCCAGATAACCGGGAACAAACCCCCAAAAACCACCCAAAGCACCCGCAGCCAACATGGCTAGCGGCATAACTATCAGCCAATGGGTCTGATCAAGAGCCAGCGCCACCAAAATAGCGCCAAGACCGGCAATATAGGCCTGCCCCTCGGCACCAATATTAAATTGGCCGGCATGGGAAGCAATGGAAAACGCCAGTCCGGCAAAAACAAAATTGGTAGCAAAATGCAAAGTATAACCAAGCCCTTCGCCATAACCAAAAGCCCCGTACAACAGAATCTGCACTGCCTCCAGGGGATTTTCCCCAATCAAGAGCACCACAAGACCGGAAATAAGAAAAGCCAGCGTAAGATTAAGGAAGGGGATCAAAATCAGATCGGCCCAGCGGGGCAAAGGCTTGCGAACGCTCATTAGCCACGCTCCTTATTATTGTCTAAATTTTTGCTTCCGGATTCAGTCGCGCTTTGCTGAACACCGGCCATCAACAATCCCAATTCGGCTTCCGTTGCCGTAGCCGGATCGACTTCGCCAACAATATGGCCATCAAACATCACCAATATACGATCGGCCAGCGAGCGAATTTCATCCAGTTCAACGGAAACCAAAAGCACCGCTTTGTCTGCATCACGCATGGCAATAATCTGCTTGTGAATAAATTCAATAGCGCCGATATCCACCCCTCTGGTGGGCTGGCCAATCACCAATACGTCCGGATTTGAACTCATTTCACGGGCCAGCACGATTTTTTGCTGATTACCACCGGAAAAGCTTGCGGTTTTCAAACGATTATTGGCCGGCCTGATATCATATTTTTCAATATGCTCTTTGGCCGCTTTTCGAGCTGCTGCAATGGATAAAAACACCCCCTTGCCATATTTATCATCATCCTGATAACCAAGAATGGCATTTTCCCATTGCTCGAAATCAACAACCAGCCCCGCCCCCTGACGGTCTTCGGGTACATGGGCCAAGCCAAGTTTGCGAACGAGAGAGCCACCGGCATCGCCGGAAAAACTTAACTCCTTGCCTTTAATATGTATTTTACCGGCAGAAGCCTGTCGCATACCGGTAACAGCCTCAAGCAAATCAGATTGCCCATTACCCGCCACTCCGGCAATGCCAACAATTTCACCAGCCCGAACATCAATATCAACACCCTTTACACGGGTAACGCCCATATCGTCCTTGACCTCAAGGCCCGAGACAGAAAGGAAAACATCACCCGGATTTGCTTCCCCCTTTTCTACCCGCAGCAATACACGCCGCCCCACCATAAGTTCGGCCAATTCGGCCGGATCGGTATCTTTTGTCTCAAGAGTTTTTACCATTGCCCCCTGGCGCATAACTGAAACATCATCGGTGATGGCCATGATTTCGCGCAATTTATGGGTAATCAAAATAATTGTCTTACCTTGGGCACGCAGGGTCTCGAGCACCTTGAAAAGGTGATCGGCCTCTGAGGGAGTAAGCACCCCTGTTGGCTCGTCAAGAATTAGGGTTTGCGCACCGCGATAAAGAGCTTTTAGAATTTCAACCCGCTGCTGCCCTCCAACGGAAAGATCTTCGATCAAGGCATCGGGATCAACTTCAAGCTCATAATCTTTTGCAAGTTGGGATAGAACAGCTCGCGCTCTGGCAAGGCTGGTTTTTAATAGCGGACTGTCCTCGGCCCCAAGTATTACATTTTCCAGCACGGTAAAATTATCCACCAGCATGAAATGCTGATGCACCATGCCAATACCAAGCCGCAAGGCGTGGCTACTATCCTTGATTACAACAATCTCTCCATCAACCTGAATCTGGCCGGAATCAGCGGTATAAAACCCGTAGAGAATTGACATAAGCGTAGTTTTGCCAGCACCATTCTCGCCAACGATACCATGAACGGTGCCGCGACGTATCTTTAGATCAATATTTTTATTGGCATGAACGGGACCAAAATGTTTGTTGATACCCAACAACTCAATAGCCACATCATTAGCAGCGGCCTTTTGGGACCGCTGCTTATCAAGACTGTTTTCAGTCATGCTGTTTATTATCCTGATTATCAGGAAACCGGGCAAGTGCCATCGGTTGTGTAATCATGCACAACGATTTCACCTGACTGGATTTTAGCAGCAAGCGCATCAACAGCAGCCTTCATCTCATCGGTAATCAGATCAGCATTGAACTCGTCCAAGGACCAGCCAACACCATCATTGCCGATACCCATCACCTGGAAACCGGATGTCCACTCACCATTGGTCTGATCCGCAAAAGCGGAAATAACGGCCAGATCAACACGCTTGAGCATAGAGGTCAAAACCGAACCGGGCTGAAGATAATTCTGATTGGCATCAACACCAATGGAGAATTTTCCTTCATCAGCTGCGGCCTGCAAAACGCCAAGACCAGAACCACCGGCGGCAGCATAAATCACGTCTGCACCACGGGCCATGGCAGCTTTTGCCAATTCACCAGCGGTAATTGGATCGTTCCAGGCGGCAGGTGTTGTGCCTGTATAGTTTTCGAACAATTCGACATCAGGATTAACCGCGCGAGCACCCTGGGCATAACCGCAATAGAATTTGCGAATCAGGGGAATGTCCATTCCACCAACAAAACCGACTTTTCCGGTTTCAGATTTCATGGCAGCAAGCGCGCCCACCAGGAATGAGCCTTCGTGCTCGTTAAATACCACCGAGCGCACGTTTGGCGCATCAACAACCATGTCGATGATGGCAAAATTTGTTTCGGGGAATTCGGCTGCTACTTTTTCCAGAGCCGTTGCCCATGAAAAGCCGGCAACTACAATCGGGTTTGATCCACGACGGGCAAACTGGCGCAATGCCTGTTCACGCTGGGCATCTGCCTGTAGTTCAATATCCTGAAACGAAAGGCCGGTTTCTTCAGCCCATGCCATAGCACCATTATAGGCACTTTCGTTAAAACTCTTATCGAATTTTCCGCCAAGATCATAAATAATAGCAGGTTCTGCCAATGCGGAACCGGCAAGCATTGCACCAAGTGCAATACCGCCAGCCAGAACACCGGCACGAGCTGCAAGACGTTTGAAAGATAGGCCCTTGGATAGGGTTTTATTTGTCATTTTTAGTCTCCCTGTCTTTTTTAGGTGGTGGCAATTACCACCAGAGAACTTCATAATTGAAGTTGTAAATTATTTAAAATCGTCAATCTACTTGAAGGCATTACACCATTGAACGATAGGTATCAATTCAAGCGCGCAACACTCTTGGGAGCAAGCAAAAAAGCATTTTTTTTTGCCAGAGCAAGCATTTTTTGTATTTTGACAGTAAAATGAACGCCTGCTAAACAGTGAAAATTCACCTCTAAAGGCTTAGTATCCTGCCATTTGCAGCTTTTGCATCTTCTGGATCATGGGTAACGAGCAATGTGGGGATTTCTTTACGTTTTGCCTCTTCAAACACCAAGTGGCGCACCGAATCACGCATATGGGCATCGAGTTTAGAAAATGGCTCGTCGAGCAAAAGTGCTTTTGGTTCAGAAGCAATAACCCTAACAAGGGCAACTCTGGCTTTTTGCCCTCCCGACAAAGTATCGGTATCTCTCTTTGCAAATTCGGCCATTGAAATATCTTCAAGCAAGGACAAAACGCGATTACACCTTTTGGCCATGCTGCCACCGGGGGGTAAGGCAAACAGGATGTTTTCCAATACCGAAAAATGGGGGAATAACAGGGTATCTTGAAACAAAACCCCAACTTTGCGCTTTTGTGCAGGCAGTTCGGTTATTTTTTCCCCGTCCAACAAAATTGCTCCCGAACAAGTAAAAACATTGGGCAAAAATCCGGCAATGGCACTGATCAAAGTCGATTTTCCAGAACCCGAGGGCCCCATCAAGGTCAAGACCTCTCCGGGTTTAATGCTGGCATCAATGGCTAATAAAGGTTGCTGGTTTTGGGAAATTTCAATATTTTGCAAAACAAGACCCCTTTGCAAAACCTGACTTTTTTTTTCGCCTTCATTCATTACAATATTCTCTTTATTCATTACAATATTCTCTTTGCCAATATTCATTTTCCGGCCCTTGTAGCTTGCAATGCTTGCCGATTGGACCATGCAATTTTGGGAATGAGGGAAGCCAAAGCAAAAAAGATAAACGGCAACATGGTTTGTACAATAGCATAGGTGCCAATAAGACGCCTGTTGCCGCCGCTGGCCAGCGCTATGGCTTCAGTTGAAATCGTTGGCTGGCGTCCGGCACCAATCAACAGGGTTGGCAAATATTGGGCAATGGAAACTGCAAATCCCAGCGCAAAAGCGGCCAACACCGGTGCCAGCAATATAGGGAGGCGAACATACCAGAAATTGCGATTATCACTTTTGCCAAGGGTCCTTGCCACATTCAGATACCTGGTATCAAAAGCATTCCATGGGTCAGCAAGGGTGAGGTAAACATAGGGAAATACAAAAATCATATGCACCATAATAACCGCCCACAATGTTCCATCAATACCCAGCTTTAAAAACAAAACCGAAAGCCCACCCACAAAAGCAATCTGGGGAATTAGCAACGGAATAAAAATAATCCACCAGGCAATTCTGGTAATCTGGATATTGCTCCTATATTCATTTTCCAGACTGGCAAGAACCAGAACCAGCGATAGTCCTGAAGATACCAGCGCGATTTTTGTCGCCCGCCAACCGGTTTCAAGCAAATTTGGCATCTGGGAAAACCAGGTTTTAAAAGTCCATACCTCGGGAAGAGAAGAGGGAAAACGCCAAACACCGGCAAAAGACCAAAGCACCAGCAAAGCAATACCAAGAACTACCAGACCAACACTGATAGCCATCAGGGTTGCTCCAAATATCCTGACGAATAAATCGGCCCGAAACCGCCAACCCCGCAAAGCTGCCATACGCGCCAGAGCCATAACCAAATGCTCCCCCAGCCACCAGACAAGCAGGGCCGACAAAGTTATACCAACCTGAATAATTGCGCCGGCAGCAGCAATCGAGCGCTTGGCCAGATCAGGATCATTCATCCAGCGCAAAATCTGAACGGACAGGGGCGGTGGGGTAACAGGGCCAATAACAAGAGCAACATCAACCGTTGAAGTAGCAAAGGCAATAACTGCAAACAAAGGCAATCTGATTTGCAAATATATCGCCGGAAAAATCGCAACAAGCCAGCCCCATACCTGCCCATAACCCAAACCGGCGACAATCTTTGTTCGGCGCAAGTCTACCTGGGGCAATGCCGCCATGGTGACAAAAAATAAAAACGGGATTTCTTTTACTACCAAAGCAAGGGCAAAAGAAATGCCCGCCGGATCATTGACAATCAACCAGTCAGGAGGGCGCAAAAACCCGGAAATTTCCGGAGACACCAGCCTGACTAAAAATCCCGAGGGTGCAATAAGAAAAAGCAAACCAAAAGCCGCAGCCGCATGGGGAACAGCCAAAACCGGCTTCATGACAGCCCATACCCAGACAAAGCCGCCAGAATTGTTAAAGCTGGCAATAAACAGCATTACCACCAGCAGGGCAATAATCGGGGTAAACAGGCCAATCCAGAATGAAAGGGCCAGCGACTTGGCAAAACCCGGGGCAGCCAGAACCGCTGAAAATGACGAGCCATCAATGCTAAAAACTCCAGCCAGCCCATGCCAGTTTGTAGCACTTCCAATCAGGGTAATGATGGAAGCGCCAATTGGCACCAGCAACAAGATCAGCACCAATATTGGTACTAATCCCAATTGCGAAGGCAGGGGGAGTTTTTTAATGCCCGCCATCCTGTGGCCGCCCGAACTGTATCAAAATCAGTTCCCCGCTCCATAGCGACGCAGCCATTCTGCATCCAGCGCATCACTCCAAAAGGCATCCGGCTCACTAAGGGTAGCCCCTGCTTCTTCTATTCCAAGGGTAGCTTCGCCGCTGGCCATTGAATCAAAATAGGAGAGCTGCTCGGCATTTAATTTTTCGAAAGCCAGAACAGTGGGGTCACCCCAAATTTCCTCGTTGCTTTTGCGCGCCTGAGCCTCTGGAGACATCAAAAAATTGGCAACAATCATGGCGCCAGCCTTGGCATTGGCATTAAAGGGAATGGCCACAAAATGCGCATTGCCGACGGAGCCATAATCCATAACAAATGAGCGAGTTGTTTGGGGCAATAGCCCTTCAAATACTGCCGATGATGCTTCGCCGGGATTAAATGTCATGGAGATATCAATTTCATTGTCTGAAAGCAGGGTTTTTAGATTGGTAGTATCCGCTGCAAATACCTGGCCCGACCGCCAAAGATTTGGTTGAACCCTATCAAGCCAAGCCCAAAGGGGTGCTGTTACCAGATCAAAAGTTTCTTTGTCTGCAGGTTGACGCAAAACCGAAATATCATCCACCAGACCATAAAGTACCTGTTTCAAAAATGTAGTGCCAATAAAGTTTGGGGGCGCTGCATAGGTAAAACGGCCCGGATTGGCCTCGATCCATTTCTCCAAATCGTCAAGGGAAGCCGGAGGCACACCATCTACAAAAGCAGAGCTTGCAGAATCATAATAAAAGGTCAATTGCGCAGTACCCCACGGGCTTTCAAGACCATCTACTGGTTCAGTGAAATCCGATGTTAAAACCGCCTTGTTTTCAAAATCAGTCAATTGATAATTTGGCAAAAATGTCGACCATGGAGAACTTAACAACAGGCCCTGACGCTTCATGGCGGCAAAATTCTCGCCATTGATCCAGACCAGATCAACTGCGCCATTTTCAGTGCGGCCAACTTCTTTTTCCGCCAGAACACGGGCAACAACATTGGCCGTTTCAGAGATTTTTACCTGCGTAAGGGTAACCCCGAAGCGGGATTCAACCTCTTCACCTACCCATGCAATATAGGCGTTGATATTTTCAGAACCGCCCCAGGCATGCCAGAATACTTCCTGCCCCTTGGCCTCGGCCAATACCATATCCCAGTTTTGCGGGTCAGGCTCGCTAGCGCTTGCCGGAGAGAGCGCCAAAAAAGCGCCGGCAAGCAACGCGTGCAGTTTTTTAAATCCAGACACAATAAAATCCCCTTGAGTTGTTTACACTTAAATGCCCAAACGGGGGGTACGGGTCAATACAGGTTAGGCATAAGTCTGTTCACTCTCAAGTTACCATGATTAAATGTCAAACATTGCCAGCTCCCAATTTGGCGGGATCAAAAATTTAGATTCTATTTAGATTCTATATAGTATTCGCCGGCAGCGGGGCTACGGGAGCATCTATGGCCCCAGAAAATCTTTCCATAAATCGATCAATAACTTTTTGTGCGCTTTTACCCACCAGTTTACGCCCCAGAGCCATTAACTTTTCCGAGGCAGCCCCGCTGGCGCTAAAGGAGAGAATAGTAGCGAATTCAGAACGAATGGACAAATGGTTTAGATCTTCCATTGACGAAAGTGGCAAAAAATCCCGCTCAAAATCTTTGCCCAGCAAAATATGGTCAGATAGCTCAACTTTGGCCTGTCCCCGCGCCAAACCAAGCAGCCCGCCCTGCCCGCGTCCGGCAAGAATATAGCTTTTTGCCTCTCTTACCGAGCTTAATTCAAGTTCTCCGGCAAATTTTGGCTTGATAATTCCAAGATTAACCCGAAGAATCAGATCAAGTTTTGCCGGAGAATTCCAGACTATGGAATCACAACCCGGAATAGCGGCTTTGAGCACCTCGACATCATTGAGCGCCTGCCAGACCCGCTCCCGATCGGTAAAAATCAGATAATTTCCGCTAAATTCCATAAATTCCGCCCTTTTTTTGGATGAATTTAACAGGCCCTGACCATAGGTTAGATGGTATTCGATATGTAAGATTGCAATTGCCAAAGTCTCTCGGATACGATTATTAATAATGGTGAATTCAAATTGCCAAACATATATTAGAACAAAGCAAATAACAGGAGCATCTATAATGGCCAATGATATAGTAGATAAACCCTTGGGTATAGTAGATAAACCCTTGCAATATCTGGATAAGGCCATGGGCTCTATTCGAGAATTGGGGCTTTGGCCCGAAAAAACCGAAGAGGCCCCAATAACAGGGCTTTTGCAACAAATTACCGCCCTGGATGAAACCAAAATATTGTTGATTGGTCGCACATTGAATCAGTCTTCCATCTTTAATGAGGTGGTGCGCGAGCAAGTGGCAGCTATGAATATTGGTACCCGATATGAGGGTATTACCAAGGGGTTTGATTCTATTCGCGATGACGCCAAGGGCATGGTTGACCAGCTTGATGACGGCAAAGTAGATTTTTTTGAGCGCACCTCCAACGTTTGGATGAAAATAACCCGAGGGGATATTTCTGCCCGTTTTAACAAGATCCGCGATATTTATCTCGAAGTTTCAAAAGATACCAAAGATCAGGTTACCCGCGAGCAGACCATTCTTGAAGCTTATCGAGATTTTCGTGGCGCTTTGAAACAATCCGAAGTTATGGCTTTGGAAGTGCTGGAAAAAGCACAAGAAGCATTGGAAGAACGCAGGGATGCCCTAAAGGCTGCCACTACAGAACTAGAGGCATTTAGCGAAGGGACCCCTGCTGACAGGGCGCGGCTGGAAATGGCCCGAGACGAAAGGGTTCGTGATCTGCAAAATGAAGACCGGCGCTATCAAATTGCCAAGGATCTAAGCGATAATCTTACCATTTCCTACAATACTTCAGAAGTTGTTATGGCGCGCCTGATGCAAACCACCAACGCCAAAGAGCGGGTTTATCAGCAATCCATTTCGTTCTTCACTACCAATGAAACTGTTCTTACGGCCCTTTCTGCCTCGTTTACCGGTTTGTTCGGTCTGCACGAAAGCACACAAACCCTAAACGCCATGAAAGAGGGCATGTCCAAATCTCTGGAAACTTTGGCCCAAATTGGCAATACCGTACAAGAAGAGGCTCTAAAGGCGGGCTATGGCCCTACCATTCGGGCTGAATCGGTAAAAATGCTGGTTGATAGTGTGGTCGAGTTTCAGGAAAAATCCATTTCAATAATCGCTGAAATGCGCCAGCTTTCAACCCAGAATTCTGCTGAAATTCGTGATGCGGTCGAGGATGGAAAACAAAGGTTGGCCAAGCTTGCTGCCGATGGAAATGCTCTGGTTCTTGATGAAAATAAAAGCTGAAAAAGGTATTGTTTTGCGGTATAGCTCTTATAAAAACATTCAAACCGGGGGATATTGTTAGTAATGGTTGCTGACGAAAAACCTGCGGCAGCGCCTCTTAGCGAGGTGATGTTAGCGATGGATGTGGTGGATACGCTGCGCTATCGTCAGGATCTTGCAGTGCGCGAGATCGGGGGGAAAAACCGCAAAGCCCGCCTAGTTGAGCGCCTTCGCAATGTTTACAAAGAACAAGGCATTGAAGTGCCCCAACGCATACTACTTGAAGGGGTGGCAGCCCTTGAAGAGGGAAGGTTTGTCTATGAGCCCCCCGAGGCGGGACTAAAGCGAACGTTGGCACAAATTTATGTCACTCGATCAAATTGGGCCAAATGGGTTATTGGTATTAGTTTGGCGCTGATATTATCTTTTGGCACCTATTTTTTCGCCTATTTGCCCTATCAGGCCAATAGGGACGAGACTGCTCGTATCGAACTGGCTGAAACCATGCCGGAACAAATGCAGACAATTTTCCAGACTATTTTTGATGAAACAAAAGTACAAGCAGCTGTTACCAGCGCCCGAACCTTTCTAAATCGCGGAAAAACCGCGGCACGAGAAGGAAACAGGGAAGACGCCCAAAAGGCGTTGGACGGATTGATAGAAATCCGCGATCAATTACGCCAGCAATACACCCTTCGGGTGGTTAATCGTGATGGCGTACAATCGGGTTTTTGGACATTTCCGGAAATCAACCGGGATGCCACCAATTATTATATCGTCGTAGAAGCAGTAGGTAAGGGGGGAGAAATCCTGAAACTGCCTATTGCCAACGAGGAAACCGGAGAGGTTGAAACCGTAGCCTTGTGGGGGTTAAGAGTCCCCGAATTTGTTTATAATTCCGTTGGTGCCGACAAACGCGATGACGGGATCATTCAGCGCAATACTATCGGACAAAAACAATTTGGGTTTTTAGACGTTAACTTTACAATTCCTGTTTTGGGCGGGGCGGTAACACGGTGGTAAAATGGCAATAAGCGGACCAAAAGCGCTACGCTCTCTTGATAATGCGGTTAGAGATATTCGTAGGGAAGAAAGCCAGATAACCAAGCGTTTATCACGCAGCACCGAGCGAGCAGCAAAAGTGCGCGAGAGCGAAGCCGAACTGTTTCGCAAGCTTGCCGCTACCCGCTTGAACCTGAGTGAGCAGGAGCAAATTGACCAAAGGCTATCAAAGGCCGAAAAAGCGGCCAAGGATGTATTAAAAGCCCACGCAAGCCAAATTGCAAAGTCTGAAAAGCAGCTCGAAGAATTCGATAAACAAATCGCCTCGATTGCCAAGGTCAGACAACAAACGCTGGAGGCTATGGAAGAAGATCAGAGCAAACTAAAAATTCTTGCCGATAATATTTCCAGTGCCATCGAAAAAGACCCCGATTATGCAACAAAGCGCGCCAGATCCAACGAATTACGCATAATTGCAGAAGAGGCAATCAAAAAAACCGAACAGGCAGAACAGGATCAGGAACAAAAAGGACGCCCCTATCGACAGGACCCATTGTTCATGTATTTATGGGACGCAGGCTATGGCACAAAAAATTACAAGGCCAATAATCTGGTGCGCTGGCTCGATAATTTTGTTGCCAAACTGGTTGACTATCAAGAGGCGCGGCCCAATTTTTCCATGCTCAACGAGATCCCCCTAAGATTGCGAGAACATGCCCAAAGGCAAGCACAAGCAGCAGAAATAGTTGATGAAGAACTGGATCTTTTGGAGACTCAGGCCATTGAGAAAGCTGGTGGCGGGCCAATTACTTCAGCGCTGGAACAAGCAAGGGAAAGGCTTGATCAACTCGACGCGCAAATGCTTGAACTAGAAGACGATCGAGATGAAATGGCCCGCGCCTTTAGCGAATTGGCCGAGGGGAAAGATCCTGTGTTTTCCAATGCGGTAGATGACCTTGCAGGGGCATTACAGGGGCGTGATATTGATGAACTTATGGCTGCTGCCCGCAAAACGGCAACAGGGCGCGATGATGGCATTGTTGCAAAAATAAGCGATGCGCGCGCTCGCGCTTTTGACCATGGCAAAGAAATTAGAGAGTTGCGCACTCGCCTGAAAGTGCTTGAACAAAGACGGCGCGAACTAGAAGATATTGGCTGGGAATTCAAAAAATCGCGTTTTGACGACCCCAGATCGCAATTTAGGCAGGATGATCTGGTTGGCGATCTGTTGGGTGAGTTTTTACGGGGAGCAATCACGGCCGCAAATTATTGGGGGCAATGGCAGCGTAGCCAAAGCTGGAAGGCGGGAACTGGCGATTGGGGCGGCAGCTTTGGTCTTCCCAGAGGCGGACGGCGTTCAAATTCAAGCCGCAGGTCTTCCCATGGGTCTTCATCACGTAAATCCTCATCTCGCAACAACTCTTCATCACGAGGGCCCTGGAACCCTGGTGGTAGCAGCAAAGATTCTAGCTCAAGACCGCGCTCTCCCTGGGCTAATCCTTCGGGAAGAAACCGCAGTTCTGCCAAGAACTTTTCCCGGCCCCGCCGTTCTGGCTCCAAGGGAAGCCGTCGCTCTAGCAGCTTTAAAACCGGCGGAGGATTTTAAGCCAGGGTAGTACAAGCCAAAAACACTGCAATTTGGGCCTTATAGGCCCAAAACACTGGCCCCTAGCTGGGCTGAACTCACCGAATTTCGCAAGCCCGAAAATAATTGCCTGCCCATACCCTCATGCTGGTTATCAAGATCACAAACAGCATCTTTGCGGCCATTAAATTCTTCTTGATCACCAATAAATTCCAATACCCCAGCCTCTGCATCAAGTTTTAGCATATCACCATCCCTTATTCTGGCGATCGGGCCGCCATCCAGCGCCTCGGGAGTTATATGAATTGCGGCGGGAACCTTCCCCGAAGCACCAGACATGCGCCCATCGGTTAGCAAAGCAATTTTTAGGCCCCTGTCCTGCAATATCCCCAACACGGGAGTAAGTTTATGCAATTCCGGCATGCCAATAGCTTTGGGGCCGCAAAAGCGCACGACAGCAATCATGTCACATGTCAATTCACCCTTGCGGAAATCCTCCAATAACTCTGCTTGGGAATGAAAAATTTTTGCAGGCGCCTCAACAAACCTGTGCCGGGGTTTTACCGCGGAAATCTTGATGATGGATTTGCCCAGATTTCCGTTCAGGGTTTTCAGGCCTCCATTGATCGAGAACGGCTTTTCAATTGAAGTCAAAACCTTTGGCAGGGGAGAAATTTCAGGCACAGCACTATAGGTCAGCTTGCCGCTAACCAGTTTTGCCTCCTTGGTATATTCTTCAAGACCATCACCCAAAATGGTTTTGACATCATTGTGCAAATAGCCACCTTCGAGTAATTCACGAATTAAAAACCCCATGCCTCCAGCCCCGTGAAAGTGGTTCACGTCGGCAACTCCATTGGGATAAATGCGCGCCAGCAACGGCACCACCTCTGAAAGCTCTGACATATCATCCCAGGTAAGTTTTAATCCGGCAGCCGCCGCAATGGCGATCAGATGAATGGTAAGATTGGTCGAGCCACCAGTTGCAAGCAGGCCAACAATGCCGTTGACCAGAGTTTTTTCGTTTACCAATTGGCCAACAGGGGTATAATTTTTTCCCTCTTCTGTGATGGATATAGCCTGATTGGTGGCCTTGCGTGTTAAAGCTAAGCGCAGGGGGGTATTGGGAGCAACAAAACTGGCACCCGGAAGATGCAGTCCCATAATTTCCATTAGCATCTGGTTGGAATTGGCCGTGCCATAAAAGGTACAAGTGCCGGGAGAATGATAGGAATTCGCCTCGGCTTCCAGCAATTCGGCCCGCCCGATTTTTCCCTCCATAAACAATTGGCGAACTCTGGCTTTTTCATCATTGGCCAAGCCTGAAGCCATGGGGCCAGAGGGAACAAAAACCGCAGGAATATGACCAAAGGCCAAGGCCCCGATTAACATTCCAGGTACGATTTTGTCGCAAATACCCAGATAAAGCGCCGCATCAAACATATTATGGCTAAGGGCAATGGCTGTAGACATGGCAATGATATCGCGGGAAAACAAGGATAAATCCATGCCATCCTGCCCCTGCGTTATCCCATCACACATGGCCGGAACTCCCCCCGCAACCTGGGCTGTGGCATTGGCAGCGCGGGCAGTTTGTTTGATTATATCGGGATAATCCTTATAGGGCTGATGGGCGGAGAGCATATCATTATAGGCGGTGATAATTGCCAGATTGGGGGCATTATTGCCAGCAATCAAGGCCTTGTCAGCCGGGCTGCAAGCGGCAAATCCGTGGGCGAGATTTCCGCAACTCAACTCCCCGCGTTGCACGCCTTGTGCCACTTGCTTTTGCATGCCCTCAAGGTAAAGGCCACGGGATTTGGTACTGCGCCGGGCAATGTTCTTGGTAACATCTTCAATAGTTTTTCTAATTTTCATATCTCGATAAAACCTGAAATTATATTGACCCCGTAGATTGATAAATTATCGGCACCAATCTTTGAGACCAAATCATGGACACCAATAGATTTTTAGGTCAGTTTGTTTTTGCTCCAGAACAGCTCGAACCGGCATTTTTGCAACATCATTGCCATTAAGAGCCAATTGCAGCGCTTGTTGTTTTTCTTCACCCTCAATATGTAAATATAGATGCTTGGCCTGCAAAATAAAAGGCAATGTCAGAGTAACGCGCTGCTCTTGGGTTTGGGGGGCACTAATGGCGATTGCTGGTCCCGGATTGCTCAAGGCAGATTGCAGATTCTTTGCCCCGGGGAAAAACGAGGCCGTATGTCCATCATTTCCCATGCCAAGCACAGCAACATCAACGGGCATGGGGAGATGTTCATTCAGCAGGTAATTGATTGTTTCAACCTGTTTATTACCTAGGCTTTGGCCTTTTAAATACAAGGGAATAAATGCTGCCTGACTAGCATTACCCTGTAGCAAATTGTTGCTAACCAGCGCCGCATTGGATCGGGGTGAGCTTATATCTACCCAGCGCTCGTCAACCAATGTCACTATTATTTTTGACCAGTCCAGCGCAGAAATTTTGGCCAGTTCGGCAAGAAACAATTTTGGGGTCGAACCACCCGAAACTGCAAGCGAGGCCATACCATTATTTTTCACACCCTTTTGCAGAGCCGATGAGACCGACAATGCCAAGGCTCTAGCCAGAGTCTCATTGTCGTTAAAATCAATTCTTTCCAACATTTCAGGTTTTTCCTTGGGCCAAACTTATTTTCTTTACTATGTGCGAATGCAATACGCACTTAATAATCACTCTCTTCGTGCCATGTGCGCCCATCGCGCTCGATCAAAGCGATTGATCCTGTTGGCCCCCAAGTCCCCGCCTTATAGGGTTGTGGCGGTTCTGTTGTTTCATCCCAAGCCTGACGAATAGGGTCAATCCACTTCCACGCGGCTTCAAGTTCATCGCGGCGCATAAACAAAGTCTGGTTGCCGCGAATTACATCGAGCAACAAACGCTCATAGGCATCGGGTGTTCTGGCATCAAATGTTTCGGCAAACGAGAGATTGAGATTAACCTCGCGCAAGCGCATGCCACCGGGACCGGGATCCTTGATCATCAAAAACAGCTTTACCCCTTCATCAGGTTGCAGGCGGATTACCAGTTTGTTGGCGCTTGGCGAGCCTTGGGCATGCTCAAAGATAGAATGGGGGATTTCGCGGAACTGAATAACAATTTCAGAAACCCTTGTAGCCATACGCTTGCCGGTGCGGATATAAAACGGCACTCCGGCCCAGCGCCAGTTTTCAACTGCCATTTTCAAAGCAACAAAAGTCTCGGTATGGGAACCGCGATTTTCTTTTGGCAATTCATCCTGATAGGAAGCAACTTCAACATCTCCAGAGCGAACAAAACTATATTGCCCCCGAACAGAAATTTTATCCAATTCATCACCCAATATGGGTTTTAGAGAGCGCAAAACCTTGAGCTTTTCATCTCGAAGAGCATTGGCAGCATCCGATGCTGGTGGCTCCATGGCTACCAGACACAAAAGCTGCAAAATATGGTTTTGCACCATATCGCGCAAGGCCCCCGACTGATCATAATAGCCCCGCCTGCCAGCACCAACCGATTCGGCAACTGTAATTTGGACATGATCAATATGGGCACAATTCCACACCGGTTCGAACATGGTATTTGCAAAACGCAGAGCCAGAATATTCTGAACCGTTTCTTTGCCCAGATAATGGTCAATCCGATAAATCTGGTCTTCGCAAAACACCGCACCAACGGCATCGTTTATCTGCTTTGAAGTTTGCAAATTGCTGCCAAGGGGCTTCTCCAACACTACCCGCGAATTGGGCCTGCAATATTTCTTTTCCTTGAGATATTCGCAAATGGGAGCAAAAAGAGATGGGGATACGGCCAGATAAAAAGCCCTGACTATCTCTTCGTCATCGCGCAATTTTTCGGTTAATTCAGCCCAGCCATCCTTGTTGGTTAAGTCATTGTGCACATAGCTAAAACAGGAGACAAACCTCTCTAACACCTCAGAATCATGATATTGTTTTTCTACATTTGAGAGAACCGAATCCCGCGCAGTCTGCTGCATTTTTTCATCATTCCACTCACTTCTTGAAACGCCGATAATCCGCGAGCGTTCATCAAACTGGCCAGCTTTGAAACGCTGGTAAAGAGCGGGGATCAATTTGCGTCTTGTCAGATCGCCTGTGGCGCCAAAAACCACATAGTCAAATGGCTTTACCGGAATGGTTCTTGCGGTCAAAAAATTTCTCCCTTTTAAAAAACAGGCTTATTGACAGGGTATTATAACTTATTTGGCACTAAGAATTATTGCCCCGTTCAAAGGCGAAGATTTGGGTTGAATAATCAGGCCGGGATATATTTTTTCTAACATCGGGAACAATCTTTGGCCCAGACCACCAACAATGGCGATAGATTTGATTGCTCGCTGCTCAAACCATTGCACATATTGCCTGATCGCTGCCAATTCGATTTCTACGAGTTGTTTGGCTATTGCATCATTTTGTTCTAAATAATCAAAAATCATTGGTACAAATGCCCCGTAATCAACCGGTCGGGCATGGATTTGTCTTGGTGCAAGGATTTGTCTTGGTGCAAGGACTTGTCTTGGTGAAAGGACTTGTTTTACTCCTTGCAAATTATCATCAGATACAAGCGCAGCAGAATTGGTAAATGACCACGTCATTAGTTTTTGCGGATCATTATCAAATTTTTCCATAACCGCTTTTGTCAGCGCTGATCCGGGCTCTAGCCCCTCAAAAGCCAGAAGGCTTTTACGAACAAGCTTGCGCCCCAGCCAAGCGCCAGACATGGTATCGCCAACCAAAAAACCCCAGCCACCGACCTGATGCCGCGTCCCGTCAACCTGCCCCAATCCGGCGCTGCCAGTGCCAATTATCAGTACACCGCCATCTTCACCCAAATGCGCTCCGGCGCGGGCAATATCTATATCGTCGACCACAATGAGCGAGGCAAAGGGGAACGAGCGGGCGGCAAATTTCTTGCGATCAGACAATAATCTTGCCCCCGCCATACCAAAACAGGCATAGATATCTTTTGCTTGTTCCATTTCGATATTGGCCTTGGCAAAAACTATTTTTACCAGCTTGTTTATCGCCGCATAGGCAGCATCGCCATTGGCCACTTGCAAATTGGAGGGTGCGGCAATTTCAGCATCACTAATTACATCAAAATTTTGGTCGCACAGGCGCATCCGGCATTTTGTGCCCCCGCCATCAACTCCCAGATACATCTGCGCCAAATTGTTGCTCCAATAAATTATTGCTCCAATATAGATATTTGATTTGAGCTTAAATGAAGATTGCCAGTTTGGCGCAGGTTAAAAGCAAAGGGGGCTAAATAATAGTGTTTTTAGGCACAAATTCGACTCAAAAACATGTATCAAATCGCCAAGCATGTTATAGGATTAGTCAGCAAGGTCAGTGCATACGCACCCAGTCATTTTCAAAGACACATAAATTCAGGATCAGATTTTGGCGAATGCACATATTCTTATTTTAGGGGGAGCGCGCTCGGGCAAAACCGCATTGGCGGAAAATATCTGTCTCAAATTGGGGGAAAACCCCGCCTATATCGCTACCGCACAAGCGCTGGATAGTGAAATGGACAAACGTATTTTGTTGCACAAAGAGCAACGTGGAAATAATTTTACCACCTATGAAGAACCGCTGAATTTGGCCAAGGCAATAGAAAATGCTGCAAAAAACCACAAAATAATTCTGGTTGATTGCCTGACCCTGTGGCTGAGCAATTTGAAGTTTTCCAATAAATCCAATATGGAAGAAAGTATAGAAAAACTAAAAACCACCCTGAAGAAAACTACTCAAAGCCGCATTATCCTTGTATCCAACGAAGTGGGAATGGGCATTGTGCCCAACAATCAACTGGCGCGCGAATTTGGCGATGAAAGCGGTCTGTTGCACCAGCAATTGGCAGAAATTTGTCAAAATGTATACCTATGCGTTGCCGGTCTGCCCCTAGCCTTAAAAGGGAAGTTGGTTGATTTGTAAAACCACCTGAAACAGCGCTAAAAACCCGCTAACAAGCAGCGCAATATTGAGCATGGCCAAATATAGTTTTATGGCCATAAAAACATCCTCACCAGCAAGCTCGCGCCGACCGTTACCCATCAAAGCAAGATCAAGGGTCTTGCCCCCGTAATTGCGCGGCCCGCCAAGGGCAAAACCAAGCGCACCGGCCATTGCCGCCTCTGGCCATCCGGCATTGGGAGAAACGTGAGATGGGGCATCATCTTTAGCAGACTGCCAACTTTTTCTTCCCCCTGATGATAGGGTAAACTCGGCGGCAATTGCATAAAATATTGCCGTGAGGCGGGCCGGAATCCAATTTACCAAATCATCGGTTTTAGCGCTGGCCCAGCCAAAGTCGCAATAGCGCTCATTCAGATGCCCAACCATGGAATCGGCGGTATTTATTGCCTTATAAACAGCAATGCCGGGCAGACCAAAAAGTGCCAGCCAGAACAGCGGGGCAATTACTCCGTCCGAGCTGTTTTCGGCCAGACTTTCGATGGCAGCACGCGATATTTCGCTCTTTGTAAGCTGTTTGGTATCACGCCCGACAATGTGTGAAACCTGTTTTCGTGCTGCTTCCAATGAAATTTTTAGCGCTTGCGCAACGCTTTTTACGGCTTTTTTTAGACTGGTGCCAGCCAAAAGAATCGAGGCGAACAAGGCTTCAAAAACCCATGAAAACGGCAAAAAACTGAATAACCAAAGCAACAATAGCGAGACAAAAAGTGTGGCAAAAATTAGTATCACCAGCATTTTAATTCCAGCCAAACGGCGTTGTACAGCACTTTTGTTTTTGCTGTTCAAGCGAGTTTCCAGCACATCTATTATCCACCCCTGCCAAACTACGGGATGGGAAAAATAGCGGGTAAAAACCTGCGAAACAGAAAAATATCTATCAATTATCAGGGCAAGAAAAGCCACAATAAAACTCATTTTGTCAGGCCCCGGTTTTATTTGTTTGAACAGGTGGTCTTGCCAGCTTTAGCAATTCATCCAGATCAAGATACTGCTCGAGATGCTCGGCCAATTCATCCAGAACTTCTTCTACCCGCTGCTGATAGTTAAACTGCGCAAGTTGATCATCCACCAGATCTGCAAGAAATTTCTGGCGAAACTCGTCCATGGCAAAAACCCCGTGCAAATAGGTGCCAAACACCAAGCCGTCCGCAGAAACAGCCCCTTCTGCAACATTGCTGGCAATAGAAAATCCATTGTTGCAATCTGGCCCTTTGGTTGCTCCCATATGCATATGAAACCCGTTCAGGGGCAGGCCAAATTTTTGATCCTTGGCTTTTTCGGTGCGCAATTGCTTGCGCTCGCTTAAATTTGTTTCAACCTGTAACAAACCCAATCCATCACTGATGCCGGCCTCCCCCTCAATCGCAAACGGGTCTGCGATTGTTTGGCCCAGCATTTGAAAACCGGCGCAAATTCCAAGGATTTTTTTCCCCCGTCGATAATGGGATTTGATATCAATATCCCACCCCTGAGTTTTTAAAAAACCCAGATCGGCACGAGTAGTTTTAGAGCCGGGAATTATTATTAAATCCAGATCGGCAGGAATTACCTGACCGGGGTCAATAAATTGCAGATCAACACCCGGTTGAGCAATCAGAGGGTCAAAATCATCAAAATTTGCGATACGTGGCAACAAAGGCACACCGATTTTTATGATGGATTTATCTATATTTTTTTCAGAGCCATCCAGCCCCAAAATATCTTCGGCGGGCAAAAATCCAGCGTCGCCAAAAAACGGAATCGGGCCAAGACAGGGAAGCGAAGTGAGGATAGCTATTTGGCGTTTACCCTCTTCGAACAAAAGCGGGTCACCGCGAAAGCGATTGATCAAACTGGCAACAATTAGCGCCCTGTCATCTTCATCAATGACTTTAATAGTTCCATAAAGCGAGGCGATAACCCCGCCACGCTCAATATCACCAATTATAACAGAGGGAATATTTAGAGCTCGGGCAAAACCGAAATTGGCAATATCGTTTGGCCGCAAATTTATTTCCGAGGCGGAACCGGCCCCCTCGACCAACACCAGATCGGCATCTTTTGCCAATTCTTCAAAAGCTGTAATTGCCGCCGGTAAAAACTTTAATCTGGAAGCGAAATATTCTTTGGCCGGCATTGAGGTCAACCGCTGGCCGCGAACAATAATTTGCGCTCCAGAATCATGTTCGGGTTTTAATAATATCGGATTCATGGCCGATATGGGTTCTAACCCTGCTGCACGGGCCTGCAAGGCCTGCGCCCGCCCGATCTCGCCACCATCCTTGGTAATTGCTGCATTGTTGGACATGTTTTGCGGCTTGAAGGGAACAACTTTTAACCCACGCCTCAAAAACGCCCGACAAAGTCCGGCAACAATAAGGGATTTACCCACATCAGAGCCGGTTCCCATAAACATCAAGGCCTTGGCGCTCATGCAAAAACCCTGTCATTTTGTACGCCGCCAGCCATGGGGACATTATCAATAACATGGGCATAGGAGCCCATAACCCGCCCCAGAACAGCTCCCATTGGCTGACATTTTATGCCATTGGCATCAGTTGCACTAAATAACGGGGGTAAATCATGCCCGGTTCCCGTTGAATAATGAAACTCGTGGCCGCTCAGATTTTTGCTCCATGGCAGGGGGGATTTGTGAGAAAGGCAGCGATACCCAAGCACCCTACGCGGCTTATCAATGCTTGTTATATGAGGCAGCAATCCACTCATTTTATAGCTAATTCCATGCTTGTCTGTCAGGGTTTTACCCAACACCATATAGCCGCCGCACTCGCCATATATCAGTACGCTGCGATCGCGGGCCATAGCAAGAGACATAAAGAATTTGCTGCAATTGGCAAGCTGTTGCGCGTGCAATTCAGGATAGCCGCCGGGCAAAAAAACAGCGTTGGCACCTTTAGGCACCGCCTCATTGGCAAGGGGTGAAAAGAAGCTGATATTTGCTCCCATCAAACGCCATTCATCAAGCCAGTGCTGATAGATAAAAGCAAAGGCGGCATCTTTGGCAATGGCAATATTTTGCCCAAGCGGCGCCAAGCCTTTTGGCCTTTCCACTTCAACAGGTTCTTGTGCCAGCGCAGCCTGTTTGCCCAATTCCAAGATTTTATTCAGGTCACAATTATCAGTAATGGCTTTTGCTGCTATGCCAACAAAGGCATCAAAACTATTTATCTCGCTAGGCAATAACAAGCCCAGATGACGCTGGGGCTGTTTAAGATCATTATCCCTTGGCAGCGCCCCCAAAACAGGAATATTTACCTCTGCCAATGCTTTTCTCAGCAAAGTTTCGTGGCGATAACTACCCACATTATTGAGAATTACACCGGCAATATTTATATCTTTTCGCCAATTGGCAAATCCCCAAACCAGCGCGCCAACCGATTGCGACTGGCGCGCCACATCTACCACCAAAATTATTGGCAAGCGCAAAGTTGCTGCCAGATCTGCGGTGGAACCCGAGCCACTGGCCGCCCCGTCAAACAGGCCCATAACCCCCTCGACCAATAACAAATCGGCTTTGGCCGAATGGGAAGCAGCACGTGAACTCAAGCTATTCTTGGACATGGCCCACGGATCAAGATTAATAGCCTTGAAAGCTGCTGCCGCGCTTAAAAACGCCGTATCAATATAATCGGGGCCGGTTTTTGCCGGGGCAATTATTTTTCCCGTCTGGCGCAATGCCGCCGCTAACCCCAGCGTTATTGTTGTCTTGCCAGAACCTGAATGGGGAGCCCCAATTATAATTCCACCGACCGTTTTTGCTTTAGCCATAGGGATTGTTCGCCAATTCATCTACATACCAATCCAGTGCCTGACGATATTTGATTACCGGGCCAACAACAACAATGGCTGGAGTGGCAATATCTTTGGATTGGGCAATGGTTCTAGCGTTTTGTAAACTGGTTTCAACAATGCTTTGTTCTGGCAAGGTAGCATTGGAAATTATAGCTAATTTATCCTCTGGCGCACGCCCAGCCACCACCAGTTTTTCGCAAATAGAACCCAAATGTTTGACCGCCATATACATGACAATCACCGGCGCAGCGGTAGCGGTAGCTTTCCAATCGACAGAGTGGGGAACCAGACCGGTTTCGTCATGACCGGTGAGAAAAATCACCGCGTGATTGGTATCGCGATGGGTTACCGGAATGCCCCCATAGGCCAAGCCGCCAATGCCGGCGGTAATTCCTGGCACCAGTCTAAATTTTATTCCCGCCCCCCCAAGAGCCAGACATTCTTCGCCCCCGCGACCAAAAACAAATGGATCACCACCCTTTAGGCGTAAAACCTTTTTACCATGTTTGGCATATTCAATCATTATATTTGAAATATCCCCCTGATCTATGGAGGGTTTGCCACCTCTTTTACCGGCAAAAACCAGCTCGGCATCAGGGTTGGCCATGGCAAGAATTTTTTGGTTTACCAACGCATCATGAATAATTATCTCGGCCTGCCCAAGGGCATAATATCCCAAAAGACTAAGCAAGCCGGGCGCACCGGGGCCGGCCCCGACCAACCAAACAGTTCCGGACAAAAACGAGGGGAAATCAGCCTCATCAAGTTGGGCAAAATGTTGTTTTGTTTTACTCATTGAAATGCTCCGGTTTGCAGTTAAGGATTTTGTGGTTTTGCGTCAACAATGTATAGGGGCTTATGCAAAAAACCTCTGATACCAGCAATAATAAGGGAAATGTCCTCAAAAGGGGCTGGACTACGGGTGCCTGCGCCACCGCTGCTGCCAAATCGGCCCTTGGCGCGCTGCTGGGTGGGGGGTTTGCTGATCCGGTAAAAATAACTCTTCCAAACGGGAGCAAGGTCGGATTTGCCCTGACCAAAGAAAAACTTTCCAAAGAAACCGGCAGCAAAAATTTTGCCCAAGCAACAATAACCAAAGACGCGGGGGATGATCCCGATGTAACCCACGGAGCGCTGATTTCGGTAAAAATTACCCATGGAAAAAAGGGTGAGGGAATTGGTTTTTTTGCTGGCAAGGGCGTTGGTATAATCACCAAACCGGGTTTGCCGATTGGAGTTGGTGAACCGGCGATCAATCCGGTTCCGCGCAAAATGATTTCGCAGGCGATTGGGGAAGTCTGTGCCAAATATAATATCTCCCCGGATTTCAACGTCACCATCAGCGTCGCGAAGGGCGAGGAAATTGCCAAAAAAACCTGGAACCCGCGCCTTGGCATTATCGGTGGAATTTCTATTCTTGGTACCAGCGGTATTGTAATTCCCTATTCGTGCTCGGCATGGATCCATGCCATCCAAGGGGGCATTGATGTGGCAAAAGCCCAGGGGATTGAACATCTGGTGGGTTGTACTGGCAGGGTTTCCGAGATTGCAGCGCAAAAATATTTTGATCTGCCCGAGCAGGCCTATATCGACATGGGGGACTTTGTCGGGGGCATGTTGAAGTATTTGCGGGCGAAAAAAGCGCAACAGGAAATTGTAAAGAGGGTAACGATTGCCGGTGGTTTTGCCAAAATCAGCAAATTGGCGCAAGGGGCGATGGATTTGCATTCCGCCCGCTCGCAAGTAGATATTAAATGGCTTGCAAAAATGCTGCAAAATCTCGGAGCAGATGAAAAAACCGTTGAGCAGGCCCTTGGGGCCAATAATGGCAATGAGGTGCTGCAAATAAGCCAAAAGGTAAAAATAAACCTTGCTAAGGAGGTGGCGATAATGGCGCAAAGCAAAGCACAAAGCATATTGCAACGGGCTGAAATAAGCGTAGACATTATTATTATAGAGCGAAGTGGCAAAATTATCGCCAACAGCAATGATATCAAATAACAAAGGGAGCCTACGGTGAAAATCCTGATCCTTGGGGGCACACAAGAAGCTATTGCTGCGGCCAATTATTTGCAGGATCACAACCATCGGGTGACTACCGCCATGGCTGGCGCCACGCGCTCGCCTGTTCGTCCGAAGGGCAAATTCATCACCGGCGGTTTTGGCGGACCTAACGGACTTAGTACCTACCTTACCACCAATGGAATCAAGCTGTTGATTGATGCCACTCACCCCTTTGCTGCCAAAATGTCGGCCAGCGCCGTGGTTTCCGCCCAAAAATCCAGGGTACCGCTGATCCGATTGATCCGCGATCCCTTTGAAGAGCGGGAAGGGGCAAATTGGCTTCGGGTTGATGGCAAAAGTCAGGCTGCCAAAATCCTTCCCACCGGCTCGGCGGTGTTTTTGACCATTGGCCGCAAGGCGCTCGAGCCGTTTTTTAAGCGCAAGGATTTGCGTTATGTCATGCGCTCTATCGAGCCGGTTGAATTTGATTTGCCAAAAAACTTTACCGCCATTCATGCCCGCCCCCCGTTTGATGTGGCAGGCGAGCTGGCATTGATGAAACGCGAGGGAATTACCCATCTGGTCACCAAGGATTCTGGTGGGGAGCAAACCAGCGCCAAGCTTGAGGCAGCCTATATGCTTCGTGTGCAGGTAGTAATGATTTCGCGCCCGCCCCTGCCTCCAGCCCGCGAGGTTTCCTCGCTTGAAGAACTCAAACAGGCAATAGCTCAATTTCCCTCTCCAGATAACCGGTTTCGTTTTTTTCCCCGATTGCGCAAAATATGGGAAAAACCGGAATCATAGAGCGAGCTGGGAGTAATTTTCCTGTTTTCAAATACCCGCCCGACAAAAATCAAAGCTGTGCGTGTAATCTTTTGGGCTCGCACCTCTTTGGCCATTTTAGATAAATTGCTCCAGATGAACTTTTCATCCGGCCATGTGGCGCGATAGGCAATCACCACCGGACAATCCGCCCCGTAAAAGGGGGTGAGTTCACGCTCGACAAGGGCAAGATTGCGAATAGAAAGGTGAATGGCAAGAGTAGCACCCGACTGGCCCAAAATTGCCAACTCTTCGCCCTTTGGCATATCCGATGCCTTGCCTTGGGTTCTAGTGATAATAATGGTCTGGGAAATTTGCGGCAAAGTCAGTTCGCAATTTATTCTGGCGGCAGCAGCTGCAAAAGCTGGAACCCCGGGAATGATTTCAAAATCAATACCAAGTGACTTAAGGGCCTGCATCTGCTCGCCAATAGCCCCATAAATTGACGGGTCGCCAGAATGCACCCGCGCTACATCCTCGTCCCGCTCATCGGCCGCAACCATCTGCTCTATTATCTGCTCCAGGTGCATGGGCGCGGTATCCAACACCAGTGCATCTTTTGGGGCACAGTCCACAATTTCATGTGGCACCAATGAGCCTGCATAAAGACAAGTCTGGCAATTTTCGATAAGTTTTTGGCCGCGAACAGTTATCAAATCGGGAGCACCGGGGCCGGCACCAATAAAATATACGCTCATTATTCACCTGAAATTTTGTTGGCATAGCCGCGCGGGGTAAAAGCAGTATTTTTGCCATTTCCACGCGAAAAAGAAACCGAATTGGATGAGCCAAAAAGAACGATAGTCAACATATCAATTTCTTCGGGATCAAATTTTTCCAAAGCAACTATTCGCACGCTTTCTTTATCACGACCAAGGTTGGAGGCAATTATCACCGGTGTATCAGGCGGACGATGCTGCAAAAATAATTGTTTGGCTTTAGCAATTAATTCGACCCGTCTCCTTGAGCGCGGATTATAAAAAGCGGTGACAAAATCTGCCTCGGCCGCAGCCAACAAACGTTTTTCAATATCAGTGCGCGGGGTAAGCAGATCGGAGAGCGAAATAGCGCAAAAATCATGGCCCAACAATGCTCCAGCGCGGGACGATGCCATTTGCAGGGCTGAAATTCCCGGATGGCTGGTTACTTCCAAACGTTTTGCACTAGCAGAAACTGCCCTTTTCCCCTTTGCTAGCATCAATTCAAAAACCAGCGAAGCCATGGCATAAATTTGTGCATCACCGGAACAAACCAACGCAACATTGTTGCCCTTTGCCGCCAATTCCATGGCAAAGCGCACGCGTTTTTCCTCATCTCCAAGATCAAATGAATGTAATTTCTGGTTGTTTTGTAAATCGCCAACCAAATCCAGATAAAGGGAATATCCCACCCAGTGATCACTTGTTTTCAAGGCATCTGTGGCGCTTTTGGTTCGCTGCTTTGACTCCCCGGGACCAATCCCCACCAAATGCAACTGGCCGGGATTTTTGCCAAAACCGGTTAGATCAACGGGGTTTTCAGCACAGCCAATGGCGCAGGTGGCATTAGTAGTTTTTTGCTTTTCAACCACCAGTTTACCGGCAAAAAGTGCAGCTGCTTCAGCTACTGACGCAGTGCCAGTTTCTGCCTTGACAACAAGCGAAGGGTTTGGCACCTGTTTTGCTTTTTTTCCCAATTCATCGGGAGAAAATAATTTTAAAGGCACGCCAAAATAGGCTGCTGCCTGATGCAAACCCTCCTCATCGCTTTTTATATCGATGGTGGCAATGGCGGCAAGGCTGTTGGGCGAAAGGGAAGCCGCAGCAAGGGTTTTTTCAAGCAGGGAAATAATTTCGCTGGCCTCTGCCCCCCTTGCACATCCCATCCCTGCCACCAGATTTTTGGGAAAATAGTGCAGATATTCTCCAGCTTTATTTTTGGCATCAACAAATTCAGACACCACAATTTTTACAGAACCGACCGGAGAAATTTTATATCCAGCCTGTTGCAGCCAATCACCATTGCCAGCACTATTGCCAGCAATTTGCAGGGCCTCACCATTTAATATTGCCGCCATAGCCGATTTCGCCCGATTTCCTCCCTCATCTCCCTTGAGGTCGGCCAAAATATAGCCCTCTGGCGGCTCATCAAGAGAAAATGCAAATGCGGTTTCAGAAGCAGTAGTGATGGCAGCCTGCCCACCGGTTTTGGCAGCTATTATTTTGGCCAAAGCATTGGCCCCATTATGGCCCCCGAGCAGGGGAACTATAAATTTGCCATCGCCAGAAACGGCAATTACCGGCGGTTCATCATGCTTGTTATTAATCAGGGGAGCAAGAAAACGCAGCAATATTCCCGTTGCACAAACGCCAATTATCGCGCTGTTTTTCTTAAATAGGGATGGCAGTAATTTAGCGCTGTTTTCACCATTTTTCGAGCAGTCAATAATTTGGGCCTGCAAATATGTCGCAATTTCTTCAGCAGTTTTTTTACCCGATAGGGTGAAATAAACCACGGCAACTGGAAAAGAATTTTTCATAATGTAAAGATTTTCACGATGTAAGGAATTTCACGATATAAAGAATTTCATGGGCAAATATCTCGCTCAGGCCATATTTCCTGACCGCGATAACAAAGTATTATAGAAAAATAGGGCAGCTTTTCTTCCTCTATTTCGCTCACCATCCGCACTGATTGTTGGGAATGAGTAGCATATTCAACTATTTTTGCGCCCGGGCCGTGTCCAGCCTGTTCAATAATTTTTTTAACTCTTCCAAAATGGCGACCAACCTTGACGATTGCTGCCGCATCGGTGTTTTTCAATTCCTGAAGCAAAATTTTATCATCAAGCGTGGCGGGAAGAATTTTAAGAATTTCGTCCCGCGAGACCAGCGGGCGACCAATGGCAGCACCAGCAGCATTTAAGGAAGAAATTCCGGGAATGATTTCAACCGGGTATTTTGCCGCCAAACGAGAGAAAAGGTACATCGCAGAACCATAGAAAAATGGATCCCCTTCACAAAGATAGGCTATGGATTTCCCCTCATCCAATAATTTCCCCAGATTTTTTGCTGCTTTGTCATAGGCGTCTTTTGCCGGTTGCCTATTAGTTTTCATCGGCAAGGCAATTGGCATTTTTTCTAGTTTTTGCGGTAAATGCGGCCCCGCTATTTCCAGGGCCAGCGAAGCATTACCAAGCTTTTGAGGATAGGCAACAACATCTACTTTGGCCAATATTTTTGCAGCCCTTATGGTCAATAAATCTGGATCACCCGGCCCAAGTCCCAGCAAATAAAGTATGCTGCTCATAAAGCGTATCCAATATTTTTAAGAGGCTTTGTTATCACCCATTGGATAACCGGCAGGGCAGGGCGCAAAATTTGCGCATTGCCAATGTTTTCAAGGGCAGAAATCGCAATAGAGCAAAGCTCGCCACCAAAAATCTTTTGCCGCGCGAACAAGGCACTCTGCCCGCTCAAAGACACAGCGTTGGCCACAAAACGCCCGCCAGGCGACAGCGCCTGCCAAAGCACCGAAAAAAGCTCCTCATCAGCGATCCCGCCCCCCATAAATATCGCATCTGGCGCACGATTATCGGCCATTGTTTTTACGGCAGACAAGGCATTGCCCTGAATTATTTCAAGATCAGGAACCCCGAGTCTATTTCGGTTTATCACTATATTTTCACAGCGATTTGGGCGTTGCTCAAAACATATGGCCTTTGCCCCATCGCTGGCGCGCATCCATTCAATGGCGATCGAGCCGCTGCCAGCCCCGATATCCCAAAGTATTGCTTGGGGGAACGGAGCAAGAGCGGCAATACTTGCAGCGCGCACCTGCGGTTTTGTGATCTGGCCACCATGCTTGAAGGCTGCAACGGTCAGGCCAGCAAATGCTGGATAATAGTCGCTCCCCTTGTCGGCAACACACTCGATAGCCAATACATAAAAATCCCCGACTGTTATGCTTTGGGCATCTTTTGCAATGGAAGAAACTTTTTTCTCTTCTGTGCCACCCAGATTTTGCAGCCCTGTTAAAGGTGAATTTTTATAGCCTTGCTCCTGTAAAATCTGGCCTACCTCAGCAAAGGTTTTATGGTCGGCTGTCAGGGCCAATATTTTTGCCCCCGGATATAAAAACCGTGCCAGATTTGCATTTGAGCGGCCATGCAGGGAAATTGTTTTAACGTCCTGCAAGGGCCATTTCATTCTGCTTGCCGCCAATTGCAAGGACGAAATTGCCGGATGCAAACTATATTCATCCGGTTTTAAATATCGAGCCAAAGAAGCTCCGATGCCAAACCAGTTGGGATCACCGCTAGCCAGAATAATTGTAGGCGATCCACGGCGGGCAAAAACCTGCTCCAGCATGGAAGAAAATGGCGGTTTCCAAAGGATTTTTTGCGCTTGTCCATTATTCAGCATAGCCAATAAACGCTTTGGACCCAAAATATGTCTGGCCTCTGCCAACAGGGTTTTGACTTTCGGGCTTAAAGTTTTCGTTCCCTGCTCACCCAGCCCGATCACGTGTAGCCAGTGGGGGGAATCTTTGGTTTTTTTAGCGCTCATGTGTCCAGCCCGCTAACAAGCGCATTAACAGCCGCCGCCGCAAAGGCAGACCCACCGCGCCGTCCCTTAAGGGCAATAAAAGCAATATCATTATTGTTGGCAATCAAGAAAGTTTTTGATTCTGCGGCCCCGACAAAACCAACCGGAAAGCCAAGAACAAGGGCTGGTTTTGGTCCGCCATTTTCAATCATCTCCAACAAGTGAAACAGAGCCGTCGGGGCATTACCAATAGCTATAATGGCGCCTGATATTTTGTTTTCCAAAGCCGCTATGCCTCCTGCGGTTCTGGTGTGGGAATGTTCTTTGGCAAAGCTTTTGGCTTCCGGCAGGTCAAGGCCACAAACAACCTGATTATTGTTAGCCAGTTGGCGGGTGATGACCCCCTTTGCCACCATGTTGACATCACAGATAATCGGCGCACCATTTTTAAGGGCGGATTTTCCAGCTCCTACGGCGCCGGACGAAAACTCAAGCTCATCAACAATATCCACCATGCCACAAGCATGGATCAGACGAATAACCACATCTTGTTCATCAAGGGCAAAACGGCTTAAATCCGCCTCCTGCCGAATGCTGGCAAAGCTTTGTTGATAAATTGCTTTGGGGTCACGCAAATATTGCATCGCAAATTATCCGCCAAAGCTTTTGTTTGCAGCATTTTTGTTTGCAGCATTTTTGTCTGTTGCACTTTTATCTGTTGTGCTTTTGACTGCCTTTTCGGCCCGAGCCCTTGGCCCCTGAACGAACGGCAAAGTCAGCGGCCCCAGCGGATGGTTGGCATGGGGATAGGGATGATGATGGTGATCTGAATCATGCTCGTGCTTATGGTCAGAAGAATATTTGTTATCACAATCATGGGAATTCTCATGATTGTGATTGTGCAGCGGGGTAAATTCCAGCCCGTGGGTTTTGCAAAATTCCTCATCCCGGCAAGAAGCATCACAATCGCCATTGCAGGGGCAATTTTCCAATCCTCCCCCGATTCCCTCCACATGGTGATGGTGGCTTTGCTGGACCGCTCCAACCTCGTCTTCAAAACCCAACACCTGTTCGCGAAATTTGCACATGGAGCAATTCATCAGATTTTGCCCCGCCTCAATTTCTCCAAGGCGCTCGATAAAGGTCTCAACAACCAGCTCATGATCATTCAAATAGGGTGCTTTAAGAAACTCGACATTAGAAAATCTAGCCGCCGCCTCATCAACCGCATCATAAATACGATTGACCAGAACACCGGTGAACAAAAAGTACGGAAAGACAATAATTCGCTTAAACCCAAGCTTTACCGCCCGCTCCAGCGCCGGAGAAACCAGAGGAAAAGTTACGCCGGAATAAGAGGTCTCGGCCCAGCCAAAGCCCATCCCCTCCCAAAGCATGCGGGTAACTTTGGAAACATTGGAATTGGCATCAGGATCAGATGCTCCGCGCCCCACCACCATCAACAATGTATCATGGCGCGAAACCTTGGTAGAAGCATTTATCTCGGCCTCGCCAATTCTATCGGAGGCAGCGCGGATGAGTTTTAGATCAACCCCAAGTTCGCGCCCATAGATTATTTCAAAATCATCATGCAGGGCCGCATAAGTGTTGAGCACCGAGGGAATATCGTTCTTGGCGTGGCCAGCGGCAAACAGCATACCCGGAATTGCCATGACTTTCTTCACGCCAGAAGCGCGCAATCTATCCAGCCCATGGTGAATAACCGGATCGGCAAATTCCAGATAGCCATATTCAATAGGCACATCGGGAATAAAGGATTTAAGAGCTTTGGCAAGCGAAGCAAATTCACCAACCGCCAGCTGGTTGCGTGAACCGTGGCCACACAGCATTATTCCGGTATCGTCCGGGAAAACAGGGATTTTAACCACGGGCAATAATCCGCGAATAAACCTTGGATGAGTATTGGGATGAGTATTGGGATAACTTTTGGAAAAAGCTCATTTCTACCTCTTGTTCAAACATAACAAATGGCAGGTTCCACCCTTGGGTTTGTGGCCCAAAAATATTAGCAACTCCGGACTTGGCCCCCTGTTTGGGTCGACCGCACCGAACTAACTTTTTAAGTCCCTTAAAACGGAACGCTGCATTGGTAATTGCATTAGCAGGGCAATCGGTATTGGGTCAACCGCTATCGGTGCCAAGTTAACCTATCGGTGCCAAGTTAACTCAAATACACTTTTTAAAATTCAATTCCCGCCTGGGCTTTAACCCCGCCCCGAAACGGGTGTTTTATCTGGGTCATTTCGGTGACCAGGTCGGCAATTTCAATCAGCTCTTCCTTGGCATTGCGGCCGGTGATGATAACATGGGTATCAACTGGCTTGTCTTTTAGCACCTGCACCACTTCATCTATATCAAGATAATCATAGCGCAGGCAGATATTTAATTCGTCGAGCAGGACCATCTTGAAATTTTCATCGCCAATCATTTTCTTGGCTTCTTGCCAAGCATTTTTAGCCGCCGCTATATCGCGGGCCCTGTCCTGAGTATCCCAAGTAAAACCCTCGCCCATGGCTTTGATTGTTACCTGATCGGGGAATTTTTCCAGCACATCGCGCTCGCCAGTGCCCCATTTGCCTTTGACGAATTGTACTATGCCGATATTAAAACCATGGCCAATGGCTCTAAAAACCATGCCAAAAGCTGCGCTGGATTTTCCCTTGCCCTTGCCCGTATGAACAATAATCAAGCCACGTTCCTCAGTTTTTGTAGCCAAAATTTTGTCCCGGGCAGCCTTTTTCTTGGCCATTTTTTGCGCGTGATATTCATTGCGCTCTTCTTCGCTCATCAGATCAGTTTTTTTGGAGCGTCGGGGGGGGGATTTATCCATTAGTTCTCTCCTGCAAGCACAGCATAGGCGGAATTGGATTTTGGTGTCCATAGCCCCCTTGTTGTTGCCTCGTTAAATTTCACCAACATTTCATCATAGCCGTGGCAATTGTTTTGCTTGATAAAATCACTTACTGTTTTATCCAGAACAAAAGCCTGAAATGCCAAATCAAAATGATGGCTTTTTACCGCCCCCGTGGTTGCGGCAAAGGCAAACATATAATCAATGGTGGCTATAATCTCAAACGCCCCCTTATAGCCATGGCGCATGACCCCGTTCATCCATTTGGGGTTGAGCACCCGCGAGCGCATGACCCTTGATATTTCATTTTCCAAAGTTCGGGCGACAGGGCTTTGCGGGCGGGAATGATCATTGTGATAGGCGGCAGGTTTTTGACCGCTTAGCGAATGGGCCGTTGCAATCAAACCGCCCTCGAACTGATAATAATCATCACTATCAAGCAAATCATGCTCGCGATTATCCTGATTATGCACCACCGCCTCTATTTTCCCAAGGCGGGCAGCAAACCTTTCTCGCTCGGGTATTCCCTTGGCATTTAGCCCATAGGCATATTGCCCCCAGTTCAAAAATGCCTCGGCCAGATCAGCCTTGTCTTTCCATTTTGAACTGTCCATAAGCCCTTGCAAACCGGCCCCGTAGGCCCCGGGTTTGGAGCCAAAAATGCGATGACCAGCCCCGAGTGCCGCCTCGGTTTCGCTATTGCCCTTTGCGATCAACTCAAGGGTTGATGAGCGCATATTCGCCGCAATAGGGTTTTGATCGTCCGGCTCATCCAAAGAGCCAATGGCCCTGATAGCACCATCAAAAAGAGCAATCATTTGCGGGAAAGCATCGCGGAAAAAGCCCGAAATTCGCAAAGTAACATCAACTCTTGGGCGCCCCAGTTTGGCCAGCGGAATAATTTCATATCCTGATACTCTCAAGGAGCCGGGGTTCCATTTCGGTTTGGCACCAATAAAGGCCATAGCCTGAGCTATATCATCACCACCGGTGCGCATATTGGCAGTCCCCCAAGCGCTAAGGGCCAAAGAGCGCAGAAAGGTTCCATACTCCTGAAAATGCAGCAGCAAAAGATTTTCGGCCGATTGTTGCCCCAATTCCCAAGCTGTGGGGGTGGGTATTGCCCTGTTGTCCAGCGAATAAAAATTGCGCCCCGTGGGCAAAACATCAAGCCGCCCTCTTGAAGGGGCGCCCGAGGGGCCAGGGGCAATAAATTTGCCATCCAATCCAGCCAAAAGGGCCTTGATCTCGTTGGGGCCGCAGGAGGCAATTTTGGGTTTTATGGAAGAATTTATTTCCGATAGAATTTTTTGCGTTACCTTAAACTGCTCAGGCAAGGCTCTGCCTGCAACAAAATTTGCAACCAGCAATTCAATTCTCTCAAGTGTATCGCCATTGGTGCGCCAGATATTCTTTGAAATTTTTTGCAAAATATCCGGTTTCGGTCCCTGCCAAATATCGCCAAGGCGAGCGCTCAAGGGATCAAAACCAAGTTTTAAATCATCGGCCAACGCCCGCATAATCGAGGCATCTTTTTCCCCCTCGCCCCTTGGAATTCTGGCTAAGGCAACCAGCAAATCGCGCAATTGCCCTCCCTTTGGGGAGCGGCCAAAAATATGCAAACCATCCCGAATTTGCGCTTCTTTTAATTCGCACAGAAAATTATCAATCTCGCCCAATGCCGCATCTTCATTTTGCGGCAGGGCAATATCTTTATCCAAAGCCGCATCACGGGTAAAATCCAAAATGCGCTTTTTCAAATTCGCCAACCGTCGCCTATCCATGCCGGACGCGGCATAATATTCATCCAGCATCGCCTCGAGGTCTTTTAGGGGGCCATAGGTTTCGGCTCTGGTTAATGGGGGCACCAGATGATCAATTATTACCGCGCCAGTACGCCGCTTTGCCTGGGTTCCCTCGCCCGGATCATTGACAATAAATGGATAAAAATGGGGAATATTCCCCCAAAGAACAGCCGGATAATCACCTTGGCCAAGTGCTACCGCTTTGCCGGGCAGCCATTCCAGATTACCGTGTTTGCCATTATGAATCAGGGCATTGGCGCCAAAAACATACTTAAGCCAAAGATAGGTAGCCAAATAGGCATGGGGGGGCACCAGATCGGGATCATGAAAACTGGCGCTTTCATCTAGATCATACCCGCGCGAGGGCTGAAGGATAATCGCTACATTTCCAAAAAACACCAGTGGCAAATGAAACCCGTCAGGGCGACAAAACGGATCATTCTCCGGTTTACCCCAGCGCTCTTTTACCTCGTCCAGGATTTTTTTTGGCAATTTTTCAAATAGGGCACCATAGTTTTTAAGTGGCAAAATAACCGGACTTTGCCCCCTTGATGGATTGGCATTGGTTGGCCCCTTTTGCGCCAATTCAATCAAGGCGTTGCCATTTTTTGGCAGATCACCAACACTATAATTGGCTTTTTCAAGCGCACGCAAAATCTCGATCGTAGAGGACGGGGCGTCATAGCCCACCCCGTTGGCAAGGCGGCCATCTCGAACGGGATAATTGGCCAGCACAATAGCTATTTTTCTTTTTTGTGGTTTTGTGGACTGCAAATCCAGCCAGTTTTTACCAAATTTTGCAGCCTGCAAAACCCCTTGCTCGTCTGGGACATAAGAACTTAAAAAACATTGGGTATTTTTATGCCAGAGGGAAGATTGTTTATGGCCAACAAGCAGGCAACCAATGCGCCCATCAAGCTCGGGAAGCACAATTTGCATGGCCAGATCCTTAGAGCTTAACCCCTGAATATCATTTTGCCATTGCCGTTTTTGGCGACCGTTTTGCAGCAGCTGGATAAGTGGGGCCTCAGTGTTGCTAAACGGATTTTGTTTTGCATCTATACCATCAAGGCCAAGCGCAAATCCGGTCATATTATAGATGACCCTTGGCTTAAACTTAGCAAATGCCGCTCGCGCAAAACGAATACAGGCCCCCTCTTTAAGGGTAGAAATAACCAAGGGAACCGGCAGCAATCCCTGATCAAGCAGAGCAAAAACCAGCGCATCAATAGTGGCTGTACCCGCCCCCTCCAGCGCCGCGCGATAGAACAATATGGGGACAAAGGGTTTTGGGTTTTTTTCTATTTCTTCGGTGCTGTTTTTATCTTGTAAATTTACCAATTGCTCAAAATCGACAATACCGGATTTTGGCCAATAGGCGCCAAAACGGGGAAAAGGTTGGGGGGAGGTTTTTTCAAAACCGCTGTTGTTTTCGCCTTTGGTATCCTTGGACAGATGGCTGAAATACTGGAGCAAAATATCCATATTATCCGGCCCGCCTGCAACAAACAAAGCGTGCAAGGCGTGCCAATCATCACTATTGATATTAGACATTTCCAACAATTGCGGATCTGGCACTGCATCCCCAGACAGCAGCACGAGCTTTATGCCCTTTTGAGCTGACATAGAGCGCAATTCATCAATGCCATATTGCCAATAGGAAACACCCCCAAGCAGGCGAACGACAATAATTTTGGCAAAGCTTGCGGTTTTTTCCAGCCACAAATCAACTGACATATTATGGGAAAGCTGAAGAAAATTGGCCAGCCGCAATTGTTTGTTAGCCGAGCGATCGGCAGAGGCAGCAAGCGCACAAAGTTCACTATCGGCAGCGGAGGCAAAAACAATTTCTCCGGGGATTTGCCCAAGATCAATTGCCTCTCCCTCCTGTTGTAATTCTCCTGATTGAGCGGCTAAAAGGTGCATCAATCCAAATTATGCCCCACTAGTGATTGCAAGATTGTGGTGTTGATTTTCCCCCTATCAAGGGGTGCCTGACCAATAATTACCAGATTTGAAATCTGCTCCTCATCCCCTTGCCACTCTCGATCAAACCAGGCGTTTATTCTTGGGCCAACCGCCTGCACAACCAATCTTGAAGGAGCGCCGGAAATTGCTGCAAACCCCTTTAAACGCAAAATATCATGCTCGATAATTGCCGCTTTTATTGCGGCCAAAAGTTCAGGTTTTGAGGCCGCAGGTGCTAACTGCAATGAAAAACTGTCAAAATCATCATGCTCGTGCAATTGCCCGTCATGGTGCTTTTCATGATGGCTTTGGCGGGCTGACAAATCATTTTGCGAGTCCATATCCAGAGCCAACAAAACCGAAACATCCACTTGGCCATTGCTGGCATTTAGTACGCCGGTGCCGGGGCGCATATGGCGGTTTATTTCATTCTCGACCCGAGCCAAAGCCGCTTTATCCAGCAAATCTACCTTGTTTATCACCACCAGATCAGCACAGATAAGTTGATCTTCAAACAACTCCCCCAGCGGGGTTTCATGATCAAGCATTTCATCGGCCTGACGCTGAATATCAAGGCGGCTTTCATTCGAAGCAAAACGTCCCTCGCCAAGGGCCGCACCATCAACAACAGCAATTATGCCATCAATGGTGACTTCAGCCTTGATCTGGGGCCAGTTGAACGCGCTGACCAAGGGCTGGGGCAATGCAAGGCCCGATGTTTCGATAATAATATGATCAGGACGCGGCTCTCTCTCCAGCAAAGCCTGCATGGTGGGAATGAATTCATCGGCAACCGTGCAACAAATACAACCATTGGCTAGTTCAATAATATCCTCGTCCCGACAATTTTCATCACCACAGCCCTTTAGCAAATCTCCATCCACCCCGATATCGCCAAACTCGTTGATAATCAAAGCGATGCGCTTGCCAAAGGCATTTGAAAGCACATGGCGAACCAGAGTGGTTTTACCGGCTCCTAAAAAGCCGGTAATTATGGTGACAGGAATTTTACCCGAGGCTTTTTCAGGAGTTTTTTCAGGAGTTTTTTCAGGAGTTTTTTCAGGAGTTTTTTCAAGCATTTAAGCGCCCTCTTCTTTGTTTAACCGCTGATTAATCCAGCCAAAGGAGAACCCCAAAACCAGCCAGAAAACAAATAGCGAAAACATGGCATTGGCCACATAAATCAACACCAGAGCCGCCGGTACATTTGCTGGTTCGGCCGGTGGCACGGGGGCGCCCATAATGTGGGGAACCAGAATAAGGCCAAGACCAATAAGAAGGCCGGCCGGATTGGGGTTTTTATAAAGGACGTAAATCGCCAAAGCAGAAATCAGCACCGTGCCGACCCACCAAATCTGACGCTGGCCAAGTTCAGCTGCAACCATACCCGGAAGTTCAGGTGGCAGGCCAATCGAGGGCATAAGAGCGACGGATATAAATCCTGCAAGTCCCCACATCACTCCAGTTTGTCGATTTATTGGAATGTTGGAAAAGATCGAAACCGCCCCCAAAACCAGTGCATATCCAAGCCCGGTAAGAACAGAGGCCAGAACAGTTAGGCCAGCACGTTCAAAATCAAAACCTGCAAAATCAAAACCTGCTACTGGTGCTTCGGTTTCCGGTAAATGCAGGTGCGGCCCGACCACAACCGGATCATTGGCATGCTCAAGGGCATGAACATCATTTATTTCATAAAGTTCGGCCTGAATAATTAGCGGTACGACCCGCCATTGCTGAATCGCAGATAAAGCAAGTCCTGCTACTAGCCCTGCAAGGACCGCAGCGAAAAAAATCCGCTGAAAAAGTTGCATTTTAATAATTCCTTAAATCAAAGAGCAAAGCACTGCGGGTTCCGAGCGCATCAGAACCTGACCCAAGGTCACGAACCCGACAATTTACTACAAACGCTTTTTACTACAAACGCTTTTTTAAAAAGCGAATTGAAGGCTAATGGCAGGGAAAACCCATGGCATGGCGAGTATCGTGTGCTCCGTTATGCACAGCGATATTCTGTGCAAAGCCGGTTCCAACAATCAGCGATAGCCCGATAAAAAGGGCCAATGAGCCAGCGATCATTCTTTGAGAAATGGAAAGGGATTGTATTTGAGTTGTGTCAGTCATTTGTCAGCACCCTCCGTGTGACGAGAAAAAAGAGCCTAAAGCCCGGTTAATTCAAAGGCAGGTTTCCTGGCTCATGAAGGGTGGAACATAAATGTCCCCGGTTTTTTATAAGCCTTCCCAATGCAAAAGCATCAGTGGCAAAAACAAAAAAACCCCTATCATTACAGTTGCGGGGGCAGCCACGGTCTTGGTCTCTGATGAGTACGCCGTTCCGTGTTCCCTCTTTAAGCCTTCCGCCAGCTTTGGCTTTGGGCACCTTCATTCGCAAGGGTGGCAAATGTTCGGGTAAAAAACAATAGCCTAAATAAATAAACTTCCCGAAGAATTTTCTATTTAAACTAGATGCAAAATCCTATGCAATTACCAAAAACTCTACGCAATTACCAAAAACTCTACGCAATTACATTACCAATCTGGGCCATAGTGAACACTCCAAGGCCGATTGTTGCCAGGCCAATTACCAATTGTAGCCCGTTATAAAGACGGGTCATATGACGTGCTGCATTCAATGGAACGGCAAGGACCAGCGAGAACAAAGCCATGCCGGCAATCGAGCCAATGCCAAAAATTGCTATATAAACCAGCCCCAGCCAAGGGGATGTCATTGTTTGCAATGTCAGCAAAATAAGCGCTGCCGATCCGGCCATACCATGCATCAGGCCCACCAGAAGGGCGCGGACGGGGAAACCTTTGGTATGTTTGTGAACGTGACTATCAGAATTGTGATCCTGTTTTGCTTCCCCCTTGTGGGAATGGGCATGAAAATGTTGTTTGCCACCCCCATGGGAGTGGGTATGGAAATGAACCCGGTCACGCTGCATGCGCCACAACAAATCAGCCCCAAGAAAAACCAGCATGATACCAACTACAAATTCTATGATCTGAACGACCTGCCCGGTAACGATATTGGCGACAAACAGTACAATGGAACCAAACAGGAATAATGTTATCGTATGCCCAAGACCCCAGGCGGCACCTTGCTTTATGCCATGCCAGACGGAATTGGTGCTGGCGGTAAGGGAGGCAACAGCGGCGATATGATCAGCCTCAAGGGCATGGCGCATGCCGATTAGAAACCCGAACAATAAAATAGAGAACATAAAGGTTTTCCCTTTGGGTAAAGGCTTCTTGCGAAGCCAGGTCTTTTGAACATTGATGACCGCCATAAACATATCGGCCAACATATGGCAATTAATTTTTGGAAAAGTGATCTGCACTTTCAAAAAAGCGGCTCGTATTTTTTAAGAAAGTGATCTGTGATTTTTAAGAAAACAATCCGAAAAATATCGACATGCACTCTTTTAGGGTTCAATATGCGCCCTATGAAAAATAATCAATCCAGCCACGATACCATCACAGATATTTGTGCCAAATATCAAAACAACCCTGCTGCGCTGATCGAAATTTTGCATGATATACAGGAAAATTTCGGATTTATCCCAGAAAATCTGCACAGGGAAATAGCCGACAGGCTAAATATTACCCGCGCTGAAATTCATGGAGTGATTAGCTTTTATGAGGATTTCAAAACCTCAAAAGGGGCTAAAACAAAACTAAAAATCTGCAAAGGTGAAGCCTGTCAGGCATTGGGGGCTAACGAGCTGATAAAACAGGCCAAAGAGCAAATGAGCGGGCTTGAAGAAGATATTTGTTTTGAGGAAGTTTATTGCCTTGGCAATTGCGCTTTGGCCCCGGCAATGATGAGAGGGGAAAAGCTTTATGGACGCATAAACAGAGCCTCCCTTGAAAGAGAAATCAATAAATCCAAGGGGCCGATTTCATCATGAGCCTAACAATTTATATCCCCGCCGATAGTGCTGCGGTCTCGGTGGGGGCCAATGATGTGGCCAAGGAAATTGCCAATGAGGCAAAAAAACGCAATCTGCAAATCGAAATAAAACGCAATGGCTCGCGCGGCATGTTTTGGCTGGAGCCGCTGGTGGAAATTACCACCGATAGCGCTCGTGTGGGTTTTGGACCGGTGGACGTTAATGACATAGAAACTCTATTTGATGTTTGGCAGGCAAAAAAAACCGGGCATAGACTGGCTCTGGGGCCGGTTGAGGAAATCCCTTTTTTAAAAAAACAACAAAGGATAACTTTCAAAAGAGTTGGTATTATCGAGCCGCTAAACCTTGATGATTATCAAAAACATGGCGGGTTTGAAGGCTTGAAAAAAGCTTTGACCATGGAAAGTAAAACCATCATTGAACAGGTTTTGACCTCGGGCCTTCGTGGACGGGGCGGGGCTGGTTTTCCTGCCGGAATCAAATGGCGAACTGTCGCCGAACAAACCGCAGAGCAAAAATATATCTGTTGCAATGCCGATGAGGGCGATAGCGGCACCTTTGCCGACCGCATGCTAATGGAGGGGGATCCGTTTTGCCTGTTGGAGGGTATGATTATTGCCGGCATCAGCACCAAGGCAACCAAGGGGTTGATTTATGTGCGCTCCGAATATCCGGCGGCGATAAAAACCCTGAAATCTGCCATAGAAATTTTGCGTGCCAATAACTGGCTGGGAAACAATATTGCCGGCTCGAAACATGAATTTGATATTGAAATTCGCCGTGGCGCTGGCTCCTATGTTTGTGGCGAAGAAAGCGCCATGCTGGAAAGTCTGGAGGGCAAACGAGGTCAGGTCAAAGTCAAGCCGCCAATTCCAGCAATTTGCGGCCTGTTTGGCGCCCCGACTTTGGTCAATAATGTTCTAACTCTTGCCTCGGTACCAATGATCCTATCTGAAGGCGCGAAGGCCTATAGGGATCTGGGTGCAAACAAATCCCACGGCACACAAGCTTTTCAGCTAGGGGGAAATATCAAGCATGGCGGGCTGGTCGAGCTGGAATTTGGCATTTCTCTTGGGGAATTGATCAATGATTTTGGCGGCGGAACCAAAACCGGTAAAAACTTCAAATGCGCCCAACTTGGCGGCCCGCTCGGGGCTTATGTGAACAATTCCATGTTCGACGCGCCAATGGAATATGAAGCCCTTGCAGAGGCCGGGGCCATGCTTGGCCATGGGGGAATTGTAGTCTTTGACGAAGATATAAACATGGGACAAATGGCCCGGTTTGCCTTTGAATTTTGCGCCATAGAAAGTTGCGGCAAATGCACCCCCTGCCGGATTGGCTCTGTTCGCGGTGTTGAAACCATCGATAAATTGCTGGCAGGGCAAAACCGGCAAGATAATTTGAAGCTTATCAAAGACCTATGTGATATTTTGGAAAACGGTTCTCTTTGCGCCATGGGCGGCTTAACACCTCTGCCCGTTCGCTCGGCCATGAAACTGTTTCCAAAAGATTTTGGCCTTTGAGCAACAACTAAATAAAGCAAAGAGATAGTTGCGCAGGAGAAACATTATGTCGGTAAAAACATTGAAGGATTTTGGAACTCCGTTCCCCAAGCCCAACGGCAATGCTGACGAGCTGGTCAATCTAAGCATTGACGGGGTTGAAATATCTGTTCCCCAAGGCACTTCAATAATGCGGGCTGCAAGAGAAATCGGGCGCAATATTCCAAAACTTTGCGCCACCGATACTCTTGATGCTTTTGGTTCGTGCCGCCTTTGTCTGGTGGAAATTGAGGGCGTAAAAGGCTCTCCTGCCTCGTGCACCACCCCCGTTAGGCAGGGGATGAAAGTCGTAACAAAGACCCCAAGGCTGGAAAAGATCCGCAAAGGGGTAATGGAGCTTTATCTATCCGATCACCCGTTGGAATGCCTGACATGCGCCGTAAACGGGGATTGCGAGCTACAGGACGTAGCCGGAGAAATTGGCGTTCGTCAGGTGCGCTATGGGTATAAAGGGAAAAACCATTTCGACCAGCAAAATGCTACTCCAATCGACCAATCAAACCCGTATTTTCAGTTTGATGCAAGCAAATGCGTAGTCTGTTCACGCTGTGTCAGGGCCTGTGACGAGGTTCAAGGCACACTGGCTTTGGCGGTGCAGGGGCGCGGGTTTGGCTCAATCATTAGCGCTGGCCTAAAGGGGGAAAGTTTCTTCTCGTCCGAATGTGTTTCGTGCGGGGCCTGTGTTGGCGTTTGTCCGACCGCCGCTTTGGTTGAAACCGAGGTGGTTGAGCATGGTATTCCCACCCGCTCCATAGAAACCACCTGTGCATATTGCGGTGTTGGCTGCTCGTTTAGCGCCCAGTTGCAAGGGGATGAGTTGATCCGCATGATACCGTCAAAAAATGGCGGCGCCAACGAGGGGCATTCATGTGTCAAGGGGCGCTTTGCCTTTGGCTATACCAACCATAAGGATCGGATAACCACCCCGATGGTGCGGGAAAAAACCACCGATCCATGGAGAGAAACAAGCTGGAACGAGGCAATCGAATTTGCTGCCCAAAAACTTATGGCCATAAAAGGGAAATATGGCAGTGAAGCAATCGGGGGCATAACTTCATCCAGATGCACCAATGAAGAAGTTTTTGCGGTGCAAAAAATGATCCGCGCCGCCTTTGGCTCCAACAATGTTGATACCTGCGCCAGAGTTTGCCATGCCCCCACCGGCTATGGCTTAAAAACCACTTTTGGCACTTCGGCTGGAACCCAGGATTTCAAATCGGTTGAAAGCTGCGATGTTATTTTATTGATCGGGGCCAACCCGACAGACGGGCACCCCGTATTTGCCTCGCGGATGAAAAAACGTCTGCGTGACGGGGCAAAATTAATTGTTGTTGATCCGCGCCAGATCGAGATGGTGCGCTCCGCGCACATTGAGGCAAAGTTTCATATTCCCCTGCGTCCGGGGAGCAATGTGGCGCTATTAAATGCCTTTGCCCATGTGGCGGTTACTGAAAAATTGCTGGATAAAGAATTCATCGCTGAGCGGTGCGAAGATGAAGCTTTTGCCAAATGGCAAGCCTTTATAGAACTGGAGCAAAACTCCCCCGAACTTTTAAGTGAAATTATTGGTGTTGAGGCCAAAACCATTAGAGAAGCGGCGCGCCTTTATGCCAGCGCCAACAATGGGGGGATCTATTACGGACTTGGTGTGACCGAACATTCTCAAGGCTCGACCACCGTCATGGCAATGGCAAATCTGGCCATGGCTACCGGAAATATCGGGCGCGCAGGCGTTGGGGTGAACCCTTTGCGGGGCCAAAACAATGTGCAGGGATCATGCGACATGGGTTCGTTCCCCCACGAGTTTTCCGGCTATCGCAGTGTTGAAGATGATAATGTCAGGGGCGAATTTGAGGCGGGTTGGGGTGTTTCCTTATCTGCAAAACCCGGATTGCGCCTTCCCAATATGTTTGACGGGTCATTAAGTGGCACCTATCGGGGCATGTTTATTCAAGGAGAGGATATTGCCCAGTCAGACCCCAATACCAAACATGTGACCGCTGCTCTGGAGGCACTGGATTGTCTGGTGGTGCAGGATTTGTTTTTAAACGAAACATCCGCCTATGCCCATGTGTTTTTTCCCGGCACCTCTTTTTTGGAAAAAGATGGAACTTTTACCAATGCCGAGCGGCGGATAAACAGGGTTCGACAGGCAATGAAGGAAAAATGCGGCATGGCGGAGTGGCAAGTGGCCGCCGCCCTTGCCAGCGCCATGGGTTATGAAATGCATTATGATAATTCGGCCCAGATCATGGATGAAATTGCCAGACTTACCCCAAGTTTTGCCCATGTAAGCCATGCCCGCCTTGATGAGGCAGGATCTTTGCAATGGCCGGTTAATGATGCAGCACCAAACGGCACCAATATTATGCACGAACAAGGTTTTGTGCGCGGCAAGGGATTATTTGTCATCACCGAATTTGTGCCCACCACCGAGAGAAGTTCGCGCAAATTCCCGCTTATTCTAACCACGGGCAGGATTTTGAGCCAATATAATGTGGGTGCCCAGACCAGACGAACAAATAACAGCAAATGGCACGAAGAAGATGTGCTGGAAATCCATCCCCATGACGCCGAGCAACGCGGAATAAGTGATGGCGATATGATCCAGATTTCCTCGCGCATGGGTACCACCAGCATCAGGGCACTCCTTAGCGAACGCATGTCCCCGGGCATTGTCTATACCACATTCCATCACCCCTTGAGCGGTACCAATGTGATCACTACTGAAAATTCGGATTGGGCAACAAATTGTCCCGAATATAAGGTTACTGCGGTGCAGGTGAAGCTGGTAAACGAACTTTCTGACTGGCAGAACGAGCAGAATAAAATTGCCAAAAGCCACTATAAGCGCATTCCGGCTGAATAACAGGTTTTTGAAAAAATTGGCGCAGGATTCTGACAGCAAGACCTTTTCTACTGAATTTGCAGGACAGGTTTATTCGCGACTTGGGAAAACAAGGGAAATTATTTCACAAAAAAAAATCTGGCATTTGGCCGATGAGCTGCCACTAGTGTTGTTTTATAACAGCGAGCAATTGGGCGTAATGATGATTACCCCGAGTGATATTGAAGATTTTTGCATCGGCTTCTCTCTCAATGAGGGGGTAGTTAAATCCGCCTCCCAAATCAGCGATATTCGCCTTGAAACAGTCGCCGACGGGATGATTGCCAATATTATAGTGCCCAAAGAGGCGCTAACAATTGCCCGCGAACGCAAAAGAACCATAACAGCGGGATCAAGCTGTGGCATATGCGGGGCACAGACCCTTGCCGCTGTTTTGCCCAAACCACAAAAGAATTCTGCGCTGGCAACAGAACCCAATATTGCCTTGGTGGCACTAAAATCAATTGGCGAAAAACAATTGCAAAACCAGAAAAATTTTTCCACCCACGCCGCAGCGCTGGCTGACCGGGAGGGGAAGATAATATTGCTACGCGAAGATGTGGGCCGCCATAATGCACTGGATAAATTGTGCGGGGCCATGGCCCAAAACCAGTTAACTGCACAAGAGGGGTTTTTGGTGCTAACCAGCCGCTTGTCCCTTGAAATGGTGCAAAAGGCGACAATTGCCGGCTTTTCTCAGGTGGCTACAATTTCAGCCCCGACTGCTTTGGCCGTAAAAATTGCCAAACAGGCCAATCTTCAAATTATGACCCTTAGCACCGATGATTTGATGGTATTTTCTTAAAAGTCGGTCTTGCTCCCGACTACGCCATAAATACATCAAGGGCAAAAAATCAATCCAGAGAATATCCGGTGCCGCGAACGGTTCTTATCAGGCTGGGTTTACCTTCTTGTTTCAAGGCTTTGCGCAAGCGGGCAATGTGCACATCAACGGTTCTATAATTAAAGGCACAATTTACGCCCCAAACACGATCGAGCAAAATATCGCGGCTAAAAACCTGTTTGGGGTTTTGCAACAAAACTACCAACAAGCGAAATTCAACCGGACCAAGTTTTACCGGAATACCAAAGCGAAAAACCTTGTGCTCACCACTATGTAGTTCCAGCTCGTTATAGCTCAGGGTTTCGCCAACACTTGCCGGTCTGGTGCGGCGCAACAAAGCGCGCACACGGGCCATCAACTCTTTGATGGAATAGGGCTTAACCACATAATCATCGGCCCCTGTTTCAAGACCTCGCACCCTGTCGGCCTCCTCGCCACGCGCGGTAAGCATGATCAGGGGAATTTTTTGGGTAAGTTTTTTGGCCTTTATCTGCCGACATACTTCAATGCCAGAAATATCGGGCAGCATCCAGTCCAGGATTATCAAATCCGGCATTGCTTCCATTGCCATATCCAGCCCCAACTCACCGGTGGGGGCTTTTTCTACCAAAAAACCCTGAGCCTGCAAATTATAGGCAATCAGCTCGATCTGGGCGGCCTCATCTTCGACAATCAGGATTTTTGCTTTATCAGCTTCATTACTCATGGAAGTTTCTTTGCTCATGAATTATCAACCATATCCATTTCAACTACCATGGTGCTGGTTTTGTCACGCTTGGCTCTTCTTTGGGCTGGAAAATATCCCTCGACCAGATAATGTATTTGCTCGGCGATCTGTACCGTATGATCCCCACAGCGCTCTATATTCTTGGCAATGAACAATAAATGCATGCAGGGAGAAATATTGCGCGGGTCTTCCATCATATATGTCAACAATTCACGAAACAGGCTGTTGTGGATCAGATCTACTTCTTCATCGCGCTGACGCACATCATCAGCGGCAATACTGTCACGCTTGATAAAAGCATCCAGAACATCAACAATCATCTGATAAACCATATTATTCATGCGCGCCAAGGTGCTGGTCGAAGACCCGATTGGGGCAAACTGGGCCAGAACAATCGCTCTTTTGGCGACATTTTTAGCATAATCACCAATTCGCTCAAGGTTCGATGCGACCTTCATCACCGCAACTATTATGCGCAAATCCTCGGCCATGGGCTGGCGCAGGGCCAGAAGCCGCACAGATTTCTCATTGATTTTTTGCTCCAGCTCATTGATGCTCCGGTCGGTTTTTCTAACCTTTTCTCCAAGCACTGCATCCCTTGAAACAATCGCCTTTATTGCCTCGTTAAGCTGATTTTCGACCAGTCCGCCCATTTCAAGCAACAGATCGGTGACCTTTTCCAAATCCTTGTCAAAGGCATGAACTATATGGGTGTTAGCAGGCATGGTTTTATCCAATACGTCCGGTGATATAATTTTGTGTACGCTCGTTTTTCGGGTTGGTAAATATGGTTTTTGTCAGCCCGTGTTCCACCAGCTCTCCCATATGGAAAAAGGCGGTATACTGAGAAATTCTGGCCGCCTGCTGCATGGAATGAGTAACAATGATTATTGTATAATTTGTACTCAATTCATCAATCAACTCTTCGATTTTTGCCGTGGCGATGGGATCAAGGGCAGATGCTGGTTCATCCATTAATATGATTTTTGGCTCAACAGCAATGGTGCGCGCTATACATAGGCGCTGCTGCTGACCACCGGAAAGAGAAGTTCCGGGCTGGTCGAGCCTGTCACTAACTTCGTCCCAAAGGGCTGCGCGGCGCAAACTTTGCTCGACCCTGTCTGCAAGTTCTGATCTGGAATTAGTCAAGGAGTGGATACGCATTCCATAGGCAACATTTTCAAATATGGATTTGGGGAACGGGTTGGGTTTTTGAAAAACCATGCCCACATGGGCCCTCAAAGCCACCGCATCAACATTGTTGTGATAAATATCCTGCCCGGCAATGGTTACATTTCCTTCCACCCGACAAATGTCTACAAGATCATTCATACGATTTATACATTTTAGAAAAGTAGTTTTGCCACAACCGGAGGGGCCAATTAGGGAAGTTACCTTGTTGGCTTCAAAGTCCAGATTGATATTGAACAGCGCCTGCTTGTCCTCATAGAAAACCTTAAGATCTTTGGCGCTGACTATCGGATTCTTGATTTTGCCAGCTGGATTAGCAATAACAGGTTTGCAATCAACAGGAGTAGTATCTATGGGGGTAGCAAGCATTTCTGCGCTCATTTCAATTTACCTTCAAAACTTTTTTTGCATTTTTTGGCGCAATAAAATTGCTGCCAGATTCATCACAATCAAAAATATCACCAGAACAATTATTGCCGCCGAGGCCTTTTCAATAAATGCCCTCTCGGGACTATCGGCCCAAAGGAAAATCTGCACCGGAAGCGCTGTTGCAGGGGCAAGAATTGAATCGGGAGCATCAACAATGAATGCCACCATGCCAATCATCAACAGCGGAGCTGTCTCCCCCAAGGCCCGCGCCATACCGATGATTGCTCCGGTAAGCATGGCGGGCATGGCAAGAGGAACCACGTGGTGGAAAACTGTTTGTATCGGGGTGGCGCCAATTCCAAGTGCTGCATGGCGAATAGAATGGGGGACCGAGCGCAGGGCGGCTCGAGCTGCAATAATTATTGTTGGCAAGGTCATTAGCGCCAATACCAAACCGCCAACAAGGGGGGAGGATCTGGGCATGCCAAAAACATTGATAAAAATCGTTAAGCCCAAAAGCCCAAAAACTATAGCTGGAACAGCTGCCAGATTGGAGATATTTATTTCGACAAAATCACTCCAGCGGTTTTTGGCCACAAATTCTTCTAAATAAATAGCACTAAGAATTCCGATGAGGAACGAAATTATCAAACACACCGCAAGGGAAAGCGCTGTACCAGCAAGGGCGCTAAAAATTCCTGCCAGTTCCGGCTCGCGAGAATCTCCGGCCAAAAAGAAGCGGGAGTTAAAAAATGTTTTTACCGCATTGTTTTGCTCAAAATATTTCACCCATTCCAAAGCCTCTTTTGACAGGCGCCCGACATTTCCAGCCGGTGAAACAGCGATATTTCCCTTGAAATACATATCAACATCGTCGGAGGCAATGAACCAAAGGCTTATCCTAGTGCCAATAGTTTCTGGATTTTCCAGCACAAAATCCTTGAGGGTAAAGGGAGCTTCAATGGAAAGCAGATTATATAATTGGCGCTTTTGGGATCGCGAACTAACCTGAGGGAAATTTTGCCTAAGGGCACTTTTTATCAAGCCCTCAAAATCAGCGCTGGCCAGATTAGTGCTATCAAACTCGCTTTGCTGCAAATCTACTTCCAACGCAATATTTGTTTGTCTGATGGTTCCCAGCCCCATATTGGCGATAATTGCCAACATCAAAACCAGAAAACCAACGGCAAGGAAGATGGAAATTCTGCCAAACCATTTAAACGCTGTTTCTGCCCGGTGGCGGCGCGCCAGATTGGGGGACGGTGCTAAAAAATTTCTATTCATATTTCTTGCGATAGCTTTTTACGATTTTATGGGCAAAATAATTAAGGGTCAGAGTTACACAAAACAGCAACAGACCAAGGGCAAAAGCAGAAAGGGTTTTGGCGCTGTCAAATTCCTGATCTCCTGTCAAAAGGGCAACAATTTGGGCTGTTATGGTAGTCACCGCATCAAGGGGGTTGGCAGAAAGATTGGCGGCAAGGCCCGCTGCCATGACAACAATCATGGTTTCGCCAATTGCGGTTGAGGCCGCCAGCAACATCGAACCGGCAATACCTGAAAATGCCGAAGGCAAAACAATATTGATAATGGTCTCGGAACGGGTGGCGCCAAGACCAAACGAGGCCTGCCTAAGCTCATCAGGTACTACGCTGATGATATCATCGGACAGGGAAGAAATAAGCGGCAAAACCATAATCCCCATAACCAAGCCGGCAGCCAATGCACTTTGAGAGGCAATTTCAAGGCCAAAGCCCTCCCCGCTCATCCGAATAAAGGGAGCAACAACCAGCGCTGCAAAAAATCCATAAACCACCGAGGGGATGCCAGCCAGAATTTCCAATACAGGCTTTATAAAGGCCCGCTGGCGAGTGCCGGCATACTCGGATAGATAAATGGCAGACGCCAAACCAAGGGGAGCCGCAACTATCATGGCAATGGTGCTGATGAGCAAGGTTCCAACAATCAGGGGCAAAGCACCAAAACTGCCCGAAGATCCAATCTGGTCAGCACGAATGGCCGTTTGCGGACTCCAGTTCAGCCCAAACAAAAATTCGGATATAGGAACAAGAGAGAAAAACCTGAGCGCTTCAAAAAGCAGCGACAAAACAATTCCAGCAGTAACTCCAACAGACACAAGGGAACTGGCAATCAAAACGAGGGAAATTAGTTTTTCGTCGATTTTGCTGCCACTTTGGGTTTTTGATATTGAAAAATTTCTCAAGCGCTCAGTCATTTTTATTATCCGATAACCATGGATTTACAGGCTTAGGTTTTCCAGATTAGCGGCGCGGCTGGCCCAAAAATCCCTATCTGCATCTGACAGAGGAATAAGCCCCTTGTCGGCAAGGTAGCCATCAGGCCCCCAGGTTTTATCGGCAGTAAATTCAGCCAAAAATTCCATGATTCCAGGAGTATTTCCAACTCTTGATTTCTTGACATAAAAATACAGGGAGCGTGAAACCGGATATTTGCCATCGGCAATATTTTCAAATTCCGGCATAACACCTTCAACGGGATTACCCTGAACAAGATCAGTATTTGAATCAAGGAAACTGAAGCCAAAAACGCCAAACGCATCCGGGTTAGCTACAAGTTTTTGCACAATAAGATTATCATTTTCGCCAGCCTCAATATAGGCACCGTCTTCACGGACTGTGGTACAAAGGCTCAAAAATTCCTGTTTGTCATCAGCCTTGAGCTGCTTTACCCAATCAAAAGTCAAACACCCCTCTTCAAGCACAAGTTCGACAAAAGCATCGCGAGTACCAGAGGTAGGGGGCGGGCCCATAACTTCAATTTTAATATCTGGAAAGTCAGGGTTTATCTCGTTCCAAGTTGTAAAGGGATTGGCAATGGTCTCGCCATTTTCAAGGGGAATGTTTTTTGCCAGGGCCAGAAGAAGATCAAGACGGCTTAATTCCAACAGCTCTGATTGCAATGAATTGGCCACAACAATACCATCAAAACCAATCTTTACTTCAACAATATCATTAACACCGTTTTGGGCGCAAAGTTCAACTTCGGAGGCTTTTATACGTCGTGAAGCATTGGTAATATCTGGAGTAGAGGCATCTGAGCCACTACAAAACAATTTTAGTCCACCACCAGATCCGGTGCTTTCTACAATCGGGGTTTTGAATTCACTATTTCTGCCAAACCGCTCGGCAACAGAAGTCGAAAACGGGAAAACCGTTGACGAGCCAACAATTTTTATCTGGCTTTGAGCAAGGGAAGGTGCGGTACCGGCCAAGAACACAAGGCCGAAAGCTGCCATAATTTTGAGTCTTTTGCTTGTAGTCATTTTATAATATCTCCAGCGTTTCCAAGATGGCGAAAGCATTTGCGGGTTATGATTTTAATCAAAACCTCTGCGCTTGCGCCTTTGTTTTGTCGCGTTTTCAAACCGGATAACCAGCCCGTCGGCGTGAGGCAAATAAAGCCCGTCGGCGTGAGACTATCCAAGCCCACTTATCCTGAAAACGTTCCAAAACGCTGGTAAGATATTTATGTTACAGCTTAATGACAGGAATAAAAAACCAGGAATTCTCTAAAAATCAGCGGGGAAAAATATCGTAAAACTACAACCCTTCTCGATATTATTGCGGATTTGCAATCGACCACGATGGCGGGCAACAATATGTTTTACGATCGCCAACCCCAATCCCGTACCTCCCTTTTGGCGCGAACGACCGGTATCAATACGATAAAAACGCTCGGTAAGCCGGGGGATATGCTCGGGTGGAATACCCGGACCCTGATCGGAAAATTTTACGGCGATCGCCGGGCCGGCAATGCCAGGCGCTCGGGTTTCATGGCTAATGATAATCTCAACCTGATTGTCGCTAGCTTCATTACTGGCTTCGCTATTAGTAGTAGCTCCATATTTTATGGCATTTTCCAACAAATTGATAAAAACTTGTAATAATTGGTCCTTGTCACCAACAACTTCAATTTGCTCATTATCTGGGATTTGAAAATTTATTTTTGTATTTTCCTGCTTGGCTAGCGGGGCAAGAATCTCTATCGCATGCTCTAAAATATTTTTCAGGTCTACTTTGTTTTGGGGCGCCACATGCTCGCTAGCCTGCACCTTGGAAAGCGATAGCAAATCCTCGATCAGGCGCACCATTCTTTGGGATTCATCTTCCATAATCCCAAGAAATTTTTCCCGCGCCTGCTCGTCATTTTTTGCAGCCCCTTTAAGGGTTTCGATAAAACCGTTGATTGCCGTTAACGGAGAGCGCAACTCATGGCTGACATTGGCAACAAAATCCGAGCGCATTATTTGTGCTTCGCGAATATGGGAAATATCTTCAAGGCTGATAACAGCTCTGGCAACACCATTGTCATTAGGGGGAGATTTGGGCCCAAGGCGAGAAACATTAACCCGATAAGTTATGCGAATACCGGCTTGCAACAAAACTTCGACCTGCGAAGATTTTCGCCCTTTGATGGTTTTTGCAATTGCCTTCAGGCAGCCCGGATCACGAATTATCTGCACAAAATCCAGACCAACAAGGTTTTTGCCAAATTTTTTGCTGCCCGATTTATTGACAAAAGTTATTTTGCGATCGCTATCAACAATGAATACGGACAGTGCCAAACCATCCAGTACTGGCAATAGGGGTTTTTCTGGCACCAATTATATCCCCGGACATGATTAAAAACAGTTTGCAACATATTCTGGTAAAAAGTGCAAGAACCAGAGTTAAGAACCAGAGCTATAAACCTGGTGACAGGTACGAAGACAATCGAGAAATTTTCCTAATTGCCTATCCAAATCGGATTTGACCAAGCACGTTTTTCAGCCCGATCGACGATTGTTACCCTTATCCATGCCGAGCCGGAAAGTCGCTCTAGCGAAAGTCTACCTGTTGTCATGGATGTGCCATGCAAGGTTGCCATTGATGTACCCTCGCCCTGCACGATGATTGTTGAGACCGCGTTACAATCAACCTCCACATAATCCTTGAAAACTCGGATATCGTGAATGTCGGGACCAATGCTGGAGTAAAATTCACCAGCTTTGAGGGCAGCAAGAAGCGCATCAGGGTTGTTTTGTGTAGCCTTAACCATCACCCAACCGCCAAAATGATCGGGAGTGTTAAAATGGGCATCATCGGTAGCAATCATATTCAAGGCTCGTCCCTCCTTCAACAAATGCTCCAGCGTTACAAAGCCAAAACCACGGTCATTATCAACCACACAGCCGTGATTATATATTTCTACCGCGTGGGCCGCCTCTATCGTTAACGCGTCGGCCTCGCTCATGCCCGACCAGTGCGGATGGGCGATAGATACAAACGCGCCGGCATCGCGAGCGCGCCTAGCAATGTCAGCTCCGGTTTCCGAACCCGCAACCGACTTGAAATGCGGCGCATTAGGCGGGGTAAAATCAGCCGGCAACCCGATCCCTAAAATATGCCACAAATAGCCATTTTCCATGGCGCCTGTATGCAATTCGGCCCCGATAATTGTGCTAAAACTTTCATTACGACAATCAGCGGTATCGGTGATTGGATAATCAAACAAGCCGACAAAATGATCGGTCAGGGAAATAAAATCATAACCCTCTGCCTGATAGCGGCGGCAGACCTCTTGTGGATCCAGAACGCCGTCGGACCGGGTCGAGTGGGTGTGCAGATTGCCACGGTGAAATTTACCTGGAGCGGTGAAAAAATTTGTGCTCATAGAACTAACTCTCGAAAGTTTACTGGTCGAAATCAGGTTGTTTTGGTTAGGTCGTCTACATGGTGACAAGCCACCATATGCTTGTCATTTGTCTCGCGAAATTCTGGTAATTTTGAACTGCAAATTGCGTCAGCATAAGGACAACGGGCGTGAAAAGCACATCCAGAAGGTGGATTGAACGGGTTGGGCGGCTCACCCTTGATGGTGGCGCGCGAAGCACGCGCACGCGGGTCGGGAACCGGAACCGCTGAAATCAAAGCCTTGGTATAGGGATGTTGCGGGTTGTTCATCAGCTCTTCAGTTTCGGCAAGCTCAACGATACGCCCCAGATACATCACAGCGATACGCGAGGAAATATGGCGGACCACGCTAAGGTCATGGGTGATGAACAGATAGGTAAGACCCAGTTTCTTTTGCAGATCGGCCAAAAGGTTTACCACTTGTGCCTGCACAGAGACATCGAGCGCCGACACGCTCTCATCACAGACCACCAACTTGGGGCTGTTGATCAGCGCGCGCGCTATCACCACGCGCTGCTGCTGCCCTCCGGATAATTGATGCGGATAACGTTCAAGCAAATGCTCAGGCAGGCTTACTGCTTCCAACATTTCCATAACCTTGGCATCGCGCTCTGCTTCGTCACCAACTTCGTGAATATCCAACGGCTCACGAATTTGGGAACCAATTGTCAGGCGAGGGTTTAGCGCACCAAGCGGATTTTGAAATACCAGCTGCATTTGGGAGCGCATGCGGCGCCATTCCTGCTTGTCAATATTTGTGATGTCTTGACCAAGAAAAGTCACACTTCCCGATGTGGGTGGCATAAGGTTGAGTATCAGTTGGCCGGTGGTGGATTTGCCACAGCCACTTTCGCCAACCAGGCCCAGAGTTTCCCCGGCATAAAGATCAAACGAGACGCCATTGATTGCATGGGCTATTCTACGTGGCCCGAAAAAGGATATACGTGGCCCGGTAAAGTGGCGAACCACATCACGTACTTGCATCAATATTTCAGGTTGCATCAATATTTCAGGTTGCATCAATATTTCAGGTTGCATCAATATTTCAGGTTGACTGTTTTGGGAATTACTCATTTGGCACTCATTGGATGTTGGCAGGCCACCCGGCGGGTGTCGCTGACTTGGCTAAATATCGGACGGGCGCCGGTGCAAGCATCGTCGCAATAGCCACAGCGTAGCTGAAACCGGCAACCTTGCACAAATTCCTGCGGCGGCGGTGCTGCCCCCTCGATCGCGCTCAATCGCTCAACCTTGAGATCTACCCGCGGCAATGAATTAAGTAGACCTTGCGTATAATGGTGCAGCGGCGCATCAAATAATTCCAGAACCGGCGCTTCCTCAACCACACGACCGGCATACATCACCGCCACATCGTCGGCTGCCTCGGCAATCACCCCAAGGTCGTGGGTAATCAGGATCATTGCCATGTTCAGCTCTTTTTTTAGGTCTGATAACAGTTCGAGAATTTGCGCTTGAATGGTCACATCCAGAGCGGTAGTCGGCTCATCCGCAATCAACAGCTTTGGCTCACAGGCGATCGCCATGGCAATCATTGCCCGCTGGCTCATGCCGCCGGAAAACTGGTGGGGATATTCACCAAAGCGAGTTTTTGCATTGGGGATTCCAACCATATCCAATAACTCCAGAGCCCGTTTATAGGTTGCATCGCGCGACAGGTTCTGGTGCAATAACAACGCCTCTGAAATCTGCCAGCCTATGGTGCGCACCGGATTGAGCGACATCATCGGATCCTGAAATATCATTGCCACTTCGCAACCGCGAAGTTTGGACATTTGGACTTCACCAACTTTCAACAGGTCCTTGCCATTGAACATGACCTCTCCGCTGGTAACCCGCCCGCGCGCTGCCAAAAGGCCAAGAGCTGCCAGGCAGGTCACACTTTTGCCGCTTCCACTTTCGCCAACCAACCCCAAAGTGCGCCCAGCGCTGACCTTCAGGCTAACCTTGTCGACAACTTCAAGAGTTACGTCTGGCGTATCAAAAACCACAGACAGGTCTTTGACCTCGAACAGGGGGGAAGAGGTTTTTGATGTAATTGAGGGGCTAGTTTTTGTTTTGCTCATTGTAATGTCGGATCCAAACGATCACGCAGCCAATCACCAACTATGGCAATTGAAAGCGTTAGAAAAAATATCACCATGCCAGGCGCAACCGCAATCCATGGCGCAAGAATCAGATAGTCACGCCCCACGCCCAATATCTGCCCAAGGCTCGTTAGCGGTGGTTGAACCCCAAGTCCAAGGAAACTCAGAGTGGATTCCAGCAAAATAACCCCGGGCAGATTAATTGTTGCCTGTACAATCAAGGTGCCCATAATATTGGGCAACACATGACGCTGGTAAATCTTGAAATTGCTTAAGCCCAGCGACCGCACAGCCAAAACATAATCTTTTTGATTGGCACTCAAAACCATCGAGCGGGACAGGCGCGCATAGCGCTCCCAGCCATCAATCCCCACCACGATTATTAGTATCGTTAGGGAATTGCCAACAAAAGCCAGCACCGCCAAAGCAAAGATAATGAAAGGCAGAGAAACCTGAACATCAACCAGCATCATTAGCACTTCTTCAACCCAACCACGAAAATGGGCAGCAACTATACCTAAAAGGCTTCCCAGAACCGCTCCGATTGCGGTGCCTATCACCCCAATCAAAACACTGAGTTGCAAACCTTTTATCAGCCGGCTCAAAACATCGCGCCCCAGATCGTCGGTCCCTAAAATATTTGCCCAGGTACCCCCCATAAACACTGGTGGTTGCAACTGGTTAAACAGATCCTGCTGAGTATGGGGATAAGGCTGGAATAGAAATCCGAATACCGCGATAAACAGAATTATGGCGATATAGATCATTGCAGCGCTCACCAACCATTCTCCGGTCAGTCCCCAGCGTTTTATAAACGAAGGACGAGGTTTTTGCTTCTGTCCGGCAGTTGAACCTGTTTGATTAGCATTCATGTTGGCGCCGCTCATTTTTTTGCTCCGGTGATGCTAATTCTGGGGTCAAGATAACCGTAGAGAATATCGACCAGAAGGTTGGCGGTAATCACCGTCGAAGCCACCATCAAGATGAACAATTGTACTACGGCAAAATCCCGCACACCAACAGCTGTGATGAACAACCGCCCAGCACCGGGCCAGGCAAATACTGTCTCGATAACCACCGATCCACCAATCAACCAGCCCAACTGGAAACCTATTACTGTGACTGTCGGGATAGCGGCATTGGGTAGGGCATGCCAGACAATTTGGCGCCGCTTGGGCGCACCTTTTGCCTGCGCGGTGCGCATATAGGATTGGCGCAAAACTTCGAGCATGGCAGAGCGGGTAAAGCGGGCGATCGAGCCGGAGAGCGTCAACCCAAGAGTGGCGGCAGGCAAGACAAGATGAGCCCAAGTACTAGCCCCGGCAGTTGGCAGCCAGCGCAGCTTTAGCGAAAACAGCAAAATCAGCAATAATGCCATGAAATAGCTGGGCATTGAAAACGACGCCACCGCTGCCGTCATAATGCCCCGGTCCCACATGGTGCCGCGTTTAAGGGCCGCAATCGCGCCAAGTGCAACCCCGGCAATAATACTAACAACAAAGGTCGTACCTCCGAGCAACAGCGTTTTGGGCAGCCGCTCCATAACAATATCCCACGCCTGACGACCATCAAAAAATGAAGTGCCAAAATCACCGCGAAAAATATCACCGATATAAATTATATATTGTTCGAATATCGATTTATCGATGCCCCATTTAACCCGGAAAACGTCCAGAGTCGCTTCGGGCGTGCCCAGCGAGAATACACTCATCAGGGGATCACCGGACGCGCGCAAAACAAAGAATACCGCGGACACTACTATCCAAAGGGTAAGAAAGCTGCGCAAGATTTTTATGAGAATATAACGGGTCAATTTATAGTACTCTCTTCAATCTACCTGCATTAAATTTATAGTTGGGCCAAGGGCGCAGGATAAGCGAGCAGCCCTTGGCCCAACCGTTTGTTTTTAGCTAAAATTAGCCGTTATCTTTGACGTTATTGGCACGGAAATCCATGTAGAAGAATGTGTATGGAGTCCAGTCCAGATCTTTACGCACACCGTAGGCTTCAACCGGACGGTATAGCAGGATAGCTGGAACCAATTCGTCCCACAGGTCTAGCAAATCGCTATAGGCCTGCTTGCGAGTAGCAAAATCCGAACCCTGTTCAATGGCAGTACCTAACGCCAAGAACTCATCCGGAGGAGTGCCACCCCAATCTCTTAGACGGTGGCCACCTTCACGACCCCAGCTGAACCACATGCCACCGGCAGGATCTGTCATCCACATATTGTCGGAGGCATTATAAGCATCGCCTTCCTGACCCATCTGCCCCCAGTTTTCGATGATGTCGAGCTTAACGTTCAAGCCAACCTCTTTCCACATCTCAACACCGGCTTCCATAGCGCGTGTCATGTTGGTGTAGTAACCACTAACGATCCTGATGGTGATTTCTTCGCCATCATATCCAGCTTCAGCCAACAGACGTTTGGCTTCTTCAGGATCAAAGGGCAATGCACCGCGATCTGGCAATGAATATTCGCCATAACCGGCAAAATCATAAGTACCAGCTACTGTCATTCCAGCCCACAATTTATCGGCCAGCAAGTCGCGGTTAAGCGATAGAGCCATAGCTTTACGGATGCGCGCATCTGCCTGCGGACGGTCTTCCTTATATTGACGGAAGGTAACCATCTGCACATTTTCAACAGCAACAGCACGTATTTCTGTGCCTGCATCATTGTCAATTGGACGGGTTTGATCGGGCGGCAGCGATGTCACGATATCGTATTCACCAGTAAGAAGACCGGCAATACGCGCCGAGTTTTCTGGCACTTCTAAAAACGTGATGCTGTTGAGCGGTGGTGTTTCGCCCCAATAATCATCAAAAGCTTCTAGCGTAATAGATTCGCCAGTAACACGGCCGGCCCATTTGTAGGGACCAGTACCGATTGGCTCACGACCAAAACCATCCTGACCTACACGTTCGTAATAAGCCTGAGGGTAGATCTGTCCCATCACAGTGGCCATACGAGCCAGAAGCGCCGGGTCAGGATTTTTTGTGGTGATTCGAACGATTTTGTCGTCCACTGCAACCACGCTGGCAATCGTTCCTGATGCCGCGAATGGCTCAAGTCCGTCACCGTAAGTATTGTTGATGGAGAACGCCACATCAGACGTGGTCATTGTGGTTCCATCGTGGAATTTAACACCTTCACGAATGGTAAAGTCCCACTCGGTTGGTGAAACCTGTTCCCATGAAGTTGCCAGTCCGGGGACCAGTTCATAACCACTGCCATCCGGTTTTGACAGATAATTGCGCCATACCAAAGTATCATAGATAGAATATGCCACACGTGCGGCAAAGTTTGAATTCACTACAGGACCATGTGTCGCCCAAGTGGTAGGCATCGCGATTCTCAGGTCTGTACGACCATCTTGTCCAGCCAAAGCTGCGCCGGAGCTAAATGTAGCCACCATAGCCGCCGCGGCGACAATCGCCTTGGTCGACTTGATCAGGCTACTACCTGATCCATATAATAGTTTGGTGATATTCATATTATTTCCTCCAAGAAATTGTTATTCGCAAGAAATTGTTATTCGACTCGCAATTACGAGCTGAATGTATCCGCTATAACCGCCGCAACGATAATCGTCTTGGTCGGCATGATCGGATTAATGATCGCTCAATATAACGGCTTCGTGACAGTTATCTTTTTCTTCCTCCAAGAAATTACTTTTCGGCTCATAAAGAGAACCCAAAGGAAATGACTGCGATCAGTAATAACAGGACTATCAAATCACCAGGTCATGCACCCCAGACGGCTATGCGACGACTAATTCCAGACCCACTTGTTGGACCTTGAATTTTTCAGCAATTGCCATGGTTTAAATCTATCGAGCAGTTACAAGAAACGTCCAATATTATAATCGAGACTTGCCATGCAAAAATTGCATGACCTGGTTCTGTTTATACAGAAATGCTATCGGTACGCTGTCACGCAATTTAAGATCGCGTTTAAATTATTGTTTGTTAACAATGGTTAAAATTATTTTTTTGCTTTTTCCGAGGAAGATGCGGGGGTAATCATTTGCTGCAACAAGACACCCCAAAACTTTTTAACCCTCGGCTCTTTATGTTTCAGGCACCGATAAATTACGATATCAACCAAAATATCATCGGCAGGCTCACAAGCTCTAACCAATATGCCGCTGTCAAGGGCATCGACAATATGGGCACTGGGTATCCAGGCCAGTCCAAAGCCCTCGATCGCCATAGCTTTCAGGGTTGATGAAATTGAAGTCTCATAGACCGATTTAAATTCATGATAACCATATTTTTCTTGCATATGGCGCTTGATTGGTGACGGCGAACGCTCGGACAAGCTGTGAAGGCAGGGTATAGGCCCTGTTGGTTTGTCGGCCAGCCACAAACTTGGGGACCCATCACTCTTGGGGCTAACGACTGGAATTAGCGTTTCCACTCCCAATTTAAGGGAATCATACAATAATTCATCTTCATTCAGCTTGTGATCTTCCAGCTCGTAACAGATAAAAAAATCCAGGTAATTTTCTTCAAGAGCCGCAAAATAATCTTCTGTATTGTCAAAGTCGGTTTTAACGACAAATTGATTGGTATCAGTAAGCGAGCGCAAATCTTTTAACCAACCGGGAATAAAAATTTGTGCAAGCGAGCTAAGCGCTGCAAAAGTCATGCGCTTGTTATCTTCATGAATCCGCTCTTGAATATCCTGTTTGCTGGTATCGACAAGATTGACGATTTTTTCGGCAACCGGTAAAAACAGCTTACCCTCCTCGGTCAATTGCGAAGGCTGGGTACTACGGTCGATCAATTGTGCGCCAAGCCAGACCTCCAGTGCCTGAATACGGCGGCTGAATGCAGGCTGAGAAACACCTCTAATACCAGCCGCTATCCGAAAATTACCTTCGGAATTGAGCGTTAAAAAATCCTTGAGCCACTTTATTTCCATTAGGCGTAAGCGCCTTTACGTTTTGTTAGCAGAGGAGAAAAGAACTGGTTCAAATTTAACCGGTAGGGATCAAAAACGAACCACGCACCTGCCAACTAATGCAGTGGTTATTCTTGGATATTCCCGGCAATAAAGCCAGTCTTTTAAATTTAGTGTTTTAGCTGGATAACTCGCCAACAAACTCAACTGCACCAGTTAATTCACCTTGCTGGCAGCTTAGGGTCAGGACCTAGGTCTCAACGCCATAATCCAGATTACTAACTTCTGTGTATTTTGGACAAAATATGAGCCTCGACTTTGGTTTGATCATTTCCCAGAACTGCAAAATTCTCGTCAGCCTGCATCAGGTTTGCACACCATTCTGGAATAGCCGGATGAACCCCGACGGCCGTTGTGACAGTCGCTGGAAATTTGCAGGGGTCAGCGGTGGACAAGGTGAGCATCGCAGCAAGATCACTCGTGTGTTCTTGGGCAACTTTGAGGGCAACCGCCGTATGCGGATCAAGTAAATATCCGCTATTGGCCTGTACTTCTTTCATCTTGGCAAGAGTTTCTTCTTCGCTCGCAGAGCCAACCAAAAATTCAGCGGCAATAAATTCGTGCGCTTCCCTTGGCAATTCATAGGCACCGGACTGATGCAAACTGGCCATCATCACCCGGACTGCCCCTGCATCCCTATTCGAGGCAGCAAACAATAATCGCTCAAAATTTGAAGAAATCTGGATGTCCATAGATGGGGTAATCGTTGCTTTTACACCCTGCATTTCATATCTGCCACTGCTAATGGTGCGGCGCAGGATATCGTTTTGATTGGTTGCTATGACCAGATTCTTAATTGGCAGACCCATTTTTCGCGCAACATAACCCGCATAAATATCGCCAAAATTCCCCGTGGGAACGGTAAAGGAAACAGCGCGCTCCGGCGCCCCAAGATTTGCAGCAGCAGTGAAATAATACACCGTTTGCGCCATGATCCGGCCCCAGTTGATAGAATTCACTGCCGATAGATGCACCTTGTCACGAAAGCTAGAATTGGCAAACATGGCTTTGATCATGTTTTGACAATCATCAAAGCTGCCATCAATAGCGATAGCATGGGTATTGCTTGCATCAAGGGTAGTCATCTGGCGCTGCTGCACCTTCGAAACCCTTCCCTTTGGAAACATAAAGAAAATATCGACATTTTTCCGTCCGGCAAAAGCGGCCAGCGCCGCACCGCCAGTATCACCCGAAGTTGCCCCGACAATGGTCAGGGTTTCATCATTTTCCTGCAATACATAATCCATCAGCCGCGCGAGGATTTGCATGGCCACATCTTTGAATGCCATTGTGGGGCCATGAAACAGTTCCAATAGCCAATCATTGGCGCCAATCTGGTTCAACGGGACCACGGCGGGGTGGTGAAAAGTGCCATATGCCTCCTTGATCATCCTTAAAAGGGCATCGTCGGGAATTTCACCACCAATAAAGCGGCGCATAACTTCAAATGCGACGTAGCTATAGGGCTTGCCACGAAACGAGGCAATTTCATCTGGCTTAAATGTGGGCCAGCTTTGTGGCACATAGAGACCGCCATCCTCGGCCAAACCGATCAGCAGCGCTTGCTTGAAGTTAAGTTCCGGGGCGCGGCCCCGCGTGCTGATATATTTCATATCTCAGCATCTCCAGATTGCTTGGTCCAATCCAGCACCACTTTGCCACTGGATCCGGATTTCATGGCAGCAAATCCTGCTTCAAAATCATCAACATTGAAATGATGGGTAATAAGAGCACTTACATCCAGACCATTTTGCAGCATGGCCAGCATTTTGTACCATGTTTCGAATATTTCACGCCCATAAACACCTTTTATGGTGATTGATTTAAGCACAATATTTGACCAGTCCACCGCCGATTTTCCGGGTGGAATACCCAGCATAGCGATGCGTCCACCCATGACCATTGAAGCCACCATCTGATCCAGCGCCAGTTGCGAGCCGCTCATTTCCAGCCCGACATCAAAACCTTCAACAATCCCCAAGCTTGCCGAAACCTCTTTAAGATCGGTATTTGTTATATTTACCGCTGTGACATGGGCAACTTTTACAGCCAGATCCAACCGATCCTGATTGATATCGGTAATCACCACGTGCCGGGCCCCGATATGCTTGGCGACAGCTGCCGCCATGATACCAATCGGCCCGGCTCCGGTTATCAAAACATCTTCACCAACCAGATCAAAGCTCAGTGCAGTGTGCACCGCATTGCCCAACGGATCTAAAATAGCGCCGATATCGTCACTGATATTATCGGGCAACGGCACCACATTAAAAGCTGGCAGGCGCAAAAACCGGGCGAAAGCTCCCGGTTCATTTACCCCGATACCACGGGTTTGGGGGTCAAGGTGAAATCTGCCCGCACGGCTGGCACGGCTTTTCTTGCCAATCAGATGCCCCTCGCCAGAAACCCGTTGTCCGATTGTCAGATCAGTTACGTTTGCACCCAATTCAACAATTTCACCGGCAAATTCATGGCCGGTAATCAGAGGTACAGGCACGGTTTTTTGCGACCATTCATCCCAATTCCAGATATGAATGTCGGTGCCGCAAATGCCGGTCTTGTTGATCTTGATCAAAACATCGTCCGGCCCGATTTCCGGCACCGGTTCATGGCGCATCCACAATCCTTTTTCGGCTTTGGCCTTGACCAATGCCTTCATACCGTTTGGTAGCGCCATCAGATTGCCCCCACAGATTTGCCGGCTTTTTCAAAAGCTTTCAGCGCAAATTCCAGATCATTCCGGTTTAATGCGGCATTCATCTGGGTGCGAATGCGTGCGGATCCCTTGGGTACGACGGGGAAGAAAAACCCGGCAACGAATACCCCCTCGTCAAACAATTGCTTCGCCATTTCCTGCGCCAGCTTGGCATCCCCGAGCATAACCGGCACAATCGGGTGCTCGCCATCTAAAAGATCAAACCCCAATTCTTCCAGGCCAGCGCGCCAAAAAACTGTATTTTCAAATAATTTCTCGCGCAGATCATCGCTTTTTTCAACCAGATCAAGCGCTTCGATCCCCGCCTCCACAATCATTGGCGGCAAGGAATTGGAAAATAGATAGGGCCGCGCCCGTTGTCGCAAAAGATCAATCACCGGCTGTGGCCCAGCGATATATCCGCCAATGGCACCCCCGAGTGCCTTGCCAAGAGTGCCGGTAACAATATCTACCCCCTCAACCACATCAAAATGGGCCGGTGTTCCGCGCCCTTGCGGCCCCATAAAACCAGTGGCGTGGCAATCATCGACCATTACAATTGCGCCGTATTTCTTGGCCAATACGCTAATATCCGGCAATTTTGCCAGATGTCCGTCCATCGAAAACACACCATCGGTGGCAATCATGATGAAGCGCGCACCACCCGCTCGCGCTTCGATCAGGCGCGTTTCGAGTTCCGCCATATTGGAATTTGCATAGCGATAGCGCTTTGCCTTGCACAAGCGAATACCATCTATGATCGAGGCATGGTTGAGCGCATCTGAAATGATCGCATCCTCGGCGCTCAGCAATGGCTCAAACAACCCCCCATTGGCATCAAAACAGGCGGCAAATAGTATAGCATCATCCTTGCCCAAAAATTCAGCCAAGCGTTGCTCTAGCACATTATGCCTATCTTGGGTGCCGCAGATAAAGCGCACACTGGCCATGCCAAATCCGTTAGTATCAAGCGCCCCTTTGGCCGCTGCAACCAGTCGAGGATTATTGGCCAAGCCAAGGTAATTGTTGGCGCAAAGATTAACTACACGCTCGTGTTTTTTGCCGCCAAGCATCACATCAATCCGGCCAGCCTGTGCCGAAACTATCTGCCGCTCATTCTTATAAAGACCGGCTGATTTGATCTTTGACAGGGTTTCACTGATATGATCCAAAATATCTTTTGCCATGGCGCGGCTCCTTGTTTTCCAGTAATATTTTTCAGTAATATTTTCCGGTAGTTATTCCGCTTTCATGGAAATTGTCAATATATTATCATATATTTCCTATATACTGGATTTTGTAGCTGGCTGGCTGATAAAATTACCTTGTTCAAAGTTCATAAATTCATTACTCTGTTTGGCCGATTTAAAACCCGCTAGATTTCAAAATCTCTCCCCGCAACGCTTAGAAATTTCCAAACAAAGGGGGCAAAAGACCTTAGGATTTCCAGCCTATAATGTTGTTCATCCAACTTCATCAATATTATCTCGGCCTTATCAAGAATGCTACGGGTGCAGCGCCCCACATCCATCTTGTCCAGATCAAGCGGGCAGCCGGAATTTATAACATATGATGCCGCCGGGCCTAAAACTTCAATTCCAAGGGTGCGATGGCTGACATCAACTAAAGAATGGGCAATTGCCTGTCCAAGCTCGTCTGTCCGTCCAAGTTTATTGAAACGCTGGCTGATTGATGCATTTTCTTGTGTCGGGGCCAATAACAGCCATTCATCAGGCCCAAGGCAAAGGGCTGTTTTTGTTTCATTCTTGGTCATAAAGCCAATAGTAGGGGAAATATCCAAGCCAAAGCTTTTTGCCGCCTTTGGCAATTGCTCTAGCGAAATGCGCAAACTAAATCGGCAACAATCCTTGCTGGCCTGCAAGACAAAGCCAGAAGTAACTGGAGAACCAAGATTATCCTCAAGCAACGGATTTAGCTCCCTTATGGCGATTGGTGAATTTTCAAACATTTAAACGATCCCCTTTTGGGTCATAAAATACCGGATCGACAATTTTAGCCCGATGCATAATATCGGGCATGGGCACAAAAATATCGCTGCCCATTTTTTCTCTTCCACCCATAATTACCGCCATGGCAATGGAACGTTGCAGGGTCGAACTCCAATAGGATGATGTAACATGGCCAATCATATTGGCAGGAATCACCGAGCTGTTTTTACCAATAATCTGCGCCCCCTCTTCAAGGACAATATTGGGGTTTTCGCTCATCAAACCAACCAATTGTTTGCGATCATCTCGCAACATGTCGGAGCGGACCAGCGAGCGTTTGCCGATAAAGTCACGTTTCTTTTTTCCTATGGCCCAGCTCATACCCATATCATTAGGCGTCATGGTGCCATCGGTATCCTGACCAACAATAATATAGCCCTTTTCGGCCCGCATCACATGCAGGGCCTCTGTGCCATAGGGTACAATACCAAGATCCGCGCCAGCTTCCATCAAACGCTGCCATACTGCCAAGCCATAGGCGGCGGGAACATTTACCTCAAACCCCAATTCTCCGGTAAAACTAACGCGGAACAAGCGAGTTGGCACACCAAAGATTTTTCCCAACCGTATTGCCATATGGGGGAATGCCTCGTTCGAGAGATCGATATCTTCAACAAATGGCTCGATCATTTTACGAACATTAGGCCCGTTCAAGGCAATAACAGCCCATTGCTCGGTAATTGAAGTCAGCCAGACTTTTAAATCAGGCCATTCGGTTTGCCGATAATCTTCCATTGTCGCAAAAACACGGGGAGCACCGCCGGTAGTGGTGGTAATATGAAAACGCTCATGGGCCAGCCGAGCCACAACTCCATCATCATAAATAAATCCCTCTTCGCTTAGCATCAACCCGTACCGACAACGGCCAACGGCCAGTTTGGTGAAGGGGTTGGTGTAAATATGATTGAGGAATTGAGCGGCATCTGGCCCCACTACTTCAATTTTACCCAAGGTTGAGGCATCCGAAATACCAATGCCAGCGCGGGTGCCTTTACATTCCCGAGCTACGGCTTGGTGCATGTTTTCACCTGATTTTGGAAAATAGCGAGCGCGCCGCCAAAGACCAACCGGTTCAAACACGGCCCTATTTTCCAAGGCCCATTGCTCGGTGGGGCTTTTGCGCTCCACATCAAACAGATCCAGACGGCTAAATCCGCTTAAAACGCCAAAAGATGTGGGCGTATAGGGGGGACGAAATGTAGTTAAGCCAAAATCTGCAATGGGGCTTTTCAGCGCTTTTGAGGCAATTGATAACCCGTTGAGGTTCGAGGTTTTGCCCTGATCGGTTGCCATGCCAGTGGTGGTATAGCGTTTAATGTGTTCGATGGAATGAAACCCCTCGCTCACCGCCTGAAAGATATCCTTGGCCGTTACATCATGCTGAATATCCACATAGGCATCTTTGGTATTGGCAATTGCAATATCCGATATTTTGTCAGCTGCCATGCCAGAACATGCCAACTCACCAGCAAGTTTATAACCGGGCGTTTTAGCCCCTGCAAATCCGGTATCAATTGCTCCATTTTTTCCAGCCTCAGCCCCGTCATTTAAGGCATCGCCCAACAAATAATCTCCGTTACATGCCCCCACGGATGCAGCATCCTGGCTATAAATGTCTGGTACATAGGCGCCAATATCATTGCACCATTTCAACATGCCCCGCGATTGGGAGAATAAATGCACGCTTGGTGTCCAGCCCCCGCCCATAAGCAAAATGTCGCATTTGATCTTGCGTACTCTCTTGATAGCGTTAATGGGAGCCACTGCCGCCGAGTAAATTCTAAAGCGGCCACTGGTGTTGATTATTGTGTGGCCCAAAAGCAGTTCTATGCCCAAACTATTTGCTTCGCGTATCAGATTTATTGGAACCTGCTGACGAAGATCAATAATCGCACTGACCTTTATTCCAGCTTTTGCCATATCAAAAGCACTAGCATAGGCGCTATCGTGGGATGTAATTACCAGCGCCTGATTTCCAACTTTTACCCCATAGCGATTGAGATAGGTTTGCCCCGCCCCCGCCAGCATAACACCGGGACGATCATTGCCCGGAAAAACCAGCGGCCGCTCTATTGCTCCGGTTGCCAAGACAATTCGTTTGGCCCTGATGCGTAACATGCGCTCACGCAATCGACCTGTTTTCTGATCGTCAAGATGATCGCTCAGCCGTTGCACAGTCCCGACAAAATTTTGATCATAATATCCAAATGCAATTGTTCGGGACAGGATCGTAACATTGTCTCTGGAGGCCAAAATCTGTTTGGTCTTTGCCAGCCAATCCCAACTTTTTTCCCCCTCGATATTCAACATAGGGTTAGAAAGCAAACTGCCGCCCACTTCGTTTTGCTCGTCGACCAGAATGATTTTTGCACCATTATCCGAGGCTGCAAGTGCCGCCGCCAAACCAGCAGGTCCCCCACCAATAATCAGCACATCGCAATGGGCATAGCGGCTGGTATATGTGTCAGGATCAGCAGTTTTTGGTGCTTTGCCAAGGCCGGCAAGTTTTCGCAAAACCGGCTCGTAAATCCACTCCCAAAAAGCTTTGGGCCACATAAAGGTTTTATAATAAAAACCAGTCGACATAACAGGTGAACCAAGGGCACTTAACGCTCCAGCATCCCAGCGCAACGATGGCCAACAATGCTGGCTTTGGGCGTTTAAGCCTGCAAATAATTCCTGCGTAGTAGCACGGGTACTGGTATCAAAGCGACCCTTGCCACGATCCACCCCCACCAATGCACTAGCTTCTTCAACTCCTGCCGATAAAATGCCGCGCGGGCGATGATATTTATAGGAACGGGCAACAAAATGCCTGTCATTAGCCAACAACGCCGAGGCCAGACTATCGCCCTTAAAACCCGAATAGCTTTTGCCATCAAAGGTGAACATCAGGGGTGAATTGCGATCGATACGTCCACCTTTTTCTAACCGAAGAGTTTTCACTTGCCCTCTCCCTCAAATTTGGAAATATCCGGGCGCGGTTCTCCGGCCTTATAGGTAAGAAGAAATTTATCGCTTATAGTGTTTCGCACGGCATTAAAATATCTGGCGCAGCCGTGAATATGATACCAGCGCTCAAAATGTATTCCGGCCGGATTATCGCGGCCAAACAAAAAACTTTCCCATTCTTTGTCGCTGACTTTTGTCGGGTCAGGGCGCTCGATATGCGCCTCTCCTGCATGGGAGAACTCCACTTCAGCACGCTCTTCCTGACAATATGGGCATCTGATTAAAAGCATTTTTTATTCGTTCCCGATATTTTAAATTTAATGGGCGACCGCAGCGGCAACGGCTTCATTGATCAAGCGCCCACTTTGAAATCTTTCAAGTGCAAACGGCGCATTAATGTCATGGGGGCGATTGTTGGCTATGGTAAAGGCCAACAGGTGACCGGCCCCCGGCGTTGCCTTGAAACCTCCGGTTCCCCATCCCGCATTCAAATAAAGCCCTGCAACCGGACTAAGCCCCAAAATTGGAGACCTGTCCGGTGTTACATCCACCGTCCCCCCCCAATTCCGCAGCATTCGCAGCCTGGTAAATAAGGGAAACATTTCGCAAATGGCAGCAACCGTATGTTCGATAGAATGTAAGGGTCCACGCTGGGAATAGGAAAAATATTGTTCCGTACCAGCCCCGATAACCAATTCACCCTTGTCGGATTGTGATATGTAGGCATGCACAGTGTTGGAAAGGGCAACGCAGGGGAAAACCGGCTCGACAGGTTCGGAAACCAGCGCCTGCAAAGTAAAGCACTCGATGGGCAATGTAATGCCTGCCATTTTTGCCAGCAAAGAGGAATTGGCGGCACCCGACAGGGCAATTTTTTTGGTACCAATAGGGCCGCGCGTAGTTTCAACCCCGATAACCGAGCCGTTTGGGGCGCGATTGATAGCGTTCACGGTGCAGTTTTCTATAATATGCACCCCCAGTTTTGAAGCCGCACGGGCAAAGCCCCAGGCCACACCATCATGGCGGGCAACACCGCCTCTGCGTTGCAAACTCGCCCCCAGCACCGGATAGCGCGCAGAGGAAGAAATATTTAGGGGTGGGCAAAAATTCTTGGCCTGTTCGGGGGTTAGCCATTCACTATCTATCCCGTTGAGGCGATTGGCGTGAATATGACGTTTAAAGCTCTGGATTTCGTGCGTATTATGGGCAAGTGACATAATTCCGCGCTGGGAGAACATCAAATTATAGTTGATTTCGCTAGAAAGCCCCTCCCACAGGTTCAGGGCGTGATTATAGAGTTTTGCACTCTCGTCATAAAGGTACTTGGAGCGGATGACGGTAGTATTTCTGGCGGTATTGCCACCCCCCAGCCAGCCTTTTTCCAGCACCGCAACATTGGTTATGCCGTGTTCCCTGGCCAGATAATAGGCAGTGGCCAACCCATGCCCGCCGGCACCAACAATTATTACATCATAATTGCTTTTTGGCTCGGGCTTTTCCCATTGTTGGGTCCAGCTCTTGTTGCCACCAAGTGCTTTGGCGATCAGCGATGGAAAAGAAAAGTGGGACATTATCTCGTCTCGTTGTTAAAAAAATCTGGCATATTTATTCAAGTTTTCTAATTCGGTTTCACTACAAAACCAAGATACTGGAGCGATTTCAGGAAAGCACAAACTCATTCTTGGAAAACCCCTGAATATACAAAAGTGCGGTTAAATCAGCATGGTTAATGGCAGCAGATGCCTGTTTTTGCAGCGAGGCAGAACCATGAAAAGCCACGCCAAGTCCGGCCCCCCTAATCATATCAATATCATTTGCACCATCTCCCACCGCCAATACCTCGGCAATCTCGATTGTTTTTTGTGCACATAATTGCTTCAAAGCGAGTAATTTTTCAGGGCGGCCAAAAATCGGCTCTTTAACCTCCCCGCTCAATTTGCCCTCATCGAACAATAATTCATTGCCCATATGATCATCAAAACCTACCCGCCGGGCAATGCGGGAGGTAAAGAAGGTGAAACCGCCAGAAACCAGAACACAATATGCCCCGCTTTTGGCCATGGTCTGAACCAGCGTGCGTGCGCCAGTTTTCAGGGTAATCCTCTCCTGATATATTTTCTCCAGCAAACTCTGATTCATACCCTTCATTAGCCCCATGCGTTGGCGTAAAGCGTCTGAAAAGCTGATATTGCCACTGACAACAGCTTTAGTAATTTGGCAAATTTGCTCCCCCAAACCAATTGCAGCACCCAGTTCATCAATACATTCCTGATCAATAATTGTGGAATCCATATCGGAAACAAGAAGTTTTTTGCGCCGTTTTCGGGTCGGAGTACACACCACATCAATTTGAGTTCCGCATAAGGCTGTGGCAGCTCTTGATCTGACAATCTCCATAAAGGCTGTTTGATCACCTCTGGAAAATTGGGTAATATCAAAGCTGAGATCGCAGGCCTCGTTTTTTGCCAGCCAATGCTCCTCACCCTCAAGCTCCAGATGTTGCCAAACGCGCTTTAGGTGCGATGCTTCAAGCGGCGCTGTTGTCGCATTTCCAATTAATGTAAGTACAAAACCAGTCATGGTTTTCCCGTCGAATTTATTAGTGCGTTGGTACAGATAACAGATAATTCACCTGCCCACCGGCATTGACATAAACGAAGGCCAAACATATGAATCGAGGATGAACAATTCTTGGACTATACCACAAAAAACATTCTGGTCTATACCAGAAGCCAATAATAAACCCAAAGGCCAAAAAATCCCCCATCACTTGCGTCTAAGGGATCATTTTGCTGGCGAGATTGAAAACGGCGCCTTGTCGCCAGGCTCCAGACTTCCCCCTGAGCGAAATTTAGCCGAGCAGCTTGACATCACCCGTATAACCTTGCGGCAGGCCCTTGGACGTCTGGAGGCTGAAGGATTAATTTTTCGCCAAGAGCGGCGTGGGTGGTTTGTCTCACCGCCCCGGGTTCTGTATGACCCGACAGCCAATGCCAGCTTTACCCAGAGTATTGCTCAGCAAGGGCGCGTGGCCAGTACCAAGGTTTTAGCTGTTGAAAGCGCAAAGGCTTCGCTGAATGAAAGTCGGCTTTTGAATTGTAAGGTCGGGGAGCCAATTTTTATCATCAACCGTGTCCGCACGGTTGACGGGCGGCCAATCCTGGTGGAACGCATCCAGATTATAGCTAGTCGATGTAAAGGTCTTACAGATTTTGAACTTGATGGGTCTTTGACCGCTCTGATGGCAGAAAAATTTGATATTATCGAGCAGCGGGTGCAAATTTCCATGCGTCCAACGGCGATATCCGAAGTCGCAGCAAAAGAACTTGGAGTTGCAGTTGGAACACCGGGACTATATCTAATACGAAAAATATTGGACCAAAATGATGATGTTGTGGAAATTGACGAAGAATTTTGGCGCCATGATGCCATTGAAATCTGCATTAGCGCTACCGGTGCGCCTGCACAAACTTCAGACCAGCAAGATCCGGTGGATATAATAAAAGACAATAAAGAACATGTTTCATCTTGAGGTTATAAATTTTTACCAATTGTCTGGCAGGTCTGTTTGATGAAAATAGTTTCTTACAATATCCAGTTTGGGCTTGGTAAAGACAGCACTTTTGATTTGGAAAGAATCGCCAACGAAATTGATGGCGCTGACATTATTGCTCTGCAAGAGGTTGAACGTTATTGGCTGCGCAGCGGCAATATTGACCAGCCGGAAGTTTTGGCAAAAATTCTAAAAAATTACTATTGGGCCTATGGTCCCTATTTTGATTTTGATGCCAGTCAGGCCCGACAGGATGGAAGTATTAAAAATATCCGCAGGCAGTTTGGCAATATGATCCTGTCAAAAACACCCATTATTTCAACCAGACTTTTTCCCCTGCCCAAAACCACTCAAGACCAGCGCCATAATATGGTGGTCGGGGTATTTGAAGGGGTAATTAAGCTGGCTAACGGTGGAGCTTTGCGCATTTATAATGCCCATCTGAGCGCACGTTCCAAGCGCGATCGGATCAAGCAAATCAATCTAATAAAAAACATTATCAAAGCTGCTCCAGCTCAGGGGGGAACATGGACCGGGCATGGAGCAGATGATTTGTGGGCGCAAGATGGCGCTCCACCGCCCATGCCAAAGGAATTTATGTTGCTGGGAGATTTTAACCTTGAGCATAAAGACCCCGAATATAAGCACATCGTCAGGGGGCCGGATAACAAGGGCAAAAACAATTTAATCGAGCAGGGTTTTTATGACACCTGGGTAATAAGCGGGCATCAGGTTGATGAGGGAATAACCTTTTCCTATGATCCGCAATCGAGTGAAAAATCGGGCATGCGGGTTGATTATGCCTTTGTGGACAATCTTTTGAAAAACCATGTTAAAACCGCGCGGATTGACGAGGATGCGCAAGGCTCGGATCATCAACCCTATTGGATTGAATTGTCCGGCAGCTTTACGAAATAGCGGCGAATAAGCCCAATATGATAAAAATTTAACGCCCAAGTATCGGGTCAAGTATCGGGTCAAGTATCGGGTCAAGTTTTTGGCAAAAATATTTTTAATTCAGCTGTTCTTGGCCTTCTGTTTTTTTAACCATCGACAGATCATGGAAAAACACTTCTCGCCCTGTTATGGAGAAAAAACCCTCCTTTTCAAGACGTCCGATTATTCGAGAAAGGGTCTCGGGCTGAACTCCTAGCAGATCTGCCAAATATGAACGCGAAAGCGGCAAACGCATTCGAAAGCCTGTACCTACAGGCTCGCCATGTTTTTCCATTAGAAACAGCATGAGTTTCTTCAACCGCAATTTATTCGATGTGGTTGCATGGGCGATGATTTGGGTGTGGGATCGATCAATCTCGTCAATACATCGCGAGGTAAGCCGAGCCAGAACATTAGGGTTGGCACCAAGAATGCGGGTGGCCCCTCTTTGCGTCACGGTGCATATACGCGAGGGCAATAATGCAATTGCCTCTGTTTGGTGCGCTCGGTTCCCAAGAAAAGCACTAAGGCCGATAATTTCTCCCGGATACGCCAATCGCAAAAGGGTCGAGGACCCATTCTCATTATGGGTTAGCAGTGCCATCAAGCCCTTGGAAACGCAAAAGACGCCATTGCTTTGGCTGCCCTGCTGGTAAAGGGTTTGCCCCTCTTGCAGCTCTTTGCGGGCAAACCCCCATTTCAGAACTGCAACAGATTCTGCATCACCTTGAAGCGGCTTCCAGACACTTGTTGAATAAAACGCGCATTGTCTACACGGGTGCCCGATTTTGGTAGCGTTTTGCATTGGGACCTTTCAAAAGACACACATTTAAGAGCCTTAGAACAAAGTACCAATTTTCTAGACCAAGAATAAGCTCTTGTCACTTAAAATCCCCAAGCTCACGCACCTAATTCAAGCTCACGCCCCCAGGGTCAGGACCCATTAAATTCATTTATTCTGCGCCACTGGATTTTGTTTTATGAATAGGCGCAAACATGAAGTATAGTATATACTATTCAAGGGTTTGCAACGCATTCACAAAGGTTTGGAACGTATTCAAAAGCAAAATCCATGAGCGCCCTTTCGGGTTTAAAACATAGATATTCATCTAAAGCAAATCGGTGCTCAAAAAGGTACTTACATTATCTCGTACCGTTTCGCCTTATCTAAACATCCTCTTTTAAACAGAATGAAGCGAATTTAACAGGTCCTGACCCTAATCATTGCCCAATGGATCGCCAGACCAAGCGGCCCCGAAAACACCGGAAACAAAGCCGTCCGACAGGCGAATTTCTCTGCCTAGATCGCGAGCTTTCTCTGCCAAAGACGCACCATCAATCTCCCCCTCAATACGCTGCCTAAAAAGATGGCAAATTTCAGAAAACCCGCTGGATTGCGGCGAAAGCCTAAGGGCATTAACACCGGCCTCTATCAACTCCTCCACCTGATGGGCGACACAGGCATATGAATCCGACAATGTCTGCACACCATTTATTGCTAAAAATGGCTGGTCCTCGAGCGTGCTCACCAAAAGCCCGTCAGGATCATCCTCACAGGCAAACTGGCAATTGATTTTTGTGCGCTCATTAAGACGCGCATGATAGCATCGGCCTGATATGGCCAGCGGCATGCGCCCAAACCCCCAGACTTCAATGGCAACACCCAGATCTTTGGCGACAGAGGTTAAAATCCTGATAGATGCAAGTGGTAATTCCGGTGGAAGACAAATCCTCGTAGCCCCAAGCCCCGCCAGCCATGTCAGCGTGCTTTCATTATAGACATTGACCAAAGGCCCAACAGAAAATGCGCTGTTTTCGGGCAAATAAGACAACATTGTCAGATCATTGACCTCGATATCGACTCCCATTTCCACCAGTTCCGCGCTCATCTTGCGCTCGCGCTTTAGAGTAATTAGCCCAAGACTGGTCACCGATACTTGCTTGCCGGCATCTACCAGGGTTGAAATAGCCTGCCCCATACGATCCTGATAAAAGGGCAGGCGCTTGGAACAAACCAATTCTCCCAGCACAACCCGCTCTATGGGTGCTGTTGCAAGCTCATCGTAAAGTTTGGCCCATTGCTCGGGTTTCCAGAAAAACTGGTTGGCACCGACGCTTAACTCCATTGTTTTATCTCCAAGTTCTTCACCGCCAAGTTCTTAACCGCCAAGTTTTCATCGCCAAGTTTTTTTGTAGGCGCCAGTGGTTGCCGCTTGCCCTTCGGACAGGCTGGCCAACAGTCCTTGGGGCATTGGTTTTCCGGCATCAAGAGCATCGACAGCCGCGCGAAAATTGCGCACTACCTGCGCCACATAAGAACGCGATCTCTGGCGCCCCTCGATCTTGAGCGCGATCACCCCCGACTTTTGCAATTGGGGAATTAATTCTTCTGCATTCAAGCTTACCGGATCCTCGAACACATAGCCCGTTTTGTTGCCAGCACTAAAACACCCTTTGCACAATGTCGGATAGGGCGCCGGCTCCCCGCGCCCCACGCGGTGAATTGCATACCCGCCAAGGCGAGCATCCAGCATGCCGTTGCTTTCGCTATATTCCACATGACTGGCCGGGGAACAAACACCATTCATATTAGGCGATTTTCCCGTGGCATAGGAGGATAGCGAACACCGGCCCTCGGCCATTACGCACAGGCCGCCAAAGACAAAGACTTCGGTCTCAACCTCGGTTTGGGCATTGATATCAACAATTTCGGCCACCGACAAAATACGGGGTAGAACAACGCGTTTTATACCAAAGCTTTTAGCATAAAAATTGATAATATCGGCATTGGCCGCCGCTGCCTGAACCGACAGGTGGCGACGCAATTGCGGATGATGGCGCATCGCATAAGCAAGCAAGCCCGGATCAGCTAAAATAACCGCATCAGCCCCGCAAGCAGCAGCATCTGTTACAGCGCTATGCCACAGAGCTTCTGATCCGGCGCGGGCAAAAGTATTGATAGCAATCAAAACCTTGACCCCGTGGTCATGGGCAAACGATATGCCCTCCCTCATTTCGAAGCGAGAAAAATTTAACCCGGGGAAATTGCGCGCGTTGGTTTCATCGGCAAACCCGCAATAAACAGTATGCGCTCCTGCTTTGACCGCCGCACGCAAAGAGGCCGGCGTACCCGCTGGACAAACAATTTCCATTACCATGATGCAACCTCTTTGGGCCGCGATAGACAAACGCCCGTGCGTCCTTCAACAAGACTTATCAAGGATTGTAAGGGCCTTGCGAAGGGACCGGACATTTCCTTGATTTCTTTAGCAAGATCAAGTTCTGCATCGTCAATGGTGTTTCTCAAAGCCAGAGCTGCACCCGTATCCCCTTCAATCATAAGATCACGGGAAAAAAACAGCGCATCGCCATCAAAGGCACCATGAACAAGGCCCAATAGCGCCGCCAATGGCCCCGCAATTCGCACATCGCTAGCGCCCATGCCTGCCCCACGCCTTAGCCTCACCTGCGGGTCACCACCATTTGGCGAAAAATCAATGACAAAAGGTAGGTCAGTGGGATCAAGGGTAAAATTTGCACGATCATATTCTCCCAACCGGCTAAACAAGGCGCTATGTTGTCTGGCTACCCTTTTGGAAAAGACGCTCAACGATATGGACAAAGGCATAAGGGGTAAAAACCTGATCGCCCGGGAAATTTTTGGCGGTAGTCTTGGAATATTTGAAGAGACTAATGGCAAGTCAGTTTCCTTTTGCACAAGTAAATATCCTTTCGAAATTGCTGGAAATACGGACTTGTGTTTTCTCCTTATCCGAGCATGGCGCGCTATAAATTGACGATCGTCAATTCCCCATCGTTTCTTTGCTGCTAAGCGCAAAATTACCTTATAAAAGGAGCAATACCATTCGCGACTTTCCTCCCTTTCCCAGTCTGCGCAGTTTTCTTGACTGGTGCGATGAAACCTCTCAGCTCAAATCTTTTTCCGAGCCGGTTTTTATCGGCCACCAAATGAGCGCAGTACATCGTGCCGTTCTTGAAAAGAACGGTCCTGTTTTGCGTTTTGATCATCCGCTTAAAGCCGACAAAACGCGCGCCAACATGCCTGTTATCGTCAATCTTTTTGGCACCAGCGCGCGCGTGGCGGCGGGGTTAGGGGTTAAACTCGATCACCTTGATGATCTCGGTGATTTTCTGGCCGCCCTTAGAATGCCCACCCCGCCAGACGGGATTGGCGATGCGCTATCGCGCTGGCCAATGCTAAAGGCTGCACTTTTAACACGCCCCAAAATCTATTCCAAAGCAGCTGTTCAACAGGTAATCCAAAAGGGCAAAGACGTTGACCTGACAGAAATCCCCATCCAGACCCATTGGCCCAACGATGCTGGCCCTCTTATCACATGGCCAGTGGTGCTAACTCGCCCGTTCGCAAGTAAAGCAGAGGATATAGGCCAATATAATGCCGGCGTTTATCGAGCGCAGATTTTGGATAATAACAGATTGATCATGCGCTGGTTGCCCCATCGGGGCGGCGCCGCCCATCACCGCGATTGGGCCAATAATGATAAACCAACCCCTGTGGCAATCGTTCTTGGCGCTGATCCTGCGACTTTACTTTCTGCGGCACTTCCCTTGCCTCAAAATATATCTGAACTAACGTTTTCCGGCGCAATCCGTGGCACTCGCCCCCGCCTTGTCGCAGCAAAAACTGTGCCTCTTTTTGTTCCTTGTGATGCTGAAATTGTTATCGAGGGCTGGGTATCGCCCAAAGAAACCGCACCCGAGGGACCATTTGGCGATCATACCGGTTATTATAACAAAGCAGAGCCATTTCCCGTAGTGAATGTGAGCGCAATAACCTCTCGACGCGATCCGCTATACCTTTCCACATATACAGGCCGGCCCCCCGATGAGCCGGCAATTATTGGCGAGGTTTTTAACCGCCTTGCCCTGCCAACCATCCGCGCACAAATTCCTGAAATACACGATCTGTGGTTACCTCCTGCCGCCTGTTCCTATCGCATGGCAATTATCAGCATCAAAAAAACCTACTCCGGTCAGGCACGAAGGGTAATGATGGCGCTTTGGGGTATGTTGCCCCAGTTCAGCTATACCAAAATGATTGTGGTGGTTAATGATGATATCGATCCCAAAAACTGGGATGATATTGCCTGGGCTCTGGCCACCCGCATGGACCCTTCCCGTGATGTTATGCTATTGGAAAACACCCCGATGGATTATCTGGATTTTGCCTCACCGCAAGCGGGGTTGGCGGGAAAAATGGGCATTGATGCAACGATAAAAATACAAAGTGAAACTTCACGGGACTGGGGAGATGTTATGAGTACGGCGCCAAAAGACAGGAATTTTGCCAGTGATTTTCTCAGCCGCACCATGCCGGAGTTATTTAAATGAGCGCGCCGCGCATTGTGTTGGGCATTGCCGGTGCTTCCGGTGCTGCCCTTGGCCTGTCTGTAGCCAAACAATTATCTGCCCTGGGGGCACAAATAGATTTGGTCACCAGCAATGCCGCAAAGAGAACTATTGGGGCAGAATGCGGGCCAGATGCCTATGAACACCTCACATCTCTTGTATCAAGAGTGCATCCAGTTAATGATATTGGAGCAAGCATTGCCTCGGGGTCTGTGCCTGTTTTTGGGATGATTATAGCCCCGTGTTCTATGCGAAGTCTGGCGGCTATTTCCCATGGATTAGATGATAATCTTTTGATCCGCGCCGCCACAGTTCAATTGAAGGAGCGTCGCAAACTGATCCTCTTGGCCCGCGAAAGCCCCCTGACCCTTGCCCACCTTAGAAACATGACACAAGCAAGCGAAATGGGCGCTATCATTATGCCCCCGGCACCGGCGTTCTACCTGTCGCCCCAAACAGTGCACGAGATAGTAGAACAGATAGCTGCCCGTGCCATCGACTTGCTAGGAATTGCCAAACCGATAGCAGCAAGCTGGAAAGGCAAAGAGCAAACCGTTCTCTTGGATAGCTCCTAAAACTGCACAATTTATTACCTTGCAGTCCTACTTGGATTACGGCTACAAAATTTTTTGGAAAAAGGACTAACATTTTGAGTACTTATACTGACCGCCTTGTGAAACTCCTGATTATGAGCGACATTCATCTTTTGCCCAGAGGTGAAGTTAAACGCGGTCTTGATACGGCACCACGTTTTAAGAGTGCAATAGAGAGCGCCAACAAGCTTCATGCGGATGCAGATTTATGTGTATTTGCAGGGGACATCACCGAAAAATCGGATATGGGCGCGTATGCCCTATTTGACGAAATTCGCGCAGGTAGCAATATTTCTCAACGTGTCATGTTGGGCAATCATGATAATCGAAATGACTATTTGGAACATGCCAAAAACCCGATGCTTGACGAAAATAATTTCGTTGCAGGATATGATGACATCAAGGGCCACCGAATCCTCATGCTGGATAGCTCGGAACCAGGTGTTCTACGTGGCGGCCTGTGCGAACGGCGTCTTTCGTGGACGGCGAAACGTCTGGCTGAAGCAAAAGCATTATCTCTTAAAGTCATTTTGCTATTGCATCACAACCCATGCGCGCTTCAGATGCCAGTGGATACTTACCGATTGGCAGATCCTGAAAAACTGCTTAAAGTTCTTCACGAAAGTGACGCCGACATAATCCAGATTGTTGCCGGACACTGCCATATCACTTCAGCTGGCAGTTGGGGCGGTTATCCTTGTGCGACTATTTCTGGCAATCAACACAGGGTGGAACCTTTTCTACGGGGAAGAAAAGGGCAACAGGCCTGTTTTGATAGTCCTGCTCAATACGCTGTATTAATGTCTGACGGTATTAACTGCGCTGTTCATTTTGAAAATTATGTGGATCAAAGCACAGTCATGAACCCTGAGCTTTTTCCCAAAAAGATGGATCAGAAATTCGAAATATGAGGTGCCCCTAGTTTTCTAGACACCCGCTTCAGTTTTCTAGATACCTGGTTCATTCATTTTCTGCTGTCTGGTTCCAAAATCACCAAACAAAGCGTCTACAAATCCAGGGGCAGCTCAGGGCACAACAGCTCTTAAAGGAGCAGAATAAATCCGTGACAGGTCCACTATTGCATGTCATATATATCTTTAATTCTATCCTTACATGAGTAGGAATATTGGTTCCATTTAGCAAGCCATCAATGACTGGCAATGAGGCACAATATGTTTTTGCCTCAATAAATAGCTCAAAAATGTCAGGCGATGCTCAATTCGCATTAAAGAGTCAGCAATGGTTCGAAAAAACTCTGCCATGTAAAAAAGCACTTTTAACTCCATCATGTACACATGCTTTAGAAATGGCCGCAATTCTTATTGATGTAAAAGCTGGTGATGAGATAATCATGCCAAGTTATACATTTACGTCTAGCGCTAATGCATTTGTGCTCAGGGGCGCGAAAATCATATTTGTTGATATACGACCTGATACAATGAATATTGATGAAAAATTGATAGAAAATGCCATTACTAAAAAAACAAGAGCAATAGTTCCTGTTCATTATGCTGGTGTAGCGTGTGAAATGGACACTATTATGGCTATTGCCAATAAACACAAACTCATTGTTATTGAAGATGCTGCCCAAGCTATGATGAGTAGTTATGGAGAAAAGGCCCTTGGAACTATTGGGCACTTAGGCTGTTATAGTTTTCACGATACAAAAAATTATACCAGTGGGGGTGAAGGTGGGCTTTTGATAATAAATGACGAAACTTTTGTTCATTCTGCTGAAATTACTAGAGAGAAGGGGACTAATCGGGGGGAATTTTTCAGGGGTATGATAGACAAATATTCTTGGGTGGATAAAGGCTCCAGCTATTTAATGAATGATTTAAGTGCTGCATATTTATGGGGGCAGATTGAAAAAGCTGATGAGATAAATAAAAATCGCCGCAAAAGCTGGGAGCAATATTATAATTGTTTGGCTGACTTAGCAGATAAAGGGCTAATTGAGTTGCCTCATATTCCTGATGATTGCCGGCATAATGCTCATATGTTTTATATTAAAGTTGCAGATTTGGAGCTTCGTGGGCAATTGATAAAATTCTTAAATGATAATGATGTGAAACTAGCATTCCATTATATTCCTCTTCATCAATCGGTAGCCGGGATTAAGTTTGGCGAGTTTAATAATATTGATAAATATACAACGAAGGAGAGTGAAAGATTGGTTAGATTGCCAATGTTTTATGGCTTGCAAGCGCAAGAAATTTCAAAAGTGTCATCTTTAATTTTTGAATTTTTCAAAGTGGATGCTTAGCTTGAAATCATACTTACAAACTGAAAATTGGTCTAAAAGTATCTGGTTATTGATATTGCCAATTTTAGGGCTTGGATTTTATGTTTTATATATATTGATTTTCAATGTTGATAAAGGCTTCGATATTACTGACGAGAGCTTTTATATTCTAAACAGCACAAACCCAGACAGTGTTAATTTCTCAGTTACTTCATTTGGATTTTATACCAATTTACTTTTTCAGCTAAGCGGCGAGCAACTTAAAGTTTTTAGACTATTAGGTATTTTGCTTTTACTTTTATCAACTCTTTTCTTTTCAAAAGAACTTTATAAATATGCAATAAATCTAACTAAACAAAAAGAAACTCTTGAAGATTTTTTATTGTTCTCATTTCCAATAATAATGGGCTCTACTGCCTATTATGCTGCATGGATAATAACTCCATCATATAACTGGCTAGCTTTAGTTGGAGTGATTTTGTTTGGCACTGGAATTTTGCGTCATGTAAATAATTATAAAGCACAAAGCCGGTTTGATTTTTCCTCAATCTTAGTAGCCTTTGGTGGTTGCATTACTTTCTTTGCTAAACCTACGAGTGCTATACTATTGGTATTATTATTGATTATCTGGCTCGTAGTACACATTAAATATATCAGGCTGAAAATTTTTCTCTTAACGGTTTCTCTAAGCAGTTTTTTTGTTATAAATTTCCATATATTATTTTTCGAGAAGGGATATATAAATTATTATTCCAAAATAATAAATGGACTAGAATTAACCAAGCTACTTGATGGAGGGTATTCGTCTGGGAACTTACTAAAGAGATCAATTGACATTGTCCCTGAAACTATTGAAAAATTTTATATTTATAATTTTGCAAATAATAAATCTGTTTTTATACTATTATTTTCTGTAGCCATTATTATTGCTGTTTTACGAATTAAAAAAACCTCGCCCCACAAGATTTTAGCATTAAATATAGCTCTGGGTTTAGCGCTCTTAATTTATGCTGGCATGATATATTTTGGATCTACGACCACTAAAGTTCTTTGGGTTTTTATTATTGAATTATCTGCTTTTTTGTTTTTTTGGATACTCATAATAAAGTTATCCAAATTTAACAATCAAAACGGAACGGACAATACCCGGAAGTTTTTATTTCTTGCTTTCTTTTTGAATTTGTTAAATTTTGCATATGTTTTTGGCACAAATAACAACATGCAAGTTGCAATGTCTTTTGGCGCATTGTTTTCGTTTGCCTCTTTAGTTATTCTTGGCAGCTGGTTTAAGGATAATAAAACCATCCTGCTATCAGTTAATATTATCGCGGTATTATATATATTTGTTGTGATAAATAATGCTTATGAAAACCCTTATAGGTTGGTTGAAAATATCGGCTCGCAAACAATTAAGGTTGGTTTGCTAAAGGCGAATGGTGATAATGATTATATAAAAGTTGATGTTGCAACAGCTAATTATATAAACTCACTGCAAGATATCGCGCTTAAAAATGGCTGGAATACAGGCGATATACTTATTGATATGAGTGGTGGCTCACCAGGTGCGAATGTTATTCTAGGCGCTGATTTTGTTGGCACCCCTTGGTTATTGGGTGGTTATTCTGGCTCTAAAGAATTCTCTTTATTCGTACTATCAAGGGAAAATTCTGAGAGTTTAACCGACGCATGGATTTTAAGCGCGCCAAATGGAAGAAGAAAATTACCAGAAGAAATATTGAATGAAATTGGGTTGAACTTTCCTGAGGATTATAAAATTGCTGGCTCAGTAAAAACTGCGTATAGAGAGGAAGTTCAAATTTTATGGAAAAGAAGGTCAAGTTTAAAATAAGACGATTGCAAAACTAAACTTTGATTTTTACAGTAAATACAAGATATTTCAACATAATAAACAAAGCGCCTCCAACAACGAATACAGCAACTGCTTGAACTATTTGATGTGAAAAGTTTAATTTATCAGAAAATACAAATAACATTAGATAATTTATTGCGTAACCGACAAGATAAGCCATAAAAAACTTTATTTTTACAGCCATACCCCCCGCTTGATAAGCAAAAGAATATTTAGCGTGAGTATAATAAGCAATGGCAATTCCAACAGGATAAAGAAGGGTTATGGTTAGTTTTGGCTCTAGCCAAAAAAAGGTTATTAGCAAATAAAGTGCATAACCAAGCAAATTATTAAGCACACCAACAATGCCATAACGAAATAATTGATAAAATTTTGGATATTTTTCTATAAAAGAAATCATAATGCTCTTTCTGGCAGTCCGTTTTAAGGAATTATTCCTGCTCTAAAATAGCAATACCAAAACCCGTTTCTCCATACCCATTTCCATTATATAACATATATTTTTGTCCCTCATGGTCAAAAACAAATGGATACTCAATCATTTCCGAATCCCAGCCTTTTGCTGAAACATCAATTCCTGCGAGATGGTCAAGTCTTTCCCAGTTTTTGCCGTCTTCGGATTCAGCATAACCTATTCGATAAGATTCCCCGCGAAAAGAATACCATATTTTCCAACAATCATCCTCTTTGATAACCGAAGGTCGTGAAATAGCGAATTCAGTTTCCTCAGCATAATCAATCGCAATGACGCCTTCTCTTTTCCAGTTGATGCCATCATTTGATTCAGCATATTTAATATGATAGTGATGTTGTGCTACATTGTTCTTTTTTGTCCAGCCTGTGCATGATAAATACCACATCCTCCAAAGGTCGCCATCTGGTATTACGCAGCAACTTGCGCAAAAGTGCGGCTCGTTAACGGTGCGATCTAGTATAGGTCCTTTGGAATATTTGGTAAAATTCCCATCATTTTTTTCAGTGGCAAGCCCAATAGAGTTTCTAAAGGGTACAGTAACCCCCAAATTCCAACCTATATAATATAAATAACGGGTATTATCTTTCTTGGTGAGCCATGTTGCCATAGTTCCACTATCATCAAATGTTCCTAAATCACCTAATGGCAGAACCTCAGAGCTTGATATATTTATAATGTTTTTTGGGTTTGTAATATCAATAACAACAAAACCTATTCGGGAGCGATTTTTTATATCTCGGGAACTGAAGTAAATTCTAAATAAATTTTTCTCAATATGCTCAGCTATCGGAACAGCCGCATGAGAATTCATCCAGCTCACACTACCATCTGGGCAAAATACCTTACCCAGTTTTTTCCATTTCATAAAATATGCCTCTAAATTTTACGTAATTTTGAACTTAAAATTCTAGCTCGTTTTGTAGCCTCTCCAATATAAACACCTTCTGGCTCTGCATCAGATAAAATTAAAGTTCCTGCACCAATCACACATTTGCTTCCTATTGTAATATTATCTCTAAGAGTTGCATTAACTCCTATAAAACACTGCTCTCCAATTTCACAGCTCCCCGATATGACAACATGGGATGCTATAAAACAATGATCATGAATAAGGGAGTGATGCCCTATATGGTTTCCACTCCACAAAGTGACATTATTTCCTATTTTTACAAACGGCTGAATTGTATTATCTTCAAAGATAAAACAATTATCGCCAATGGCTTGTTGGTTTAATATTGTTGCTTTTGGGCTAATGTAACTTGCTAACTCATATCCCAGTTTTTTAACTGCAAAATATTTTTCTTTGCGATCTTCATTGATTTTTGAATAGGCAAGGGCAACAAAAAAACTGTGGGTTTTTGGCGGATAAAGTTTTGATACTTCGTCAAATGCAACGACTGGCAAATTACAAAAACTTTTCTCTTTAAGGTATTCTCTATCAATACTAAAAGCGACAACTTCATATTCTGAATCAGTTGAAAAATAAAAGTGCGCAAGCTGTGCAATATTGCCTGCCCCCAATATTACTAAATGTTTTTTCACTTTTATTTTCTCACTAAAATTGTAAACTCATATAGGTCGTAATCATGTAATAATGTTACGTTACGAGAAAAATAGCGTTTGCAATAATCAAAAATTATACAAGGGTCGGCATAATATAAATTATCACGCTGTTTATCTTCATCAGAATAGGAAGTTAAACAATTAAAGGAGAAGCCTTTCACACTGAATTCATCAAGAATATCAAGTGTTTTATAGATATATCTTAACCATGTTTTATTATCTTGTTGTAGACGAACGTTAAATATACCGCTTGCCAGACAATAATCCTTAGCTTTCCTTAGGCTTTTTCCAACATAGAAATGAGCATTGTTTTTATCTTTATTTCGTTGTTTTGCTGCCAAAACCATTTCTCTTGAAATATCAATTCCTACATAAGAAAAGTTTTGATGGTTTTTATCTAAATAATCATATAGCGAACCAAACCCGCACCCTAAATCATTTATAGAGAAGCTATCTTTTGTTGTGATTATTTTGGATAATTGTTCAAAACGAAGAAATTGACTTTCTTGCCCATTCCAATCAACCCCGCGAGCAGTTTCTCCGTGTTGCTCCAATTTTTTTGCATAATAATCTGCAACTTCATCTAAAATATTATCATTTTCGTTTGTCATAAACCTGCTTCACAATTGTATATGGACGCTGTTTTGTTTCTGAAAATATTTTCGCCAAATAAATGCCGATTATTCCAATAAAAGCTATTATCAGGCCGCCTAACAACCAAACCGATGCTATTACTGAAGTCCAACCCGAGAGAGCTCCTCCTCCAAATATTCGATTCACAACTAAATATGCGACATATATGCTGGAAATCGAAGAAATAATAACCCCAAGATAAAAAATCATTCTCAAGGGAGCGTTGCTGAACGACGTAACGGAATTTACAAAAAGAGAAATTCTGTGCCTGAGAGAATAGGAAGTAGGGCTGGTGTTGCTTTTGTTTACGATCATTGCCCGTTGATCAAAACCAGTTATGTGCCATAGTCCAGCAAGAAAAATTTCACGTTCTTTGTGGAGTAATAGCGCATCAACATAATTTCTTGTCATTATTCGTGCTGTAACTATGTTTTTTGGCAAGTTCAATCCAGTAAGAATATTGAAAAATTGATAAAACCAATTTCCACTAAAGCGTTCAAAAAAACCACCCTTGCGGGTTTTCTGAATGCCATAAACAACATTACAATTTTCTTCACTGAGTTGCTTTGAGAAACTCAACAACCACTCTGGCTCTTCTTCCAGATCGCTATCAATTAAAAAAATATGCTCTCCACTAGTATAATCCAGACCGGTCATTATAGCTTTATGGTGACCAAAATTGCGCGAAAGATCAACAACAACAACATGTTTATCTTCTTTTACAATCTTGGTTGCAATTTCTAAACTATTATCCGGAGATCCATCATTCACCAATATTATTTCATAATCATCACCCACTAATTGTTTAGCAGCCTTGCTAACACGTTGGTGAAATTCTTTAAGGTGAGGGGCTGATTGATATAGGGTTGATACTATTGAAAGCTTCATTAGCTAACATATTTCATGTGTTTTTTGCTGTCTTTACCGCAGTTAAATAGCAAATCAAGAATTGTAACTTCATGGGTAAATTCACCCCAGAGTTGAGAATATTCCGGGTATCCTTCATAGTTAAACCAATCCATATTTATTCCTTTTTCATTAAATGTTTTCTCAATAATATATCTTTTTGCTGAAGGGCCAGAAATATATTGGCTAGCTTTTGCCTTTGTACAAAGATTAGCTAATCTTTCTGACTTGCGTCCACTTACATCATAGTCCCAAGAATTAGAAATTGTGGTATTTATCTCAAGGTATTTGCAAATAGCTATAATAAAGGTGTGATTTACTATTGAAATATTATCTAGCGAATTTTCAAGATATAAAGGCTCAAGCCAGGTTTTTATTTCTTTAAAATATGGCGCATAGGCGTAATTTGCTTCAAGAGATTTCCAATGGGTTACTGCCCATTTTGATCCATTAATCTTTGTATCTTTTATTTTTTGGGTGTATTTTCCCTTTGCGCTAATTGGGATAGTAAGCCATTTTGTGCCATTTTGAGTTTTAATTATATTTCTGTTTCGCCAGTCACGCTTGGTATATTGCATGTCATCATAAATTATAAATTCATCAACATAAGCAATAATATCAAAATAGCCTTTCCAGGGAATATAATTTGATTGAATAATAGCAACTTTCTTTTGCTTCATATTATTGCTCATTTAATAGTGACAATAAATATTCGCCATACTCATTGTTGAAATAAGAATTGGCAATTAACAATAACTGCTCAGCACTAAGCCAGTTATTGTTAAATGCAATTTCTTCTAAGCAGGCAATTTTATATCCCTGCCTTGTTTCAATGGTTTCAACAAATTGAGCAGCGGCAAGAAGGTTTTTATATGTGCCAGTATCAAGCCAAGCAAACCCCCGTCCAAGCAATTCAATATGTAACTTGCCCTTTTCAAGGTAGGCTTGGTTGATTGAAGTGATTTCTAGTTCACCACGTTTAGATGGTTTTACCTGTTTGGCGATTTCTATCACTTCATTATCATAAAAGTACAAACCAGTTACGGCAAAATTTGATTTTGGCTCAACAGGCTTTTCTTCAATAGAAATAGCTTTGCGGTTTTTATCAAATTCCACCACACCAAACTGTCTTGGGTCTTTAACTTGATAACCAAAAATACTGGCACCGGATTTTCTTGCTACTGCTTTTTCCAGCATTGGACGAAAACCCTGCCCATAATATATGTTATCACCCAAGATAAGACATACATTATTATCGCCTATAAATTTTTCCCCAATGATGAAGGCTTGGGCTAAACCATCAGGTTTAGGCTGAATTGCATATTGAATATTAATGCCAAAATTACTGCCGTCACCTAAAAGCTGTTTATAATTATCACAATCATTTAGATTGGTAATTATCAAAATTTCTCTGATACCTGCCAGCATCAAAACCGATAATGGATAGTATATCATTGGTTTATCATAGACGGGCAGTAATTGCTTAGATAGGCCACGGGTGATTGGATAAAGCCTTGAGCCAGTCCCTCCCGCTAAAATAATACCTTTTATGTTTGGTTTGTTTGTCATTATTTTATAATTTCATTTATTGTTAAGCCCAAGCCTCTCTCTTTGATAGCTGCCGCCCTGAACTCTTTCACACCAGACTTGGTTATTAAGATACCATTCTACAGTTTTCCTAATCCCACTTTCAAATGTTTGTTTTGGTTTCCAGCCCAGATTTTTTTGAATTTTTGTATTGTCGATAGCATATCGTTTATCATGTCCTGGACGATCTTTAACATAGGACATTAATTCTTCGTATTTTTTTATTCCCAAAGGTTTTTTAGGCACAAGCTCATCTAAAACTTCACAAATTTTCTTTACTACCTCAATATTTTGCATTTCATTGCAACCACCAAGATTATACGTCTCTCCATCAGCGCCATCAAAAAGAATTTTTACTAATGCCTGTGCATGATCTTCTACATATAACCAATCACGAATTTGATCACCCTTACCATAAACGGGAAGTTTTTTGCCTTCAATCGCATTGAGAATAATCAATGGCATAAGCTTTTCTGGAAATTGATAAGGTCCATAATTATTTGAACTATTAGAAATAACTACCGGGAGACCATAGGTTCTATTCCACGCACGGACTAAATGGTCAGACCCGGCCTTTGAAGCAGAATAGGGAGAACTAGGTAAATATGCTGTATCTTCAGTGAATTTTTTATTCATATCTGTCAAATCACCATAAACCTCGTCACTCGAGATATGATGAAAGCGGAAATTATTCTTTTTCTCTCCGGTTAAAGACAGCCAATATTCTTTTGAAATTTCTAAAAGATTATATGTTCCAACAATATTGGTTTGAATAAATTCTGATGGACCATCAATAGAACGATCTACGTGAGATTCTGCAGCCAAGTGCATTATTTTATCGGGATTATAGTTTTCAAAAACTTTTTTCACTTCTTGGTAGTTGCATATATCAACTTTTTCAAAGAAATAATTAGGCGAATAAATAATGTCTCCCAAAGAATCCAGATTTCCTGCATAAGTTAATTTATCTAGATTGATAATCGAGTAATTAAGATCATTTATTAAATGACGTATAAGAGTTGAACCAATGAAACCAGCTCCACCAGTAATTAATAATCTCATATTCATTCTTTGTAACCCCTTGTCATTCTTTGTAACCCCTTGATAGAATAGACCTGTCACGGTTTAGTTGTAAAAGTTCTGCCCCAGGTTCTCATTTAATTTACTATTCTTTCGAAAGCCAAGAGAAGTGGTCGCAGAAATTCGAACCAGTGTTTAAGATGGATCGGCTTCTGAGAGAGACGATTCAAAATGACGAAACGAAAGAACCATTCCCCGTAATTCAAAGCCAAGGTTGCTGACCTGCGCCCTAAATTCCCTCCACAGTTTTCGTAAAGTCCTTGATGATGATTTAATGGCCTTAGGCGGCCAATTTGTCTATTAATATTTTCCTTGTTTGTTGAGCAAACTCATTGGTTGTTAGATATTTGATGGATGAATGCAATCTTTGATGATTGTAATCATGCCTCCAATTTTCCAGTTCATGTCTGGCCTTTTCCGAGCGTATCGCATACTGCCGGAATCAAGGACTTCGAACCCCGAAAACGCCCTTACCATTCAAGGTGTTAGAAGATTTCCACATAGGTAAATGTGAAATGGCAAAGAGACAGGGATTATATCGGGGCTTTACTGTTTGGATAATATTGGAACGTGGAGCAATTATGAGAGTCAGCCGGTTGGGTTCCCTGGCCCGGCGAGATGGTGGTGCTCCCCAACCCTTCGACCGACGGCTTCGAGCTGTTGACTACATTTGGCAGTCGCGCCCGGATCGGGGCGCTGGATAGCGTCACCGATCCCTGTCGTTCGTCTCGCCCGCGGCAAAATTCGGTATGCAAGGGCGGCAGAATGGGAATTTTTTGCCGTTCGCTGCGAATGAAAAATCTCCGGATCTATCGTTCTGTGCTTTGTTACTCTCGGGGAAGGCCGCTATTCGCTGCACCCACGATAAATCGACGATCCCCGAAAAACAGACGTACACCAACCGGCCTGATCAGCTATCACAGAGGACCCCTGCTCAGTGCCAGAAGCGCTGGTCTCTCGGTTACAGCGGCGTCGTCTCCCGAGTCGTTAGCCTTTTTCCGCGAACTTAGACGAACTCCGGCTTGAACTGGCGGGTCGCGCCGGACTTTTTTCCAGTTCAACCAAGACTTGGGAGGTTTTTCCGGGGCCCGGAAACCGGACCAAGGTTCCCGCGATCTGCCGTCCATCAACGCTCACCCGAACGGCGCCTGTTCCGACATGCGAGGGGTCATCGATCACGACGGCAAGGCTTCCGCGCGGGCTGTTGATCATAAGCTCGGCACCGCCCCAGCTTTTGGGCAGGCACGGCTGGAACTGCACTTCGCCACCCCTGAGCCTTGCGCCCAGGATGCCGGTGACGGCAAGCTGCCAGGTCCAGCCTGCGGCACCGGTGTACCACGACCATCCGCCTTGCCGGTGGTGTTCGCCGGTGGCCGAGACGTCGCCAGCCAGCACAAAGGGCTCGCGTTTGTAGAGCGCGGCGTCCTCGGCGGTCGCGGCGCGGCGGATCGGGTTGATGATATCGAAGATCTGCCAGGCGCGGTCACCATCGCCGATGGCTGCGAAGGCGTGGCCGAGCCAGGCGGCAGCATGTGTGTATTGCCCGCCGTTTTCGCGGATACCCGGCGGATACGCGCGGATGTAGCCCGGATCGCGGGTGCTGTCATGGAAAGGTGGGTCGAGGAGCCGGATCAGCCGGTCCGCGGGTGAGACAAGCCTTGAGAACGCAGCCTCAAGCGCGGTCAGCGACCGGTCGCTGACCTGCTCTCCGGCAAGGGTACTCCAGGCCTGGGCGATCAGGTCGATCCGACATTCGTCGTTGGACTGCGAGCCCCAGGGCAGGCCTTCGTCGTCAAACGCACGTAGGTACCATCCGCCGTCCCAGCCATGTTCGGCCACAGCGTCACGCAGGCCGGTTGCATGCGCCCGCCAGTTTTTTGCCCGGTCGGCCAGCGCAGTACCGGCCACCAACGGAGCAAAGATCCGGATTGTGGCCATGTGGAACCAGGCGAGCCACAGGCTTTCGCCGCTGCCTTTTGCGCCAATGCGGTCCATTCCGTCGTTCCAGTCGCCTGTGCCAATGAGCGGCAGACCGTGCGCCCCGGTCGTCATCATCCGGTCGAGCGCGCGGACGCAATGTTCGATTAGCGGCGCTTTCGGACCGGTGTCGAACCTTGCATAACGGTCGTCCTCGTCCTCGCGCAGCTCCGGGGCCGCCAGGAATGGCACCTCCTCGTTCAGAATCGAGCGGTCACCGGTCGCCGTGACGTAGCGCGCGGTGACGAAAGGCAGCCACAGGAAATCGTCCGAGCACCGGGTCCGCACGCCGCGTCCTTCCGGCGGATGCCACCAATGCAGCACATCGCCCTCCTCGAACTGATGTGCCGCGGCTTCGAGGATGTGTGCGCGCGCGCGCTGCGGGTCGCTGAAGAGCACGCCGAGCACGTCCTGCAGCTGGTCGCGGAAGCCGAATGCGCCGCCAGCCTGGTAGAACCCGGCCCGGGCGTGAATGCGGCAGGAGATGTTCTGGTAAGGCAGCCAGCGGTTGACCATCAGGTCGAACGCCGGGTCAGGTGTTTTGACCTGGACCGCGCCGAGCTGTGCCTGCCAGTATTTCGCAACGTCCTGCAGTGCTGCGTCGAAGCGTCCGGCATCGCGCCATGTCTCGATCAATTCGCTCGCCTTGGCATCATCCGCCGCCTCGCCGAGGACGAAGACAACCTCAGCAGTGTCGCCCGCGGCGATGTCGAGATGCACCTGGTAGGCAGCGCAGGCATCTCCGCCGGGCGTGAACTGGCCGCCTAGGTCCCAGCGCCGCAGCGCGTCCGGCGCGGCAGGATCGCCCTCGCGTCCAAGAAAGTCGCGGCGGTCGCCGCCGACACTGTGCGGGTCAACAGACGCAGTCAGGAACGCCACCCGGTCGCCGAATTCCGGGTTCCACCGGTTCTGCGCGATGATCGCCCTGCGGCCTGGATCGTAGCGGCAGGAGACATGCGGCTTGGAGACGCTTGCGAGCGCGCCGAGCAGCCATTCGGCATAATAGGTTGCGGTGATCCGGCGCGGAACGTTGGAGACGTTTCGGAGGCGCAGCCGCACGAGTTTCACTGGCGAGTCGGGCGGAACAAGTACCTGAAGCTCCTGCTCCAGCTGCCGACTGTTCTGGTGCCACGTCGTGTGGCCGGCGCCGTGCCTGATCCGGCAGGCAACGTCATGCCCTAGCGGCGCCGGTGTCGTCGTCCAGACTTCGGCAGAGGCCTCGTCGCGCAGATAGAGGATTTCGCCTGCTTCGTTGACGACGGGATCGTTTGGCCACGGCGTCAGCCGGTGCTCGCCGCTGTTGATCGCCCAGGTGAAGCCCAGGCCGGCCTCGCTGACGATGGTTCCGAAATCGTCGTTGGCGATCACGTTGCACCACGGCGCGGGCGTGTGCCTGCCGGGATCGAGGTGGATGACGTAATCGCCAGTCTCCGGGTCGAAACCGCCATAGCCGTTGTCGAAGGCGAGCCCTTCGGGGCGGGCGAGTGTCTGCCCCCGCTCATGCGCGACCGGCAGCGCAGCCTCAAACCGGGGCGGCGGGCGCCGAAGGTCCAGCACCTGGTCCAGCTTTTCGGCCAGTGCCAGGTGATCGTCAGTCAACACCACAAGCGCCGCAGCCTCCAGTCCGCGCCGGGCGTCGGCGCTCATCTGGTCCGATGACAGTAGATGAATGCCGCCGTTGCGGCCCAAGAGTCCCTCGGAATGACTGTCGCGCAGGATCGACAGGATGCGTTCGCGCAAAGGACCGTCATAACTGGATATCCCCTCGCGCAGCACCACCAGGTCGATCACCAGGTCGCGGCGGTGCCACAGCGCGCGGGCCCGAACAAGGGTCTCCAGCAAGCCCGGTTCGCGCTCGTCATCGGTGCGGAACAGCAAAAGCGGATGATCGCCCGATATGCCGAAACGCCAGAGGTCGGGCTGCCCGTTCCCACCGCTTGCGCCCGCCCCCCCGGATTGCCGCAACACAGGATTCGGTTGCAACAGAAGTGAGGACAGGACCTGCAGCGTCGGCAGATGCGCCGGGTCGGTACCCGAACGTTGCACCTCGCGCGCGGTTTCAAGCAAGGCCTCGCGAAAGACACGGTCAAGCGAGTCGGTCGAAAACTGCGCCGCGGTTCGCAGCACCTGCTCGCGCAAGGACCCGGCGAAAGTCAGGATCGACAGCTGTTTTTCCTGCCGGGGAGACAACCGTATCCGCGTTTGCAGCGACGCGACCGGGTCGAGCGTCCATCCCGAGGTGCCGCCGAGACCCTCGCGCATCGCGCGCGGCCCTTTCAGGCTTCCGTTGCGGCCAATAAAGTTTTCGCGGTCGGTTTCGAAGCCGACGATTTCCACGTCCGCGTCGTCGGTCACGAGCTTTTGCAGCAGGACCGGCACAACCATTTCCGGCCGCCGCGGACGCCGCTCGAACAAGAGCGCCATGTCACCGGCCAGATATTTGCCGCTGACAAAGAGCTTGCTGAAGGCGGGGTGGCGTTCATCGTCGAGCGGCGGCGCCAGAACGATCTCGGCATAGCTCGTCAGCTCAATCGTGCGGGCGCGGTCGGTTTCGTTGGTCAGTGTAAAACGGCGGATTTCGACATCCGCGAACGGGGCGACCGTCAATTCCATCCGCGCTGCGATACCGTGGTCGCGGCGGAACGTCTCGACCATGTGCTGGTGAAAGATGGCGCGCTCGTCGTCGCCTGAAATCCCGGTAGGGAACCGCCCTGCCGACCAAAACTGCGCGCTGTCGACATCACGGATATAGATGCCCATTCCGTGATTGTCGCGTGTCGGATCCGGCAGCCAGCGGGTCAGGGCGTGGCCGCGCCACTTGAGCCCGCCCGCGCCCGAGGCCGACACCAGCGACGACAACCGGCCGTTTCCCAGCAGATGCATCTGCGGCGACGATGCGTCGGGCGAAGGCACCCATGGCGCGGGAACCGCGGGCGCGTGGGTGTCGGCATGCCGCTCCCACGCTTCGTCGGCGCGGCTCTTGTCGGCGGGCGCGTCCCAGGGCACCTTCTCGTGCAAAAGCAGAGCAACGGCGTGCAGCGATTTCTCGCGCGCAACGCGGCGGACCAATATGTCGCCGCAGAGCGCATTTGCAGTCGCCGCGATGGTCATGCCCTGATGGTGGGCCATGTAGGCCTGTACCGGCACGTGCGCCCGCGCGGCAGAGAGGCGGGCGGGTGTGAAATCGAGCGCCTCGACGAAGCCATAGCGCGTCACCGCACCAAGGCTTTCCAGGGCACGCAGGTTTTTGACCGAAGAGCGGGGCCGCACGCAAAGCGCCAGCGCCGTCGCGTAGGGCGCAACCACAAGATCATGGGTCAGCCCCCGCCGGATGCCCAGACCCGGAACGCCGAAGGCACGGTACTGGTAGTTGCCGTCGGAATCGGTTGCCGCGAAGGCGGATTCCGAAATGCCCCAGGGCACGCCGCGTTTGGCCGCATAGCGCTGCTGGAAGTTCACCGCCAAAAGCTCGCTTTCGCCGAGCAGAGTGTCGCGGCGGCTGGGCAAGAAGATCGGCGGCATCAGATATTCGAACATCGATCCGTTCCAGGACAGGATCGAAGGTTTGCCCCACAGACGGGTGATCGGGCGGCTTAAGGAAAACCAGTGCTCTGCCGGCACGTCATGCTTGGCGATGGCAAAGATACTGGCCAGCCGTGCCTCGGTGGCCAGAAGGTCGTAGTGGTTGGCGTCCATCTGGCCGGCACTAAGATTGTAGCCGATGGCAAAGAGGCGAACCTCGGCATTGTAGAGAAATCCGAATTCCATGCCATAGGCGAAAGCGCCAGCCCGAACGGCCAATTCGTTCAACTCGTCGCGCAGATTCTGCTGGCTCTCTGTACCGTCGATCAGGGCCTGTCGCAGATCTCTCAGCCAGCCGGCGGCGGCGTCCGTGCTCGGGCTGGCCAGGCGGCGCTCGATTTCCGCGTCGAGTTGCGAAAAATGCTCCAGCGTCGCTACCATCCCGATCTGTGGTGACATCAGCCTGCCGACATCCAGGGCGAGGCGGGCCTCGGTTGCGGGCGCCCGGTCGATCAGCAACAACCAGGGCATATAGTGGTCGGCGTCACGGCGTAGCCCGTTGACGTGATGGTGAAACCGATCGAGCCAAACATGGATTTCGGTCAGCTTCTCGGGAGCGATGTCGTCGGTCTGCGCGATCGCGTCGCGGATGATCCGCTCCAGTTGAGCCCAGACTTCGCCGCCCATCTCGTCGATGGCCCGGCGCCAGGACGCGGGCGACACGCGGGCGGCAGCGATGCTCTTGCGGATGCCGTGCTCGACGTGCTCGAGCGCCGCGACATCCAGCGACGAAAGACTGCGGGCCGCGTCCAGCGCCAGATCAAGCGTTACCCCGAGACCGTCGAGACAGGCGGCGTGGATCGCCGGGCCATTGGCAATCTCGATGCATCCCTGCCTTAGCGCGATCAGTGAGACCGCCAGATTGCCGCTGTCGACCGTCGAGACGTATTGCGGCTCCAGCGGGTCAAGGCTGCGGGTATCGTACCAGTTCAAGAGATGCCCGCGGTAGGACTTCATCCGGCCCATGGACTGAAGGCTGTTGCGGCAGCGCACCAGGAAGTCCGAATTGGGGATGAACCCGAAATCCCGCGCCGCAAGAGTAGACGTCAGGTACATCCCGATATTGGTGGGCGAGGTCCTGTGCGCGACCTTGTTGTAGGGAAACTCCTGGAAATTGTCGGGCGGCAGCCAGTTGTCCTCGGGTCCTGCGAAGCTCTCGAAGAAGTGCCAGGTGCGTCGCGCGATTTTCAGCAGGAAAGCGCGCTCCGGGTCGTCCAGCGTTTCGCGCCTGAAGGTCCGATGCCGCGCCGTCCAGATCGCGATCTCCGGCGCGGCCAGCCACAACAGCAGGATCGGCGTGGCTGCATAGAGCGCTTTGAGGTCGTAAAACCCAAGATGCGCACCCATCAGGAAAGCCACCGCTGAGGACGGCCACATCAGGTTCCATGCAGCCGAACGTATGCCGTACAGCGAAAGATCGGACGAGGCATGCGCCGCTGATTTCCATTCCAGCAGGCCCTTTTTGGAGAAGGCCAGCCGCCAGAGTGTGCGTAATACCGCGTCGAGCGCGATAAGCGTATCGCTGACGAGGAATATGATCGACAAAAGCCAACGTCCGCCGCTTTCGGTAAACCGGTGGCTGGTGTCGGACAAAAACCCCCGCCAAAAGCCGCCTGTCACAGTCGAAAAGACCTCGCCGATCAGGTAGCTGCCGGGCGCGGCCAGCGCGAGCAGCGTCCAAAGCACCGGGTTTCCGGGCAACACTGTCCAGCCGCCGATGAAGAATAGCAGGAGCGCGGGCGCGATTAGGCTGCGACGCAGGTTGTCGGCAATCTTCCAGCGGTCGAGCGGGAAGAGCGGGGTCGGCGACGATCCGCCGTCCTCCGTGGGCACGGTGCGCCCGAGCCAGGGCAGAAGCTGCCAGTCGCCGCGCTGCCAGCGGTGGCTGCGCAATGCGAATCCCAGATAGGTGCCGGGAAAATCCTCGAAAAGTGTGATGTTGCTGACGAGGGCCGCGCGGGCGTGGACGCCCTCGAAAAGGTCGTGGCTGAGAATGCGGTTTTCCGGCAACCGGCCGGCCAGGCTGCGCTGTATGGCGGCGATGTCGTAAATACCCTTGCCGACAAAGATGCCGGTGCCAAAGAGGTCCTGGTACACGTCCGAAACCGCACGCGAATAGATGTCGATCGCTGAATCCCCGGCGTAGATGTGCGAAAACAGCGTCGCGGTACCGGTGTCGGGCCGCAGCTCGATCCGCGGTTGCAGGATCGAATAGCCCGCGATCGGCCTATTGCTGCCGGGGTCGAACGCCGCCCGGTTCAGCGGATGGGCCAGCGTACCCACCAGCCGCGCCGCCGTGCCGGGCGGCAGTTCGGTGTCGGCGTCAAGCGTGATCGCAAAGCGGACCTTGCGCAGCGTTTCGACCGCCCCTTCGGTCAGCGCAAAGCCGCCGGCTTCGCCGTCGGTGACCAGCCTGTTGAACTCCTCCAGCTTGCCGCGCTTCCTTTCCCAGGCCATCCAGCAGTTTTCGCAAGCGTTATAGCGGCGCGTGCGGTGCAACAGCACAAACGGCCCGCCGTCGGCATCCGAATAACGTAGGTTCAGGTTGCGAATTCCCTTGACCAGTTCCTCTTCTATCCGCCTGTCGTCCGGCAGATGCTCGATGCTTGCATCGCAGGGGTCTGACAACAGAACATAGCACAGCACCGGATCGGGATTGGACAGCCTTCGCAATTCCAGCTTTGCGATGGTCGACGGCACCTCGTCCAGATGCGCGACGATCGTGGGGACGACGACGGCCGTGGCCAATTCTCCCGGTATCGCGCGTGAAAAATCCATCTCCGGCAAAGCGCGCGGCGGAATGATCGTCGTGATCAGCCAGTGTGTCACCGACACGCTCAGTACCGTCGCCGGCAAAAATGACAGCCCCAGACCGGCGATCCACTGCCAGACGTTGGCGTCGCTGGCAAAGAGGTAATAGCCCGGCAGGGCCAGCGCCAGGAGGGCGCCCAGAGCGAGACCCGCCGCGTAAAGCGTGCCGGCGTGGCGCGACAGGTATCGGCGGCTGGCTTCATAAGCGCCTGTCCTGTAGGCGGTTTCCGCCTCCAGAACCGACAACCCTTCGCCGATCAGCCAGTGCCCGACATGTCCCAGCCGATCCAAGCCCTCGCTATTGCGGGACAGCGTTAGTGCCGCACCCGCCACCTCCGTTTCCGAGATGCCCGACCCGAAGGCGAGGCGCTCCACCGCCTTGCGATAGCGCTCGCGCGTGTCAAAGGTCATCGATGTATAGACCCCTGCGGGATCGTTGTTCAGCACCGCATCGATCGGGCTGGCGCTTTCGACGAAATCGGCCCATTTAATGGAATGAACCGCCGTCAGGTTGCTAATCGCCCGGGCGATGCGGTCGGTGGCGTCCTCTGCCTCCGGCATCACCGACAACACACTGATCCCAAACGCCGGCGCAAGCTGCGGATAAAGATGGCCGAAGGCGTCACAGAGTCGCTCGAGGCACCCAAGCCGCAACATCGATGGCAGCGCCCAAAGCTCGCCATGGTTGAGGTGGGCAGTCTCTTGATATCTGTTGACGTATTCGACAATCCGGGAAAACGAGACCTGCGGCCGCAACTCATCCAGGATCGCAGATGCCAGGACGAAAACCCGCGGGAGCCCGCCGTCAGGTCCGGGCTCCAGCGCCGGTAGCCGACGGTAGAAATCGCGCGGCAGATCCTCGTGCAGCCTGCGGATCGCACGAATGACCTGGTAATCGTTGTCAAGCAGCCAGTCGGCCGCACGATTATGCTCCGACGCCGGGTTCCGGCAGTATTGCAGCGCTTTTATGAGCCACTCCGACACCGATGGCAGCGTATCCAGGAGCGCGACTGCGGCCGGCGGCCCGGACGATAGCCGATGCGTTGCGGCCAGGTCACTTGCCGCAGGATTACGCGAACTGTCCGGTTCTTTGTCGGGTGCCGGAATCATCGCTCCAGATCGATGCGATGGCGAACGCCCTCGGGCCTGACGTCATGAAATATGTGCTCTTCTTTGCGTCCTTGAGGCTGTCGCGTGACCAATACCGGAACCGAAGATCGGTCGAGTATGAAACCCGCGACGTCTCCCGCGTGCACATCCGCATAGCCGCTTTGCCCATGCGCCGCCATGACCACGATATCGGCGGCTTCCCTTGCGATTGCACTAACGAGGGAACGTCTGGGGTCGCCGTCGGTGAAGAGACTGATCGAAACCGGCACGTTGTATTCTTTCAGGCGGTCCTTGACCCGGTTCAGATAGCTCTTTGCGACCTTTTCGTTGTGTCGCGCGATCATTTCCTTCAGTCTGATCGTCTCGGTATCCGCGGGTCCGATCTCTGTCAGGACCGTCTTTGGAGTAACATGGCAAAGCAACAACTCGGCACTATGCTCCTTCGCCAGCCTGGCCGCCCTCGGAATCACGCTTTCGGCATTGGCAGAGCCGTCGAGGGGGATGAAGACCCGGCTGTAAACGGGGATCGTCTTGCCGGCCAAACTCGTCGGAATCACGAGGATTGCCGCGACATCCGAGGCCATCACGCCGCATGCGGCCGCACCCGCCGGCCAGCGCCCATAGCCGGGGGCGCGCTGGATGGCGATGATATCGTTGGGTTTATTCGCAACGCAGTTGCAGATCTGGTCGGCCGGATGGCCTTCCAGAACTCTGACCCGGATCTCCAGCGTCTCGGACCGGAACTTCTTTGCCAGATCGGTCAGGTGCCGCAACACCCTGCTCCGGCGGATGCCCCAATCGACCGGGTCGACGGCTGAAACCCCCGCTTCCACCGGTTTGATCACGCTGACAAGCAGGATGTTGGCACCGAAGGCGGCGGCAACCGCCTTGGCATGGCCGATCATCGCCGTGGGATCACGCTCGGCCTCGACGTAGACAACCACGTCCGGCGCGTTGTTCCACCTCTTGTCTCCCTTCGCAGGATATTCTGCGGCGGACCTCAATTCAATCATAGTGCTTGCAGACATTGAACCCTCCAACATGGCAGCTGCGAAGCTGCCCTCACTACGCTCATGGGCCGGATTGTGCCTCGTAAATTCTGAACCGCCCCGGGTTTAGCGGAGAGTGTTTTGTTCAAAACTTAAGCGACTTTATCAAGGTTGTTCATGTTTGTATACAAGGTCTCCTCTGCTTATTGTGGCGTGACATATCCAATTGCGCTGTGCAGGCGTTCGGTGTTGTACCAGTTCACCCATTTCAGGGTTTCCCATTCGACCCGGCCCATTATTTTCCACGGACCGAGAAAGTTGATGACTTCGGTTTTGAACAAACCAATCGTGCTTTCGGCCAGCGCATTATCGTATGAATCGCCAACGCTGCCCACTGAGACGCTGCCCACTGATGGGTCGATTCCCGCCTCGGCCAATCGTTCGGTGTATTTGATGGCCAGGTATTGACTGCCGCGATCTGAATGGTGGATCTCGTTGGCTTGGCGAAGTTCACGGTTCTCTAGCTCCAGAGCTTTGAGCTGCGCCTTCTCGTCGCTGGTCAATCCAGTGCGCTTAGTCAACAGCTTGGAGAATATCGGGGATCAGAGAACCAATTTCGGGGCAGCCGCCAGAAAGGCACTCAACAGCCCGTCTGCTACAACCTTTGAAAACAACGAGAAAATCTGGCCGAGGCATAAGGCGGAGATTGGGTTTTCAGCTGTTTGTGGCGGAGGATACGACATACCAACGACTTTTCTCGAAAAGCGGGTCAAAACTGAGCGAAAACTCGCAATTATCCGAGCGTTTTCATTGTCTTAGTTCGGTATGAATGCAAGATTTGGCGCAAAGTTCAGCAGTCCAACGACTTACATAAAACCTCCACGTTTTAAGGCTGGAAGCCAAACGGAACTACTGAGCGTTTATGTGGGTTAGTCATTGCCTTTCTCCTTAAACGACAAGAGTAGAAAGTCCGTCACCGCGTCTGCGGTGAACTTGACATAAAGCGTGCCCTGTTCAGACGGCACATAGTAAACATCCTGCCAGACTCAATTATCAGTATAGGATGTCAGCGACTTGAAAAAGTGTTTCCGGTCGACAGACTGGATCGCACTGACGATTTCCCGGCGTCCGAACCCCAAGGCAGCGGCCCCCCTGATCGCAGAACCTGTTGCATTCAATCACTCAACCGTCGAGAAAGCCGATTTGATCGCCTCTAAATCATATGTTGGCTTACGCTTTTCAGTCATAGCTGAACATAGCACCATAATGGTGCTTTTTCAAAAGGCACCACAATGGTGTATTACCAATGGTTGGCTCTCCCCTATCAAATAGGGAAAACCCGCGCCTATCGCATCGGTTTGTCACAATAATCACGCACGTTTCTCCTCATCACCGTCCTCCCGGCTCACCGGTTGCGCCAGCGCAGCAGTCGCCTGGAAAAACGCGTCCTGCTGCTCGTCCGACATGCCGCGGAACAGTTCCAGAAGCGCGCGCTCGCGTTCGGATTTGGCCTGTGGCGGGGCATCGAGCAGGTCGAAGGGGTGGCAGTCGAGCGCCTCTGCCAACCGGTCCACCCAGTCGACCGTCAGCCCCCGGCGACCTTTCTCGAGATGGCTGATCTGCTGGTTGCTGGCTCCCATCTTGTCGGCCAGAGCCTGAAGGGTCAGGCCACGCGCTTTTCTCAACTCAGCAATACGGTTTTTCA
>Ga0316204_10000266_pt1 | contig 213881 bp, 178 predicted proteins | sample 6monrhotite_MG_2_FD_205661 | JGI IMG/M metagenome (GOLD analysis project Ga0316204, IMG submission 205661) | Microbial mat bacterial communities from mineral coupon in-situ incubated in ocean water Damariscotta River, Maine, United States -... | ecosystem: Environmental > Aquatic > Marine >... | reverse complement strand
GAACGCACCGGCCGATGGAGAATTGAAACCAGTAGCTCTACGGTAATAGCGTTACCGTGAAAAGTTAGGATAGCGTATTTTTGCCCATTAAATTCACGCCATGAAGAAAGTGTTAGGTGTATTGCTACTATGTGCCCTGATGGCCTGTGAAAGTGCCGAAGACAAAGCAGGTCGCTTTTACCTGATGGGCAATGAGGCTCTGACTGCGGGTAATTACAAAGAAGCCATCCGACTCTATACCGAGTCCATCGACAAATATCCAGAGCTTAAGCAGGTTTGGAACAACAGGGGAGTGGCCTACTACAAAGACCGTCAGTACACCAACGCCATCAACGACTTCAATCATGCCTTGTTAAAAATCGATGCCTACTTCTTGGATGCCTGGCGCAACCGGGCCGATGCCCATTACGATGCCGGTATGTACAATGAGGCTATGAAAGATCTCAATTTCCTGGGTGAGGCCTGGCCCGATTCTGCCTTTGTGCATTTCAAGTCGGGGCTGGTGCTTATAGGGCAAAAGAACTATCGCAATGCCGTGAATGCCTTTCGTAAGGCGGTACAGAAAGATTCGACTGATGTAGAGAGTCTGATCAACCTGGCCAATGCTTTTTACCTCTATGGCACTACTCGTGGAGGGGCATATTTCAACGAGGTAGAAAGGAACCTGATCATGGCTGAGAAGATTGACCCCAGTCAAGGTGAGATTTACAATACACGTGCTCTCATGAATGTCTACACCAAAGATTATGAAGAGGCCTTGGTGCAAGTCAATTTAGCCATAGAAACAGAGGTAAATAACCCTTATTTCAACAACAACCGAGGTTTTATTCACCTCATGACCGGTAAGCTGGATGAGGCCGAGCAAGACATAAACCTGGCCATTAAGGGAGATCCGCAAAACGGCTGGGCTTATCGCAACAAGGGCATGTTCTACTTTATGACTGAAAACTTCGAAGCTGCCCTAAGAAACTTCACCCAAGCTGCCATGTATGACGATGCCATACCACTGATGAACTACTACTGGGGTGCCACGCTCTTAAAGCTAGACCAGAAAGAAGAGGCTTGCGAAAAACTGAAAATGTCAGTGGATGCTTTTGAAAACGAGGGTAGAGAGTTGTTCGAAGCCAACTGTGGCGTTTAACCCGGATTTATTCACCTCCTTTTACATCAATGACCCTGAAATATATTGCGGGAATCGCGTTTACCGTCAGCCGGCCAAAACCTAAGGACTATCAAATAATCATGAGTGTCTGAGCTCAATTCCAACTGAGATAGCATCGCCAAAGCTTCCATGTCATACCACCTTGTATTACCAGCTATATCTTCTAGTTGAGAACTGACCCTAAGGTGATATTCTTCAGCCTCCCAAGGCGCTTTTGGAGTGAATATCAATGAGCTTTCATAATCTTGAATTTCCATTTCACCTACAATCACATTACCATCTTTATCTGTAATCTGAACGAAATCTCGCAAGCCCAATATGTCATGTGCCCTAAATGCATTCAGTCTTACTGAATCCACTTCATTTGCCTTAGGGGTATAAATCAGACCAAAGTTACCTGCCTGGCTCATATAAGGATGATATGCGGTTAATCGCTTCTGATAATCATTGGTCAGTTTGCGCCCTTTTGTGTCGCGCATTTCATTTTCGATCACTAACATGTATTGCTGTGAAAATTTGAAGCGTTTGTTAAGTGAATCTTGCCAGGAGGGGCCTTTTACATAAGGGATTGGATCCAAATCGAGCCTCAACAATTTGCCATTCTGAAGCCATTTTTCCGCAGTAATATCTTTAAAGACATTCCTTACGGTATCGCCATATTCACTGATAAAATTGATGTTTTTGCGAGCATAACCAGGAGTCATGGGGTGTGAAAACTCAATATAAATTCGTTTCAGGTTTTGAATCAGATAGGGTTGGCTGGGGTAAATATTCACTACATGGGCCACTGACTTAGCATTGAGGCTGCGCACATAGAAGTCGCGTTCCAGTTTTTTACCATCAAATTGAAAGATGGCTCGGTATGTTTTTCCGGTAGTAAAGGAGTTGTCGGGGGTGAAGACGAGTCTTCCATCTTCCAGGCCTATTTGTCCACTCACTTTTCTGGGCTTCGCTGGCAATTGCTGCTGCTTATCCAGTTCAATGATGACGAATCTATCATTGGCTGTAGATTCACTCAGTTTAGGTGCACTTTCCACTGCTACCACAGAAAAGTCATCGGCTACATATAAATAGGTTTCGCCTTTAGACTGCTCATTTTTCTGGCAGGATGAGGTGAGTATACAGACTGCTAATAAAATTGAATTAAAAAATGAACGTGATCGGATAGACATAGAATTGAAGATATATGCCAGCTACTTTCAAATGATATACCAACTTATGTTAAATTTCGTGAAGAAAATACTTGATTTTCAGCCATTTGGTGGGCTTCTGAAAAAAAAGTGTAGCACTTGTTAACAACTCTTAAAAACAGCCCGTCTACCTTTTGATTATGGATGTAGTACAGTTTAAGAATGACATTCTTCCTTTGAAGAATAAGCTCTTTCGCTTTTCACTCAACATTGTGAAAGATGAAGACCTGGCCAAAGATGTGGTGCAGGAGTGTCTGATCAAGGTGTGGGAGAAACGCAATGACCTTAAACTGATCAACAACCTGGAAGCCTGGTGTATGCAGGTGACCAAAAATAAGGCCCTTGACAAGTTGAGGTCGAAGCATGTGAATCGCACCGACTTGTTTGAGGTAAAGCTGGACACGAGGAAGGAAAGGGATACGCCCTATGTGATGACGGAAAGAGGCGATGTGATGAACCGTATCAAAACGCTGATTTCTGAGTTGCCCGAAAGGCAGCGCGAGGTCATGCAACTGAGAGACATTGAAGGCTATACCTACAAGGAAATAGGGGAGACCCTGGAAATAGATATCAATCTGGTGAAGACTAATTTGTTCAGAGCCAGAAGAAAGCTCAAAGAGAGCTTGATAAAAGAGAATGCTTATGGACTCTAACATAGAGAAACTACTGGAAAAGTACTGGGATGCGGAAAGCAGCCCCGAGGAAGAAGCCAGACTAAAAAGCTTGCTGAATGATTCGGCAGATTTAGAAGAGACTGAAGAAGTAAAAGGCCTTTTTGAACACTTCGAGGCTGAGAAGCAAGTGGAGTTGGACGGTTCTTTTGACGATGAGTTGCTGGCCATGCTCGAAGCCGAGACAGAAACCAAAGTGGTGAACTTTTCTACCTACTTCAGGCGATACGCCAGCATGGCTGCGGCAGTGCTTGTGCTCATTACCAGTAGCTACCTGTTTATCCAAAACCAGAACAGCTACCAGGCCGAAGACACCTTCGATACGCCTGAGGCAGCACTGGAAGAAGTGAAGAAGCAATTGCTGATGGTGTCCAACTTTATGAATAAGGGCAATCAGCAAATCAACGAAATCGGAAGTTTGGGCAAAGCAGATACCGGACTCAACGATTTATCAAGAATGAATCAGGCTGACCAGAGCGTGCGCACGCTTGGCAGAATGAACATAACAACACAGTGAATAAGTAATTAATTGATTGAAATAGAAATAACATGAAAAGGTTAGTAGTAATAATGATGATGAGCGTTTTGGCTGTAAGTGTACAGGCGCAAGACGATGCAATTAGCAAGTACTTCAGCAAATACGTTGACAATGATGACTTCAGCCACGTTACCGTGAGCGGAAAGATGTTCTCAATGATCAACCAGATTGAAGTGGAAGATGACGAAGACAAGGCCATGGTTGAGTCTTTGGGCAAGATCAAAGGTGTGAAGGCACTCTTTGCTGAAAATGGCGTTGATGGTGCTGCCATGTACAAAGAAGCCCTGGGCCTAATCAGTGGCAAAGGCTACGAAGAGTTGATGTCTATCAGAGAAGATGAGAAGGATATTAAGTTCTACATCAAAGAGAAAGGCAACAAGATTGATGAGCTGTTCATGGTCATGGGCGGAGACGATGAATTTGGCGTAGTGAGTATCACTGGCGATGGCATCGACATCAACCAACTCTACAAACTGTCTAAAAACATAGGCATGAAAGAATTTGGTCACTTAGAAAAAATGGGTGGTAATTAATACCACCCTTTTACCCTTAATAGGGTACACTTACCCTTTTTACAAAGGTCAATTACTCTTTTTTTAATTATTTGGATGTATGAAAAAATTAGTAGTAACACTACTGTTGGTAATGTGTGCCACGGCAGCTTTTGGTCAAAGCAAAACCGTGGAAAACTACCGACAAGACAATGAACCCGACAATGCGCTCTTTTTCTACAAAAGTACCTTGCGCATGTTTGCTCGGGTAGCGGCAGACTTTGCCAAAGACCCCGCAGAAGTGCCCGACCTGGGCAGCCTCATTGAAGGCATAGAAAAAATCAAATACTTCATGTATCGCTATAGTTCTGATCAGCAAGATCAGTACAAGACGATTAAGTCAGGTGTGACTGATGAAGGCTACGAAACCGTGATCTCTGGAAAGTTTGGTCCCAATAATATGGAGATGTATATGAAAGAAAAACGGGGTAAACCAGTCGGTTTCGTGGTGTTGGTAGTAGGAGAAGAAGGCATGCAGGTGATGGACATCGAAGGCATGCCTGACTTGAATAAGCTGGTAGAATTTTCTCAGTATGTAAGCGGCAATTCAGATGATTTCAGCTGGCTGAATACTTTTAGAGACAATTAGGTCGAAAAGGTCAATCCCGATCAAATCGGGACTCAATTATAAATAAATACGATTTGGAAACTGTATTAGAGATTAATAACCTCTCCAAGCAATATGGGAGGATAAGAGCCGTGGATGGGCTTAATCTCGAAGTAAAAAGGGGCAATGTCTTTGGCATACTCGGCCCCAATGGTAGTGGCAAAACCACTACCCTGGGCATGATCCTAGAGATCATCAACCCTACTTCGGGAGACTTTCTGTGGTTTGGTAAAAAGTCGGACAAAAACGTCCGCAAGCGCATAGGCGCTATTCTTGAACACCCCATTTTCTACCCTTACCTTACTGCTGTACAAAACCTGCGCATAGTCTGCGACATTAAGGAAGTACCCTACAGCCGCATTGATGAAGTGCTGTTGCAGGTAGGTCTGGAAGAGAGGAAAGACTGGAAGTTCAAAACTTTTTCACTGGGTATGAAACAGCGCCTTTCCATTGGTTCGGCCTTGCTGTGCGACCCCGAAGTGATGTTGCTGGATGAACCTACCAACGGCCTTGACCCACAAGGAATAGCCGAGATCAGAGAACTGATTGTAGAAATTGCCAATAGTGGTAAAACCATTTTGTTGGCCAGTCACTTGCTAGATGAGGTGCAGAAAGTTTGCACCCACTTTGCGGTATTGCGAAGGGGTAAGCTCATGCATCAGGGACCGGTTGAAGATGTGGACAAAGGCGCCATGAAAGTAGAGGTAAAGGCCGATGCAGAAAACCTGCAAACTGTGCTGGAACAATCTGGCCTGGCCGATAACGTCAAACGAGAATTGGACAAGTATGTCATGACCATGGCAGATGGCTATAGCGCCAGCGATGTGAATGAATACTTATTTAAGAATAATATCACGGCCAAGCACTTGCTGATGAAGACGCGTAGTCTGGAACAGCAATTTCTTGAAATCTTGGCTGAAAACGAAGGAGGTGCCCCATGATGCGATTATTAAGAATAGAATGGCACAAAATAAGTAACAACACGGCCTTCAAAGTGCTTACCACCATCTATCTGGTAGTAATTGCCGCCATCAGCATGGGTGTGATGCCCTTCTTAAAATGGGTGGAAATGAAGTTTGGAGAAGCTGGTTTTTCAGAGCTGAAAATCTCCATGCTGCCTTTTTACGAGTTCCCTGATATTTGGCAGAACCTCACCTTTGTGGCCATTTACTTCAAAGTATTCCTGGCCCTCAGTTTAGTCTATGCCATTACCAATGAGTACAATTACAGAACCATCAGGCAAAACGTAATTGACGGCCTGAGCAAGAGAGAGTTTGTTTGGAGCAAGGTATTTATGGCCGGTGCCCTAAGCCTGGGCGCCACAGCCACCCTCTTTATTTTCGGTCTCTTTACTGGGCTTGTGTACTCTTATGACACTTCTTTTTCTGCCATTTTTGGTGACATGTTCTTTTTAGGAGTGTTTTTTCTACAACTCTTTACTTACCTGATGTTTGTGATGATGCTGGCTACTTTGGTAAAGAAGCCACTGATCACCTTCGCTTTGATGTTTTTCATTACCATTTTCGAATCGGTAATTTTTGGCAGATCAATGATGTTGGATTTCCAGTGGGCACAAGACCTGCTGCCAGTAACTACCATCAATAAGCTCAATAGCTTCCCATTCCTGAAGTATGGCTTCCAGGAAATTCAAGACTATGTAAAGTTGAAGGAGTTGGCGCTGGTATTAGTCTATGCTGGACTATTCTACCTGGGCACCATGAGGCTCACTTTGAAAAGAGACTTATAACCTTTGGGTTTTAACATAATGACCAAAGCCGGTCCCGAACTTTCGGGGCCGGCTTTTTTTGTTCAGACCATTCTGTGGTGATCAAAACCACCATGATTTTCAATCCTTTTTGATCGAAGACTTCTTCTCATTGGACTTCATGAGTTCATTTCTAAGCTCTTTGATCAATTGCTCTTGTTGGTTCATTCTTTTATCCTGGTCGAGTAGATAGAGGGTTAGCTCTTCAATCTTTTGCATTTGCAAAACCGCCATGTCTTCCAGATCGATGCCATTGGCAATCACTTCTTTTTCATTGGGTATACCTGGCAAGTGCTTGTACCTTTCAATGAAGGCCCTAAGCTCTTTTAGCGATGTGAGTTCATAACCTTGCTCGAAAACATAATCGGCCCATTCCTGGAGGGTCACTTTCACACCCTGCGCGACAATAGTTCCTTTTACACTCAATAAATGATCAGTATGAGGCGTGTCTGTACCAATGGCCACGGCATCTTGCACAAAAACTAAATTGCCCTCTCTGCTCCATTGTCCTCCGTTGCCAGTACTGCCCGGAGGTGCTGCCAGTACCGACAGGCGTAATTGCTTTAGGGTAGTTCCCGGTGTGTATAAACTCAGGTCGGCAATCAACTCTCCGCTAGAGGCGATAGTTGAATTGTAAATGACTGTGCCGTTAATAGAGTAGCTAATATTGCCACCTACCCTTTGTATTCTTAAGACATCTCCGGTTTGATAGGGACCGTAAGTAAGCCGGTTGCTGGTGTTTTCTCTAATCGTTAAACTGCCATTGTTATTGAGCATAAAGCCATAATCAATGGAGTTGAGTCCGGCATCCGGGTTGCTGTCACTTAAGCCAAAGGTCCTGGCGGTATGTGTTTCGTTGATGACCGATTCCAACCAGCCATCAGCACCTGCCGATAACTTGTCTATGGAAGCAGCCCCGGCAGTCCAGCCAACATCATTGGTTTTAACGATCGCATCGCCCACAAAGTCAATCCCAATGGGGTCGGTCCAGTTGATGGTTTGCTCCACGGGCAGTGTGGTGCCGCTTGGAATCACAAAAGAAGGAGAAAGCGTAACGGCCTTCAGGGTGGAAGCCATATCATACATAGAAAGATCAGCGATAAGCGGAGTGGTAGATGCTATGGTAGAGGTATAAAGTGTATTGCCATTAAGTTTGTAGCGTACCTGGCCACTGACACGCTCGATGCGCAGTATATCGTCAGGTTGATATGAACTGTGTTGTATACGTTTAGTTCCATTTTCTCTAACTTCTAGCTGGCCACCGGTATGCAAGTAAAAGCTGTAGTCAATAGAATTGAGGGCCTGATCTTCATCAATCTCGCTGAGACCAAATGCTCGGTAAGAATGGGTTTCTTTGATGGTGGTTTCAATCCAACCATCTTCAAGCGCATCCAGGGTTTCTTCTGAAGCTGCTCCGCTAGACCAGCCATTTCCAGCTGTTTTTACAATTTCATTGCCAACAAAACTAATGCCCAGGATATTGGTCCAACTAATGGTTTGGGCAGACGGCTGTGGTGTAATGGTGGCAGGGTCGACAAACGAAGGGGAGAGAGTCATGCCCTTTAAGGTGGCCCCTTTGTCATGAATGCTGAAGTCAGCAACCAATGGCTCAATGGACCTGTCGGTATTGGTGTAGATTACGTTCCCATTGATACTGTAGTAGATGGTTCCCAGAATGCGTTCTATTCTCAACACATCCCCGGATTGATAACTGAAACTAGCTTTGTTTGCTCCGCTTTCTCTTACATTTAAATTACCATTGATTTGAATATAGAAGCCATATTCAATTGAGTTCAATTGAGCATCTGCATTATTACTACTCAGACCAAAACCTCTATAAGTATGGGTTTCTTTTATGGTACTTTCAATCCAGCCATCGTTCAGATAGTCGAGTTGTTCAACAGAGGCAGCGCCAGCATTCCAACCAGGGCCTGAAGTTTTTGTGATTTCGTCTCCCTGATAAATGGTACCGAGCTCATCGGTCCAGGTAATGGTTTGCTGATTGGGCAGTGGAGTGACGGTACTGGGGTCTTTAAAAGAAGGAGAGATGCTAACTTGCTTCAGAGTTGCTCCGCATTGATTGATAGTAAAATCTACCAGCAATGGTGTCACAGACAACACAGTTGAGGTGTAAATAAGGTTACCATTAATTTTATATTGAACAACCCCGTTTGTACGCTCTATCCTAAGTACGTCACCTGTTTGATAGGGGCCATAAGAAGTTTTGGTTGCTCCGTTTACTCTTACCTGCAGCAGGTTATTGGGTTGAAGATAGAAGGCGTGATCTATAGTGTTGAGTCCGGCATCGGTATTACTGCTACTTAGGCCAATTGCTCTGTAGGTAAAGGTTTCGTTGACTACTGTTTCAATCCAACCATCCTCCAGAAAGTCGATCATTTCTATTGAGGCGGCACCTGTTGACCATCCATCTGCTCCCGTTTTGATGATTTTGTCACCTTCGAAAATGACGCCAATGACGTCTGTCCAACTTACGGTCTGTTGTGATACTGGAGGTGTAATGGCATCCAGATCTGTGAAGCTGTTTGAGAGGCTGAATTGATTGAAAGTGGCGTTTTCAGAGCTGATGGTAAAATCCACCATCAATGGAATGATGGAGGTGATTGTGGAAGTGTAGATAATTGTGCCATTCACTTTATAGTAAATTTTTCCGTCAACGCGTTCTACCCTTAAAATATCACCTGCCTGAAGCGTACTGTAAGTGAACTTGTTTTGGGTGCTTTCTCTCACCGTCATGATCCCATTTGGCTGCAGGTAAAAGCCGTGGTCTATGGTATTGAGGTTAGGGTCTGGGTTGGCATCGCTCAGGCCAAATCCCCGATGTGAGTCAGTGGTGCCCACCGTGAGTTCTACCCAGCCATTGGTGAGGTAGTCGAGCATTTCTACGGAAGCAGCACCGGCATTCCAGCCGCTAACGGCTGTTTTGGTGATGCCGTTGCTTGATATAGTGACACCAATGGCATCTTCCCAGGTGGCCGTAATTTGTGCAAATGAAAGGCGTGACATGGTAAAAAGAACAGAGGAAAAGAGGAGGACCCGGTAATAAGTTTTCATTGATTGCAAGATTGAGATTTCAACTACTAGTACTGGATTTAAGCTTTTAGTCATCCTTTATTGGATGGTATTTTAAGTTTTAGTGTCTTCCAATCTTTTTTATGGGGCGAATTAGCAATACCACCTCAGTTTGTAAACTTTGAGTGGTATAGTTTTGAGCCTTGAGATTGATACTGAAAAGAGACTTATGACCCCTTTTTGGGTTTTAGTTTAATGACCAAAGCCGGTCCCGAACCCTCGGGACCGGCTTTTTATGTGCCTGCTCTTCAGAATTCGTTCCAATTCGCAGAAATTTCGTTTTTAAGATATGATTCTCGGCCTGGCCTCAATTCAGGGTTTTGTACTCTCTGCGCTGCTCATCTTCAATAAAAACAGCAAATCCGTAGCCAATAAACTCATTGGCCTTTTGGTGTTCTGCTTTTCGCTCATGTTGGTAGAAGAGGCGCTGGAAGCCTTTGAGTTTCACAGGCAAATGCCCAAAATTACGGGCTCTGGCTTTGTGATTGAGCTGTTTCTGGGGCCGCTCACTTATGTTTATGCTTGCTTGCTGTCGGGCAGAAGGTCCGTTAGGAAACCGCTAATCCAGCACCTGCTCTTTCCTCTTATTGCCAATGTGGTCTACCTCTCATACCACCTGTTAGTATCGGTGGACGAACACTTTCTCTTCAATGAAAAAATGGGCTGGCTGATGGGGGTGTGCATGGCTATGAAAATAGCCTTTCAGGTGGTCTATCAGCTCCTTTCTATCATTATACTCAACAACTTCAGGAAAACAGTGAGCTCAGCGGAGACTGATACCGCCTTGCTCTCCCTAGCCCAATGGGTGCAACGCATTTTGACTATGGTACTCGTGCTTATTCCCATGGTTTTTTTGCTGGATGGACTTCAGGTCACCTGGCCATTTGACTCCGATACGCTCACTAGCTTTATCATGATCTTTTCTATTTATTCGGTAGGCTATCTCGCGCTCAACTACCCCTTGGTTTACCCTCGCGAATCTGGTGTGCCAGAGGTAATACGAACAAAAACCAGGAAGTACCATCGCTCAGCCTTGAGCAAAGAAATGGAGACGCAGTTGACCGAAAAACTCCGGGCATATATGGAGGTAGCCAAGCCATACCTTGATCCCGAGTTCACTGCAGAGCAATTGGCAAGAGCAATTGGGACTGACCGTCATCAGCTCTCCCAGGTACTTAACCAAAGTCTTGAACAAGGCTTTTATGAATTTGTCAATTCGTACCGGGTAGCAGCCCTGATAAAAGTGATAGAGTCCCCTGAAGGGCGGGCTGAAAATATACTCACCATGGGCCTGGAAGCGGGTTTTAATAGCAAAGCCACCATGAACAGGGCTTTTAAGAAGGTGACGAAAACTACCCCGCTCAGCTATATCAAAAACCATAAATTTGGATCAACCGACCGGTTGAGTCGATAATTTGTGCGTCAATTCGCTGATTGAAAGCAAAGGTTAAAAATTCAAAACTATGCTTTCAAAACTTCGCTATTGCTTTTTCTTACTAATACTCTTCTTTAATTGTAGCAACGATGATGGCCCCGACCCCATCACAGGCGCTGGGATATTTCAGACCACATCCGGTTCTGCTACCATAGAAGGTGAGCTATTTCTGCCTGACGGTCCCGGCCCTTTCCCTTCCATGATCATCATTCCGGGTTCGGGCAATGAACCCAGACAAGAACTCGAATCGTTTGCCAGCGTGCTGAATCAAAACGGTTATGCCCTGTACATCTACGACAAGCGCGGTGTGGGTAACTCTACAGGTGCTTACCTGGCTGAAGACCTTCAGGACTACGAGCCTTTTCTGGAAGCCCGGGCCGATGATATTTTGGGCATCATGGAGCTGTTACGCGAGCATGATCAGATAGACAACAGCCGCATAGGTATTTATGGCTCCAGCCAGGGGGCCTGGGTCAACTCAGAGGTGTTTGATGCCGACCAGCGACTGAGCTACATCGTGATGGTCAGTGGGGGTGTGGCTTCTGTTGGGCTTGAGCAGTATTATTGCCAATTGACTGACGATCCCAACCTGAGCATTGATGAAGCCATCGCTGAGCTGGCCAATTACAGTGGACCTATAGGCTATGATCCCTTGCCCATCATCAATCGAATGGACCTGCCTGTGCTATGGATTTATGGCAATGAAGACCGTAGCCACCCTGCGCGCTATGATCTGGCTGTTCTCCAGGAACAGAATAGGTCCAACTTCACCATCCAGCTATATACCAATACCGATCACGAATTGATAGACCTGAGCAGTGGACAAGCCCCGGCTGCTCTCTTTTCCAACCTGGGACAATGGCTTACAGAGAATAACAATTAGCCTCCTTTAGTCTTCGAATGTAGGTTGAGAAAAGGAGTGATTAAGTCGTTTGACGGCATGGAGTAACGAGATGTGTTGAGAAGCGTAAAGAACAACATGACATACGCGGCCAGGCTTTCGTTCTTTTTAATGTTAATCTTCTCATTGAATACTTCTTCTCTAAAGGCTCAGCAATTTGTTGAGGAAAAAGTTGAGATTATTAATGGAGAATGGGAACTGGTTGGAGAAATGATCGTCCCCGGCTCAGCTGAAAATCCTCCTGTGGTTTTACTCTTCAATCAGGCTGCGGGAGACAGAAAACCCTATAAAGGACTTGCTGCGGCATTGGCCAAAGAAGGCCTGGCTAGCTTGCGCATAGACCTGCCTGGGCATGGGGAAAGCATCAATGCAGGCAAGTTTGAACCGGGAAAAAACAGGAGGGACCCCATGATTTGGGATGCAGAAAAGAACATCCAGGAGGTGATCAATCATTTGAGCAAAATGAATAGCATCGATGGCTCAAAAATCGCCATAGTGGGGGCCAGCTACAGTGGTGAAGAGGCTGCTGAAGCCGGGCGGCTCAATGGATTTGTACAGGCCTATGTTACCATTTCTGCGGGTTCTTTCAGTGATGAGTCCATCATGTCAATTGATCAAAGCGGAGCACCATGGCTCATTGTTTCGGCCAGAGAAGACCGATTTTTGGTAGACATTGTCAAAGACATCCGTGAAAAAAGCACAAAGGCAGAACTGTTGGTTTTAGAGGGTAAGAAGCATGCCACTGACTTATTGGAGCAACGCCCCGACCTGGAAGGCATCATTGCCAGCTGGCTGAAGCATCAACTGGCCAATTGAAGAGGAGGAGGTTTTTTCGCAATACTTCCTCAGCTCAGAAGCTGCGAATTGCATAGTTTTGGAATATGAGAGTTCTCTTACTTTGCTTATTGGCCATTATGGTGGCCGACCTTTCAGCCCAAATCTCTAACACTGGCCAAATGGTAGACGCCATGCAGGTGCGCTACCGGGGTAAATGGTTCAAGGAGTACACCTTTGCCCAGCAGACCATCCGTTACGATCAGAATGGGGCAGTGAGAGATACCATGCTCTGGCACGAGGCAGTGAGCTACCCAGATCATTTTCGCATTGACTTTGCCCAGCCAGGCCGCTTTGTCATCTTCAAAAACGATTCTTCCTGGCGCTTCGAGAATGAGCAATTTCAGCAGAGAAGGCTAGAACCTCAGGAATTCCTGCTGTTTAAAGGAGGTATGTATTTCAGGTCTCCGGCCACCATCATGCAAAAGCTGAAAGATTATGGGTATGATACTTCCATTTTCAGAGAAGACCGGCTCAATGGCCGCAGGGCCTATGTAGTAGGGGCAAGGGAAGGAGACTTGAAAACCAAGCAGTTTTGGATTGATGCCGACTACTTTTACACCGTCAGGCGCATTAGTCAGGTGAGCAACGGCCGCACGCTCGATGTACAGTACAGCGACCACAAACGCGTAAAAGGAGGGTGGGTAGAGCAAAGCGTTACCTTCTACCTGGACGAACGCCTGATACAAATAGAGAAATACCTGGAAATAGACGCTTCAAAAGCCTTGGATAAGGCCATTTTCGATCAAACCAACCCAAAGATGGATTGGTTTAAATAGCAGTGTCAAAAAATTCCATTGCAGGCTTTCCGTTATCACGAAAATTAGCCAATTTTACGGCTGAAAAAACAGAGAGTTATGGTAGTATACGGTGTAGTAATCGGCTTTTTTATTCTGGCATTGGCAGCTCCTTTTGTGTGGCCAAACAAAAAAGTGAGTAAGCACGAAAGAGACTGGGACGTAGATTAAGTCCATTTTACCCTCAAACTGGCCGTTCAATTACTGCAATTTATGATTTGTAGCAGTTGAACGGCTTTTTTATGTCATTGTTCCCGTAAGTTATGCGGTCATTTAAACGATTGGCCTTATATTCTGTCACAATAAGTGTCGGGAGGAATATTTTGATTTGCCAACTGTGACAATCAGGTGTTTTTCCGTTTGACTTGTATTAGCTAAGAGCGTAAGCTCTTAAAATCTAACAACCGAATTTTTTCGCACATAATGGCCAAATACGCCCTCACCCTATTGATGGGACTCTGGTTAGGCACAGCTAGCTCCCAGGACCAATCCTTCAATGATTTCCCAGTAAATGGAAATATCGATCAGCCCCTCCAAACATTCCTCAGTTCAGTAGAAAGCCAGCATGGCATCCGGGTTTTTGTAAGACCCGAATGGGTGGTGAATCTGCGCGTAAAAGGTGAATTCAATGGAGAAAACGCCTTAACCATCATTTCAGAGCTGGTAAAAACCATCAATCTACGGCTGGAAACCTACAGCTATGGTAACTATGTAGTGCTACCCGATGCGGGATTTGTAGTGCCGATAGATCAAGGCAGCAATGTGGATGATGGTCCTACCATTGTGAACATTGGTAGCGCTGCACAAGCTTCGGGTGAGCTGGCGGTGCTCAATGGCTACATCAAAGACGGTGAAAATGGCGAAACCATAGCCGGAGCCACTGTATATGCCACCAGTGTAGAACAAGGCTCTGTCACCAACGAATTCGGTTTTTACAGCATAGAATTGCCTCAGGGTCGCCACCGCATCAGGGTGAGCTTTCTGGGCTATGAAGATGAAGTGCGCGAGATCAACATCCGCTCTAGTGGCGCCATGGACATGGAACTGTTTGAAGGCCTTACCCGCCTGGGCAGTGTTACGGTAACGGGCGATGCTCCTGATGAGAATATCCGATCGGTAAGTATGGGTGTAGAAAAACTCAACATCCAAACCATTAAAAAACTGCCCAGCCTGATGGGCGAGGTAGACGTGATCAAAAGTCTGGTATTGTTGCCAGGAGTAACCACTGTGGGCGAAGGTGCCAGTGGTTATAATGTGCGGGGAGGTAGCGTAGGAGAAAACCTTATTTTGCAAGACGGGGCAGAGATTTTCAATTCGTCTCACCTGTTCGGTTTCTTCTCGGCCTTTAACCCCGACATTGTGAAAAACCTGAACCTGTACAAAGGTGGGGGTGTTCCTGCCAACCTGGGCGGCAGACTCTCATCCATACTTGATGTGCAGCTAAGAGATGGCAATATGAAGAAGTTGGAAGGCAATGGAGGCGTTGGCATGTTGATGAGCAGGCTGATGCTGGAAGGTCCCATTCAGACTGATAAAAGCTCATTCATTGTAGGGGCAAGGGGCTCTTATTCCGACTGGATACTCAATCAGGCCAAAGACATCGACCTAAAGCAAAGTGAAGCAGGTTTTTACGATGCTAACATCAAAATTACACAAGAGATCAACAGCAAGAACAAGCTGTACCTGACTGGCTACATCAGCAATGACCGCTTCAAACTGGCCAATGATACCACCTTCAACTTCGGCTCTGAGATTGCCAGCCTTAAATGGAACCATGTCTTTTCTGACAATATCTTCTCATCTACTACGGCCACAATAGGCAAGTACCGCTATAATGTAAAAGACGATCAGGGAGTGAACCAGTTTGAAATGGACGCTGCCATCAACTACCGCGCACTTGATACGGAATTGGAACTGGACCTTATTGATAATCACAACATAGTGGTCGGGGGCAGGGCCTCGCTGTATGAGGTGGCTCAAGGTGACCTGGTGCCATTGACGAACAACCTGAACAGCGAACCCATTAATGTACCTTCAGAGAAAGGACTGGAGTCGGCTGTTTACATAGCTGATGAATGGACACCTACCGATGACATTACCATTTCGGCTGGCTTGCGCTATTCCGATTTCCGAAATCTGGGACCAGGCGATGTGTACACCTATCAGGAGGGCATGCCCCGGAATGTAAGCTCCATTGTTGATACCACTTCTTTTTCTAACAATGAGTTGGTGAAGTCTTATGGCGGGTTGGAACCACGGTTGGGAGTCAGGGTGGCCCTTGGCAATTCTGCTTCCGTAAAAGCCAGCTATAACCGCATGCGCCAGTACATGCACCTGGTGTCTAACACCGTGGCGGTTACGCCCATTGATGTATGGCAGCTGAGCAACACACACATTCGCCCGGCAGTGGCCGATCAATATTCAGTAGGTTTCTTTAAGAACTTTGCCGACAACACCATAGAAACCTCCATTGAGGCATATTATAAGAGCACTACCGATGTGCTAGACTACAAAGGTGGGGCCACCTTGTTACTCAACGAAACGCTTGAAGCCGATCTGCTTCAGGGTCAGGGCCGTGCCCGGGGCATCGAGTTCTTGTTCAAAAAGAAAGAGGGCAGACTTACAGGCTGGCTTAGCTACACTTATTCCAGAACTCAATTGAGGACCAACTCTGTGTTTGCATCGGAAACAGTGAACAATGGCGAATACTACTCTGCCAACTATGACAAACCACATGACCTCACCATAGTGATGGACTATAAAGTGGGCAAGCGGGTAAATTTCACCGCAAACTTTACCTACAGCACAGGCAGGCCCATTACGGCACCAACGGCCACCTACCGCATTGGTACTATCTCAGCGCTGGCCGACTATTCTGATCGTAACCAATTTCGAATCCCTGACTTTCACCGGCTCGACCTGTCCCTTACCATTGGCAGGGGCTTTAAACGTTCTAAGCGGGTTAAAAGTGAGTGGAACATATCGGTCTACAATGTGTATGCGCGCAAAAATGCCTACTCTATATTCTTCAATGAAAACTCCAGGGCTTTCAAACTGGCCATCCTGAGCATTATACCATCCATAAGCTACAACTTCAGGTTTCAGTGAAAAACAACACTGCCATAGCGTTTGTCTTTCTGGCCGTATTGGGCTGTCGAGAACCTTTTGAAGGCTTCGACTTTGTGGGTAGTGGGACCAAGCTGGTGGTAGAAGCCATTGTGACGGATTCTGGAGAACATGGATATGTTCGCTTAAGCTATTCAGAGCCTATTAATGGAGGTGAGGTGCAAGAATACAGGTTTGAAAACCAGGCATCCGTTTTGGTGGTAGACGACCAGGGTGTAGAATACCCGTTCTCAGCCTTAGACAGCGGGCGTTATGTCAATAATGCATTCCGGCCAATCTTTGGCCATGCCTATCGGCTGGAAGTGAGTGTAGGCGAAAACCGATTTGAGTCTGGTTGGGAAAGGCTTCCATTTGAACAGGCTGAAGAATTAGACTTGTCTTTCAGGCCAGATACCCGGCAGGTACTTAATCCTCTGGGCAACCTGGTCAATGAAAACAGGATACTCATCAGCGATTTGATCAGGCGACAAAATCAAGACCTACGTTATCATTGGCAATTCAATCACTTCTACATATACGATGCTTATGGTCAGCCAGATATAGCCACTTACTTGCCAGATGCTGAGCGTTTTTGCTATGTACAAGACCAGGATGTGACTGAGTTGATGATCCATGAAGATCGTGCGGGTGTTGGAGAGGTTGGTCCTGAATATAATCTGGACATCACTTCCATTCCGTTTGGACGAAATATGGTCTATGACTATGCCCTTGAAGTCATTCGATTTGATGTCTCACAAGTGGTTTACGACTACTTTGAGAGTATCAAGGCTCAGCTGGCCAACACTGGAGGTGTATTTGACGCAGCACCTTCTGAATTGCAGGGTAATATTTCCACGGTGAGCGGAAACCTGGATGTACTGGGCTTCTTTGGCGTTTTCAATGTGACTAGCGATCGCCTCTTTTTCAATCAAGAGGAGCTGCCATTTGCCAAATTGGAATTCCCTACCAACGATGATGAGTGTGCCAGAGCACCTGAGGGCATCGATAGTTTAAACCACACTTGCTGGAATTGCAAGGCAGTGACCAGCCGTTTTAATTCAGTTACTAAACCCGACTGGTGGAGATGAAGAAAAGCGGTATCATAGCGTTTGTCTTTCTGGCCCTATTGGGCTGTCGTGAGCCTTTTGAGGGCTACGATTTCCAAAGTTTGGATACCAAGCTGGTGATTGAGGCCATACTGACTGACAATCAGGAGTTAGGTTATGTGCTCATTAGTTATACGGCACCCATAGATGGGCAGGAAAGTACAGACAATGTACCTGAAGATGGAGCATCTGTCATCTTAACTGATGACCAGGGTAATGATTACGTTTTTTATAATCAGGGCAGCGGAAAGTATGCTAATACCGGTTTTGCGGCCAATTATGGCACTGAATATCGCATGGAAGTTCAGGTAGGTGGCAACCATTTTGAATCTGACTGGCAGCAGCTACCAGTAGCCAGCACAAGCCCTATGGATATCATCTACAGGCCCGATACAATCCAAACCCTCAATCAGTTGGGTAGGCCTACCAATGAATATGCCGTGACCCTGAGCGATGATATAGTCAAAAGAGGAAAAGACAGTTTCTTCTACTGGCAGATGAACTACTTCTACATCTATGATGCCTATGGTCAGCCAGATGTGCTCCACTTACTGCCCAGTGCCAAAAGGTTTTGCTATTTGCAGGAACACCCTAAGCCAGAGTTAATGATTCACGAAGATCGCGCTATTGAGGGGTTGCTCGATACAGAATACAGCATCGATATTGCTTCTGTGCCTTTTGGTAGAAAAATGATCTATGACTACTCGGTGCAAATTATCCGCTATAATGTACCCCAAGACCGGTATAATTATTTTGAACAGATAGAAAGGCAAATCAATAACGATGGGGGCATATTTGATTCAGCACCGTCTGGCATTGAAGGCAACTTTACACAAACAAGTGGTAACCTGGATGTACTCGGGTATTTTGGTGTGTTCAATGCTACCAGCCAACGCTTGTTTTTCAAGCAAGACGAGCTTCCTTTCAATAAACTCTATTTACCTACCGATGCGGGGTCTTGTCCCGGACATCATGCCGTGGACCTTGACAATACTTGTTTTAACTGTGCAGCGGTAGCTACACCATTCAATTCAACAACCAAACCCGACTGGTGGAGATGAAGAAATACGGTATCATAGCACTCGTTTTCCTGACCGTTTTGGGCTGTCGCGAACCCTTTGACTTTGATTATCAAGAGGTAGAAGCTCCCAAAGTCGTTATTGAAGGGTTTATTTCTGACCGAGGCACCAGACATGCCGTGAAGGTGAGTACAAGCACTACGATAAACGATCGTGGTCTGCTGGAAACGCAGTTCATCGAAGATGCTCAGGTGAGGATAGAAGACGATCAGGGTGGCTTTACCCTATTGAGCCATTTAGAGGCCGGTATTTACCTTACTGCACCTCAATATCGCGCTCTGGAAGGGCGCAGTTACACACTTCTGGTCACCTTGGCCAACGGAGAAGAATATCGTTCCCCGGCCAAAAGCCTGCCGCCACCATCACCAGCCACAGCTCAACTGTCGGTAGAAGGTACTACACGGCCCATTTTGGTCAATAATCGATTGCAGGAAGAAGAGGGGGGGCAAATCAGCGTGACCATTGACAAAAACAATGAAAGACATTTTTACCAGTGGCTCATTGGTCACTATTTCATTTACGAAGCCGACCTTACCCCTGAGGACAGCCCCATTAGGTATTGCTATGTGCGCGAATTTGATGAGGCCAGAGTAGACCTGCTTCAAGACAATCCAGCAGAAGGTGACAATGCCAGCTATACCTACGATTTGGACTTTGTGCCGATCACTTCCAGAACAGAGTTTGACTTTGCTGTTGAAGGGCGTTTGCTCACCATGAATGAAGAGGATTATAATTTTTGGGAGAAGATAAAGCGCCTGTCTGAAAATTCGGGAGGGCTGTTTGATGCAGCTCCATTTTCCATTGAAGGAAACATTACCAATGAAAGCACAGGAGAAGAGGTGTTAGGATACTTTGGTGTGTATCGCGAGTCGATAGACCGGGTATTCTTTAATCAGCGCGAATTGGGCTTTGGGTTTACCAATTTTCCGCCTTGTCAGCTGCCGCCAGGTGCTCCGCCAAATCACCCGTGTTTGGATTGTCGCACTTTTCTGGCACAAGCAAATTTTGGAGTAACACCACCTGTGTGGTGGAGGAATTAAGATATAGTAATGAAGAGATTTTTGATCATACTGTGTTGTTTTGTGGCCCTTTACGGTTGCCGTGAACCATTTGATTTTGTCTATGATGAAATAGATGAAGCCAAGGTGGTGATTGATGGCTTTATTACCGATAGGGGCGCCCCACACGAGATTCGGGTAAGTTTTTCAGCCAGAATCAACGATAACAACATTCTTGAGACCAATTTCATTGAAGATGCCTCGGTGCGTATTGAAGATGATCAGGGTGGTTTTACCATACTCAGCCATAAAGAGGCGGGCATTTACATTACCGCTCCCAACTATCAGGCTCAACCAGGCCGAAGCTACAAGGTGGTAGTAAACCTGGCCGATGGCAGAGTATTTAGTTCGGCAGCCAGAAGTATGCCCGCAACATCGCCCGCTACTGCACAAATTTCGATTAGTGGCGATACTCGGGAAACGCTGGAGAACAACCGATTGAGCAATGTAGAAGGTGCCGCAGTAACCGCTACCATAGACAAAGATGCAGATCGGCATTTTTACCAATGGGACATTTCTCACTATTACATTTACCAGGCCGACCTGGCCCCTGCGGAAACCAGTCTCTGCTTTATCAAAGATTTTGACAAATCCAGAGTACTACTGCTGCAAGACAACCCCATAGGCAGTACCGGGGTTGAACGCTATTCTTATAACATCGATTTTATTCCTGTTTCCTCAAAAATGAGACATGAGTTTGGTGTAGAAGCCAGGCTGCTGACCATGAATGAAGACGACTATAATTTTTGGCGAAAAGTAGAACGTCTGGCCGAAAATTCAGGAGGCTTGTTCGATGCAGCCCCTTTTACCCTGGAAGGGAACATTACCAACGAAACTACCGGTGAGCTGGCCCTGGGCTATTTTGGAGTTTATCGAGAGACCTTTGACAGAGAGTTCTTTGTCCTGACTGACCTGGGTTTTGGCGGCAGAACCTTTAACCCATGCGTTTTACCACCTATGCCCGAATTTCCGCACCCTTGTACGGATTGCCGGGCCTTTGTGGCACAAGATAATTACGGAGTAGTAAGACCACCCTGGTGGAGAAATTAATATGCTTATGAAGAAGACGAAAATCATCCTCATCCTCATTCTTTGTTGTTTTGGCAGTGTTTTGCTCAATGCACAGGAAGACTTTACCCAAGAGCAGGCAGCCAACCAGGAGATCTATATTCAGTTTGATAAACCCTTTTATCTAAGCGGAGAAACGATTTGGTATAGCCTTTTCAACACCACTGCAGATGGACACAGACTCATCTTTGGCCGTAGGTTTATGGAGCTGGCCCTGATTGATCGAAATAAGCAGGTGGTAGTGAGAGAGCGCATCAAGGTGGAAGACGGTAGATCTGCAGGTCAAATACAACTGCCTTCCTACCTCACCTCAGGCAATTTCATGATGGTGCTCAGCTATCCCTTCGAAGAGATTGATAATTTTCTTTACCGCAAGGTCATCCCCGTATTCAACCCAGAAGATGTAAGAAATACCAATCCCGTAGCGAATAGAGTGGTGAGGGCACCTAAGGTGAGAGTTGATAAACTGGACAGTGACTATGTGACATTGGTGGCCAACAAGCGCAACTATGGCAAGCGAGAGAGGGTCTCGGTCAGCCTCAACTTAAAAGGTTTCGATCAGGCCAGTCTTTCTGTAGTAGTACGGGAAAAAGGCATGGCCCTGGAAAAGCAACGTGACATCAGAATGACCACACTGGACCCAATGAATTCGGAAGTTGCTTTAACGCTGAGCCCTTCTGAACTCACCAATTTCAGAGAGAAAAAGCCCTTGAACTGGAACCTGCTAAGCTCTCACGGACTGTTGTTGTATGAGTTGCTGCAGAAAGATTCATTGAAAGAAAACAGCATTCCCTATGCTTATATCCCTCAAGATCAGGTGGCCATGTCCATTTTTGAGGTGCGCCCTGGTCAATTTGTTCTGGATGGCACAGAATTGCCCGGTGATGAGAAATCGTTCTTCTTCAACAACTTCATTTTCAACAAACGCCTGATCAATAATATGACCCACTGGACGGAACGCGACATGGCCGATAACCAGGGTAGTATGAATTTTGGCTGGATTGTGAGGCCCCGTGACTACGCTAAGGTAGTGACCAACGAACTGTCAGATAGCCCTCTGGTTTCGCCATATGTAGCCGATTACTCACACCGTAACCGGATTAGGCAAGACATCTATGGCAACAATGCTTATGTGCCTGTAGCTGAAGCACAACTGGAGGCTGCAACCAACCGGATGATGTACAAGCCCATCGAATTCAAATTGCTGTCTGAATATAGTGATATGGTGAATGTACCCGAATTCCTCAAAGAAGTGCTGGGAGGTATTCGTGTTTGGGATACGAATAAGAAAAAAGACCTTCGCCTGTCTTATTCGGGAGGTAGGTACAATACTGCACCGCTTTTCCTCATCAATGGTATTCCTACCAACGACATTGCCAAGGCCTTTGCCATACCCATGGAAGACATTGAAGGCATAGGTGTGATTAAAGATCCGCAGAATCAAACTCAGCGAGACCAGGTGAAGGAAGTAGCGCAATTCGGCTATTTCGGTTCTAACGGTATCATTATTATTCATCTGAAAGAAGGCGCTGTCAATCCCTTTGTGGCAGATTTCAACGACCTGCTCAGCACCAGACTATACATTGAGCCGCAACCATACCCTGTACCAGATTACAACCGCAATACCCTCAAGTCACCATCACCAGATTTTCGCCCAGTGCTCTATTGGGAGCCTATCTTAAGAGCAAGGCGAGGCAGGGTAGGTTTCGACTTTTATACCTCTGATGATGTCGGGCTTTACGAGATCATAGTAGAAGGCATAGGACAGAATGGTGAAGTCATTCACGCAAGACAGACCATAAGCCTGGGCAACCAGAAACTCTTTGAGCAGGAGTGATTATAGGTTTAATTAGCCAAAAATGGTGATGGTCTTGCTATATACCAGGCCATCGTTCACCGTACCGGTAATGCTATCGGGCAGGTTGGCCTGAAGGCTATCGCCAAACGAATCATCACTGTTGTTGTTGGTGTCAAATGTGCCGTTGTACTGATTGGTAGCATATACGGTATTAGAAACCGACTCATCAAAGGCCACCTGCGTAACCAGCAGTGAGGTACCAGCAGCATTGAACACTTCAACATGCAGGTGAGGGGCACGGCCAGGGTACCATCCGGGATAAATACTAATAAAAGAAACCTTGCCTGAAGCATCGGTAGTCTGCCTGCCTCTTAAAAAGCTTTCGCTGGTAAAATCACCATCTAACTGATCGTTGTACTCAGAGTAATTGCCTTGTGCATCGCAATGCCAAAGATCAATTATAGCGCCAGCCAGCGGCTGACATTCATTGGAGGCATCCTGTATGGTAAGGTCTATTTGCAGAGGCACACCCGTGCGATTGCCAATGATGTTGGCCCTGACCACATCGGCTGGAGTGCGATTGGGAAAAGGCCCCTTAATTTCAGATGGAGTACTTGGGCAATCAGGATTGTCTGCTGGAGCATCATCGCTAACACATGAGCTACCTATTACAGGCACAGAAAGCATTCCAAGCCCCAGGGCGCCTCTTTTCAAAAAGTCTTTACGTTTCATAGTTTCAATCTTGTTATCATACTACGGCCATTGGCTAAGAATACTCAATGAGATCAACAGAAGTGAGCATTCTCGCTATAGTAGGGTACTCTTGCCAGATGAATGTATTTCCTTTAACCGGACGATTTTCAAGGATTTCTCTTAGCCGTTTTGAACTCGATGATTGCCAGGGCCACAACAATCAATACTTCAGCAATGAGATAACCCCAGCCCCAGAGCGTAATAGTTTCTCTGTGAGACCAGGCCAGAGCTAGCGAAATCAGGCAATATACCAAGTTAGCGGAGGCAATGATTTGTAGCAGTCGGGCCGTTTTCTTCGACTTGCTTAGGTAGCATGTGAAGTCGTATAGGGCAAAGAAAATGGGGATAGCAGCCAGGAGGTATAGAGATTTGACTGGGATGCCGAAAGTGACTTCATATTTTACCAGTACTACACCCAATAGAAAAGCCGAAAGTAGAGCACCTACTCCATCAATGAGGAGTAGCTGTCTTACATTCGGTTTTCGGAGTTTTAAAGTCATACTGCTTTAAGTCTCTATGACAAAAAAAAGCCCTCAGTCAGAGGGCTTTCAATTTAGCTAAGTATTGCGATTATTGTTGTTTGTTCACATCCCAATAAGCCGAAACCTGACCGTATTGGAAGTGGATGGGGTTGTGAGCAGGGTCTTTCCTCCAGAGATACAGGTTTGGGTTTTTCTGGAAGAGCACAATGATGTCTGAGCCACCAAACATAAACTTGCCAAACTCATCGCCCTTCTCTACTTCTTTATTAAGGAGTTGCGTGTACATGTCCACACCCGAAACCTGCGCCATGCCTATAGGAATGGCTGCTACCAGGCCCATGTCTTCCCCGGTGTCTACTACAAAAACACCACGTGACTGCATAAACTCATATCCTCCCTCGGCACTATCAGGGGCATCAAATTCTCCCCCATCAGTCGTATTTACGTCTAAAAATACTTTGCCTTGTACCCATTGACATTCTTTTACAATGCCTTTGGCAGGTGAGTGAAAGCGGTGGTAGTCAAATGGGCTGAGGAAATAGTGGACGAAGGTTCCTCCATTAAATGCCTCGGCCAGTTCATCGTTGTCCAGTAGCTCTGCTACGGTATAAACCTGGTGCGTCCCTTTCAAGCTCACGCTGGTGGGTTGACCGTTGATGCCCAAAACCTCTCCTTTATCACTGATGGGGTACTCCATTTTGTAGGTACAGTCGGCCGGAGATACAATGGCATTGTTATTACCCACCTCTGCAATGGGTCTGAGGGGCGTGTGCCCTCTTGCATCGGTTTGGTTGAATTCGCGATAGAAGAAGTTGTTAAACGAATTCCAGTTGGGAGCATCGTCTTTGTACAATGGCATGTTGTACATGGGGTCGGCAAAAAATGATGCCATGGCCGAGGTAGGGAAGGAGTCAGGGTGATCCAGGAATTTGCCCCAGTCTTTGGCAAACTCATCCAGCCATTGAGCAAATTTAAAATCACCATTTTCATAGTCTTGCATGGTGATGCCCTGAACAGGTAAATCCTGATCTACGAGGAAATAAAACTGGCATAGCAGGTCATAGACTTTCTGGTTATAGCCATTGGTGGTACTATCGCTTGTCCAGGCTGTAGGATAATCGGGATCATCGATTTCATCGGGAATCAGCACCAGGTATTTTTCGACATACCCCAGGTAGTCGGCTGGTAGGGTGGGCCACCCCTGGTGGTCCCCACCAAATACATTGTCAATGGCATGATAAAGGTCGCGATTCAGCTGACTGTATGCCTTTTTCTGGGCTATCATGAGCGATGTTTGCAGGGCAATGCAAAAGTCCTCATCCGATTCTATTTGTGCTTTGAGTTCTTTGTAGGCCGGTTGTTCCTGGGCCCATTGGCGATTAGTTTGAATCATGTTCCGAATTGATTTTGTGTGATTTAGGCTCTGAAGCAGAAAAAAATATGAGTCTGCTTTGATCTACCTAAGCTAGACAAAATCAGCAGTAGAGAACAGCGGGTTTTTACGGTATTTTAAGAATTGCTTTGTAAAAGGCGTGTCACCCAAAACTTAAGCGACCTGTTACTAACAGCAAGAAAAATTTAAGCTGAATTACTTACTGGTGATGTCAGTCAGATCTTTGGCCCCGTCCCAATCTACTCTGGGCGATTTATAGAACTGCACTTTCATGCGGTTGAGGTAGGGCACTTGTCCGGCCAGGCGCTTTTCATAGTCTGTCCAGTTGCGATTTCCCTCTATTGTCCAGCCTAGCTCTGCATAGCCCATCAGTCTTGGGAAGGCCAGATATTCCAACTCAGCCAGGTTGCTGATCGTTTCAGACCAAAGGGGCGCCTCCACACCCAAAATGCTTTCCTTGGGGCCGTAACTTTCGGGACTCCACACATAACCGGTATCCACAGGGATAATACCTGCCCAGGTCAAACCGTGTTTGGAGAGCGTGTCGTATTTCATGTCCAGATAGGCTTTTTTGGCAGGAGAAAGAATGACTTTCATGCCTTTGCCAATGGCCAATTTCTGGTTCTCTTCACTGGCCCATACCTGCGCAATGGAGGTAGCATCCAGGTCGGCAGTGGCCACTTCATCCCAGCCAATCAGGCGTTTACCGTGTTTTTGTACAATTTTCTCTACCCGGTTGACAAAGTAGATGTAATCGTCTTTTTCAGTAACATGGCTTTCATCGCCTCCAATGTGGAAGTACGGGCCCGGAGAAAGCGCACTGATCTCCTTCACCACGTCATCTATAAAGGCATAGACCGAATCTTTGCGCGTATCGAAGGTGCTAAAACCTACCAGGGTACCTTCATACAGTTCAGGTGTTTTGCCATTGCCATTGAGCCAGGGGTAGGAGACAGAGGCGGCATTGGTGTGGCCTGGCATGTCTATCTCCGGCACAATGGTGATGTGATGAGCAGCCGCATAATTCACAATGTCTTTGTAGTCTTCCTGGGTATAGAAGCCACCAGATTTGCCACCTACTTCTGTACTACCGCCTATTTCAGTGAGTTTTGGCCAGGCTTTGATCTCAATGCGCCAGCCCTGGTCATCGCTCAGGTGAAGGTGCAGCGTATTCATTTTGTAATAACTAATGTGGTCGATGTACTTCTTGACATCAGCCACTGAGAAAAAGTGACGCGATACATCCAGCATGGTAGATCGGTACTCATACTGCGGTGCATCATAGATTTGCCCCGTAGGGATGACCCAGATGGGATAGTCTGCCAGAGATTGATCAGCTGCCTCGGAAATCAGTTGACGGATGGTCTGCACTCCAAGAAAAGCCCCTTTGGCAGTTTTGCTTTCAAGTAAAATTGTGTCTCTGGATATGCGCAGATGGTAAGCCTCATCATTAGCCAATTCTGGCCTGTCAGCCTTTCTGATCAGGATTACGCCACCGCCTTCACCTTCCGAGTTGACCTTGATTCTAATGGGTGTTCTTGCATTTATTTTTCTGGCCAGGAACTTACCGGCATCAGCAAATCCTTGATCCTGAGAAGTGTAAATGCCTGTGTACTCATCCAGGGCAAAGCCATCGCCACTGGCTTCTATGTTCATGGGTAAAGGGATAAGCGCAGTCGTGCTCAAATCGGTTTCAGGAAAAATGATGTCCTTTTGTTGGCCATTGGCGCAGGCCATAAGGAATGAAAGAATTGTAAGGAGGCAAAATGCAGCGCAGCGATTTTGGGAAGGCATAAAATGTTGTTCGGTCAAAAATCAAATGAAAATAGGCGCTTTTATAGTGCTTTGCAATAGGCAGACCATGTCACTGCCATAACGGTCGGGGCCAGCTCATTTTTTGCATTAAAACTACCATTAAGTGATAGAGAAAGTCGGAATGTTACTAATGCCTGTTTTAAGCCCAAAGTATTTGATCAGACAGATTGAGCAATGAGATTCTTTCCAGATTCATGATTTAGACTTTAGCCAAATAGGAATTCACCTTTGGAATAGGTCCTGGCCTGACCACTGATAAACACTCGATCACCAGCGTTTTTGCATCTTAAAACACCATGCCTGTAAGATATTTGATGTGCCAGCAATTCGTTCTTTTCAAGCCTTTCGGCCCAGAAGGGGATGAGTGAACAATGAGCTGAACCGGTTACGGGATCTTCTAAAATGGAAGCTTGTGGGGTGAAAAAGCGAGATACGAAATCGGCTTCGATACCCGGTGCAGTTACAATCACGCCACCTGGGTCCAGGTTGTGCAGGTCGAAATGGTTACGATCCACCTCAATGGACCTGATGGCTTCTTCCGACTCGTATTCGAGCACATAGTCGCGCGATTTGAAAACAGCTTTGGGTTGAATGCTCAATGCCTTTTGAATGTTTTCAGGCAGCAGCGCTGGTTCAGGCATGCGAGATGGGAAGTCCATGCTGTACCAGCCATCGTTTTCTGTGACCCTCAGGTCACCGCTTTTAGTTTCAAAAATTATTTCTGGATTTGGGTAGTTGAGGATGCTTTTGAGGCAGTGAGCCGTGGCCAAGGTAGCATGTCCACAAAGGTCCATTTCTATTTCAGGGGTAAACCATCGCAGATGGATTTTCTCTTCGCCCATTACGAAGAAGGCAGTTTCGGCTACTGCATTTTCCTTGGTGATATTCAGCATCAATTCAACAGGTAGCCATGCGTCAAGTGGTACCACACAAGCTGGATTTCCGCCAAAGAGCTGGTTGGTAAAGGCATCGATTTGGTAGAGGGGGAGCTGCATGCAGATAAGATAGGCAAAGGACACCTTCCTTCAAAAGGAAGGTGTCCTTGGTTGCTTCTGAACTGAGCGGTCTGACAATACAACTATATCTCGTACTCCGAAGGATCGATTTTAATTCTGTCTCCCTTAGCATTGATGGCTTCGTGAATCTTGTAGATACACACCTCAGACTTGTAAGAGGTGATGGCATCATAATTCAGCTTTTCTTCTTCACGCACCGTCTCAATGAAGTTGTACAGGTGAGCAGTATGAGCCGCCAGGTTGTACACCTTGTCCATGTCATTCATCTCGTTGATGTCATAGCTGATCTGTGGCGCAGTTTCTTTGATACCAGAATCGCCTGCTTCCTTCTCTTTGTACTTCTGCATGTCGGCCAGGTTGTTGATGTAACCAGCCTCAATGTATTTCTTCCACTTCTTGCTATGCACACGCGACTCGCGGTAGATCTTATTGTCCTTGCCTTCAGAGATAATGAAAGCCCCATCATCACCAATAAAGCGTTCATACACGCCAATAGCACGAGAGTTAGAGATGTTCTCGTAAATACCAATGGCAGGTCCTTTAGGTGTATCGTACTCCAGAATAGTAGCCATGGTATCGGCCTGCTCAAAGTCGAAGTAAGAGTTGTTACCTGCTGCATAAACCGTGTGAGGGTAGGCATCAAAAAACCAGTTGAAGATGTCGATTTGGTGAGAACCGAGGTCAGACACTACACCTCCGCCCAACTTCTTATAGTTTCTCCAGTTGTACACCTGATCTACCGTTTCGAAGCCATAATCTTTCAGTTTCTTCAGGTCCAGGTTATCGCGCTTGTTAGGGCGCTGTGTCCAGATGCGTGAGCGGTTCCACTGGCCAATGGCGTGAGTGAGTCGACCAAACATTTCTTCTTTCTGCAGCAGTACCTGATGCGTAAAGCGATAGCGGTCATTGCTACGTCTTTGTCTACCAATCTGCAACAGCTTGCCAGTGCGCTTCATGGCCTCTGCCATTTTGCGGGCATCCTCCATGTTGTTACTCATGGCTTTTTCGCAATACACATGATAGCCAGCTTCCAGTGCATCAACGGCATGCTTCATGTGCCAGAAATCAGGAGTAGTGAGCACAATGGCATCCAGCTCCTCCTTTTCTATCATTTCGTAAAAGTCCTCATAGGCCCTTACCTTGGTGCCATACTGCTCGTTGAAGCGGTCACGGGCACCTTCTCTGCGGGTTTGCACAATGTCGCACACCGCCACCAGGTTGGCGCCTGGTATTTTGGGGATGTTGCTAAAAATCACCCCGCCTCCACGGCCACCACAACCCACAACGCCCACATTGACCTTGTCGGCAGCTTTCAAAGGGTTAGCAGTAATGCTAAAAGGGTTGGCCAGCATCAGGCCGGTGCCCAATACAGCAGAACTCTTAATAAAATTTCTTCGGTTAGTTGATTCTGTTCCCATAGGTAGAGAGTTTTTGAATTCTAAAATCTTACAGCGCGTTTCAATGATATTTTAAATCCACGGTTTAGTTGTGCGTTTGCCCTTCAATTCCCTAAAGGGTTCAAAAATGTTTCAACTTTCCCTTTAGGGCCAGGGCTCAAAAAGGCGTGAAAAGATCAAGTCTAACTAAACCGCATGATCTAATAACTAATCCACGAAATTTACTGCATTTGGGTTTACAAAATGAAGTTTTCCTTCCTGACTATAGGCCACCCATGTAATTTCCGGCACGGTTTCAACCAATTCCTCAATTTCGGGTACTGATAACAGGAAAAGCCCGGTAGAAAAAGCATCAGAATAAGCTGCATTGTCAGCTGCCACCCAAATGCGCTCAAAAGCCGATACAGCTGAGTTGGTGCCCGTTCTGGGGTCAAAAATATGGTTGCCCTGGTGGAAGGTACCTGAGGCACTTACCACCACTTGATTGAGTCGTAGCTTTTTCTGTTCCTGGCTGCTGGCAATGGGGTACTGCCAAAAGGGGAGGTGGCCCGGAGTGCCTTTCGCCATCACTGTGCTGTCTCCGGCATTGAGGGTATAATTATTAATGTCCATTTCGGCCAGCAGCTGACTGAGCAGGTCGAGGGCATAGCCTTTGCCAATGCCACCGAGGTCGAATTGCATACCTGCTTTTATACAGTAGAAGCGAGGTTGATCTGGGTCCAGATAGAGGCTGGCGGCCAGTTTGTCTTCTTGTGCTTTGGCCAACGCCTTGTTCATTTCAAACTCATTGAGAATGCCCTGCTTAGTAGCGCGATAAATGTTCATGTGCTCGGCCACCCCAATGTCGAATGTGCCTCCCGTCCATTGTTGTACCTCAATGGCCTGCTTCATCACCTGCCAGGTTTCATATTCTAAGGGCATCTGTTCACCGGCCTTGAGCTTGTTCATGCGACTAATGTCGCTGTCGGCTACAAAGCGACTGAGCTTCATTTCCAGCTCGTCCAGCAGCTGAAAACAGCGAATGGCTGCACCTTCAGCATGGTCTTCCGCTTCTCCGGCTATGGTCACCAAATACTGCGTGGCCATGGCCTGATGTTCAAATGAATGCATGATTAGTAGTTTAAAGTGATTTCAATGATGAATTCACCGGAATATGCGTAGGTGATATACTTACGGTTGACGCTATCAATATCAATGAGTTTGTAGGAATATATTTCGCCCTTTGAGCTGGCGTTTTTCTTGATATAGTGATTGCTTTCTATGAATTCGGTTTCAAAAGCACATCCTTCTTTCCAAGAGAAAGTCAGTTTGGAAGAAGAACCATCTGGAAATGACTCTGTGTAAGTTTCAGGGGTAATTTTCACACGAGTCGTATCGCCCCATGACTCTATGTAGAAGTAATCTTTGTTATCGGAAAATGTCAGGCAGTCCTTAGGGCTGAGCATGCTTTCTCTGTCACTATCTACACCTCGAAAACTGGCGTTTGGGTGGATTCCCGAGTTCGTTTCAGCAACCACTTTACAAGTTCTACCCAGGTGTTTAACAACTTTCGTATATAATGAATCCAACAATGACTCATCAGAGATTAGCACAGTTCTACCACTAAAGATTGATTGGAAGCATTGCTCTAGTTTAGTGGTAGATGCTTCTCCGTCCTTACCTGCGCACTCGCATATGGCATCGGCAGTTTCCTCTATTTCAAATTTAGTGCCGCAGGAAGTAGACAACAATATGATGGCCAATAACAGAAACGCAGTTTCAATATGAATTGTCCTCATTTTTCCTTTTTAAGATGACTCCGTCCCATAAACTTCACTATCAGGTCGGCATCTGGTATTTGCGCCAGAATAACCCGTGCGAGTACTATCAGCGGTACGGAAAGCAGCATACCCGATACTCCCCAGATATAACCCCAAAGTACCAGACCCAGAATTACTGTAACAGTATTGAGCGCCACGGAAGAGCCCATTACCAGCGGCTCAATCACATTGCCCCACACAAACTGCGTAGCAATAAGCAAGATGATGAAGAAGGTATAGGTGCCCCCTGAATCGATTTGAATAAAGCCTAAGAGGATAGGGGGGATGGTAGCGGTAATGGAACCTACTGTAGGTATAAAGTTGAGCATAAAGGCCAGAAAACCCCAGAACAGGGCAAAGTCTATGGCAAAGGCCCAACAAATGAGCCCAAAGCAGATGCCCGTACAAAGGCTGGTGAAGAACTTCACCTTCATATAACTCACAATGGCATCGCGCACTTCTACAAAAGAGTTGAGCAGGCGCTGCTTGCCTACATCATCGTCACCTTCCAGGTAGTTAATGTACTTCTCATATTTAACGATACTTCCCAGCACCGCCACCAGATAGATGGTAGCCAATATGAAATTCCAGGTGAAGTTGCCCAGCTGACCCGCCAACAGTCCCGAAGTGTTGAGCATAAAATCTGGTGTAGCTACCTTGTTAATAAGTTCAGTAAAGTTGGTGACCTCAATCTGGTCTACCCCAGGCAGATGGTCAAACTGCTCAACCAGTCCCGCAGCCTTGTTTTCTACCTGCCCCAAAAGCTTGGTCTTTTGCGCTACTATCTGCGAACCCGTATCAGCTACGATTAGCCCCACCAGGTAAATAAAACCAATGGTGACAATGGTGATGAGCGTAATGGATACCGTATAGGGCCACTTGCGCTTTTCGAAAAACGCAATGATGGGCTGTAGCAGTATGCCTGTGAAGATGGCAAAGGCCAGGGGTATCAACAATCCGGAGAGCGTCTTGATGATGATCACAATCAAAATGGCCATGAAGAACAGCAGGATATTTTTGATCGTGGCCAGGTGTGATTCTGAGGTCATTGATAAAAATTGGCTTATAGGCGAAAATAGAAAAATGCGGCCGTCCCTTGAAATTTTCGTCAGTCTTTACCTTCCATAAACGATTAATATTAATTTTGTAGCTTCTAAAATGTGCGTATGCTGGAATTTGAAGAATCTATTTTTGAGCTGGAGGGCAAGTTGGACGAAATGAAAAAGTTGGCGGAAAGTAGCCAGGTTGACGTTTCTGACGGTATTAAATCTCTGGAGAAGAAGATATTAAAACTCAAGAAAGATACTTACGGTAACCTGACTCGCTGGCAGAAAGTGCAGCTCTCTCGTCATCCGGAAAGGCCTTATACCCTCGATTATATCTACAACATCACAGACGATTTTGTAGAAATACATGGAGATCGTACGGTAAAAGACGATAAAGCCATGGTTGGCGGCTTCGGTACACTCGATGGCGAAACCGTCATGTTCATAGGCCAACAGAAAGGTCGTAACACGAAGCAGCGACAGATGCGCAACTTCGGCATGGCCAACCCTGAAGGCTATCGCAAGGCCTTGCGTCTGATGAAAATGGCCGAGAAGTTTAACAAGCCCATCGTTACCTTAATCGACACACCTGGTGCCTACCCAGGCTTTGAGGCGGAAGAGAGAGGTCAGGGCGAAGCCATTGCGCGCAACATTCGCGACATGTTTACCCTGAAGGTGCCGGTTATCTGCATCATCATTGGTGAGGGTGCTTCTGGTGGTGCTTTGGGCATTGCCATAGGTGATAGGGTGCTGATGCTGGAAAATACCTGGTACTCGGTGATTTCTCCCGAATCTTGCTCTTCAATACTCTGGCGCAGCTGGGAATACAAAGAGCAAGCTGCTGAAGCATTGAAACTCACCGCAGAAGACATGCAGTCATTTGGCCTCATAGATTCTATCGTAAAAGAGCCACTGGGCGGAGCACATCAGGACCCCGATTGGATGTATGCTGAAATGAAGCGCACCATTCAGGAAGAGCTGAAGGGATTGTCTGGCATGGACCCTGACGAAAGGGTGGACAAAAGAATTGATAAATTCTCAGATATGGGAGAAGTGGTCGAGTAAAGCCGCATTCCATTATAAAAAGATACTTAAGAGACCACGAGGCTTAGCTTTGTGGTCTTTTTGTTTTTGACTATTTTTCAGAAAACACCCCGAATTGAGCAAAAAACCCATTCACTGGAAAAACCACCTGGTAGAGCTATTAGTGGTGATCTTAGGGATTACCATTGCTTTTACTTTCGACAAAATGGCCGAACAGGCCAAAGAGGCCAAAGAGATGAGGGTGGCCATGGAATCGATCATGGATGACCTGAGCAGAGATGTGAAGGTTTTCAGAAATAACCAGATTCCTAATAATCAAGAAAAAGTAGATCAGCTTGATTGGATACTCAACCGACTCAGAACCGAGAATTATGAAGGCGACTCTTTGCCCAGGCTGGTGGCGGGCGTTTTTGGCTCTATGAACAGCCGCATTACCAATGCCACCTACGAATCGCTCAAGTCTTCGGGCAAACTGGAAGACATACCCAATGTGAAGGTGCGCAGGCGCATAGTGGCCTTTTACCAGGCCAATTACTCCCAATCCTCCTTTCTCAGCAACTCCAATGTGGCTTACTCCAAAGAATTGGCCGATTATGCGAGTCAGGTTTCTTCAGTCTTTTTCACCAGAGATTTCGCAGATAAGGTGCTGCTGACCGACCCAGGTTTTAGAAGTATGCTGGCAAGGTGGAGAAACTTAATTCAGTTTAAAGTAAGCGAATATAAACGATTGGCCAGGGAGTCAGAATCATTACTGGAATTGATGGAACAAGAACTTAAATGATATGGCAAAAAGAGGCAAATGGGTAGAATACCTGGCCGAATTACTGGTAGTCATTGTTGGTATCACCATGGCCTTTGGCATAGAAAACTATGCCGCCAATCGCAAAGAGAAGGCCGAGGAGCTCTTGCATCTCAAGGGCATAGCCAATGATTTGAGAACCGACCTCAACGCATTGAATGAATACCGCGACTATAACCAAAATACCCTGGATTTTGTCATTCGTTTCAACCAATTGGTTCGGGAAAATGAAACGCAGAATGATTCGATGAATTGGCTGCTTATGCGCACGGGTTGGATCAGCAATCACGATCCCCGTGATATTTCTTACCAGTCGCTCAGGTCCTCTGGTGGACTGGATAAGATCACCAATTTCAAACTCAGAAATGAAGTAGTATATCACTACGAACAGAAGACCAGCCAGCTGAGGTTCCTCAATGAAATGCACATGAACTCTTTGAATAAAAACATATCACCAGCACTGCTGAAATATGCTGATTTTACCAGTGGTGAAGGAGTGGCACCTTCCTTTTTTGAGGGTAGAGAGAATCGCAACACGTTTGCTGGTCTTGAGGGGCTTCTGAAAAACAAAATCAAAGAGTATGCTGAAGCAGCAACCTATACTCAAGAAATGCTGGAAAGCATAAATGCTGAAATAAGGACATTTTAAACATGAGCGGGAAAAAGAACAAGTTCAACTGGCGACTGCATTTTATTGAGCTGTTGGTGGTCATCATCGGTATCAGCATTGCTTTTACACTAGAAGGCTGGTCGGCAGACCGAAAACAGCAGAAGTTACAGACTAGCTACCTGAACTCTCTTAAAACTGACCTGGAAAAAGACAAAGAAGACCTGCAGTTGATTATTGATTCCACTAATGTCATCATTAAAAATGTGGGTGAGATGTTTGGTTTTATCTACCAGAACAAACCCGCAGAAGTGTACCGCAGGCACCATATTACCAGTGCTTATTTGCCCTCTTATTTTTATCCTCAAAATGGCACCTATGTCTCACTAAATAACTCTGGAGACATTAGCGTGGTAGAAAGTTTTGAATTGAAAGCTGCCCTTTCCGATCTGTATAATGTGCAATATCGAGCACTGGAGCAAATGGACGATGTGGTAAAAAACCTGGTTGATAATATGATCCAGCCCTACATGATCAACGAAATTGAGTTTTCATTTACACGAGATGGTATTGAAGATGCCAGCCCATTGAAAGCGACCAAAGCCATAAACATGCTAGGTAGTTACTTTAATATTCTAGGTACTCGTCAAGAGGGATATGCAGAGATGATGGAAAAATGTCAGGCACTGATTGAACAGGTAGATAAAGAATTAGGATCATGAAGCAGAAGAAATTTACATTCGGTACTGTGATCATGGAAATCTTTATCGTGATCGTGGGGATTTCCATTGCCTTTTGGGTAAACAGCTGGGGCGAAGAGCGGAAAGAGCGAGCGCTGGAGACAGAATTCCTGAAAACTTTACGTTCTGAACTAGCCACTGATAGCCTGGCTTTTGCAGGACAAATTGAGAGTAATGCGGTTGTAATGGATAGATTGGAGAGGTTTGTTGAGATATGCCGAACTGAAGATTATGATAATGACTCTATCCCCTGGTTTGTGGGCAACTTCCTCAACCGTTATAACTGGATATTGAATACCAATACCTATGACATGCTCAAAAGTGGCGGAAATCTGGACATTATCTCCGATTTCGAGTTAAGAAATGAAATCAGTAGTTTTTATCAGGTCAGAGGTTTCCAAACTTCCAAAATACTGGAGGTACTACAGGGGTTTGCCGATAACCAAATGAATCCGTACCTGACCAAGAAGACTGATTATTTCATCAGCTATAACCCCAAACGGGATTTTATCCGCGATACTGAGTTTCAAAATTTATTGGCCTTATGGACCGATTTCACAGGTTCGAAGCTCGGTATTTATGAAGCTACATTAGAAGAAATCACCCAGTTGATTACCCATTTTGACGAACACTTAAGTAAATAGCAGCATGAATTTGCATGTGATCGATACCGGCTTTTTCAAACTGGATGGAGGGGCCATGTTCGGAGTGGTACCCAAATCGCTTTGGCAGCGGACCAACCCGGCCGATGAAAAAAATATGTGTACATGGGCCATGCGATGCCTGCTCATTGAAGATGGCAACAAGCTCATCCTCATAGACAATGGCATTGGGAACAAGCAGGATGCTAAGTTCTTCAGCCACTATTACCTGCATGGCGATCATTCGCTGGATAGTTCGTTGAAAGCAGCAGGTTTTTCTCCTGATGATGTCACCGACATGTTTCTCACCCATCTGCACTTCGACCATTGTGGGGGAGGAGTAGACTATGTGGGCGATGAACGAGATAGGCTCGAACTCCACTTTCCCAATGCCAAATATTGGTCCAATGCCGACCATTGGAAGTGGGCTACCGAACCCAATGCCAGAGAGAAGGCCAGTTTTCTGAAAGAAAACATCATGCCCATGCAGGAAAGTGGCCAGCTCAACTTTGTCGATTATCAGGCTTCCTCGCCCTTTTCACAGTTTGATGTGATTACGGCCGATGGTCATACCGATAAGCAAATGCTGCCCAAAATCAAGTATAAGGACCATACCATTGTGTTTATGGCCGATCTACTGCCCTCTACAGGGCACATTCCGCTGCCCTATGTCATGGGTTATGATACCCGACCGCTGCTGACCCTTTCGGAAAAAGGAGCATTTTTGAAAGAAGCGGCTGATGAAGGCTATGTGCTTTTTCTGGAGCATGATGCCGTCAACCAATGCTGCACGGTAAAACATACAGAGAAGGGCGTAAGGCTGGACAGAACTTTTCCTTTGAAAGAGATTTTGTGATCTTGCAAACAAGCGCACATTAAAAACCGTTTTTGAGCTATGCGAGTTGGATTGGCATTATCAGGAGGAGGCGCCAGAGGAATTGCCCATTTAGGGGTACTCAAAGCCTTTGAAGAATGGGGCATTGAAGTGCACGAAATTTCCGGGACCAGTGCCGGCAGCATAGCCGCTGCCTTCTATACCCATGGCTACAGCCCCGAAGAAGCCCTGGAAGTGATAACCAAAACTAACCTTTTCAAAGTAGTATGGCCTGCCTTCAGCTGGTCGGGCCTTTTGAGCACTAGCAAGGGCGAAGCCATCATCAATCAATATTTGGATGCCGATACCTTCGATCAGGCCGATCGCCCTTTAAAGATTGTGGCCACCAACCTTAATTCGGGCAGACCTGAAGTTTTTGAGACTGGTTCATTGGTCAAAGCACTGATGGCCTCAAGCTGTATTCCCTTTATGTTTCAGCCAGTAAAAATCAATGGAGACCAATACATTGATGGTGGCATTGTGAACAATTTACCTGCAGAATGCCTGCGTGATAGTTGTGATCTGGTCATTGGCGTGAACGTGGTGCCTGTTATTCCCCAGGAAGATTTTGGGGGCGTAAAAAAAATGGTAGAACGCGTCTCGATGATAGCCCTTAGTGCCAATGTAGACGCCAGTGTCAAGCTCTGCGATGTGCTGATTACACCGCGTGAACTTCGAAAATTTGGCACCCTCGACATCAAATATGCCCGCGATATTTTCGACATAGGCTACGAATATGCCCATCATGTTCTGGAACTCGATAAGGAAAAAGAACCACTCAAGTCGATACTGGCGAATAAGTAATTCGAAACTTTTTTCTGACAGCCTGTAACCTTTTGTCCTCCCAGGGGTCTTTCTAGCAAAGATCATAAAGGATACAATTAGGACTTTTATCAATTTTGGCTACATTTAGGACTAAAATAAAGACTTAAGATCATGGGAAAGTATGCAATAGGGGAGTTTGAAGAAGTGATCCTTCTTACCGTGGCCATCCTATTTGAAAATGCCTACGGAATCTCCATCAAGGAAGACATTGAAGCCCGCCTCAACCGGAGGGTAAGTGTAGGGGCCATGCGCACCGCCCTGAGCCGACTTGAAAAAAAGGGCCTGCTCAATTCAGAGTTTGGAGAAGCTACCGCCATGAGAGGTGGCAAACGCAAGCGCTTTTACCGAGTGACTCCACTGGGTAAACGAGCATTAGATGAAGTAATGAGTACACGAAGAAAACTTTGGGAGGCCGTGCCCGATATGGCTTTTGATTTCAAAATCGCATGAACCTGCCGGCCTATCCATCTCCGCCACGCCTGCCACTCAAATTACTGAAGTGGTTTTGCCGCCCTGAACTGATTGAGGACGTGGAGGGAGATTTGTCTGAACTCTATGCCATGCGCTGTGAGCAAAGCAAAACCAAGGCCCGCTTATTATTTTCCATGGAGGTGCTCTTGCTTTTTCGTCCCGGAATTATCAGAAACTTATCAATACAACAAGGTCAAAATCAATTTGCTATGATTAGTAATTACTTAAAAATCGCAATCAGAAATGCCCTCAGGTACAAGGGTTATACTGCTCTCAACTTGCTGGGGCTCGTGGTGGGCATCGCTTCCAGCATGCTCATTTTAATGTGGATAGACGATGAAGTGAGCGTCAATAAATTCCACGCCAAAGGTGACCAAATCTACCAGCTCTTTCGCAATATGAACCAGTCTGGTGGCATGGTCAATACCACACCTACCTTGCCCAAACCCGTGGGAGATCTGCTTAAAAATGATTACTCAGAGGTAGAAGATGTGGTGTACGTGAGCTGGCCAATGGAGCTGCGCATAGACCATGAAGAAAACACCCTTGAGGAACAAGGGCACTTTGTGAGCCCCGAGTTTTTCCAAATGTTCAGTTTTGAGCTAACAGTCGGGGATAAAAACAATGTATTACAAGAGCTGGATCATATTCTGATATCAGAATCCATGGCCGAGAAGCTTTTTGGAGCGGGTTGGAAGACTGAAGCTCCTGGCCAGATAATCAAAGTAGACGAATCAAATGATGTGATCATTGATGGCATTTTCAAAGATGTTGGGTCTAATTCTACCGTACAATTTGATTGGTTGCTAAACGCTCAGGCTTTTTTTGCCCGAAACGATTGGGTTGAAAACTGGGGCAATGGCAGTTTTAGCATCGTGGTCACCATTCCGGACGAAACCAAAGTAGCCACAGTAGCCGAACGCCTTTTTCCTGAAATCAGAAACCACACAGAGAACAACCCAGCCGCAGGTGATGAGGACATCATCCTACAGAAATTTTCAGAAACTTACCTCTATTCAAAGTTTGAGAATGGGGTGATAGCCGGAGGCCGCATCGACTTTGTGCGCATCATGGCGGTGGTATCACTCTTTGTTTTGATAGTAGCCTGCATCAATTTCATGAACCTCACCACCGCCCGTTCTAGTCGCAGGGCCAAGGAAATAGGGCTCAGAAAAGTGATGGGCGCAGAACGAAAAGGAATCCGCATGCAATTCTACATGGAAGCCATGATGCTGGTAGGCTTTGCGGTGATCTTATCTGTAGGAGTGGTCTTGCTGGCCTTGCCCTACTTCAATAACCTGGTAGACAAATCCCTTGCATTGCAGTTCGACCAACTGAAAACCTGGTATTTTCTGGGTGGCTTGACCTTGGTAGTGGGCACCTTATCAGGTAGTTATCCTGCACTTTTACTCTCATCCATGAATGTGATTTCTTCTATCAAAGGAGGTATTGTTAAGCAGTCTGGTTTTGTAGCCATTTTCAGAAAAGGCCTGGTGGTATTCCAATTCGCGCTTTCTACATTGCTCATCAATGGTACCAGTGTTATCTATAAACAAATGGATTTTGTGCTGAACAAAGACCTGGGGTTGGACAAAGACAACCTGCTGGCAGTGAGGCTGGACGGAGACCTGAGAGATCGTATAGAAACCTATAAAACGGAATTGATGACATTGCCTGAGGTGACCCATGTATCCGGTGCTTCCGGCAATCCGCTGGATTATGGTCGCTCTACCAGCTCAGCCAGTTGGGAAGGCAAAGACCCTTCGGAGGGTTATGAGGTAAATGTGCTGCTCACTGATGAAAAATTTATTGAGACCAGCGGTATGGAGATTCTGGCAGGCCGCGACTTTGCAGAGCAGCTACAAGACTCTACCAACTTTCTGATAAACGAAGTGGCTGCCGGGCTGATGGGTTTCGATGATCCAATTGGTAAGAAACTGTCCTTCTGGGGCATTAATGGCAAAATTGTGGGTGTTGTGAAGAACTTCCATATGAGCAACCTGTACGAACCCATCGCACCACTGATCATTACCTGTATTTCACCCAGCACCCAATCTAATGTGGCGCTCATCCGCATAGATGGCCCTGCGAGCAAAGTAGTTCCTGCCATTGAGGAAGTGACCAAAACGCTGAATCCGGCCATTGAGTTTGAGTACGAATTCATAGATCAGGCTTATGCTGAGGCTTATCAAAGCGAAAGAACCATGAGCACCCTGGCCAATATTTTTGCAGGCATCTCCATCTTCATTTCGAGCCTGGGGCTACTTGGTCTGGCCTCTTACTCGGCCGAGCAGCGCTCAAGAGAAATTGGGGTAAGAAAAGTGCATGGCGCCTCAGTGAGTCAAATACTCATGCTGCTATCAGGTACTTATTCCAAGCTCATGGTCATCGCCTTCTTACTGGCCATTCCGGTGGGTTATTATGTGTCCGATGGTTGGCTTTCCAATTTTGAATTCAGGACATCATTGAGCCCCATGGTATTTATCGTGGCGGGCATCATCACATTTGGTATAGGTGTACTGACGGTCACGGCCAAGTCATACCAGGCCGCTACGGTTAATCCAGTCAAGTCACTCAAGCAAGAGTAGGGGCCGAAAGAAATATGAAAAGGGTGGTGAGTTGTGCTTGCTGCCCTTTTTTTATGGCTTCGAAAGCGGATAATAGGACAGAATGTCTATTGCACCATCAGGGTTGAATTACCACTGGTAAATAAGCCGTTCAATTTTCTGATTATCAGCAATTGACAAGCTACCTTTAGGCCATATAGATTGTGGTGTTTTATGATGTACTGGCTGGCAAAGTTGTGGTTTTGGATCAAGGGTTGGAAGATCGAAGGCGAGATGCCTGCTGGTGTGAAAAAAGCCGTGATGACTGCCGCACCTCATACCAGTAATTGGGATTTTGTCTGGGCCCGCGCTTCATTCTATATTCTGAGAGTTCCCTTGAATTACACCATCAAAAAAGAGTTCGTAAAAGGCCCATTGGGTTGGATGCTCAAAAGCATGGGTGCCATTCCCATCGACCGCAGTCCCAAGGTAGAAGGTGCCCCGAGAAAAAGTCATGTAGAAGCCATGGCAGCCTTATTCGATAGTCGCGAACAGCTCTTTGTCATGGTTACCCCAGAGGGTACCCGCAGTTATGTAGAAAACTGGAAAACAGGCTTTTACTATACCGCAGTTACAGCGAAAGTACCCATAGTCATTGGCTTTGTCGATTATAAGAAAAAGAGAGCGGGCATTGGCCCTACGCTCTACCCAACAGGCAATCTGGAAGAAGACATAGAAACCATGAAAGTCTTTTACCGCACCAAGACCGGTAAATTTCCGGAAAAGGGTGTTAAATAATCATAATTGACCTTTATAGCCTTAGTTTTTGGCCCCCGTGGCATATCATTTGTTTGATTGATGCATCAAACATCGACCAAATGAAAACAATCAAAAACTCACTCTTCATCCTCTTATTTTTTACTCTCGCATACAATGCACAGGCCCAGGAAAAGGGCACCGCTCGCGTCTCTGTAAATGGTCTTTACCATGGCGACTTCAGGGAAGGCGGAATCAATATCAACTATGAATACTTCCTGTCTCAAAAATTCTCTGGTGCAGCCGGTTGGTCTTACTTTTTTGTAGGTGGCGATGGTAATTTTTCTCAATCCAACATTGAGGGTAGGTACTACTTAATCAAAAAGCCAGTGCAGATATATGCAATGGGAGGCTTTGCTGTTTTTCGAAGAAAATTTCGCTCAGATGAAAAAGTAACTACCAAAGGATTGAGTGGAGGTCTGGGTGCAGTGGTGCCCATAACGGGTAGGTTTGGGTTCAATGTACAGGCCAAATACTCTGATGCAGCACGCAGCTTTATTTATCAAGGAGGACTTGCTTATAGCATCAGGTAAGAATTTCAGGTACCTCTCATTAAAGCGAAAGGTCTCTTTATAGTTTCCAATGAAAAAAACCTGCCTAAAAAGTGGGTTTTTTTCATGTGTAGGTAAACCTTTTCAAAAATCGAACGACTTATTCATAGAATTTTCAACATCAGCTACGTGTGATCGTAAACCAAACCGTCTCACCTACAGATGCCGCCAAACGGGTGGCTTCGATTCAAAATTCTACAACGACAACATCAAAAACTCAAATCTGAAAATGCGTAAGATTTTTTTCGCAATCCTGGCCATGCTATGCGTGGCTGTAGTGCACGCCCAAGAGAAATACACCCTAAATGGCTACGTGAGAGGAGCCGCTGATGGGGAAGAAATGATTGGGGTAACCGTATTGGTCAAAGAGCTTAGCAACGGGGTCATTTCCAATGCTTACGGCTTTTATTCCATCACCTTACCGGCAGGAGAATACACCATCCGCTATAGTTTCATTGGTTACGAAACAGTAGAGCGAAAGTTGAACCTGGACAAGGATGTAGCTCTGAATATATCCCTTACTGAAGAGCTGACAGAGCTGGAAGAAGTAGTGGTAACGGGCGAGAGTCCCGAAGCCAATGTCACCAGCATTGAAATGAGCCGGAATGACATCAACATTCAGCAGGTCAAAAAACTACCGGCTCTCTTTGGTGAGCCCGACATCATCAAGACTGTACAGTTTCTGCCCGGTGTGATCTCAGCAGGAGAGGGTACCTCCAGTTTCTTTGTAAGAGGAGGTAGTGCCGATCAGAACCTGATACTCATTGATGAGGCTCCTGTTTACGACCCATCCCACTTATTTGGCTTGTTTTCAGTCTTTAATGCCGATATCATCAAAGACTCTGAGCTGTACAAAGGTGGCATACCAGCTCGCTTTGGTGGCAGGCTTTCGTCCATTCTGGATGTGCGCACCCGTGATGGTAACAACAAGGAATTCGTGGGCGATGCAGGCATTGGCTTGCTGGCCTCCAGCATCAGCCTGGAAGGGCCCATCAAAAAGGATGAGAGCTCTTTTATTGTATCGGCCAGGCGTTCATATGTCGACCTCTTTCTCAGAGCAGCCGACAACGACAATCTGGTCTATTTCTACGACATCAATGCTAAGGTTAACTGGCGAGCCAATAACAATAACCGTTTCTTCCTGTCACTGTATTCCGGCAAAGACGACTTCAGCTTTGGCGATGATTTTGGGTTCGATTGGGGTAATCGTACGGCCACCTTCCGCTGGAATCACCTGTTCAACGACAAGCTGTTTAGCAATACTTCACTCATTGCTTCCAATTTTGATTATGGACTCACGTCTACCTCAGATGCCGATGGTTTTACCTGGGACTCAGACATAAGAGAGTTCAGCCTCAAGAACGACTTGAATTACTTTATTAGCCCTGAGTTTGAGCTGGACTTCGGCTATCACCTTACTTACAGGCAGTTTGCCCCTGGCAAGATCCAGGGTGCGGAAGGGTCCATATTTGAGGATACGGAACTGCAAGAAGAGTTTGCGCTGGATCATGCCCTGTACATCGGTGCGCAGCATAAGGTGTCTAACCGACTGACCCTGATCTATGGTGCCCGACTGTCCATATTCCAGAGCATGGGAGAAGGGGATGTGTATCTGTATGAAAATCCGCAGGACAACCTGAGGCCTACCCGTACCGATACGCTCACCTTTGGCCAACTGGAGCCTATCAAAACCTATGTGAACCTGGAGCCTCGTTTTTCCATGCGCTACATGCTGAATGACAAAAGCTCTATGAAGTTGAGTTATAACCGCATGGTGCAGAATACACACCTGATCTCCAGCGGTACAGTGCCTTTGCCTTTCAATACCTGGGCGCCCAGCAACTATTATTTGAAGCCTCAAGTGGCCGATCAGCTGGCCGTAGGCTACTTCAGAAACTTCAACGACAATGCCTATGAGTTCTCAGTAGAGGCATATTACAAGAAGATGGACAATGTCACAGATTTCGCTGATAATGCACAGATCTTCTTCAATACCGACCTTTCTACAGAATTCAGACAAGGAGAAGCCATTGGTTACGGACTGGAATTGTTCCTTCAGAAGAAAGAAGGTGCATTGACAGGCTTTGCCAGCTATACCTTGTCACGCGCAGAGCGTACCGTGCCAGGTGTAAATCTGAGCGAGACCTTTCTGGCCAACCACGACCGCAGACACAGCTTCAATGTGCTGGCCACTTATGACTTTAACGATAAATGGAGCTTTGGCGGAGGCTTTACTTATGGCACAGGCAAGCCCACTACCGTACCCTCGGGCACCTATCAATGGGGCGATGGTTATGTTGCCGATGTCATTACCGAGCGTAACGGCTACAGACTGCCCGCTTTCCACCGTATGGACCTGAGTGCTACACTTACGCCCAGAAAGAACAAAGATAAGAAGTACGAGACCTCCTGGGTATTCGCCTTGTACAATGCCTACAGTCGCAAAAACCCATTTTCGCTTTACACACGCATTCGCCAAAATGACGATGGCGACCTGATAGGGGATGGCACCGAGAAAGAGGCTCGTATGATTTATCTGTTTCCACTACTCCCTTCTGTTACCTACAACATCAAATTTTAATCAGCCATAATCATGAAAAAGATATATCAATTCTCTCTTTTGCTGCTTTTTACAAGCGTTTTGGCCTGTGAAAAAACCATAACACTTGAAACCGATTTAAATCAGGAGCAGGTGGTGGTTGAAGGCCTGATTACCAACTCAGAGCTCAATTATGTGCGCCTTACCAAGTCGCGTGACTTCTACGCTTCGGGTTCAATTGAAGGTATTCTTTCCGCTGATGTGACGGTGAGCGACAATGAGGGCAATATCAGACGCTATGTGCACAACCCTGGCAATGTACCTGGCCTGGATGGTGTTTACCTGCCAGAGGTGCCTTATACGCCTTCTGTAGGACTTACTTATACCCTGGAGGCGCTGGTAGAAGGTACCACTTACATGGCACAGGAAACCTTGCTGCCGGTAACCACCATTGACTCGTTGGTGGTGACGCTGGATGTAGAGGAACAGGCCGACCCTGAAGATGAAGGTCGCTTTTATGAAATACTGTTTTATGCTCAGGAACCCCAGGACAGGGTAGATAATTACCTGTTTAAGTTTTACCGCAATGGAGAGCTCATCAAAGACTTTGAAGAGGACATCTACTTTGGTGAAGACGAGTACTTAGGTGAGCAGATTGACGACCTGCCCATTGCTGGCTACTACGCCCTGGGCGATACCGTGATGGTAGAAATGTACAGCATCACCCGTGAAGCCTTTGTGTATTACAGCGACCTGTTCAACCTTATCAACAACGATGGAGGCATGTTTTCGCCACCACCAGCCAACCCCAGAAGCAATGTGAGCAATGGCGCCCTGGGCTACTTTCAGGTAAGTGCCATCGATACAGAAACCATCATTGTAGAAGAACCTGATGGGGATTAGCTAAAGCTAGCAGGACAGAGTCCGGGTGCTCATAGAACGTCACGGGTTCTGAGAACCCGCGACAGTAATCTACTAACCCGTCAACACCGAAGCAACACGAAGTCAGACGGATAGGTATCAATCGGTCCGACCTGTGGGGACATCGAGAAGGAACAAACAGCCCGACCATAAGGTTGGGCTGTTTCATGGTGCAGGTATCGTTTCAAAACCGGTTGGTTCTCCTTTCAAAGCTGTGGGCGACTTTGGAGAAAAATTCCATTATGAAACGTAGGCAGTTTAATAAGTTGGGAGCTGCAGGACTGGCCGGTTCTGCTTTGCTTCCCTATCTCTCTGAAGATCAACCCATGTTGAAGCCAAAGGCCTTGCCCTTGAAAAAAGGCAGCAGGGTCGGTCTCATTGCTCCAGCCTTTCGGGTGACAGAAGAGATGTTGGAGACGGCAAAGTCCAACATGGTGAGCCTGGGCTTTGAACCTTTCCACAGCTCAAGGGTTCTCGAACGCTTTGGGGCCTTTGGAGGCACAGATGAACACCGACTGGCAGAATTACACCAGATGTTTGCTGATGAGTCTGTAGATGCCATCTGGACCGTCAATGGCGGCTATGGTGTTACGCGTCTGCTGGACAAGATCGATTTCGGCCTGATAAAAAAGAACCCTAAGCCCATTATTGGTTTTAGCGACATTACAGCCCTACTAAATGCCATTAACCAAAACACTGGCCTGCCCTGCTTTCATGCACCCACAGCAGCTTTTGACATAGGCATTGAATATACACGTAAGCATCTGGTACCATTATTTGGCATCAAAGAGCCCTATGTAGTTTCATTGTGCGATGAGCATATAGAAAAGGCCAAGAATGATGATTTGTATGAATACAAAGTGATTAAACCAGGCAGGGCTAAGGCACCTTTGATTGGCGGGAATTTATCCCTCATTGCGGCTACAATGGGTACGCCCTTTCAATTCAATGCACGAAATAAATTGCTGTTCCTCGAAGATGTAAGTGAAGCCCCTTACAGGATAGATCGCATGCTTACCCAAATGAAAAGTGCTGGGTTCTTCAAAGGCGTAAAGGGAATTATCATAGGCGTTTGCTGGGGCTGTAAAAATCCTGCTGGCGATACCTTGTCTTTTGACCTTTATACTGTGCTGAAAGACCGACTGGCTGATTTGAACATCCCAATTGTCACGGGTTTTTCATTTGGTCATACCAAAGAGACCTGCACCTTTCCACTAGGGGCTGAGGCTGAATTGGACACTGAAGCCGCGACAGTCACACTTTTTGAAGATGGCTATGGCTGATTAGCTTACCGTCACGAGGTAGTTCTTCCTCTTGCTTTTTTCATTTCCTTAACCTATTCATCCCTGAAAAGCGTGAAAGTGGAAACCTGTGGCTGGGCCAGTGTCTTGCTATCGTGCTTTCGACTCTTATAAATCCCTCACCCAGTTAATTTTACCACTTCCGAGAGGATAATCTTCCCTGCTGAAGATTTTCATTTCGATATGCAGAGTGTCGGTTTTGTGCAAACCTTGAAGGACAAACTTCTTTTCGGAAGGTTGGGTGTATTTCATTTCAAACCGGTCGGTACTGTCTCTTCTAGAATAGAAAGTCAACGATTTACTTACTGTATCTGCTTCATACACATAAAACTTGCTGCTACCACTCATGTCTTTTATGGTCATTCGAGTAGGAGAATATGAAGAGCCTATCAGTACTTCATCCCACCTGGCTTTATCACCGCGGAGAGGGGGCAGGGTGTCACTATTGATCACAAACTGGTCTACGATATACTTGTTATGAAGTGTGTCTTGTTTTAGGTTGTTAAGCCTGTTATCCCTGATTTCCCCCGAAAACTGTAGGGTGGCAATTAAAACATAGCCAATAAGCAGGGTTTTGACCGCATAACCCGGTATCCGATATCTTGGATTACTGATAAGGGGTAAATCCTGTCGGGGAACCGCAGTTCGGTTAAACAGCAGCACATTGAAAAGCCTTTTAGCATCATCAAGTAGTAAGACCATGACCATGAGCATAAGGTGTATGGCGAACATTTTGACAGTGACATCATATGCAATATCGATCAGCACCACATTGGCCATTGCTACAAAGCTGATAATACCACCGAACAAAGTAGTACGCCTAAAAAGGAGTAGCATACCGCCTATCATTTCAATAAGGCCAGTACCGATATTGTAAGTAGGCGAGTAACTCATAAAGAGCCAGAGAAATCCCATGGGGCTGTTGTTACCCACCTCGTTATCAATACGATCTAACCCCATGTATCCAAATTTATTAGGAATAAACGCTTCTTATTTGCCAAAAGCAGCGAAAAGTGTTGGGTGGTTGCTTTGCCTGCCTTACAGAATTACTCACACTCTGACTTGTATGCTTAGGCAAAAAAAAAGCCAGGCTTTAATACCAGGCTTTTTCAATTTCTTCAAAGGTCCCATCAGCTTACCGTCACCAGGTAGTAGTTCTTCTTGCCTTTTTGAACCAGGAAGTATTTGCCTTGCAACAAGTTGATTTCGGGCATAGCATCAATGCCCTGAAGCTTGGTCTTGTTAATGCCTACGCCACCACCCTGAATCATCTTGCGGGCTTCTCCTTTAGACTTAAAGATGATGCCATCAGTCACGGTAGACAGCAAGTCGATAGGGCCTTCAGTAGCCGCTAAGTCGGCCTGGCTGATCTCCACTTGAGGCACTCCCTCAAATACAGCTAGCAAGGTTTGCTCATCCAGGCTTTCCAGGTCTTCTGAAGTAGACTTTCCAAACAGGATGCTGGAAGCTTTTAGTGCCATTTCATAGTCGGCCTCAGAGTGCACCCGAATGGTGATGTCTTTGGCCAGTGCTTTTTGCAGAGTGCGCATATGTGGCGCTTCAGCATGCTCTTTTTCCAGCGCTTCAATCTCTTCTTTGCCGAAAAGCGTAAAGATGCGAATGTAATTGGCAGCATCTTCATCTGAAGCATTGAGCCAGTATTGGTAGAATTTGTACGGAGAAGTCTTTTCCGGGTCCAGCCATACATTGCCGCCTTCCGACTTACCGAATTTGGAGCCATCTGCCTTTTTAATCAACGGAGCAGTCAAAGCAAAAGCTTCGCCTTTGGCCTTTCTGCGAATCAGTTCTGTTCCGGTCACAATGTTGCCCCACTGGTCTGAGCCACCCATCTGAATCTTACAGTTCCTCTCAGTGTACAAATGGTAAAAGTCGTAGCCTTGCACCAACTGATAGGTGAATTCAGTAAAAGACATGCCACCTTCCAGTCGGTTTTTTACCGAATCTTTAGACATCATGTAGTTTACGGTAATATGCTTGCCTACATCTCTTATAAAACCCAGGAAGTCTATGTCTTTGAACCAGTCGTAGTTGTTAACGATCTCTGCTGAGCAGTCGCCACAATCGAAGTCGAGAAAACGAGTGAATTGCGCTTTTTGACTTTCCAGGTTATGGTTCAAGGCCTCAATGCTTAGCAATGGGCGTTCGGCCGACTTGCCCGATGGGTCACCTACCATGCCAGTGGCACCACCTACCAGCACAAAAGGTTTGTGTCCGGCACGCTGCAGGTGCATTAGCAGCATTACAGGCACAAGGTTGCCAATATGTAGCGAATCGGCCGTAGGATCAAAGCCTATATAGCCAGCCGTCAGTTCTTTGGCAAGTTGCTCTTCTGTTCCGGGCATGATGTCGTGGATCATGCCTCTCCATTGCAGTTCTTCAATCAGGTTCATAGGGCCCTCAGATTATGGGTTGGCAAATATAGAACAAGATGGGAGAGGGGAAAAGCCAGGAAATAAAAAAGGCCTGTTACCAGGCCACTGTTCCTCCATTTGCCGCAGCTGCTGGCTTGGGTTCTGTTCCACTGAGTTTCATCTCTCGTGGCTGCGAAGGTGTTGCTTCCTCCATTTCCAGCTCAGGTATGGTTATATCGGTGCCCACGGCTATACTGCCATTGAGTTGGGCACCTTTTTCTATCGATATCTCTTTGGCAAATACCTTCCCTTCAATTTCAGCGCCATGGCTTACATGCAAATTGCCTTTGGCCATTACATCGCCCATCACATAACCTTCAATGGTAATGTCTTCTCCCCATAAATTGCCGTCAATTTCACCATGAATCCCTATAATCACCTTCTCCTCGGTTTTCAGGTCTCCGGCAATATGGCCATCTACACGTATGCTGTGTTTCGACTCCATATTGCCCTTGATCACCGAACCCTTCTTGATTTGGGTGATGTTTACGGACGGGTTATTTGACATCGATTCCCTTCCCATAGATTAGTAGTCAGCAGGAATTGTGCTTTCAGTACTCAGGTTATTTTCATCGAAAACCGATACAATGGTAGAGGCGTTGCCTATGTCAAGGCCAACAGAAGTACTCTTTACGCCACCATTCAGTTGAGATGAGTTGATGCAGTAGCCGCGGCTTGCCAGTGATTGTGGGTCGTGAGCCACTTCAAGATCCAAAATGTCTTTGAATTCTTCTTTGAAGCAGTTGACCAACTCTGGGTACATAGCGCCACCCCCAGCCAGGTACATCACATGAGAGAGGGTAAAGTCATTGTCATTGAAGGCTTTGCGCATGGCAGGTGAAATCACGTCTTCGTAATACTGCCTCAAAACCTTGTCTCTCAAGCTTCTGATGTCAATGCGTTTCCTATTCAGGAAGATTACACCTTTCTGGAAGGCAGCATCAATCTGATGCTCAGTCTTCAATTCCAGATAATAAGCTTTCGCCAATTCTTTCTCCAACAGGTTTACTGCATAGCGCAGGCCATAGGTAGAAAGCGAAGTTCTTTGTACAATACCACCTTCAGTGCTCAAAAGCCCCTCAAGGGTACCATAGCCAAGACTCATCACGAAGAAATTGCCGCTGGCATTGGTCATTCCCTTGCGCAGAGCAATAGAACAGCCAATCACTTCAGGTATTACCTGAACATTGTCTATGTCTACCTGAACATTCTTTTTGTTGCCTCCACCATAAGTAGCGGCATCATATTCCACCACATGCTGGGTGTTAATCAGGTTGCTGGCAGTTTCTTTGTACAACTGGAAAGTTGAGAAAGGAAAACCAGTGGTAACCGTTAGGGGATTGCCCAATCGCTGGTTGGCCACAAGCAGGCCTGATTTTAAAAGAATATTATAATCTAGCTCGTCTGGAGCAGAGTTGATGTTTCTATGTGGTGACACCCCTTCAGTCAGGGCCAGGTTGCCAATGACATAGCCATCGCCATTGTGGTAAACCTTAAGGCCGTTGATAAGATCGGGTGATACGTTTCTAAGGTCGGTGTTGTTTCCCTCAAAAACGCTGGGAAACGTATAGGTTTTGAACATAGTGGGTTGTTTGTGTTAGGCTAATGCGCTTAAACCGAATAAAAGACAATAATACGACTAATTCAGATTCAATGCCGTGTGCCTCTCAAAATTCCAGTCGAATTTGTGAAAAACTTTTGTATTAAACCCGGATAATGTGATAGAAATCGTGATGAAGGCGTAAATCGCAAAAAATCAGGCTGTTTGGCTTTGATAGCATAGCACCGCTATGGTGAGGAGACAAACAAAGCGTAGCGGCTGATTTCCCCAAAGGGATGCCTTTGGCAAAAGTGAGCCTGCCTGCCGGAATAGGCAGGTTACGGCTGTAATAGAAAGTCTATTGCATAATTCGGGTTAAACCCGGATAATGTGATAGAAATCGTGATGAAGGCATAATTCACATCAAATCGGGAGGTTTGGCCACGAAAGCAAAGCCGCATTTTGTCAGAAGGGCAAAAGTAGCTTATCGATTGATTTGCCAAAAGGGATGCCTTACCTAAGGAATCCTTTGGATTGGCAAATTGGGCCTGCCCGCACCTGGGTAGTGTATGGCCGTAACAGAATGTCTGTTGGTTTATCTGGATCAAAAAAGCTATCGAGACTTAACGGTCTACCACAAAAGCAATTTTGCTATTATCCTGATTCACGGCAATGCGGCTGATTTTGTTTACGCCCAGGTCGCTTAGATCAGCTATTTCGGCCCATGCACTGTCAAATTGCGGACTTAGCTTAAACACCTTACTGCCTACGCTGGTCACATAGCTGCCAGCAGTGGTTATGGTCCAGTCGGTGGCGCCTTTGGGTAGGGTGGTTATCTTTCTCAATTTATCGGTGCGGCCGCTTACTGAGTAGATGTTGTTCCCCTTCTCTTCATTCTTCTGAATGAGGAAGCTACGACCTGTTACTTTGATGGTACGTTCAATATCGCTGGTCACAATGCGGTCTCTTCTTTCTTTGGCATCGGTTATCACCAGGGTCACGGGGTCGCCCAATATGAACATGGCCACAGTAGTTGAAGACCAGGCGTGGTATCCAACAGGGGCCAGGTCGTCAAAAATGAGTACCGGATCTTGCTTTCTGTCCACATCAAACTGCCACAATCTTTGAGCACCATCGGCTTCTACCCGCACGGCTGCAAAGGAGTTGGTTCGTGATATCAGGTAAGCCGAATATTCACTCTCCGGACTGTTGGTCAGGTTGGTCTTTTCACCGCTGTTCAGGTCCATCATAAAGATGTCCGTTTGCCCGTCAACGCTGGCTGTGTACATCATCAAATCTGTAGCGTAGAAGAAGGGCTGATTGTCATAGCCATCACGGTCAGTAACATTCTTTGCGTTCGACAATTTCATCCTTCTTTTTTGCTCCTTCAAGTCGTACACATAGATGTCTGTACTGGGTGGATTTTGTGCCAAAGCAGCAGGGCCAAAAACTAGGGTGAGCAGTAGAATTAGAAGCAGCGGTCTTCGCATGATTATAGGGTCTGGTTTTTATATGATGACAACTTATATACAATTGTCAAACTTATCAACGCAAGAACGGTGAATTGGTGGATTTGTTACGCGGGCAGGGAGGGGAGGAAGTCGGAAGTCGGAAGCTGGAAGACCGAAGTCGGAAGCTGGAAGTAGGAAGTAGGAAGTGAGGAGAAGGAAGACTGAAGTTGGTGGACCCGTTACCATAGTGGCTGTTGACTTGTGAGCGCAACGCTTGCACTGAGTCCTTCGCCATAGGCTTTGGCCACCGGTGAAAGCTTCAGCGAAGGCGCAGTGTGGCAACCTGCCTGCCGGCAAAGGCAGGTCTCTTTGAGGTAAAAAGGGAATGCACCACAGTTGAGAAATCGGTCTGGCTTAAGCCATGACGAAATGTCAGTGATGCATTTACAGCCAAATCCTTATTTGAGGATATTGACTGCAATTTTGCCTACAAGGGGGCTCTTTTTATTTAAAGTATCAATATCGATAAACTTATTTAAATATCTGATTGGTAATATTTTAAAACGTACCAATAAAGTGGTTGCTAATATTATGAGCATAGTACTTTGGTCAAAGGGTTTTTGCGATTTATTAACAGTTTTTCAAATCAATTCGTATCACTTATTAGTTGATGCATTGCCCATGGAGAAAGCTTATTCCATATCATTCCTGGATCAAGCCAGGCAGCAGCAAGATGCCCTGGCAGGTGATGTCATCGCCTGGTTCTTTCCTACACGGAAGCACCAACTGAAGTCAGTCCTGGATAAAGTAGTGGATAATGGTTTCGAACCAGATCCTGATTTGCCAGCCGTTTTTCATCAGCTATATCAAGACGTGTTCAAGTCAAACGAGGAAGTGTCGGATGCTGTGCTGATCAAAGGTCAGCAGTTTTTCTCCAGGCACAGTTCAGATATATTACTCCTACTGGGTTTGCTCTCCCTACCTTATTGCTATGCTGCAGCTGAGGGGTCAGAAGTTTTGATCAGGTCTAAGCGCATTTTGGAGGAGCCTGAAACCCGCCTTACCGAGACGGCCCAATTTGTATTTGACGTTACTGCACCCGATGCTTTTACTGCCAGTGGCAAGGGGCTGGCCTCCATCCTGAAAGTGCGATTAATGCACGCTGCCATTCGCTATTATATATCTGCTTCTAACCGCTGGCCCAAAGACTTTGCACCACCCATTAACCAGGAAGATATGGCAGGCACCAACCTGTCTTTTTCACTCATTCCAATTCGCGGTTTGCGCAAGCTGGGCAAGCGCATAAGTGCGCAGGAAAGCATGGATTATATCAGCTACTGGAATCACATCGGCAGGCTGCTCGGCATCACTCCCGTACTGCTGCCAGACAGCACTCGTTCCGCCTACCTGCTGGAGCGAAATATTCGCCAGCGACAGTTCCGAAAATCGGAGGCTGGAGTAAAGTTGACGGCCTCTCTTTTAAGCTACTTTGACCTGATGATGAAAGGCACGAACATGGCTGGTAATGCCCGCCCTTTTGTTCGCTATCTCATGGGCAATGTAGTGGCCGATAAAGTGGGGCTGGAAGTAGGCAAAGTTGATCAGCAGTTTTTCAAACCCTTCACCCAATTCCTAAAATTCAGAAACCTGTTTTTTGAAAAAGAAGACAGTTACCTGGCGGCTTACAAAACCTTTCTGGAGCGACAGGAAGAGACGGGTCAGAAAGTTTCTTTGCAATACAAGGCCTGATCATTCAGGGTTGAGTCTGCTCCTCAATCGATGGTCGCGAAGAAAGCGTTTGTCGATGAACTGAAAAAGAATGAGCAAACCTGCAAAGGTCAGGGCAGGAGCCAGCGGTCCTTCTTTCAGAAAGTCTGGCGAAGTTTCCATGGCTTGTTTGGAAAAGGTGGCCGCCAGCAGCGCTACAAAGAGCACTCCCGCTATGGCAAAACCAAACAACCATGACTCACCACGAGCCTCTTTGCGTTTGCGTTTCTCCAGCTTCTTTATAATAGCCGAAGAAAATTCAGGCCTTATCTGAAGTTCAGATTCCTTATCCAGCTCATTGAAGAGCAGCTCATACAGCCTGTCATCGCCCTTGGCGAAGTCAGCCCCTTCAAAGGCTTCCTGATTTTTGAGTTCTTCATTTAGGTTCATAACAATGCCTCCTTGTCTACAAAATTACGCAATTGATCTTTCAGAAGTTTTCTGGCCCTGAAAAGGTAGTTCTTCACGGTGCCAATGGGCAGGCCGGTAATCTCCACTATTTCAGGGTAAGTCATTTCTTCTATGTGGTAGAGGTGCAGAATATTCCGGTAATGTGCTGGTAGCTTCTGAATCTGCTCCTGTACAAATTTACCCGTGTCTTGCGACTCGTAAGTGCGCTCAGGGGTCTGGTGATCTACAAAAAACCGTTCCTCGCTGGCCTCCTCCAATTCTTTGTACTGCATCTTTTTCGATTTTCGCAGGTGATTGATGGTTTGTCGGTAGGCGATGGTCGCTATCCAGGTAGAAAGCTTGCTTTCAAAACGAAAACCAGGAAGCTTCTCGTACACCTTCATAAATACATCCTGTGCCAGTTCCTCAATGCTGGGTTCGTCTGAAATCAGCTTTTGTACCATATGGTAGACCAGCTTTTCGTATTTCTTGATCAGAAACGAGAATGCCTTTGTATTGCCATTCAATATGCTCTTTACGAGGGTCTGATCATCCATGAGCCCAATGAGACAGAAAAGTGTATGGAAGGGTTGCAGTCGTCATTGAAAAAAATGCCTGAATTGAATCCGGTTAATACAATAGCCTTTCTATTGCAGCCGTAACTCACGTTGAATCAGTCGCTACGCTTCGTTAGTCTTCTCACCATAGCAATGCTATGCTGTCGAAGTCGAACCTCCTGATTCTTTGCGATTTACGCCTTCATCACGATTCCTATTGTATCAACCGGATTGAATTACGATAAAAAAAATGAAAAAAAGCTGCAACATTGTAAACACAGGCCGTGTCACAAGGGGCACAAGAACGAAAAAAAGACATTATGGACGGAATGGATATAGTACTACTCAACGTAGTAGTCTTTGGCTTCACTGCCTTTATGACAATTGGAATTATTAAGTCGATCACCAATTACCGCTTGCGAAAGAGAATGATCGATGCTGGGCTTGTAGATGAAAAACATATGGAATTACTAAAAGAAGGTGCAAAAGAGAGTTATTACAGCTCATTGAAATGGGGTTTGATCTTTTTCTTTGCCGGTGTGGCGCTTATCATCGTCAACAGCCTCGACTTGTATTATGACTCAACCGCGGCTTATGGCATTGTGATCTGTTCAGCATCTATCGGCTTCCTGATCTACTTTGCCTTTATGCGAAGAGAAATCAAAAAGGAAGAATAGTTTAAGAACAAGAAATAGAGGAGGATGTATGACCCGTGGCCTGGCTGTGGGTTTTTTTGTGCCCTTTGCTGAATAAATCACTATTATCAGTGATTTATGATTCCTGTAAAAATTATAATTTTTAGGGTAAATTATATGCTATGGACAAAAAACCTCACCCTGTAGACGAAGATATACAGTTGATATTTGAGACCAAGGTACCTGGTGGAAAGTTTGATACACTTATTCTGGAAGGCGATGCCATGGCAGAATTAGGGCAAGAGTCACTCAAAATAGCTTCGGCATTTAAGGTTGGTCAGCTTGAAAGTGATGTTATTCCGCTTGAAGGGCAGTTTCGAAAACTTGATTTAAATAACGAGGAGATAAAAGCTGAATCGGAATTCAATTACTCAAACCTTTATTATCATCACAGACCCAAGGAAGTCAAAATCGATGATGTTTATGTAATTGCCAGTAAGGCAGGAATTGCTGCAGGCAACAGCGGCCATCATATTATGTGCCCAATTTTGGGGTTGAGTGCAATTGAGGACCATGAAAATGACAAGGAAAGGGCCTTTATTAAATTCGTCAAGGGATTTGGAAAAGCTAAGGGCCCGCTTACAAAGCTCACTTTATTCATCACAGATGAAGGGTTATATGAGCGATTCAAGAAATTAGAGCTGGCGCAATATGACGAGCAAGGTGAGGAGAGGAAAGCAGATGCCAGTAGCAACGCAATGTTGTCAGATGCACCCATTGATGATATTAGCAATGATAGGTTAGGGTTTACAAAATTTGCCAATGCCATTGCTGGTGTAATTGATTCAAAACATACCGTTACACCTCTCACCTTTGTAATCAATGCACCTTGGGGTGCCGGGAAATCGTCTTTGGGTCATTTGTTAAAAAACTCTCTGGAAGCCTCCCCAGCAGAATCTCCCTTAAAACATCAAACCCTTTGGTTTAACGCCTGGAGTCATGATGATGCTGAGAATTTGAAATCAGCTTTTACTGGGTTTATTGCTAGAGAGCTGAATTCAAAGCGGGGCTTTTTCAACCAATGTATTAGTCCATTGCCAGGTTACCTCACTACTCCAGGACAAAAAATAACGAAAAGACTGGTTTTGGCTGTGAGCCTCATTGTATTAGCACTTTGTATTTGGGCCTTTTCTGATATACAAAGCAGTTTTGTAGGCCTGGAAGCCCTGTTGCCAGCTTCCTCTTTGGCGCTAATTCCTTTAATCAGGCTCTTTATTCAAATGACAAGCACCATCAATGCATTTGTTAAGAAACCTTCTACAGTAGCCGATTCGGGAAATATATTTCAGGTGAGGAAAGATTTGCACAGACTGATCGATCAGGCCGTGCCAGATGATCGAAGGATCATCATTTTTGTAGATGACCTGGAAAGATGTAGAAAAACCGGACCCATTGACCTGCTGGAGTCCATCAACCAGCTGTTGGATCATAAGAAGATTGTTGTGATAATTATGGCCGATATTCTCTCTGTAGCAGCATCTGCTGAAATTAAATATGCGGATATGGTTGAACGCTACAATCCGGCAGATGCATCTCTGTATATCAGTGAAAAGGCCCCAGCTGGCACTTACGGCAGGTTATATATCCAGAAGCTTATTCAATTGCAGTTTGACTTGCCCATATTTAAACCTGAGCGTATGAGCCGGTTCATTGAGGGAGTAGAAAGCAAAAGGCTTGATGAAAGAAAAAAGTTGGAGGAAGAAATGGAAGATGAACTTTTACCCGAATTTCCGGTCGACAGGTCTACTTCCCTCATGACTGCAGGACAATTTGGAGGCTTCAGCAGGTTGATCAAAGACAAAAATGTAAAGTGGTACAGCAAATTTCTCTCTGTTATACTTTTGATCATACTCGCTCCTATGTACATCAGTAGCGGACTGATGCATCTGATTGTGCATAGCAAGTGGAAGACTTTTAATGTCTTTCTTGATCAGGAAGGCTCCTGGATGAAAATCGTCCTTACAATTCCAGCATTGGTCTTATTGACGCTCTATACTATGTTCGGGATCAATTATTACAATTGGTCGTTTGAGAGGAATACCTACTATAATTCAGACCTTGAGGCTCATGTAAGTCAATTTTCCGATTTCGCAAAAAATGGTCTCTTGAGTTCGACTGCATTTCGTTTAGGAACACGAACACCAGGACAATCAGATACGCGCTTCCTGACAGAGGGTGTAAGAAATGAAGAATTCGAAATCAGCCAACTGATGATCGATTCTATGAATTACTATTATAATGAAGTGTTCTTTTTGAAAAAACCTGGCCTGCGTGAGCTTATGGGGCCAAAGGGAATGAATAGTGAAGCCCTTTTAGATTCTCTTCAAAATCAGTTGAACGTTTTACAAGCCAGGTATGATGACCTGAACACAGTCAAGCGTTCAATTAACCAACTTGATTCCTTAGAAAGCGCTAGCCTCGAACGTCAATCACTACTCCGCTTGCAGTCAGCTCGACAGTTTCAAGTAGATAGGCAGGATACCATTTTCACCAACATACGCAATGGGTTTGATTCGGCCTACGATAAAGTAGCCATGCCATTTTACAGTAAAGTTTATGAAGGGCAAAGAATGACCTTTTTTACGCTCTATGCTAAGCTACTTCTCTTATTTATTGCCTTCTTTTTGGTGTTGTCAGGCAGCTTTAAATGGAGAGCTTTTAAACTTGAAGCCAAACGGCTTTCGAACCTTGGAAAGGGGCAAGACGATACCAAAGCATCGAAAGCTAATAATGATGATACAAATGGCAAGGGTAAATCTCTAAAAGAGCAGCTTGATGAGCTTAAACATGAAATTGAGAAGGATAATGTAGAGAGAAAGAGAGCATTTGAAAAAATAACGGATGATAACCCTGACTACGAAAAGGCCCGAGAAAAAGCGGTACGCTATTTAAGCCTTGCTTTGCCAAGAAACTCTAAGCGGGTGGCCAATAAGTTAAGGCTTCAGGTATTGATGGCTCATGAAACCAACACTTTGCTTAAAGTTGAAACTGACTATTATGCCAAATGGGTGGCCTTACAGGAAGCTTATCCTGAATTCGTAACCCATGTATCGAGAGTGGATGGAGAAATGAAATCTATTGAGCGCGAAATTAAACTCGCTCGTTATGAAGAACGCAACTTAACTAGTAATCCTACATACCAGAAGGAGGAGGGTGAAAATCCAGACCCTTGGGAAAAAGTGGATGAGATTTTGGAGGCAATTAACCCAAGCTATAAAGGAAACCGTGAACTCACGAACCTGATCATGAAGGATAAACTTTTGTCAAACCGGATTGACTTCTTGGTGTATTATGGTCAGGATAATTGATAACAATAACTTTTGAAACCGTGATATTATTTTCGTGTGGTCTGGCAATTGATTGACTTTTTTGCCCCATTGCTTCAACCAATTTAACTCGGGCTGTGTCTAAACCAGTAATGAGATCAAAAACTAAAAAAATGTGGATACTTCTGGGCTTGCTGAGTGTAAGTCTATGGAGCTGTGATGAAGAAAACCTTCCACTTGACCGAGCATGTATTGAGGCACGTGTGATTACAGAAATCTGCGGTCAGGCAGTCATACAGCTAATAAGCCCTGATATTGACGGTTTAGGTGAGGACAATTGGACTGATGGGCAGGGTAACACTTATGATAATGTCTTTTCTACCCAGTTCTCTTGCGATGACATGGATAATATTCCAGAAGGCGGCAGTACTTTTTATCTGGAAGTAGTGGAGGAGTTGGCACCTCAAAACTGTTTGGTTTGCCAGGCCTTACCAGCTCATATGCCAGCAACAAGACTGAACATCAGAGTAGCCAATAATTGTAGCGATTCTAATCAATAGTCATGGATCCAATAAACTCCAGGGCTAAGTAGCTTGAGGTTCCTTATGTAGACATCTTCAAGCAGGTTGGGATTATTAGTGAAATAGAAGCTATAATGGCTGTCATATTTATTGAATCGCCATTTGAATCCGCCACTGACTTGTTCAAAAATCCACTTTTTGTCTCTTGTACGTTTCAATAGGGGCATAAAATCTGATTTTTTCAATTTGATATGATTCAGAAAAGTGATAGGTATATCAGTAGCATCTTGAGTGTCAATTCTTAGCTTCCAACCTCTATTGGCGATTTTTCTGTCGGTAGGCTTGCTATACATGAGTAAGTCATCTTCAACATAAAAATCATTCATGGTTTCAATGGTGATTTTACGATTGTTGCGAGATCTACCTTTTATTTTTCTGCGAGACTGGATTCTGATGAAACTTGATTGATATTCGGTGCCAATCTGAATTAATGTTCTGTCGCTTTTTTGCATTAGAGCATATGCGGAATCTGCTACAGATTTGTTTTCAATGAAATAATCAAAAATGCCTTCCTTTTCGAATAAGTCTATTTGCTGTTTTAATGCTTCTTTTTGCTGCTCAATCTTGCGTTGAGGGATCATGTAATCCGTAATGTAGATGTAGGTGAAGTAACCTAATAATGCCAGAGCCAATATTCTGAACCACCAACGCTTGTAAGCGGGCTTGTGGTAGGTATGAATATAAACCTCCCGGTCATCGCGTTTTTTGGGACTTCCGTATGGGTTCCTTGTGTTGTACTTTTTGATCTTATCGAAAGCCTTTTTGGGTTTACGGGCGTAAACCTCTTTCCGCATGCCAAAACCATGATACCCCATAACACACTCTTTGATAAGGGTTTACGAGAAAAAGGTCTTGTATAACAGCTTAAGGAGCTAAGCGGTTGACAGTGCAGAGTTAGTGTAGTAATGAGGCTCTGAATGGCCAATAATTATGGGTCCGAAAATGGAATTTGATGAACGCGAAACCTGCGAAAAGGGCCGGACTGTTTATGCATTGATTGACTTTTTACCACTCACTCCAATAGACCCCCGGCATCAGTGCTGACTTTTCTGAGGTGTTACTAATTGGGAATTGACCTTTTTCATTGGCCAGATAAAAAACATAGTCTTCGTCTAAATGCCTGAAGTGCCAAATTGTGCCATTGGAGTAGAATTCTACATTCCATCTCTTTTTGAAGGTTGTTCGTAGAAAAAGGTCTAGTTCATTTCGGTTGGTCTGCAGGTGTTCAATAAAGCTTTGATCAAGATCATCTATGTTGTCAATGTTAATTTCCAGAACCCAGGATTTAGCTGATCTCGGTTCTGAATTAAGCGTTTGATGCATGAGTGATCCATCTTGTACCCAGTACCTGATGATGTCTTGTGTACCTGGCTCGTGGTAGTTGCTGGTGAAATTACCTTCGTCTGATCTGGAGTTAATCGTCAAGGCAACTCCCCAGGTTCTGCTAATGCCTATCTGTGTCAGGGTCTGGTCTCTACCATGAGCAAAAAGGTACAGCGAATCGAATGAAGCTTTATTGGCCGTAAAATAGTCTAGTATGCCACCATCTTCAAAGGCTTCGATTGCCTCAGTTCTGGTCAGTGGTTTGTGAATGAATTCATGGTAAGACCAATACCCAAGATAGCCAAGAACCAAAAGGTAGCTGGTAATAAACCACCAACGCTTATAAGCAGGCTTGTGATAGGTGTAAAAGTCGAATTCTGTATTGACCTCTTCTTTGGGGGCATTGTAATGTGAAACTCCTATGAACTTTTTAATATGCTTGAAAGGCCTTTTAGGCTTCCGGGTGTAAACCTCCTTTCGCATACCAAAACCCATATATCCCATAACACTCTCTTTGTCAAGAATTTAATGAGAAGTGACCGGATTTCCAGGCTGTTGCTGACCAGCGGAATTTGAACATATTGAATGTTCAGGGGGCGAAATAAGCGGTTTTTAAATAGCGAGTTGTAAAAGCTCCTCTACTGATAAAGTATCTTGTATCCGCTGAAAAAACTGCCGCTCTTCTTTCCGAACATGCTTTTCCAACAATTGACCGAATTCATCCAGACCATCTGAGAGATCAGTTGAATCGGGCAATGCCGCGATAAGAGATTCCAGCTGTCTGTGTTCAGCACATAGTTCCTTCATCAGTTCATCAATTTCCGCTGACTTGCCCTTTACCTGCGGAAAAAGGCTTTCCTCTTCCAACTGCATATGTGCTTTCAGCTGTTCCTGAAAAAAGGCGATGGCATAATCGCGCTTGCCCTCCAAATCTTGTGGGTAGCCCTTTACTGATGGAGCATTCTTTTTACAAACCAGGGCCAGAAACAGCACAGACCTGTGAAAGCGGGAGAGGGGGATAAGGCTGGGATGGCGTTTCATTGAAAATGGCGTAACCGAATTAAAGACCAGTAAAAGGGACTTTCAATGCCCCAGAGAGTGGTTTCCATGAGCTGTCCGAAATTTTGAAGCGTATGAGCTTTACGCGTTTATTCTTTTTGGTAGCAGATGAAACGCGGCCCCACACCCTGGGAGAAAGCAGGATAAGCTCCTTGCCTCCATCAGCGGCCAAAGCTGAGACTTCTTTTTCAACATCCTTTACCAGCCTTTGTTCTATGGTCAATTGACCGGCAATAGCCTGAATGTCTTGCACAATGCTGCCAGACATACTGCTCTCTAGCTCTACTACGATGGCTTTTTCCAGTTGAGGAGCTACTTTTTCAAATAATGCATCATCCACCTCAATGGGCACATTGGTAACAGGAAGGCCCAGTTTTTTGCCCAATGCCTTGACCTCACGAATGTGGAAGCCGGTGGTTAACAAGCTGCTGGTACTTTTTGGTAGCACAGGTGCTTGTTCCTCTGTTGCCGGCAGGCAGACCGCGCTCACCTGTATATTGAACATGTCGAAAATTTCGCTGGCGTGGCCTTCGGCCTGATGTAGAGTGCATTCCAGAAAGGCATAGGCCGGAGCCTCCCTGGCATTTGAAACGGCCATGGCACTAAAGAGCTTGAAAACATAAACCGGATTGTAATCAGTATGCTTTTTCACGAGTCGCTCCAGCTTGTCGTATAACTCGGATAGTCCGGTGCCGGTCGCCTCTGCCTGATCGCTTTCTGCAACAAAGTACCCGCTACGATCTTTCGAATGGACCAAACCAATCTTTTCAAGCTCGTGATAAGCTGCCATAACGGTGAGCCTGTGTACTCCCCAGAGTTTTTCAGCCTCTCGTACAGAAGGCATTTTACTGCCTTGAGGCCACTTACCGGTAGCAATCTCATAAATGCAGTGTTGAACGATATCGGCTTGCTTTCCTTTTGCCATGCTGAAAATTGACGAATTGATTCAAAGATAGCATATCAGACATAAATATAAACTGTTCTAAAAAATAGAACAAATTTCAAAATATTGATTATGTTTGGATCAAGTCAAAAAACAACGATATGTCTAAATTATTTATCTATTCATTGGTCTACAGTGCCTTTCTTTTTTCCTGCAATACGAGCAGCGGAAGTGGCATAGACAACAACAGTAATTCGATCCAGGAAGGTCGCAACGCCTACTTTCAGATGGATCATGAAAAGGCCTACATCATTTTTCAAAACGTCTGGCAGGACAAGTCTCAAAGTACAGAGGACCGAGTGTCTGCCGGCAGTACAATGGCACGCATGGACTGGCTGTTCTATCAAAAAACCGATAAGGCCCTTGCTATGATTAACGAGGTACTCACACTCAATTATCGGCCTAGTGGTGGTTACATTTTACAAGCGAGAATTCTAACTGCTGAAATGCGTTTTGCAGAAGCCATAGAAGCTGCTGAGAAAGCCCTGGAGCTAGGTCAGTCAGAAACTGAGCAATATGCCTCACTTTTTAGGCTTACTCAAACCATTTTGAGCAAGCATGAACAAGACATTCTAATGGGCAAAAGCAAGGTAGAGATTGATGAAAAGACCAAAGAGGTATATGCGATACTGCAGCGCGAGGCGAGTGAAAAACCAGGCGATGTGGATATGGCTGGTCTTTACCTGGGACTCTCCTTGCTCATGGAACGGGGCGAGAATGCTTTTGATGCATGGATGTCTTTTTACAGACTCACCGAAATATCACAAGTACATGCTTCTTTGCTCAATAATGCGGAAGCCTTTAAGCAGGCTTTGGAACAATATGGAAAAAAGGGAAGTGATGAACTGGTGACTAAGGCTGTGATCAAGGGATTGGCCGAATCAGGTTTTAAAGATTATGCAATGATGCTGAAGCGAATCCACTTTGGCGAAGCAGCTACTGGTGATGAACAAATTGACGACTTGGTGAGGTATATGGGTTTTCTCGACCAGGTGAAAAAGCACACCATGGACTTTTATTACCGAACTCTGAATGGAGATTCGGATAGAAAAGACTTCCAAAAAGCCATTAGGGCCGAGGGTAAGAAACTGTGGGAGGAATTGTCACGGGAAGAAGAGGCGCCTCTTTATTCTTACAAATCTTTTAAGCAGGAAATAGAAAGGCGCTTTAAAGCCATCATGACAAATATTAATGCCAATGGCTATTATGGACTGCATATGGGGCATGTGGTGGTTGATGACAATCGCCTGATTAGCCAGTATGACCAAAGCGCCATGTTCAGGTACATTTCAATAGACCATATGGTCTCTAATGGCTATTCGGGCTGGTTTTGGGATGGGGCTGCCGAAACCGGAGGTTGGGCCAGTAATAATGGTGCCTTTCTACAAGTAAGGAGTGCCTATACAACTGGGCCGGTAAATTCATGGCTCATGGTAACGGACCCCATTGAACTAGAAAAAACGAAGGAACGCATTGCACAACTGAGCATTGCCGATGATTCCATTGCTTTGAAAGACCCGCATGCATTTTTACCCGGTTTAAGCCTTCGGAATACATTTGATCAACGCAACAAATTGCTCAATAAGCTGAAATCTGAGGGTCTGAAAGGGGCGGCACTTCGACTGGCCTATATCAACGAAATTGAGCGAAAAGTGCAAGGGTCGAGCATTTATGCACATGAGGGGCGGCATGCCATCGATAAAAAGAATGACTACTCCAGAAGTTCGAATGAGCTGGAGTACACAGCGAAGCTATCGGAGATCTACTTTGCAGAAATGCCCTTTCTGGCATTCAGGGCAGTGATGAATCGAAACATTGGAGACAGAACTTCACATGGTCAGGCCAACTTGCGTCTTATGAAAAACCTGGTGGGATGGATGTCGGAAAATCAGGGGGAGATTGCCGGGTTTGAGGCCAGTAGACCGGTATTGCCTCAGATAGATAAGTTGACGGATAAACAGCTTAAGGAAGCAGTGCTCTCATTCGACCCAATGGCCAATTAGAATTATTCGCTTTTCAGCTTCAGGGCAATGCTCTTTCATGGGCTCGTGTTTCACGGGCTGAGAACAAAAAAGCCCTGGATTTGAGTGTGTCAAATCCAAGGCTTTAAGAAGGTCAATGAATATTGAAGGTGTAATTAGTCCCTCAGCTTAGAGAGCAACCTCAAAATTTCAATGTAAAGCCAGATGAGGGTTACCAATAACCCGAAGGCAGCATACCACTCCATCCATTTGGGTGCTCCGTTTTCTTCTCCATTTTCTATAAAGTCAAAGTCGACCACCAGATTGAAGGCAGCAATGCCAACTATGAAGAGTGAGATGCCAATGCTCAATAATGAGTTATCGTGCATAAAGCTGACTTCCATGCCGAACATGCTCATCACAAATGACACAAGGTAGAGCAGCATAATGCCCATAGTGGCCGAAGCGACCATCAGTTTAAAATTCTCGGTTACTTTGATCCAGCCCATGCGATAGATAAGCAATAGGCTGAATAGAATGCCAAATGTAAGCATGAGCGCCTGGAAGACGATGCCCTCGTAAAGGCTGGCATACATGGCCGAAATGCCGCCAATGGCTAGTCCCTTGGCAACTGCATAAAGAGGAGCCAGGATTTTAGCGCTCTTCTTTTTGAAACTAATGATGATGGCTAGGATAAAGCCTACTGCAAAGCCACCCCATACAAAACCTGAAATGGAGGCGGGGTTGGTGCTGTCCATGTAAACATTCCAGGTGAAAAGGGCCGAAACGAAGGTGATTACGCCTAAAAAGGCGATTTTGTTAACGGTGCCCTGAATGGTCATGGTTTCGGTACCTACTGATTCATGACTTCTCTGAAAGAGGTCTTCCTTCAGGGCTGGATTTTTAGATTTGTAAAACGACATTTGAATTAAGGTTGTGAAATTATAGAGTCAAGATAAAAGTTAGTGTCAAAAAATGAAAGGAGGTCATCACCTTAATCTCTCCCAAATCACCTCTACCGGGTGCTTGCTCTTGCGGCCTGTACCGTCTTTGATCTGATGGCGACAGCTGGTGCCCGCAGCGGCTATGATCACCTCTTCAGGTTGTTCTCTTACAGTGGGGAAGAGCACTAGCTCACCAATTTTCATTGAAACGTCATAGTGCTCAGCTTCATAACCAAAAGAGCCGGCCATGCCACAGCAGCCTGACGGTATCATGTGTACCTTGGTGTTGGGCAGTGCGCTCAAAACCTTTTTAGTAGGCACCATGGAAGACAGCGCCTTTTGGTGACAGTGACCGTGGACTTTAATAAGCTGTTCCTTGTCAGGAGTGTTAAATAGCCCTGCATGCAAGTGACCCTGATCGAGCGCACGAGCCAGTAATTCTTCAAAGGTGAGGCAGAAAGGAGCAATTTCTCTGGCCTTTTGCTGCAAGTCGCCACGCAGCAGGTCAGCATACTCATCGCGGAAGGTGAGGAGGGAAGAGGGCTCAATGCCTACCAGGGGTACTTCTTCTGAAAGCAGGCCATGGAAGGTGCTTACATTCTCTTCGGCCAGTTGTCGGGCATCGTCTAGCAGGCCTTTTGATAGGTAAGTTCGACCGCTTTCAGCATGGTCGGCCCAGCGAACCTCATAGCCCAGCTTGTCTAACAATTTGATAGCCGTTTTGCCTATTTCTGCATCATTGTAGTTGGTGAACTCATCACAGAAGAAATAGAGGGCAGAGTGCTTGAGACCATCACTGGCTTTGAAGTGTTTCTTAAACCACTTTTCCACAGTTTCCCTGGCAAGGGCTGGCATGCTGCGTTGTTTCGCAAAACCGACCACAGATTTGGCCAGGTTGCCAGTCACTTTATTGCCAAATACCAGGTCGTAAGCCCAGGGTACTTTACTAGCCAACTTCATGCTCTTGCTAAAATTGGCAATTTGCCGGGTGCGAAAAGGCACTCCTTTGTCTTTGTAATACTGGTGTTGCCATTCGCCCTTCAGGCGCGCCATGTCTACATTTGACGGACATTCGGAGGTACAGCCTTTACAGGACAGACAGAGGTCCATCACCTCTTTGATTTCTTCAGAGGCGAAGGGGTTTTTGTCTTCAGAGTGCGTCAGGATTTCGCGAAGCATATTGGCCCTGGCCCTGGTAGTATCTTTCTCGTCTCGGGTAGCCATATAACTGGGGCACATGGTGCCACCGCTTAGCTCAGACTTGCGACAGTCGCCAGAGCCGTTACAGAGCTCGGCAGTGCGCAAAATGCCCTGGTATTTGCTGAAATCGTAGGCCGTATCGAAGTCTGGAGTTTTCTGTCCCTTCTCATAGCGCAGCGATGTGTCCATGGGTGGAGTGTCCACAATTTTGCCTGGGTTAAAGACATTGTGAGGGTCCCACATCTGTTTTACCTGCTTCACCAGCTGGTAGTTATGTTCTCCAATCATGTGCGGGATGAATTCTCCCCTCAGTCGCCCGTCTCCATGTTCACCAGAAAGTGAACCACCATATTTTTTTACCAGGCTAGCAATTTCTTCAGCTATGAGTCTAAAGAGTCTGACACCTTCTTCTGTTTTTAGGTCCAGGATGGGGCGCAGGTGCAGCTCCCCGGAACCAGCATGGGCATAGTGCACGCAGTAAAGCCCGTGCTGATCAAGTATTTTGTTAAAGTCAGCGATGTAGGCGGGCAGGTCTTCCACATCTACGGCTGTATCTTCAATTACCGGAGCTGGCTTGGCATCGCCCGGCACATTAGAGAGCAGGCCAAGTCCGGCCTTCCTCAGGTTCCATACTTTCTTGATGTCTTCATCGGAAACCATGGGATAAGCATAGCCTAAACCCGATTCCACTAAAGCGTAGATCAGGTTTTCGGCCGTTTTTTCTACTTCTGCCACAGCGTCTCTGGCCAATTCCACCACCAGCACCGCTTTAGGTTCACCTTCCAGGAAAAAGCGGTATTGCTCATACATAGGATTGCGCTTGGTAGCCTCAAAGATGAAATGGTCCATTAGCTCGCAAGCCGAAGGTGAATATTTCAAAGCCACCAGATTGGCCCTCAAGGCTTCGTCTATGCTATGGGCATGGATGCAGACCAGGCGTTTGTGCTTGGGGGGAAGGGGAGTGAGTTTGATCTTAGCGGCTGTGACAAAGGCCAACGTGCCTTCTGAGCCAGCAATGAGGCTGCTGAAGTTGAAGGATGCACCTTCTGTGTTGAAAGGGGCATGCCTCAACAGCATGTCCAAAGCATAGCCGGTATTTCGCCTGGGAATATTTTCTTTGGGGAAACCCGCTTTGATGGCTTTTTGATTGGTCTCTTGCCGAAGCATTTCCCGTGTTTCGAAATAGATGCTGTTGTGTAGCTCACCCGATACGGACATGCCATTGCAGCGATCGAGAAAGGCATTTTGGTCCAAACCTCCGAACCAGGTTTTGGAGCCATCGGCCAGTATGGTTTGTACTTCCAATAAGTGTTCGCGGGTGCTGCCATAGACCACTGAGTTCGACCCGCAGGAGTTATTGCCGATCATGCCGCCAATCATCGCCCGGTTGGCGGTGCTTGTTTCCGGTGCGAAGAAATAACCGTATTGAGCCAGCTGTTTATTCAGGTCGTCACGAATGATGCCGGGCTGCACCCAGGCCCACTTTTCTTTTTCGTTGACCTCAAGTACCTGGTTGAAGTTTTTGGATACATCTACCACTATGCCTCCGCCCACTACCTGCCCGGCCAGGGAAGTACCAGCCGTTCTGGGTATCAATGAGGTATTATTTTCTCTTGCAAAGTTGACCAGAGTAACGATATCATCATCATGGGCTGGAATGGCCACCGCCAGAGGTAGCTCACGATAGGCCGATGCATCCGTTGCATAAAGCTTGCGGGTGGTTGCGTCTGTAAATAAATCTCCTTTAAGGGCAGTTTGGAGGGTACTGAAATCCATTGTTGCCAAATTAGTGCATTAAGAATTAGCCACCGAATTCACAAGATAGGATTTTATGATTTCCAAAGTGGGAAGGACGAGAAGGACTGCTTAAGACTTTTCGCTGAGTACTGTGCTGATTCTCCTTTTTTGGCGGTATACAGGGATGGAAGCGAGCAGGGCCAAACCTGAGACCAACATCATTTGTAAAACTTCTGGGTTGGTATTATCCATTCTGGCCAGGCCTATACCAAAAGCAAAACCTGCTCCTAACCAAACCGCTCCCAAAGCAAATCGATGTAAACTCAATCTCTTTTTAAGTTCTTCGGTACTGAATTGCTGGAGTCTTTGAAGCGTGTGCATTTCTAAATTTAACGATTAGGAATTTAAGTTAATCATCCTTTTTTTTTCGAACCCCTTAATCGGATTAGTGGTTTACAGCCTTACTGGGAGTGGGAAATGAGGCCTGGTTTTAATCAGGCCCCCAAATACATCTATATTAAAAATATCATTGTTGTAAAGAGGCGGGACTAATACCGTTTTCCCCATATACCGCGCAATCTGTAGTATTCAGGTTTCCTTGTAATTCTCCTCCAATCGTCAGCTGCACCTGGGTGCTACCTGCCGGAAGCGCTACCTGTACATAGGCACAAGGTTGTAATGTTTGATTGTTAATTGCGCCTGTGTCTGTAAGAATAGACCAACTGACAGGGGCATAAGTTTGATTCAATACTAAGAACATGAGTAAGTGTTTTGTGTGATAAGTAATAAAGTTTTTCAATATAGGTACAGGGACCAACTAACCGAATCGAAAAAGGGATTATGCTCCAAACACCAGCATAAACTTAGCGCCTTTACCTAGTTCAGATTCCAGCAGAATGTCACCTTCGTGCATTTGCATGATTTGCTTGCTAAGGCTAAGCCCTATGCCAGAACCTCGTTTTTTGGTAGAAAAGAAGGGCATAAAAATCTTCTGCATGGCTTCTCTGGTGATGCCCATGCCATTGTCTTCGATCAATACCATGGTCTGCTGGTTCTGCTGCGTGGCGGTTACGACCACTTTGCTGTTCTCTTTGCCTACCACAGCTTCTCGTGCATTTTTCACCAGGTTGATCATTACTTGCTCTATCAAATGATAATCGGCATTGATGGGCAGTGCCTGTTTCGCTTCAATAAAAACCAATTCTACTCCATCAGTTTCAAAGTCGCGCCTCATAAGCTGTATGGTTTCACGGGCCAAAATGTTGATGTCAAAAACTCTTTTGTCCGGAGTGGGCAGGTTGGTGTAGTCGCGATAGGCATTTACAAAGTCGATTAGGCCCTGGCTACGGCCAGAAATGGTGCTCAAGCCTTCGGTGATATCTTCTACCGACTCGTCATCAATGCTGTAACCAGTCTCCTGCTTCTTTAGGTCCTCTGCCATGATCTCACTGAGGGTAGAGGTGAGGGAAGAGATGGGGGCAATGGAGTTCATGATCTCGTGTCGCAGCACCTTGGTCAGGTTTTGCCAGGCTTCCAGCTCTTTGGCTTGCAGTTCTGCCTTAATGTCCTGGAAGGCCAGCAAGCGGAACGAATCATTGCCCAACTTGTACAAGGTCTCACGAATGGCCAGTTCCTGCCCCTTGTGATTCTTATAAGTGGCTTTTTTACCAGCTTCAAGGTTTTGGAGCACCTTTGCAAGGGCGGGCGATTTGGTGTTGAGGTCGTCTACATTTCTGAGGTTTTCGAGCCCCAGAAGCTGAAGCGCTGCGCGATTAATGAGCACCACTTTACCCGACTCATTGATGGAAATGATACCGGTACCAATGTTCTCTACTACTACGTTGAGTTGCTGGAAGAATTCCTCTCTTTTCTTCCGCTCGGCCAGTATGGCGTCTACCACATCTTTGAAGGCCATGTTCAACTCTTTGAAGGTTTTGCCCAGCTTGTTGTCGTGGGTAAAGCCCATGTTGAAGTCGTTGTATTTGATAGCATCGAAGAAGCGCTTGAGCTTTTTATTTGTGCTTTCTATATAGTTGAAAAGCTCAAATACTTCGAAAACGATCAGGAATCCGGTCACAACGGTGGTCACGTATTTTCTGTCGAAGAAAATGAGGTACACAAAGGCTGCTACTGTCAAAAACAGCAGGATTACCCGAATGAGTACGAATAATCGAAATCGGTTAAAGCCCATATTTCTCCAGTCTTCTGTACAGCGATGATCGGGTCAGCCCCAGCTCTTGGGCGGCATGGGTGATGTTGCCATTGTGTTTGGCCAGCACTTTTCTGATGAGGATACGCTCTACATCTTCCAGGTTGAACTGCTCCAGGTTCACCTCATTGGTTTCTCTTACGGGTTGGGTGTTGAAGAAAAAATCTTCTGGTTGCAAAATGTTGTCGCGACTCATGATCACGGCCCGCTCAATGGCATGCTGTAGCTCTCGCACATTGCCTGGCCAGTTGTACTTTTCTAGCCGCTTGATGGTGGCTTCGCTGAACTTATAAATGTCTTTGTTGTACTTGCGTGTATAGTCTTTCAGATAGTGCTCTGCCAGCAGTGGAATGTCATCCAGCCGCTCGCGCAGGGCGGGCAGGTGCAGTTCAATGGTGTTGATGCGATAGAGCAAATCTTGCCTGAATTCACTGTTTTGTACCATCTCATACAGCGGCATGTTGGTGGCGCAGATCAGGCGAATGTCTACTTCAACGGTCTTGTTGGAGCCTACACGGTTGATGCGCTTGTTTTGAATGGCGGTGAGCAGTTTAGCTTGTAGTGGCAGGGAGAGGTTGCCTATTTCGTCCAGGAACAAGGTACCACCATTGGCAATTTCAAAACGCCCGGCCCGGTCCGTCTTGGCATCGGTAAAAGAGCCACGGGTATGACCGAAGAGCTCAGATTCAAACAGGTTTTCACTAATGGCGCCCAGGTCTACACTGATAAAGGGTTTTTCTGATCGGTTGGAGTTTCTGTGGATGCTTCTGGCAATCAGCTCTTTACCGGTGCCGTTTTCGCCCAGTATCAGCACATTAGCATCTGTGGTGGCCACACGGTCTATGGTGTCAAAAACTTGCATCATGGGAGCACTTTGACCTATGATGTCTTTGAACTTTTCGTCCAGCTCCCGATTGAGTTGGTGCTGGGTGCTTTTCAACAACTCTATCTCTTCTTTGGTAGACTTAAGCCTCATGGCCGAGAGGAGGGTGGCCAGCAGTTTCTCATTCTCCCAGGGCTTCATCACAAAGTCGGTGGCACCGGCTTTGATGGCTTTCACGGCCAGGTCTACCGAACCAAAAGCGGTGATCAATACCACCACGGCTGAGGGGTCTATCTCCAGTATTTTGTCCAACCAATGAAAACCTTCCTGCCCGCTGTTGACATCCTGTGTAAAATTCATGTCCAGCAAGATCACATCATAGCTGTCATTTTTGAGCAGGTCGGGTAGCAGGGTGGGGTCTTTCTCCAGATCAATCTGGGCGAAGTGTCGCTTTAGAAAGAGCCTGGCTGCTTTCAGTAGGTCTTCGTTATCGTCTACTATGAGTATATGTCCTGTTTTCATTTTGAGTTGTTGTTGTCCTGTTTCTAGTTTTTACTTCGGTTCTTTCAATCCCCCCAGCCCTCTTTTCCAAGAGGGAGTGTTTTAGTTTATAAACCAGGTTTTTGCTTTTCATTCTTCAATAAGTTGAATACGACCAAATTGAGCGCTGAAGCTGGGTTGAAATTCATTCTTCTGTTTTCAAAAAATCCTTTGGCAAAGCGGCTTCTATGGTTTCAATAGCTAGGTTTAAATCATCAACCACTGTTGATTCAGTAATTCTTATCACGCGATAGCCTAATTCATTAAGTCTCAAATCCCGTTTCCGATCTTGAGCTTCTCTGCCAATGTGTGAACTGCCATCAACTTCAATGATCAACTTTATTTTTCTACAAATGAAGTCCGCTATGTAATTATCAATAGGGAATTGACGATTGAATTGTAGTCCATGAAATTGTTTTGCCCTCAACACATTTGTCCACAATATGGCTTCACCAGGTGTGCCCCGTTTCCTTAACCCACGTGCCAGAGGTTTTAGCTTCTTGTTATAATGAGACTTTCTACGTTCCATCTTCATTTCACTCATTTCCCCTATCTACTTTTCCCCTTTGGGGAAGGGGATAGGGGATTGACCGAGTGGCAATCCGGTAATTTAATATTTAGCCATTCTTCCAACCGCACCGGTTTCATATCCTTCGCCATTCCACTGTTGAAATCGTTCCAAGGATTGACCGCTTGATTGCCAAATCAAAAGCCCAGGGAATATACAAACAAATCGCACCGTCCGCCAGCGGACGTTAAAGTTCGTTGACGCGCATTAAAAGCAGTTATTTTTTAGTTAATCAATTGATTTACAGTATCATATGTTTTGGATCGGTACTTGAATAAGTATTGAAAAAATCAACCATGCTAAAAGCTAACCTTATCATCTCGCTACGCAGCCTGAGGAAGCATCTGGTATATACCTGGGTGAACGTTTTGGGATTGTCGATAGCACTTTGCTGTGTCTTTCTTACTTATTTCTACACCAGCCACGAATGGACGTTCGATCAGTCCTTTCCAGATAGTGATAGAATTTACCGCTTGGTACTGGATGGTTATCGGGGTGAGGGCTCCCGTACCTCTGCAGTGTCATTCATTCATTCAAAAGATTTCGAAGAAAAACTGCCTGCGGTAGAAAAGGTGTCGCGCTCTTTGATGACCTATAATATGGAGTTGGTCAGGGCTAAGGAACGCTATGATCTGGCTTTTGATGAGAAGGATGTTATGCATGTAGAGCCCAGCTTCCTCTCCATTTTCAATCCAAAAATGATTCAGGGTGATATCGTGCTCTTTGACAGACCCTGGAAGGTGCTACTGAGTCAAAAGGCTGCCAAAAAGTACTTTGGAGATGAAAAAACAGTGGGTGAAACTCTCATTGTAGGTAAGGTGGAATATGAAGTGATTGGGGTTTATGAGGAGTTTGCGAGTAGTTCGTCCATTCGGCCAGATTTTCTGATTTCCATGAAATCGATGCAAGAGAGAGATCCCCATATGTTCCAAACGGATGGGTACTACATGTTCCATACCTACATAAAGGTAGCACCCGGAACGGACATTGGACAGCTGGAAATAGAAATGAAAGGAGATGCGGTGAGTCGAAGTATCATGGCCGAGTCTTTTGGTGAGATGCAACTGGATGCTTTGGAAGACTACCATTTTCAAACGGTAGACTATATTTCTACCATGTCGCCTAAAGCCGATGAAAAGTTGATCGTTTGGCTGATGGCCATTTCGATTGGACTGTTGCTGGTAGCCATTGCTAATTTTGGTAATATCTCTTTGGCCATTGCTCTGAGTAAGACCAAGGAGATAGCAGTGAGAAAGATCATTGGCGCGCGCAAGAGCCAGATAGTAAGGCGTTCGCTATTCGATTCTATGTTACTCACTACCATTGCTTTTTTAATGGCGCTCATCCTATTAGAAATAAGCTTGCCTGCCTTTTCCAATTTTGTAGATCGTGAGTTAAGCGTAGCAGCGACTGGCCTCAAGAACTATTTGGTGCTGCTTTCCATTGCCTTGGGGGTAGGACTGCTGGCTGGTTTATACCCTGCATTGCTTATTTCCAATTTCAAGGTTATGAGTCTGTTCAGGACCGAATCGAAGGAAAAACGATCGAGCTTCAGCTTCAGAAACCTGCTGCTGTCTTTTCAGTTCGTCATCACCTTTGTGCTCTTAGCGCTCACCATGTTTATGAATCGGCAGGTAAACCATTTGCTCGAAAAAGATCCTGGCTTTGACTTTGACAATGTGCTGGTATTTACCCCGGCCTGGTATGGGCAAAATATGGCCAGCCAGGTGAGCACTATGAAGGATCAACTCATGGCCTTGCCGGAAGTGATCGACATTAGCATTTCAACCATCAGCCCCTTCCAGATTCTTAGGGAGAACGACCTGACCAGAAAGGTTTTGCAGGAGGATAAAGTGCCCCAGTTCCTACTATTTGGTGGAGTAGATTGCCACTATTTCGACTTCTACAATATGAAGACAAACCTGACCAGTGATGTGACGGCTCAGTTTTGTGAAGACTCCAAAATGGTGGTGCTCAACCCTACAGCCAAAGCTGGCTTTGATGTAGAGACTACTGGTAAATCCATGTTCCATTATGCTGATGGCAATATTATGTACCCGGTGATACAAGAGGGCTATGTCAATAATTTCTATTTTAACTCCACCAAAGAAGACTTTTTACCTATGGGTTTTGTGCCCTTGAGCATTGCAAACGACCGCTTCAAATTCAACATCAGGCTCAATGAAAGTGCCAATCAAGCTGCTTTTATATCCCAATTGAACAAGATGTGGTGGGAGGAAAAACCATACGAGCCATTCGACTTAAAAGTATTGGAAGAGGAGCATAAGCGTGTCTACTCCTCAGAAATAAAGCTTCAGGCCATGGCAGGTATTCTGTCTCTGGCGGTATGCATCATTGCCTTTGCCGGGGTATTCGCTCTTTCAATTTTTTATGGCAAGCAAAAGCTCAAAGAAATTGGTATCAGAAAGGTGCTGGGCGCGAACTTCAGGCATTTGTTCTTTTTACAGAGCCGCACTTTCCTCATCATCTTGATAGTGTCTTGCCTGGCAGCTATTCCGGTGGTTCAACTACTGGCCAATGACTGGATGCAGCAGTTTGCCAGCAGGGTAGAGCAGTCTAATTGGGTCTACTTGTTCGCTTCCGTTACCCTGGTGGTTTGCACCATTGTTTCTGCTGGCTGGTATTCAGTCAGGGTGGCCCGTGTAAACCCTGCCGACATCATTCGCGACAAATAATATTGAGCCGTTTATGTCTCCTGATTCTGTCAAACTATCTGTACTGCACCGGCACCCTGTAAGGGCAATACACCGGTATAATGGCTGCCGTCCGTCAGCGGACGCTAAAGTGCGCAGGCGGATAAGTGCTGAATTGAATGTGTGTGTAATATACTGTAAATCAGTGATTTAAGTTTGGTACGCTAATTGGAAACAGATAATCAAACAACAAAACCATGCTTAAAAATTTCATCCGTGTTTCAATGAGGTATCTGGTCAAGAACAGAGTTTATACCCTCATCAATGTGGTAGGTCTTGCACTGGGCATTGCCTGCTTTGTATTGCTCACGCTTTTCGTAAGAACTGAATTGAGCTATGACGAATTCCATGCAGAGAAGGAGTCGGTATACCAGTTGTACCTGGCCGATAGTGGAGACGTGGAGATGGAATACGATTATGCCATGGAGGTACCTGCCGGACCGTACCTGGCCGAGACAGTGCCAGACCTTGTAGAGACTGCTCGCTTTGGCAAGACCTCTGACATCCTGGTTCAGGTAAAGCAAAACAAATACATTATCCCGACAATTCATTACGCTGATGCGGCCCTCTTCCGCATGTTCGATATCAAGTTACTTACCGCCAATGCTGAGACACTGACTTTGGAAAAAGGGCAGATCATCATGTCGGCTTCTGAGGCCATCAGGCTTTATGGCAGTGTAGAACAGGCAGTGGGTAAGGAGTTCGAAATCGTAGACCTGGAAAAGCTGGAGGTGATCGCTGTATTTGAAGATCTGCCAGAGGAAACACACCTGGAGTTCGATCATATTGTAACTTTTGACTATGCTCAAGAGCTGATCTTCTTCAAAAGCAGCTTTTCATTTGATGTAGATGTAAACAAATGGGGGTTCCTCTCTGCCTTCCCAACTTATGTAAAACTGCCCGCAGGAGAAAACGACCTGACTGCAGTTGAGGCTAAAATCCAGGAGGCTTTGCATCCGCATAAAGGCCTGGTACACCCTAAGCTTATCAGGGTAGACGATATTTATTTCTCAGACTACTACGGAGGGTATTTCAAAGATGCTGGTGATAAGGATCAGATCAAACTCTATTCGTCTGTAGCGCTTATTCTACTGCTCATTGCTATAGTGAACTATACCAATATGGCTACGGCTCGTTATTCGAAGCGCCAGAAAGAAGTGGGAATCAGAAAGACAATTGGGGGCCACCGTGCTCAGATCATGCGTCAGTTTTTGACAGAATCGCTTGTACTGGTTTTCTTCTCAATGATACTGGCCGTTTGTATAGCCGAAATGGCCATGCCTTTCTTCAATAATTACACCGGCAAAAACATAGACATTTCATATAGCCAACCCATGACCTACCTGGGCTTCATAGGCCTCTCTTTGTTCATCGGTTTGGTCGCTGGTATTTACCCATCGGTTTACCTGTCCAGGTTCAGTCCACTGCAAAGCCTGAGCAACCAGGGCAAGTCAAAAGAGCGCAGCAGGTTCAGACAAGTGCTGGTTGGTTTCCAGTTTGCGGTGTGCCTTACCATGATGGCTGTTACGGGTATTGTTTTCTCACAATTCTCGCACATGCAGGGAGTAGACAAGGGTTTTAACTCAGAGCAGCTGGTGCGTATTGAGTTGAAAGACAAGGTTTTCAACAAGCAATACAAAGCCTTTAAGGAAGCGTTGCTTTCCGGTCCATATGTGCAGCAGGCCGCAGGGTCTTCCATCTCATTTGATGGTACGGCCAACTTCTTTGTCAGATATGAAGGGGAAGAGGAGCAGTCACAGGTTGCTTTCATGCTGGTAGAGCGTGAGTTTATGGAGATGATTGGGGTCGAGAAATTGGAGGGGCAGGTTTTTGGCGATATGCAAACCAGTGAAACCAAAGGCAAGATCATAGTAAATCAAACACTGGTAGAAAGAGCCGGCTGGGAGTCGCCCATTGGGCAAAAACTGAATGGCAGTGAGGTGGCTGGTGTGGTTAAAGACTTCATCTTTAGCTCTGCCAAAGAGTCCATTGCTCCGCTCATGATCAATGAAGCTGCTAGCAACGACCACTCTTCTGTGTATGTGAAAATTAGCGGCAATACCCGTGAAGCGATTCGCTTTATGAAAGACAAGTACGAGGGATTTGCCCAGGAACATCCTTTCGAATTTGAGTTTGTAGACGACCTGTTTGCCGAAAAATATAAGTCAGAACAGATGCTGAGCCAGGTATTAGGCATCTTCAGCGGCCTGAGCATTTTCATTGCCGGTTTGGGTATCCTTGGTCTGTCCATCTTCGTGGCCGAGCAGCGCATCAAAGAAATTGGCATCCGCAGGGTGCTGGGTGCCAGCCTTGGACAAATCGTGTGGTTGCTCAACAGCAGCGTCACCAAACTCATTCTGATCATATCGCTTATTACGCTACCGGCAGTGTACTTTTTCATTCAAGACTGGCTCAACAATTTTGCCTATACCATCTCGCTCGATGCAGTTTATTTCTTACTGCCACTCAGCATGCTGATAGGCATCGTCTGGGGCATCTTGTTCTACCAGTCTTTCCGTACTGCCAATGCCAACCCTGTAAATGCCTTGCGAACTGAATAAACTCAAAACTCACAACCATGCTAAAAAATTACCTTAACGTAGCTTTTAGGAACCTCTTCCGACAGCGGGTTCACTCACTCATCAACATTACTGGCCTCTCAGTGGGCATAGCAGCATGCCTGGTCATTATGCTCTATGTCCGATACGAGCTGTCTTTTGAAAACATTCACCCGGATGCGGATCGCATTTACCGGGTGAATTCGTATTACGAGACTTCTGGTGTTAAAGAGATTTTAGCGGTTACACCCAACAAGGTCATCGGCTTTTCTCAACGCGAAGCGCCCGAAGTAGAGACCTCCATGCGCATGTTTGGCTTTAGCGGCAACTCGCAGCTCATTGTGAAGCAGGGCGATCGCTCTTTCTACGAAACCAGGGTAAATGTGGCCAGTGAAGACTTCTTTGAGGTATTTCCCTACCCATTCATCTCAGGAAGTGTAGAAGGCGCCCTGGATGCCGCCAACGAACTGGTACTTACCCGCAGTATCGCCATGAAATACTTTGACAGGGTAGATGTAGCGGGCGAAACACTGAACATGAATGGCTCTGATTATGCCATTACAGGCGTGATTGAAGACATTCCCCTCAATACCAGTCTGAGCTTCGATATACTCTACTCTATGAAGACTTTTGGCGACTGGGCTTTCAGAGAAGACTGGTTCCCCATGAACTACAACACCTTTGTGAAACTGGTGCCTGATGCCAGTGCCGAGGAGTTTATAGGCAAGCTCAATGCCCGTTTGGACGAAGAAATGGCCGAAACATTGGAGGCGCAGGGCACCAAGTATTTCTATGGAGCACAGGCATTGAAAGACATCCATTTCAATACAGCCATATCCAACGATTATGCTGCCAATGTAGACAAGAGCATGATTTATGCCTTCGTGATGATTGCCATTTTTATACTGGCCATTGCCTGCATCAACTACATTAACCTGAGTACTGCCAAGTCTGAGCGCAGGGCCAAAGAGGTGGGTTTGAGAAAAGTACTGGGCGCCCACAAACGGCAGCTCATGTGGCAGTTTTATGGCGAAACATTCCTCATCACCCTGGTGGCAGTAGTGCTGGCCGTTGTGCTCGCAGAGCTCTTCTTGCCTTACTTCAACCAACTGACCGAATTGCAGCTGGACATTCTTTACTTCAAAGACCCAGACATCATGCTATTGTTAGGAGGTATTTTGATAGTAATCAGTGTTTTGGCGGGGAGCTATCCGGCTTCTTTCTTGTCTTCTTTCCAACCTGTAAAAGTGCTCAAGAGCACATTCAATGGAGTAAAGGGCGGCAATGCTTTCAGACGTGTGCTGGTGGTGATCCAGTTTAGTGTGAGTGTGTTCCTGATCATTGGCACCCTGGTCATCTACTTCCAGCTGGAATATGTGCAAAACAAAGACCTGGGCTACGAGCGTGACCAAACCATTGTGGTGAGCCTGTCTGACCGAAAGACGCGAAATCGCCACAACAGCATCAAAAGTGATTTTGAGGCTATGAATGGAGTGGCGCAGGTAGCCTTTTCCAACCAAATGATCACCAATGTGCAGTCGGGCTGGCGTGCAGAAGCGGAAGGTCTGGCATCAGATATATCAGTTTCCTTTGTAGGCCTTTGGGCTTCTAAAGACTTCCCTGAGTCGGTAGGCCTACAGTTCAAGTATGGCAATGGCTTTGCAGACATCACCGACATTGGCCCTGAGCGCGAGCACTATTACATCCTCAACGAAACCGGAGCAAGGGCCGTGGGTTTTGACCCAGCAGAAGCAGTTGGAAAAGAGTTTGGCCTGAACCCAGAGATCATTGGCCGGGTAGTAGGGGTGGTGGAAGATTTCCACTTTACCAGCCTGCACCGCAAAATTGAGCCTATGTCGGTATTTATGGGCGCAGGCTCGCAAGAAAACTACATGTATGTGAAGCTGGACATGCAGCGGTTCGACCAGCTGCTGCCTCAGCTTGAAGAGAAGTGGGACCAGCTGGTACCTGAACGTTCCTTTGAGTATTCATTTCTGGACGATGGTGTGACAGCGCTTTATGAAAAAGACCGAAAAACGGCCCAGATTCTCATTCTGTTCACCGTGCTTTCTGTTTCCATTGGTTGTCTGGGCCTCTTTGGTCTGGCAGCATTTATGGCTCAAAAACGCACCAGAGAAATTGGCATCAGAAAAGTATTGGGTGCCGATGTAAATCGGATAGTGGCCCTGCTTTCAAGAGAGTACATACAGGTAATTGTGATTTCTAATCTCATTGCCTGGCCCATTGGCTATTTCATTATGAACAATTGGCTCGAAAGCTTCTCTTACCGCATCAACATTGCCTGGTACATCTTTGCCATGGCGGGCGGCATCACCGTTTTAGTGGCCCTGATTACCGTTTCTTACCAATCATTAAAAGCAGCTTTCACCAACCCAATCAAAGCATTGCGCTATGAATAATCTCAGACACCTTTTACAATTTGGCCTTCACATCATCCGTAGAGATCGAGGTTTTTCTGCCATCAATATTTTTGGCCTGTCACTGGGCATTTTCTTCTTTCTGCTCACGGGATTGTATGTGAAAGATGAATTGACCCATGACCGCTGGCACAGCAACGGCTCACAGATTTATCTGCCGAAACAAAGCCTGAACTCCAATGGTATGAGCATGAGCCTCATGCCCTCTTACGCCATAGGCCCAGCTTGGGTGGAAGAAAGCCCAGGGGTACTTGATTTTGCCACAATCAGCTTTGCTGGTAAAAAGGTTTATACAGTCAATGAACAAGAGTTTGAGACTGATAAATTTTTCCATTCTAATGCCGGACTCTTTCGGCTATTTGACTTTGGCCTGGCACTGGGCGATGAAACCACCGCCTTTGACGATCCTAATGGCTTGATCATTTCTCATGAATTGGCACAAAAACACTTTGGTAAGGAAAACCCTCTGGGAGAGACCATTGATCTTGGAGAAACAGGTATATATAAGGTCAGCGGGGTGCTGAATCCCATTCCTTCAAACTCTCATTTACAGTTTGAAATGGTGGTACCTATTCGTTTTGACAAAGGCCCTTACCAAGGACTCGAAACTAACTGGCAATTTAGTAATGGACTGCATTACTTGCTTGTTCAGGAGGGTTATGATCTGGACAAACTCGCTGAAGAAACCAAAGCCCTGATCAAAAAGCACAGGGGCGAAGACTCCGATTTTGAATTTACTTTCGAGCCATTTGAAGATCTCTATCTCGGAGGAATGACCATCAGGGATAGCGGAGGCATGTTTGCCGGACAGCGCAAATACCTGATCATTTTCAGCATCACGGGTTTCCTTATGTTGCTGGTGGCCTCCTTCAACTATATCAACCTTACTACGGCCCGTTCTTTTTCCAGAGCCAAAGACTTTGCGATACGCAAGATCATGGGAGCTCACAAAGGACAAATTGTAGGCCTGCAGCTGGCTGAAACACTGTTTATTTCTCTGACAGCCATGGTTATTGCCATCATCGCACTGGAGTTGAGCTTGCCTTATATCAATGGACTAATCGGTAAATCGCTCAACTTGAATGTACGTGTACAGCCCGATGTACTGCTGGTTCCTGCCGCTGTACTGCTGGTGGTTGTGTTGATTTCAGGTATTTACCCGGCCATTGTAGGCAGCCGCTTCAACATTGCCTCAGCACTCAAAGGTACTCAGCCCAAGTCGGGTGGTACGCTTATCAGAAGGGGGCTGATTGTGATGCAGTTTGTGATATGTGCCGGGATCTTATCCAGCAGTTTGATCATCCGTTCGCAGGCCAACTACCTCATCCAGAAAGACCTGGGTTACAACAGCAAAAACATCATGCATGTAAACCTAATGATGGGGGGGCTCACTGAGCAATATGATGAATTGAAAGCAGAGTTAGAGCGGTCTCCATATTTGGAAGGCAGTGCCGCTGCACCCATTCCCAGGGCCACTGGTATGTTGTTTTTGGATATGGGTGAGGGTGCGGAAAAAACCCGTGAATTCGTTGCTTACAATGCCGCTGATAAGGGCTTTGTAGACCTGTTTGAACTGGAAATGGTTTCCGGGAAAAACTTTGCAAACAGTACCGAAGCTGAATTGAAGGAGGGCATTTTAATCAATGAAGCCACAATAGCCTTGACGGATCACGATGCTGAATCAATCATAGGCGAAGTGATTGATGGCTCTGCTTATAAAGTACTGGGGGTCTTAAAAGATTTTCACTTTTCGTCTACCAAGCAAGAAATCAGGCCACTCATTATGGTCTATGAACCAAATCAATTTGGGTCCCTCAATCTGAAGTATCGTCATGGAGAGCAAGATCAGGTAGTGGCTCATATACATGCGGTTTGGGAACAATTCGGTATTGTTGAGGCACCAGATTATAAAATCGTTGAAAACTATTTTACAGAGACTCTTGAGAGAGAAGGGTTGTTGGTCAATATCTTCGATGTGCTCACCATTGCATTGGTGGTCATTTCAGCCCTGGGCCTTTTTGCACTGGCAGTGCTGGAAAGCCAGCTCAAGCAAAAGGAAATGAGTATCAGGAAGGTATTGGGCGCCAATACCATCGGCTTGCTTAAGCGGCTCAATCAACGCTTTTTATGGCTCATCATCATTGCCATCATCATATCAGTGCCCATTACACAGGTGCTAATTGGCAACTGGCTCGAAGCTTTCCCTTACCGCATTGAATCGACCTATTCCTTCTTTGCCATGTCTTCATTGGTGGTGCTATTGCTGGCCACTGTAATGCTCACGGTTCAAGGCCTGATGCGGCTCAGAGAGAACCCCGCTGATGTATTGAGAAACGAATAAAAACCACCACAAACCAAACCAAATGCTAAGAACTTACCTGAAAGTAGCCCTGCGAAACCTGTGGAAAAACAGGCTCTATACTGGCATCAACATCACCGGCCTGTCGGTGGGGCTGGCAGCCTGCGTACTCATCTTACTTTTTGTCAGAGATGAATTGAGTTATGACAAGCATTTTGATGATTCGGAGCGAATTTACCGACTCACCACCGCCACCAATCAGGGGGGAGATGCTAATACTTATCTGGCCATCACTACCTATCCTTTACTGCCGGTGCTGATTGCCAATTTTCCGGAAATGGAAGATGCTACCCGGCTCGATTTCTGGGAGGTGCTGGTGAGCCGTGGAGACCAGCACATTACTCAGCCAAACGTCATGGGGGCAGACTCTCTGCTCTTCGACCTGTTTAGTGTCGAGGCAGTGAGGGGTGACCATAAAATGGCCATTAAGGAGCCCAATAGCATTGTACTGACAGAGTCGGCAGCAATCAGGCACTTTCAGGACAGTGACCCAATGGGCCAGGTGCTCAGGATCAACGATGTGGACTTTAAGGTAGGGGCCATTGTCAAAGACCTGCCCCATAACACCCACTTTGAAGCAGAAATGTTCTTGCCCAGCAGCAATGCCATTCAATGGTACGGCAATTGGGTAGATGACATTTTTGTTGGCACTAGTCATTACAATTATTTCAGATTGGCCGAGGGGGTCGATCCGGCAGGTTTGGAAAGTAGGATCAACGCTTTCCTGGCAGAAAATTACGAATCGGGGCCACATATAGGAGAGTACTTTCTCCAACCTCTGGAAGACATTCATCTGGAATCTGATCTGGTAGGAGAGGCCGGTGCCAATGGTAACGGTGCCACTGTTTTGATTTTTATTGCCACGGCCATAGTCATTGTGCTGCTGGCATGCATCAACTATATCAACCTGTCCATTGCCAGCTCATTTCAGCGCAGCAGAGAGGTGGGTTTGAAAAAGGTTTTTGGTGCACGCGCATCTTCTCAGGTATTCCAGTTTCAGTCAGAGTCCATTTTGGTTTCGCTGGTTTCCTGCACCATAGCCGTGGTGCTGATGGAGGTGATGATGCCTTATTTCAATGAATTGACTGGTAAACAACTTGCATTTGATGTGTTCCAGGATGTTGGGCTGGTTGCCGCACTTCTAGGGCTGAGTCTTCTGATCGGGCTTATTTCAGGCAGTTTTCCCGCCTGGTTCCTTTTAAAAATTCATACTTCTGATGCCTTAAGGGGCAATATGTTGAATTCGTCTAAAGGCAAATTCAACCTGAGAAACGGGTTGGTGGTCTTTCAGTTTTTCATTGCAGTGATACTCATTGCCTGCACTTTCATCATTCTCAACCAGATGAATTACCTGAAAGGCAAAGACCTGGGCATTACCAAAGAGCAGGTGGTGGTCATTCCTATGCAGGGCGATGTGGCTACCCAATACGAGACTTTTAGAGAAGAGCTGCTGCGCAACCCTGGTGTTGTCAACGTTACGGCCAGCAATAACCATCCGGCACAAAGGGTGGGCAACTGGAGAGGATACAGGGTGAATGGCACGGCAGAGCGGGTAACTGCACCTACCGTGATAGTAGCGCATGACTATTTCAAAACGCTGGAAGCCACCATTCTGGAAGGTAGAAGCTTTGACAGGGAACTGGCCACCGACTATATGGAGTCTTATATAATCAACGAAGCCGCTGTTAAATTCTTCCAGATGGACGAACCAATTGGGACAGTGCTGGCAGGTCAGGCTTTTACCGGCACGCAATGGTCAGTGAAGAATGCCCGCATCATAGGGGTGGTCAAAGACTTTCACATGGCTTCGCTTCACTCAGAAGTGCGCCCTACGGTTTTCTCGCTTAGCTCAGAAGCCACCACCGGACTCAATTACCTGGATGTGCGTGTGGCACCCGAAAACATTCGCGAAACCATGACTTACCTGGAGAGCACATGGCAGGCTTTTGCCCCGGATGGGCCCTTCCAGTTCACCTTTATGGACGATGACGTTGACCAGCACTACACTGCTGAGGATCAGTTTCTGTCAGTCTTCACCACTTTTGCCTTCTTGTCCATCATCATTGGTTGCCTGGGCCTCTTTGGCCTCACCGCTTTTATGATGAAGCGCAGAACCAAAGAAATTGGCATTCGCAAGGTGCTGGGAGCTGAGGTATCCCTGCTGGTGGCGGTGCTTTCCAAAGACTTTTTAAAACTGGTGCTGCTGGCCAATGTGCTCGGTTGGCCGCTGGCCTATTTCATGATGGACCGTTGGCTGCAAGACTTTGCTTTCAGTGCGGGTATTCCCGTCTGGGCCTTTGTGGTTACCGGCCTGGGAGCTTTGGTCATCGCCTTTGTTTCAGTGGCATACCATTCCATTAAAACAGCCAGTGCCAATCCTGTTAATTCCATTCGATACGAATAATTCATGCTCAGAAACCACCTGAATATCGCCTTTAGAATGCTGCTGAAACAGCGGACTTTTTCATTGATCAATGTCTCCGGTTTGGCGGTAGGTATTGCTTCCTTCCTGCTCATCTTTTTGTATGTGAAAAATGAGTTTTCATATGATAGCATGCACCCTGAGCATGAGCGGATTTACCGCATCACCAGCACCTTTACTTTTGGAGGACAAACTTCTACCCGGGCAGCGGTAGGCCACCCACAGCCAGCCGCTTATCAACAAGATATTCCGGAATTGGAGGCGATTGTAAGGCTCGATGCCGACATGGCAGTGGTGCAACAAGGGCGAGAATTCATTGAACAGCGGAATGTTGTCTATGCAGATGCAGCGCTTTTTGAGGTGTTTGGCTTTGAATTGGTTGACGGCATTTTACCATCGGAATATGACCAGCTTAACCAAGTCATCATCACAGAGCGTACCGCAAAAAAGTATTTTGGTGAGAGTGCTGTGGCGGGCAAGACTTTGCGCATGAATTTGCAGGACAAACTGGAAGACTTTGATGTGTTGGCCGTGATCAAAGATCACCCTGGTAACTCCTCTTTCAACTTTGAAATGGTGCTGCCATGGGCCAAAGGCCAACTGCAGGTGCCAGAACGGAGGCTTGGTTCCTGGGAGAATATATCAATTCAATGCTTTGTGAAGCTCAGTCCAGCAGCGTCTGTTGAGGCTGTGAAAAATAAGATGCAGGCCTCTAAAGCTGCCAGAAACCCCGGAGACAAGGGCGATTTTGCCAGAAGCATTGAAAACAATTTACAGCCATTGGCTGAGATTCATCTGAATACAGAAATACCCAGCGTAGATGGCATTGGCCAGCCAGCCAGTGCCAGCGATTCATATTGGCTGTCTGGTATTGCACTGATCATATTGCTGGTGGCCTGTATCAACTTTGCCAACCTTTCTATTGGACGGGCTCTGCCCAGGGCCCGTGAGGTAGGTGTTAGAAAAGTGTTGGGTGCGCATCGCAAACAATTGGCCCTACAGTTTCTGATGGAGGCTTTCATCATGTCTTTAGCAGCATTGGTATTTGGTCTTATTCTGGCTGAAATTGCATTGCCTGTCTTTAGCAATCTCACCTTTCGCGACATCAACTTTGGTAGCATGGGTTACCTCACAGCGGTACTCTTTTGCCTGTCTATTGTGATGCTTACTGCCCTGTTGGCGGGTTTATACCCGGCATGGGTCATTAGCAAATTCGATACAGTGACCGCGCTAAAAGGCAGGATGAGGCTGGGAGGCAAAGTAGGCGTATCCAAAGTGCTGGTGGTGCTTCAATTTGCTGTGGCTGTAGCGCTCATAGTAGGGGCCATGGGCATGAATCGCCAAATCGATTTCATGATCAACAAGGACCTGGGTTATGACGATGAAAGGCTGATTGCCATTCAAACCATGGGTTCAGGGGTAGAAAATGTAGGGCAGCTTTTTGAAAACATGCTGACCGAAAGTCCGGCCATCGAAGGAGTGGCATCCACTGATGCCTACAATTCCAGAACTGCTGTAAACTACAAAGACAAAAATTTTCTTACTCGCATTTGCGACTCGGAAGCAGATTATCCTCAACTGCTCGGGCTGGAATTATTGGCTGGCCGATTTCTCAAACCAGGCGAAGATTTTTATTATGGCCCTACCGATACACTCACCAATGTACTGGTGAACGAAGCCTTTGTACGAGCAGCTGGTTTGGAAGATCCGTTGGGTACGAAAACCCGAAGATTTAGAATAATAGGTGTCATCAAAGACTATCATTTTCAATCGGTTCAGGAAGAGATTCTGCCACTGGCTTTTCAGTCGAGAAGCGAAACGAATGGTAAGGAATTTAGACAGGTATTTGTCAAATACGAAGCCGGATTTGCACCAGGGATTTTATCGCTTCTGGAAGATAAATGGACGGAGTTGGTGCCAGATAGGCCCTTTGATGCCAGCCTGATAGCAGAGGCGAATGCACAGCGATACGAAGCAGAAAGCCGCTGGCGCAGCATCATTGGTTATGCTTCCAGCCTGGCCATTCTTATTTCCGTTTTAGGCCTGTTGGGTTTGGCTCAGCTAGCCACGCAACAGCGTACCAAAGAGATTGGTATTCGCAAGGTACTTGGGGCCACTTTTGCACACATTGTTTTACTGCTCAATGCCGGTTTTTCAAGACTTATTCTGGTAGCCACCATCATAGCCATACCGGTGGCCTATTATGCCATTCAGCTCTGGCTCAATGGTTTCGCCAGCCGTGCCTCTATTGGTGCTTATATATTCATTGTGCCTGCCATCACGGTCTTTGTAGTGGCCTTTATTACGGTCAGTCTACAGTCGTTCAAGTCGGTCAATACCAACCCAGTTAACTCCATTCGATACGAATAAATACTTACGGTCATGCTCAAAAACTATCTCAAAATCACTGCCCGCAACATCCTGAAACACAAGGGTTATTCATTCATAAATGTCTCTGGTCTGGCAACGGGTATCGCCTGCTGCCTGCTCATTTTTATCTATGTAAAAGGTGAACTTACCTACGATCATTTTCACAGTAAAAAAGACAACATCCAACGCGTTCTTTCCACCCTTAGCTTTGCGGGAAATGAGTCTACCATGGGCGCCTCTGGCTACCCGGAGGGGCAGGCCTATAAAGAAGAGATACCTGAAATAGAAGAGATCGTCAGGATCAATAATACCTCTGCCGTAGCACAAAAAGGAGAAGAGTACCTGGAACAGAACCGGGTGGTCTTTGCAGACCCTTCTTTGTTCACTGTGTTTGATTTCAAATGGCTGGAAGGTTCATCAGATGGAGCACTTGAAGAACTCAATAGTGTGGTACTCACACGCAGGGCGGCCATCAAATACTTTGGCAGTACCGATGTACTTGGCAAAACCTTGCGTATGAATGTGCATACTGAGCTGGAAGACTACTATGTGACGGCTGTGCTGGAAAATCACCCTTCCAATTCTTCCTTCAATTTTGACATCGTTATTCCATGGGAAAAGCACCTGAGCCAGCTTAGCGAATACCGCAAAAACTCCTGGTCTAACATAGGCATGAACACTTTTGTGCTGCTGACAGATGGAGCCAATGCTTCTGAGGTTGTTGAAAAAATGCATGCGGTGCGTTCGGCTCGAAATCCGGGTGAAGGTGGTGAGTTTGCCAGAGGAATTGCGCAGAGCTTGCAGCCACTGACCGACATTCATTTGAATACAGAATACCGAGGAGGCGATGGCATGGGTGTATCGGGAGATCCGGTTTATGCCTATGTACTTTCGGGCATAGCACTGATCATATTGATAGTGGCTTGTATCAACTTCACTAACCTTTCCATGGCACGCTCGCTGCCCAGGGCCAAGGAGATTGGCGTAAGAAAAGTGCTGGGTGCCAGGCAAAAGCAATTGGCCTTCCAGTTTTTAAACGAAGCGCTGATCATGTGCTTCATGGCCTTTATTATAGGGTTGATAATGGCAGAAATGGCCTTACCTGCCTTTGGCAACCTTACTGAACGCGTCTTCTATGAGAACATCACTGACGATCCTGTTTTGATGCTACTCTGCCTGGGCCTGGTAATGATCACCGCCCTTCTATCCGGCTTTTACCCTGCATTCGTTATCTCTCGCTTCAAGACGGTGACCTCACTCAAAGGAAAAGTGAGGTTGAAAGGGAAATCAACGGTATCGAAAGTGCTGGTGGTGGTGCAGTTTACCATTACGGCCGTGCTGGTGATTGGTACCATTACCATGTACCAACAAATCAATCACATGATTGACATGGACCTGGGCTACAACGATCGGGAATTGTTGGAGGTAGAAGCAGACAGGGCAGGGGTGAGAGACCTTCACAAACTCTTCAAAGCCGACCTGGCCCAAAACCCTAATATTCTGGGAGTAGCTGCCTCTGACGGGTACACCAGCTACACCAGTGCCAATTGGAATGACGAGGAAGCCTTTGTGACCTGTTACAATGAAATTGATGGTGATTATTTCTCGCTAATGGAGCTTGAATTGGTAGCAGGTCGTGCCCTGGTACAGGGTGAAGATTTCCATGTCAATTCCAAAGGAGATACCCTGAGAAACATATTAGTCAACGAGACTTACGTAAAGAAATGGGGTGAAGAGGACATAGTGAACAAGGTAACTTCGGACAATTATCGTGTAGTGGGCGTGGTGAAGGATTTCCTTTTTTCAGATGCAACAAGCGAAGTACTTCCCCTAATGCTCCTGCCCATTGAAAAGGGTAGAGAACGTGCCATGACGCAGATCTTTGTGAAATACAGGCCTGAATACCTGTCAGAAGTTCGCACAGTAGTGGGGAATATTTGGCGCAAGCATGTGCCCTACAGGCCTTATGATGTCAGTTTTGTGGCTGAAGCCAATGCTGCACGCTATGCCGATGAGGTACGCTGGAGAAACATCATTACTTATGCTGCGGTACTGGCCATTATCATCTCTGCTTTAGGCTTGTTTGGCCTGGCGCATCTGTCTACCCAGCAGCGCATCAAAGAAATTGGTATCAGGAAAGTGCTGGGAGCCAGCCTCTCTCATATCATTCTGCTGCTCAATTCAGACTTTGCCAGGCTCGTGCTCATTTCGGTAGTGCTGGCAGCACCGGCAGCTTACTACTTCATTGATCAGTGGCTACAGAACTTTGCCTATCCGGTAGACATCACGGTAATGCTCTTTTTGCTACCGGGCCTCCTTACTTTTTCCATTGCATTCCTCACGGTCAGTCTGCAATCATTCAAACAGGCCAGAACCAATCCAATCAACGCCATTCGCTACGAATAAAAAGAAAAGGTCATGCTCAGAAACTATCTAAAAACAGCCTTCAGAGGATTTTTAAAGCACAAAGGCTTTACGTTCATCAACATATCGGGCCTGGCGATAGGCATTGCCTGCTGTCTGCTCATATTCGTGTATGTAAAAGACGAGCTCACTCATGACCAATACCATGAGAAGGCTGAACAGTTGTACCGCATTACCGGCACCATCGACTTTGGTGGACAGGAGATTACTTTATCTTCTACTTCAATTGTAGGACCGAAAGTCTTTAATGAAGAGATACCAGAGATTGTAAATTTCGCCAGGTTTGACAATCACTCGGCCATTATTCAGTTGGGCGAAGAGTACATAGAGAACAACCGGATACTATTTGCCGATCCCGGTATCATGAGCATGTTTGATTTTGAAGGCCTTTCAGGAGACCTTTCTATGGCTATGTCTGACCTCAATAATGTGGTGTTGACCAGAAATGCCGCTATACGTTTTTTTGGTGATACTGATGTAGTAGGAGAGACCCTCAGAATCAGGCTAAGTAACAGTTTCGAAAGCCTGAAAGTAACAGCGGTAATCGATAACCATCCGGTCAATTCTTCATTCCGTTTTGAGATGATCATTCCCTGGGAGAAGAATGAGTCTATGAAAGAGGCTCACGAACTCTCTAACTGGGGGATGCTGTCTAACAACACATTTGTAGAATTGAGTCCCGGTACTGATCCGCAGAATGTAGTCGATAAAATGAAATTGGTAAGAGAGCAGCATCACCCTGACTCCACCAGCTTTCCCAGGCGCATTCACAGCGATTTGCAGGCACTTCAAGACCTCCATTTAAGCACGGTGTATGGTGCTGGTTCTGGTATGAAAGCAACGAGTGATCCTGTTTATTCCTATGTGCTATCGGGCATCGCATTTCTTATCCTGGTCATTGCCTGTATCAATTTTACCAACCTAACCGTGGCCCGTTCGCTGCCCAGGGCCAGAGAAGTGGGAATAAGAAAGGTAGTGGGCGCAGTGAGAAGTCAGCTGTCCATTCAGTTTCTGATAGAGACTTTCATCATGTGCTGCTTTGCCTTTGTACTGGGCATGATCCTGGCAGAATTGCTAATGCCTTTATTTGGAGAACTCACCGAAAAGAAGCTGGACTTCAGTCTGTTTGACGATCCTGTACTCATTATATCATCCCTGGTGATTGTCATGTTCACAGCCCTCTTCTCAGGCTTTTATCCGGCCTTTGTTACCTCTCGTTTCAATGTGGTAAAGTGCCTCAAAGGTGGTGCCAGAGTAAAAGGAAAAAGCCTTGTAACCAAAAGCCTTATTGTGGCTCAGTTCGTCATTGCCTCAGTGTTGATCATTGGAGCCTTGACCATGCGCAGTCAAATCAACTTTATGATGGAAAAAGACCTGGGATATGACGACCAGCATTTATACCGTGTCCACGATTACCGCTTTAGTGAAAGTACCAGTGTTTTGGATCAGATGAGGACCGATTTGGCCAGCAATCCCAACATATTACAAGTCTCCGGTTTTGATGGCTATGGTAGTAGAACTTCGCTAAAGAAAGATGACGGAGAAGAGTTTTTAACCAGCGTCTTTTCAGCCGAGCATGACTTTCTCGCCATTCAGGATGTCAAATTACTCAGGGGCAGATTGTTGAAAAAAGAAGACGATCGTACTTTTACTGATACCGATACCTTATCGAATGTGATTGTGAATCAGGCTTTTATCGATGAAATGGGCTGGGAAGATGGTATCGGCAGGCAGGTGTCAGGGTACTATGTAGTAGGGGTGATGCCGGACTTTCATACCGAAGATGTGAAGAATGAGATTGGACCTTTGATGATGGCTAACCTCAATTCAAATAATGCCTATGCCTCGGAAATCTTAATAAAGTTCAGACCTGAATATTTGCCACAGATAAAGGATGAACTGGAACGTAGCTGGCAAAAATTCGCCCCTTTTCACCCTTTCAATGCAGTTCTGCTTTCGGAAGCCAATGCCAACCGCTATGAAGACGAAGCCCGCTGGAATAAGATCATTAATCTGGCAAGCTCACTGGCCATTTTCATCTCCTGCATGGGACTTTTGGGGCTGGCACATCTGCGCACTTTGCAGCGCATCAAAGAAATAGGCATTCGCAAAGTGTTGGGTGCTACCGTAGGCCAGATCATCATGCTGCTCAATGCGCATTTTGTTAGGCTTGTGCTGCTCTCTGTAGTCATTGCCGGGCCACTGGCTTATTATTTTGCCGAGCAATGGTTGAATAACTTTGCCAGCCGCATCAGCATCTCCTGGTACATATTCCTGGTGCCTGGCGTTCTGGTATTGGCCATTGCCCTTATAACGGTGAGCCTGCAGTCGCTCAAACACGCCCGTAACAATCCTGTTGACGCACTTCGCTACGAATAAACCCAATCGCCATGTTCCTTAACTACCTTCATACCGCCATTCGTAACCTGACCAAACGCAAGTTTGTGTCTCTCATCAACCTGACTGGCCTTTCGATCAGCCTGGCACTGTTCATCCTCATTGGCCTGTACATTCGCTTTGAGACCAGTTTCGACAGTTTTCATAGCAAGTCCGAAGACATTTACCTGGTGACTAAGACCATAGAAACGCCCAATGAAAAGGACACCTATGGGCTGGTCAACTACCTGGAAGGCACATTGCTGGCCGATGAAAACCCACAAATTAGCCAGGCTGTGCGCATGTATCGCTCTAACAATTCGCTCACCAAATACGAAGAAAAAGTGTTCATGGAAGATGACTTCTTCTTTGTAGATGGGAATGTCTTCAATGTCTTCGATTTCGAGCTTTTGCAGGGCGATGCTGAAACAGCTTTTGACGATCCCTTCAACATTGTAATCACTGAAGAAACGGCCCAGCGATATTTCGGCACTACCAATGCCATGGGCCGGGTAATCGAGGTTACCGAGCAGTTTTGGAACATCACCAACGACTTCAAAGTAGTGGGCATTGTCAAAGACCTGCCCCTTAATTCGCACATTCAATTCGATTTCCTGGCCTCCTTCCGGGCCTTCGATGCCATTACTGAATATAATACGGGCTCGCATCAAGACCCTATTTGGCTTTGGGGTTGGAATGCCTTTATGGCCTATGTAGAATTGGCGCCCGGCCAAAGCCCGGAATCCTTGCAGGGGGGGCTTGATGCGCATATTCAAAAGCACTATCGTGAGCGTGACAAGGGCATCTATGAGCTTTCGCTTACACCCCTTGAAGAAGTGTATATGCACACCGAAATGCGAAATGGTTTTGGAGTGGCCGGTAATCCGGAAAACATCAAGGTGCTGTCTGGAGTGGCCCTGTTCATCCTCATCATAGCCTGTATCAATTTTGTGAATCTTACCACCGCCAGGTCTTCGCTTTATGCCAAAGAGATAGGTGTGAAGAAGGTGCTGGGTGCTCGCAGAATCAACCTGTTCATGCAGCTGATTACTGAGTCTACTTTGCTCAGCTTGATTGCCATAGTGGTGGCTGTGGTGATGGTGGAGCTGACTTTGCCTGTCTTTGAAAATCTGGTAGGCAAGCCCATTGCTGTCGATGTCTTTAGCTGGCCGGTATTGGCTACACTCTTTGCCACTGGCCTTGTGGTAGGCGGAATGGCTGGTATTTATCCTGCCGCCATCATGTCGGGCTTCAAGCCCCTGACTGCCCTGCGGGGAGAGCGTGTGCAAAATGAGGGTAGGTTCTCAGTAAGAAAAGTATTGGTGGTCTTTCAGTTCACGGCTTCCATTGGTCTGGTGCTGGGCTCCATCGTCATCTATCAGCAGCTCACTTTTGTAACAGACAAAGACCTGGGTTTTGGCCATGAAGAATTGCTGTACATGGAATTGCCTTCGGGCATAACCACCGTTGGCCAGGACAGCACGCGCTATCAACTTTTCCAGGATCGCATTCGCAACCTGGCCAGGGTAGGAGATGTTACTAGCAGCGAGTCACGCCCAGGGATATTTGTAAACAACGAATTTGTTCTGGCCAATGGCGCCAGTGCAGAAGACAAGGTGATAGTGCCTACGGTATGGGTAGACGAGCATTTCTTTTCCACCTTTGGCCTGGAGCTTACACAGGGTGAAATAGGTAACTATGAAACAGGTGCGGCTACACGATACTTTGTCAACGAAAGCGCTAAAGAACTTTTCGGCTGGGAGGATGCCATGGGACAACCACTGGCGATCAGCGGTGCCAGTTCGGTCAGAAGGAGAGGTTTTGTGGCAGGAGAAATACCCGATTTCATCTTCGAGTCGCTGTACAACCCCATCAAGCCCATGCTCATTGGTTTGAGACCTTTCCATCTGGCCTCTGGCCGTTGGAACCTCTTCATCCGAGCCAATACCAGCGAATACACTTTGCTCATTGACGAACTGCAGGCTCTTTGGAAAGAGAGTTACCCGGATCGTCCGTTCAACATCAACTTCCTGGACCAGAGCATTCAGGAGCAGTATCAGGCCCAAACCAACATGCTAAGAATTCTTCCATTCCTCACAGGCTTCGCAGTCTTTATCGCATGCCTGGGCCTCTTTGGTCTGGCCTCGTTTGTGGTAGAAAGACGCACCAAAGAGGTAGGTATTCGCAAAGTGCTGGGCGCTTCCGTCAATCAGGTGGTTGTTCTTATTACTAACGACTTTATGAAGCTGCTTGTCATCGCTAACCTAATCGCCTGGCCGGCTGCCTATTTCTACCTCGACAACTGGTTGGGAGACTTTAGCTACCGCATTGCTTTGAGTTGGGTATTCTTCCTGGGTGCAGGCCTTTTGGTCATGTGCATTGCTTTCCTCACCATTTCTGCCAAGGTGATGAGAGGTGCCCGTTCCAACCCCATCGATTCGCTCAGGTACGAATAGACAAAGAAGACATCTCCAGAATCAGCCGTCCGGCAACGGACGGTAAAGTGCGGCTGCGGATAATTGTGTGATTGCGATTGTTAGTAAATGTTTGACTTTCAGTGTTTTGTGATTGGTACGCAAATTGAAAAGAGATAGATGGGATTGACAACCTTTTTTAAGAGCCCGAAGACAAAAACTCAATTTTTAATAGCTTGTAAATCAACCTGTCATGCTAAAGCGAAACATTAAACTAGCCTTCCGAAAACTCTCTCGCAGAAAGGAGTTTACCCTCATCAACAGCTTCGGTTTGCTGATAGGCTTTACTACCAGCATGTTCATCTTACTATGGGTCAACGATGAACTTTCCTTCGATCGTTTTCACAATGATCAGGATCAACTTTATGCAGTTTGGAACCACTCACACTATGACAATGGCCAGAAGGGTACCGCCAATTACCTGACAGCCGCCATGAAGGAAAGTCTGGATGCAGACTACCCTGAAATTGAAATGGTGACCAGGGTTGGAAACGGGCCAGAGCATCAATGGTCGGTAGGTGAAAAGGTATTCAAATCATCGGGCTATCGGGTGGATGAGGAGTTTTTACAAATGTTCAACTTCCCTGTTATTCACGGTCAGTTGGAAGAAAACAGCCTGGCTACTGATAAGGATTTGATCATTACCGAAAGCCTGGCCATGAAGCTATTTGGCCGTACTGATGTAGCAGGAGAAACGGTGCGAATGGACAATAAACGTGATGTTGTGGTGAAGGCGGTTTTGGCCGATCCACCAGCCAATAGCCGTTTTCAATTTGAGTACCTCACCTCCGTAGATCACTGGTCAAAGAGGATGGAATGGACCAGGCGCTGGGGAAATGGCTCGGTAGAGAACTTTGTAAAGCTGAAAGAGGGATTAGATTTAGAGCAATTCAATGCCAAAGTAGCCAACATTATCAATGAAAATGTGGAGGATGACATCAGTGAGGTATTCCTTAAACCTGTATCTGAATTGTACCTCTATTCTGAATATGAGCAGGCCGAATTGGTGGGAGGTCGCATAGAATATGTGCAGTTGTTCTCCATTGTGGCCATAGTGATCATGCTCATTGCCTGTATCAATTTTGTGAACCTGTCTTTTGCTGAGGCCTTCAAAAGGGCCAAAGAAGTAGGCGTACGCAAAGTAATTGGGGCAGGTAAAAGGCATTTGATGATGCAGTTTCTGCAAGAGTCATCGCTATTGGTGCTCATCTCTTTTGTATTGGCCATCATCTCGGTAGAGGTATTATTGCCGTCATTCAATAACCTGACAGGAAAGAGCATAGTCTTTGAGTTTTTCAACTCATCACTCGGGCTTTGGTTCAGTGTTTTGGCCCTGATTACCATATTCATATCCGGGCTTTACCCCGCAGTTTTCCTGTCAAGATTCAAGACCATCATGGCCTTGAAAGGCAAGGTTGACAAACGAGGAGCAGGCGGAGCAGGTGCTTTAATGAGAAAAGGCATGGTCGTGTTCCAATTTGTGATTGCGGGCGGCCTCATATTCGCCACGGTCATCATTGCCCAGCAAGTAGACTTCATTTTCAACAATGACAAAAACATTGAGCGCAGCAATATCATTGTACTCAACAATGATGACGCTCTGATCTATCAATACGAATCTTTCCGTTCGGCTTTGCTGCAGAGTCCCAGCATTGAGAGCGTTACAAGTATGGGTGCTTTACCCATCAACATCTACGCCACTACCGGTGATCCGGTGTGGGAAGGAAGAACTGGAAATGAAAAAATAACAGGCTTCAGACTGCTATTTACCGAGCCTGATTTCTTTTCAACCATGAAGCTGGAAATGGCCGAAGGCAGGGCATATTCAAGAGAATTGGCCACCGATTCATCCATGTTTATAGTCAATGAAGCGGCCATACGTGGCATGGATATGAAAGACCCCATCGGCAAGCGATTCAGCATGTGGGGAATAGATGGTCACATCATTGGCGTGGTCAAAGACTTCCATGTCAATTCAGTATACGAAGAGATATTTCCCCTGGTAATAGCCAATGCCCTTGAAAACACCAGCTATGTGACCATTCGCGCAGCCGAAGGTCGTCAGGCCGAGGCCATTGCTCATATGCAGTCACAGTATGCCGAATTTATGCCCGGCCATATTTTCGATTATCAGTTCCTGGCCGATTCGCATCGCAACATGTACCAAAATGAATTGATGGTGAAGGACCTGGCCAGAATCTTCGGTTTGATTGCCATCTTCATCTCATGCCTGGGGCTCTTTGGCCTCACCAGTATCAATGCCGAGCGCAACGTGAAGGAGATAGGGGTTAGAAAAGTATTGGGAGCTTCTATACGGGACATCCTGTTCCGGTTCTCGGGTCAGTCGCTGATACTCCCCGGCATTGCTTCATTGTTGATGATTCCACTGGCCTATCTGCTCATGAGTGGTTGGCTTGAAAACTTCCGCTACCATGTAGAGATTGAGGCATGGACGCTTGGGGCAGTGGTCATTGCTTCCTTGCTCATCGCCTGGGCCACCGTAAGTTTCATAGCCCTGCGCGCTGCCAAGGCCAATCCTATAAACTCCCTCCGCAATGAATAACCTGGAATTTAAAACAGCTTTGAGAAGCCTTCGTAAAAAGCGACTTTTCGCACTGGTGAATATGGGAGGTCTCACTTTTGGTCTGCTCTGCGCCCTCTTCATCGGTACCTATGTGCTGCATCAATTTAGCTTTGACAAACACCATCCCGATGCCGAAAGTATATACCGGGTGCTCCTCAACAGAGACAGCAATGGTCTGAAGGAGAAGTCGGTATTAGGGCCTACAGGTATGAAACCTTTATTGGATGAAAACCTGGCTCAGGTAAAGCTGGCCGCTCGCATTCAGCGTGCTGGTCAAATGGTTTTCGGTGCCGGTGAAGAATTCCTCAAAGAAAACGGTGGCTTCTATGCCGATAAGTCTTATTTAGAGCTATTTGGAACATCGCTTGTCGAAGGCAATGAAAGTAACGCTCTGGATGAGCCTTATGGACTTGTGATCTCTCAGTCGCTCAAAGAAAAGTACTTCGGAGATGAACCCGCAGTAGGCAAAACCCTGGAACTGTCAAGCGCCTACCGAACAGAATTCAATGAATATGTAGTGCGTGGTGTCTTTGCCGATGTACCGAAAAATGCACATTTCAGGCCCGACTACCTCCTTTCAATGGAGCGACTGAGGCTCAGACAAAACCGACCGATAGATGCGGAATGGTCCAACTTTAACGCCTTTACCTATGTGAAACTGGCCGAGGGAGTGGACAAAGTGGAGCTTGAAGGCCTCATAGACAAAGCAATAGAAACTACCAGTGCCAATTTTGATGAAAGGGGGCATAGCGTATTCCTCCAGCCCATTGCAGATATTCACATGCAGGACTTTGTGGCCTTCGGGGAAATACCTGGACAGGTGAGCCGATCTACCATGTTCATATTAATGGGCATCGGAGGTTTGATTCTTATCCTTGTGTGCATCAACTTTTTCAACCTGTCTATGGCCCGTTCGCTGGAGCGAGCCAAAGAGGTAGGCGTGAGAAAATCGGTGGGTGCTTCGCGATTTCAGCTCATAAGGCTATACCTGATAGAAGGCGGCATCCAGGTGGCTGTTAGCCTGCTATTGGCGGTCATACTCTTCGAAATGAGCGGCAACGTCATTTCCAGCTACCTGGGTATTCCCGTGAGTATGGCACAGATGACGACTGGCCTTGGTATAGGCACCTTTATAGCCTTTGCCATTTTATTGTGCAGTGTACTGATCATTGGTGCTGGCATGTACCCAGCCCTGGTATTGTCAGGCTTTCAACCCGTAGAAGCACTAAAAGGCAAAGTAAAGCTGAAAAGCAACCGCTTTAGCCTAAGGCAGAGCCTTCTGGTGATCCAGTTCATGATCACACTGGTGATAGGAATTGTGGCCAGCATCATCTATTCGCAGGTCAACTTTATGGAAACTGCCGACCCTGGCTATGCGCGTGAAAGCACTGTCTCTTTCCAGGTATTTGATGACGACAAAATGAGCCGGTTTGCACAAGAGTTGAGAACCAATCCGCTAGTGGGGTCAGTCACCTTTGGCGATGGCAATATTTGGGAGCTATTCAATTCGTCTTCGGATTATAATTGGGAAGGCAGACCAGAAGACCAGCAGTACCGGGTATATCGATTGAGTATCGACAACAACTTCATCGATGCCATGGACATCACCCTGCTGGAAGGACGTTCTTTTGACGAAAAACTGGCCAGTGATAGTTCCTCAGTCATACTGAATGAATCGGCAGCAACACTGATGGGCATCAGTTCATTGGCCGACTTTCCAACCATTAGAAAAGGAGAGACGGTGTTGAATGTGGTGGGCATTGTGAAGGATTTTCAGGTAGGCAGTTTCAGACAGGCCAACCGTCCGGTGGTCTTGTGGCATAACCCTGGCAGGCTTTTCAATGCTTATGTGCGTTTGAACAGTACCAACAAAGCGGCCGCACTCAAAAGCATAGAGACCACCTGGAAAGAAGTGATGCCGAAAAAACCATTTGAATATCGCTTTTTGGATGAAGCCTATGAGGCCATTTTGGAAAAAGACCGAGTCACCAGCCAGGTGCTGCTTTTCTTCACCGGTCTCAGCATCCTCATCTCTTTCATCGGCCTGTTTGGTATGATTCGCCTGAGGGTACAGTACAGACAAAAGGAGATGGGCATCAGGAAAATACTGGGCGCAACTTTCGTGCAGATACTCAATGTTGTGTCCAAAGAGTTCGCGATTTACCTTTTCCTGGCTGTGTTGGCGGGCATTCCCATCGCAGTCATTTTAGGCAGGTCCTGGCTCGATAAGTTTGCCGACAGAATCTCCATTGGCATCAGTCAGCCGGTTTTGGTGGTGTTGGGCATGGGCCTTATCGCCCTTTGCACCCTCTTGCTTTCAGCCTTCCCACTTAATAGACTGAATCTGGTAGAAACGCTGAAGGACGAATGAATAGAAATATTGAATGGTAAATGTTGAATTGCCTCATTTAAAATTTCACATTCAACATTTATCATTTAACAGACCTTTAGCACTGTTTAACTTTCGTTAGTGCTCATTTTCGGAAGGTCTCCGTATTCTTGTATAAGTCAACAACCGACACCATGATCAAGAATTACTTCAAAACGACATTTCGCAACCTGGTCAAGCACAAGGGTTATTCATTCATCAACATCACCGGTCTGGCACTGGGTATTGCCTGCTGCCTGCTCATTATCCTGTATGTAAAAGACGAGCTCACTTTCGATCGTTTTCATGAAAACGGAGAGAACATCTACCGTATGCAAAGTGCCCTGCATATGAATGATAACACACAGGTATTCAATGCAGTGGGGCTGCCTACCGGACCTACAATGGCTGAAGATATTCCGGAAGTAACCGATCAGGTTCGGTACATGAATGCCTCATTAGAAGCCAGAGTGGGCGACAAAGAGTTTAATGAGGGAAATGCCTTTTATACTGAGCCGCAATTCCTGGAAATCTTCAACTTTCCAAGCAAGCAGGGTGATGGTCTAAGCGCCTTGAAATCGCCTTCTGAGATTGCTTTGACAGAAGAATCGGCCATTCGTTATTTTGGAGAGGCATCACCCATGGGAGAGACCCTCGAACTGAAGATCAACAATGTTTGGAAAGCCTTTACCGTAGGGGCCATTCTCAGAGATGTGCCGAGTAATTCTTCGCTCGATTTCAACATGCTCATTCCTTTTCAGGTGTACTTGAATGCCAACAATAGGCAAAGCAACAGTGCACAAGACTGGCAACGACTTGAGCTGGGTTTCCAGACTTTTGTAGTCACCACACCCAACGTAATTATCGATAGCCTGGCTTCAAAGATCAATGAAGTAAAGGCTTCGCGCATGCATGGTGCCATGAGCGACATGATCATGTTTCAGCTACAGCCCCTGAATGAAGTACATTTTGATGCCACCATCAGCAATGGTGCGGGCATGCGAGAGGGTAGTAACAAGGTCTATTCGATATTACTAGGCGGTATAGCCATTGTCATTCTCATGCTGGCCTGTATCAACTTTACCAACCTCTCGGTAGCCAGAGCGCTGCCAAGGGCCAAGGAAATTGGGGTGAGAAAGGTGGTGGGCGCCATGAAGAAACAGCTCATTGCCCAGTTTTTAAGTGAAGCGCTTTTTGTGAGTATGATCGCCTTTGTATTGGGGCTGTTGCTCGCTCAGTTGGCACTGCCTGCTTTTGAAACTGTGACAGAAAAGGACTTCAGCGTGGCCATCGTTGACGATCCCATTTATGTGATTATCGCCTTTGTAGTGGTGATAGTCGCTGCTTTTGTTGCGGGTATTTATCCTGCACTGATGATCTCAAAATTCAATACGGTAAATGCTCTGAAAGGCGGCATGTCAGGTGTTGGAGGCAAAAACTGGCTGCAAAAAGTGCTGGTGATACTTCAGTTTACCATCGCTGGCTTTCTCATCATTGGTGTGATGACGATGAATCGCCAGATCAGCTTTTTGGTGAACATGGACAAAGGCTACAGTGACGAAAACATCATTGGTCTTCCCCTGTCGTATAACCAACGACCCAATGAGCAAGGAGAATTGCCCGGAGACGGAGAACGCATGCTCAACCTGCTGCGCAACGAGCTTGAGCCCAACCTGAATATCGATTATGTGACGGGCAAGAGTACGGGCTTTACCATGACCATGATGCTGAGCATGAATGAAGAAACAGGTGAGCGCAGTCAGGTGCGCACCTACATGGAAAGGGTCGATTCCGATTTCATCAAAGCCCTGGACATTGAGGTGTTGGAAGGTCGTAGTTTCGATCGTGAACTGGGAGAATCGGAGCGCGATTACATCATGGTGAACGAAATGTTTGCCAAGAAAATGAATTGGGGCGATACCGTGCTGGGCCGTAGGTTTGGCTTCAATGGCAATTCCAATGAGGTGATTGGCCTGGTGAAAGATTACAACTTCAGGTCGCTGGAGAATGAGATAGATCCGGTAGTAATCAATATGAGCAAGTCTCAATCGATTGGACAGGTATATGTTAAGTTCAAAGAAGGTACTTTGAGTGAATCGCTGGCCGCAGTAGAAGCAGCCTGGAAGAAATTCAACCCACTGGTGCCCTTTGAGCACTTTTTGATGGAAGAGCAAAATGCTGATCAATATGGTAAGCAAGAGCGCTGGAGAAGCATTTTGGTCAGTGCCTCACTCATCGCCATTTCCATTTCCTGCCTCGGACTTTTCGGTCTGGCCTACATGGCCATGCAGCGTAGAACCAAAGAAATAGGGGTGAGGAAAGTATTGGGTGCACCCGTGCCTCGCATCGTCTTTATTCTGTCTAAGGGCTTTTCCATACTGGTGTCCATTGCCATCGTCATTGCTACACCGCTGGCTTATTTCGGGGCCGAAAGTTGGCTGTCTACTTTCCCGTATCGCATTGAAATGTCCTGGGACATGTTCCTGATTGCAGGACTCATTACGCTCTCCGTTGCCATTTTCACCGTCTGCTTCCATGCCGTAAAGACTGCCATTGCCAACCCGGTGAAGGCGCTGAGGTATGAGTGATTAGTTATCAGTGAGAAGAGAATCAGTAATCAGTGTGGTAGTACCTGATTACTGATTTTCTGTTTTCTAATCTACTGCTTTCTTGAAATTGACCGTTTTGCGAGCAACGCGAAGCAATCTGTCTAAGACACCGGAAACTGCTTTCCTGCTTACTGCTTTCCTGTTTTCCTGATATACTAATCCCTGATAACTGATTCCCTGTAATTGACCGTTTTGCGAGCAAAGCGAAGCAATCTGCCTAAGACACCGGAAACTGCTTTCCTACTTACTGTTTTCCTGTTTCCCTGATATACTAATCTCTGATTACTGCTTTCCTGATCCCTGGTCAACTGCTTACTGCTTCCTAATCGGTACCCAAACCTCTTCTTCTGAGTCAGGGTGTGCAGGACCCAGGTAGTTAGGGCCAATCACTTCGAATTGATCACGACTGTCTGCTACATAACCCGACTGTGGTAGACATTCAGCATGGATGTACCGGAAAGTAGCGCCAAAATTGGCGGCAGGTCCTTTGTAAAGGAAAACCGCATAAAGTCCACCATCGAGCACCCTGCTTTCCATACCATCAGGTATTTCATCGGCATGGGTCACTTCTACACAAGCCCAGCTTTCATACACCGTGTTGGGGGTGAAGTCTTTCATTTTCAAGCCTGGCTCATAATGGTGAATGGCATAAACCAGGTCACTTGTCATATTTTTAATCTCCTTTTTACGAGGCATAAAACCTCTCCAGAGTTTAGGGATTTGGTTGTCTGACAATTGAGTACTCAAATGCTGACCGATCAGCAGTTTGTCTTCTACTTCAACTATTCTGGGTTCCATGGGCTTAAAGTTGGCTAAAATGTCCAGGTCTTTTTGAGAGAGGGTATAACGGTCGAAGGTCACATGTCGATGGCCGATTTTCCGAAATTTGCCAGGTGGCATTCCAAATACTTGTTGGAATGAGCGGGTAAAGGCCTCCTGAGATTCAAACTGATAGGCCAGGGCTATGTCGAGGATGGGCTCTTCGGTTTTGATAAGGGCAGTACCTGCTTCTGAGATTCGCCTTTTTCTTACATAATCCATCACCGTTTCACCCATCAGTTCCTGGAAGAGTCTGATGAGGTGAAATTTGGAATAGCATGCTTCTTTGGCCAGCTCTTCTAGCTGTAGAGGGCTTTGAAGCCTGCTTTCAATCAGCTTCAATACGCGCTCTATGCTTTCTGCCGGCCTGCTCTTTTCCATAATTCACTGCAATGATACGGCCTTTGTCTCGAAAGCTTTTGATAGCAATTGCGGTAAAATTACAAACCGCTTTTTACCTGCTGTTTCGTTAAATATAGCCAGAAACAGTGCCTTTGTTTCTGTGAATAATTTAAGAATCCTTTATCTTCATAGTTCACAAAACACAAGGAACCGATGACTGAATATACCATACAACCGGGGGATACACTTGGTAAAATTGCTGCCAAAACATTGGGCAGTGCTTCCCGATACATGGAAATAGCCAAGGCCAATAACATGGACGACCCCAATAAAATCAGTGTAGGACAAGTGTTGAAAATACCCGGTGAAGCGGCAGTAACCACTCCGGCACCAAAGCCTGCCGCAGCTCCGACTCCAGCACCAGCTGCTCCTGCTGCAAGTACAGGCGATCAGGTGACCGCGGCACAATTGACCCAGATCATGCCCAAAGCCAAGGCCGAAAACATTGCGAAATATTCCCCGGCTCTCAATCGCCAAATGGCCAAATACGAAATCAATAGCCCTATGCGAGTGGCTCATTTCATCGCCCAGATAGCCCACGAAAGTGGAAGCTTTAACTACAGCTCTGAAAACCTAAACTACAGTGCCAGTGCACTCAGAGCGGTTTTTGGTAAATATTACCCCACAGATGAGGCTGCACAGGAACATCACCGGCAACCTGAGAAAATTGCGAACAGGGTATATGCCAACCGAATGGGCAATGGCGATGAAGCCAGCGGACATGGCTGGCGCTACCGGGGCAGGGGACTGATTCAACTGACAGGCACCGAAAACTATACCAATTGCGGTAAGGGCATTGGGCTCGACCTTATTGGCAATCCCGATCAATTGGCTACCGATGCAGATGCTGCTGTGGCCGCTTCAGGCTGGTTTTGGGACATGCGGGGCCTCAATGCCTATGCCGATAAAGATGATGTACTCACCATTACCAAACGCATCAATGGTGGCACCAACGGACTAGATGATAGAGAAGCATACCTGGCCAAGGCCAAGGCGGTACTAGGGGTTAGTTAGCAGTTCTGGTAAGCGCTATGTGTTTATAACGCGCAATAAAGTCCTCTGCTGCTTGAATAAGTTCATCAGCGTCATGGCCTTTCAAGCGCTCGAATTGCAGCGTCACATGATTTAGGAACTTAGTGCTGTGGATCACGAGTTTATCATCATCCAATTCAAAGGCGGTAATATCCTCGGCTTTGATGAGCTTATTGTCTATGTTCTGAAAGCCGGATTCAAGGAAACGAAATTGACTGTTTCTGGACCTCCAAATATTAAAACAGATCAATATAAAGTTGAAGGCCATCAAAACCCGATATTCAGCGGAAGATGAATCGTTCATGAAAATAAAGATGATTATGGCAAGCCAGAACAATAGATGCCATGGGGGGCTGTTTTTGATAGTAAACTCACTTAGTACAGTAGACTTTTCGTTTGGTAAAATCTTATGTACTAAAATAAAAGCCAATAAGGCAACACTCAGCCCAACACTCAATATCCAGATAGAATCCATTCTTTGAACTATATTCAAAAATAAGAGCAAATTGAGCATATGTCAAAACAAAAGGAATGTCCATCCTGTGCTATGGAGGTAGGTGCTGAAGAAAGCGTCTGCCCCATTTGCCAATATGATTTCCCAAGCCAACCAAAAGCCATTCCCTGGATAGCTGCAGTTTTAGTTTTGGCCATATTGTCATGGCTCTTGCTTTTCTAAGCCAGATAATCCGTAGATTAATACTGCCTATAACTAAAACCCTGTAGATGAGGAAAATCTCAATTTTGGTGTTTGCCATTGCTGTGTTAAGCTGTGGGTCTGATGATACACCTGGTACGACTAACCTTGTCTTTGACGACCTGGAATTATTGACCCAGGACATGGGAGGTGAGCAGACTGCCATTCCTTTGCGCAACAGCGGTACCCACTATGGCTATCATATGTATGAGCCCAGTGGTTATGCAACCGATGAAGAATCCTATCCACTACTGATTTATCTGCATGGCATTAGCGACTTAGGAGATCCCGTTCAGCAAAATAATCTGGATCTGGTCTTGCGTAATGGCCCTCCAAAAATGATCAATGAAGGGAGTTGGGACCCTCGGTTTCCCATGCTGGTGGCTTCACCACAAATCTTTTCGACCGACCTGGATTGGCAGCCCAATCAGCTACACGAATTCATAGAACACCTGGAAACCAAGTATCGCGTAAACCCTGAAAGAATCTACATAACCGGCATCAGCATTGGTGGGGTTGGAATTTTCGAATACCTGCGCAATTTGGGTAGCCGACAAAAAGCGGCAGCGGTAGTACCCATAGCAGGTGCAGGGGCTGAAATGCTGGTGAGCACCATCAGCGATGTGCACATTTGGGCTTTTCATGGCGAAGACGACCGCGTGATTCCATTTGAAAGAGGCTCAAAACCCATGGTAGATGCCATCAATGCGAGCAAGCCCAAACATAGGGCGCTGGTTACCACCTATCCGGGTGTGGGCCACGATGCCTGGACCATGACCTACGATGAGTCGGGAATGGGTAAGGAAAACGCTCGTAATGACCCCTTCAATACTTCGGTATTCGATTGGATGTTCAACCGCAAGCAGGAGCAATAAGCTTAGTGCCCGCCACAGCCACCACCGCAACCACCACCACCGCAGCCTGAGCTACAACCCGAACTACCACCCCCTGATCCGCAACCAAACCAACCACCTAAACCACCGCCTGCACCGCCTTTGCCACCTCCTTTACCGCCACCTCTACCTCCAAATACCCTGATTAGGAGTAATACGAGTACAATGGCCATGAAAATACCAAAGCCATTAATGGCATAACTGAATAGCCCAAAAGTGACAATTGCCAAAATTGTAAGTGTTACATTTCTGCGACTTTCAATCCCTGGCTTAGAAATAACCCAGCTTCTGGCCCGGTTGACCCTTGTGAAATGAATTTCTTTGAACCTGCGTTCGCTATCCCACCAGATGTCTTCGGGGGGTGTTTCACCAAATTCTTCCTTGTACAACTGAAAAGTGAGACCGTACCAATCTTTGAATTTGTCGCCTTCTTTTTTACCGCCCTTTGTCGGACCATGATGTATTTCTTTACCAAGGGTTTCGCGGCAAAGATCTACCCAATAAGACTCTGTATAAGTAAGGTGCAAATGCCAGGCCTGGTCTACCGGATCAGAGGGGGTAATGGGGTTTTCGCTGATAGCGCAGAGGTAAATAAAGCGCTTGTACTCTTCGATTACACGTAGGGCATAGGTTTGGGACCAATCATTTTCCCGCGCCAGGCGATCAGAGAATTTAAAAGAACTTCCGGGGTCGTCTATTGAAAACGCAGCAATGCGCTGCCAAAGGTCAGGCTGTTTCATGAACTCACAATTACAATGTGAGTATAACAGTTTTCATGAAACTGATCAAGAAATGGAATGTTGGGATTTTAGAACCTGATTAGGCCTCTTCAGCAGATTCCACTGGTTCTGCAGGTTTATCCTTCTTATTCTTTTTGCTGAAAAAGCTCTCTACAAGAATAAGGCCTGTACCTACCATCACACTTACATCGGCCATGTTAAAAATGCCGGTGTGGAAAATCTCGAAGTCCATGTACAGAAAATCGGTCACGGATCCGTACAGTATGCGGTCGTAAAGGTTGCCAATGCCTCCGCCAACAATGAAAGTTAGGGCTACCACTGTCGTGCGGCTTAAGTCTGCTTTTTTCAGCAGATACACAAACAGCCCTATCATCACCAATGCAGGCAAGCCGAGCAATAAGATGTTTTTGAGCCAGACGGGTAAGTCAGACCACATGCCTAGAAATGCACCAGTGTTTTCTACTTTGGTGAGAATCAGATTATTACCAATTACTTCTATGCGTTCTCGGTCGTCAATTCCCTTTCGGGCCATCGTTTTGCTTACCTGATCGCAGCCAATATTGGCGGCAATCAGCAGAACAATCATCAAGATTCTTAGCGCTCTGGGCTTCATTCGGGCATTTTTCCCGAAAGCTAATCAAAATCGATTATTTATTGCTATTTCGAGGTGTTCAAGATGAATCCACCTACATCTTTCTTGAATTTGACCAGCGAGGGCATGTGCGTATACATCATATGACCCGCCTCATAATACTCCATGATGATGTTGTCTTTGATGTGCTTGGGCAGGCCCAGGTGGTTGATGGAATGCTCTACTCCATAGAAAACGGTGGCAATGTCGTAATAGCCATTGAGTATCAAAACCTTGAGGTTGGGGTCACGGGTCATGGCCCTGGCCATATCAGGCCCGGTATTGATGGCCGTCATGCTGCCACCCCAGCCGGTGTTGCCACGGTGGCTCCAATCCCAATTGAAGCCGGCCCTGCGGCCAGCAGTGATAGAGTAGTTAAGGTCTTTTTTTACACCCAAAGCACCATGCAGGTAGTCGAGGAAGAGCTGGATATAAGCGGGAGAGATGGCTGAACTTTGTGGGTCATAGGCCCCGTTTTGTTCAATGCCGTCCTGGCTTAGTCCGGTATAACGGGAGTCGAGCCTGCCAACGGTTTTGCCTTCATCTCTCATAAACTCAGCAAAAAACTCACTGGCCGTTACCCTCAAGTCTGCTTTGAGCCAAAAGTCGGCTGAGGTACCGGTAACCCTGGCCAGTTCTGTAGCCACCTCGTTTTTTTCTGCTGCTGTCAATTGATCGCCACTGAATAGGGCTGGCGCATAAGTTTCTCTGGTGAACTTTCTAATGTCATCCAGAAAGGCTTCAAGATTTGCTGGTTTGTTATCAATTTTATTGTGGTACCAGGCGGTAGCAGCATAGGTAGGAAAGTGCACGATATAGGAAAGATCGTCACCAGGGGGGAACATGAGCGAACGTACATCAAACACGGCTGAAACCATGATTACGCCATTCAGAGCAATGCCCTGGCTCAACAATCGATCCATGACCCCAGCATTACGAAAAGTACCATAGCTTTCTCCCAAAAGGTACTTTGGCGAATTCATCCTGCCCTCTCTAATCAGAAACTGGGTAATGAACAGGCTGATGCTGCGAATGTCCTGGTCTACACCCCAAAAGTCTTCGAACTTGCCTTCACCAGCAGGTACGCTCAGGCCAGTGCCTACCGGATCAATCATCACCAGATCGGCCACGTCAAGAATGGAATAATCGTTGTTCACCAGCTGGTAGGGGGCAGCCTGGTTGAAGTTGGGGTCGTCTACTACAATGCGCTTAGGACCTAGCACACCCATATGCAGCCAGAATGAGGAGGAACCAGGTCCGCCATTATAGGCAAAGACTATGGGCCGGGAAGGAATCGCGCTGCCTTTGGGGTTGAGCTTCATATAGCTGGTAAAACCAAAATTGGCAAAGGTCTCATTGTTCTCATTCCGCAGCTCCATGGTGCCGGCTGTGGCCGACAGGCGAATCTCCTTGCCATCTATGGTCACCTTCTGAATGGTGGTCGACTCATAAGGTGTTTTGGAACGTTTGTCTTGCCAGGCATAAGCACTGAAGGAAAAAAGAGTCAGGACTACTAATAGGAGGGGTATGCGAGAATTCATAAGATTTTATATCGGTTGACTTCACCTAAAATAATGATTTTCAAAGCAGTGTCACTTTGATTTTTGACAAGAGGGCAATGCTTCATTGACAATTTTTTCATTAATTCAGAGGCTGTCCCAGCCAACCTTAAATGAAACGCGCATGAAAAACTCCATTAAGCTCTCGCTTTACATCAATTATTTTGTCTTTGCCATCCTCCTGAATAGTGTAGGAGCTGTGATTCTACAGGTACAACGAAACTTTAATGTTTCTGAAAGTGCGGCCAGTGTGTTAGAGGGTTTTAAAGACCTGCCCATTGCATTCGTTTCATTTCTGGTGGCTTCTTTTCTGCCCCGTTATGGATTGAAGAAATCTATGGTGATAGGCCTGGCCTTGGTCTCTGTCTTTTGCTTTGTCATGCCCTTTGCCAGTGAATTCTGGTACTTCAAAATGCTTTTCCTGGTCATTGGGGTTTCTTTTGCACTCATTAAAGTGACGGTGTATGCCACCATTGGCCTGGTAACGGAGGGTACTAAAGGGCACTCCAGCTTTATGAGCTCTCTGGAAGGCGTGTTTATGGTGGGAGTGCTGCTGGGCAATGTGCTGTTCAGCCTCTTTATAGACGATGCCAATCCTCAATCCAGTATGTGGCTCAATACCTACTGGATTTTGGGTGGACTGTCACTGCTTGCATTGCTGCTGCTGTCTAAAGCTAAGCTGGATGAATCTCAGGCTTTGAAGGAAGGAGATCACCCCATCAGTGGTAAAGACATGCTGGGGCTCATTCTAAAGTCTCGGGTGTTTGTAGTGGTCATACTGACCATTCTGGGCTTGTTTGCGGTCAATACATACCTATTACCTGCACTGGAATCTATGGACCTGGGTTCGCTGGTAAACACGCTGAGCTATGTGCTGATCATTGTACTGGCAGGAGTAGCAATCGCTAGAATCAGAAAGATGTCTGAAGGCCTCAATCAGGTCGATCAAGACTTTTTCGGCCTGTTCAAACTCATCGTTGTACCCCTGGTAATTGTATTTATTGTGGGTGTGTTTCTGTTTGTATTAATCGAGCAGAGTTTCCAAACCTGGACACCAACATTCTATGAAGACATCCTAAAAGTACCAGCCAGTATGAGTATTCAGGCTGGAGCGGTATTGGCTGGAGCTTTTGCCATTGGCCGTTTTGCTGCCGGCTTTATACTGAAAAAGGTGCATTGGTTTGCAGTAGTTACCGTTTGCGTGTTGGGCTGTGCAGCTGTTGTTTTAATTTCGCTGCCTTTGACGAAAGGGCTGAATATCGCAAGTGATGTAACCTGGCTCAGCGCCCCAATTGTGGCTTACCTCTTCCCACTCATGGGCATTTTTCTATCACCCATTTACCCGTCCATCAATTCCGTTATTTTGAGTTCATTGCCCAACCATATGCAAAGTGCTATGTCAGGCCTTATTGTGGTGTTTTCTGCACTTGGCGGCACCACAGGCTCTATCATCACTGGCAACGTTTTTGAACATTACGATGGGCAGACTGCCTTTTACATGTCGCTCATCCCCATGGGCCTGCTACTAATCGCTTTGTTCTTTCTGAAACGACTTACAGCCAGGAAAGCACAATAGAACAAGGCATTTGACAGATGGATGCAAAGCAAGTGGATAGTTGTGTTGTTAGATGCCATTTGAGTAAAAAAATGCGCGCTTTACATATTCTTAAAGTAAATATTCTTGTTACCTCAAGGATATTTCTAAATTTAACTTAGAAAGAACCAAACACTAAACTTTTATAACAATGAGTGAACAAGAAGAAAACAATGGAGCTGAAGAAGAAGTTGGCGCACAAGAATTAGCAGAAATGGATGCTGCTGAAAGAGGTGATGTTGACAATGAAGGAACCGATACTGATGCTTTAGAAGTAACCTTGTTAGGTAAAATTACCTGGGAAGATGGCGATCAAGGTGGAGAGATCATATCCTTTGTGGCCAGTGAAGGAGCAGAGTGGGTACAAGAGCCTCCAAAAGAGATTAAAAATGGTGAAACTGGTGAGTTTGACATTAAAGCCACTATAACTGATGGTGATGAGCTGACCGTTTCTATTGAAATGGCAGGGGATATCAAACTATTCTTTGACGTAAATGGTGAGGAAAATGCTGTTCACAGTACTCAAATGATTGGACCCACCATTACCGGTGAAATTTCTCCCGGTGCACATGCAGTAGCTCACTTTACCATAGCCAGATAGGCAATAAGACTTAATACTTTAAAGGCTGTGCATAAATCTATGCACAGCCTTTTTTATTTATCAAAAAACCACATATCACAGCGGTCCTGGTTCCAGGCTGCTACATCTTTTTCATATGCAGCGAGAAATGCCTCTATGGCTTCAATACCTGTAACCTTTTGCTTGCCTTCGGTTAATTTAGGTGAGCTTATGGCCGTAAATATCAGTTGATGGGCTACTGTCATGTTCGCAAGCCTTTCTTGCCAATCTTTGGCTCGGTCCAGCCCTTGGGGGCTCTCAATTACAATCATGATTCGTCATTGTCTTAATCCGCCAGCAAGGCCTTGAGCAATTCTGGATTTTCCTGCACCATCGTTTTCATCTCATCAAAAGTGAATTTTGGTGTAATGTGCTGTGGACAGTTCCAATCAAAGGCTTTGATATGGAAGAGAATAATCCGTTCCACTTTGGCTTTATAGCCCGGGTCTGTGAGTTTCTCCAGCAACTCAGGGTTGCCCTCAGGGTTTAGAATTTCCGTTTCTGCCCAAATCTTCACGCGCGTTCTCGTGGGGTAATCGAGCAAAATCATGGCCGCTTTTTTCGTGGCCTGTAAGTTGCCACTGCTGATGTACTGCATGTTGCCCCTGAAGTCGGCAAAGGCCAGAGTGCTTTCATCTATCACTTTCAGAAAACCCCTAGGACCACCCCTGAACTGTACATAGGGCCATCCGTTTTCGCCTACCGTAGAAAGGTAAAAACCATCTCGCTTTCGGATGAAGCTCACTTCTCTCATTGAAAGTTTACTCTGGTCGGGGCTTTTAGCTTCCATTTTGTCATAAGCATCTCTCGACCCCTGTGCTTCCTGCTGTGCCTTTACAGTCTCAGTAAAGGCCAACTGCATAAAGTTCTGTGACATATTTGTAGGAGATTAAAGACCGGACATTTACTGTAGTACGTCCGGTCTTCGATTACTTAACCTTATTTTTCTTCATGAATTGGTCGATATACCCGGCTATCTCATCACCCTTTTCTTCCAGGGCAAAATGGCCTGTATTCAACAAGTGGAAATCCACATTCTTCAAATCCCGTTTGTAAGGATGTGCTCCTGATGCCGGGAAGATGTAGTCATTCTTACCCCACACAATCAGGGTCGGGGGTTGATACGCTCTGAAATACGCTTGCCAGTCATCATAGTGACCAACATTGGTGCGGTAATCGTAAAACATTGCCAATTGAATCTCATTATTCTCTGGCCTTTTGAGATGCTGCAGGTCAACCGTCCAATTGTCCGGGCTCACCTTACTGCTGTCCTGTACACCATGCAGGTACTGCCATTTCAATCCGTCTATCGAGTGGAAGGGCTCCAGTGCTTTGCCATCCTGTACGCTATGGCTGGCCCAGTATTTTCTCAAAGGATCCCAAAAGGCAGTGAGGCCCTCGTCATAAGCATTGCCATTCTGTACAATTAGTGCCTGTACCTTTTCAGGGTACTTATGCGCAATGCGGTAACCGATGGGTGCACCATAATCCATGAGGTAAATGCTGAATTTATCTACCTGCAACGCCTGTAAAAAGCCTTCAACAATTTCGGCCATGTGATCGAAAGTGTAATCAAATTCGCTCATTGGTGGCTGGTCACTTTGCCCATAACCGGGATAGTCCGGGGCTAGGAGGTGATAGTCTGCCGATAAGTCGCTCATCAGGTTTCTGAACATATGCGAAGAGGTAGGGTAGCCATGAAGTAGCAGAATGGTAGGTTTATTCGGGTTGCCAGCTTCCCGGTAGAAGATATTAAGTCCATCCACTTCGACCGTTTTGAAATGAGTGGGGTACTTTTTGTCACCCTTGCCATCATTGGCCCTTAGCTGTGTGCTAAAGATGAAAAATGTAATGAAGATGAGTTTCATTGCGAGTGGACTCCAAACCTTGTTTGTTGACCATGTTGTTTGAGTTGTTTTCATATTATTTACCGAACGATCGGTCTGTTACTGTTTAAATTTTTTTAATCGATATAAAGTCTTTCTATGTCTTTGAGAATGCCCTGGAAAACTGTCAAATCGTCCAGGCCTTTAGAAATTACCAGTGAGCCCTGCACCCAGGCCAGTGCCTGAATGGCGCGCTGCTGTGCCAGTCTATGATCCATGCCTAAGTCTTTGCCTAATTGTACAAAACCGTCTAGCCAGCCTTGAAAGCTGTTGCCTATTTGACTGTTGAAAATAGGTAGGCTGGGGTCCATTGTGAGTGCCCTGAGTACACAAATGGCCTCTCCATCACGATAAAGACTACGAATGTTTGCAATCGCTGTCTTTAAGCGTTCAGCAGGGGCGATGCTACTATTGGTCAAAACACCATGAATGTGGGTTCGGCCCCATGCCTGGGTAAAGGCCAGTACTGCCTCTGTGATTTCCTGTTTACCCCCAGGAAAGCGATGGTATAGACTTGCCTTTTTAAGACCAGTAGCTTCGGCCAGGTCGTTCATACTAGCCCCTTCAAAACCCTTGGCTCTGATTACTTCCATTAGGCCGGTCATCAACTGTTGATCGTCTACTTTTTGTGGTCTCATGTCAAGTCAACCACCACTTCCTGTAAATAGTTTCCGAACGTTTGGTAAAAAACAAATATTCTTTCAGAATCATCAAAAATGGAGCGTATGGCTGTATTTTAAAAACAGCGTACTACCATTGCTAACGGGCAGTGCCAGCTCATTTCTGTACCTGTCCTGGTTCACATCACCATTATATACCAGGAAGAAGTCATTGCCTTCTTTCGGGTTATAGCGCAGTCTAATGCTACCCAATACAGTCTTGGATACCGAATTGTGTTGCAAGAAGGCATTGACCGTAAGTTGGGTGCTGAAGGTGTAAAGCAACTTGAGTTGGGTAAGGGCCACATTCACGCTTTTGAGTTGCTCATCAAACTGTAATTGGTTTAGTGAATAGCTGCCTTCTACAATGAAGTCTGGGGTTACATTAAAGAAGGGCGCAATGAGGAAAGTGTGCTTTTTTCCACCGAAAAACTGACCACTGCCCACGCCTATAGAGTAGCTGAGCCTGTACACGGCAGGGGAGGTGATAGATGCATAGGTACTCACAAAAGGGTATCGCCCAGGAGCTATGGCAATATCTCCTGGCAGCTGCAGGGGTTGAAAGAGTTGCTCTTCGTCAGACAACAAGCGAATGTCATAGCTCCAACCCAGCTTGCTAAGTACATTATAGCCCAGGTAAGTATTTCTGGTCTCCAACTGCTTGTGACTGTTGCCCCAGGTGAGACTGCCAATGGCGTATGGGCCATGTTGAGCGATTTTGGAAGACTTGCCCGGAAATACATTGTAACGCAGCGTATAGTTAAGCTGATTGAAGTCGAGGCGATGCTCAAAGCCAATTCCCGGCAGGTAGTTTTTGCCCGCTCTGCCATAGTTGACAGAATAGGTAAGACCTTGCTGCGAGCGTTTGGCCAGCTCGATAAAGAACTTACTCTGGTCCAGTGAAGAAAAGAGTTGATTGTGAGTTTCAGTGACGCTTTGGGCCCAGCGCAGTGAAAGGTAGTTTTGGTCGAGCACTCTTAAAGTAGCATCGGCACCCAGTATGGTGTTAAAGTTGCCATTGAGGTCGCTGCGGTTGGTAAGGATCAAACCAGCGGTTGAGTTTTCATTCAGCACACGCTTTCGCACCCTGAATACGCTGAAATTCTCAGATGCCAGGTCACCCTGCGGGCCGGTTTGCATGTTCAGAAAACCGCTTTCCCAGGTCCCAAAGCGACCATATGCCCGTGCTCCGCCATAGATGCGGGTTTGCTGCCCATTCACAATGCCTATTCTACGGCTGTGAAATACGCGGTCAGAATTGCCAAAGTTGAATTCGAATAAACTGGCCCTTTCCTGAAAGAATAGCCTCTTCTCTGGGAAGAATAGATTGAGGCGAGAGAGGTTGACCTGTTGGTCGTCTGCTTCTACTTGTGCAAAATCTGTATTTACCGTTAAATCTAATGTAGCATTACTACTCAGTGCGATTTTAGCGTCTATCCCTATTTCCTTTTTGTATTTCCTGTCTATCTGGTAGGCATCTTCTGCCTGCTGATATTCCGGAGTGGTGGCCATGCCTCCCAGCACGTAAGGCGTAATGTGGACGGGCTTGCGTTGATTGATGTTTTTGAACGAAAAACGCTGAGTTAACGAAGGTCTGAAAGTGCTACCGGTAGACAAATCACGTGGAGGGTAGATGTCCGTTTCATCATTGCGGGCCAGGTAGCGCCAGGCGGTAATGCCCATGATGACTTTCCCATCTATCTCCTCAAAAGGCAAGGTTGTAAACGGAATTCTTATTTCAGCATACCAGCCATTCTCATCTATGGTGGCGGCTGCATCCCAATAGCTGTTCCAGCTGAGGTTGAAAGCGGTGGGCCCTTGAGTATCGTTGGAAATGGCCATGTCGAACCTGGAGCCATTGGGAGTGGTGGCAAAGCAGAGCGCATTTTCACGGTCATTGTAAGAATCAATGAGAATACCCATCCATTCCGTGTTTTCGGTGAAATCGTCTCTCTTCTTTGAATTGGTGACCATTTTCTCTGGTTCATTATCGAATAGGCGGCCCGACAGGTACATATATTGATCGTCATATGCCAGTCTTACCTCTGTACGTTGAGTGGGGGGAGCCCCGGCATCGGGTACTTTTTGACTCAACACCACCGGCACTACCGAGTCCCACACCGGTTCGTTTACCTTCCCATCTATTACAATGGGCTGGTCTATGCGGGTGGCGTCTATCACCTCTTGGGCATTAACTCTGAGGTTGAACAAGAAAAAAATGACTATTGATAGCCAAAAGAGACAGTTTTTGAGAAATTTTTCCATGACGAGCATTTCAAGTTTTAGGGTTTTGATGTCGAAATGTATATCTTAACCGGTGCGCTCAATGCATCCACTTTTTGATTGTGATACGATCCGGTTATGCTTCCATATAAATCAATGATCCTTCTGGACTCCGACTGCGGAGTGCCTTTGTACCAGCAGATTTGCAATGAAATGATCAAGCAGATTTCTGCCGGGCATATTGCAGCAGGGCTTAAATTGCCCGGTTCACGTAAGCTTTCTGAGGTGCTGGATGTGAATCGCAGAACAGTTATTTCGGCTTATGAAGAGTTAGAGTCACAAGGTTGGTTGGAAGTAAGGCCCAATCAGGGCGCCTTTGTCAGTACCAAGCTGCCTATTTACGAAGGCAAGCCGTTAGACACACTGGCAGCCTCTACACCACTGCACAATACTGCTGGCTTTGCCCTGAATGGAAAGCTGGATTTTCTGGAGCATTATGTGCCCTTGGATGGACATAAACCTGAGCTAGTGATAGATGCCGGTTACCCCGATGTACGGCTGGCACCTCTCAGAGAACTCACCCGAAATGTCAACGGCATCATTACTGGCAAAAGATCTGTGAGGCTATTGGAATACAGCGATCATTTTTCTGGAGACCCTAAGTTAAAGGCAGAGGTGCTAAACTACCTGAGCGAGACCAGGAGTATTAATGTGTCGGAAGAAAACCTGATGATTACGCGGGGTAGCCTCATGGCCTTTTTCAATATTTTCCAGGTGCTGCTACAACCAAAAGACAAAGTGGTGGTGGGCGATGTGAGCTTTAAGGTGGCCAATGACATCATTCGCATTGCAGGAGGAGACTTGCTAAAAGTACCACTGGATGAGGAGGGGCTTGATGTGGATGCTTTGGAAAAACTATGTAAAAAAGAACTCATCAGAGCGGTGTTCATCATGCCTCATCATCATAACCCGACCACGGTTTCACTGACTGCCGAACGAAGAATGAAACTGCTGATGCTGGCCAAAGAATACCAGTTTGCCATCATTGAAGACGACTATGATTTCGACTTCCACTTCGATAGCAGCCCCATTTTACCCATGGCCAGCTCCGACAGGCACGGCTCGGTCATTTATGTGGGCTCTTTTAGCAAAACGGTGGCCCCAGGCTTGCGCATGGGCTTTGTGGTGGCTCCGGCCGACCTTATTCGTGAGCTCACCCGCCTTAGTCGTTTTATTGATTGTCACGGAAATATGGCACAGGAACGAGCCATGGCCATGCTCTTTGAAGAAGGGCAGGTGCGCAGGCACATGAAGAAAGCCCTGAAGGCTTATCATGAGCGAAGGGACCTGTTTTGCAAGCTGTTGAAAGAGAACCTGGGTGACCTGGTGTCTTTCAAAGTGCCTGAAGGTGGCCTGGCGGTTTGGGTTACATTTAATAGTACTATTAACCTGGCTGAACTGCGTGAAGCTTCTGCCAAACATGGGCTTTTGATCTCTAAATCAGTGTTTTCCGATGCTGAAGGGAATAAATTGAATGCCATTCGCATGGGCTTTGCTTCTTTGAATGAGAGGGAGATTGAGAAAGCAATGGAGATTTTGAAGACGGTGGTTAAGAAGTTAATCTCAAACGTCTGACTTGAATCTGCCCTGTACCTTCTCCCTATAGCTGCGACCAATAGGAATGCGTTTTCCTGGAATTTCCACCGCATCATATTTCACCATGTTGACACAACGTGTATTGACGATGAACGACTTGTGAGTGCGCAAAAAACCCTTGGAAGCCAATGAATCTTCCAGGCTGGCCAGCGAGTGCAAGGTGATTACCTTTTTGTCTTGCGTGTGCCAACTCACATACTCTTTCATACCCTGTATAAAGAGAATGTCGTCCAGTTCGAGGCGGTGCACCACTTTGCCTTCTTTCAGTAGTAGCGTGTTTTCTTCAGGGTCGGAGGCCTTTTCCGCTGTTTCAGGTTCTATTTCAGCAGTAGTATCCACCTTTTGTCTGTTTTTCAGGAGCAGGTACACAGTGCTGGCCAGCAGGGCGATGGAGTAGGGTGCCGAACCGCTGAGTATGCGCCAAAAATCGGTGGGCCACCAGCCATTTGAATTGATAATGATGTATCTGACATCGGGAGTTATAAGCGCAAAGGACATACCAATCAACTCTTTGGAGACTGCTAGTACCAGGTACACTATTAACAAAGAAAGCAGGGTATAGATGGCGTATTTTCCTTTGTCGAGAAAGCGCCACAGGACATAGAAGTTGAAATAAACGATGCCAGCCTGAAGCATTACAATGGCTACGTTTTTCACTAAGTAGCCATCAATGGAAGAAGTGCCGCCTGAGAACAGAAGTGACTGAATAAACCAGAATAGGATCCAAAAAATGAGGTGTTTGTAAAAGGGCTTTTGCAGGTGCTTCATGCGGTGATGATTCTTTGATAAGATACGATAATCACTTACAAAGAGTCACTGTTGTTGGTTGAATTGAAGTGGTCGTTGGTTGAAAATGATGCCGGATTAACCTTTTAAAGGGAATCTGGTATAGATACGGATGTCTCTGCCCACGCCCATGATGCGGGCTCCGAAAGGAAAGTAGGTACTGTTGGTAAGGTTCGTGGCCCGCACTCCGAATTGAATGGTTCGCGATTTGAAGGCCAGGTTTCCAGACAAGTCCAGATTTAAAAGTACATACCCGTCTGTGGGCTGTACTGCAAAAGTCTGCCGTATGGTCCCTGAGGGTAAGCGATCATAGTCATCAATATATTCCAGGTCCACTGAGCTGGTCAATGAGAATTTTGTTGAAAAGGCTTTTTGCCAGCGGCCACTCAATCGCAACCTTCGGGGTGGAATGCCTATCAACGGGTCTTCACCAGAAGAAAACCATCCTTCTGTGCCAAGGTCATCTCCCCGAATAAGCGACCCGGTTAAGGAAAGCACTGCCAAATCGCCTGTAGGAAGGCCAGGAACCACATAATCGATTCTTGCATCGAAACCGGCCGTACGTGCTCTGCTCAGGTTACGATAGGTGAATTCACCATTGCCCAGGAATAATTCTGAAATCCGATCTTCGAAGAGCGATAGCCATGTACTGAAGGCATATTCCCAGTGGCCTCTTTTGCTTGTTATGCTCCATTCCAGCTGATTGCTGTATTCTGGCTTGATGTCTGGGTTGCCTCTAAAGATACCCCGACCTCCAAAAATCACACCCAGTGATTCGTCTTGCGTAGGATACCGGTACTGGCGGGTTAGGCTCAGATTTTGACTGGTACGATCATTGGCTTTCCATTCCAGGCTGATCCCACCGCTTAGTATTGTGTAATCGTTTCTTTGTTCAGCATTGCCTATGCTGGCCATGTCTGCCCGCAATGAGAAGTCTATGTCAAGTTTGCCCTTATGAAGCTGAGCCATACCGAACAGTCCGCCCATGTTTTCTCTTCTGCTTTGGGTGAAGGTCACAATGTCGAATACCTGATTGATAAAATTGTCACGAACGTCTAACTGGTCCATACGTGCACTGATGAAATCGCCACCAATGCGCCATTTCAGTGCTTCGTTGCTGTGCTTCAGCCAATTGACTCTGTAGCCAAAGCTCTGGCGGGTGTAATTGCGGTTTTCGAAGACATTGAGCTCTGTGAAGCTCCCATTGAAGTTGCGGATCTGCTGATCGTTTTCTGAGAAGACAACCCATGCGTTTTGCTCCAATCGGTCTCCATTGTCCAGGTCAGTTTCGGCTTTGAAGTTGCTTTGATAGCTGTAGTGGTTTTTGTATTTCCTTAATTCGAAAGGGTTGTTTTGAAAGCCCTGTGGACGCTCGATGCTGCCATTGCTTAGGTCATGGTTCCAGGTAAGCAGGGTGGTGGGAGAGAAGGATTTCTGAAGCGATAAATTCAGGCCGTTTTGGTTCCTGGCGGAGTTGTTGATTGCTGACCCATCTCCAGCGTTAAAGTCATCGGCCCCGGAAACTCTACCAGACAACAGCCAGTTAAGGCCTTTTCCCTTCTTTCCTGTTTTCAGGCCAATAGTTCGCGTACCGGCATTACTGCCGTAGGCCAGGTAAAGGCTCGATTTGACTGAGCGCTCAAGAGCGTTTTCATCAATGGTGATTACCCCACCCGAGCCACCTGTGCCATAAAGCACGCTTTCAGCGCCTTTGACAATGCGCAGCTGACTGACATTATCAGGGTTGATATCTTCCAGTAAATAGCCTTGTTGCACAAAGCCGGAGCGGAGGGCACCATTGCGCTCTATGCGCAAGCGGCTGGCCGACATACCTCTATAAACTAAGGGGAAACCCGCTTCGTGGATTTTAAAAATGCCTGGGAGTTGGTCCAGCGCATTGATAAGCTCTGGTTCAGTGCCTTTGAGGAGGTTGCGACTATTCAGAGCACTTTGGAGGAGTTCAGTACTACCCAAAACCGTGACAAAAGTAGTGTCACGGTTTTGGAGCAGACTGTCTGCTGTATGGTTAGTTTGGCCCACAAGGGGACAGACCAGTATTGTACATAGCCAGAAAATCAGGCTACGCAGTGTCATTAGTCTATTGAGTCATCAGCAAAACGAGCCCAACGTAAAGTTGTAGGGCCGCCATTTTCTCTGCCTACCATCATAAACTTGTAAAGGTTGCCAGAGCGGTCTCTTACAAGGTATACGGGCTGATTAGCTTCATCCAGGTTCACTATTCTGTCTCCAATCACCAGATCCTGGTAAGCGGGTATAAGAATGTCAATATCCGCACGGCCTTGAGCATCTACGTCCAGTACAGGGTTGAAAAGGAATTCATCGTCAGCAGATAGTCCTTGCTGATGTGCTGTGGTTACCTGTGTATAAGCTGCAAAGCCTGCAGAGCCCATACCTACGCCCATGCCGTCAGATACATTCACGGCTTGTGCAGCAGCATTAGAATTTCGCCTATCACCAAAGAGGATTACACCTGGGCGTCCACCTTCCGCTGTGCGGTAGGTGATTACCTGAACATCCCACTCCAGCGCAGTGACTTCATCAAGCTGAACCACACGACCAGTATCGCCAGCACTTAAGTCAAGACCAATGCCGGCCGGGAAGTTGTTAGGGTTAATATTAGCGGTGCCTTCGTAGGTGGCATCATCAATTTCAGGGCCAGAAGGGGTGTCTGGTTCGTCATCTCCGCAAGATTGAGCTATGACGATGGCTCCGATAAAAAGCAGGAGCGATAAGGTTCGTTTAATCACAATTAGTAGGTTTTGGTATAAGTTTTATCCTAAAGATATGAACATATTAGAGTAGCGGAAATGTATATAAGAAAAAAGCCGCATTTTTTTGATGCGGCTCTTAGGTTAGTCAAATCAGTCTTTTCAGACCAATTTATGGTTTAGTTCTTCAATGGATCAGAGAAATCTGTAAAGAAGTCGAGATCAGTCTTCTTGTACTCTTCTTCAAACTTAGTCCATTCGTTTTCGAAGAAATCGTTCACCGCTTTTAGTGCAGTTTCCATCATCTTTTCAGCATTGGCTTTCAGCTGTCTTTCGGTTTCACCTGGAGTGCCCATGCGTGAGCCATTGTACCTGCGTGCCTGACCTATCCAGGTACCGGCATTAGGAGTGAAGTTTCTGAAAATACCCTGAATGCTAGGGTCACGAGGCAATCCAATGGTGATCTCGCGAACCTCATTGAATTTCTCCTTCATCTCCTTCACTGCTTTCTTCAGGTCTTTCACCTTGTCCTTGTCGGCATCCTTAATTCTGGCTTCCACCTTCTTGATCACACCATCAGCTTTACGCATACGGTCGGTTACCTTAGACCAAGCCTGGTTCATTTCTAACACTTCGTCTTCAAAAGCTTCATTGGCTCTTAGTTCGGCCATGCTCATTTCCATACGAGGGTCCAGGTGTACAGTCATTTTCTTAGACTGTGTTTCACCATTGTACTCCATTACCAGGGTATACTCACCAGGCAGCACTGAACCAGCCGATTGCTCACGATTTCCGTTGCTGCTTTGTGGCCTGCGTCTGGTGCTTGCACCTACCGTAGGGTAGGGGTTCTTACGATCCAGCCCCCAGGTGGCGGTATTCACTTGTCCTTTTTTGATTTTGCTCACGGCAACAGTACGAACAGTATCACCCGCTGAATTGAGTACATGAAGTTTGCCTTTGGCAGGAAGTTTTTTCGCTTTTGGAGCTTCTTCTTTCTCCTCTTCCTTGCCTTTCTTTTTCTTCTTTTTCTTACCCTTTTTGGCTTCTTCTTTAGGCTCTTCCTCCTTGGCATCGGCCTTCACATAGAACTTCACATAAGCCTGGCTTACGAACTTGTTTTCTCCTTCATAAGGTCCACCATCGGCAGGGAAACGCATACCGGCTGGCTGACGATAGCTCACTTGATAGGCATCGCCTACATTGAACATGGTCCAGTCGTTGTTCATTACCGTGTTATATCCTTGGGCAGCTACTGCTCTCAGCGGCCTGATGTCGTCAAGCACATAAAAAGCACGGCCAAAAGTACCAATCACCAGGTCATGCTCACGGGTCTGAATGGCGAGGTCATAAGTAGAAGCGGATGGATACCCATGCTTCCACTTGTTCCAGGTCTGTGCCTTGTCGAAGCTTACAAACAGGCCATTCTCAGTACCGAGGAATACCAGGTTGGGCTCGATTGGGTCTTGAATGATGGACAGGGTGTAACCGAATACATCATTCTCATCGACTATGCGCGTCCAGGTCTGTCCATAATCGGCAGTGTGGTAAGCATAGGGAGTAAAGTTGTTTCTGCGGTAGTCATTGGCAATTACCCATGCTTCGCCTGCATCATAATCAGAGGCTCTAACTTGAGGTATCCAGCTACCAGCGGGCAGGCCAGGAAGGTTTCCAGCCACATTTTGCCAGTTGTCACCACCATCTCTTGTTACCTGCACATTGCCATCATCAGTACCTACCCAAATCACAGCCTTGTCTTTAGGGCTAGGGGCAATGGCCAAAATGGTAGTATGGTTTTCCGCACCAGTGGCATCATAAGTCAGTCCACCACTTTCGCTTTGCTTTTGCTTTTCAGGGTCGTTGGTAGAAAGGTCTGGAGAAATGATGGTCCAGTCGTCTCCACGGTTGGTGCTGTAGTGCACAAATTGTGAACCGTAGTATACACTATTATTGTTATGCGGATCGATGGCCACCGGAGCATTCCAGTTGAAACGCAGGGTAGTGGCCGTGTCAGGTGCGGTAGGACGTACCGTTTTCTGGCGGCCGGTGATTCTATCGTATCGCGATACATTTCCTTGCTGCGACATGGTGTATCCGTAACGAGAATCGCCAGGGATAGGAGCAACATCAAAACCATCACCAAAGCTGAGCTCTTGCCAGTCGTGGTTGCGAATGCCTGAGAAGTTGAAGACATAGGCAGGGCCTACCCAAGAACCATTGTCTTGCATGCCACCATATACATTGTAAGGAAAGTCGTTGTCTACATTTACATGGTAGAACTGGCCCACAGGAAGTTTTTCAGTAAACCTCCAGGTCTCACCCTTATCGCGACTGATGTTCAGACCACCGTCATTACCATCAATGAGGAAAGAAGGGTCGTTGGGGTGGATGTAGAAGGCATGGTGATCGGGGTGTACGCCAAAATAAGGCAGGATTACCTCGAAGCTTTTTCCGCCATCTTCTGAGCGTGAAACGCGAGAGTAGAGGCTATAGATTCTGTTTTCGTTTTCCGGATCTACATATATGTCGGCATAGTAGAAGGGGCGATCGCCCATGTTGGGCACTTTGGCAGCGGCTCCGCGCAACTCCCAGTTTTGACCACCATCGGTAGTTCTATATAGTCCGTTTTTCTTTGATTCGACCAATGCGTACACATAGTCGGGGTTGCTGCGTGAAATGGCCAGACCAATTCGGCCCATTTCGCCTTTTGGCAGTCCTTCGTCACCACCCAGTTTTTTAAAGTTGTCGCCACCATCATGGGTTACGTACAGGCCAGAGCCTTCGCCCCCTGATTTGAAAAACCAAGGCCAGCGCTTGTGCTCCCAAAGGGCTACATAGATTTTATCAGGGTTGTTGGGATCGGCTACCATGTCGGCCACACCGGTGAGTTCATTTACATAGAGTATTTGCTCCCAGGTTTTGCCACCGTCTTTGGTGCGATACAGGCCTCTTTCTGGATGCTCGCCCCAGGGTGAACCAATGGCTCCTACATACACTGTATTGGGGTCGTTGGGGTGAATATAGATCCTGTGAATGTTACGGGTTTTTTCAAGACCCATCATTTGCCAGGTTTCCCCGCCATCAATGGACTTGTACACTCCATAGCCACCGCTGACAGAGTTTCTTGGGTTACCTTCACCGGTACCTACCCAGATTACATCAGGGTTGGCCTGGTTGATGGCAATGGCACCAATGCCCAGTACTGCTTCCTCATCGAAGAGGGGCTCCCAGTTGAGGCCACCACCGGTAGAGCGCCAGAGGCCTCCGGATGCTGCCCCGGCATATATAATGTCAGGATTGCTTTCTACCACATCTATGGCTGTGATACGGCCACTCATGCCAGCCGGGCCTATGCTCCGGGCTTCCATGTCTTTAAAAATGTCCATGTCTACCTGCTGGCCCATTACCGGGCTTAGGGCAAACATGAGAAAGAGCACCAATAGCGCCCCTAATCGGTTGTTTTTGAGAATTTGAACAAAAGGGAAGTTCATTAGCTAATGTTTTTGATTGTAACCAACAAAGTACACTAACAATGCCCTTGGTGAAATCCAATTTCTAAGAGCGCAAATAATGGGGTTTAAGTGGTTGTAGAGGCTAAAATGGCAACAAATTAATGACCAAAGAGCATGCTCACGCTTAGGCTTACGGTCATATAATCTAGTTGAGAGCTTCTTACATCAGTGATATATGTGTCCGTGGCCTGGTTATACTCCATTGAGCTGGGAGTCAGGTAATTGACTGCACCACCACGAAGGCTTCTGAAGGAAAGACTGATAGCCGCTTGGTCGTTCATGGTGTACTCGATGCCTCCGCCCAGACCATAGGTGAAAGTATTGTCCATGAGAATTTCTTCTGTTTCGCTGAAACAGCTACCATTTCTATCTACATGTATTTCGGCATTGGTGAACGCATAGGAATAACCGGCCGAGAATTCGGCAAAAGGTCGTAGGCTACTTTTAATTTGGGGTTTGTAGCGTACCAGGCCCAATACATTGGCAACATAATTTTTCCGGGTCAAATCATGCGCACCCATTTCCGGAGGCAGCATCAGGGCTTGCTTTTCCCTGCCATACATATTGAAGCTGGTGGTTGCCCCTACATAAAAAGGCGAGTTCTTAATCTGAAAAGCCATTTCAAGGTTGAAACCTGCACCAAAAAGGGCAGGTGAGTCGTTGCGGAGATCTCCCATAGGCATGAGGGTATTAAAACCCACAGACCATGAATGTTGGGAAAAAGCAGTACTGTTAATTGCTATAAGAACGAGGAAGGGAAGTAGAATTTTTTTCATAACACTCTGATTGATAACTTATTAATAATAAGCGAAAAATAAGCCGGAGTGTTTGGTTGAAAATAGACTTTTTTGAAGCGCGCTTTTAGGGAATGGAGTATTCACTGCTCTGCCGATATATATATGTAAACAGAGGCTTTATAAATAATGAAGGCATTCTCATGAGCATTAGCATCAAGAAACTGCCTTCATTTCTTTGCTTGATCAGAGCGACCACAGTACTGCTTTGATACCGATGCTAAAGCTGAGGTAGTCGAAGTTGGACTGCTTTATCTCCATGTCATAGCCTTCAAATTCATGGTTGTAAGTCACCGATCGTGAGGTGAGGTATTCCGCACGCGAACCTTTAACGGTTCTTACCCGGAAGTCGAGACTGAGTTCATCAGAGAGGAATATTTCAAGTCCTCCGCCCACACCATAATTGAAGGCAAAGTCTCTCAGTTCTGTGTCTTCTCTGAAGGGTTCCTGCACCCCAGAATCACGATATACGGCTCTTGTATACACATAGGTAAAGCCAGCTACAAAGTCGACATAGGGTTGGATGTTGCCTGTTACATTGGGTTTCAAGCGAATGATGCCCAGCATATTGGCCAATTCATTGTTCCTTCTCAGGCGGATGTCGCCCAGGCCCGGACCATGATAGCCATTTCTTAATTCAGAGCCATAACGGTTCCAGCCAATCTGGGCACCGACATGGACGGGTGAGTTTTTCAATTGCCCTACTGCTTCCAGGCTAAAACCGCCACCCCAGAGTTCTGGAGAGTCGTTTTTGAGGTCCCCGGTAGGAAACCAACTGTCTACGTGAAAGCCAAATGTGGATTGAGCGAGACCAGCGCTCTGAATGCACAAAAGCAGGAGTGAGGATAGGATGAGTTTTTTCATTGTTGTTGTCTGTTAACCTTATACGGTTTAAAGCCAATAATGTGCCAACTTTTTCGTTGCGCGCTACTTTGACGGTCAGACCGTGTAAAGCGGTCCGACCGATGTAGCTGCTTGGTATCTGTAACTAATATTTTTGGCTAGAAGCTAATTTAATTAGTAAAAATCATTTAACTTTAGCAATTACCATCTCTTTCATCATGAGTATTGTATCTGAGAATATTAAGCATTTAAGGAAGCTCAAAAGCTGGACACAGGGCGATTTGGCTGATAAAATCGACATCAAGCGATCTTTGGTCGGGGCCTATGAAGAGGGCCGGGCCGATCCGCGCCTGAACAACCTGACCAATATCTCCAGGCTCTTCAAGGTGTCTATCGATCACCTGATTAGTAGGGACATGACCAAGCTGACCCTCGACCAGATCGATAAGCTGGCCAAAGGTCCGAAGACAAGCACCAAAGTGCTTTCGATCACCGTCAATGACAATGATGATGAGTTCATCGACCTGATTCCTCAAAAGGCTTCGGCTGGCTATATGAATGGCTATGCCGATCCTGAATACCTGGAAGAGCTGCCTAAGTTCCAATTGCCTACTCTGCCTAAAAACGGTACTTATCGCGCTTTTGAAATCACTGGTGATTCTATGCTGCCGCTAAAACCGGGTACCATAGTAATCGGCAGGTACATGGAAACGCTTAGCGATATCAGAAATGGTCAGTGCTATATCATACTGTCTAAAGAGGAGGGAGTGGTTTATAAACGGGTCTTCGACTATGCCGATGAGCATGGGAAACTATTCCTGGTTTCTGATAACAAGGCTTATTCCCCTTATGAAATTCCGGTTTCGGATGTGCTTGAAGTGTGGGAGGCAAAAGCTTATCTGAGCATGGAGCTGCCTGAACATTCTGATGAAGAGATGAATTTCGAGAAGCTGACCAACATAGTGCTGGACTTGCAGCAAGAGGTGATCAAGCTGAAGGGCTAAATCAGTACCATCTCTGAAATAAGAAGGCAATGGGGTCTTTCTCAGGCTCCCATTCGGTACTTGCCAGGGTTGAGATAAATTCATAGCCTCCTTCGGAGTATTGGATGAACATTTCACCAGTCGGTTTCAGGATTATGTAGCCCGACCCGAAGAATGATTCATTGAAGAACTTCTTTTTGAAATAGCCATCATCTTTGATAGCCTGTAATTCGTTGGTTCTACCTTGCAGGTCAGGGCCTAGTAAGAGGAAGAGTTCAAAGTCATTTTCACGATCATTGATCGCTTTCAGTTCCAGTACAAACTGCCCCTTCGGCACATAACCAACCGGCTCTACGTAAAAGAGCCCAACGGTTTTAGACAAATCAACAATTCCCTGCCCAAGCAGTTCGATCTTACGCTGAATAGAATCAAGCTCAGATGGCTCCAGTCTTATATATTCATATCGGGGATGAATGTATTGAACCCTCTGACCTTCTTCATTGACTTTCCATCTATACCCGATTTGATCACTGGATCTGAGCATTTTGCGGAAAGCCCTGGCGCTCATTGAATTGCCTTCATGATCTTTGTACAAAACCCGCTGGGCAAAGGCCACATGTGAAGTTGCGGTGCCGAGTAAGAATAGCAGGAAGATGATTTTTTTCAGATGCATTAATTCTTGGAAAGCATAACACCCAGCATTAGACGGGTGTAATCATAGTTGAGGGAACCCTGATCAAAGAAAGAAGGGGAGTGACGCAAATCCAGGAAAAGGGTGCGCCTGGCATTGTATGAAATGCCCATGCCTATGTTCATGCCCACTCTGAATGGATTGGCATCTTCCCGGCTTAAAACACCTACCTCTATAATTTCATTCTGCAAGATTTGCCCATCTACTAAAACGTCATCTGAAGTAGCAAACTGAAACTCCAGACCACCGCCAAAAGTCACATTGAACTTACGGCCGGGGATTTTGTACTTGAGTCCGATGGGTAAATTGATAAGTGTTCGGTCTAGTTCAACCCTGGTGTTGTATTCGATTTGACCGAGCAGGCCCACAAAACTGGCAGGCAGGGTGATGTTGATGTTGTTGGTCACCACATCATCGCCAGTATTGATTAATTGGTTTGCGTTGTATCTACCACTGTACTTTTCACGGGTCACCAGGAGGTCGGCATGAATGAAAAGCCTGCCGGTATTCCTGGAAACCTCTTTTTCTATGCGTACACCTGCAATTACCGCCTGTGATGTTTCACGTCCATCGTGTCCGTTGAGGGTTAACCCGGATAGGCTTGCTCCCGCGAGCACCGAAATTTGGGTTGGACTCTTGGTCTTAAAACCCAGATAGGAAATGCCCTTGGTCTGAGCGTAGCGTTCATCATAGGCAACCAGAAGGTTGTTAAGTCCTTTAGCGGTAAGCGGTACCTTTTCTATCTCATCGGCCACTAATTCATTCTCTGGCAGCATGATTTTCAAGACATCGATGTATGATTTGAGTACCTGACGTTTGCGACCGCGCGTCATGGTCTTCTGGGTTAGTGCCCTTAATTCGCCCAATTCCGGGTTTTCCAGGTAAAAGAAATTGCGCTGATTGGCATCGCGAAAGGCATAAAGGGTAACAGTACCCTGATAGAGTACCTCTGCAAATCGTTTACCCGACTTTGGCAGTTCTTTAGAAATGAAAAGCAGCTCTTGCTCTATGCCATAACCGTATATTTCTCCAGGCAAAAAGGATTGTTCTGAACCGTCCTGAACCCTGATGATACAGCGCTTGGCCGCCTGATTATAACTTACATATTTTACTTGCCCATAAAGGGTGTCGAGGGGTGATTTAAGCACAAAACCCTCCTTATAAAGTGCCTGGGCCATGGCCGAATAGCCAAGGAATAGCAAGGATAGAATGCAGATGATCTTTCGATTCATAAATCGAGTGTAGGGCTGATTATTAAGTTAATGATTATTTGAAAGGATTTGCTTGAGGCGACTGGAAATCAGCCGCTCATTGTCAGATAGCGACTTAATGAGGCGCTTGCTCTAAGAGCCAGGCATTCAATGCAGGTCGGTCCAACTTACCGGAAGCGGTTTTGGGTAAGGCAGGAGTATAGTATATCGCTTTGGGCGCCTGGTAAGGGGGGAGGGTTTCTTTTAGTTTTGCCAATAATTGATTGCTGTCGGCAGGAGACTGCTCAAGCACTAAGACAATTTTGCTGCCCAATGCTTCATCTTGCAATTGACTAATGGCAAAGGCTTGGTCTTCAAGCAGGCCACTCTCGGAAATTAGTGCTTCCAAGGACTCGATCTGTACTTTGACTCCACCTGTGTTGATCACGTTGTCGGCTCTGCCCAAGACCTTGAATTCACGATCCCTTTCAAAAGCCACCAAGTCGTTCGTCTGTATCCATTGCTCATCCGTAACATCTGCCTTGACCTTCAGGCAGCCTCTTTCATCTGTGCCAAATTCGATGCCGGGTAGCATAGTGAAATGAGCAGATCGATCTGGGCCATTCAGCTTTTGAAGGGCAATGTGCGATACAGACTCAGTCATGCCATAGGTGGCATATGTCTCACATTTCAGCTCCTGCATTTGGTTGATTAACTCGCCACTGATGGCTGCTCCACCAATGATCAGGCAACCGATGTTATTTAGGAATTCCCTTCCCTCATGACTACTCACCAATTTCTGCACCTGGAGAGGCACCATGGCGGCAAAATCGTAAGGTGAATTTGCGGCCTCTTGGGTGAGGTCTGCATCAGGTTTCACCAAATGAAGCTCCCAATTGTATGATAAGCCTCTGACGAGCATCATTTTTCCACCGATATAGGCCATATTGATGCAAACCAAAGCCTTTGAATTCGGTTTTAATCCTAATACGGCTACTGTTCTGTCAGCACTTGCGATGAACCTTTGCCGTGAAATTTGATGAATGGCTGGAATTCCTGTAGAACCAGAGGTTTTTTGGTCAAAAAATTGCTTGTTGTTTTGCCATAACTGTATGAAACGTTGGCCCGCATCTAATCCTTGAAAATTGAACTGCATCAAATCGAGTCTGACAAATTCGTCAGGCCGATAATGTGAGTTTTGAAGGACAATGGTAGCAGGCATCTCTAAGAAAGACTATGACTAAATATCGCCAAAACTATCTGTTTTTGTGTTTCTTTCTACTCTCCACTGGTTTATTTGCCCAAACCGAACCGGTCTATGAGGTGAGGGGCAATGTGAGAGATTCCGTTACCAACGAGACCCTGCCTTTCGCCAGTGTCTTCTTTTCCGGTACCACCTTTGGCACCACCAGCGATAAGGATGGCAACTTTGTGCTGAAAGCCGATACGCCAGGTACTTACGACCTGGTAGTCTCCTTTACTGGGTTCAACACTTTTTTCACTCAGGTAGACCTCAACGCTCCCAGTAGTCGGGAAATCAATGTGGCTCTAATTACTGATTCACGATTGATAGGAGGGGTTACGGTCACAGCCAAGAAGGACCAACGGTGGCGTTATAATTTGAGGGAGTTTAAAAAGATATTTTTGGGCACTTCTGAAAATGTATCTGAAACGGTGATCGTGAATGAAGATATTCTCAATTTCGATGATAATACGGCCAACAGAACCTTTGAGGCTTATGCTAGTGAACCACTGATCATTGAAAACAAGGCCTTGGGCTATCGTGTGACTTATTTGCTAGAGAATTTCATGGTCTTCTACGATTACAACTACTCTACTTTTTATGGCTTCCCGGCTTTTGAAGACATGACCAAAGAGGGAAAGAAGCCCAAGAAGAAATGGATACGCAATAGAAACAAGGCTTACTATGGTTCGGTGGAGCATTTCATGAGAGAGTTGTATGTGGGCAATACCTATGATGCCGGTTTCAGAGTTAACAAGGCCAAAGACATAGAGGGCATGGGGCGTGTATTCGACTCCAATGACTTCCTAATCAATAGGATCGTTAAACCTAGTGCTGAGGGAGTGAGAAAGGAATTCAATTTCAAAGACTACTTATACGTAACCTATCTGGAAGAACAGCCAAGCCCCAATTATCGGGTCAGTCGCTTTGGTAAAACCAGCCAGATAAGCACCGGCAGTGGTCAAATGTCCTGGATCAGTATGGCTGATTCTACGCAGATGGTGCAATTTGAAAAATCTGGTTACATGGTCAATCCCCTGGCCATAGTGCTGGAGGGTTATTGGAGTTTTGAAAAAGTAGCTGATCTACTTCCTACTAATTATCAACCCAACAATTGATGGCTTCAAAAGTCTGGTCATATGCATTTTTGATCGTTTTGGAGCAAATAGATATTAAACACAAACGAATGAGGCTATTCCTGCAAGTTTTCACCCTCTTCCTAGTCCTTTCTCTTCCAAAAAGTTTGGCTGCTCAGGCTACTGACACCTACGCAGTGCAGGGGGTGATAAAAGATTCAAGAACAGAGGAGACGCTGCCATTTGCCAATGTGTTTTTCTCAGGCACAACTTTTGGTACGGTTAGCGACAAAGACGGAGTGTTTACGCTAAAAGCAGATGGTCCTGGCACTTATGAGCTGATTGTGTCATATACCGGATACAAAATCTTCAGCCAAAAGATCAAGCTCAATGCACCAGGTACCAGGGAGTTTGCCGTTGAAATGGTGCCTGAGGCCAGATACCTGGGCGGTGTGGTAGTGACAGCCAAAAAGGACAGGGAATGGAAAAGGAACCTGGGCATTTTTCAACGCGTTTTCCTGGGCTATTCCCGCAATTCGGTGTCTTGTAAGATCATCAACGAAGAGATACTTTATTTTGAGTATGATGAGGAAAAAGAGGTTCTGGAAGCCTATGCAGGCGAACCCCTGATCATTGAAAATCGCTCATTGGGTTATCGACTGACATATGCTTTGGAGAGCTTTAAGATTCACTATAACGATGGGTACTCGGCCTTCCATGGCTATCCGTCTTTTGAAGAATTGAACCCTGAGGAGAAAGTTAAAAAGAAGTGGATAAAAGCAAGGGATCGTGCCTTTAGGGGGTCTGTTGTCCATTTTTTTCGAGAACTTTATAAGGGTACTGCCGCTGCTGCAGGCTATGCCGTGAGTGCAGGCGAGATGGTGGACGAGGTGATCAACATTACCAAAGACGGAGAATTCAATATCAATACCCTGGTAGCAAAAAGTACTGATGGTAGCCAAAAAGAGCTTTTCTTTAAAGACCTGCTCTTTATCGAATATCGTAATGAATCGCCCGAGCCGGGGTATCGACTGAGTCTATCTCCAGAGGCATCCCCTAAAATTCTCAACAGCGCCTATCAAATTTCCTGGCTGCAAATGCCTGAAAGGGAGACTAAAGCCATATTTGAGGAGTCGGGACTTTGGGTAAACATCAGAGATTTCGTTTTGGAAGGTTACTGGAGTTATGAAAAGATAGCAGATCTTGTACCTACCAATTATCAGCCCGCTTCAAAGGACAAATAGAAGCTGCCCGTATCACGATGGTAGGGGTGTTGCCGAACAAACCTGTTATTCAGGTAGTTTGGTGAGTTGATTTGTACAGCGTGTTCGTGGTCCAAAATTGAGTGTATAGGTTCAATAGCAGATGAAATTATTCCTTAGGTCTTTTCTCATTTTTTCGTTGATATGCGCGTCATTCAGCTTGTCTGCCCAATCAGGGAGCCTTTATGAATTAAAGGGCCTGGTCAAAGACTCTGTATCGCAGGAAACTTTACCATATGCCAATATATTTTTCTCTGGTACTACCTATGGTACCATTAGCGACCGCAATGGCCAATTCAGATTGAGAGCTGAAGTACCGGGCACTTATGAACTTGTGGTTTCCTTTATGGGCTATGAGCTTTTCCGCCAGGAAGTGGACATGAGCAAGCCCGGTGTTATTCAATTAGAAATCAACCTGAAACCCGACTCACGCGAGCTGGGAGCTGTCATGGTTTTGGGCAAAAAGAACAAAAAGTGGAAAAAGAATCTTATCGAATTTAAACGCACCTTCCTGGGTATTTCAAGCAATGCCAAGACTTGCAAAATCCTTAATGAGGAGGTGCTTTACTTTGATTATAACGAAGAGGGAGACATTCTTCAGGCTTATGCCGATGAACCCTTGATCATAGAAAATAGGGCGCTCGGTTATAAGGTCACCTATGTATTGCAAGATTTTAAACTCTTTGGCCAGCAACAATATTTCACGTTCTACGGCTATCCTTCTTTTAAATCGCTGGAGACTAAAAAACGCAGAGCTAAGCGTTGGAACCTTGCCCGCGACCGGTCTTATTATGGCTCTAAAAACCATTTTCTCAAGTCACTTTACCAGGGTACTACCACAGAGGCAGGCTATGAGGTGTCGCAGGCCATTGAAATGGATGGGCAGGTCATGGTTTATAAAGACGAAGATTTTGTGATTGATTCGTTAGTGACGTTCAGTCAGGATGGCCTTAAGAAAGAGCTGATTTTCAAAAACTACCTGCAGGTGAGTTATCATAATGAATGGCCAGAAGCGGTTTATCTGACAACCTTGCCAGCCGATGCTACTGAAGAAATGCGTAGCAGAGAACGTCAGGTGTCCTGGTTTAAAATGCCAAATCGCACCAGGAAGGTTGTGTTTGAGCAGTCAGGCTATTGGGTCAATAGTGTGCCTTTTACCCTTATGGGGTATTGGGGCTTTGAAAAAGTAGCCGATCTGCTGCCGATTAACTATGAACCATCCCGATAGGATCAATGCTGAATATACTGTGGGCCATATGTTGAGAACCAATATGTTCTTTATGCGAAAATCAGTGTATATTCTGGGTTTAAATTGAATGCTGTAATGAACAACTCATTTACATCTATGCGACCATTCTTCCAGTATTTATTGATGCTGTCCTTTCTGAGCATGCCTTTAGGGTTAATGGCTCAGGAAGTACCTACTTATGAAGTACGCGGTGTTATCAGTGATGGCGGTACGGGAGAAACACTGCCCTTTGCCAATGTGTTTTTCTCTGGTACCACATTTGGCACTGTTAGTGACAAGGACGGAGTATTTACTCTCAAAGCAGATGGGCCGGGCACCTATGACCTGATTATTTCATACACAGGCTACAAACCCTTTAAGCAGCAGGTGGTATTGAACCAGTCGGGTGTGGTAGAGGTAGTTGCGAAGATGGAGCAAAGAAGTCGCGATATCAGTGGTGTCACCGTTACTGCGGATAATAACAGAAGATGGAAAAGGCTACTGAGGATGTTCAAGACCATCTTTTTGGGCACATCTACCAACGCCAGAGCATGTACTATTCTCAATGAAGACATCCTCTATTTAGACTATGATGAAAACAAGGGGGTGTTCGAGGCTTTTGCAAGTGAACCATTAATCATCGAAAACAAAGCGCTGGGATACAAGATCACCTATGTGCTTGAAAGCTTTAAAATTTACTATCGAGAAGAGTTCTCGGCATTTTCGGGTTATCCGTCTTTTGAAGAAATGGAAGGCAGTAAAAAAGACAAGAAAAAGTGGTCACGTGCTCGTAATCAAGCTTATTATGGTTCAATCGAGCATTTTTACCGGGAACTCTATCGTGGGAATACCTATGACGCAGGCTTCAGGGTGAAGATTGCACGGGATAAAAAACAAGGTAGGTTGATTGATCAGGATATATTCTATGTCGATTCACTGGTGAATTTCAGCGCAGATAGTGTTAGGAAAGAGCTTTCATTTGATGATTTTATCTACGTGAGGTATTTGCATCAGTCACCCGACAGGCGATACATTGAAAGCCTACCCGCTTCTGCTCCAACCGAGATACGATTTGCCACAAACCAGTTGTCCTGGATTGAAATGCCAAGTAATGAAAGTAAGGTGGTTTTTGAGCGATCGGGCCTATGGGTAAACCCAATGGCTTTTATCACAGAAGGCTACTGGAGCTTTATAAAGATGGGGGACCTGTTGCCACTCGATTTTCAGCCGGGTCAGGTTAACTGAAATACTGGCCCATCAATGATTTGAAATTGGCGAATACTTCCGCATTTACTTTTGAGTCCGTCATTACTTCCAGGATTTTTGGCTTTTCACCTGGAGTATAGAAGCTTGCCAGGCAATCATTTAACTCAGTAAGGTTTTCCGCTTTTTGATAACCCAAGTCAAACTCATTGGCCAAATGATGGGCATCAAGCCTTTGTTCGGTCTCGAAAAACTCTTCCAGCTCTGGCTGATCTGAAGGACCTTTGATCAATCTGAAAATGCCACCGGCATGGTTGTTAAGCACGATGATTCTGAGGTTGGGCAGCTTTTCATTTTGCCAGAAAGCATTGCGGTCGTAGAAAAAGGCCATGTCTCCGGTAATCAGCGTCACCATTTTACCCTGTGCCAATGCGGCACCCACAGCAGTACTATTGCTGCCATCTATACCGCTTGTACCACGGTTGCACCATACTTCTACGTTCTGTTTTTCTGCCAACCCAAGGAAATTGACATAGCGAACCGACATGCTATTGGCCAGGTGCAAATGACCGTGTTCAGGTAGTTGGTTCAGGGCACAATGCACTGCCTGGAACTCTCCAAAAGGCTGGTTGCCAAAGAAGCCGGAAATGGCCCTGTTGGCCAGGTTATCCTTTTCTATCCAGGCTGTTTGATAAGCTGAGTCGGATGAGTGATTGTTGACTCTTTCCAGCAAGCCAGAAAAGAAGCCGGCTGGGTGCATTTTGATAAGTCTGGTCAGAGACTGAAAGGTATCCTGATACCAGTCGTGCGGCTGAATATGCCAATGCACTGCTGGCTTATACTTTCTGATAAACCGCTTCAGGTTTTTCGAAATATTCGATTTCCCGAAAGTGATCAGTAATTCTGGCTGTAAGTCGGCATTTTGCTGATCCAGACCTGGCGCTAGGAAGGCATCCTGATGCTCGATGACCAGGTCAATATCATGGAGATTACTGATTACATCGCCTATTACAGGCGTATTAGTAGCTTCTGCAAAGGCATTAAGCGATTGCGAAACATCATCGTCAACTTCTTGTTGGCCTCCAATGATCAGTCTATTAGTACACTGCTTCCAGGTGTTGCTTAAACCTTCCCAGTCTTCCTCCTTTATGCCCAAGATTGGTGCGGTAGGCTCAATCAGGCGCACCTTTCTGAAAAAAGTCTTTTCGTCAGTTTCGGGGTAGAAAGGCTCGCGCAATGGTACATTAATGTGTACAGGTCCCATTGGTGCCGATGAAGTTTTGATCAAGGCCTCATTAACCTGTCGGTTGGCATGCCATTGTATGTCAGCATGCGTAGGGTTGTCAGGGTAATCAAAGCTGGCTTTTACATGCTTGCCATAAATTCCCGATTGTCTGATGGTCTGGCCATCGTATTGGTCAATCCACTCAGGTGGCCGGTCGGCTGTGAGTACCAGCAGGGGCACTTGCTGATAATAGGCTTCAGCTACAGCCGGGGCATAATTGTAGGCTGCTGACCCTGAAGTGCAGACAAGCACCACTGGCTTCTGCTGTATTTGGGCCATGCCCAGGGCTACGAATGCCGCACTGCGTTCATCGGGTATTACCTTGGTTTCAATGTCCGGATGACGGGCAAAGGCGAGGGTGAGAGGAGCAGAACGAGAGCCTGGTGAAATGATGGCTGTTTTTACACCATGTCCGGCACAGATGGCCGCAATATCGTTGATGTGTTTCAGGATCAAGAGCCGGGTGCGATTACGTTCAGCAAGGTGTTGAATTTGATCTCGGTTTCGAGAAATTCTTTTTCAGGGTCAGAATCCTCGGTTACGCCTGCTCCGGCATAGAGCCTGGCCTTTTCCCTAAAGAGTTGCATACAGCGCAGGTTCACAAAAATATTGGTGCGATTCTCTACATGTACCGGTCCGAGATAGCCACTGTAAAACTCCCGATCAAAACCTTCCCATTCATTGATCAAGGCTTTTGCGGCTAACTTAGGCATGCCAGCCACGGCTGAGGTGGGGTGGAGTAACTCCAGCATCACGGTGCCCAATTCAGGGAAGTTAGTCTCGGCCATGTCTACTGAGTACTCAGTTTTCAGGTGAAGCAAATTGCCCGCTACCGTAGTTTTAGGACCTTTTTCGATGAATTCTCTCAACCTGATTTTTTTAAAGCAGTTGATGATGTATCGGCTCACCATGGCTTGCTCTTCAATTTCTTTCTGCGTCCAGGCAGTATCGCTTACTGCTTTTACCGGGTCGCGCTTTTGAGTGGCGGCCAGGGCCACTGTGCGAAATTTCTCGCCCGATTGCTCTATGAGTACCTCAGGAGTCGCGCCCAACCAGGTGCCCACTGCCGGTATAGAAACCAGCGATACAAAGGCATTTTCATAAGCCTGTTCGAGCTTCAGCCATTGTGCTACAGGATCGAATGTTTCCGCAATGTCAATCTCTTTAAAGCGGGCCGGCACTACTTTCTGCATTTGCTCAGCCTCAATTGCCGTCACACAGGCAGCCACATATTCCTGATAGTCGACCTGATGCTCCAATGCTGTTTCGGGCTTGGTATGGAAGGCAGCAGAGATGTTGTCCTGGTCCAATAACTCGAACAGGCGATTGGTGAAATCTGCTGCCTGGGCATTAACTGGTTCTTGCTGAAAGTCGTAACTGCAGCTTACCTCATCAAAATCGTAAGAGATGAGCAGGTCGCCTGCTATGAACTGTATAGGGTTGTCTTGATTGTTGAAAGGACTCACCACAAAGCCGGTTCCTAAATCTTCCAGGTCTGCTTTGGGCAGTTGAAGTGCCTCTTCAAAGGAGACTATTACGTTGAGCTCTGCGGTTCGGGGCATTCGCCAAAAGGCAATGGGGCAACCCGTTTCGGTGGCAGCCTGAAGACAAGCACCAAGAATGTGTTCCTTGGGAAAAACAGAAAGGTCTCTAGTTATGGTCTTGACTGATCCTTGCTTGGTCATCCTTTCTTATTGTCGATTACCGCCATGGTAATTCTGCTAATGCATACCAACTCATTGGCTTCATTGGATATTTTAATTTCCCATACCTGTGTACGTTTGCCCACATGTACGGGTTTGGCTACCCCTTCTACATTTCCGTCCCGAACTGCTTTTAAATGGTTGGCATTGATTTCAAGTCCAACGCAGCGCTGTTTTGACGGATCTACGGTGAGTGAAGCAGCCAGGCTTCCAAGCGTTTCTGCCAGTGCTACCGAAGCCCCACCATGCAACAAACCGAATGGCTGATGTGTTCGGTGATCTACCGGCATTTTTCCTTTGATATAATCCTCGCCAATCTCGGTTACTTCAATGCCGATTTGCTCCATAAGCGTATTCTTACTCATGGTTTGGATGCGTTCAAGATTTACTCCTTTCGGAAACATGGCTTTTTTGGATTACTTGCTAGCTTTGCGCCTGATTCGAGCAAAAATAGGCGAAAATTGAACACCAAAAAAATATACCTTACCCGACACGGACAGACCGATTATAATAAGAAACGAGTAGTACAGGGTAGCGGTATTGATGCCGACCTCAACGAGCTGGGTAGGGCTCAGGGCAAAGCCTTTTACGACTATTACAAACACTTACCTATTGACCAAATGTATGTGTCTGCCTTGAAGCGCACTCACCAGTCAATGCAGAACTTTATCGATTCGGGGTTGAACTATGCAGTATTGCCCGAACTTAATGAGATTAGCTGGGGGGTGAAAGAGGGGGTACCTACTGATGCAGCGGGCAATGCTTTTTACCTAGACATGATTGAACGCTGGCAGCAAGGAGAAACCAATTTTGGTATTGAGGGGGGTGAAAGTCCGGATGAAGTGGCAATACGGATGAGGAGGGCCCTGGATCAGATCTTATCTCAACCCGATGAGCAGAACGTGTTGATCTGTATGCACGGCAGGGCCATGCGTGTCATGCTGGCAGTTATGCTCAATTACCCTATCAAGGCCATGGATATGTTCGAACATAGCAATTTGTGTATGTATGAGCTCACCTGGTCAGGGAATATGTTTACAGTCAATCGCTACAACGACACTACTCATCTGACTTTTGCAGGCCTTTGAGGGCTATCTTGGCCTTAGAGTCGAGGCTGTTTTTATAAGGGTGCCTTCTAAAGGTGAGTACCTTTTCAAAATAATCAACGGCCATTACCTCATTGCCACGCTTCATTTCCAGGTAGCCCAATTGTAAGTAGGCATTGGGTACAAAATAGGTTTCTGGCATCTCATCATTTTTGGCGATTACCTCTCTGTAGAGCTTTGCTGCTTCAGGGTAGTTGGCCTGCAGGTGATGCAATCGGGCTTTCCTGTACACCAGTTCAAATTGCTGATAAGGGGCAAAGCTGTTGATGTCAATGCTTTCGAATAACGAATCGGCCTGCTGGTAGTAACCACCATCAATGGCGTAGCGAATTTGGAGTAAACTCAGGTCAGTGAAAGGTTCCGTATATAAGAGTTTCTCTGCGTTTTTATCGGCTTCAGAGTCTGCATCAGTGTCTCTGGCCCTGTCAAATAGCTGTATGGCTTGTTGCTCATTGCCCAAAAACTGCTCACAAAGCCCCCATTTGAAGACAGCGTCTTTGGTATAATTACTGCCCTTAAAACTACTGAGGAATTTCTGGTAGTGGGTTTTGGCAATTTGGTATTGACCAGCCTGAAAGCGCGCTTCTGCCAAGAGGTAGCGAAAAAGGGGAGTGGCTTTGGAGTTGCCCAAGGTGGCGATGGCGTTTTCAAGCACAACAGTTGCTTTTTCCGACTGATGTGACTTCATCAGGATCAGCGTTTTCACATAATTTTCGGCCTGACTGTAATTAGTCTCCTTGGCTTCCAGTAGGCTCAGGGCCACTTGATGGTCTTCAATAAGGTAAGACTCTACCAGGGCAGCGATCAAACGGATTTCATCTTTCAGGGCACTCTTCGAATCCATGATCTCATAGAGTTCGTCCAGGCCTTTTTGCGTATCACCTTCAAGGCCCAAAATGTTCAGAGTCCAGCGATAGCCATCGGGCACCGCTCCGAAAATAACATGCAGCAAGCCCAGGCTTTTGTAGTTGAGTTCAAAGTCGGGGTAATTGTCAATGTTTCTTCTGATGGTTTTGTAGGCGCTTCTCAGGGCCCAGACGCCATTCCAGTTTTCACCAAATTTCAATTTGGTAAAGGCCCATTGTATTTTGATTTCGGCACGAAGAAAATTGGTGTAGGCTGTAGGGGCTTCTTCGTCTTTTAAAACCCGTAGTCTTGCTTTCTCATTTTTGCGCAAGCTGTCAAAGGCTGCTTCATCTTCAGTAAAGAGCAGATAGGTGACTTCCCGCAGGTTGTCTATGTACAGGTCGAAATGGGGAATACCCGAGTCGTTTTGCAGTGATAAACTTTCGGGTGGGGTAAAATTGAGGTTGAGTACCTCCTGGTAGGCAGATAGGGTGGTAGATTGTCCGTTTGCAGACCAAGCTATAAAAACGAAAAATGGATAGATCAGCAGACCTATCCATTTTCTCATTTTTATAAATGTTTTCACCTTATTTAGCAGCGACTTTTCTTCTGCTTCTTTTTGGTTTTGGCTCTTCTTTTATGATCTCATCGGCTACATCTGAAAGAATTCTTCCACAGTGCTCGCAAACGATGATCTTACGCTTCTCACGAATATCGGCTTGTCTTTGTGGAGGTACTACGTTAAAGCAACCACCACAGGCACCACGAGAAACAGAAACTACTGCCAGGCCATTTCTGGCATTGTCTCTCAGCTTGTTGTAAGAGAGCAACAGTCTTTCTTCAATATTGCCTGAAGCCTTTTCACGATCGTTCAGCAACTTCTTCTCGTCCTCTTCACTTTCTTTGATGAGTACTTCAAGCTCGGCTTTCTTAGTGTCAAGGTCTTTAGAACGTTCGTTCAACACGCCTTTGGTCTTATCAACCTCTTCTTTCTTGAGTTCGATCTTCACAAAAGCTTCTTTGATCCTTTTCTCAGAGATCTGGATTTCCAGGTTCTGAAGCTCCATTTCTTTGGTGATGGCATCGTACTCACGGTTGTTACGCACGTTCATCTGCTGCTCCTCATACTTCTTGATCAGGGCCTCAGAGTTTTTGATTTGTGTACGATGGTCCGCAATGTTGCCTTCCAGATCATTCGCTTCGCCTTGGAACTTATCAACACGGGTTTGGTAACCGGCAATCTCGTCTTCCAGGTCTGCCACTTCATCTGGCAATGCGCCTCTCACTTTCTTAATTTCATCCATTTGTGAATCAATGGCTTGAAGTGCGTCAAGGGCCGCCAGTCGTTGTGCTACAGTTTTTTCCATCTATGTTCTTTAAAAGTATTTTACGGGGTTCGTATCCACCCTCGATAAATAGGATGCAATATTAGGAAATTTTTCTGTCAAAAATGAATGCAGAAGGTCTTTTGTGAAGATTTCGCTTTCGTAATGTCCTATGTCTGCAATCATTATTTTCCCCTCTGCATCAAAGAACTCGTGATACTTAAAATCTGCGGTGACAAAGGCATCGGCTCCACGGCTTTTGGCTTTGCCCAGTAAGAAGCTACCGGCACCACCACAAACGGCTACTTTCTTAATGCGCGGATTGTCTTTTTCTGTATATCTAATGGTATTCAGGTCCATTTTGTCTTTGAGGTAATACAAAAACTCGTTGGCAGTCATTTCTACAGGTAGCTCTCCAATCATGCCCGAACCTATTTCCTGGTTGCTGTTTTCGATGTTGGAAATATAATGGGCTACTTCGTCATAGGGGTGGGCCTGCTTCAAACTAGTGAGTATGGCGCCCTTCAAATGTGAAGGAAAAATGACCTCTACCCGGTTTTCTTCCACTTCTTCCAACTCATCATGACTGCCAATGACAGGCTTGGCGGATTCATTCGGCCTGAAGTAACCTTTGCCGGTTACCTGAAAGCTGCAGTCGCTATAGTTGCCAATGTTGCCCGCACCGGCACTATGCATGGCTTCCATTACGGCAGGGGTATCTTCAACCGGAATAAAGGTGACCAGCTTTTGTAAAGTGTTAGACTTTGGCGCGAGTATGCTCAGGTTCTCCAAACCCAGCTTTTCACTGATTTTGCGATTGACCCCAGTGATTACATTGTCAAGATTGGTGTGGATGGCATAAATGGCAATGTCATGCTTGATGGCTTTGATAATGGTGCGTTCCACATAGTTTTTGCCATTCAGTTGCTTCAGCCCCCTAAAAACAATGGGGTGGTGGGCTACTATAAGGTTGCAGTCTTGCTCTATGGCCTCGTCTATTACCGATTCTATGCAGTCGAGCGAGACGAGGATTCCGGTGACCTCCATTTTGTGCGATCCGGTAATCAAACTCGCATTGTCATAAGACTCCTGTAGAGAAGGTGGCGCAATGCCTTCGAGATGGCGGACTATGTCTTTTACTTTTGCCATATTTGGTGATCTTTGCAGCTTTTGAAAGGCTAATTAACCTTAGTTCGGGATAAGATAGAACGTCATGCCGGAAAAATTGGTCCTAAGCTTATAATTAGGACCAATTTTATCCGGTATCTCCTGTGAATCGGCATTAGATTCCGGATATTTTTCTTCTTAGGATAATTTATGAAGAAAAATTGCGGAATGACGAACAGGAGGTAATCTTGACTGTTACTGAAATGATTTTTCTGAACATAGATTAGAATTATAGAACCTCATAATGGCGCGACTTCGCTGGTTATTGTTTCCCTTCTCAGCCCTATATGGCTGGATGATGCGCGTGCGCAACCGGCAATTTGACAGTGGAAAACGCGCTGTAGTGGAGTTTATCCCCACCATCATATCCGTAGGCAACCTGTCTATGGGGGGCACCGGCAAGACGCCCATGATCGAATACCTGATCAGGCTTTTGAAAGATCAGGTGTCATTGGCCACGATTAGCCGAGGCTATGGACGCAAAACCAAGGGCTTTATACTGGCCAGTGATGAAGACAATGCCAGAACTATTGGCGATGAACCGCTGCAGTTTTACAGAAAGTTCAAAGACGACATTTACGTGACTGTATGTGAAGAGCGCATTTTGGCGGTGCCAGAAGTGCTTTCAGACCATGAAGAGGTGAGCCTATTCTTACTGGACGATGCCTTTCAACATCGAAAAATCGGGCGTGACCTTAATATTTTACTCACCACCTTTGAAGAGCCTTTTTTTAGAGATCATGTGGTGCCATTGGGCAGACTGCGTGAAGAAAGGCAGGGAGCTGCAAGGGCTGATTTAGTAGTGGTGACCAAATGCCCAGGTGAAACTGGGGAGACTGAAAGGCAATGGTTTAGGGATGAGGTAAGAAAATATGCAGGTGACAAGCCTGTGTTTTTCTCCCATGTGGCCTATGGAAAACCAGAGCATGCCTTGGGCCCGGATACAGCGTGGCCAGCTGAAGTGGCGGTGCTTTCGGGCATTGCCAAGCCAGATTATTTCCTCAAAGAGGTGTCGACTCATGCCAAAACAGTCCATCACTTTAATTATCAGGACCACTATGCATTCAGTGCTGCTGACCTGGATAAGGTGCTGAAAACGTTAAACAATCTTAATAATTGGGTGCTGGTGACTACTGAAAAGGACATGGTACGACTTTTGTCATTCAAGGACCATCCGCTTTTCGAAAAAGTATCGTTGTTTTACGTGCCCATTGAGTTTGCAATGGATCAAAAAGAAGAGTTCGAAGCTGAAGTATTGAAAGTAGTTGAGAAAGACCTTTAAGAAATCTGATTTTGTATTTTTGCGCTCGATGAGAAGGTGGCTATTTACTTTGATGAGCCTCACCCTGGTGGTGAGTCTGCAGGCCCAAGACATTGGCAGCCGTATTGGCGAGATCAATAGGAGGGATACTTCGCGTTTGAGCAGGGGCAAACGCATCATGGGCGATACCATCAAAAACAAGTACAGCGCTAAAACCACCCGCTTTACTTACGAGCGCAATTTCAAGTTTAACAACATTGTATTCCAGACCCCGGATACCATTCCTGACAACTTGCACCGTTTTACTGATTTAGAGCAAGGTGATAACTTTATTCAGAATCTGGGGAACATTGGTACCGCTCAGCGATCGCTGTTTTTTCAGCCAAACACTACCATAGGCCGCACTTCTGGCTACTATGTGTATGATGAGTTCTATACTTCTCCCGACAAGGTACAGTACTATGATACCCGCTCTCCTTATACTGACATCAGTGCCATATTTGGCGGAGGAGGTCGAGCCATTACCGATGTGCTCTTCACCTTTAATGACAGTACTCAGTTCAATATTGGACTTGACTATAACAGCATCAGAGCCGATAAGCAGCTGTCCTTTTTGACACGGGGCGACCGCAATGTGCAGAGTACGGACTGGAATATCTTCGGCTTTTTAAGACCCAAGAAACTGCCTCGCTATCTCTTGCTATTCAATATGACCCAGATGAAGCATACTGCTGCTGAGCAAGGGGGCATCAGGGAGGCGATTACAGAACCTCAGTCTGCAGATAGCTTGTTTTTCGATTATTTGGATGAAGACGTGGTGCTGGATGATGCGGAGAGTTACGACAAGCGAGGGGGGCTGCACATTTACCAGCAATACGACCTGGACTCAGCTTTTCAGGTCTACCATTCTGGCACCTATTTCGATCAGGTAGTGCGCTATACAGACGAGTTTAACCTGGGGGGTACCGACTCTCTGATCTATAGTGACCTTGGAGAAAGTACTAGCTCCATTGAGGACAGAACGGCATTTAAGACTTTTACCAACGAGTTTGGAATCAAGGGGCGCACCAAGAAGTTTTCATACACCATGTTTTACAGGAACAGAAGCCTACGGTATGACAATGTGAACCAGAACCTGAGAAAGGACTCTGAGAGTTATGTAGGAGGAACCTTGAGACAGCAGATCACTCCGAAGATCTTTTTAACCGCCTCTGGTGAGTACCTGTTCGGTGGCAATTACCTGGTGAAGGGCGATTTTTCCAGCAACCTGTTCAAGGCGAGTTATTCCAGAATCAGCAGTAAGCCCAGTTATCTGTCTGAGTTCTACCGTGGGCAGCAGCGTACATGGAGTAGCTCCTTCAATAACCAGGTTTCTGACAACCTGATAGGGGAGATCAACTTGAGCATTAATCGCCTGACTTTTCAGCCATTTGTGCGTTTCAACAGAATCTCTAATTACCAATACTATAATTCAGACCGACTGCCAGACCAGGCCACCAGCGACATTGTGATACTCTCACCCGGCTTCAATTTCGATTATCAGCTCACTTCTAAATGGAAATGGTCTAGTAAGGCTGTTTTTACCAGTGTTTCAGGCGGTAGTGCCAATGCTTTCAGAATTCCTGAATTCATGGCCAATGGGCAAATGGCCTATAAAAACGTGATTTTTGATGGCCGAATGATCGTCCATACCGGTATAGACTTTCACTACCGCACGGCCTATGATGCACTGGCCTATGACCCGGTGGTGCAGCAGTTTTATGTGCAAGAAAACTTTACCAATGGTGCCTTTATCAAGACCGACATCTTCCTGAATTTCAAAGTAGAGAACTTCCTTTTCTTCATCAAGTCGGCCCACTTTAACCAGGGCCTCACCTCAGATGGCTACTTTATCACGCCTTACTTTACCGGCAGCCGCCAAACCCTGGACATGGGGATACGGTGGAGTTTTTATGATTAATAGAGACTGCAGCAGCAAAGGTCGTCTGAATGGGAGCTGCTTTGATGCCTGCGCTTTAAACGGCACTGTTTTATTAGGGTGTCCTCAGTTTCCTTTTATCGGTTTCAAGAATAGCGTATTCAAAATTATCGGACCAACCTGATTTTAATGGTAACACTTGTCTTCCTCTACCTTCTCGTACCATGCCTACCTTTTCAAGGACTTTGATCGAACCAATATTCTCTACTGCACAGCCTGCCTGTATTCTATGAAGTTTTAATTCGTCAAAGCCATAGTCAATCACTTTGGCTAAAACCTCCGTTGCTATTCCTTTATTCCAGTAATCAGGATGTAGTTTATACCAAACTTCTCCTCGTTTGTACTTTTCACTTCCTAGCTTCAGTCCAAATAGGCCGATGAAATTGTTGTCGGTTGCGCTTTCTATGGTAAAGGTGTAACTCTTAATATTCACCTCTCTATTTGCTGCAATCCAGGGTTCAATGATGGATTTGGTTTCCTCAATGCTTGAAGGAATTCCCAGAGCATTAAACTCATCTGTTTCAGGTAAAGAATGCAGCTTATGAATCAAGTTCAGGTCTGACAGCTCAATTAACCGTAAGCTTGTTCTATTTGTAAGTATCTCGATTGCCATTTTGAGTTAAGGGTAACAGTCCAATATACAGTTACTGGCCAAGGGTAACAGGCCTTATTCTCTTCTTATTTATAAACCCAGGTATCGAAAAAATCATCCAGATTTGTACTGGTGGCCTCTTCCATGGCTGATTTGAAATCTTCCGTTTTTACAGATTTCCCGAAATAACGTGTGCTGTAGGTACGGATACCTTTCCAGAAAACTTCATCACCCAGCTTTTGCCTCAAAAGGTGTAAAACATAGGCCCCTTTGTAGTACACCACATTACGATTTTCTCTTGAGGGCCTCCATACTTTAAAAACCAGTGGTCTGTCCTTGCCTCTGGCAACCAAATCATCATAGATGCTTTTATAGATGGCTATATCAGCCTTGTATTTTTTAGCACCGAATTGGCGTTCGCTGAATGCGGAAGACATGTAAACAGCAAATGCTTCATTGAGCCAAAAGTGCCCAAAATCTTCACAAGTGATCATATTTCCCCACCACTGATGGGCCAGTTCATGAGAGGTCAGGTGAATTTCTGAGCTGTCTTTAAAAACGAAATCAGGATATGATTTAGCCAAAACGGAAAGGCCAGACATCTCCTGATAGTTGTCGCCAATTAGAATTTGAGAATAAGAATCCTGAACGTATTCTATGCCCGATTTCCCTTCGAAAAACTCAAGGATATTCGCTGTTTCAGTGAATACTTTTTTCAGTGCATCCTCATTGAGTTCAGACGAGTAGTAGTTGAGTTTCACATCACCGCTTTGCTCAGTGGCTTGGGTGAATGAACCGACAACGAAGCCATAAGTATAAGGCGGTGTTTCGTAGGCCTGATGCCATTTGTGAAGTTCTTTTTCGGCTTTTCCTTCAACTCCTAATGATTTTCCGCTTGCTATGGATTGCATGCCTTTTGGCAGGAGCAGGTTGAGTGAAAAAGTGGCCCTGTCGCTGGGTTTGCTGTTACAAACCATCCATTGCTCTGTAAAGTAGACGGTATGTGCCTGGTTTAAGTCGGGATTGAAAAGCAACCCCTGTTTCGGGTTTCCATGATAACAAATGGTGACCTCATGCTGCCTTTGTTCTTGAGGCGAGAGGGCTATCACTAGCCTTGAATTCACTTTTTTAAAGGAGAGGACAGTTGTTCCTGTAACTTCATCAATCTGAAGTTGGGCAGCATCCAGCGATATCTCTTTTATGTCTTCTGCTACTTCAAATTGAATGAGAACGCTTCCTTTGATGGACTGGCTTTGGATGTCGGGCTCAAGGGTCAGTTCATAACTCAGCACATCTAGTTCAGCATTCTGAGAATAAACAGCTATTGTCAGGAAGCAACTTAAAATGATCAGTAAGAATTTTTTGTGCTTGAGCATTGATGGCGAAGGTAGTTTAATGAGGTCTAATGGTTAGTGGATGGCAAGTATGGGTAATAAGTAATAAACATTCAAAAACCAGTGTACGCCCTAATTGCCAAGTACTGGTTTACCCGCTTTTTCTTATCAATTTCAATCCGGCTTTCTTCCCAAATGTTCTGTCAACAGTTTCCATTTAGAACCTTCTTTTACTAAAACAGAAGTCCCAATTCCATTACCAGATGCGGATTTCCCCTCGATTACACCAGTCCAGTGAAACTCGAATAAATAGACTGCATGCATTTTATCCTTTGTTAACCATTTGATGTTTTCAATAGCATACTTTTCATTTTTGATTAGAGAGAAATTCCTCTCGAATGCTTTTTGAACATTTTCTTTTCCAATATGAACCGTTCCGTTTGAAAATGTGACGCTTACATGTTTGGAGACTAAAGGCTCAACTTCTTTCCAATCCTGTGTGCCCAAGGCTGCTTCATATGAATCAATAAAATCTTCTGGGGTCATCGTTTTCTGATTACAGCTAACAGTTCAATATACAGATGTTCGTAATCCTATCGATAGTCAATTTAGTCGACCATCAATTCCGGCTTTATTCAAATTCTAATTTGAAGCGCTCTTTTATCCTTTCTCTATAGCTGCGACCAATAGGAATTTGCTCTGTGCCTAAATGAATAAGTCCATATTCAATGAGACTTACTTTGTGCGCATTCACAATATAAGACCTATGGGTTTGAATGAAATTTAAGGGCTCTAAATAGTCACGTAAATATGAGAGTGAGTGAAGTGTAACGAGCTGACCCTTCAATGTATGCCAAACCACGTATTCCTTCAGGCCCTTGATGTATAGAATTTCGTCAATGCCTATTCGATGAATTTTTTTACCCTCTTTAATTGAAATCTTCTTGTTAGCTGCATTGGCGTTGATCGGAGGGCTATTAAATGAATTTGCCTTTTCTATGGCTTTCGAAAATCGATCAAAATCAAAAGGTTTTAACAAATAGTCCGTGGCGTTTAAATTGAAGGCTTCCACAGCATGCTCTGCAAATGCAGTAGTGAAAACAACCCGACAATGCTTGGGCAACATACCGGCCAGAGTAATACCATCCATATTGGGAAGGCCTATGTCTAATAGAAGTAAATCATATTCAACGTCTCTGGCCTTTTTGATGAATTCTTCTGCACTGATGTACGAGGCTATTAAAGTCAGGTGCTTATGGTCATTGACATATAGCTGCAGTTTTTGACGTGCAAGACGCTCATCTTCTATGATTACACAATTAAGCATCACTTCTGTGAATTAATAGTTAAGGTAGTTTTCGCCTTGTTCATAGACTTATTAAAAACGAATGTGTGCGCATTTGGATAATACATGTCCAACCTCTTCTTCAGACTATCAATACCAAAGCCCTTTTTCTCGCTATCAAATTTTTGCGATGAAATGGAATTGTTCATTTCTACATACAACGAGCCCTGATTTTCTTCCACAATCATATTGAATTCAAAATCCTCTACTGTACCCATTCCGCTGTGTTTAATGCCATTTTCTAAAATTCCGAATATCAGCAATGGCGGAATTTTCAAGGTCTTATTTTCTATTGAGGTTTTTAGATTATCACTTACGATAGAGGTACCGGTTCTAAAATCGACCAAGGCCACATATTTTTTCAGTAAATCAATCTCTTCGCTCAATGTTATAAACTCCTTATCAGTTTCATAGATCATAAAACGAAGCAGATCACTCAGTTTTATCACATAATCGGATGCCTCATCTTTGTCTTGCAGGATCAGAGAATGCACATTATTAAGTGAATTGAATAAGAAGTGGGGGCTAATTTGAGATTGTAAATATTTAATCTTGGTTTGGGCGTTTTCCAATCTCAGTGCGCTGGTTTCCTGATCATCACGATGCTTTTGCCTGATGGCCAAAAAGATGGTGCTTGTCAAAAGCCCAAGTGTATAAGGGGCTGCGCCATTCATAATTCTCCAAAAAGAAGTAGGTAAAGAATACACATCAAGATCCGGGTTTTTCAGTGGCCTGTCCGGAAATAAAAAACGTACCCACTCCACGATGAGTATTTCACCCAAACTGAAGATGAGGTACAGAAAAATTAGTACTAACAAGCCATACAGCCAATACCTTTTTGTGGTGAAATACTTTGGGAACAGCCACAGCCAATTGATGTAAACGAGAAAAATTGTGGGCAGAACTACAGAAAGATTTTTAATTAAAAATTCATCCAACAGGTTCCCTTTACTTGCCCACAGTGACATAATAAACCATAAAAACAGCCATGTAAGTAGGTGAGTGAGAACAACTCTTTGCTTTTTGTCAATCAGGCTTTTCACTGTTGCAAAATACCATGATGTCTGGTAGCAATTTTGCTGTTGGTTTCAAAATATTGGTCATTAGTTGAATAAAAGCAAAGGCTAAAGCATGTGTGCGTTAGTTTGGAGAAACACCCCCAAACCCCAAACACAGTCATATGTATTTAAAGTCTCTACTTATCGCACTTTTGGTCATCTCGAATGTTGCGATAAATGCGCAAACCACAAAAGCTTTTACTGAAGTTGAGGTAAAAATGGATTCCATTTTCCAGCATTATGAAGGTAGGCCTGGTGTTGCGGTAGCGGTTGTAAAAAATGGCGAAACATTATTTCAAAAAGGCTACGGTCTTTCAAATTTGGAGCATGACGTACCCATTACCCCTGAAACCATATTTGATGTTTCTGCAGTTGCCAAGCAATTAACGGCCGCCTGTATTTTTCTTTTAGAAAGCGAAGGGAAGCTCAGTCTGAATGACCCCATACAGAAGTTTTTTCCTGAATTCCCTGAGTATGCTGAAGGTCGGGTGACTGTTAAAAACCTGGTGTACCAGACCAGCGGTATCAGAAGCTACCTGGCAATACTTTTTAGTCAGAATAGATATGCCGGAGACAGACTTGACAACCGACTTGATAATGGAGGTGTGCGTAACCTAATCATGAACCAGCGAAACTTGAATTTCGAACCGGGTACAAGGTATGCCTTCAGTCATTCTAACTATGCATTATTGAGTGATATCATCGAGGAAGTAAGCGGTGGAAAAATGCTGGAATACGCTAAGAAAAACATATTTGACCCACTTAATATGACGAATACGTTCTTTGTTGATGAGCCAGAAAAAGTCATTAAAAACAGAGCAATAGCCTATCAAGAAGAAAATGAAAATCGATTTGTCCTCAATCATTTTTTCAATTCAGCAGTGATAGGAGACGCAGGACTATACACTAATCTTGAAGATTTAATTAAATGGAGTAATAATTTGACTTCGGGAACTGTAGGAGGGAAAGAGCTCATTGCCAAAATCACTACACCGGGCAGGCTGAATTCTGGTGCAATTACTAATTATGGTGGAGGAATATATAATCAAAACCATTACGATATAGAGGGTTTGCCGAGTGTTCGTCATGCAGGAGTATACGCTGGTTTCCGATCATTGTATTACAAGTTTTTAAACCAAGATGTGGTGTTTATCATCTTGAGTAATAACGCAGATACAAACGTTTGGGCCCATTTAGATCAACTGACACCGCTCTTTCTTGAGGATGAAATTGCTGAGGCACAACGATTGGCGACATCCAATACAGAAACATTGACCACAAAAAGTGTAAAGCTGAGTAAAAAGGAAAAACAACGACTGGCAGGAAATTTCTTCAATACAATAAACGGCAATCTTAGGTCAGTAGCTTTGTCTGATGGCCAATTCTTCTATAAACGATCACCCGACTCACGCGGTACCCCTTTAGTGGCTATTAGTACCAATGAGTTGGTGTTTGAGGCAATCCCCTTTGTAAAGCTTTCTTTTGATCAGGAGCATAAGACCATGATTTTTACAGTCAATGACCAAAATCCGGTAACCTTAGATCGCTATCAAAGCTTCGCCTATGAGGAAGCTGATTTGAAGGAGTTTGAGAGTAATTACTATAATGAAGATTTGGATGTCATCTATCAAGTTAAATCCAAAGAAGGCCAACTCCAATTACTGATAGACGGGGAAGAGCTGGTAGCGCTCAGTCCTTTTGCGCAAGACATGTTTAGAGAAGAACATTTTGGCTATATAAAATTCCAAAGAGATGATTCAGGGAGCATTAGTGGCTTTTCAAGAACGGATGACACTTTTACGAATTTGGTTTTTCAACTATTGAAAAGTGCATCCTTATAGTTTTGGTTGCCAGGTAATAAAATGAACAAGTAAGAATCAGAACTCATGATAAATAAAATGTTTTTTTCAGCAATCCTGATAATGGCCAGTGTCCAAATTACTTTTGCTACTACTAAAAATGACCCTCTTTACGATCAGACTCAAAGGGATTCAATACGCATTGCCGAGCTTGATCGTTTTTGGGAACGATTAAACAATTCAGTAATAGAGGGTGATTTTGAAGAATACAAAAAGTGCTTCCACAAGGATGCAGTCATTGTTTTTGGTTCAGGAGAATACAAGACTTCTGTACCAGTTGCTACTGCACTGGCAGGCTGGGAGCAAGGGTTTAAAGATACCAAAGCCGGCAAGACCAAGGTGAATGTAGTATTTCGGTTTTCCGAAAGAATGGGGGATGCAACTACTGCCTATGAAACTGGTATGTTCATATACACAGCGACTAACACCGATACGAAAACAACTCGTCAGTTTATCATTCCTTTTGACATGCTACTCGTAAAACGCAATAACCAATGGTATGGGATGATGGAACATCAAAAACCATTGGCCACTCAAGCAGAGTGGGATGCTTTGGGGTAGTAGTGTTTTTATGAATCATTCCGTGAAAACGGGAACCCCATCATTACCTGGAAGATACTATGGAGATACCAATTTAAGCTGGGAATGACGGATAGTTGAGGAAAGTGAATAATGCCTGGGGACTTCCCTCTGAAGGGTTGGCAATTGCCAGGTGCTGAAAGCACCTGGGCCCTAAAAGCAGCATTCCCACGAAAGAAGGAATCACTATCGTCACAAGTGGGTGACGAATGAGATTCCGGCCTGCGCGGGAATGACATAATGTGAGAAGGCAGACTTCTACTTAAAAAGCGAGAAGTTTACCCCGATATTCAATACATGCTTGAACTGGATGGCTCTTTCCGGAACACTGCCATCTCCTGCATCAATCTTAATGTCATCGTCATAGATAAGCTGGGTGCCGAGGGTGGCATTGAACCACTCATTCACCTTCATCACCAGCAGGGTCTCCCAGTTGGTGTCCACATTACCGAAAGTATCGTATGCTGTAAAGAAGTTGAGTGAAGACTGGAAGCTGATGTTTTCCGCTACATCTACATTCAGTGTAGCCAAGATGTTAGCACCAAACTCAGCCCTTACCTGATTGCCTTCTTCCACGCCATAAACTACCTCATTGGGGTTAGCATCGTCTGCGAATAATTCATCATCCAGCACAAAGGTGAACTTACCGGCAGCAGGGGCCATCGACACAGAAAAAGCCTTGCTGGGATTGTAATCGAAGCCCAGGTTGATGGTGAGGTAGCCAGGGGCCATAAAGTTTGAAATCTTGGTGGCCACTTCCTGAGTAGCATCAGCAGGGTCTACGCTGAATACGTTACCCACCAGTAGCTGTGTTCTCAGCATTCCGCCAAATCCCCAGCCCCAATGCTCATTGATGCTTTTGGTGTATTGGCTGTTTAGAATGATTTGGTCATCGGTTTTGCGGAATTCGCCTTCGCCTACTTTGGCTCCCCCTAAAGCAAAGTCGATGCTGGTTTTCCAGGAATTGTTAGCGGTGGTTCTTATGAAGGCAGTATTGTATACCGCGCCAAGCGAGATGGAATTCTCACCCCCTCCGGCCCAGTTGCTAAGACCAACATTGGCAAAATTGAAACCGAGTGAGCCTTTGCGCTCCCAACTCACAGAGTCGGCTGACTGTGCTGCCAGGCCCGAAGTAATGAGTAGTGCAGCAAGTGAAAAGATTAGTTTTTTCATAGGTAAAAAGATATAGTACTTTAAAAATGATTTTTTGACCTCGGCCGCAAAGTTAAAGTCTTCTGCTCAATTTGGATTAAACGTCTGTAGTTTTTTACGCTACCGATTTCCGCTCTATTTTTGTACCTCCATGGAAGACTTGAAAAACAACCTACTCGGACTACAACTGCCTACAGACCCTCGCTGGGTCAACATTGCCCAAATGAACATTGAAGACATCCTGGTCGATCATGCTTACTGCGAGCAAAAGGCGGCCTCTTCCTGCATTTCACTCATAGTGCAATACCCGGACAAAAGGGAGCTGGTAGACATGATGACACCTGTAGTGGCCGAGGAGTGGAGCCACTTTGAGAGGGTGATAGAGCAACTTAACAAGCGGGGAATGTCCTTTGGGAAAATGCGCAAAGACGAATACGTGGTGAGGTTGAGCAAGGTCTTGAAGAAAGGGGGAAGCCGGGAGCAGCAGTTGGTGGAGAAGTTGCTGATGAATGCGCTGATTGAAGCCAGAAGCTGTGAAAGGTTCAAGCTGCTTTCGCAAAACATTGAGGATGAGGAGCTGCAAAAGTTCTATTATGAGCTGATGATTTCGGAGGCAAGTCACTACAAAAACTTCCTGGCTCTGGCTAAAACCTATATGCCCGAAGACTATGTACAGGCCCGCTGGAAGGAGTTTTTAGTGGAAGAGGCAGAGATTTTAAGAACCCTTGAAGTAAGAGGGGATAGAATGCATTAGAGAATGAAGTCGGAAGACGGAAGTCCATAATCACATTCGATTTGCGAGCACAGCGAAGCAATCTCCAGAAGGAGACCGAAGAGGAAATCAGAAGCCAGAAGCTAGCCCCGTAATAGATTGGGGCTTTTTGCTCTACGGGCAAGTTAATTGCAGTTGCTGTAAGGGTTGCCACATAAATCGTAGTTGCTGATGTAGCCGCGAATTTTCTCATCGTTGCTGTTTTGGTATTCAATTTTAGAATAGAGACCATGAATAGCTAAAATTTTGACAGACCGCTCCACACTCACCTTATCTACGATCTTTTTTGAGGCATCCGCATTATCAAAAATCAGTTTGGGCTCCTGTGGGGTGTAAGCGGCAATTTTAGTGGTAACTACCGAATTATGAATCCACCCTTCAACCTTAATTTTGTGAAAGCCCCCCTTTACACATAACCAGTCGCCTTCCATTTTGCAGACCTTGAAGCTGAGGTAAATTTCTTGTTGAGGATCGTTTTTTATGACTCGTGTCACCTTGCCACCAGGGGTCTCGCGCACATTGGTGCCTGTCATGTCAGGGTCGTTGAGGAATACCTCGAGTCCTTCCACATTGCATTCCGAAACAATTTGTGCATTGGTGATTGCAGCAAAGCACATAAGCATGCTCAGACTCATCAACCATAAGAAGTACACTTTCAAATTCAAGGTTTTATTGCTGGTACAAATCAATGTATTTCTGATCTAGCTCCACTGAGTCTTTGTACTGTTTACGAAGTGACTGCAAGTCAGCTTTGAGCTGACTGACCGTCTCGGCATAGGCCGGATCGTCATAGACATTGTTCATCTCTCCCGGGTCGTTCAGGCGATCGTAAAGCTCCCATTCGTCTACATCATGGTAAAAGTGCGCCAGCTTGAACTCCTCAGTCACAATGCCATAATGCCGCTTTACCATGTGTACAGCCGGGTATTCGTAGTAGTGATAATACACTGCATCACGATCCCATTTATCGGTGTCACCCGCCAATAGTGGCACCAGACTCTCACCTTGCATGTCTTTAGGGGCGTCAATCTGTGCGGCATCCAGCATGGTTTGCGCAAAATCCAGGTTCTGCACCATTTCTGTCACTACTGATTCTGGCTGAACCACACCAGGCCATCTTACCATCAGTGGCGTTTTGAATGATTCATCATAGATAAATCGCTTGTCGAACCAGCCGTGCTCTCCCAGGTAAAAGCCCTGGTCTGAGGTATAGATCACAATGGTGTTTTCTGCCAGGCCGGTTTCGTCCAGGTAGTCGAGCAGGCGGCCAACATTGTCATCAACAGAAGAAATGGTAGCAAGGTAATCCTGCATGTAGCGTTGGTATTTCCAGTCCATCTTTTCTTCATCGGTCATGTTGGGCCAGTTGGCTTCAAAAAACTGACTGATGGAATCGAGGGTAGGTTTGTAGGCTGCTTTTTGTTCATCAGTAGACCGGTTGTAAGGTCCGTAAAAGCTGTTTCTAAACTCGGGTACTATGGGGCTGGCCAGGTCGCCCATGCGCGCTACCGTTTCAGGGTATACTTTGCTGTCATGGCTGTACATCATGTGCTTTAACAGGTTCATCTCAGCTGTTTTGGCCGCTGAGCCCCGGTTATTGTAATCATCGAACAGAGAAGCAGGCTGCGGAAAAGTTTTCTTGGTAAACTCCTTGAACTTGTCGGCTCGTGGCCACCAGGCACGATGAGGGGCCTTGTGCAGGTACATCATCATAAATGGTTCCTCATCGTCAGCTTCAGCGTTTAGCCAGTTGAGGGCCAGGTCTGTAATGATGTCGGTCACATAGCCTTCAATGGTAGTGTCACCTTCATTGGTAATGAACCTGGGGTTGATGTAGTTGCCCTGGCCAGGAAGTATGAGGAAGTCGTCTACGCCTTTAGGGTTGTTGCCAAAGTGCAGCTTGCCAAACATGGAAGTCTTGTATCCATTGTTCTGGAAAATCTGCGGAAAGGTGATTTGTGTGGTGTCAAATGGAAAACGGTTGTCAATTTTACCATTGATGTGCGAGTGCTTACCGGTGAGAATGGTCGCGCGGGAGGGCGCGCAGATGCTATTGGCCACACAGGCATTGGTAAAACGCATGCCTTCATTGGCCAATCGGTCAATGTTGGGTGTCTGGATGAGTTGACTGCCATAAGCACTGATGGCCTGGTAGGCATGATCATCGGACATAATGAAGATGATGTTCGGGCGCTTAGTCGGGAGCGTTTTGGTGCTTTCCGTGCCCATTTCGCAAGCGCAAAAAACTAAGAGGAGGAGAATCGAGAGGAATTGCTTTGACATCCCTCAATTTCGTTAACGAAATACTGAAAAACTAATGTGGGTATTGCCTGTGTCTGTGCTTACATAGAGCACACGGTCTGGTTCGGTGCCATTGCAGGTAGTAGGGGCACAGAGATAGGAGCCTCCTGCCAGCCGTATTTCTCCACCTACATTTGTGCTGGTGGTAATGTCCCAGGTATTGCCTACCACATTCACATTTTCCACCGCCAGCATTTGAGTATTGTTCATGACGATGCCGCGTTTATCAGCTTCCACGGCTGCCCAATACTCTTCATAAGAAGGTAGGCGCACTTTGGCCCATTCACAATAGGCCAGAGCATCATTATAGCTTACCTGAGTTACCGGGTCAGTGGATTTAGGGGCTGTTTTTCCATTGGGCAAGCGCCAGGTTGCATCATTCACGATGTCGTATTCATAGACGGTTTTTTGTACAATGGACCAGCCATATTGTTCTGCCTCCGTTACATAACCGGTGGCTTCGACAAATGCGGAAAAGTCGGCAACCGTTACGGTTTCGAGGACCTTCATTTGTTTGCAGCCAGTAAGGCAGATGAAGAGCCCTGCTGATAGGGTAAAAGCAATCAGCGACTTATATGAAACATTCGTTTTCAAAGCTATTCCCAGTGAAATGGTTCACGTAAAACTACAGATTATGTGTTTCCAAACATCATTTATCTGATTTTGCGGTAGGGAATAGGGAGTAATAATAGTCGCCTAATATGTCATAATTTATATATTCCTGAGTGCCGGTCTGAAATGGATTAGATTGAACAGTGCTTCCTAATTCAAGTATGAAATCGCCCAGCTGGACAGGGTCATCTACGAGTGTTACATTGTTGATCTTAAAAAAACCATCTTGCTTTGGTGGTGGTGTTGAGGTGTTGATAGTAAGAATGTAATCATGGTTGGCAACAAAGCCCTGTGCCTGAGTTTGCTGGTAGACTGCTAGTCTTGGACTGACTGGATTGCCCAGAGCACCACCGGTCATTTCATGCAAAAAAGACTGCCCATCTATCACGTAGCTATTGCTGTTTTGTATAGGATGAAGTCCTCCTTTATAGCTAGCTACATAGTTTGGATTGCGTGACGATACCAGGCTATCCAAAATTTCTTCTCCACCTACTAGTTCCACAAGGGTAGGCAATATGTCCGTAAGGTCCATCAATGTGCTATCGATGCCAGTGGCTATCGTTCCGGGCCACCTGACCATGAAGGGTACCCTACTTCCCTGGCTACTGTTCGATGATTTGCCTCCCTCTACAAAGTTGCCATTAAATTCACTGTAGTAGGTGGGTTCTGTGCCATTGTCTCCGGCAATGATGATGATGGTTTCTGTGCCTTGTGCCTGGTCCACAGAATCTACCATGGCTACGAATTGACCTACTAACAAATCTACTTCCTGAATTTTTTGCATCCACACCTGATTAGGAATGTTATCAGGGGCATAGGCAGGAGGGGGAGCGTAACCGTATTCGTGTGGTAAGTAGGCGGCACTAAAGGGGTCGTGTAAAAGCCCGAAGCAGTAATGAATGTACTGGGCTGTATTCGTTGCTGCTCCGGCAATGTAGGTATCGGCCATATAATCAAAAAGCAAGTTGGGAAGGTACTTGTCTGGAATAGTCGCACTGTCTTGTAGCTGTGGCGGGTAATAGTCGATGGTGTTGCCCACGAGTGCAATCGGGCCAAAGGTTTGATTAAAACCCATTGAGTCAAGGTGCTTGGCTTGCAAAGGGACTGTATCGTTAAGGTATGCGTATTTGTTATTGGTCTGAGGCTGAACCCGGCCATCCATTTGTGCCATTTGGTAGCCAAAACGCAGGTTCCACTTGCCTCCAAACACTGTATTATAGCCTTTTGCCCGGAGCACTTCAGGGTATCCTACCTGACCGGTGTTGAGGTGGCCCAAAGCCTGAGTGAGTGGTGCGCTTCCGTCCAGATTGTTTGGGTAATAGTTTGCCGCTGAATCAGCTGCCCACTGTGGGTAAACAATGCCATTTCTAAAAGGGTATCTGCCGGTAATGAGTGCAGCTCGCGAAGGCGCACACAAGGCGGTGGAATACATATTGGTATATACCCTGGACTCCTGGGCAAAGTTGTACAAGTTAGGAATCTGGTAAACTAACGAAGAATCACCATTGGCATATGAGGACGTATAGCTTGAATCGGTTGGGCTTTGCTGATAAAAAGGTACAGAGCTAATGCCCAGGTCGTCAATGAAGAGGAAGACGATATTAGGCAGGGTGTCGCCACTGTTTTCCTTATGCGGCTTTTTACAGGCCAGTAGAGATGCTGAAATTATGATGAAAAATAACAGGGCATTAAGGGATAACTTTTTCATTTGAAATGAATGGAAGTGCATGAATAAAATGGTTGAGATTAGGTGAGGCTAACTAAACCAGAGAGAGTAGAAGTTTAGCTATCTAATCAAAATAGGCTAATAGGGGATCATTTACAATAAAAAGTGAAACTTCTATTTAGTAAATGTTCTATAATGGATGTGCTTCAAGTGCGATTGACATGAAGCATCTCTGCCTTCACCCGGCACGCTGCTTCCTATAAAAAGTATTCTCTTTGAAATGGGTGATCATGTGAGCCTAAAAGGTCTCAAGCCAAGGTAACCTGATCTACCTAAGTGCTCATTAAGGAAACGATTCGGATGATTTTTTAAGGCTAATCTTATGAAAAGGTATTGAAGATTATTTGAATGAGTTACCTGTGCTGATCAAAGTAGATCACATTGCCATCGGGGTCGGTAATCATGAAATTAGCAGGACCTTTGCTGTCAGGGTCTATGTCTATACCAGCATCCAGGCCATCGGCTTTCAGCTTTTTCTGAATATCTCTTACATCATCAAATTCGTCCAGATTTTGGGCGCTTTGATCCCAGCCGGGGTTGAAAGTCATGATGTTGCCTTCGAACATGCCCTGAAACAGACCAATCAGGGCATCACCATTTTTCATAATGAGGTAATTCATCTCCATGCTGCCACCAAAAACGGTGAAGCCTAGTTTTTCATAGAATTCTTTAGAGGCGTTAAGGTCTTTAACGTTCAGGCTGTTTGAGAAGGCTCCTACTTTCATGGTCTAAAAAATGGTTTAAGATGAAAATAGGTGTTTTTGGCCTAAATGTTTAAGTGTTGGTAGTATTAAATGGTTAATTGACCGTTTCGATAAGCTTAAAAAGTCAAGGCCCAATGAAACGTGAACTCTTCTGAGGGTTACGAGAGGGAGACTTATTTATGAATAGGTGATTATTTCTTTTCCTTTTCAGCCTTCCATTTTTCCAGGTTAGGTGAACCTTCTCTCCAAAGTGGTCGGGCCTCGATGTCTTCGGCATGGCTGGGGTAGAGCACATACCAGGTAGTGGCAGTGTATCGATCCATTCCTCCACCTACAAGAGTGTCCTGAAAGTAGTCGGTCATAAAACCCGTGGAATGGCCATTGGTACCCGCCATTTTGGTCCAGTGGTTTTGCAGTCGGAAGCGGATTTTTGCGGTGTCTCCTTCCACCGTTGGTGCCTGACCAATGATGGAGGGGATCTGCCCAAAGACTTCACCTTCCCAGATGCTTAGAAAGTCGGCATTGGCTACATGCTCCACCCGGGTGCTTCCCCAACCAATGCGAACAGGGTAGCCCAGGCGCACTGCTTCAATGAGCTTCTCCTTTTCGCCAAAAAGCACTTCTCCACCAGCGCCATTTTTAAATACTTTTTGCCAACCGCCTTGGGTGCCATGAGCATTTTCACAGGCAGGAAGGGCTATTAATATGACGGCAAACAGGCAAAGTAGAGAAATCGAGTTTTTCATGATTGGATTCTTTCAGTCGGTTGTTTTGATTGCGCTGAATATCTTGAATTCCAGGGGTATTTCCAGACCGGTTGTACACACAGCACCAGTACTGGTGCAGAAAGCCCGGCTTCTTCGACCAATGGTACTCATCAAATTAATGCTGATTTTCGGTGTTTTAGAAAACCACATTCACCTCAGGTAGTAGAGATTTAATTCGGTCTTGCTCCGCTTTTGAAAAACTGTTTCCGCTTAGTTCGAGAACGGCCAAACCAGACAACACATTCAGTTGCCCGGTTAAGGTGGTCAGCCCATTATTTCTAAGTAGCAACACTTTCAAGTTGGGCATTTCTGCCATTTGGCTGAACAGTGCTCTTGTATCGATCTCCGGGTTATTGTCCAACACCAGCCCATTGACTTGGTTTATCAACACTACCTCTTGGGGCATGTGTTTAATTCGATTACCAGCAAGCACCAGGATTTTCAGGCTTGGAACTTTGGCCAAAGCACTGAAAACGGATTTTAAATCAATGCCTTGATTTTCAGCCAGGTGCAGTTCTTCCAATGCAGCCAGCTTGCTTATGCCAGGTGGGAGGGTAGTGAGGTTGGTGCCGCTGAGATAGAGGAAGTCCAGTTTTTCTACTTTGGCGAGCACCTGTATGGCTTGATCTAGATTCAGTTGAGTATTGCCTGACAAGTCAACTTCTCGCAATTTGGGTAATTGAGTAAGTATTTCAGGCAATGTTGTAAAGTGGTTGTTTCTGAGGTTGATCACTGAAAGCTTAGGCAGCTCATTGAGTTGCACTGGTAATGTGACCAGCTGGTTGTCCTGGATATTTAGCAATTCCAGGTTTTTGAGCCTGTCCAGACCAGGGGGCAATGCATTCAGGTCACAACCCTTGATGTAGAGCGACTGTAGGTGGGGGAGCTTGGCAGTAGCCTTGCTAAAGTCATTCACCTCTTCGCATGGTAAGTCCAGGAATCTCACTTCTTCCTTGGCGGCTAAGGCATCATCCAAAGTGATATAACGCTTGGTTTGCTGGCCATACAGTGACTGCCCGATTAAGAGTATAGATAAAATAATAAGTAAAAGTCTTGAAGGCATAAGGAGCAACAGAAAATCAGATTGACTAAATGATTAGTTAATCTGATTAAATATTCTGACAAAGCCAATCGATTCAGCATTTTTCAGCCGCTAGGCGTGAACGAAGGCACGATTGAGAATGGTGTTTTGAGGAATGTAAAATCGAGCGTAGGCAGACTTGGCTACGGATTGAGTTCAACTAATTTCTAACGTTTTTGTTTCTGATTTTCAGGGTTTTAATGTGAAATAATGTGTCTCAAAATCATCACGTTGGCATAGTTTGTGAGCATTGATGAGATGTACAGTCTTCTGCACAGAGTCAAGTTTTAACCATTAAACAAACATTAGATTATGAGGTCATTCGTTTTATTTATTGTCATTGTTTTTTCTTTAAGTAGTTGTGCCATCGTTCGCCCGGGAGAAGTGGGTGTGAAACAGAAGTTGGGAAAGTTGAGTGACCAGACCACCACATCAGGTACAGTCTGGTTCAATCCCATCAACAGTAAAATAATTAAGGTGTCTACACAGACAGAGAATCTGGAGTTGACCATTAGTCTTCCCAGTAAAGAAGGCCTGAGCATTACCTCTCAAATCTCCATTCTTTATCAAATCAACCCAGCAAAGGTCACCGATGTGGTCAATGACCTGGGGCTGAATTTCGAGCCAATCATTGCCAATATCTTTAGAAGTGCGGCTGCCGATGTTTGTGCACGGTACAATGCCAAGGACATGCACTCGGGCATGCGGGCTGGCATAGAAACGGCCATTGCTGAGCGCATGGGAGAGGTTTTGGCAGATCGAGGCATCCTTATTGAGGAAGTGCTTTTGAAGAGCATTCAGTTGCCACAGGCACTCTCTATGAGTATTGAGCAAAAGCTACAGGCTGAGCAGGATGCTTTGAGGATGAAGTTTGTATTGGAGCAGGAAAAACTGGAGGCCCAGCGCAAGCTGATTGAGGCTGAAGGCGTAAGGGATGCGCAGAAGATTCTTGCGCAGGGTCTGACCAAGCAGATTCTCGAACTCAAGAGCATCGAGGCTTTTATTCAGCTAGCCAAATCTCAGAATTCCAAAGTGATCATCACTGACGGCAAAACGCCATACTTAATCCAGAATAACTAATCACAACCAGGCTAGGAGAGTTTTTGCCCCTGCCGGTTTTTGTAACTGGTAGGGCTTTTTTTTGAATTAGGTCAGTTGCTACAATTGGCACTTAGCCATCTCTTAGATACCCGATAACCTTCCTTTTTAGCGAGTTTTAGGTCGGTACATGCCTTTTTAGGTTGATTGAGTTTTATGTAAGCCAAACCTCGCAAATATTGACTTTCCCAATCTTGATTGTCTAGCGCTACTAGTTGGTCAAGGTAAAGGACTGCTTGGTCGAATTTCTGATCTTCCAGGTATATCTTGGCAAGTTTTTTAAGCGCCTGCCCATCTTTAGGCACAAGCTCCAAGGCACTTTTCAGGTCTTTAACAGCAGCATCCAGGTCTTTATTAAGTAAGTGAATATCGGCCCTGATTTGCAAATAGCTGCTCACATGTGAATTATTGGGTGTGTGGTCGCAACGTTCAATGCTCTTTGTTACATCAGCAATGGCAGATTCATACATGCCCAATTCAGTTTTAATTTCGGCAAGGAATAGGTGACGTTGATAAAGGCTAGAGTCCATTCGCATCGATTTTTCTACATATTCAAGGGCTTCTTTGAACTTACCTTGTTTGTGCAAGGAGTTGCCTTTTTGAAAGATGGCTTCGATTTCTGCTCGCTTTGCCCGATCCAGATCTATCTCCTTACCACGCCTTACGATCTTCCACCAAACATCCGATTTGACAAAAATGTAGTCATGGTTTTTAAGCTTGTATGCTGGATGTTTTGCTACATCTATGTCACGGTATCTTTGCGTAGGGCCGACAAAATCCAAGGATTTTTGATCAATTCGAACAATTACAGTATCTGCGTGTGGCTGTTTGTGTTCGATCATAATGACTGATCGACCCTTATGAGATTCTTTGGCACCATCGAGCTGGCCACTAAGCTCCATCCATTTACAAAACCACATAATGTCTGATGTCCCTACTCTGTAAGGTAGTTTGCGTTCAGCGTTGCAAGGTTTAGTTACCAGCACTTGTTGGTCCTTCACATGCAATTTTAGAGGCACCTTATGAAAATCTCTTAAAGCCTCAACGTACAACTCAGCTACTGCATCGTCTGATATTTCTTGTGCACTGGTCATGGTTGTGTCTACAGAGAACAGGCATAATAATATAACAAACTTCGCTATTAAGCGCAGACCTCTGGATAAAGACCATGGGGTGTTTTTAATCATATGTGACACTCTTTAAGAGGTTGATGCTAAGCTGTTAACTTTTCTTTTCGTGCTTTACCCAGTCTACCTCCATCACCCATTCGCCATCCATGGCCGAGTCGGTGATTTTGGCAAAATTGAGGATGGCAAACATGGGTTCGGGGTATTTGTCGCCCTCGCCTACATTGCGATAGACTTCTTTGCCATCTAGTCGGTACACCAGATCGCTGCCTTCCCATTCCACGCTGTATTCGTGATACTCGTTGAGGGTGGCGGGGAAGTTCTTGCGGGCACTCTGCCAGTCGCCTTTGTCACATGCTCCTTCGCTTACGATGGCACCAGTGGTAAACTCATCTTTCATATGGTCTCCATGATGCTCGAAAATGTCTATCTCACCTGAGCCGGTCATGGGCCAGCAAACTGTTTCGTCCTCTTCTTGAACAGGCGCCTCGTTGTTTTGTGCCCCCAGCAGCCACCAGGCAGGAAACATGCTGGCCTCACCATTGCTCGATAATTTGAGACGGGCGGTCCATCGACCTTTCACAAACTCCTTACGGTTTTTAGAACAAATTCGGCCTGCTACATACTGAGTTTCAGGATGCTGATTGCCGTGTTTATCGAGGTTGTCGCAAGGTTGTGGAGTACCCGCGTTCACCACCTTAATCTTCAAGGTGCCATTGCTTACCTCACGAGTACCAAACTCTCCATCGGGTACATAGCAGTGGTTTTCATTGTTGACCCAAATGCGTTGGTCCTGCCAGTTATCTGGGTTGAAAGTATCAAAATCGTCTTGAAAATCGGTGGTCCATTCAGGAGCAGCAGATGCTTCTTCGGTCTGTTTTTCTTTCTTTTTACCGCTACAACTGAGGCAGAATACAGCAAACAGCAAAAAGAGGAGAGGAGTTGAGGCTTTCATAGTCAATGGGTTATGCCATAAGATAGAGAATGACGCTTTTGTATGAAAGGGCAACGGGCTATTCTATACGATGTCCAAGCGGAATCTTAGGCTGTAATAATTTATGAGGTAAATGAAAACATCAACGCTATTTTTCAATTCATCTTTTTTGCCTCTCTGCGGACTATGCGGGCCTTGATGTGTACGAGTACAGTGTCATTAGCTGGCTCAAACTCTACTTGAGTGAAGGTGTTTTCCAACAAAAAGCGATTCCCTGCAGAGGGCAGAAGCTTGAACTTTCTCCTGCCAGGTCGTGACCAATACAGCGCATTATCAATGAGTTCTACTATCCGGGTACTTCCGTCTGGGTATTCATAAGAGCCCACCCATTGGGCCATGGTCTCGGGGCTTAGTTGTACCAGCCTATCTAGTCTTGGGTAGGGTTTACCAATGGTAATAGCCGCCATTCTGGTAGATATAGGCCGTGGGTCAGTTAAATCGCAATTGGTAAATACCACCACAAAAACCTCTTTCTCTGGCAGGTAGATGGCATTGCTCTGAAAGCCTTGAATGCCCCCCGCATGCTCAAAAGTGGGGCTGCCATTCACCTCATTAACGAACCAGCCGTAACCATAATTGATGGGTTGCCCATTAGACAATTCATAGTTTGACCAGGCCAATTGAAGCGTTTCTTTTTTGATCAGTCGTTCATTGAGCAAAGCATTGAGCCAGATGAGCTGGTCTTCAACTGTGGACATCAAAGCACCGGCAGCGTAGGGTTGTGTCAGGCTTATATATTCTGGATGTTTGAAACCGTCAGGGGATCTGGTATATCCAGTCGCTCGGTTGGCAATGATGGCTTCATGGCTGGCATAATAAGAGTTTTTCATACCAATAGGTCGAAAAATATGAGCTGCTACAAATTCAGCATAGCTTTGATCTGAGATCAATTCTATAACATGACCAAGTAGGTGGTAACCAAAATTATTGTAGCGCCAGACTGCGCCAGGTACCGACCTCATGGGTTCGTTTTTGAAATAGTCAACCAGCTCCTTGGGTGCAAAATCCTTTTTTCTCACATGGGCATCCCAAGGCTTCAGTGTGGTGGAATTGGCAATGCCAGAAGTATGAGTGAGCAGGTCATGGAGGGTGATGTTATGCCCCTGGTTGGGGTAGTTGGGGATGAATTTTGTGATTGGGTCGTCCAGCTTCAATTTGCCTTGTTCCATGAGCATCAAAATAGACACAGCGGTAAACTGTTTAGTGATGGAGCCAACCCTGAACACCATGTCGGTTTTCATGGGAACATCCAACTCGAGGTCGGCTTTTCCTACAGCTTTTTGATAAATGATTTTGCCTTCTTTGGCTATCAGTGCTACCGCTCCTGGTTCATGGGCTGGGAACTGTACCGCCAGCATAGAGTCGTACTGCGTTGTCAGGTTTTGGGCAGACCCTTCAACGGAAAAGATGGATAAGAGAAGTAGTAGAAGAGGAAGCTTGTAGTTCAGTTTCATGATATCTTAAGGCTTATAATGCCTGATTGATTGGCATTAAGGAATAAAGATGATACAAAAACTACATTATTAGTTTAATAACGAAATGTTTAGCTGTAAAATTAAATGATGACCCTTACAGCGAGTTATATATCGATTACTTGAACCTGCTGCTGTGCCACTTCAGCTAAGCATCTTGACTTCAACCGCAATCATTTCTTTACCCTGTCATTTTTATTAAGGTCAACGCTCTGATAGCCCTCAATGAATTGGTGAGGGATGGATTTCAGACCGCCCTTTGAATTATCGGGCACCAGGCAATTGAAGTGCAAATGCTCTATGTCGGTTTGGCCCGTTAAACCTGAAAGGGCTATCGGTTGGCCACGGAATATTTTATCGCCCACTTTGACCAAACTGCCGTTCTGCTTAAAATGAACGTATTGCGTGTATATACCGCTTTTGGGTTCGTAAAGGGTGATGAAATTGCTAAATGGTTTCCATTTGTCTCCTTTTCCACCCAGCGCATATTGGTCAATCAGGCCTACTATGTAGCCATCGGTAGCCGCACAAATGGTATCATTGGTTTTGAGGTCAAAGTCTACGGCATATCGAGACCAATCAGTATTGTGGGTATGGTCGGTGTTATTGCCTTGAATGATTCGATAAGTGTGCGCTTCAGGGAAGGGAAGAGTCAAATCGACATCCTTGATCTCTTTGTCAGGGTCGCCAAGCAGGGAGCTGATGTTCACCCCTGATTCCAGGTTGCTGATGCCTTTGAAGATGAAGGTAGTGTCTGATCTGCCTTGTAATAGTACCGGATTCATAGGAGCCAGCATTGCCTGTAAAGTAGTGTCTTTGCTGTTGAGCCAGATTCGCAGAGGAGCATGCAAGGGGTTGGCTAGCTCAATTTCCAGATGGTCATTCTTGACAGTGGCCTTTCGATGGTACTGATACTGTGAGTAATACTCAGTAGGTAAATTGGAGGATTGGCAGCCTATCAATACCAGAAGTATAACGAGTACAAAAAGCGGTTTCATGCAAATCTTATTATTGGTGTTATTTAGGCGCTCCTGCCTAAGACAGTTTTGACAAAATTACTTTTGGTCTTCCTACAAAAATCTACCCAAAATTTAATGAGAAGACTCATGTGCTAAGATTTTGTCAAACTGACAATGTTCGAGTTTTTGGGGTCTACCTGTCCGTTTAACATCTCTAGATATAATTGCTGAAGTTCTTGAGGGCTCTGACATTCTTTAACAGAAACACCAGCTTTCACCGCAATAATGAATTGCTGCCAGGCCACGCCCACTTTTAGAAGGAAGCCTTTAACTCCCCAGTGTTTCTGCCGTTGTTGGGCATGATTAGGCGCAAAAAACATTTCACCCTTATTAGGCAAGGTTCGTTTTCCTTCCAGATGCTGCCAATCTACCAGCCCCACCCGGCAGTTATATTGCAAGCTTTCTTCTAAGTGCATTTGCAGTTGGTACTGAGTTTCGTGGTTGCCGGCAAAGTCAATCACCATGTGTTTTTCATTCCTATCCAATGTCGCTATCTCTTCATAAAGCAACACCTGATCATACCAACCCAACTGCTTTACAAAGGCTGCATTTTTTGAGGAGGTGAGGCCTATAATGTTCAGGTTCAGGTCTTGCTCTTTTATACGTTTAGCCATTAAAAAGGCTAGTGCCTGTGCTGTTTTACTCGAAGCACTGGTGATAAGTATCTCTGTGGCCCCATGAAAACTTTGCTCGGAAAAGTGGTCGTCTATGAGAAAAGAAGTGACGAACAAGGGACGAAACAAACTGGTCAGATCTTCCAATTCGGGCGAATAGGAGGGATCATTAGCCGTGTTGGTATAGAAGTTATAGATAGGGGGCAAGCCCAAACGATGTTCTGTGCTGTCGGCAAACCCCTGTTCACTTACTTTTTCCGCTGTTACCAGCAAGTGCGAACTCATAGGGTAATAGCCATAAAAACGCTGTCCCACTTCGATTTGTGGATGATTGGAATGTATAACGCTGGCATATCCCCAGGCGGGGACGATACCAAAGCCTGTTGGGGCCGGGAAAAACCTCCAATAGTTCATTCGCTCACCCAATACAGCATAAGTAATGTTGTTAGAAGTAAATGAAAACTTGTCGATTTGAAGAAGCACCTGATTTGAGGCCAGGTCCTCTGAATAGTGCTTTTCGACAAATCTGGTATCCTGGAGGTTTTTAATATTGACCGTGAAATCAATAGCGCTGATGTTTGCCATGATGGAATTAACTACTTTCCGGGCAGATTATTGATTAATTCATGACCATTTTGGAGTGCTCCTCTTTCTAATTCATTCACGTTACCGGTGCGTCAACAGGACGATTTGATTAATTCAAGGCTTCAACTATCAGGTGTGTTTTTTCATCCCTGTATTCAATCTGATACTCATCTGCATCACCCAGGCTTTGGAGGTAAACCTTCTCATCCCTCCAAATTTTCATGTCATAAAAGCCCAATTCAGTGATTTTGCCATATTTATCTGTTAGATAATTGTCAAGCTTTACAGATGCCGCTTTCAAATCGGAATAATCACTTTTGCTAAAAGACCACCTTACTTTATAAAGTGCTTCTTTATAAAAAAACAGTGTCATTTTTGAGGCCTTATTGCCATCTACAATGTCCAGTGTATTGCCTTGATATATGCCCTCCCTTATGCCGTTTTTAATGTTATTCTGAATGCTCTCTTTAAGCCAATCATATTTTTGATAGATGTCTTCTTTTCCGGTAATCAGATAGACACTTTTCTCATAATTGGCCAAAGGTGTATTGAGAGCAACTCCCTCTACAGGAGGGGGGCTAAGCTTGGACTGGGGTGCCTTGATACCGAATATTAGCGATAGACACAGCAATGATAGAATTCGCATAAATGAAATGATTACTTGATTGAGTGCTGCTTAAACAACAGCTTGTCTTGCAAGATAATGGTTTGTGAATTCCTATTAAACTATAGTCTATGCCCTAGTTGGTGAAGAACACCAATGAGCTTAGCATTGTAAGCTATGTCTTCCGCTTCTTCTTTTTAGCAGCAGGGAACAGAATGTTGTTGAGGATAAGGCGGTAACCTGGTGAGTTGGGGTAAAGGTTCAGGTCGGTAGGTTCTTCACCCACACGGTGCTGGTAATCTTCCGGATCGTGGCCACCATAGAAGGTCCAGAAACCCTTGCCATATACTCCGTGAATGTACTTGGCTTCGTCAGCAACATCGGCTTCACCCATCACTACTACATCGGGTTTGATTACCCTGTTTTTGAAAGAGGTGGTTTGCCCGAAAAAGCCTTTAACAAGGGTGGTGTGATTCTGCGTAAGCATGGTAGGAATCGGATCCCACTTGGCACTGAACTGGAAGAGTTTGAAGTAGTCGTTTTCCTCTCTCAGGCCTCGGTACCTGCGCGCTTCAGTATTGTCAATGTCGCTGAATTCATATTCCAGAGGATCATTTCGCAACTTGAACTGCTCGAAAGCCAGCGTCTGAGTAAAATCAAACTGAGACTCTGCATTAGGGTTGGCTGGGTCTCCATCATACATCGATTCTATGTAATCCTGACCGGCACCAGCCAGGGCAATGTCGAAGCTGTCTGTAGCCGAGCACATGGCAAAGAGGAAGCCTCCACCAGCCACAAAAGCCTGAATTTTTTGAGAAATGGCCAGCTTGAGTTCCGATACTTTAGCAAAGCCATGTTTACGTGCCGAGGCCTCATAATCTTTCTGTTGCTGTATGTACCAGCTAAAATTTTTGAAGCTGGCATAAAACTTACCGTACTGCCCTGTGAAGTCTTCATGGTGCAAGTGCAACCAATCATATTCCGGCAGTTGGTCGGCCATGATTTCATCATCATAAATCACCTCATAGGGAATTTCCGAATAGGTGAGGGCCAGGGTCACGGCATCGTCCCAGGGCATTTTGCTTTTAGGAGAGTATACCGCAATTTTTGGTGGTTTCTCCAGCTTCATCATGTCCATGTTAGAGGCCGGAGAAACAATCTGCGATTCCAACTGGTTTACCTCAGCATCAGAGATCACTTCAAAGCTAACTCCGCGAATGATCAGCTCATTTTGATAGGACGTTCTTGCAGGAAGCAAAAAACTTCCGCCCCTGTAATTTAACATCCAGTCGATTGCTTCGTCTTTCTCTAAAACCCAATAAGCAATGCCATAGGCTTTCAGGTGGTTGGTCTGGGTTTCGTCCATAGGGACAAGCAGCCTGTTGGCATAACCTGAAAGTGAAATGGTAGTTAATAAGACTAGGGTAAAGATCTTTCTCATGCTTAGCGGGATTATGAACCGTTTAACTGAACGATCGTTTAATTTAAATATTAGTTCAGAATAGTTGACTAACGGTCAGTTATTTTTAGAACGAGCAAAAACGCTATTTGATCAATGAACTTACGAGAAAATATCCGGGAAGGGATAAAATCAATCAAGTCAAACAAGCTCAGGACATTTCTTACTGGCTTTGTCATTTCTATTGGCATCACGGCTTTGGTGAGTATGCTTACTGCTGTGGATGGCTTACGCGCCAAGATCGATAGTAGTTTGTCAGGCCTTGGGGCCAACAGTTTCGATATTGAAAGTAAGTTTTCAGGTCGTAGAAATCGCAATGGCAGGAAGGAGAAGCGCTATGAGCCAGTGAAGTTTAAAGAGGCAATCCGTTACAAGGATTCATACGACTACCCTTCAACGGTAACAGTATATACCCGCGTAAGTGGCTCGGCTGAGGTAAAGTATCTTAACGAAAAGACGGACCCTAATACCACGATTACTGGTGGCGATGAGAATTATTTTGCGATCAAAGGTGTACAGATCGCAGACGGAAGGAATTTTTCAGGCTTGGAAATACAGTATGGCAATTACGTGGCCATTTTAGGTACAGAGGTGGTCAAAAAGCTGTTTAAAGATAATGAGAACCCTATTAACAAGACCATTAAGTTATATGGTAACAATTACCGGATTATAGGGCTCCTGGAAGAAAAGGGAAGTCTCAATGGAGATACTCAGGAAGACAGGAATGTGGTAATTCCGCTGTTGAATGCAAAGCGATTTGACCGAAGTGGCCGCATGCGATATAATATTACTACTATGATTCAGGATGCCGAAGAGGTGGATTATGCCATGGGTGAAGCAGCGGGCATGATGAGAAAAATAAGAGGTGACAGAATAGGTGAAGAAGATAGTTTTGACATAGAAAGAAGTGACTCTGTTACCGAAGCGCTGGATCAAATGACCAGCGGCCTGCGTATAGCGGGCGTAGGTGTTGGCGCACTTACTTTACTGGGTGCAGCCATTGGGCTGATGAACATCATGATGGTGACAGTGACAGAAAGAACACGTGAAATAGGTGTAAGAAAAGCTTTAGGAGCCACTCCACAAAGAATCAGACAGCAGTTTCTGATAGAAGCCATTGTGATTTGCCAAATGGGCGGAATTGCAGGGGCCTTATTGGGCATTGTGGTAGGCAATGTCATGGCAAAATTTCTGGGAGGTGCATTTATCATACCATGGGCATGGATTATCCTCGGCCTGGTGGTATGTGTAGTGGTAGGCTTGCTCTCTGGCTACCTGCCAGCGAAGAAGGCTTCCCGCCTGGACCCTATAGAAGCCCTAAGATTTGAATAAGCGGTTGATGACGCTGACGAAAAAGCCCTTTCTCCGAAGGGCTTTTTCTATTTTTGAGTAGTTAAAATACTTACACTATGGACTTACATGATCCCGTACATAAAAAGGTAATTGGCGTTACCTTCATCGTCTTCAGTATTTTTGGACTGGTGGGTATTTACTTCTATGACCTTTTCATGGAGTTCATTATGGAAAGGGCGTTGATGGACGATCCAGGAGCTGAACCAGAAGTAATGTGGGTCTTCAACTTTATCGATTCATTTGTTTGGGCCATTGCCATCTTATTCCTTATACCCAGATTGATTTTAGGCATTGGTCTTGTAACCAAGCAGAAATGGGCCAATGTTCCTTCCATGGTTTATGGCATCATTAGCCTGCTGAATTTCCCAGTAGGCACGGCCCTTGGAGTGTATTGCATTTTAGTATTTACGGCCAAGCCAAAGGCACCAGAACCTTATGAGCAACGCGCTCACTGAAGCGGAACGTAAACCACCTTTTTCGTATCAAAAAAATCACCGGTAAAGTGGTCAGTCAGGTCAAACTGTTTGACTCTTTTTAGTTTTGATTCCCTGATCTCTTCTTTCAGATCTCCACCCTTAAGATAGAGTATTCCATGTTTTAGCCGTGAGTCATAGCCATGTGTGATTTTGTTTTTCACCCAGGGGTAAAACGCTTTTAAACGGGTTACCGCGCGGCTCACCACAAACTCATATTTCTCCTTCGACTGTTCGGCCCGCATATGGTCTGCTTTCAGGTTTTTGAGGCCCAAGGCAGTGCTTACTTCATTCACCACCATGATCTTTTTGCCAATGGAGTCTACCAGATGAAACTGAGTTTCGGGGAAGAGTATGGCCAGGGGTATGCCAGGGAAACCGCCTCCGGTACCAACATCGAGCACCCTGCTGCCAGGCTTAAATGAGTGCACCTTGGCAATGCCCAGAGAGTGCAAAACGTGCTTTTCGTAAAGGTTTTCAATGTCTTTTCTGGAAACCAGATTCACACGTTCGTTCCAGTAGGTATACAGTTCTCCCAGTTGTGAGAATTGCGCTACCTGCTCCTCAGTAAGGTCAGGGAAGTATTTCAGGATAAGATCCATGCGGCAAAGATACTGCGCTTTACTCAGTATGACTTAAAAAAAATGATTTGTTGAGAATCCGTTTAGATATGCTCCTTCTTGCCTTTCACCAGGTCATACATGAGCTCTCTGGCGCGGTGTAGCTGTGCTTTTACTGTACCCAGTGGTGCTTCCAACTCTTTGGCTATTTCATCATAGCTCAGCTCATCGAAGTAGCGAAGTTTTACCAGGCGCTGATACTTGGCCGGCAGTTTGGTTACAAACATCCTTACCAGTTCAATCTTCTGACTCTTGATGGCTTCTTCCTGTGGATTAAGGTTGCGGTCTTGCACATCTATGGTCACGGCATCGCCATTATCGTCTTTGAACGAAGTATTAAGACTCATGGTATCGAGTCGCTTCTTTCTGATAAAGTCAATGGTATTGTTAGTGGCTATGCGAAACAGCCAGGTACTGAAAGTAAAGTCTTTCTTAAATTTGTGCAGGTTTTTGAAAGCCTTAGCGAAGGCCTCAATGGTTAGGTCTTCAGCATCATCTACATTGCGGACCATTTTTAGAATCATGTGATATACAGGATTCTTATAGCGTTTCATTAGCTGAGCAAATGCTTGCTGGTCTCGCCCCTCAACCGCCTGATCTATTAATTTAAAGTCTTCTAGTGCTTTGTCTGAAAACTGTTTGCCTAATTCCATTTAATTCGTTTAGCCGTCAGCGCCACAAGGCCCACCACCGAATAACCTACTGTATAACACAGATCGAGTAGCGGAAGTGCCCAAAACGCGAGCTTTGTATTTAGTTTTTGACCTGAAAGGGTAAAGATACTATAAAATGACAAGCTCCGACAGACGAAGAGGATCAAAATCCATTCCTCTATTTGATTACTCAAAAGCAGGAAAAGAAATAGCAACCACCCAACCACATTTGCTAACGTAAAACTACTCAGCCTCGTTTGATCTTTTATATGGTAGCGCTTTCCGGCTGATAAGTGACGTATTTTCTGTTTGAAATATTCTCTCCACAATCGCTTCGGTTCAGAGATCATTTGGCTGTCGACCGAAATCTGAACTACTGTGTTCTTTGAGGTAGCGTGTCGATTGACAAAAATATCATCGTCTCCACCAACATAAGCTTCATCACCACCAAAGGCATCTTTCATGAATACCTCTTTGCGGTATGCCAGGTTGCGCCCCACGCCCATGTAAGGCATATGGCTCAGTGCCGATGAAAGGTATTGAAGCCCGGTGTAAAGTGTCTCAAACTGTATCCATTGATTGAGAAGGCCCGGGTTGCGCTTATAGGGCGAAAATCCAATGACAAAATCGGTATGTGGTTCAAAACAATCAGTCATCTGCGCTATCCATCGGTTCGATTGAGGCAGGCAATCTGCATCTGTAAGTAGAATAATGGATTTATTAGCGGCTATAATCCCCTTGTACAGCGCATGCTTTTTACCTGTCCAGCCTGTTGGTAGATTTTCAATATGGATCACCTTCAATAGCTCTACCTCAGACTCCAGTCTTTGTAAAAGTGCTTTTGACCCATCTTCAGAACGATCATTGACTATGATTAGCTCAAAATCGGTGTGAGTCTGTTCAGATAATGTCAAGATTAATTTTTCCAGCCTTGGGGCTTCATTTCTTGCGGCTATAACCACGGAGACGGATTGGCGTTGGGTTAGCCTGGGTTTTTGCTTGTTTAAAGGCAGATTAGACCAGAAAATCCACTGATAAGCGATGTCCCAGCTTACAGCTATTAGCAATATGATGTGTAAATAATCGCTCAAATGAAGGTAAGAACTCAGAGTAGTTTTGAATATAAGCCCATTCGGGAATTATGAATTAACGATTAGTACTATTTTTGTGCGATCAATTGTAGCGATGGAGTTTAAGTTAGTAGCGAATGACGGAGGATCGAAGGCCAGAGCTGGTGTAGTAAGCACAGCACATGGCGACATAGAAACCCCCATTTTTATGCCTGTAGGCACGGCTGGTTCGGTCAAGGCGGTGCATCAGCGTGAGCTGAAGGAGGATATTAAGGCTGAGATTATTCTAGGCAATACCTATCACTTGTACCTGCGGCCAGGCCTCGACATCATTGAAGGGGCCGGAGGGCTTCATAAATTCAATGGCTGGGACAAACCGATTTTGACCGATAGCGGAGGCTATCAGGTTTATTCACTATCCGGTACGCGTAAAATCAAAGAAGAGGGAGTAACCTTCAAATCGCACATTGACGGCTCGAAGCATGTGTTTAGCCCTGAAGGAGTAATGGATATTCAACGAACCATCGGTGCCGACATTATGATGGCCTTTGACGAGTGCACGCCATACCCATGCGACTATGGCTATGCCCGTAAGAGCATGGAGATGACCCACAGATGGCTCAAGCGCTGCTGCGATCGCTTTGATGAGACGGAAGGCAAGTATGGTTACGATCAGACGCTCTTCCCAATAGTACAAGGCAGCACTTACAAAGATCTGCGCAAGCAGTCGGCTGAAACCATTGCCTCCTTTGAGCGTGAAGGCAATGCCATTGGTGGACTGTCGGTAGGCGAGCCTCACGAGATGATGTATGAGCAAACCGAGGTGGTGTGCGACATTTTGCCAAAAGACAAGCCCCGCTACCTTATGGGCGTTGGCACTCCTGAAAACTTACTGGAGTGCATGGCGTTGGGTGTAGACATGTTTGATTGTGTAATGCCCACCCGAAATGCGCGCAACGGCATGTTGTTTACCAGCGAGGGGATTTTGAACATGCGCAACGAAAAGTGGAAGGCCGACCATAGCCCCATCGACCCTAATATGCCGGGCTATGTAGATAATTTTTACTCAAAGGCATATTTGAGGCATTTAGTTGTCAGCAAAGAGATTTTAGGCGCACAAATTGCTAGCATTCATAACCTGAGCTTTTACCTATGGTTGATGAAGGAAGCGAGAATGCATATTTTGGCAGGCGACTTTGCCAGTTGGAAAAATCAAATGGTTAAAAAAGTAACTACCCGTCTGTAAAGTATGAAGATCCTTGACTGGTACATTCTGAAGAAATTTCTCACCACTTTCGTTTTTGTGGTGTTAATTCTGGTGTCCATCGTGCTCATCATCACCTTCTCTGAGCGCAATGAGAGTTTCATCAAGAATGACATTTCTCCAATGCTCATAGCGCAGTATTTTCTTAATTATGCGCCCTATATCGCCAACCTGATTACGCCTATTACGGTATTCATTGCAGCGGTATTTGTGAGTTCTAAAATGGCGGGCCATACCGAAATTGTGGCCATTTTGAGTGGTGGGGTAAGTTATCCACGCTTTTTGCGTCCCTTTTTTATGGGAGCAATCATCATTGCCATTGTGAGCTTTTTTCTCACCGGCTGGATTATTCCCAATGCCAATAAATTCAGAGTGGCCTTTGAGATTGCCTACTTCGACAAAGAATTCGTTTACAAAGAGCGTGATGTACATTTTAAGGTGAGTCCCACCAGTTATGTATACCTCAACTCATATGATACGCGAAAGGACCAGGGCTATAAGTTCACCCTAGAAGAAATCTCAGACAAGCGATTGAAATGGAAACTCTCTTCAGCCCGAATTCGCTGGGATTCTGCCGCTGTAGGTTGGCGACTCACTGACTGGAACATTCGAACGATTGACGATGTTGGTGAACATTACCAGTATGAACAGACCAAAGATACGGTCATTCATATCAACATGACCCCTAACGATTTTGGTAATACCAAGCAGTTGGAACAAACCCTGACACTCCCCGAGCTGGATGAATATATAGCAGACCTAAAGCTCAAAGGGGCCGATAACATACCTACCTATGAGATAGAAAAGCTCATTCGCTTTATGTCGCCATTCACCGCCATCATTCTCACTTTTATGGGGGTGATATTATCTTCGAAAAAGACAAGGGGAGGGGTGGGCTTCCAAATAGCACTCGGCTTTCTGCTGGCCTTTATCTTTATCCTGCTCTTTATAGCCACCAAGAGTATTGCGGAAGCAGGTTCTATGAATCCACTGCTGGCCATATGGTTGCCCAATCTCGTTTTCAGTGTCTTGGCGCTATTTATTTATAGAATAGTCCCTAAGTAGATGGAGGCCAGCCTCAAAGATTATTTCAAGCTTCATTTTATCGTTTTCATCTGGGGGTTTTCTGCCATTCTGGGCAAGCTGATGACCATTCCTTCAGGAGAGGTGGTGTTTTTCAGGACCCTCTTTTCGGCTGTGGTGCTGGCGGGCTTGCTCAGCTACCGCAAACGTGCTTTTGATATTGGTGCTTCTGGAATTGCCAAAACATTGGCTACGGGCTTGTTAATAGGCGCTCACTGGGTGCTCTTCTTTGAAGCTGCAAGGGTGGCCAACATTTCGGTTTGTCTGGCAGGTTTAGCTACCACTACTTTCTGGACCAGCCTCATAGAGCCGCTCTTTACCTCACGCAGGGTGCGTTTGTTCGAGGTGTTTATAGGCCTTGTGGTGATAGCAGGACTCTATGTGGTTTTTCAGTTCGAATTTGACAATGCGTTGGGTCTTACACTGGCCATTATCTCCGCCCTTTTGGCAGCTATGTTTTCGGTACTCAATTCAAAGTTTACCATGAGGTACAATCCTTACATGATCACGTTTTACGAGATGATTGGGGCTTGTGTGGGAGTGGGGCTTTTCCTGCTGGTTTATCAACCGTTGTTTATGGGGCAAGACTTTGCGCTTGCGGTGCCAGTAGGCAATGACTGGATTTGGTTGTTGTTGTTGGTCCTGGTATGTACCGTGTATGCCTATTCAGATGCGGTAGAATTGATGAAACGTATTTCGGCTTTCACAGTGAACCTCACCATCAACCTGGAACCTGTTTACGGAATCGTGATGGCCCTGGCCTTCTTCCCCGATTCTGAAGCCATGAGCTCAGGCTTTTACTTTGGTACGCTTATCATAGTGGTGGCAGTGCTCAGCTATCCGGTCATTAACAAGCGGCTGAAACACAAGGCCATGGAGGCCGATATTTTAAGGTGATGTAAGCTCAATGGCTGTCCACAGCCCTGTAAGAGTTTTTCTCTTTCAGCCTTTCGCTTTCCGAGTTTCCTGTTTTGAAAAGGGTTTGAAAAGTGGTGCGTCCGTTTTCATGCAGCTTGTAAACGATGAAGTGTAAATGTGGTCCGGTTGAAAAGCCTGTATTGCCCGATTTTGCTATTTCATCTCCGACTTTTACAGTATTTCCTACAGCCACCAGGGCACCATTCTGTTGTAGGTGATAATAGTCGGCAAAGGTGCCGTCATCATGCATTATGCGTACGTAATTACCATAATCGGCACAGCTTTTTTGCCCACAGCCATAGTTGGAGTCTTCCATTGTGCTAACCACAATTCCACCCCTCGCTGCTAGGACAGTTGTGCCTTGGTCCATGGTAAAATCCAGGGCGTTGATGCCCATGTGCGATACGGTGCCATTATAGCCCTGGTCTAACTTGAATGACCTGCCGGTTTGATAGGGCAGCCGGTATACATGCTCATCGTTGTGCTTTACTGTCATGTCGCCCATGAAATAGCGATAGTTGTATTTGTAGCTCCATGACCTGCCTTCTGGAGGGACTAATTCGGCCAGTAGAAACTTCTCGCTTTTGGCGGGCACAATGATAAGATCAGGTACTTCTTCCTTAGGTTTAACACCTGTTAGCGTCAAGATAAGTTCTACTGATTGAGGGTATAACTCGTCATTGCTGGCATAGATAAATACCGAACCATCAGCCTGTTCAGGGAAAACTTTGAACGTTTCTTGTTCTTGCCCAGCCAATTGAAGGATACTGAGCATGGCCAATGACATGGCAATGAAAAGGACTCTCTTATTCATTTTGGTAAATCTCAATCTCTCCAACGTTCCTTATGAGTATTTATCATATTGGTCACTCATTATACTTGTCTTTTTTGCCTTTGGGCATGATGGAGTCGAGTACCACGACATAGCCTTCATCAATTAAATCGTAAAGCCCTTTGGGCATTAAATATTGGGTACCCATACCGGGCTGTGCAAACCAGGGGATAGCCGGGCCTTTCAACACACCAGGAATGTCTTTGATCACCTCAAGTCGATAATAAATTCTGGATTTGGAAGAAGCAGGCAAGGATCGTTCACCAAACGGAGTACCCGTTGGGGCTACAAATTTACCCCAAAGCTTGCCGTATCGGTCTATGCGTGTGTCATCGGCCAATACCACCGTATCCACACTCACAAAACCCTGGGCAGGCGGATACTCTGTATTGTAATTGTTCTTTTCGTAATACGTCTCAAGCTTTTCCCAATTCTCTGATTTCCACAAGCCCCATGACTTTTTTATAACAGCTGGTAGGCTATCAAGGTCAGCCGTTAGTTGGGTAAATGAAGTAAAAGTGACTCCTCTGATCTCTGGTTCGGCAGTGCTGCGACCTGCTTGATTTATGGTCGGGGTGCATTGAACCAGCCCAAAGGCCAGCAAAAGCAGTAAGAATGTTCTCTTTAAATGCATGGTTCCTTCAAATTCTAGTGTTTTGAATACACTATTAATTTAAGGAAAAAGAAAAGAAAGAGAGAGTCGCTTATTTTAAAGAACGAACTGACGATAGGTAAACTGTAGCCAATCATCTGCCATCTGCAGTGGTTTTTCTGACAGGGCAAAGAGGGTGGAGCCCGAGCCACTCATGGCAGCATAGGCAGCGCCCAGCTCATAAAAACCCGACTTGATACCTGCCAGGATGGGGTACCTTGGAAAGACGCTGGTTTCAAAATCATTGATCAATTCGCTTTTCCACCGGCCGAAATCCTTAGAAAACAATAGTGTTTCCAGATCATGCTCGGAAGCATTGGGAGTCACTCCCGCATATGCCTCTTGTGTTGATATGTGAATGCCGGGATTGAGCACGGTAAGGTGCAAGCCGCTCAAATCGAGTGGGATCGTTTGTAGGTCGGTGCCGGTGCCAGTGGCCAGGGCAGGTTGGTTTTTGATAAAGAATGGACAGTCGCTCCCCAGTTCAGCAGCATAGTCTTCCAGCAGTGAGTCATCCAGAAAAAGCTGAAACTGCTCATTAAGCATATTAAGCATAAAAGCTGCATCGGCTGAGCCACCACCTAAGCCAGCACCCATGGGTATGGACTTGTGCAAGTGAATACCAATTTCTGGCAAAGGGTATTCTTTCTTTAAAAGCTTGTAGGCCCTGAATACCAGGTTTTGCTCCGCTTTGCCATTGATTTCAAGTCCACTCGATTCGAAGCTGGATCTGTTGGTAGGAATAAATTCCAGCGAGTCGTGCCAGGGAATGGGGTATAGGCAACTTTCTATGCTGTGATAGCCATTCGGGAGCTTGCCGGTAATCCGGAGTCCCAGGTTGATCTTGGCATTGGGAAAGCTGAGCATCTGTCTCTGGACCGTCATCGCCTGCAAAGCGAAGCGATCTCCTTGTTGTTGTGTGTTAATGAAGTTGCAGCACCTTCTTCCATGCTAAGCGTGAAAGAAGGTGTCCTTATTGTCTTATTCCCCTTTGGCTTTATTCAGGTCCTCAATCAATGCATCGGTAATGCCTGAAGAAGAGAATCCGCCATCGTGCATGAGATTTTGCATGGTTACCATACGGGTGAAGTCTGAGAAGAACATCACGCAGTATTTCGCACAATCTACAGCGCTGGCGTTGCCTAGTGGCGACATCTTGTCAGCGTAAGAGAAGAAGGTGTCGAAACCACCCACTCCGGTACCGGCTGTAGTCATGGTGGGTGACTGTGAGATGGTGTTGACCCTTACATTCTTCAGTCGGGCAAAGCGCTCACCGTAGCTTCTGGCAATAGATTCCAGCATGGCTTTGGCATGGGCCATGTCCGAGTAATCGGGGAAAGAACGCTGTGCGGCAATGTAAGACAGTCCCATGATAGAACCCCACTCACTCATAGAATCGAGTTTTTCGGCCGTTTGCATCACTTTATGGAAAGAGATAGCAGAAACGTCCAAGGTCTTGTTGAGCCAGTCGTAGTTCAGGTTGCCATAGTCACGGCCCTTTCTCACATTAGGGCTCATGCCAATAGAGTGCAGTACAAAATCTATTTTACCGCCCAGAATTTCTTCAGACTTGGTGAAGAGATTTTCAAGGTCTTCTATTGAGGTAGCATCGGCTGGTATGATTTCAGAACCGGTTTCTGCTGCTAATTCATTGATCTTGCCCATGCGCATGGCAATAGGGGCGTTGGTCAATGTGAACTTAGCACCTTCGGCATGAGCCACTTGCGCCACTTTCCAGGCAATAGAACGCTCGTCAAGTGCGCCAAAAATGATTCCTCTTTTTCCTTCTAATAGATTATGAGACATATTGTATCGGGTTTTTCAATTGCGCTGCAAAAATAGGGATTAGATTTTAATCTGCCTTTGATTCGAACGTATGAGTTAAAAAAATCAGAATGAGCGTAATTCAATGCTGATGCACACTGGTTGTACTTGATTTGCGTTTTATTATTTCTATCAAGGTTATTACAGGTGTCATGCCTAGTTTCTGTGCTTTTTCATAGTAATGCAAAGCCTGCTCAAAATCCCTATTTTGTTCGTGTATCCACCCCATTAAAAGCATGGCAGGGATGAAGTCAGGTGTTAGTTCTAGCGATTTTAAATACGAATTTGTGGCATTTTGAGTGTCGCCCTGTACCAGGTGGTAATTTCCTCTTTCCCAAATTAACTCTGCGGTTTCTCCATCTGTAAGCAACAATTTGATGAATTCTAGTTTGGCTTGATCATAAGTGTATTTCATGTCTGCCATAGCCTGCTCATTTGTCTCCACCATTTTATTGAAATAGGCGTCACAATTCTGAATAAGGGGTTTTTGAAGTTTTATGAATATCAATTCACCAACTGCTTCGCCATATAAGTAATCTGTGAGCGATTCATTTTTGATCTCCTTCATGTAATCTTCACGAAGCATAGGTGTTTTCGCCAGTTGATCTCGGAATTTCCACAGGGAACCAATGAAGCAGGAGTCAGCGTCAGAAAAAGGTACTATTTCGATTGATTCAGTATAGCACTCACACAGCTCAACTTCCATCTCTTTTAAAAAATCTTGCGCTGATAAATTGTAGGAGAGATTGGTAATAAGGATTAATAATATAGCCTTCCTAAACATAGACATGCCTATCAATGTATTGAACTTCCTTTAATCGACTATTGAGCTATCAATTCCCTTGCCGAGTCAAATGCACTCTCAGAAGCCTGCTTGCCACCTATCATCTGGGCAATCTCTTTCAGGCGTTCTTCTTCATTCAATTTTCTGATGCCACTGGCGGTCAACTCTCCGTCATCGTCCTTGTAAACGAAATAGTGCGACTGGCCTTTGGCAGCAATCTGTGGCAAGTGCGTAATGGTGATTACCTGGTGATTGGCAGCCATCTCATTCATCATGCTGGCCATTTGAAGTGCAATTTCACCGGAAATACCCGCGTCAATCTCGTCAAATACCACGGTGGGTAGCGCTGTCTTGTCGGCCAGAATGTACTTGACTGCAAACATGAGCCTTGAAAACTCACCACCAGAAGCAGCAGTCTTCAAGGGTTGAGGTGCTACGCCTTTATTAGCAGAAAATAACATGGCCAATTGATCAATACCATCCATCCCAGGTGCTACTTCCTGATGATCAATCTCCAATTGTGCATTGGGCATGCCCAACCCATCGAGCAGCCTTTTTACCTCTTTAGAGAAGGAGTTAAATACTTTGGTACGAGTGCCTGATAGTTTAGCTGCCTGAGCATTCACCGCATCAAGGGCCTTTTGTAGGTCTTTTTCGGCCTGTTCGATGGCCTCATCCAGGTTTTCAACCCGCATTACTTTATCTGCGAGCGACTCTTGTATTTTCAACAGCCCATCAATGTCGTTTACCTGGTGTTTTTGTTGCAGCTTGTAGAGCAGGCTCAGGCGGTCCTGTACCGCTTCCGTTCTGCCAGGGTCGTATTCTACGCCTTCTTCTTCCACTTCCAGCTCACCGGTAATGTCTTTCAACTCAATCAACACGCTTTCAATGCGATCTTTCAGCGTTTCATAAGCAGTACCATAGCTACTAATTTGTTGCAGGGCATTTTTCAGGTCCAGGGTAAAGCTGTTGATGTTGAAATCGGCCCGATCGAGGACGGCCAATGCCTCATTGAGTTTAGTCTTAATCTCCTCGGCATTTTCCAGTTTAGAAAGGTCTGTTTCCAGTTCTTCCTGCTCGCCAGTACGGTAGGCTCCCTTTTCCAGTTCGTCAAAGAGAAACTGATTGTAATCGGCTTCCTTCTTCAGGGCTGCCGATTCTTCTACCAGGTGATTCAGTATCTGCTGCTTTTCCCTATAAAGGGAGAAGCGTTTCTTATACTCTGCTTTAATGCCCGCGTTGCTGGCAAAGGCATCAATGAGATCGAGCTGAAAACGGCTGGTACCCAGTAAGAGGGTGTCGTGCTGAGAGTGCACGTCCATCAGAGAAGTGCCCAGTTTTTTGAGAAACTCAAGGTTCACCACGCCATCGTTTACAAAGGCCCTGGATTTGCCGCTGCTGCTGATCTCTCTGCGCACTATGCACTCTTCATCATAATCCACATCATGGCTTTCAAACAGATCTGCCAGCTGATAGGCGGCTACGCTGAAGGTGCCTTCAATGATGCATTTTTTTGTAGTGTCGAAGAGCACTTTGGTATCGGCCCGCTTGCCTAGTAAAAGGCCCAGAGCACCCAGCATGATTGATTTACCTGCACCTGTTTCACCGGTAATGATATTTAAACCATTGTCGGGCTCAATATTGAGAGATTTGATAAGGGCGTAGTTGGTAATGCTAAGCTGCTGGAGCATGGCGTAAAGGTATTAATTTTTGTAGGCAAAAATTGGGGTGAATGGTGATTAGTTGATGGGCCTTTGCCTCTTCATTGGCTCTGGTCTTATGATTTATTGAGAAACCGACTGGTAGATTGCTTCGCCTTGCTCGCAAAACGATTACTAAATTAGTTCTGCACAATCTTCTGATACTTAGACCTGCGGGTGGGGTCTAGCTTGAGCAGCTCATTGTACACCTCTCTGCGTACATTCATGGGGCCTTCGGAAAAGATGTTGAGCAGTTCTTCATTCTTGGTGTCGAGAAATGAAATGATCAGGATGGCATTGGGCAGGGTGCGGTTTACCTGTTGAATGTTTTTAATGGCTTCCAGCAGGTTGCTGCGTGTTTTTTGTGGCTCGGTTTGAATGATGTCGAGGCCCCCGCGGTGATAGGTGTAGATGGCTTCTCTCACGGGTTGGTACTGGTTATTAATGGCCAGGTTTTCTATGAGCCAGTAGCGGTTTCTACGGTTTTGAAACTGTCCCCATCCATCGCCACCGCCTTGCTGAGCATTGTTAACCACATTCAAGGCCTTTTGATAATGCTCCGTACCGCCTAATGGCGAAAAAGAATCGTAATCAAGTCCCAGGCTCAGGTAGGCATAGTAGGCCAGGAGGGAGGTGAGGTTGGATTGGAAATTGTTTTCGTTAAAATCCATCCGTTGCGAAATGGTGTATTGAAATTCCCAGTCGCGGTCGGCAAAATTGAGCAGCAAGGTTTCGTAAGAGCTATTGTACACCGGCCTTACCACCTGTATTTGTGCATTGGCGGTAAACTGGCCTATGCTGGGTTGACTTTGAATGGTGATGATGATGTTGCCTTTGATCTTCTCATTATTGCGAAAACGGTCGTTGGTCCAGGTGCGGTCGTTGAGAAACTGCTGCATGGCCGTTTGCATCTCAGGAAAGATGCTGCGATCGGTTACCTGAACCTGGTCTGCATTGATGCTCACCGTAAATTGCAGCTCTTGCGCCTGTAGCAGCGGAGAACTGAGAAGGAATAGGAGCCCAAAAAAGCTAGTGTACTTTTTCCAGGATGGCATGAATGATGTCTTTGGCGACTTCGCGTTTAGATTTTAACTCAAAATCGCTGATATTATTTTCCTTATCAATGATACTGATCTTGTTGGTGTCATGGCCGAAGCCTGCACCCTTGTCGTTCAGCGAGTTGAGTACGATCAGGTCGAAATTCTTTTTCCTGATCTTTTCTTTGGCGTTTTCCAGCTCAGCATTGGTCTCCAGGGCAAAACCCACGTTTACCTGTCCATGGTGCTTTCGCTGACCTAGTTCCTTGGCAATGTCTGTGGTCTTTACCAGCTCCAAAGACATGCTGTCGGTATTCTTTTTGATTTTTTGAGTGGCTACTTCCTGAGGAGTATAATCGGCCACTGCTGCCGCCAGTATATTGATGTCGGCTTCGTGGTTCACTTTCAGGCAGGCCTCGTACATTTCCTTGCCAGACCTAACTCGTACCAGGTCAATGCCCGGGTGGTCAGTGCTTAGGTGGGTAGGGCCTGTCACCAAAGTAACTTTAGCTCCCAGTTTGGCAGCCTCCTCCGCTAAGGCAAAGCCCATTTTACCCGTAGAGTGATTACCAATGAAGCGTACAGGGTCAATGGCCTCATAGGTGGGCCCTGCCGTGATCAGTACTTTTTTTTTGGAAAGAGGGCCTGCTGTGTTAAAGAAGTCCTTCAGCTTGGCTACCATGTGCTCAGGTTCAGCCATGCGGCCTTGGCCTACCAGCCCGCTGGCCAGTTCGCCATGCTCGGCCTCAATCAAGTGATTACCAAATGATTCCAACGTTTGAATGTTTTTGAGGACAGCCGGGTGTTGGTACATGTCCAGGTCCATGGCCGGTGCAAAAAACACAGGGCATCGGGCAGACAGGTAAGTGGCCAGCAACAGGTTGTCGCAGAGGCCATTGGCCATTTTGCCAATAGTATTGGCACTGGCCGGGGCCATGATCATGGCATCGGCCCAAAGGCCCATATCCACATGATTGTTCCATTCACCGGCCTCATTTTTAGTAAATGAGGTCAGTGCTGGCCTTTTAGAAAGGGTGGCCAGGGTGGTAGGAGTAACAAAGTCCTTGGCTGCCTCAGTGAGGATCACCTGCACTTCGGCACCTTCTTTCACCAGTAACCTGACGAAAAAAGCAGCCTTGTAAGCTGCTATACTACCGGTTACACCCAGTATGATCTTTTTGCCCTCGAGCATGAAGAATTATTGTTCTTCTTGGTTCTCTTCTTCGTCTTTGTACCTCCAGTAAATGTTGTCATTCTGGAATTCTTCTACCGCCATAGAGGTAGGCTTAGGCATTCTTTCGTAGAATTTAGAGATCTCAATTTGCTCTCTGTTTTCGAAGATTTCTTCGAGGTTATCAACAGTAGAAGCAAACTCAGCCAACTTGCCGTTCAGCTCTTCTTTCATATTGGTAGAAATCTGCTTGGCTCTCTTAGAGATGATCGATACAGATTCGTAAATATTGCCGGTTGGATCGGCCAACTCGTCAGTATTTCTGGTAATGATTGATGGACTTGCTGCCATGATTAGTCTACTTTATTTATTTCTTGTAATGCTTTTCTTGATTGCTCGTAAATCGGCTTGGCTTTTTCCAGGTAATCGCTACTTGGGAAACGTACTTCCAAATCGATGTAGTAAGCTATGGTTTTTTCTAACCGTTCTTTTCTTAAAGTCGTGATGCTGTTTTCGGCCAGTTTATAACTGGTTTCTACCAAGAGGAACATCATCTCTTCATTGTATTTCGAATCAGGGAAATCTGATTTGAATGCATCAAATGTAACCATGGCCGCCTGTAACCAGTCACGGTAAGACAAGCCGGTCGAAAGTTTGTGATACAATTTAGCGCGATCGTAGGCTTTGGTTTCAAACCTTACCTGTAGTTCATCTATGATCTCATTGGCGCGTTGATAGTACTGAGAGGCCGGTCTCCTGTTCAGGAAGTTCTGCATGGCCACCACTGCTTCTTCAGAATTGGTCTGGTCCAGGTTACTGTCGGGAGCAGAGCGGTAAAGCGAAAAGGCATGCATGTATTCTGCTTCCTCAGCATATTCACTTCTACCATAGGTTTGGTAAAAACTCTTGAAGCGGAAAGCACTCAGTGTGTAAAGTCTTTGATAATACTCGCTGTATGCCCAGTAAAACTGAACTTTCTCAGCTTCAATAGTCCCGCGATAGTAGGGAGATATCTTTTCAAACAAGACTTTGGCCTTGCCATACTTGCCTTGTTCATAGAAGGCAATAGCTCCTTTATAAAGTTCGTCAAAGTCAGAACTCTTTTCAAGTTTGGCCAAACGGGTAGTGCAACCAGACAGCACCAAAACAACCACAAGAAGGCTAAGAACTACCGTTTTTCTCATAAGCGTGCAAAGTTACCAGTATTAGTGCAGATATCCAATATTTGAATTGCACCTTTCTGACACCAAAGAAAACGACTTTTTAGGGCTTTTATGCGCCTTTAACCATTTTTAACCAATGATTAACGGTCATATCGCAGGCGCCTGACAATGGCCTGCAAGGTGGGTTTCTCTTCAATGCGCCAGATGAAGCCTCTGAGGGTACGCTCAGGGTCCAGAATTTCTTGTGCAGGCACTAGCTGACCATCAATCTCCCGATAGGTTCGCAGCTCGGTTACAAAGTTGCTCTGAAAAATCAGGCTCATGTTAGAGCACTTGAGTTTATTCATAGAGCTTGTACCGTTGGTTTTGTCAAAAGCGAAGTATATGCTTTCCCCATTGCCATAAACATCTGAGCGTTTGATGTAGCCTTCGTCAAAGCGTACCACCATGTTGCGGCCTTTTACCTGGTTAAAGTTGCGAGCCGTGTCTTGAGAAATCACAAAGGAATTTTGCGTCATGTACATCTTGTCCACTTTGTTATCGGCAGTGGTAATGCGGATGGAGTCGGCTGTGATTTGGCTGTCTATGTTCCATAGAACGGGATCTCGAAACATGTATATAGTAGAATCAGTCAGGTTGTAGGTGATGGAGTCGGCCCTGGCCTGCATGTCCGACTTGTACAATTGCCCATTGTAGAAGGCGGAGAGGTACTTTACGCTGTCTTCATCGTTTTGGATGGATAGCAAAGTGTCTGCTTTGATAAACAAGCTATCGCCATTCATCATTTTACGCAAGTAGGCTTGGTCATAGGCCCTGGCAGTGCTGGTTGCTTTCTCATAAAATACCTGATTTCCGTAGATTTTAAGCGAATCTGCGTAAGACTCCATGGTTACATTCTGTATGCCCTGGTAGTATTGCAGGCTGTCATTGGCTATAAGGGTGTCTCCGGTAATCTCATATTCCGTGGTGAGAATAGAACCATAATACACTTCACTGTATTTGTTCAAGGACTCATAGAGCAGCCCTACATTGGTGCGCAGGGTGTCTGCTTCCGGGGTAATGGCCTCGGTTCTGCCCATAGTAGCCACATCTTTGTTGATGGTGGAGTAGTCCAGTGTATCAGTCTCCATGTACATATCAGGACTGTTGAGTACTACCGAGTCTATGAATTGGGCCTTTTTCGTATTGGAATTGTAGTAGCCCCTGATGCTGGTGAGCACATTGAGACTGTCTACCAGTTTGCCACCATCAAAGTAATAGCCAATGCCCGTATTGCGGTCATAGTCCAGGTGATCGGTGTACAGGGTAGTGCTGTCATCTTTTAAGATCACATTCCGCCTTACCTGAGCTATGCGACTGTTACCCAGGTATTCCAGGTATTCACCTACCATGTCCAGCGAGTCTACCGCATCGAAGATTCGGACATGACCAAAGGCAGTGGCGGAATTGATTTCAGAGTAGAGGTAGGCGCTGTCGCAATAAATGCTGGTGTTTTCCTGTACCATGTGCACATTGCCTATCAATTTTTGCACCTTGCGGCCCATGACTATTCCCGGCTTAAAACTGTCGGCAGTTTTGACCAAAATGGTCGTCTGCCCAGCCAGCGGTGACAGTGCTAATAAGGAGATGATGAATATAAGAAGGTACCTCTTCATTTTCAGAATGCGCAAAATTAGCGATTTGTCGTATTTTTGAGCCATGCAAGAGCGCTTTTTGGATTTTATCGAAAAACAAGCCCTGATTGGCACATCAGACAGGGTTTTACTCGCTGTCAGTGGCGGGCTCGACTCCATGGCCATGCTCCACCTATTTAGCCAAACCAATTTTCCCTTTGCAGTAGCCCATTGTAACTTTTGCCTTAGGGGTCAGGAATCGGATGGCGATGAGTCTTTTGTCAAAGACCGGGCCGAGGCGCTTGGGGTGCCTTTCTTTTTAACAAAATTTGACACAAAATTGTATGCTTCTACTCATCAATGCTCTATTCAAATGGCAGCACGCGACTTGCGCTATGCCTGGTTTGAGGAGTTGATGGAGGCTGAGGGGTACCAGAAGATTGCTACAGCACATCACTTAAATGACAGCCTGGAGACGACCTTGTTTAATCTGGCAAAGGGTACTTCTATTGCTGGTCTTAGGGGTATATTGCCCAAACGAGATGATTTAATCAGGCCATTGCTCGATTTTAAGCGAGAAGAATTAGAGGCCATGATGAAGCAAGAGGGGCTCAGCTGGCGAGAAGATTCGTCTAATCAGGATACCCATTATCAACGTAACTTCATTCGCGCGAAAGTAGTCGAACCATTGATGCACATCAATCCAGACCTGCTCTCAACTTTCAAAGAGACTGCGGCTCGTAACCGAGAAGTGGAAGGCGTGTTTTCAAGAGCCATGGAAGAGTTGCAGGAAAAGTCGATTCAAGTGAAGGAAGGACATTTGCTTTTGGCTAAAAATGCTGCTTCTGGCCCCTATGTGCTGGAGCAGCTGTTGAAACCCTATGGCTTTGGTTATGGACTTACCAAGGAGGTTTGGGTGGCCAGAGAGGGGCTTTCAGGCAGTCGGTTCCTAAGCGACACACACACGCTGGTAGTAGACCGGGAGCATTTTGTGATTACAGAAAATAAAGAATCGACAAGTGTTAAGGCGCTCGTTGAGAAGGGAACGGAACTAGTGAGTATTGAAGGGGAGAACTTTTATGCACAGGTAGTAGACGCAGAGGCATTGCAACCCGACTGGAAACAAGAGGCCAATGCCTTGTTGGACATGGACAAGCTGACCTTTCCTTTGACCGTAAGGCCCTGGCAAGAGGGTGATAGTTTTCACCCATTGGGCATGAAGGGCAAAAAAAAGCTGAGTGATTTTATGATCGACCGTAAAATTCCAGTAAACTTAAAAAGCAGGTTGAGGGTAGTAGAATCGGCCGGAGACATTGTTTGGGTTGTAGGCCTGAGAATAGACGACCGATTCAAGGTGACCAACCACTCTAAAAAGATTTTTTGCCTGATCAATTCGAGCATTCATGTATAATCCGTTTAAGAAATCATACAGCAACGCAGAAAAAGAGAGCATTGGCTTTTTGCGCAAAGTCAAACCCTTTGACCTGCTTTCTGACGATCAGCTGAATATTTTCCTGCCTTATTTATATCCCCGGCTATACAAGAAAAATGAAGCGGTATTTTTCAGGAAAGACCCCAGCCAGGCGCTATACATTCTGAAGTCGGGAGAGGTGTCACTTTCCCTTGATCGCGATGGTGCACTGGAGCCTTTGATGCAGGTGAATATTGCCGAGGCATTTGGCGATAATTGTTTTGTGAAGGAGTCTAACCGGGTTTATAATGCCATCGTCACCAGTGAGGAGGCTGAGCTCTTTGTGCTACCACAAGGCAACATCATGGAGATCTTTGAAAGCAAACCGAAGATAAAAGCTTTGGTATTGGAAAGCCTGCTGACTCGTTATAACGATTATACTTCAAAGATTTTCGAAGCATACAAGTCGTCTTTCGGCTTTTTTGAGCTCAAACAGGCCTATTCCGACCCTTCTTGACCCTTTCTATAATACTGTCTGATTCGGTTTTATTTGGCCGCTTCCCTTATTAACTTTGCGGGCTCAGTTCGAACCCTATAAAAAGTATTAAATCCTATGAAAGTTACCGTAGTGGGAGCCGGAGCAGTGGGCGCCAGTTGTGCAGAATACATTGCTATTAAAGATTTTGCAGCCGAGGTTGTATTGGTCGATATCAAAGAGGGCTTTGCCGAAGGTAAGGCCATGGACCTGATGCAGACTGCTTCATTGAATGGCTTTGATACTAAAATTGTGGGAGCTACCAACGATTATGGCAAAACTGCCGGAAGCGATGTGGCTGTAATTACATCGGGTATTCCTCGCAAGCCGGGCATGACCCGTGAAGAATTGATCAGCACCAATGCCGGCATTGTAAAAAGTGTAGCAGAGCAACTGATCAAAGAATCTCCTAATGTGATCATCATAGTGGTGTCTAACCCAATGGATACCATGACTTACCTCACTCACCAGGCAACCGGCCTGCCAAAGAACAGAATCATTGGTATGGGGGGGGCACTCGATTCAGCTCGTTTCAAATACAGACTGGCTGAGGCCCTGGAGGCCCCGATCTCTGATGTTGATGGTATGGTGATTGGTGGTCATAGCGATAAGGGTATGATTCCCTTGACCAGACTGGCCACCAGAAACTCTGTGCCTGCATCGGAATTCATTAGCGCTGAAAGGCTTCAAGATGTATTGGAGGCAACCAAAGTAGGGGGAGCCACCCTGACAGGGTTACTGGGTACTTCAGCCTGGTATGCTCCCGGTGCTGCTGTGTCTGCCATGGTTCAGGCAATTGCGCAAGACTCTGGCAAAATGTTTCCATGCTCTTGCCTGTTAGACGGTGAGTATGGACTGAATGACATCTGCATTGGTGTGCCTGCAATCATAGGTGCCAATGGCGTAGAAAAGATCGTTGAGATCAACCTCTCTGATTCAGAGAAAGAGTCGTTGCAAAACAGTGCTGATGCAGTTAGAAAAACGAACGGATTGCTGTAATAAGCTTTCAATAACAAAGTATTAACCATAAAAAACGGCCTGATGTAAATCAGGCCGTTTTTATTTCAGTGTCTTGTCATTACTTCACCTCAAGGAAGAGTTTCTCTCCTTCAGTGTCCATCAATTTGTAATGTATCTGATTCGGAATAGAGATATGTTCTGAACTCTGGAAAGTGCCGCCCTCCTTATCTATGAAATAGATTACTCCTTTTTCGTATTTTTTGGATTTATGGCGCCCCTTTTTAAGAGTGCCAACCACAAGGTTTTCAATAATTTCACCTTTACCGTAGGCATTGAGTTTTACCTTGAAAGCGGCCTTTATTTCACCAGTCTCATAGTATTCTACAAAACTGCCAAAAAGCTTGCTGAGTGTGTAGTGGCGCTCACTTTTCACCTTACCACTAGGGAAAAACTCTGTAGCCTTGCCATTCAGGCGACCTTCCAGAACACGATATCTGAATTTCAGCTTATCGTTTTCGTAGTAGTCTACAATGTCTCCGTTGAAAATGCGGTCTTTGTGATAATAGATACCCTCTAGGTAGGTAATGTCACGAATAAGTACAGCCTCTGCATTTTCGCTCACGGCTGTTGTACCGAAAGCGGAAAAATACATAAGCACTGTTAGGATGGTTGTCTTCAGTGCAAACATAGGTTTACAGGTATTTGAGTTGAGTTCACAAATATACCCTGAGGCAGACTTGTGTTTTAAAATTTACGACCTTTTTAATTCAATTATTATTCAAATGGTTACACAACAATTATTGGTATGTAGATGCCATTTTTTTGGTAAGGTTTAATATGGGCTTACCATACAATTACCTTGCCTTTATTTCTCTTAGAGCCGAAAAGAACTCAATTGGTTGTAAACGCAAATCTCTTTATTATTTTTCTCTAAACAGAGGATTAATGCATTTAGACCAATAAAGCATGTTTTTCAATCGACAAAAGTATGTTGTGAACCGATGAAATATTTCGGGTCACTATAAAAGTAACTCCTTTTAAGGCTCAAAAGTGCCATATGATAAGGCTGTCTACAATTTGTCTTAATAACAACCGCTATATCGATATCCAAAAAAGGTCGTTAGCCACATAAGGATTCTTGATTCATTTAGGCGGAATACCACTCTCTTATTTGGGTTATCGTAACCTGAATATTTTAAGTGAGTGCAAGCGCTCAGAGAAGTACTTAATTTTTGGTTTATTCACGTATTGAATACACAGGTTTGAAAACGAGACTTATACTAATTGTTACATTATTATTAGCAGCTTTTGGCGGCTGGTTTTATTTTTCTCAACAAAACAAGGCTTCTGGTCTGGTAGAAGCGCTTATACCTGCCACCAGTGTAGGAGTATTATCTATTGAAAACCCGCGAGAATTTCTAAATCAAACTGCAGCTTATGACTGGTGGGATGAGATGTTGAGCATTCCATTACTATCAAATCTGGATGAAGTAGTGAAAAAACTGGATAGCCTTGATATGCAGTCAGACCTGGGGAGTCTACCACTCCACATCAGTTTGCACATTACTGGCAATAATCAGCTGGAACCCCTCTTCCTGGTAGAATCCAAAGGCTTTTCATGGGAGCAAGCCTCATTACAAACCATTGGTCAGCGCTTATTTGGTAAAGCCCAAATGCAAATCAATGAAAGCAATTACCTGGGGAAACAGCTCTTTGAGCTCAATTATGAAGGGGGAAAAGTCTCGTTTCTTATAGAAGGAGCGTATTTGGTCATGTCTACCAATGCCTTACTGGTAGAGGATGTAATTAGGGCCGTTGAGGAAGACGCCAGGCTCTTACCGGGTACGGACTACAAGCTGGGGGATAGTAGGAAACTAGCGAGCCTCTTTTTGGACTGTAGCAAGCTGGGCGATTTGTCTTCTGTCTTTTTAACCGGAGAACATGCTGGAAATGATTTGGAAGGCCTTTATGTGAAAGTTGGGCTGGAGGCTACCGAGAGCGGCCTGCGCATGGATGGTGTATCGGTAGTAGACGGAGATTTTGTTCCTACAGAAGAAGCTGGCCTCAACCTGAAAAATTTCGTGCCCGTCAATGCTTCTGTGGTTCGTTGGTTTGGCCTTGAAGAAAATGAGTCCTCTGCTTTGAATGGTTTCGATCTGGAGGCCTTCCACGGCTTGCATGCAGGTGACCTCTGCCTGCTTGATCTGGACCTTGACAATCGTCAAACCGACCGGGTATTGCTGGCCACTCTCAAAGACATAGATAAGGGCACCAACCAGCTTACGGCTTTGGCAGAAGCCATGATGGTACAGAACGACACCCTTTTTAAAGAGTCGTTTATGGAAACAGACATTATATTTATCAACCGTGAAGATTTGCCTTCTGCTATTTACGGTAATGCCTTCCAAGGTTTTGAACAGACCTATTTCACTACTTTCAATGATGTGCTGCTGTTTGGTTCAAGCATAGACGCTTTAAAATCGGTGCTGTCTGAGTACGATGGTGAAAACACCTGGGGTAGGTCCATAGAGCGTAGAAGGTACATAGACGACCTTGTGCAAGAGGCCAGCGTAACTACTATCTACAACTTCGAATACTTTTTGGACAAGCTCGCGGGAGACTTGAAGGATAACTGGAAAACGTTTTTCGACAATGCTCCCGGCCTGGTCAATGCCCTGGATGTTTTCTCGCTTCAAGTGAGCAATACCGGTTCAGGCGTATTGATGAGTGCTGCGGTCGATTTTAATGAGTCGGTGAACCGTGCCAGAACACAGCCACTTGCTGATGGGGCGCCTGCTGCTCCAAGTGTAGTGGTGAGTTTGGAAGCCAGCGTCAATGCTTTTGCGGACACCACCTTAGCCACCAAGGCCTTTGTAGTGCGCAACCACAACAACAACCAGCGTGAACTCATTTTTCAGGACAGGGGTCATCAATTATACCTGGCAAGCGACCAGGGGCTGGTACAATGGAAAAGAGACATTGGGGCGCAAATAACAGGAGGCATCAGCCAGATTGACTATTACAACAACCGTAAGCTGCAGTACCTTTTCTTCACTGCCGAGGCCATGCATCTGGTAGACCGCAATGGTAACAATGTGGAAGGATTTCCGAGGACGCTGGATGTACAACTTGCCCTTGAGGGACATCGAGTAGTAGATTATGATAATACCAGGCGCTACCGCTATGCGGGGTCGGACAGGCGCGGTAATGTATATCTATATAATAAAGAAGGTGCGCAACTGGAAGGCTGGAACCCTAAGGCCATCGGTTCGCAGTTGTTGAACTTGCCTGAGCATGTGCGCATCAGAGGCCGTGACTGTTTCCTGATGGTAGAGCGGCAAGGCACTGTGCACCTGACCAACAGGCGAGGCGAGGCCTATCCGGGCTTTCCTTATAAAGTGAACAAACGCCTGAGTGGTGACGCCATGATTGTTAAGGGTTCTGACTTTTCGCGAAGCCATATTGTTGTTGCCGCTGAAAATGGAGAAGTATTGAGCCTTGACTTCAATGGCAAAGTAGTATCAAGAAATCAATTGCTTAGGCCCAATGCCAGTAGCCGTTTTAGTCTGGTAAGAGATAAACTGGACAATGGCTACGTAATAGCCCGAAAAGATGCCGATGAAGTAGTGTTTTACGATCAGGATGCCAAAGAAATGTTCAAAGTGCCTGTGGCCGCAACCGAAGTCATTGACTATAGTTTCTATAATTTTCGCAACGACAGCGAAGTGTTGGTGGTGCATGAAAGGGGCACAGGCAACCTGAATATATACAATGCCGAAGGGCAGTCTATATTACCATCAGCCATGGCGGCTGTGGCACCCATTGGAATTATCTATTACCAAAATAGGGGAGAATATGAGTTGATTGTTAATTTTGCTAATCAAATGGCCATCTATAACGTGCCCAAATAGGCTTATGTTGAAAGCAATCCGCCCCTTACTTTTATTTCTATTATTACCTCAGGTACTTTATTCACAGCAAGATTCGCTTCCCTCAAGCTTTAGCACGCCCTTTCAGGTCATTCAAAACCATTTGTTATACCTGCAGGAAGAAAGCTATCAACCAGAACAGTCGGCCAGATCGCTGCACCAGGGCGATTATACACAAGAAGAGTTGATAGACCTGACCATTGAGCTAAAGCAGATTTTAGATGGCACCGGTAGTTATGTGGCCATGGACGATCTGCCAAAATCGGCTGGCTATTACGATAGCCTGGCCAAGAAGCACAGGTATGTGTTGTTTGAAGCGCTGCCAGATATTTACGTGCAGAAGTATGGCAATGAGTGGCGTTTTAGCAATTATACGGTACAACATATCGACCGTATTCACAAAGAGGTATATCCTTTTGGCACAGATAAGCTGCTGAACCTGCTGCCTAAAATGGGTTCTAAAAAGTACCTGGGGCTGCACCTTTGGCAGTTCTTTGGTATCCTGCTCACCTTGACCATTGCCTTTAGCCTGCATAAGCTGCTCACCTTTTTTTCTGGCAATTTGCTGGTAAGATTGATGAACCGTTATGGTAAGGTAGACATTGCTAAAAACTTTATAGTTCCGGCAGCCAAGCCCCTGAGCTTGTTCCTGGTTTTTCTATTGGTAAAACTTCTGGTGCCCGTTTTGCAATTCCCTGCCTGGGTCACACTTTACCTTATCAAGGCTGTGGATGCTGCACTCCCTCTCTTTGCTACCATCTTCTTTTACAAGCTGGTAGACATTCTGGGAGCTTATATGGACAAGGCTGCCAAGCAAACCCAAAACACGCTTGATGATCAGCTGGTGCCGCTGGTGAGAAAGATCCTCAAGACTTTTGTCATCGTAATAGGTGTCATTGCCATTCTAAGAGGCTTCCGTTTCGACATCTGGCCACTGCTCACAGGTCTTTCCATTGGTGGTTTGGCCTTTGCACTGGCTGCACAAGACACCCTCAAAAACCTGTTTGGCTCATTGATGATCTTTATGGATCGCCCATTTCAGATTGGCGATTGGGTTACCTCAGGAGAAATCGATGGCACAGTAGAAGAAGTGGGTTTTCGTTCCACCAGAGTGCGCACCTTTCGCGATTCGGTCATGTATGTGCCCAATAGCATCATTTCTAACAGCATGGTTGATAACCATGGGAAAAGGCAATACCGAAGGTTTTTTACCCGACTGTCCATTACCTATGATACTCCGGCACGACTGATCGAGGTATTTGTACAAGGTGTGGAGCGCATTGTGCAAGAACACCCGGAAACCAGGAAAGACTATTACAACATTTTCCTCAATGACTATGCAGCCAGTTCGCTAGACATCATGCTGTATATATTTTTCGCAGTACCCACCTGGAACGATGAGTTGCGCTGCCGACAAGAAATAATGCTGGAGGTAAACAAGCTCGCAGAACATTTAGGGGTACGTTTCGCCTTCCCAACGCAGACTTTGATGATAGAGCAGGTACCGGGTCAATTGCCTTCTACGCCCAACTATCCGCAAAACAGGGATGAGATGTCCCAGTCGATGGACGATTATTTTAAATCGAAAGAAAAGTAAAACATAATCCCAATTGGGTTCAGTGCTTTATATTGATGCTGAAACCGATTGTTTTTGCAACTGTATAGGCTATGAAAGAAATGACCTTTGGCACAAAGGCTGTACATGCCGGTGTTGAGCCCGATCCTGCCACCGGGGCCATCATGACCCCCATTTATCAAACCTCCACCTATGCACAGCCATCACCCGGAGACCACAAAGGCTATGAATACTCCAGAAGCCAAAACCCAACGCGCACTGCCTTGCAAAACAGCATTGCCTCATTGGAAAATGCCAGCCATGGCTTAGTGTTTGCCTCAGGGCTTGCGGCCATCGATGCCATACTCAAGATATTGAAGCCGGGCGATGAGGTGATCAGCGGCAACGATTTGTATGGAGGTACCTATCGCATTTTTACCAAAGTATTTGCTCAGTTTGGTATCAAGTTTCACTTCATAGACATGGGAGACATCACCAATATAGAATCCTATGTGAACGAGCACACCAGGCTTATCTGGCTGGAAACGCCTACCAACCCCATGATGAACATCATAGACATTAAAGGGGCGGCTGCTATTGCCAAAAAGCACAACCTGCTGGTAGGCGTTGACAATACCTTTGCCACACCCTATCTGCAACGCCCCTTAGACCTTGGTGCCGACATTGTGATGCATTCAGTAACTAAATACCTGGGAGGCCACTCTGATGTGGTCATGGGCGCACTAGCTTTGAATAATGATGAGTTGATGAAGAGGCTCTCGTTCGTTCAGAATGCCTCAGGGGCAGTTTCAGGGCCTCAGGATTGTTTTCTGGTATTGCGAGGCATCAAAACCTTGCATCTACGCATGGAGCGTCACTGCGAAAACGGCAGGGCCGTAGCCGAATACTTAAGGGCGCATCCTAAAGTAGGGAAGGTGTACTGGCCCGGTTTTGAAGACCACCCTAATCATGACATTGCCAAAGAGCAGATGAGCGGTTTTGGCGGCATGGTTTCTTTCACCTTGTTGGCAGACGATAAGCAGGCTTCTTTCCGCATTATGGAGAACTTTAAGCTTTTTGCGCTGGCCGAATCATTGGGAGGAGTAGAGTCGCTGGCCAACCACCCCGCCAGTATGACCCACGCGAGCATTCCCAGAGAAGAAAGATACCGTGTTGGACTGCTCGATTCACTGATTCGACTCAGTGTTGGAGTAGAGGATGTAGACAATTTGTTGACCGATTTGGAGCAGGCAATCGGCTAGACCAAAGGATCAATCGGTAAATAGCCCAACCCAATCGGGTTTAAAGGTGGATGAAACTTCACTCCAAAGATTCTACGGTTCATCCCCGGTTTCTGCCGAATCAGGAAAATAATCTACTTTTTTTAGGCTTCTGAGTAAACTTTTATGGAACTTTGCCGTCATATAAGTGAGTGAGATACAAAAGCCAAAACGGCACAAAAATCGAACTTATTTATAGACCTAAACATCTATAAGACAACAACAACATTTGAAACAACACGGTCATGAAAAAAGTATTAAAAAATCAAAAAACAATGTCTGCGATAGTCGCACTGGCATTGGGCGCAATGGTCACCTTTATGGCAGTTATGAATAGCTATGGAGTACCGGCAAATGAAAATGAGCTTACATTCAATTTCGATGAGACAGCAGTTATGGAAAGAGCCATCGCTGACCTTACCATTGAAGAGTTTGTAATGGAAGATGAGGAGCTACAAACTATCAAAATTTATAACTCAAATGATGAGTTGGTTGAGACGGTTTTTCTAACAGAGGGAGAAGAAGTGGAAGATGAGTACACGCAACAACTGTTGAATCAAGCAGAGTACCTTTCAGAGTATGGAAATACCCTGGTATATAAGGTGTCTGAATAATATATAGCAGAACAAACGAATGAAAGAGGCGCTCAAATGAGTGCCTCTTTTTTTATGCCAAAAAAGGGTTTTGGCATCATAATTGGATAAGGTAGGATGAGCTTGTTGGTGTGGTCGCTGACAGCTCAAGTAACAACCACAATAAACATTCAAATCATGAAAGCAACATCAAAAACTCAAAAACGAATTGCACTGGCCGCAGGCCTGATAGTTACCCTTTTAGCAGTATTTGCCGGAGAATTTACCTCGCATGGAGAAACCATTCGCAATGAGGTAGTTCTGGAGATAGACGAGGCTGCACTCATCGAAAGGGCCATTGTAGAAATGGAAGAGGGCTACTACATTCCACAAGAAGCCATTACCAAAACCATCAAAGTGTTTGACAAGGATTATGAACTGATGGACATCATCCACCTCAATGAAGGTGAGGTAGTAGAAGACGTCTTTTCTGAGCAACTGCTCAACCAGGCTGAATTCCTTTCAGAGTATGGTAACACCATGATCTACAAACTACAAGATTATTAATTGTGCAATCAGTCATTTGACAAATTGGGGGCTTCTGTAAAGACGCCCTTTTTTTGTGCCCTTGTATTTTATTTTGGATGTGGGGGTTGGGTGTACTGCATATAGGCCCGTCTTTAAGATGTCGACACGGAATAAATGTTGAAGAATTAAATCACAGCAAAATGGAAAAGCAAGCGAGAAACGAGAAGATGATAACCGCACTGATTGCGGGACTGGTATTGATCCTGGCAGTGTTTGGTTCAGAGTTCCGTTCATACGGGGAATCTGCCAACACAGCAAACATGCATAACGAATTTGAAGTAGTTGCATTTGAGAGCATTGATAGGGAAGAGCTATTTCCGGTAGAGATTTATGAAGTTGAGCCTGTGTTGAAAACGGCAAAGCTGTACAATGAGCAAGGTGAGATGATAGAGATGCTGATTTTGCAGGAGAACGAAAACATTGAAGAGGTATACACAGGAGAGCTTTTTAACAAAGCTGAATACCTGACCTCTTATGGAGATGTAAGTGTGTATAGAGTTACAGAATAAGATAACATAGTTAGTTTTGGTAAATAGATAAAGAAGCGTCCGGAAAGCCGGGCGCTTCTTTTTTTGTGTCTTACTAAGGACACCATCTCGTGCAGGGGTGGTGTCTTTTTTGTGTAAAATGTTCAAAATCAGAAGCTTGGCCCGAAATTTGAATTACCAGGTACATTATGGAAGAGCAAAGTTATTTCGGTAAAGTAATCGCGAATATCGCTGGCGCTCTCTTGATCATTCTAACCTTACTTTTGATCGTTTTGGGATCAGGATAAAGTAGAGTGTTGGTCAAGGGCCTGGCAAATGCGCATTCAATCAATGGTAACCAGTCGTAAAAAGTTGGATTTTCGTTGAAAGGGGAACCCTTGTGTCAATCTCAAAATCAAAATTATATTTTATATGTATTCGATTGCATAAATATAATATTGGTTAAAATCATTTATATTCAAAATATAATTTGGTTTTCAGTTAATTTTCACTATATTCATATCGGGGTTTACTCCACAACCGAATTATTAACTAAAACATACGATCATGGGTGTATCTAAGAAATCCAGCAGGTTCCTAATGGCTGTTCTGGCCATAACAGTCATCGCCTCCTTATTCCTACTCGGTCCTAAGAATAACGGTCTGCTTATCAATACCAATCCAGTGGAATTTGATGAGCAAGCGATTTTAGAACGCGCCTATGAAGATGTAAGGAATGCGGAGGAGCTACCTCCTCTGAACGAAGAACTAATTATCAAAATATTTGACGAAGACAACAACCTAATCGAATCCATGACGCTGCTTTCGGGCGCTGAGGTTGCGGATGAAGATTTCAGAAAACTGATCAATCAGTCTACTTTATTGGCCGAGTATAGTACTAGTAAAATATACCAGCTGAATAAGTAGGAAGAAATCAGTTTCATAGCAAGGGAGCATTAGCTCCCTTTTTTTATGCCCACTCATATAAAATGCACCTCTTGGTTCGCGCTGTTCGAAGTGGTTTTCATAACTTTTGAAAGAGGATGATTGTACAAGCACCTCTTTGACCAAAAAGCAATACTATGAACAAACCGAATCTTTCCAGCAGGTGGCTGGGTTTTCTGTTTTTGCTGCTCACCTTAGTTTGGACCTCAGACCTGGAGGCCCAACGCAGAAACAGAAGAAAAAACCAAGCCCCTCAACCCACAGCTGACCTCAAAGCTGATGTCTATAAAGGAATTAACTGGCGATCGATAGGCCCATACAGGGGCGGACGATCAGGTACCGTGACTGGTGTACCAGGCAAACCTCAGCTCTTTTACATGGGAGCCACCGGAGGCGGTGTATGGAAAACCGAGAACGGAGGAACTACCTGGGAAAATATTTCCGATGGTTACTTTGGAGGCTCTATTGGAGCTGTAGCCGTAAGTGAGTCTGACAATAACGTGATCTATGTAGGACAGGGTGAAGAGACTGTTCGTGGCAACGTTTCCTCAGGCTTCGAAGGAGTATGGAAAAGTACAGATGGGGGAGAGACCTGGAAAAACATTGGGCTGAAAGATGCCATGCATGTGGGTAGAATCCGCATTCATCCGGACAATCCGAATGTGGCATGGGTAGCGGTAATGGGCGACCTGTTCAAATCAAGTGAAACCCGTGGTGTATATAAAACCACCGATGGTGGTAACAACTGGGAAAGAGTGCTCTTTGCCAATGCCGATGCCGGAGCAGTGGACCTGACTATAGACCCAAGCAACCCGGACTTTCTGATGGCCAGTACCTGGCGCATTCGCAGAACTCCCTATAGCCTTTCATCAGGTGGTGAAGGTTCTGCCATGTGGAAGTCGACTGATGGCGGAAAAACGTGGACAAACATCATGGACAATACCGGCCTGCCCAGCGGACCTATCGGAATCATTGGTGTGTCTATTTCACCAGTCAATTCAAAAACCATTTATGCCATCATAGAAGCCAAAAAAGGCGGTGTTTATAAATCGACCAACGGTGGTGACACCTGGAGAAAAACCAATGACTCTCGTGCTCTGAGGCAAAGGGCCTGGTACTATTCGCGCATTTATGCCGATACGCAAGACGAAGATCGCGTGTATGTGATGAACGTATCTTTTCATACCTCTAACGATGGAGGTAAGACCTTTAAAGCCCGCAATGCACCTCATGGCGACCATCATGACCTGTGGATTGCACCGGAAGATAACAACAGACTGGTGATTGCCGATGATGGTGGCGCCCAGGTTTCTTACGATGCCGGTGACAACTGGTCGACCTATATGAACCAGCCTACCTCACAGTTTTACAGAATTACGGTAGACAACCATTTCCCATACCGCATCTATGGTGCGCAGCAAGACAACTCAACCGTAAGGATTGACCACCGTTCGTTTGGCTTTGCCATTACAGAAGATAACTGGGAGCCGACTGCCGGTGGTGAAAGTGCACACATTGCGCCTAATCCAGACAATCCAGACATTGTATATGGAGGTAGCTATGGCGGTTTCCTTACCCGGGTAGACCATGACAAGGGCATTAGCCGTAATATCAACGCCTGGCCAGACAACCCTATGGGGCATGGTGCCGAAGATTATAAGTACCGCTTCCAGTGGAACTTCCCAATCTTCTTCTCACCACACGACAGTAAGAAGCTCTATACCACTTCTAATCAGATACACGTGAGCTACAATGAGGGCCAAAGCTGGGAGCTCATTAGCCCTGATCTGACCCGTGCTGAGCCAGAAAAGCTAGGTAAATCAGGGGGACCTATCACCTTTGACGATACCTCTGTCGAATACTATGCTACTGTATTTGCCGCTACAGAGTCGCCCTATGAAAAGGATTTGATCTGGGCTGGTTCTGACGATGGATTGGTGCACGTAACCAGAGATGGTGGTAAAAACTGGGAGAATGTGACTTCACCAGACATGCCTACCTATTTGATGATCAATAGCATTGAGGCCGATCCGTTTGTGAAAGGTGGCGCTTATATAGCAGGTACTCAGTACAAAATGGGCGACTATCAGCCTTACTTGTACAAGACCAAAGATTATGGCCAGAGCTGGACGAAGATTACAGATGGCATTCCAAACGATCACTTTACCAGAGTAGTAAGGGCCGACCCTAAACAAGCCGGACTGCTGTATGCAGGTACTGAAAGAGGCATGTTTGTGTCATTTGATGATGGCGCTAGCTGGAAACCTTTCCAGATGAACTTGCCCATTGTGCCTATTACCGACCTGGTGATTAAGGATGATAACCTGATAGCTGCTACACAAGGGCGTAGCTTCTGGATGATCGATGACCTGACGGTATTGCACCAACTGAGCGAAGAGGTGGCTGCTAAGGAGTTTTATTTATTCAAGCCTATGGACGCTTACCGTATTTCTGGACCAAGGTTCAGAAGAGGAGGTGGTGGAGGCAATGCCGCGCTGCTTTACGGTACCAACAAGCCAGGTGGCGCCATGGTATATTATAACATGAAAGAAGCACCTGCCAAAGGTACCAAGGTGAAAATGGAAGTTTTCGACCCACAAGGCGAGTTGATTAAAGACTACAAGCAGAAGGCTAAGAAAGGCCTGAATACCTTTAACTGGAACATGATGTACGACAATGCCGAGGGCTTTGAAGGACTGATCATGTGGGCAGGTACGCTACGTGGCCCAATGGCGCCTCCCGGTGAGTACACTGTGAAATTGCATGTGGGCGACCAGGTGGAAGAGCAGAAGTTCAAGCTCTTGCGTGACCCACGTTATCCTTCTACCGATGCTGATTTGCAAGCCCAGTTCGACTTCCTGATTAAGGTACGCGACAAGGTGACTGAGACGCACCGTGCCATCAAAGACATTCGCGCTACGCGTGAGCAAATGGACCAGTTGATGGATCGCATCAAAGGAGTGGACGAGTACAAGGATGTGAAAGAGGCAGGAAAAGAGCTGATGGAGAAAATGACAGAGATAGAGGAGACCCTTTATCAGACGAAAAACCAATCGCGACAGGATCCGCTCAATTACCCAATCAGGCTGAATAACAAGCTAGCGGCACTTACCGGTGTGGCGGGCAGTGGTGCTTACAGGCCAACCGCACAAGCAGAGGCAGTAAGGTCTAGTTTGTCACAGCAGATTGATGCACAACTTGAGAAACTGGAAAAATTGATGTCTAACGACCTGCCAGATTTCAACAACCTGGTGAAGCAGAAGTCGGTTGACGCCATCATAATCAAGAAGAAAAAAGACGATAAGGCTACTGAGCCAGATACGTCTTCAGAGGATAATTAATAACGTTTTGATAAAACTGTAAAAGCCCAGGTTCCGAGTTCTCGGGACCAGGGCTTTTTTTATGCCCGCTCATTTTCTTAAATTGAGCCTACCAAAACTTTTTGAAGGAACATGAAAACATTCAAACACCTAACACTACTCACATTTCTGATTGCCCTCATGGCCAGTCCGGCACTTGCTCAAACTTCTGAGCAAACCACCAAAAGTGACTACCTCATAGTCGTATCTAATTCCCGTGATAAAGCAGCCAATGAGCAAGTATTGGCAGACATGAAGGACAAGTACAAGGATGCAGCAATGTATTATGACTCAGAGACCCGCCAGTACTATGTCTATATAGAGCGATACTACAGCAGTACAGGTGCTGATTTTGCGGTGTATTGGTTAAAGAAGAATCGTGAAAACCTACCTAAGGTGTGGGCTAAGGCTGTGCCTCCTGGCGCTAAATAAACTACTAAAAAACGATATCAATAATGACCTCAAGTCCCAAGCTTGAGGTTTTTTTATGCCCAGTTCGGTGGTGGATTTGGTTCTCAGCCTTCGTACTTCATGCCTTATTTAGCCTAAAAGCATAGGTGAAATTACCTGATTTCAGGTATTGATTTTATTTCAAGAATGATTTGATTGAAGATGTGATTATTATAGTAAAAATGTTAGATAGAAATACATCAATAAATCATATGGATTCTAAAATCACATTATAAGGGATGAATCAACACCACAAATAGATAAAACAATGGAATTCACTTTTTCTCCACCAGCTGACATTAGGGACTTTCCTGATGAGCAGCAGCTACAACTAAAAAAGCAATGGCACGCAGAACTGAACCGTCAATTCAACCCGATAGTTAGACAGGGTGGTCGTTTCTTTAATCAATCTATAAAAGGTGAAGACTATGAATTGGTAGGAAGCAGAACGATACAATGGATTGTTTTTCCTAAAGAGCAACTGGTGAAATATCATAGAGATGACCGGCCTCAGGCATTTAAATCAGCAGAGGAACGAAATGGCAGTGGAGTAGCCGATTTTAAAAATGAATACTGCGAATGGTTTGAGTACCGAGATGACGCAGGAAAGCTTACCTCAGTAGTGTTTACATGTGAATTTCCTGAATACTGGCAGACACTTTGGGATGTATCTCCAGAACGAGTAGCGGCATTATATAACGAACTACTGGACTTACCACCTGATGAGTTGGTGTCTGTGAAAGACCTGTCTGATGGTAATGGTAGATATAAGTGGACTAACCCTTACAATACGGTGAAAGGGCAGGTGCACATGGTACAAAGTATCAATACTATAAGTGCATTGATGGGCTTATTGAGTGGGTCTCAAAATCCAGATACATTAAGAGATAATTTTGAGTCTTGGAAAGGCATTGCACTTGAATTTAAGGCTGCTGATGCTCGAGTGGTAATTGATTTGAATACCCTTATGCGAAAAGGGCTGCATTATACCCTAAAAGATCCTGTTGGGATGTACATTTTGGATTGGAATGACGATGGCTGGACGTTTGGTGACGGTAGTCCAGCAGGCGATAACTGGGACATTATCAGAGGCAATAAGGATGGCCAGATATTACGAGTTGCCTACCATATTCCTGATGGGCAAGATCTATACATAGGAGGCACCAAAGTGGAATTTGGTGGTCAAATAGCAGAACATGTTACGGTGGGCATTACAGGCCTGGCAGCAGTACCTAAATCTGATAACCCAACATCATGAAGAAGAAAGAAAAAACGATGGAAAAAGCGGCCCTTTTCGAATCAATATTTGGCTTTGTAAGTAAGTCTCAGGCGGGAGATATACTCCCGGGCCTATTAGAAGCCAAAGAGTACTCTAATTCAGTGGTGGACAAAGAAGATGAGAGCAGCGGTGAGCCTGTTTATACCCGCCAGCAGCAGCGCGATATTCAAGGTAATATCATCCCTGGCTTCAAAAAGGACTATCAGTGTTTCCTTTTCTTCCAAATAGAACCTGGTAAGGTGGGAGCCACAAGAGATTTTTTACAATGGCTTGAGCCGCAGGTAACCAACATGCAAGAGGTATTGGCCTTCAAGAAACTTCACAAGAAGGCAAAAGCAGAAACCGGTTTGATTGAACCTGCTGCACTTCCAGAACTTGGTTTGAGCACCACATGGACCAATGTGGCATTCTCTTATCAAGGAATGGTACTGTTGCTTGGCGAGATAGGTGCCGCTGGTTTCAAAGATGAAGCTTTTGTGAATGGTATGAGCCAAAGGTCAGGCGTCTTGGGAGATCCGCAAGAGGCAAATCACCCAGGAAATATCAAAAACTGGAAGTTTGGAGGGAGCGATCCGACTCATGAAGTTCATGTCATGGTGACCATAGCTGCTGATTTGGTTGAAGACCGTGATGACAAGGCTGAGCGCATTTGCGAAAGAGCGAAAAGTGCGGGATTAAGACTGGTTTATCAACAGCAAGCTAAGGCAATGCCCGAACCCCTGAAAGGTCATGAACACTTTGGATTTAAAGACGGTATTTCTGACCCGGCTGTACGAGGTAGAGTGGAATTAGCTGGAGGCAAGAAAGAATACATTAGCGCCCGATATATTGATGGCTCTAAGGAAGATACTGCTCAAAATAATGACCTCACCGACCGCTCTCAATACTTTGCCAAACCTGGGCAGCAGTTGGTATGGCCTGGTCAGTTTTTGGTGGGAGAACCTCGCCAAGCCCCCTATAAGTTGATAGGAGAAGAGCCGGAACCAGATCCGAATTTTCCAGAATGGGCCAAACTGGGTTCATACCTGGTATGCCGCAGACTAGACCAGGATGTAGATTCTTTTTGGAATTTTGCCAATGATGTTGCCTGCAAAATGAAATTGGATAAGACTCACCTGGCTGCACAAATGGTAGGCCGCTGGCCCAGTGGTGCACCCATCATGCGGCACCCTGAGAATGATGATATCATTGAAGGGGATGACAGCTTGAGAAATAACCATTTCCTTTTTGACGCCAAAACAAGACCTATTCATCTGAAAGACGGAGCTGGTGAGGTGTCGGGCAATGATTTTGACGATTGGTTGGGCTTGGTATGCCCGCATTTTGCTCACATAAGGAAAGTGCACACTCGTGACAGTCCTACAGATTTGGGGCCCATACCTGATATGCCCACACGCATGATTCTGCGCAGAGGCATCCCTTACGGTGAGTCAGTTTGGCAAAAAGATGGTACCATCAGGGAGGATGCCGATGATGAATCGCGCGGTCTCATGTTTATATGTTACAATACTAGCATTGTCAACCAGTTTGAGTTTATTTCCAATCGCTGGTCCAATTCGCCAGTGCAACCCAATCTTGGCGGGCATGATCCTATTATTGGACAAACACATGCGAATGGCGGTACAAGGTTCATTGATGTTCCATATAAAGATAATAAAGCACCTCTTGGTTATTCATTTGAAAGGGTGGAAATCGACCAACAGTTTGTGACACCTACGGGAGGAGAGTACTTCTTTTCTCCGCCTATAAGCAGTTTAAAATCAAATGGTGCCCTTGGTGAGTTGAAAGAATGAAATTTAAGTAGTCGATATCGCTGTCGTTATAGTAAAGGAAGAAGTGGCCAGTATACAAGGCAATCAACACGAATGATTGCCTTGTCTTTAAGTATGAATTTCTTGATCGGATGTAACCGTCAAGGAAAGGTACTGCCAAAAGTATTCACAAAGGCGACTCCCTATGGATTTTTACCATCCCAATTGGGGCCGAAGAAGATGAGGATTTTCATGGATTCTACCACATCGGCTATGAAATGATGGGCCATTTTGGCCGGTACAAAAATGATGTCGCCACTACTTACTGCCGAAACCTTTCCATCAACCTCTACCTGGCCTTTGCCTTCCATGATGATATAAATCTCGTCCTGAAGGTGAGGTTTTTGATTGTCTATTTCTCCAGGCTGTAGATGCCAATAATGCATGCTTAAGTCGGCTAGATAGGGAGCAGGACCATTGATAGACGGATCGTCAAAATGAGTAACCGAGCCGATGATGGTTTTAAAGTTTACATTTTCCAGTGCCTTCATAGAGCTGATGATGCCTGGAGTAGGTTGGGGGCGTATTGATTCGTCTTCCATCATGAATGTGTTTTTTGTGAGTTGATAATGCTAGTCCAGGTTGCTCTGTGGTATAACTTGTTACTTAAGTAAGACCTCCGCTTTAGCTTCATCCAGCAACCCATAGTCGTAAAAGGCGATGCCTTGCGCCCCACCTTCTTTCACCAGTCTCATCATATTAGCTACATCTTCGGATGTTTTGTCGTGCAGGTATTGGGCAGTGTAAAGTGGTTTTTCTCCCTTGAGAGCAGCTACGCCTTCTTCAGTGCCTAACTTTATGAAGTCGATGGGCTGGTCGTAGAATTGGTAATAGATCATGGGAAAGACAAAGTCCAGATCCCATTCGTCCCAGGCCTGGCGTACTAGCTGACGCGCCAGTGTAGGGGTAGCAAATACTGAGGCAGAGAGTTTTTTGTTACGGGCGTGTACCACTTCAGCAATGCGATTTACCAGGCTGGTGATGGAGTCCCAGCGAAAGCGTATCCACTTTTCATCCTGGCTGGGGTCTTCCAATTCAAGTGGGTCGTAACCCTGCTCTGCTTTGAACTTGCCACGGCAGGTATCGCAGTAGCAAAAGTCAAATTCAGGCATTTCATGGTCCTGCACCAGGTCGTATTTTTCCCAAAGCCCTCGGGGCAGAATCACATCGCAGTAGCGTACATAGTCTAGCTGTACGCCATCCAGGCCTTCAACATCGGCTATGTCTTCCATGCCTCTAATGATGTAGTCTTGCACATCTGGCTTGCTAGGGCACAACCACTGGTAGTAGCCCACATATGGGTTTACATCCAGACTAGAGTTGCCTTCACGGCTGACTGCATACCATTCAGGATGCGCTTGTGCCTCCTTATTACCGGGCCTGTTCATTACCCATTGCCAGCTGTGAATTTCCAAGCCTCTTTCGTGAGCCAATGGCACAGTCATCTTCAGCGTCTCCTTACCACCACCAGCCAGTATGCCATGAAACCCTAGGTCCTTCAGGCGGTCCAGCTGGGTTATCCAATCTTCCCTGGTCTTGTTTCCACCATTGCCTACCCACATCCACATTTTAAAGTCGCTGCCCGCTTCAGTGGCACAAGAAGTAAGCAAAGAGGGTGCTATAAGGGCTGCAGATGAGCCCAGAGCAATGTTTTTGAGGAATTGTCTTTTGTCCATTAATCTCTTCTTTTCCAGCTCCGACCGGTTTGGTCCAGCAGCCAGCTTGTATCAAACAGTGGGTGGCTAACCTCCAAAAGGTAGCCTACCTGGTGGATGGATATTTTCAAGTTCAGGTGTTTCCCCTTTAGTTTTTGTTCGGCTATTGCCAACTCATTCAAATTCGTCAAATATGGCTGTTTACTTTTCTGTAACGCCAGCTGTTTTCTGTGGGCTGCATAAAGCATGGCCTTTGCCGCCAACTCAAACTCCTGCTCAGCCGAAAGTTGTATTTCATCCTTACCAGTAGTGAAAAGCACCACACCCCAAAACTCAGGTTCATGCATGGCCACAGCCCGCATGGGCGACCAAACCCAGTTATTTTCGTGCAAGCTCTTGCCTGTGTCAGGATCTTTCTTCTTCACATACTTACCATCAACTACCTCAGTCTCCCATTCCACTCTGGAAAAATTCACCCGCCATAAATCACCCTCTTTGGGAGGTGCCTTTTGCCGCGAGGCTTCTTTCAATACATCCCAGGGAATGGCTATTTCCAAGGCCCAGCTTTTATCCTGATCGGAAGGGTTGTTAATCGTACCATTGATCTTTACTGCGCTCTTTAAACCGTGCATGTCCCAATGGTCAATGGCATGGCCCCCATTACGGTAGGCCCTGGTCAGCAGCAGGTCCCAGGCAGTGTTTAATGCATTGATTTCCAGCTCATAGTAATTGTGCGTATCGCCATCGGGGTCTATGAAAACCTCGAAGTCATTGTCATGAAAGATAATGGCATCACGTTCTTTCAACTTGGCCCAAATATGAGGCTCCTCCATTTCTGCATAGAAATAGAAGTAGTTGCTGTCCCAGAGCATTTTCACCCGTGTATCCAGAAAAGGGGCAGGCCGTTTGTCTCCTAGAATGCCGGAAAAAAGGTCCGTCCAGGAAGCTTTTTGCCAATCAGCTTCGTTGGCAAGCCCATCTATACTCAAAGGTTGAGCAGTGTAGGAGCAGCTATAGGTTTTTGGAAGTTCTGCCTTTTGTGCGCAGGCTGTTTGGGCTATTACGCATAGCAACATCACTGGAAGGAACTTCATAGCGCCAAAAGTAACAGCTAGTCAGGCAAATACAACTGCTATGTCGTAAATGGTCATTAAATGTTGTGGGGGCCCTTTAACCATGAATTCGCAATGGTGATTCTATTCTTTAGAAAGCGGGAATGCAGAGGTTGGGTATAAAAAAAGCCTCACCATTTAAATCAAAATAGTGAGGCTCTGTTGATTTGTTTCTTTATCAAAAGATGCTGATACCAAAGAATTTGAACAGGAAGGTAAGAACGAACAAGACGCTCAGTACTACCGGAGCCAAATAGCCAACGGCAAAGTTCATGTATTTCTGTACAAATGAGCCTTTATAGTTAGGTGCTCCTTGTGCCAATTCTTCATCGAGATTATGCTTTTTCCAAATGTGTGCTGCAAAGAAAGCGATCATACAACCACCCAATGGAAGAATACTGTCGTTGGCCAGCGAGGCGATAAAAGACAGGAAGTCTGAATCAGTACCGCCATCCTTATAGGTGGTAAAGGCCGTACTGAAGAACTCGTTATACCCAAAACCAAGTAGGGAAGGAATGCCTACCAGAAAGATAACTCCGGCCACAACCCATACTGCACGAGACCTTCTGATTTTCAATTCGTCTACTGCATAAGCCACGGGCACTTCCAGTAGCGAGACGGTAGAGGTGAGGGCAGCAAAACAAAGCAGTACAAAGAAGGCTGTACCTACTACAGGGCCAATAGAACCCAGCGTGCCAAAGATTTGAGGCAGTGTCACGAAAATCAAACCAGGGCCGCCAGCGGCTCCTTCCATGGTACCACCACTCATAAAACCAATCAGTGGGAAGATCATTAGTCCGGCCAGGAAGGCAATGCCCACATCGGCCAGGGTGATCAGCGCTGCGGCTGTCACAATATTTTCTTTTCTGTTTACATAGCTACCATAGGTGATCAGCGCACCCATACCCAGTGAGAGGGAGAAAAAGGCCTGACCCATAGCATTGAAAATCACAGATGCGTTGATTTTAGAAAAGTCGGGGACCAGGTAAAAACGGACACCATCCATGGCATTAGGTAAGGTCATGCCGTAGATCACCACTGCCAAAATCATAATGATCAGGGTTGGCATCAACAGCTTGGCTGCCTTTTCAATACCTCCTGAAATACCTTTAGAAACCACAAAAGCGGTAGTAGCCATGAATGCAATGCCATAACCACCTACTTTGAATATTTGAACGGTATAAGCTTGAAATTGCTCAACTCCACCAAAATGACCCATGGCCATTTCGATGATATAACCAAAAGCCCAACCGGCAATTACATTGTAGAAAGAGAGGATGAGCACACCTGCGGCAATGCCGAGGATACCGACCCATCGCCAGTTTTTGTAGCCCAACGCGGTAAAAGCACCAGCTGGATTTTTCTCTGTTTTTCGGCCAATGGCAATTTCAGTGGCCATTACCGGAAAACACAGGATGAAACAAAACATCAGGTAGATTACTACGAAAGCTGCGCCTCCGCCTTCACCTACTTCAAAGGGGAAACCCCAAATATTACCGAGTCCGACTGCAGAACCTGCTGCTGCCATGATAAAACCCAATCGGCTTGAAAAGCCTCCTCTAGCTGCCATATTCAAAAATGTTGTAAACCCGAATATATGTCATTATTGATTGTGGCGCATGCCATTTGATGTAAAATGTAGATTGAATTCTACACGGCCCCTTAAGAGGTGACAATCGGTTGCGAAGCACTGGAATAATGGAAGGTTTTTCGGTTTGAAATGTTAGTTTTATAGATTGTGACCAACTGAATAAAGGAATGGAGCCCTTAATTACCAACGATGCTGTAGTGTTTGGCCTGCTGATGGCCATACTGGCATTTGTCTTTATAACCTCATCTTCCAAGAACCCCAATTGGAAGAAACTATATACTTTTTTTCCATCGGTACTCGCCTGTTATTTACTGCCAGGCTTTCTCAATTGGCCTGTAGGGCTCATTGCTCCAGAATGGTTTGACAATTCTCTGCTGGCATTTTTAAGCGAAAAGGGCCTCAGTTTGCCAGATGGCTTAGCTTTTACTGAGATAGAAGAATTCCTGAAGGACAATGGTTTCAGTAAAGACTTGATTGGCTCGTTTAAGCGAGAATCCCAATTGTATTTTGTGGCCTCTCGCTACCTTTTGCCAGCAAGTTTGGTACTGCTTTGTTTGAGTATCGATTTTAAAGGCATCATCAATCTGGGGCCGAAAGCCCTGATCATGTTCTTTACTGCCACAGCTGGTATCATCATTGGTGGCCCGATTGCCTTGATGATTGTTTCAGCCATCAACCCCGATTTTGTGGGAGGTGCAGGCCCTGACGATATCTGGAGAGGCCTGGCCACGGTAGCCGGCAGCTGGATTGGCGGAGGTGCGAACCAGGCGGCCATGAAGGAAATTTATGGGGTGAGCGACCAATTGTTTGCCTCCATGATTGTGGTAGATGTCATTTGTGCCAATATCTGGATGGCCTTCTTGCTCTATGGTGCTCAGAATGCCGCCAGG